>Ga0307441_1000007_pt1 | contig 122580 bp, 110 predicted proteins | sample SalMarWE160420MG_FD_202149 | JGI IMG/M metagenome (GOLD analysis project Ga0307441, IMG submission 202149) | Salt marsh sediment microbial communities from the Plum Island Ecosystem LTER, Massachusetts, United States - WE1604-20 | ecosystem: Environmental > Aquatic > Marine > Intertidal zone >... | reverse complement strand
TTCCATGAAAAATCGACAGATGGATTTATTTTAAGTAGGGATTGAAATTTGAATAGGATAAAATCTGTCCAATACTTGTTAATATAAAAACTTTTTTAACTTTCAACATTTATTTTGGACAGCACTGGTTTTGTAAATAACCGGGGAAAAAACAATTCCACTTAGGAATAATTTCATTCCTTCAGGCTTTTATATAAACGCCAAAGGCGTGAAATTATTATAAAAAGGAATAAACAAACAGATACAAAATCCCGAGGGGATGGTATAAGAAAATATTACTGTGCATATTTCTTTCTGCCTGCTGAGTCTGTTGCACAACTCATAGAATGGCAGAGTAATTGCAATGAAGAGTAGCAAAAATAACGAGCGCAAAAAAGCTATGATGGGATTAAAGCAGTTAGAGCCAAAAATACTTTATTCGGTAAATATTTATGATCTGGTACCGGAGGATAATTTTTACAGAAGGTTATCAGAATTCCTGGATTTGAAATTTGTTTATCAAGAATGCAAAACAGTATATGGTAAGACTGGTAATCCGTCAATTGATCCGGTAGTATTTTTCAGATTGGTATTGTTTGGCTATTTCGAGAATATAATAAGTGATAGAGAGTTGATTCGTCGAGCATCGGATTCTTTAGGAGTAAGGTTGTATTTAGGATATGATTTAGATGAAGAAATGCCATGGCACAGCACTATATCCAGAACAAGAGCCAGAATCCCTGAGAAGGTATTTGAGAAATTATTTGACAAGATATTGCGGATGTGTATAGATAAAGGATTAGTCAGCGGAGAACATCAGTCAATAGACTCGACGTTAGTCAAGGCAAACGCATCACTAGAATCTCTAGAGAAGAAAGTACCGAAATTAGAATTGAGTAAATACATAAAAGAGACGAGAGAAGAAAACCCAGTAGAAGAGATACCGGAAGGAAAAAGAAAAACAATAGAGAGCAAAGAAGTACCAAATCAGATATTGCAGACAGATAAACAAGAATCAAAGATGGAGATTGTACCTACAGAGAAACCAAATGTAAAGAGACAGAGTTTAAAGAGTCGCAGTAACAAAGAATACGTAAGCAAAAGCGATCCGGATAGCAGAATAGCACGAAAGCCGGGTAAGTTGACTGACCTGTATTATATGACGCATTACAGTGTAGATAGCAAGTTCAACATAATAACGGATGTGCATACAAAACATGCCGATCAATCAGATTCCGATACATTAATAGAAGTTGTAGAAAGAGCACAAGGAAGATTGGCAAAAGAAGGCTTAGAGATAAAGTCGGTATCGGCAGATAAGAATTATTGTTCCGGAAAAAATTTAAGGACATTAGAGGGAAAAGGTATAGAGCCATTTATTCCGACACAAAAACATCCCAATACAACAGGCACAATAGCAAAAAGTGAATTTATCTATGATAGACAGAAAGATGCCTACATATGTCCAAGCGGCAACATTTTAGAATATCGTTACACAACGAAAAGACAAGCCAAAGTATATGCGGCAGAGAAAAAGGAATGTAAAAATTGTCCGTTGAGAAACAAATGCACTTCGGGTAAAAAGCAGAGGCTGGTTCAACATTCAATATACATAGATGAATATGAACGCTTAGACTCACGAATTAAAAGCTACAATGGAAAGAAGAAAAGGCGAATAAGACAGATAACAACCGAGCCATTATTTGCTGAAGCAAAAGAAAACCATGGACTTTCCAAATTTATGACAAGAGGAATACAGAAGGCAAAGAAAAATTCAATGTTGATAGCGTCTGTACAAAATCTGAAGAGACTTATAAATTTTGGAAAGAAGAAATTGCAAGTTGATATGAAGAAGGTAAAAAGTTGTCTTGCTCAACAAGTAGGCACCCAGATTAGATATGAAAGTTGGTTGCCTGCCGAGACTGCGAGTTACCTCTCTTGATCTCTTGTGCAACAGACTCTGCTGGCAGGCAAGTTCATACTATTCCCTGTCCATTTTCTGGCGGATTACGTTAAGAAAAGTATCTCGAAAAATAAATTATTAAATTATTTTGTACGGCATATATCGAATATTCGGTATAAATAGCTATCAGTTTTGTAGCTTATAACAATATTTGTCTAAATGATATATTTCTATCTATTTCTAGTTCATTAAAATTAATTAAGACAGCACCGGTTCATATAACATATATCATGTAATACCAGCTGATTCTTTTAATTCTTTTCATTTTTAGATATATTAAAAACTCAATTTAGGAATTATATGGCTTCATTAAATCTTCTGTTTATAGGCGATATTGTAGGTAAACCGGGAATGAACCTGGTTCAAACATGGCTGCCCAGCTTAATTCAAAAATATAAAGCCGATATGGTTATTGCCAACGGAGAAAATGCTTCCGACGGCAAAGGCTGTACCGAGAAAGAAGGTAAAATACTTTTCGATATCGGCGTTCATGTTATTACCGGCGGAAATCATACTTGGGACAAGCATCAGTCGCAGGAATATTTGAAAAAGGAATCACGGGTAATACGACCTCTTAATTATCCCAAAGGTACTTACGGAAACGGTTATTATGTTGCGGAAACTAAGAAAGGAAAAGTCGCGGTCATTAATCTGCAGGGCAGAACTTTTATGTCGTCGATTGACTGTCCTTTTAGATCTGCCGATTGGGTGCTTTCCAAATTGAAGAATGAAACAAATTTAATCTTTATTGATTTTCATGCGGAAGCAACAGCCGAAAAGCTTGCGATGATAAATTATCTTGACGGTAAGATTAGTGCTTTAGTCGGTACTCATACTCATATTCAAACATCGGATGAAAGAATATTTCCGAATGGTTCGGGTTACATTACTGATGTGGGTATGACTGGACCCTATGAATCGGTTATCGGTATGAAAACAATAGCAGCTATAAACAGGTTTATATACCAAACTCCTCAGAAATATGAAACTGCGGAAAATGACGTACATCTAAGTGCGGTATATTTTAAAATTGATACTGACAGCGGAAAAACCGTTGAACTTGAAAGAATACTCTTTCCGGATTTCATAAAGAAAATAGAAGCCACATAATTTAAATATCAAGATTGTCAGCTCGAGCATACTTGCCTGCCGGCAGGAAGGGTCGAGGCATGTGTATTGAAATATGTCATAGTTCGACTCCGCTCACTATGACACTTAAGCAAACTGTTATTCTACAAAGTAATTGATTGTGAATGATTAATTTTTCCTTGCCAAGAATTGATTCCGACAAAAAGATAAGGGATCTGTTATTGCCTTACTGCCGTTTAAAAAACGGTGAGGTCTGGAATGATCCTACGGGAAAGCATAAAGTCGGGTGTTTAGATGCATCCGATAATTCTTATGTTAATAAGCTGATGAATAATGAAAAGGCAGTTCTTGCAATCCATGATCCGCCTTATAACTTTGTAGCTTTCGAGGAAAGAGATCTTAAAAATTTTATTGAGTGGTGCCGGTTATGGATTAAAAATTCTTATCTGCATCTTACGGAAAATTCATCGCTTTATATTTGGCTCGGCGCTGATCAGAATAATCACTTTCAGCCGCTATCCGACTTTATGGCAATGATGCGGACTTCCGGATTCGATTCACGCAGTTTTATAACAATGAGAAATCAGCGCGGCTACGGTACGCAGAAAAACTGGATGGCGGTCCGGCAGGAGCTTCTTTATTATACAAAAGGCAAACCATATTTCAATGTTGAAGCCGAATACACAGACATTCCCAAAGTCTTGCGCGGTTATTACAAAGTAGTTAACGGAAAAGAAACAGAAAATTTTGAACGGAGCAAATCGGAATTTATTCGTGCGGGAAATGTCTGGATTGATATTCAGCAGGTATTTTACCGTATGGAGGAAAATGTAAACGGATGTTACGCACAAAAGCCGCTAAAGGCAATTAACAGAATAGTACTGGCAAGCAGTAAAAAGAATGAGATTGTTTTAGACTTCTTTGCACACTCGGGGACTACTTTATTGGCTTCGGAAATAAATGAAAGAAGATGTTTTACATTGGACATCGATCCGATTTTTTGTGAAATTACCATTAGAAGATTGGAAAATTTTAGGAAGAATGGGAAATTAGGCTGGCAGAATTCCAATCCATTTGAGGAAGAAATTAAGAAAGACGGAAAGCTGCGGAAATATTTAAATGAAACGATTGGATATAAGGAAAAAGAAGTAGTCGGCAAAGAGTAGTAAACAAATTAATTGCAGTTGACAGTAAGCAAAAAAGGATAGGCAAAAAGACAGTAGGCAATAGACAAAAAGATTAATAAAGTAGATATTAAATTAGTCAAATGATTTGTTAATGTTAAAAAAAGGAATGTGATACGAAAAATGATTTTAATTGATGGTAAAAAAATAGCAGCAGAAATAAAAGAAGAATTAAAACAGGAAATAAGCAAATTAATTAAAGAAGGGAAAAATGTTCCGGGGCTTGTTACAATTTTAGTGGGTGATAATCCTGCATCCGAAATTTATGTAAGAAGTAAAGGCAAAGCTTGTGAAGAAATCGGTATGAGATCTAAAGCTGAACAAAGAAACGCCGACATTTCGGAAAAAGAACTTCTGGACTTAGTTGATAAATACAATAACGATCCCAATTACCATGGAATTTTAGTTCAACTTCCTCTGCCGAAACATATTGATGAAGATAAAGTAATTCAAAAAATTAATCCTCAAAAGGATGTAGACGGATTTCATCCGATAAGCGTAGGAAATCTTGTTATCGGTAAAGAAACATTTGTTTCATGTACTCCGGCGGGAATACAAGAATTATTGACCAGATATAATATTGAAACCAAAGGCAAACATGTTGTAGTTTTAGGGCGAAGTAATATCGTTGGAAAACCGATTGCAAATATAATGCTTCAGAAAAAAGAAGGAGCAAATTCAATTGTTACTGTCTGTCATTCTGCTGCAAAAAATCTTTCCGAATACACAAAGCAGGCAGATATTTTAATAGCTGCAATCGGACAGCCGAGATTTGTTACTGCAGATATGGTCAAAGACGGTGTTGTAGTTATTGATGTCGGAATAAATAGAATACCTGATTCAAACAGACCTAAAGGTTACCGGGTTGTAGGTGATGTAGATTTTGATAATGTTTCTAAAAAAGCTTCTTACATTACTCCTGTGCCGGGCGGCGTAGGACTAATGACCATAGCAATGTTATTAAAAAATACTTATAAAGCATATTTAAGATACGGGGTTTAAAATGAATACATCAGCTTCAGAAAACAAAGTTTCTCAAGAGTTTCTTGAAAAGACTTTACACGATTTTTATTGCAAGGATGAATCATGTAAAGGATGGGAAACAAACGTTGTAACGCAGCCGAAAGCAGTAAATCATATTGTAGGTGTAGGTGCAGAAAGAATTGCCGCTGGTTTGGGCATTGGTGAAGTATTGCCTGATAAAGGTCTGGCTAAAAAAATTGATCATACCCTTTTAAAACCGGAAGCTACGCCGAAAGAAGTTAGGGAACTTTGTGAAGAAGCCAGAAAGTTTGATTTTGCTTCTGTTTGTATAAATCCCTGCCATGTTTCCCTCTGCTATGATTTGTTAAAAGATACTGATGTTAAAGTCTGTACAGTAATCGGATTTCCCTTAGGCGCTAATACAACAGAGACGAAAAGATTTGAAGCCGAACAGGCAATTAACAACGGCGCCCAGGAAGTTGATATGGTAATAAATATAGGCCAGCTTAAAAGCGGGAATTATGATTATGTCTTTAACGATGTAAACCAGGTTGTACTTGCGGCAAAAAAACACGGAGCTGTCTGTAAAGTTATTCTTGAAACTGCTTTATTAACCGATGAAGAAAAAATTAAAGCTTGTATAATCTGCAAAGATGCAGGTGCCGATTTTGTAAAAACTTCAACCGGATTCAGCAAAGGCGGCGCCACTGCCGGTGATGTGGCTTTGATGAAATACGTAGTCGGCAGTTCCGTTGGTGTTAAAGCTTCGGGAGGCATCAGGTCCAGGGAAGATGCCGATGCAATGATAGCAAGCGGCGCAGATAGAATCGGCGCAAGCGCAAGTGTAAAAATTATGCTCGGCGGTAAAAGCGATAGTAAATATTAATTATTTGATTAAAAGTGAGATGGCTAAAAAATGCTTTTGTCATTTCGACCAGAGGGAGAAATCTTTCCTTTGAAAAAGATTTCTCGGTCGTCCGGACAACTCCTTTGGAGATGACTCCCTCGAAATGACACTTACTTACTTTTTAGACAACCTCATTAAGATAGGCTATTAATGATTCTTGATATCGTTGTTAAAAAAACCGATGACGGTTGTACGGCAGAAATTCCAAGTTTGAAAGGTTGTGAATGCTGGGCTCATGATGAGGACACAGTTCTGGATAAAATCTTAGATCTCGCAGCTTATTATTTGAAGAGTGATGTAAAGAAATTTAAAGTCGATAAAGCAAGGGGAAGCAGAAATAAAATCATTTATAAATTAGTTTTTAATAAAAGCAATTCGTGATATCTTTTAAAACTGAGAAGAGAAAGCAGAAAATAATTTCTGTGGCCAATGCCAGGCAGAAATCGTTAAAAATTGTATTGGAAAATATTCACGATCCTCATAATGTGAGTGCTATTTTCAGAACCTGTGATGCAGTAGGTATTCATAAAGTCAGCCTTGTATACACAATTGAAAAATTTCCCAAGATAGGCAGGAAATCTTCTGCTTCTGCTTTCAAATGGGTTGAAAAAGAAAAATTTAAGACAATTCCCTTATGTTATGAAAGCCTTCATTCCGAAGGATTTGAAATTTATGCATCTTCAATTTGCGAGAGTGCAATTCCGTTATATAAACTCGACCTGACAAAAAAAGTTGCAATTGTTTTAGGCAATGAACACAGAGGAGTGTCTGATGAAGCAGCGAATCTGGCGGATAAAAAATTTTTAATACCTATGGTCGGAATGGTACAAAGCCTTAATGTATCGGTTGCAACGGCAGTAATTTTATATGAAGCTTTCCGTCAAAGAAATAAAAAAGGATTATATTCAAAAAGCGAATTTACGGAAGAAGAACTAAATCAAATAATTAACTATTGGGGCGGTAAGTAATATCTAATTTAAAGTATGACTCAAGAATTTAATAAGATTGAAAAAGTGCTCGGTGAATTAAAATTACCGGGAGATAAATCGATCTCCCACAGGGCTGTTATGTTTTCCTCAATGGCTAAAGGGACTTCTAAGATCTACAATTTATCGGACGGCGAGGATGTGAAATCGACTCAAAAGTGTTTTATTAAACTTGGGGCAGAAATAATTAATTGCGGAGATCATTTAAAAATAAAGGGGTGCGGCTACAAAGGATTTAAAAAACCAAAGGGAAATCTTGACGCAGGAAATTCCGGGACAACAACAAGATTGATAAGTGGAATTTTAATTGCGCAGGATTTTGAATCGACAATTATAGGTGATGCATCCCTAACAAAAAGACCTATGAAAAGAATAATTACTCCTCTTTCATTAATGGGTGGTAAAATAAAATCTACGGAAAATTTTACGTTGCCTCTGCATATCTCTCCTGCAAATAAAATTATTCCTATAAGATATGAATTGCCTATAGCCAGCGCACAAGTAAAAAGTGCCGTATTATTAGCCGGCCTGCATTGTGAAAATGAGACTACTGTTGTAGAAAAATTACCGTCGAGAGATCATACCGAAAAAATGCTTGGATTAAAAACAGAACATCTCGGGGGGAAAAAAATCAGCTATGTCTCAAAAGAAAATTATCCTTCTGAGAAAGAATATTTTGTCCCGTCCGATTTTTCAACTGCTGCTTTTTTTATCGTACTCACGCTTTTATCCGAAAATTCGGTTTTACGAATTAAAGATGTTTCTCTCAATAAAACAAGGACAGGACTTTTAACGGTATTAAAAAATATGGGCGCTAGAATAGAAATTGAAAACCAGAGAGAAATTGCCGGAGAGAGTCTTGGAGACATAATTGCTTATTCCGGTAAATTGCAAAATGTTGAAACACCTGAAGAAATAATTCCGAATATTATTGATGAGATTCCTATTCTAACAATTGCCGGAGTGTTTGCCGAAGGTCCTTTTAAAATAAATAATGCGGCAGAGTTAAGAGGCAAAGAAACCGATAGAATAAAAGCTATGTGTCATAATCTCAAGTTGCTTGGGCTCGCAGTGCATGAATATGAAGACGGATTTACGGTTTCAGGAAATTTAAAGAATGAAAAAATTGTTTTTGAAAGCTTTGAAGACCATCGAATTGCAATGGCTTTTGCAGTTATGTCGCTTCTATTGAAACAAGGCGGAAAAGTTAATAACTTTAATTGTGTTAATATTTCAAATCCGAATTTTCTTTCTCAAATAAAATTAATAACAAGGTAAAATATGGCTGAAGTACAATTAAAAAACGTAACCAAAGTCTATGAGGGGGGAAATGTTGCAGTAAAAGATGTAAACATTAATATAAACGACCGGGAATTCGTTGTGCTGGTCGGACCTTCAGGCTGCGGTAAATCGACTACTTTGAGAATGGTTGCAGGCTTGGAAGAAATTACGGAAGGAGAATTATTTATTGATGGTAAGCTTGTTAATAATGTTTCTCCGAAAGACAGAGATATTGCAATGGTTTTTCAAAATTACGCACTTTATCCGCACATGACTGTCTTTGAAAATATGGCTTTTGGACTTAAGCTCAGAAAATTCGATAAGAATGAAATTAAAACCAGGGTTACCGATGCAGCAAAAATTTTAGGTCTTGAAGAATATCTAAATAGAAAACCAAAAGCACTTTCGGGCGGACAGCGGCAGAGGGTAGCCGTTGGAAGAGCGATTGTAAGAAAGCCGAAAGTATTTTTATTTGATGAGCCGTTAAGCAACCTTGATGCAAAACTTCGTGTGCAGATGAGAACACAAATTTCCAAGCTTCATCAAACTCTTAACGCAACAATGATTTACGTAACTCATGATCAAACAGAAGCTATGACCATGGGAGACAAAATTGTTATTATGAAAGACGGGATCATTCACCAGATTGATACTCCGTTAAACTTATACAATTATCCTGCAAATAAATTTGTTGCAGGGTTTATCGGCAGCCCGTCCATGAATTTTATAGATGGAAAAATTTTCACAGATAACGGTTTGGTATTTAAAAGCAGCGGGGGAGAATTTTCAATTAAATTAAATAACGGGTACGAAGAAAAGTTAAAACCGTATTTAACTAAAAATATTTCTTTGGGAATCCGTCCGGAAGATATTTATGATGCGGCTAATTTTGAATACCAGCCTCACTTCAAAAAATTAGATGTTAACCTTGATGTTGTCGAACCGATGGGGAATGAAATATTTCTTTATTTTAATCTGGAAAACTCACAATTCGTAGCAAGAATTCCGGCTAGGGAAATGCCCCAGGCAGGAAAATCAAGAAGTCTTATGTTTGATTCAGGTAAACTGCACTTTTTCGATTCCGAAACGGAAAAAACTATTAAATAATAAGATGATTTCCCTTTGTCTTAAATTGTTTGTCTCACTCTTCCTTTTAATTAAAGGGATATTACTTTTATAAATTTATTATCTGATGCTCGAATTTATTTATATAAGGATATTCTGTCTTGCTTTTTTTGAAGCGGTAATGTATTTAAAAAACCCTATCTAATCTTTCCCTTGGGAAGGGAAAGACTTATTCCCAATTATGTCTTTACATATTTCATTCTAACATTTTTATTAGAATTTGAGTCATCCGTTTTGTACGATCCGCGGGATGGATAGATAGAATTATAAACGTTAAGTAATTATTTTCAACAAGCCCTTCCATTTTCAAGGGAAGGGTTGGGATGGGTTTATAATTTGAAAAAACTTAGCTAGTATCTTAAATGTTTTGGAAATGCTTCTTTAATTCTGACAAAACATAATCTAAATTATTTATAACATCCTCATTCTTAAAACGTATTACTCTTAAGCCGAAATGATTTAATATCTTGGTTCTTTCTTCATCATGTTTTAATCTATAGCTATGATATTTTCCATCCAGTTCCACAATTAATTTTTCTTCATGACAATAAAAATCACACACAAAAAATGTCTCTTTACCCTTTATATCATGGGAAAAAGGATTTTGCCTTAAAAATTTTTTACCGCAAATTTGCTTTCTTCGCAAGCTTTCCCATAAAATTATTTCACCTTTTGTCGGATTCTTTCTCAATGCTCTACAAATAGATTTTGCAATTTCAGTAAGTTCTGTTCTCTTATTGAAACTCATTTAAGATTCTTATTTAATATTTAGTCCATATAAAACAATTTATTCTGTTTTAAAAATAAAATATAATCGCAGAATCCCCGCTCTATTCTACTATTTTAGATGTAATGAAATCTAACTTGAGGGATAAACCTTTTAGTCAGGCAAATTATCATTTTTATCATTCTAGTTTAAAAACCACAATTGATCCTGTCAGAAAGTATAGTCTTGATTGTTTCAAGACAATAAGAATACTTAAAAGATTTATATATCAGTTAAAAATATTATAAATTTATTATCTGATGCTCGAATTTATTAATCGTAAGTTCTTCAAATATCCGCTTAATAATATCAGCACTGTATTTATTAGCAAAATAAATGAAGTTTATTTCCCGCTCCTGCAGAATGGCATTAGGTAATACGGCACTGGAGACTTTATCAATCTGCCTTAAAGTAATTTCATGTTTCCTTTTTTGAGCTTCGGAAGCTTTGTTTTTTAATTCGTCAAGATGATGAAATATCTTTTGTTTATACTTTGAGCTTGTATCGCTGATGGTCTTATCAAATTCAAATAATTTCTCTTTAAGTTGATCAAATGCAATTTCAATCTGGTTAGAGGCATTGCCAAAAGTTTCTTCCACGGAAACTTTTGAAATCGAATCTATAACTTTCTGCTTTAAATTTTCAGGATCAAGGAATAATTCCGTTAGATCTATATCGTACTTTTCAATAATTGAAAAAATATTTTTTTCAACTATAGTTGCCGAAGATCGTGGATAGATGATCGGCGATTCAATTTTATAAAAATCATAAAGAGGCATAATCTGTGCAAAATATGAAATTTCACTCGGTCCGCCGACATAAAAAGCTGTCGGCAGCAGATAATCCTGGCAAATCGGTCTCAGCAAAACATTCGGACTGAAACATTCCGGTTCTTTTTCAATTAAATCAATCAATTCATCATAACCGAACTTTTTTCTTTTCCTTCTCAACCTAAATTCATTTTCAACAGGTTCAATTAAAAACCTGCCTTCTTCATTGCTGTAAAATAAATTTACCGGCCTAACTTTTACCTGTGCATGATAAACTTCTTCCAGCTTTGCGCTTATATTTACAAGTTTTTCGGTATGCATTCTAAAGTCTGTTAATTCTTTTTTAAATATCGGTTTTAAATGCTGTTTCAGCCGTTTGTCCTGCGGATTAAAAATTACAAGTCCGTATTCATCAAACATCCAGAAAATTAATTCTTTGAATGCCTGCATAAATGTTTTCCCGGTTGAGTAAAAAGATTTTATTTTTTCAAGCAGTGCCGGTGTAAATTCGGTAACGCGAAGATTTTTCTCCAAATCTTCATAAAATCTGTTTAACATTTCATTTAAAACCAGATTGCCTACACTGCCTCTGTTTTCATCATCCGGTACTTCTTCCCCGTAAGATACTTTTACAACTTCGTTATTATCGTTAATCAGGTTTAATTCTCTAACCTCGTTAAAGTCATGATCGTCGCCTTCAAGCCAGAAGACCGGCACAAATTTATAATCATCATATCGCTCTGAAAGAAACGAACTTAATTTAATAGCAGTTATTATTTTATAAAAAGTATAAAGCGGTCCGCCGATTATTCCAAGCTGCTGCCCTGTAACAACAGCTAATGTCTTTTTATCTTTTAGCGCAGAAATATTTTCACGAGTTTTGTCGGACGGATTAAAAATATTGTATTGATCAATTAAAATTGAGGATAATTGATCTCTAAAATCCGTATGCGAATCTGCTACTTTTTTAAAAATTTTGATATATTCTTCTTTATTCCGGAAGTCCGTTTTATAAAAATTTTTAACATTATCGAATTCGTAAAGGTAATCCAGGAAAAGATTATGGTTTCCCGGTATTTCGCTAAAACTTATATACATTTCCGCTCCATTTGTAATAAATTTTATAATGTAAAGTAAGAAAAAGAAAATTTCTTAACAATAATTTATTGAAATAAAAAGAATTAGAAGGAATGTTTTAAAGTTATATAGATCACAAGAACATTTGCTAAAAAATTTAATAGATTTTTCCGGAAAAAGAATATTTCATTTATCCCTATTATTTGCATATAAATGAAGTATAATTTGTTAATGAATATTATCTTTGTATAAGAAACAAAATTAGAAAATTTTACTTAAAATGTTAAGAGATTTATTATGCGCAAGTTATTGTTTTTACTTTTATTGGTTCTTTTAATTACTCAAAATAATTATTCCCAAACAAAAGCCGATTCTACGTTTAAATTTATTTTTTTGCCCAAAGGAATTGATTTTATGCCGTTAAAAGCCGGAATAGATGAGCCGAGAATGGGACTGCTTTATTATTCTTCCAATTCGGATTTAAAAATTGATATTGGCAATGCAGTCGATCTTCTCGGATTTGATTTTAATTCTTCGAAGAGTAAGATTACTCTTGGAGCTGAATTTATGGCTTATGCTTATGTAACTTCATATTTAAGGTACAGATTACAGATTGATGCTTTGGATGGATTTTTTGGCGGATATCTAAATTATTCTAAACAATTTGAGTGGGGAAGATTTATAACAAGATTCAGATATATTCATAGCAGTTCCCATTTAGTTGATGGTCATTGGGATGAATTGCGCCATGTGTGGATTAATAACCAAGAACCGATTGCATATGGGAATAATTACGCCGAACTTTTACTTGCAAATGAGCAGAAAATTAATTCTACTTTTCTGAGATATTACGGCGGAACAGCTATGTCTACAGGAATGGATACAAAACAAAAGCAATTAAAAAAGTTCGTATACAAAGCCGGAATGGAATATTACTTTCCCAATTTATTTGGAAGATTTCTTAATAAAGATGAAAGTCTGTTTTTTGCATTCAATTTAGACATTAAAGGAATACCGGAGTATATAGTCAATCAAAATTATATGTTAGGTATTAAATTTGGAAATTGGTACGATAAAGGAGTAGTAATTTACGCTTCATATTATAATGGCGGAGATATTTTTAATCAGTATTTTACACAGAGAGTTTCGAGATTCGGAATCGGATTTATGTTTGACTTCATCTAAAATTAAAATTGATATATAAATGATTTATTTCACAAATTGTTCTTAGGCTAAATAAAATTAATTGATTGACAGAAACGAAATATCAAAAACTATTACCGGAGCAAATTTCTCTAATAAGAAAATTATATATAACCTCATCAAATTTTTTATTGCTGCGGGACTCATCTTATTCATAATTTTGAAGATAAATCTTGCAAAAATTTATCTTGCAGTTCGAAGCGCAAATTTTTATTTAATCTCGTTTGTATTCGTACTTATGTTCTTTAATTTATATCTCCAATACTGGAAGTGGAAGCTAACCAGTAAATCATTGCTGGGAGAAAATAATAAAAAGAAGATTTTGCTTTCACTTTTTTACGGACTTTCCGGGGGCGTTTTTACACCTGTTAGAATCGGGGAATATTTTGGCCGTTCATTAGAATTTAAGGATAGAACAATTCTAGAGGTATCCGTTGCAACTTTTGTCGATAAAGTTTTCCCATTAATTATCCTTTTATTTTTCGGCGCCGTAAGCTGCTTGCCTTTCTTGTACTTTTATTATGGAATGAATATTTATTTTACCGTTTTGTTGTTTGTCCTTATAATTATCATTTTTTACTTTTTGATTCAAACCTTTGTTAATCAAAAGTATTGGAATAATTCATTTTTTAATTTTATAAAATCTTTAATAAAAAAGGAATCTGTACGCAGAAGTCTGAAAATATTAAAAGATTTAGAAAAAAAATTTCTTTTGCAAATGACAGCAATTTCAATCTTGTTTTACATTTGTATTTTAACTCAATTTTCTTTTTTGGTTTGTGCCTTTTCTAAAAGTTTTAGATTCTTTGATTTCTTTTGGGCCGGCAATCTTGTAATGTTTGTTAAAAGCTTAATACCTTCTATTTCATTTGCCGAAATTGGAATCCGGGAAGGTGCTTCTATCTTTTTTCTTTCCAAAATGGGCGAACCCGGCTTTGTAGCCTTTGATGCTGCATTTTCACTTTTTTTGATAAATGTAATTTTTCCTGCTTTAATCGGCTTTATATTACTGTTTAAAAGAAACAATGATTAGTTATTTCCTTTACGCACTATTAATAATTCTGTTAATAAATTATTTGATCTTTCTTAATAATGTTTTAAGGGGATTGAAAAATTTGAAACATTGCAAAAGTGAAAATGGAAATGAATTTGTTTCAATTATTGTTCCGTTTAGAAATGAATCTGAAAATATATTAGCTTGTTTAAAAAGCTTGAGCGGACAGAATTACCCTAAAAATAAATTTGAAATTATTTTTGTCAATGATTCTTCGGATGATGACTCGCTTCAGAAATTACTTAATACCGGTAAAGAAGAAAACGTAATAGTATTAAACATTCCGGATGAATTTATTGAAAATTCCAATAAAAAAAGAGCTGTGAAATTTGGAATTGAAAAATCCATGGGAGAGATAATAGTTACTACGGATGCCGACTGTGTTCATTCGAAAAATTGGCTGTACAGTCTTCTGCAATGTATGGATAAACAGACAGGTTTTGTTTCAGGTCCGGTTGTATTCGAAGAAGATTCAAGTTTATTTTCCAAGCTTCAAAAACTGGAGTTTGCCGGACTTGTTTTAACCGGCGCCGGATTGATAGGTATTAATAAGCCGGCAATTTGTAATGCAGCGAATATAGCTTATAGAAAAAAAATATTTTATGAAGTGAACGGCTTTAACGATAAGAATAAATTGTCGTCCGGTGATGATGAGATATTAATGCAGAAGATTTGGGGAAAAACAAAATATAAAATAAAGTTTTGCCCGGATAAAGAAGCTTTAGTAAAAACTTCATCCAATAAAAGTTTGTCTCAATTTTATCATCAAAGAAAAAGATGGGCCAGTAAAGGACTGTTTTACGGCAGCAAATTACTAGTCTTAAAATTGATCGCGATTTACTTATTTTACATTGGATTAATTCTTCAATTAGCTTTGGGGATTAAATCTTCAAATAATTTTTTTATTTTATTCTTTATAAGTATTTGTCTAAAATTTATTTTGGAATATAAAATATTAAAGAGGGGAAAGGAACTGTTTTCACTGAAATCATTAATGAAATTTTTTACCTTTGCTGAAATCCTGCAAATTCCATATATAATTATTGCCGGCTTTACCGGAATAATGGGAAATTTTGAATGGAAGCAAAGAAAAATAAAGAGGTGAAGATTTTTTTTATAAATATTAAAATGCGGTTTTATTCTAAAATTAAATACAAACTGTTCAAGAAATTAAACAATTTTTATTATTAAACGTTATAAATAAGCAATATTTCAATAATATTACTGGCATTAATGTTGTTATCTAAGAAGTGATATTAGTGTGAGGTGTAAAATGAAACGAATATTAATCATAGTAATCGCAGTTGTTTTTAGCTCTTTTGTAAAAACAAATGCTGCTCCAGCAAATAACTTCCAGTATGACGGAGGCGGAATATTTTATTCGGCGCTGGCGCCATACGGAACATGGATTGAGTTAAATGACGGAGTCGTTGTTTGGCGTCCGCTGCATTTACAGGTAGGATGGGTTCCTTATAGAAACGGACAGTGGATTTGGACAAGTGACGGATGGTACTGGGATTCGTACGATCCGTTTGGTTATATAGTATTTCACTACGGCAGATGGTATTATGACAATTATTACGGCTGGATATGGGTTCCGGATAATGTATGGGCTCCTGCTTGGGTTCAATGGAGATATGATAATGATTATATAGGCTGGGCGCCTTTACCGCCGTACGCATCTTTTTCTATTGGCATTGGCATTCATTTTACTCATAATTATGTAACTCCGTATCGCTATTGGCATTTTGTTAGATATAGGTATATGTGTGATTCTCATGTTTATAATTATTTTGCTCCAGAAAGAGAAAAATATAGAATTTATTCGGTTACAAGATTCAGAACAAATTACGGTTACTCAAACGGCAGAGTTATAAACAGAGGAGTAAACGTTGATTTTGTAAGGCAAAGAGGCGGAAGCAGAATAGTTGAGCGGTCTATTGAGAGAGTTGATAATCCGAGAAATACCGGTTTCGGCAGAGGAAATGTTGTAAGGGCTTATATTCCTCCAAAAGAACAGATATCAAGAGAAAACTTTAGAAACCAGGATATAAGAAGAGGTATTAAACCTTCTTCATTGGATATTTCCAGGGTGGAAATTGGAAGAAACTCTGGACTTAGAAGGGAAGTTAATAATTCCAGAGATAACCAGATAAGAAGACAGGAAAATATAAATAGACCAAACCGTGAAGTAGCACCGAGAAATAATAGCAGAGAAATTTATAGGCCTCAGGAAAGAAGAAATGAAGCGCCTCAGATTAGAAAGGAATCGAATAGGAATTATCGAAATGATCGAATTGAAAACAATAATGGAAACCGGAATACTAAACCGGAAGTAAGAAGAGAAAGTCAGCCGAGAAGAGCACCTGAAGTAAGACGCGCTCCTGAAACAAGGCGGGAAAGCAGAGGGAACAGCAATCGTAATGATAAACGTGAATCTAATAACAATAGAAGAAGATAAGACCTAATAACTTTCTCCCACAAAAGCAGTATCAAAGTAAGTTTTTGATACTGCTTTTTTATGCTCTTATGAAGCTTAAAACAAGCATGCAAAAGTAGAAATGTTTACAGAGAATAAGGATGTGGATACAAGATAATTGAAGAAGACTAAGTAGATATAATTTAAAACTCTTTCAGCTTATCTAATAAAGACAAAATTTTTAAAATATATTCGTCTATTAACTTGCTTTCTTCAGGTGTAAGGTCGCCGTACCTGGATAATTTTTTTGAAGTGCTGTCAATCAGTATACTCCAAAGGTAAACAGCTTGAGACTGTAATACACGGCTTTCGGAGGTTTTTTGAGTATTTAAATAAAGTTTGGAAAACATTTCGTTGTTTACATCCTTTATCTCTTTTATAACAGAAAATATAGACTCTTTTGTTTCAGCATCATACGATTCTTCAAGTATTTGAGTTACCTTATGATTAAAGCTGCCTCTTAACTTTGATTCGATATCATCCATCCCTTCTTCAATCATTTTAGCGGTAACTGATAAGCTTCTACGATGATTATCCGGTAACAATATGTCGGTTTTCATAAATAGATTTTTCCTTTATGTGGGAGAATTAAAAACTCATACCTTATTAACTATTTAATTAAGCAGGAGTTATCAATTCCTTTAGAATGGAATATTAAGCGAACTCCATCGCTATATAAAAAATAAATTAGACAAAGATTAAAAGCAAATAGATTATATTTTAATAATTAAAAATTTTTAATCAGATTTGATAAAATAGATTTAATATATAGTCCCCGGCAATAGATTTCAATATAAAATATGTAAGTAATGAAAAAATAAGTAAAAATTAAATTCATTGGAGTTCGTCGCAAATATCTTATGTTATCGATATTGATAGCTCTTGTATAAATATAGTTAATTGAGATTAAGAGAAATAGATGTTCGGGAGTTTGCAGTTTTAAATAGTAAAGTCACTTTAAAAAAATAAAAATGTATAAAATAGACGGCAGCTATAAAAATGACCGTTAAGTTTAGATCAAAAAATAAGGTCCCATTTTCATTTGAGAATTTGAGCGGTACTCAATATGGGTGCGGAGTGTGCGGTAAATTTACTTTTTGAGAGAAAAATTAGATAAACATCTTTTACATAAAAATTATGATGAAAATACAATTTTAAAATTTCCGGAGATTGAAAAGGATATAGATATTAAAGTTATTTAAACGCAGGACATAAGAGATTTAACAAATCCAAAATATCCCAGGCTTAATAAGGGAGATAGAATGTTAAAAAAATAAAAATCGGTGTAGAAATTGTTACTTAATGCTGTAAAAACTTGTTTTATAATTATTACAAGTTTCATTATTTTTGAGTAGTAAATTTGGCGATGGAGTTCGCCCTGCCTTAAAAAACCGTCCTTTATGCGGGACTAATAACTCCTACTTGTTTTTTAACTAGTCGGAGATATTATGTTCGAAGAAGATCTAAAATATAAAACCGGGATAAAATCAAACTTATTACTCTCCTTACAAACATTAAAAAAAATCATATATAGTTTTCAAATAGAATCCTTAAAAAAAGAACTGTCGATTATTGAAAGATATTCTACTGTAGACGAAATATCCAATAAATTAATTGACATTGTCGTATTAGGTCAATTTAAATCAGGAAAAAGTTCTTTAATAAACAGCATTATAAAAGACAATATATTACCGGTCGGCGTTATCCCTGTAACATCAATTGTTACACGACTTCAGTATGCAGAAGAAAAAAAAGCTATAGTCCAATTTTTAGATAAAACAGTTATAGAAATTAATATTGAGGAAATCGGAAACTTTATAACCGAGTCAAAAAATCCTAAAAATATAAAGAATATAGAAGTAGTTGATATTTTTCTGCCGCAGTTATATAACTTTAAAAACCTTAGGATTGTTGACACACCGGGAATGGGAAGTTTTTTCAAAAATAATTCCGATACAACATTGCAATGGCTGCCCGAAATAGGCATGGCATTGGTAACTATCAGCGTTGAAAGGCCTTTGTCGGAAGAGGATGTAACTCTCCTGAAAAGTATTGCCAGATATGCGGCTAATACAAAAATAATATTGACGAAATCAGACTTAATTTCAGTTGCGCAGCTTAATGAAATACTTAGCTATGTTGAAGATTCTCTTTTGCACAGTGGTCTGATTGTTTCCGAGCAGGATGATAATTTTCAGCACCAACTAATGAATGACCGGAAAGTAATTGAAATACTTTCATATTCTATAATAAAAAATGCCGAAGCAAATTATAGTCACTTAATAGAAAAAGTTTTTATACCTGTTAAAGAAAATTTTTCAGAAAGTTTTGAGGAAATATTTGTTCATAAAATTAATTCTTTAGTCCAAAGCTGTCTTTCTTATTTGAAAGTCGGATTAGAATCTAATCGTAAAACAAAAAGGGAAAGGGAAAATTTACGAGAGCAGATAATCGATGAACAATTAAAATATCAGCTAATCAAAAATAACCTTGATATTATTACTAATTCATTCATAAATAAGAATAGAGATAAAGTTAAGAATATTGTAATGTCCTTTTCGAAAGATATCAGCGCCAAATTAGAAAATGATTTCGAAAATGAATTTTATCTGTGGCGGGGAAATTTATACAATCTTTCAAGGAAATTTGAATCCTGGCTTCAAAATAATTTGAGAGAAATCTTATTGACGGTTGGTGAAAAAGCAATACTGCAATTGACCGGTTATCTGACGGACGTACAAAATAATTTCGATCTGTTTGCCAGGTCATTTGCAGAGAGGCTGACAAATAATGTTGAAAAAATACTGGGAATTAAATTGAACACCGTTGTCCTTAATACTGAAGTTGAAAGAATTAAACGGCCGGATATTTCAGTAAGTTTTTCTTTTGATATTTCTATTGATTTGTTGTGGTTCTTTTTCCCTATGTTTTTTTTTAGAAAGATATTTAAAAAATTCTTTTATAAAAAAATACCCTTTGAAGTAGACAAAAATCTAAGCCGTCTTACTTCAGACATTGCAGAGAACATTAGAAAGGTAATTGAAAAGAATAGAAAATTAGTCGGGCAATATATTTATAACCAGATTCTAAGTATTGAAAATATCATAAAAAATGAGAAATATGAATTAAATAATTTTAATCAAGCTATTGAAGAAATTGAAAGAATATCCGGAGTGAAGGATATAACTTAATTTACGGAATACTAAAAATAATTCACAAAAAAGAAAAGAGGTATAACTATTATGAAAATAACAAAAATAATCGGAAGAGAAATTTTAGATTCGAGAGGAAATCCGACTGTGGAAGTTGATTTAACAATCAATAATAAATTTTTTGGGAGAGCAATTGTCCCGAGCGGGGCAAGTACCGGTGAAAGGGAAGCAGTTGAATTAAGGGATGGAGATAAAAGCAGGTTTAAAGGGAAAGGCGTACTTAAAGCTGTTGATAATGTAAATAAAAATATTGCTGATGGTATAGTTGGTAAAAAATTTGAAACGCAGAAAGAGCTGGACAAATTATTAATTAATTTGGACGGAACTCCTAATAAATCAAAGCTTGGAGCTAATGCAATACTTGGAGTATCAATCGCATTTGCTCGTGCCGCTGCAGCAAAAAATAGAATTCCATTGTACAGATATTTAAAAGATAGAAATAAATATATTATGCCTGTTCCATGTATGAATGTAATCAATGGCGGAAAACATGCGGATAATAATGTGGATTTTCAGGAATTTATGATTGCACCGCATAATGCAAGTTCATTTAAAGAATCTATTAGAATGGGTGTCGAAGTTTTCCATACTTTAAAAGAGATTTTGAAAGGGAAAGGTTATTCAACGGGAGTTGGAGATGAAGGCGGTTTTGCACCAAATTTAAAATCAAATGAGGAAGCAGTCGAAGTAATTTTAGAAGCAATAAGTAAAGCCGGATATAATCCGGGAAAAGATGTTTCAATTTGTCTCGACCCGGCATCGAGTGAAATGTGGGAAAACGGTAAATACAAATTCTTTAAATCTGATCAGCATCTTGCTTCTTCGGATGAGATGATTGAAATATGGAAAAAGTGGGCTGATACTTACCCTATAATATTGCTTGAAGACGGCATGGCAGAAAATGATTGGGAGGGTTGGAAAAAACTTACCGATAAATTAGGAAAAAAGATTGAACTTGTAGGGGATGATATCTTCTGTACAAATCCTGCAATCTTAAAAGAAGGAATTGAAAAAGGTGTTGCAAATTCCATTCTTATAAAGCTTAACCAAATCGGAACCGTCACTGAAACTTTGAGGACAATTAATCTTGCAAAGAAAAGTAAGTATAACTATTTTATTTCGCACAGAAGCGGTGAAACAGAAGATACAACAATTGCAGATTTAACTGTTGCTACAAATGCCGGTCATTTAAAAACCGGAAGCGGATGCAGAAGTGAGCGAATATCAAAATTTAATCAGTTAATAAGAATTGAAGAAGAATTAGGAAAGAATTGCAGCTTTGCCGGTTTGAATGCATTTAAAAATAGATAACTTTAAGGAGAAGAAATTCTCCTTTAATTATTATTTCCTATAATGAGTTAATTGTATCCATCTAATTTTGTAAGAAAAGGATATTTATTGATGTGTTTTTCTATATCTGCTTATCAGCGAAATTGGATTACTATTTCCTTCTTAAAAAGAAAAATTATAGGGAAAACTTAATTGTCTAAAATATTATTTCCGGTTGCCGTATTATTTCATATAAAATTAATATTTCGCAAGATGATCTATTCCAAAAAATAAATATCTTGCAAAACAAAAATAATTGACTTTATTATCTACCTTAATTTGGAGAAGAAACTAAACAGTCTGACAAAAAAATATTGCAAATTTTAGCTGTCGCTTTGAACAACAGAAAAGTGAATCTTAACCAACTTAAATAATCAATACATGAAAAAGTATTTTATACCCTTTATTGTTTTTGCAGCAATATTACAATTAACAAGCTGCTCCAATTTTCAAAAAAAAGAAGGCACAACAGCCTTTAAGCAGGAAACAGATACTACACTTGACATGCCGTATAACAAAATTTTGGAACCGGCGGGCAAGCAAATCTTTTTTGGTGATTCCTCACTTGAAAATCATGCTCTTGATGTTGCACTTTCTCCTGATGAGAAAATCCTTGCGGTAGAAGGCCGCTATCATGTTGTATTTGTGAATACATCAAACAATAAAATTCTCGATAATATCAGGATTTCAAAATTTGATAAAAGAAATGGGATGAGCACTTATTCCGGGATAAGCTGGCTTCAGGAAGATGGCAAACTGTATGTGCTTTGGGGAACCCGGAACAAGTTAATGCAAGCTGAATGGAACGGCCAAACCGGCAAAATTGTAAAGAGCTTTGAATTCAAGCATAAAAAAGGTGTAACTGCTTCCTTACCCAATGAAATGGTAATTAAAAATGAAAAAGGGAATTATGTTGTTTACCTTGTTCTCAACGGCAATGATGAAGTAGTCAAACTGAATCTCGATTCCGGCAAAGTGATATGGCAAAAACCTGTAGGATTAGCACCTTATGGAATTACCATGGCAAATGGAAAATTATACGTTTCAGACTGGTCGGGAACAGTTCCAGATCCCAATGAAAAAAATACAGCAGGTATCCCCTGGGAAAAAGCTAAGGTTAACAAGTTTGGTGCTGTATCAGCCGGTGCAGTCAGCGTTTTGAATCTGTGGACTGGCAAAACTATAAAAGTAATTAATGTCGGATTGCATCCCAATAAAATTATCAGCAGTCCTGATCAAAAATTTGTTTTTGTTGCAAACGGCAATGACGATAATATCAGTGTAATCAACACGAAAACTAACAGGGTTTCAGAAACTATTTCGGTAAGATTAAATCATGAAGGAAATCCTTATTACGGAGATTCTCCCAACGGACTCACAATTTCACCAGACGGAAAAATACTCTATGTAGCGAATGGTATGGATGATGCACTTGCTGTTATTTCACTCGGGAAAAAAGCTTTGGCAAATTCAAAAATTTCCAAAAGTAAAATTTTAGGTTTTATTCCTACAGCAGCTTATCCGGGCGGCATTACACTGGGTAAAAACAACATGCTTTATGTTGCCGATATTGAAGGAGTCGGTGCAAGGCTCACTACTAAAAATAAAAATAATCATGCATTCAAACTTTTTCATAAAGTAAACGGAAAGTTCACACCGACGGCGGGTGCATTCAATTCGCACCGGATGCTAGCTGTTGTTTCGGTTATTCCGGTTCCAGACCAAAAAATGCTGGAAACTGATACCAAGATTGTAATAAAAAGCAATGCGCAGAAAAGGCTGGCAATTTTAAAACTACTTCCGAGAAAAAATGTTGCACCGATACCGGTTCCTCAACGTATTGGCGAACCTTCCGTATTCAAACATGTAGTTTATATTATCAGGGAAAACCGGACTTATGACCAGATTTTCGGTGATGTAAAAAAAGGAAACGGTGACACGGCTTTGTGTACGTTTGGACAGAAAGTTACTCCAAACGTCCACAAACTTGTTCAAAACTTTGTTTTGCTGGACAACTACAGAGCTTCGGGAAAATGTTCTGCAGAAGGACATTTATGGACTGATGCTTCCATTGTTACCGATTACATCGAAAAAAATGTAAGAGCCTGGTTCAGAAGTTATACTCACGTTTTATATGATGCCATGGCTTATCCGAAAACAGGATTTATCTGGGATGATGCTATGGACCATAGAAAAAGCGTTAGAATATACGGTGAAACCGCTATTCCTCATTGGGACAGCGGCAAAAAATGGACCGGCATTTACAATGATTACCTCACAGGTAAACCTTTTATTTTTACTAACCACACAACCATTGAAAGAGTTCGTGGTATTTTGGCCCCCGGTTATCCGGGTTATGATAGTCATGATATTACAGACCAGATTCGTGCTGAAGCATTCATTTCTGAATTGAAAAAATTTGAAAAAAAATCCGGTGACCATTTCCCCGAATTAAGCGTGATGGCTCTGCCGGATGACCATACTGCCGGAACTGCTCCTGGATTTCCGACACCAAGAGCAATGGTTGCTGATAATGATCTTGCGCTGGGTAAAATTATCGACGCACTCTCGCACAGCAGGTTCTGGAAGAACACGGTAGTGTTCATTACTGAAGATGATTCCCAGGATGGATGGGACCATGTTTCTGCTTATAGAACTGTCGGGTTGATTTTAAGTCCCTACACTAGAAACGGAAAAGTAGTTTCCACGCAATACAACCAAACTTCATTTATCCGGACCATTGAACAAATTCTGGGAATTCCACCAATGAATATTGAGGATGCAACGGCTAAGCCTATGTTTGATGCATTTTCAGACAAACCGGATTTCACACCTTACACATACGTGAAAAATATAATTCCCCTTAACGAGATGAATCCGTATTTGAGTTCACTGAGCGGTAAGCAAAAGAGTTATGCCCAAGCTTCTTTGGCAATGTCAAAATTAGGTATCGACATGGGGAATGATGATTTGCTTAACCGTATTATCTGGTCTTCCGTAAAGAAAGACAAAGTCTACCCGGTAAAATATGCAGGTAAAGAAGATAATGACAAGTGAAAGACAGTGGTGAATCTATTATCAAAATTTAGTTTTCACACAATCTTTTTATAAAGCATTTGGAAGAGGCAATTAAAAATTCCTGATTGTTAAGTAAGAAAATTTTAGAAGACTTATGGATCAATTGAAAATCTTTTATTTCCTTTTGTTTTTCTTGTATACAAATTCCTTTGTTAATTTAATAATCTTTTTTAGATCAATCATTTGGATACATTCTAGATTATACGGACAGACTTTTTTCCAGCAAGGCGAACATTCAAGTCCTTGTGGAATTAATTTTTCTCCGCGGCCATAGAGTTCTATTTCGGCAGCACAGGACAAGCCGAACCATGCAATTACATATTTCTTTAATCCAATTGCCATGTGCATTCCGAATGAATCGCCTGTAATTACAACATCGCAGATATCTATAAAACATGCTCCTTTACGCAGTCCCAAATCGGTTGGTGTATTTATTACCGTATTTCTCACATTCCGGTCAAGTGATTCCATAATTAAGTTATTTCTTTCCGTATCTTCACGACCGCCTAAAAGAACAATTTGAATGTTTTTATCTTTTGATAATTCGGAAATTAAACTCACATGCTGCTCAATAGTCATCTTTTTGTTGGGGAAAAGATTAGAACAGCCCGTATTAAATCCTACATAAGTTCTATCGGCATTATAGCCGATTTCATTTTTATATTTTTTTACGAATGCATTCTCTTCATCGGTTAAATTAAATACATACTCATCCTTCTTATATTCCAGATCAAACACCTCATGAATTATATCAACTCCGCTTCGTTTATTTTCTCTGAATTTCAATTGATCATTATTTCCCATTAAATAGCTGTACAAAGCGCCTTCGTTTGCCGGAATAATTTTCCCGTTTTCATTTAATTTAAATCCTAGCTTTTCTTTTGCTTTAATCTCATTTGCAAATGCACAAGCATAATCGGATTTATCACCGTTCATTAAATAATCAAATTCAATATTTCTAAGAATCATACGGTTTTCATCTGTCCATGTATAAATTTTATCTATAAAAGGATTATTTAATAAGATTTTTTCAGCATTCGGCATAGTAAGCCAGTAAACAGTACTTATGGGAAATTTTTTTTTAACAGCCGGAAGTATGGGAGTATTGGCAAGAACATTACCTAATGCATCTAAACAAATAATTAGAATCTTAACCCCAATTTTTGTTTGATCGTTTACCTGCTGACAGCCGTTCTCAAGACAATTTTTATACGAGAAACACGGTTTATAACCGCTGAAATTCTTGCAATTAGGTATTTTTAAATCTGAAAAATTTTTTCCCATGTTTTTAACTGCCTATTATAAAAATTTTATTGTTGTTAGAGTTATAGGGCAACTTTTTCTTGATTTTAAAAATACTAATATTTGTTTAAATGTTATAAAAATATATGGAAATAGGGAATAATGATTTATAGATGAATTTTTCTCAAATTTTTATGTGTTTTTGCAGCTGATAAAGATACTTTAAAATATTTAAGGGAAAAAATTATGGCACAATTAATAAGTTCTCCATCGATAGTAAAAGCGGCAGGAAATAAACCTAAAATAATTGAAGAATTTTTCGGACGAGTTAATTCTAAATCGGAAAGTGTTAGTATTGCAAAAATGCAAAGCCCGGTTGGATGGGTAGAACCGGGGCAAACACCCGAATTTGATGAATATACAGTTGTACTTAAAGGAACTTTAAGAGTTACATCCAAAAAAGGATTTATGGATGTTTGTGAAAAGCAAGCGGTATTAATACCGAAAGGTGAATGGGTACAATACAGTACTCCTAAAGAAGGCGGAGCAGAATACATTGCGGTTTGTCTCCCTGCTTTTTCACCTGATACAGTACATCGTGATGAATGATGTTTTGAATAAGCTATTGTTCGAAACTAATATTTAAACCGTTCTCCGAAGGACTCCTTTGGAGAAATGGTTATAATTTGAGTCCTTAAATCATTAACGCCGCGATTTATCACGGCGTTGATAAAAACAACTAAGGATAATTAAACTGTTTTAATTTATTTACCAATTGGTAGACAGTTTACAAGTTGTAAAATCAATTTCGAACAACGGATTTAACAATTAAGTATAAGATAATTGGATTTTAATTTAAAATGCGGCAGAAAATTGATAATTCATCAAAATCATTTAAAAAACTACAATGATGCTTTTAACAATAATTTCCTAGGTTATCTTTGCAAAATCGTTAATATTCTAAACCTTAGAAAAAATTTTTCAAATTTGGGAAATTGCAATAGAATATTGGATTATGATTATATTTTTAAGTGTTCTATAAGCTAAAAGTAGATAAATTTTGTATTTATAAAATGGCACGCTTTATGGATGCAAATAAACTTGGATATAATGTATAAAAGTAAAATATTTATGAGTGGGACGAAAATTCGATAGATTAAAATAATTTGAAATTTATATTCTTTAATCAATTTATTAAATGCTTTAAGATAATCTATTTTTTATTGAATAGGAAAACACCCGCCCGGATAATTACTAAATAAAAAATTCTATCCCAAATTTAATCGGGGATAAATTAATAGGAGTAAATGATGAAAATTAGTACTGATGAAGCTCTTAATTATCATAGTGAAGGAAGGCGCGGGAAGATTGAAGTTATTGCTACAAAGCCATGTTTAACTTCTAGAGATCTTTCCCTAGCTTATACGCCCGGTGTTGCAGAGCCATGCCGAGTAATCGCAAAAAATGAGGAGGAAGTTTACCGATATACGGCTAAAGGGAATCTGGTTGCTGTTGTTTCAAACGGAACTGCAGTTTTAGGATTGGGTAATATAGGTCCTTCGGCAGGAAAACCTGTAATGGAAGGTAAGGGTGTCCTATTTAAAAGATTTGCGGATATTGATGTTTTTGATATCGAGTTAAAAAGTTTGGATCCCAATGAAATTATTAGAGCTGTTCAATTGCTTGAACCGACTTTTGGCGGAATAAATTTAGAGGATATTAAAGCACCGGAATGTTTTGAGATTGAACAGACATTAAAAGCAACAATGAATATTCCTGTTTTTCACGATGATCAACATGGAACGGCTATAATTTCTTGTGCAGCTTTGATCAATGCGGCGGAATTAGCTGGTAAAAAATTATCTGATCTTAAACTTATTGTTAACGGAGCAGGTGCTGCGGCAATTTCTTGTTGTAAATTATATATCCGCGCAGGAGTAAAAAAAGAAAATATTAAGATGTTCGATTCGAAAGGCTGTTTGACAAAGAGCAGGAAAGATCTTAATAAATATAAAATGGAATTTGCATCTGATACCGAATGTGGCTCCCTAGCTGAAGGAATGAATGGGGCCGATGTTTTTATCGGTTTGTCTGTCGGCGGTGCCGTTTCTAAAGATATGGTAAAAGCAATGGCGCCGAATCCTATCATATTTGCAATGGCAAATCCCGATCCTGAAATTATGTACGACGAAGCTATATCAGTTAGAGATGATTTAATAATGGCTACCGGCAGAAGTGATTTCCCGAATCAGGTAAATAATGTTTTGGGCTTTCCATTTATATTCAGGGGTGCTCTTGATGTAAGGGCCACTACAATAAATGAAGAAATGAAAATGGCAGCCGTGAAAGCATTAGCTCAACTGGCTAGGAAAAAAGTTCCGGAAATGGTTATTAGTGCATACGGCGGCGAAGATTTTGAATTCGGAAGAAATTATATAATTCCAAAGCCGTTTGATCCAAGAGTTTTATGGAATGTTGCTCCTGCTGTTGCAAAAGCTGCTATTGATACAGGGGTTGCAAGAGTTAAAATTGAAAACTGGGCTGCTTATGAGGATCAATTAAAAGAAAGGCTAGGGCTTTCAAAAGAAGTAATACGAGTAATGATTCAAAAAGCGCAAAAAAGTCCACAGAGAGTTATTTACCCTGAAGGTGAAGAAGAAAAAATAATTCGTGCAGCACATTCGTCATATAGCGATAATATTGCTAAACCGATTTTACTGGGTAATATACAAAAAATCGAAAATATGATTGATGGACTCGGGTTTGATAGAAAAGAATTCGAGTTATTTGATCCTGAAACAAGTTCTAAAAGTGAAACATATGCTCAAGAATTTTATAGAAAAAGACAAAGAAAAGGTGCAACATTAGTAGAAGCTAGAGAATTGATGAAGAACCCGGTATATTATGGTTCTATGGCGCTTGATTTGGGTGATGCCGACGCGATGATAAGCGGATTAACTACTCATTATCCCACTACAATTAAACCGGCGCTTCAATGTGTAGGTGTTAAAGAAGGATTTAAAGTTGTTTCAGGTTTATATATTGTTATTACAAAGAAAGATGTCTTTTTCTTTGCTGATACAACCGTGAATATAAATCCGAACGCTGATGAGCTTGCAGAAATTGCTATTTCCGTAGCAGACACTGTTAAATCATTTGATATAGTCCCTAAAATAGCAATGCTTTCATTCAGTAACTTCGGCAGCGCAACGTACCCCGAAACCGTCAAAGTAAAAGATGCAGTTCAAAAAGTTAAAAAGCTTAGACCGGATTTAATAGTAGAAGGAGAAATGCAGGCTGATACGGCTGTTGTTCCCGAAATTATTGAAAAAGATTTTCCTTTTATAGAATTAAAGGGAAAAGCTAATGTACTCGTTTTCCCAGATCTGGATTCTGGAAATATTGCATATAAATTAATGGCTAGGATAGGCGAAGCAACTGTAGTTGGTCCAATATTAATGGGAATGAGCAAGCCTGTTCATGTATTACAAAGAGGTGCAACTGTTGACGATATTATTAATATGACAGCAATTGCAGTAGTAGAAGCAAATAATCTTAAGAAAAAATAAAATACGGTAGGAATATGTATAAAATTTTATCTGCTGAATTTATAGCACCAAATGTTAAAAAATTCAAAATAGATGCTCCGAAAATAGCTAAGAAAAGGCAAGCGGGCCAATTTGTTATAATCAGGTTAAATGATAGCGGTGAACGAATTCCATTAACTATTGCCGATTCGAATCTTGATGAAGGCTCAATCACTATTATAGTTCAAGGTATAGGAAAAACTACTACTCAATTAAATGAAATGAATGAGGGCGATTACATAATGGATGTTGTCGGGCCTTTAGGTAAACCTTCTCATATAGAGAATTTTGGGGTAGCTGTTAGTATAGGAGGCGGTGTCGGTACTGCAATTGCTTATCCGACAGCGGTTGCTTTAAAAAAAGCAGGTAATTATACAATCTCCATTGTAGGCGGAAGATCAAAGGAATATGTTATACTTGAAGATGAAATGAAAAAAGTATGTGATGAAGTATTTATTACGACTGATGACGGGAGTTATGGTTATCATGGATTTGTAACTCAGAAGTTAAAAGAATTAATAGATGCAAAAAGAAAAATTGATTTTGTATTGGCAATCGGCCCTATTCCGATGATGAAAGCAGTAGCAGAAGTGACAAGGAAACATAAAATAAAAACAGTAGTTAGTCTTAATCCGATTATGGTTGACGGTACCGGAATGTGCGGAGGATGCAGGGCAATAGTAGATAATAAGACAGTTTTCGTTTGTGTAGATGGTCCTGAATTCGATGCTCACAAAGTAGATTTTGAAACTCTCGAGAGAAGGAATAGAACTTATCGGAGTGATGAACAAACAGCTCTAAATAACTATACTTGTCATTCTGAAGAAGCTATATTAAAATCAGCTAATGAATAAATTTGTTTTTATAATTATAACTTAAGAATAATCAGGAGTAGATAAATTGCAGAAGCTTTCTAATAAAGAAAAGATGAAAATTCCGAGACAAAAGATGCCGGAACAAGATAGTATTCAAAGACGTAATAATTTTAATGAAGTTAATTTGGGATTTACGGAAGAGTTGGCAAAGATGGAAGCTTTACGCTGCATCCAGTGTCCAAAACCGACATGTGTTGATGGATGCCCTGTTGGTGTGAAGATCGGCGATTTCATAACATTGGTAGCTGAAGGCGATTATCTGGGGGCTGCAGCTAAAGTTAAAGAAGATAATATGCTGCCTGCTATATGCGGAAGAGTCTGCCCGCAGGAAGAGCAATGTGAAGCAAAATGCGTTGTTGGCAAAAAGGGTGAAGCAGTTGCAATTGGAAGATTGGAAAGATTTGTGGCTGATTTCGAAAGAGAGAATGTTGGAATAAGAGCTCCTGAATTAAAATCAAAAACAGGCAAAAAAGTAGCAATAGTTGGAAGCGGCCCTGCAGGATTAAGTTGTGCTGGAGATTTAATACAAATGGGTCATGATGTTACCGTATTTGAAGCTTTGCATAGTTTGGGCGGGGTTTTAATTTATGGAATTCCCGAATTTAGGCTGCCTAAAGAAATAGTAAAAGCAGAAGTAGATTCTTTAAAAAAGCTAGGTGTTGATTTTCAGACTAACGCAGTAATAGGTTTCACCGATACTGTTGATGAATTACTGCAAAACGGATTTGATGCTTTGTTTATAGCTGTTGGTGCAGGCCTTCCTCATTTTCTTAAAATTACGGGAGAGAATTTAAATGGCGTTTATTCTGCAAATGAATTTTTAACACGTGTGAATTTGATGAAAGCATACAAGTTCCCTGATTATGATACACCCGTTTTTCAAGTGAAAGATAAGAACATTGCTGTTTTCGGAGGTGGAAATACTGCAATGGATGCAGTTCGTACTTCTAAAAGACTTGGTGCAAAGAATGCATATATCATATACCGCAGATCGGATGTAGAAATGCCGGCAAGAAAAGAGGAAATTCATCATGCCAAAGAAGAAGGGATAGAATTTATTTTCCTTTCAAATCCGGTCGAATTTATTGGTGATAAAGACGGATGGCTGAAAGGAGTAAAGCTTCAGAAAATGGAATTAGGTGAGCCGGATGCAAGCGGAAGAAGAAGACCGGTTCCGATTCAAGGTTCCGAATATATAATTGACATTGATATGGCTGTAATTGCAATCGGCAACGGTTCAAATCCTATCATTCAAAAAACAACTCCCGATTTGCAGTATAACAAATGGGGAAATATAGTGGTTAATGAAGAAACAATGGAAACTTCCAAAAAAGGAGTTTTTGCAGGAGGAGATATCGTTACCGGCGGTGCAACTGTTATTTTAGCAATGGGCGCCGGAAGAAAAGCTGCTGCTGCTATTGATTCATATTTAAAAAACCAAAATTAAAATCTTTTTGTAAACTTTAAAAAGTTAACAAAATTTAAAAATGTTATTAGGTATTTAACATTTAATAATATTTAATTTTGAAACAGAAGTTTATATTAAGATAATTTTCCAAAATACATTTCGGTATTATAAATCATTTTAACAACACCATGCTCCTCGAATTTTTTAAATAATTTTTCAAGATCATTAATCATTATTTTTGAACGCGGATCTTCTTCTGCCGGCACATACGATGCGGATAGCAATCTTCCTTTTAATCCTTCAAGATTAAGATCTTGATGATTGTGAAAAACTTTAAGGTTATATTTTTTAAAGAATGAATCAAAAATATGCTTATCAATATTTTTATGATTTACATTCTGATAATCCACGGAGAATTTGTTAATAAATTTCTCAAATGAAAACATAAATTCAGAAGCATCATCATCACGGGAATTCCAGATTAATATAACCCATCCGTTTTCTTTAAGTATTCTAATAAATTCTTTTCGAACTTGTTCCCGGTCGAACCAATGGAATGATTGCGCACATGTTATAAAATCTATACCGGAATTTTCTAATGTTGTATTTTCTGCAGCTGCGCCAATACTATGAAAATTTTCATATTTCTTTAAAATATCTTCCGCTGCATGTCTCATTTCTTTGTTAGGTTCAATTCCAAATACAGTGTTGCCGTTTTTTAAGAACAATTCCGAAAATATTCCTGTTCCGGAGCCGATATCCGCTATAATATCGGACGTATTCAAATTTAATGTGCTTTTTAGAAAATCGATAATGTCTATAGGATATCTGGGACGGTATTTTATATAGTTCGATACTCTATTTGAAAATCTTGTTAACTGATTATTAGCATTTTTCCCCATTATAACTGTTCCTTAGCATTGTTAAACCTAGAGTTAATTAATATTAAGTTCGTACATTACTTATTAATACATCGGGTCACTGAATTTAACACCGAGGTTGCAAAATTTATTAAATATTTTTGAAAATAGATATATTCAATTAGTTAAGATTGTTAGCTGTTAGTATGTTATAAATAAGTAATTTTTACTCTTTTGTTGAGTAAAATTTACTCTAATTCTTTAACATTCAGATTTATTATAAACATTTTATAAAAAAAATGAAGGCTAAAATGGTATAATAATTGAGCCAAATTAAGAGTAAAAAAACCTTTTATAATTCTTTTATATTTTATGGAATTTAATAAACAATATTGGGATGATATATTCTCAGTTCAAATAAAGCTTAAAAGAGCCACTTTTTTAGAAGCGGAAAGATTAAAACAAGTTTTGAACTGGGAAATTGAAAAAGAATTTAAAAAAGTTATAATTGATTTGTCCGAATGTATTTATATTGATCCGGTATTTTTAAGTGTTCTAATTTCTTCGTTAAAAAAATTAATAATTTTAGGCGGTAATTTAAAAATTGTACTACCTAAAAACGGGTATAATTTGGAAAACCATGTTGTAAAATCCCTTAGTGTTTTTGATACATATTATTCGCATCATGAAGCGGTTGAAAGTTATAAAAAAGTATTTGTTACACCGTTTAAGGAAGAAAAAATTCTTGAAGAATTACCGGAAACTAAAATCCTTTTCAGCATTTAAACTTGTCATGCTATCTCATCAAATTAATTTTTAATTTCAATTTAATTCCTTCTTATAAGTAAGTGTTATCGGATTATTTTAATGCTGATTATTCGAAATTGCTATTTAAATATTAGCCGGATAACCACTTTGCATTAAACTTATTATAATTGCCTTCGATAGTATTTATAGAATTTAATAAACGGAGTTATATGCGCTTATTCAGTGGAATGGTTTCTTAAAAGATTGGCTTAAAAATCATATTCCCGGCCCGGATAAAATGTACGGGCTATTTTTAAATTCAGAAAGTGTGTTTTAAAAGTTCAATTAAGGATTGTATATGCATAAATATATACTATCCGTTTCGTTTGGGGGATGCATTCTATCATTATTACTTTTTAATAATGTATAGCTGACATTGTTCTTTGGACTTACATTATTTGTAACTGGTATAATAATCCTAAAAAATTTAGATTATCAAATAAAAGTTAAAAAGAGAATAATTGATAATTTTAATAAACTGAATTCTTCTAAAGTCCCCTTAACCGAACCGGATAAAATATTTTCTTCTCTATTTGAGGAAAACAGAAAATTGAAACAAATTTGTTTTTCTGTTATTAAAGATATTCAGCAAAACGGGATTGATTACGATATTAATGAAAGTGAGGTCGGGGCACTTAGGGATGAATTATACACAAATATAAAACGTTTAAAAACTTACGGTGTTCGATTTACTGATGAAGTTAATAAAAACAATATTAGTTTGGAATCTTTAAATAGGTTAATCAAATCAGTTTCAGAATTTTTAAGTGAAATTGATTTTGAAATTTTAAATCTGTCGAATTTTTTAAATTTGAATGATGAATCATGTAAAAAAGATGATCCGGTTAACTTACCTAAAAATCCTGCTGAAATATTAGAAAAAATTAATAATCCGGATGAAACGCATCAAAATAATTTTGAAGCCGATCAAGAAATTATCATCAGAATTAAAAGTGAAATAGAAACAAAGACTAAAGAATTAAAACAAACTATCGCTGATCAGAAAAATGAGAACAGCGCTATAATGGATCAATTGAAGAATTTAACCGATTTTCTTCATGAGAATACCAAATATGCCCAAACCGCAAACGGTATTTCTAAGAATATTTTAAACAATGTACAGAAGAATAAGGAAGTAATAAATAAAATCGTTGAAAGTTTTGGAAGTATTACGACATTTATTGAAGAAGTATTTGATTCGATAAAAAACCTTGGTAAAGATTTTGAAAAAATGACCGATATAGTAGATACAATAAACGATATTACCGTTCAAATAAATATGTTATCATTAAATGCTTCTATAGAAGCCGCAAGAGCCGGCTCAGATGGAAACGGATTTGCAGTAGTTGCCGATGAAGTGAAAAGGTTAGCCGACAGAACAAGAAACGCTACATTAGATATTGAAAAAATTATTAAACTTATCGGGAATACTACCAGCTGTGTAATTAAAAAAATAGATGATGAAAAATCAAAAATAATACAACAGAAAAGTTTGGTTACAATCGAGATATCGCATCTAAATGAGCTCACCGATTCATCTGAAGAAATGGCGGAAATAATAAATAAACATTCTTCATCTTCCGAAAAGCCGATAGCTTTATCCGAACAGATCAAATTTTCAATGGAAATGAAAGATTTTACCGACAATACAATATTGCAGAAATTAAACGATATTGCAAACGTAGACTTGATTACTAATTGTGAAAATATTTAAGAAAGACAACTTGATACTTAGAAGTCTCATTTTAAGTTTAAAATAATAGTTTTTAGAGTTATTAGAAGTCAATGATATTTCAATAATCTTATTCTGTATATTCAAAAATAAATTATCATTTGTGGTTTCCATCCTATATTATCTTAATTTTTTTTTATACTCTTTGAATTAACAGTTATCACTCTTTATATTTACAACTATACTTTTCAATAAAATAAAAGCTTAAAATTATGAAACCGAATATAGTTCTGAAGACAGATTTTCCAAATCTTAAACTAGTTAAAAGAGGGAAGGTTAGAGATATTTATGACGTAGGTGAGTATTTTTTAATAGTTTCAACAGACAGGCTTTCTGCATTTGATGTAATCATGTCGCAAGGTATTCCATATAAAGGCCAGGTTCTCACTAAAATATCCGAATTCTGGTTTAATTTTTCAAAAAATATCATTAGTAATCATTTAGTCAGTACCAACATTCAAGATTTTCCCAAAGAGTGCTCGGAATATTCTGAAGATCTTAAAGGAAGATCAATGCTTGTTAGGAAAGCCGAAGTAATACCGATAGAATGTATCGTTCGCGGATATATTACCGGTTCAGGCTGGAATGATTATAAAAAGAGCGGCAAAATTTCGGGAATCAGTTTACCCAAAGGCCTGGTTGAGTCCGAACAATTTCCGGAGCCGTTATTTACACCTTCAACAAAAGCTGAGATAGGTTTGCATGACGAAAATATTTCAGTAAACGAAGCCGAAAAAATAACCGATAGTAAAACCGTAAATAAAATAAGTAAGGCAACAATAGGTGTTTATAAATCAGCTTCTGATTTTGCGCTGAATAAAGGGATAATTATTGCAGATACAAAAATGGAGTTCGGGTTTTATAAGAATGAAGTAATTCTTGTTGACGAATTATTAACACCGGATTCTTCCAGATTTTGGCCTAAAGATAAATATGAAAAGGGAAGAACTCAGGAAAGTTATGATAAACAGTTTGTAAGAGATTATTTGCTCTCAATTAATTTTAATAAGCAGCCGCCACCTCCGCATTTACCGGAGGACATAATAGAAAAGACGAGTGAAAAATATTTGGAAGTCTTATTTAAATTGACCGGAGAAAAAATAATTTAAATGAAACCGGTCCAGATTAAGGTTCTAAATAATACGGACTTAATGATTAAATGGGAGGATCACTCTGTAAATATAATTAATTTGAGCAGGCTTAGAAGACTTTGTCCGTGCGCTACTTGTGTTGAATACAGAGAAAATCAAAGCGATACATATATCCCGTTATACACATCCGATCAGTTATTGATAAAAGATCTTAATATTATCGGTAATTATGCGGTCGGAATTACTTGGAAAGATGGTCATAATACGGGAATTTATGAGTTCACTTATTTGGAATTTCTGGCAAATAATTAAACATCAAGCATATAATTTATGGTTCTTCCAAATCAATTAACCGTTTTAAGGATTATTTTATCACCTATTTTTTTGGTACTATTCTTAGCGCCGGATCCGTTGTTAAAACAGATATCTATAATCATATATATAATTGCAGCCTTAACAGACTGGTATGACGGCTGGCTGGCTAGAAAATTTAATTATATTACAAACTGGGGAAAATTTTGGGATCCGCTTGCCGATAAAATCTTAACATCGGCGGCATTTATTGGCTTTGTGATTGTAAAAATAATTCCTCTTTGGATGGTAAGCATAATTATTATTAGGGATTTTGCCATAACCGGATTACGTACTTATGCGGACTATAAAGGCTATTCTTTTTCTACAAGTTATTATGCAAAATGGAAAACTTTCATACAGATGCTTTTCCTTTATTACTTGTTAATTGTCTATGTTGGTGAAAATACTATTCAAATATATTCGGGAAATGAAAAGATTTTCAATATATTGATGAATGCGAATTTTATTTATTACTTTATGCTTTTTGTTACTTTAATTACTTTTCATTCAGGAATTACTTATCTTTATCACAATCGAAATCTGATTAAAAATATTATTAAACGTGAAAATTAATTTTTTTGAAAATCTTTTAGGCTCGGGTTTTTATACCGGCTATATCCCATTTGCATCAGGTTCATTCGGCAGTTTGGCTGCATTATTAATTTATTATATCCCGGGTTTTGAAAAGACTTTTATTTTGATTCCTGTTATAATTATCTTTATTTTTTATGGTATATATGTGGGAACAAAATTTGAAAAGCTGTACGGCAAAGATCCGGCGCAGTGTACTATTGATGAAGTTGTGGGAATGTGGATTACTCTTTTATTCCTGCCGAAAAAAATTGTTTTTTCACTTATAGCTTTTTTAATTTGGCGAATCTTTGATATAATAAAGCCTTATCCTGCCAGGCAATTAGAAGGATTGAACGGCGGATTGGGAATAATGATTGACGATATAGTTGCCGGAATATATTCGTTGATAGCGGTACATTTAATTATAACTTTTATTTTTTCACCTTTATTGTAAAACTGGCTAATAATGAATGCTCATATAATAACAATAGGCGATGAAATATTAATCGGTCAAACAATTAATACAAACGCAGCGTTTATAGGTGAACAACTAATCAATATTCAGATAAATCTTAAAAAAAGTTCCGTCGTTGCCGATAAAGAAGAAGATATTCTAAAAGAATTTAAAGAATGTATGGATGAAAATGATCTGGTTATTGTTACCGGCGGTTTGGGACCGACTCATGACGACATAACCAGAAAATGTATTGTTAAATTTTTTCATACCGAACTGGTACAAAATATAGAAGTACTTGAGGATATTAAAAATCTTTTATCTAAGAGACGAAGAGAAATTACAAAAATTAATGAAGACCAGGCTCTGGTGCCGAAAATAGCAAAAATTATTAGAAATGAACACGGCACAGCTCCCGGGATGTGGATTGAAAAAGATTCTAAAATATTCGTAGTAATGCCGGGGGTTCCGTATGAGATGGCATCAATGATGGAATCATTTGTAATTCCCGAACTGAAAGAAAGATTAGCTGAGGTTGGTTTTAAAGAAAAGAGAGATACGCTTTTAACTACCGGTATTCCGGAATCTGTTTTATATGAAAAATTGGGTGATATTAATGAATTGCTGAAAGATGCTAAATTAGCATTCCTTCCCAGTCAATTTGGTGTTAAAATTCGAATAACGGTTAAGGAAGAAGACGAAGAAAAAGCAAATAATAAATTAGTGGAAATTGAGCAAAAAATAAGAAACAAAATCGGCCGGTATATTTATTCTAAGAAAAATGAAACATTAGAGCAAGTTGTCGGAAGACTTCTTAGCGAAAGAGGATTAACATTAGCAATCGCCGAATCCTGCACCGGAGGTTTAATTTCACATATGCTGACGAATATAAGCGGAAGCAGTAAGTATTTTGAACGCGGAATAATATCATATAGCAATGCTTCCAAAGTAGAAATTTTAAGAGTTAATGAAGATACAATTTCGGAATACGGAGCAGTCAGCCTTGAAGTATCGCGTCAAATGGCAGAAGGAGTAAAATCAACCAGCGGAACGGATTTAGGGTTGGCTGTTACGGGAATTATGGGGCCGACTGGAGCAAGTATAGATAAACCTATCGGTTTGGTCTATATAGGCTTATGTGATGAAAAAGTCTGCACAGCAAAAAAATTTAATTTTGGTGATGACAGGCTGTTAAATAAACAAAGAACGGCACAGGCTGCACTGGATATGCTTAGAAGATATTTATTAGGTATTCCGTTTGATGACTAGGCTTTTTGTTGCTTTAAAAATACCGCTTGATATTAGGGAAACTATTATAAAAATTAGAAATAATTCTGTTGCTAATCCTCAGAAATATAAATGGGAAGATAAAAACAAAATTCATCTTACATTAAAATTTATTGGCGAAGTAAAAGATGAATTAATTCAGCCGATTGCCGGACATATTCTTTTTATCGAAGAATATAAAAAAATTAACTGCACATTAAATAAATTTGGTTTCTTTTATAGAGACGGTAAACCCAAAATATTATGGCTGGGTTTAGATATTGATTTCGAGATTTATAATTTAGTTGAGAGATTGAATAAAGAATTAGAAAATTTTTCTATACCTGCTGAACATAGGAAATTTAAACCTCATTTAACTATAAAAAGACTTAGGGGTAATGAGGATAAAGATTTCGTTAATAATTTTGAAAAGGCAATTTTACCGGAGATAAATTTTACTGCGAATGAAATTTCACTTATGAAAAGTGAATTGCTGCCTGAAGGTTCAAAGTATAAAGATTTAAAAATTTATAATTTAAAATGATAGGGAGGTACAATGAGTTCCGATAGAGAACAAAAATTAAAAATTATTGAAGATGCCATTTCCAGTATTGAAAAGACATACGGGAAAGGCTCCATTATGAAATTGGGAGACGGGGTAATAAACGATGTTGAGGCAATCCCGACCGGGGCGCTTTCATTAGATCATGCCCTCGGAATCGGCGGTGTTCCGAGAGGAAGAGTTACGGAAATTTACGGACCTGAGTCAAGCGGAAAAACCACATTATGTCTTCACATTATCGCCGAAGCTCAAAAAGCCGGCGGCTTAGCCGCATTTATAGATGCAGAGCATGCATTGGATGTTAATTATGCCAAACGTCTTGGTGTTGATACTGCTAATCTGCTTTTATCACAGCCCGATTTCGGTGAACAAGCTTTGGAAATTACGGATACGCTGGTTAGAAGTAATGCATTGGATATTATCGTTATCGATTCAGTTGCTGCACTTGTGCCGAGGTCTGAAATTGAAGGTGAAATGGGAGATGCAACTATGGCTGTTCAAGCCAGACTTATGTCTCAGGCTTTAAGAAAATTAACCGGTGCAATTTCCAAGTCTAAAACATCCGTAATTTTTATTAACCAGTTGAGAAGTAAAATCGGTGTAATGTTTGGAAATCCGGAAACTACGACAGGCGGCAATGCTTTAAAATTTTATGCTTCTCTTCGTTTGGATATTAGAAGAATAGCTGCAATAAAAGACGGTTCGGACGTTATTGGAAATAGAACAAGAGTTAAAATAGTAAAAAGTAAAGTTGCTCCTCCTTTTAAGGAAGTTGAATTTGATATCCTTTACAATGAAGGTATTAGTAAAACAGGAGATTTATTGGATTTAGCGGTAAATTTTGGAATTGTTAAAAAAAGCGGGGCCTGGTTTACTTATGATGAGGACAGATATCAGGGAAGAGAACAGTTCCGTCAAAAACTTGTTGAAATTCCCGAGTTATATAAAAAATTGGAGAAAGAAGTAAAACAAAAATTAGGTTTAATAAAAGATGAAAAGCCCGCAGCCGAAGAAAAACCTGCAGGTAAAGAGAAAAAGAGCGGCAAATAATTTTAACTCTTTTAAATTATGAGGATAGAAAGAATTGTAAAGAAGGATAATAAAAATGTTACTCTTATCCTTGATAATAACGAAAAACTCTTTTTATCTTATGAAGTATTTATTAAAAGCGGCTTAAGGAAAGGTGACGAAATTTCCGAAAGCCGCATTTCATTATTAATCGAAGAGAACCAGACTTTTTACATTAAACAAAAAGCGTTCAGGCTTCTCGGACGAAGACTGCATTCTTCTTACGAGTTAAAGTTAAAGTTAAAACAAAAGAACTATAATGATAATTTAATTAATGAAGTAATTAAACAGTTAACGGAATCAAAATATCTAAACGATTATGAATTTGCAAAGTCCTTCACTGAAGAAAATATTAAAAATAAATTGTGGGGACAGCGTAAAACGGAAGCAGAACTTTTTAAAAGAGGAATAAATCGGGAAATAATAGGCCGAATTATAAATGAAGAATTTTCAGATTCTAATCAGTTTGATAATGCTTTGGAACTAGCCGGGAAAAAATATAAAGCATTACTTAAAGGAAATACAAGTTCTGAAAAAATACAATCAAAATTAATTTCGTTTTTAATAGCTAGAGGATATGATTACGATATTGTTAAAAGGGCGGTAAATTTAATATTAAAATAAGAATAAATTGGATTCATTTTTTCAACTTCGATTCCAAAGATAAAATCATTGATGAAATAGAAGGTATATTAACGTTCGTTGAAGCTTCTTTAATCTTAAACCATTTCCTTTTTCTTTTATCCTTTTCAGGGTAATCATCCAATATTTTTATAACTTCCATAGCAAAGACTACAACATGACAAACTCCAATTGATTTTTGATTTACAAAAGATCCGAGTTCAATTGTTTCATTTGTCCCTAAAATTCCTGCCTCTTCCAATGCTTCTTTTTTGGCCGATTCAAATGCACTCAAGTTGAATTCAATATAGCCTTTGGGAATTACCCATTTCTTCTTTTTTATTGAAGTAATCAGAAGGATTTCTAGTTCATTATTTGCCCGACGATAAGGGATAACACCGGATTGGTTGAAATTAAATTCTAATTTCAAAATAAAAACCTATTAAAAAATAAATTTGCTTTCAATTTGTTTTAAATTCTTACCTCTATAAAAATACAAAAAAATAAACAATGCAATTAATTTCTTACATTAATTTTGTATTTGTTATTTTTTTATTGTCTTGTTTCTTGAATACTTCTTACAAGCTTTGTAACGATTCCTCTTGGTAAAAATTTTACGCCGAATGACATAACCTTATTTTGTAATCCGGGAATTACTAAGGTTCTTCCTGCTTTCATGCCGTTATACCCCTCATAAGCGACGAAAGCTGCATCCATAATCTTGGCTCTTTTGATCAACTTTGATTCATTCATTTCCGCTCTTGCCTGAAAATCGGTTTTAGTCGGACCTGGACAGAGAGCAGTTACGGTTATCCCTTTATTATTTAATTCGTTAGCTAATGCTTCCGAAAAATGCAGTACATATGCTTTTGAAGCATAATAAACAGTCATTAAGGGTCCGGGTTGAAATGCAGCAGTTGATGAGACGTTTAAAATTTTTCCGCCTCCGAGTTTTATCATTTCTCTCCCGTATAAATATGTAAGATGAGTTAGTGAAAGGACATTTACCTGAAGCATATTAATTTCATTTTCGATATTTAAATTCAAAAATTCTCCAAAGCTGCCGAATCCTGCATTATTAATAAGAACCGATATATTCAGCTCTTGTCTTTTTGTTTCATTAAAAATTTCATTTGGAGAATCCGGGTAAGATAAATCTTTAGCAATTACTTTTACAAAAATATTGTATTTCTCTTCTAGTTCAGCGGATAATTCTTTTAACTTCTCCTCATTACGTGCAACTATTACTAAATTATATCCGTCTTGTGCTAATAACCTGGATAGTTCATTCCCGATCCCTGTTGAAGCACCGGTCACCAATGCTGTTTTGTTAATCCGGTTCATTTTTAACCTATCTTATAATTCTAAAAAAAATTTTCAGTTTGATTCTTAAAGTGATACTGCCGTACATTTTTTCAACTTCAAATATGTATGGAAATGCTAATTGTAAAAATATTATAAAATTTAACCATTAATATATTTGCGTAAATATTTTAATAATAATAGGAGTTTGAGACTAAGATAGCTTTTATTGCATTTTATACTTTAAGGATTTTTATCTTATCTTTAAAACAATAAAAATTTTGAAATAGTTTAAATATTTAATTTAATTTACCTGATTAAATTCAAAAAAATAAATTATGAATATCCGGACAAATGTTGAACTTAAAAAGCTTAATACATTCGGAATAAATGTAAAAGCAAAAAATTTTTTAGATATAAATAGCGAAGAAGATTTAAAAGAAATTATTTCTTCCCGTAAATATAAAAATCAAAATATATTTATTTTAGGCGGCGGCAGTAATGTTTTGCTTACAAAAGATATTGATGGACTGACAATTAAGATCTCAATCCCGGGAATTAAAGTGATTGAAGAAAACGATTCCTCGGTTTTTATTGAAGCAGGGGGCGGTGTTGTTTGGCAAAACCTGGTTGAGTACTGTATTGCTAAAAATTACGGCGGAATAGAGAATCTTTCATTAATCCCAGGTACAGTCGGTGCTGCTCCCATACAAAATATCGGCGCTTACGGGCAGGAAATAAAAGATGCATTATTTAGTGTTAAAGGAATTTTTATTAATGATGGGGAAGAAGGATTATTTAAAAATCAAGAATGTAAATTCAGCTACCGCAGCAGCATTTTTAAAGAAGAATTAAAAGGGAAATTCGTAATAAGCTCGGTAATACTTAAACTCCGTAAATTCCCAGAGATAAATTTAAGCTACGGCAATTTGAAGAATGAAATCGATAAATTAAATTTGAGTAAAGTTACAATTAGTGATGTTAGCAAAGCTGTTTGTTCAATACGAAAAAGCAAATTACCGGATCCCAAGATAATCGGCAATGCAGGAAGCTTTTTTAAAAATCCTGAAATTTCTTTTAACATTTTTAATAAACTAAAAGAAACTTTTCCGGATATTATCGGATATAAAACTGAAAGTGGTGTTAAATTAGCCGCTGGATGGTTAATTGATAAATGCAGGTGGAAAGGAAGACGAATAGGTAATGCCGGAATTCATGATAAACAGGCTTTGGTTTTAATTAATTTTGGAGATGCTTCCGGCTCAGAAATTTTAAATTTATCTAAAGAGATCAAGAATTCCGTAAAAGAAAAATTCGGGGTTGATTTGGAATATGAAGTTAATATATATTAAATCCATTCTTCGAAACTAATATCAAAACCGTTAAAACGGTTACAATGTGAGTTTTATATCATTAACGCCGGGATTAATCCCGGTGTTAATAAAAGCAACCAAGGGTATTCCAACTGTTTTAACAGTTTATAAAGTTAAGAAATCTATTTCGAACAACGGGTATATTAGATGTAATAATAATATTTTAATTAACCCTTGAACCAAATTATCGCGCACCCTTTTCGAATTATGAAATTCGGTAATCCTTATTCGATATGCAAATGAAATATTATTTTGATAGAATATTTGATGAATATCCGGATAACACAAAGAATTGAATTTTACTTCTAACCGAATACCTTCATTAAAAGAATTATGTTCTAAATTTAATAAAGAAACCGGATGTTCAATAACCTGGCGTCCGGGCCTTATCGAAGTTGATGGTTCCTTTGCCTTTCTTAAAAGAGATGTATGTTAAAATGATTTTATTTTTTTAAGGCTTTGTGTTATAGATTATACGAATATAATGTCAACTTGAATGTACTTTTTTATTTACATAATTTTATCCCAATATTTATAAATTTAGCCTGCATTACAAATCAAATTATCATCATATAATTTATTTGCTCCGGGTATGTATAATCATATAGGAGTTTTTAAATCTATGAATTAATAATTGATGAAATAGGTAAAATTAAATATTTGAAAATATATAATTTCCCCGGATAACAGCCGGACAATGTTGAGATAATTAAAATATTTAATTAATAAAAAATGGTTGAAAATATGGTAAAAAGATTATCTCCGATTCAAGTTAAAAATATTTTAGAATCGGAAGCCCAAATAAAACTTATAGATGTAAGAGAGAGATGGGAATATCAAATAGCAAGCCTGGAAAATGCTGAGTTAGTTCCGCTTGGAGATTTTGTAAATTTTTCCAGATCGCTTAATCCGAAAGAAAAAATTATTATTTATTGCCATCATGGAGCTCGCAGTTTTAATGCTTGCAGTTATTTAGAACAGAATGGATTTAATGAAGTTATTAATTTAGAAGGGGGCATTGATGCCTGGTCTCGTGAAATTGATAATTCAATTCCTGTATATTAAAATATTATTTTTTAAATTATCATGGAGATAATATGTTAGAAGAAGGGAAAAAAGCGCCTAATTTTGAACTAAAAGATCAAAATGGGAAAGTCGTTTCTTTAAGTGACTATAAAGGTAAGAATATTGTGCTGTATTTTTATCCGAAAGATAATACTTCAGGCTGTACGGCAGAGGCATGTAATTTTAGGGATGAATTCCCTAAATTTAAAAATCTAAAAGCTGTAATACTTGGGGTTAGTCCCGATTCGGTCGATTCCCATAAGAAATTTGCAGAAAAATATAATTTGCCGTTTACATTATTAAGCGATGAGAAAAAAGAAGTTCTTGGGAAATATAACGTATGGAAAGAAAAGAGTATGTACGGTAAAAAATATATGGGTGTTGAAAGGACAACCTATATTATAGACGTTGACGGAAAAATAAAAAAAATATTTTCTAAAGTGAAAGTTCCCGATCATAATAAAGAAGTAATGGAAGCACTTAATAGTTAATACTTAAACGGGATTAATATGATTTATGTAACCAGGCGGGAGGTTTTTAGTGCAGCACACAGGTTGTATAATCCGAAATTTTCCGAAGAAGAAAACGAAAAGATATTCGGAAAGTGCAGTAATCCAAATTGGCACGGGCACAATTATACACTTGAAGTTGTAGTAGCCGGCGATATTGATCCGGAGACAGGATATGTTATCGACTTAAAATTATTAAAAGAAATAATTATTGAAAATATTATTAGAAAAGTTGATCATAAGAATCTTAATACCGAAACGGATTTTATGAAAGGAATAATTCCTACTGCAGAAAATATTGCAGTCTCGGTGTGGAAAGAATTGGTTGATAAAATTCCTAAGGGGAAATTACACGCAGTTAAAATATACGAAACGGAGAATAACTTTTTTGAATATAAAGGAGAGTGACTTTGGATTTAATGGTAATGGAAAAATTAGTTGCCGACATCTTGAAACAAGTTGGTGAAGATCCTGGAAGGGAAGGATTAAAAAATACTCCTAAAAGAGTAGCTAAAGCATATGAATTTTTAACTTCAGGATATAATAAGAATATAGAAAAAATTTTGAATGGTGCAATATTTAAAGAAAAATATGATGAAATGGTGCTTGTTAAAAATATAGACTTTTACAGTTTGTGTGAACATCATATGCTTCCGTTTTTTGGTAAAGTGCATGTGGCATATATTCCTGATGGTAAAATAATCGGATTAAGTAAAATACCGAGAATAGTTGAAGTATTTGCCAGAAGACTTCAAGTGCAGGAACGAATGACTCAGCAAATTGCCGATACAATAAATAAATATATTCAGCCTGTCGGCGTTGCCGTCGTTTCAGAAGCTTTTCATATGTGTATGATGATGCGCGGTGTTGAAAAACAAAATTCATCCGCTACAGCCAGCGCTGTACATGGAATATTTCAGGAAGACGCTAGAACAAGGGCGGAATTCATGAATCTTATATCTACTAAAAATCTATGACGAATACACATAAATCAGGTGTATGGATTACCGGTGCAAGTTCAGGAATAGGGAAAGCTGCAGCTTTAGAATTTGCCAGGGTCGGTGCTCAAGTATTTGTATCTGCCAGAAGAATAGCGGAACTTCAAAGACTTAACTCCGAATTAAAAGATGAAAAGCTGAAAGTTGAAATACTGCCGTGCAATGTTGCTTCTTCAGCAAATATTGATCAAACCGTAAAAAAGATACTAGCAGTACATCCGATAAATTGTCTTATAAATAATGCCGGCATTACTTCTTTTAAAAAGGCGGAATTAAATTCAATTCAGGAAATAAATGATATTATTAATACCAATCTGTTAGGATCAATTTATGCTATAAAGTATGTCCTCCCTCATATGATCGAAGAAGGCGGCGGAACAATAATCAATATATTATCGGTTGTAACTAAGAAAGTTTTTACAAACAGCAGTGCTTATGCAGCATCAAAAATGGGCCTACTAGGATTTACTGATTCATTAAGAGAAGAAGTTAGAAAATATAATATTAGAATTATAAATGTTGTTCCCGGTGCTACGGAAACACCTATGTGGTCTAGCAAAATAAGAAAAGAGAATTCGGGCAAAATGATGAACGGCGAAGACGTCGCTCGATTATTAGTCTGGTTATATCTGCAGAAAGGGAATATGGTAACTGAGGAAGTAGTAATCAGACCGATTACCGGAGATATATAATGATCAGAGAAAAAGAAATATCTATAGTAACGGGGGGAAACAAAGGTATAGGAAAAAATATTGCCTTAAAATTGGCAAAAGAAGATCATGATATTATTATTTTTGGCCGTGATGAAGAATCACTAAAAAGTACTTCGAATGAAATCAAAGATACCGGAGTTAAGTGTGAATATTTCAAGGGAGATGTTGCAGATGAAAAATTTGTAATTGATTCGGTTAATAAAATTATTACCAAATACGGTAAGATTAATAATTTAATTAATAATGCCGGAACAAGTGTTTTTAAGAAAGTTATCGATGCATCTTCGGAAGAGTTTAAAAAACAGATAAATGCAAATCTTTATGGGATATTCAATTTTTCAAGAGCGGTTCTGCCAAAAATGATTGAGAAAAAGAGCGGAGCAATAATAAATATTGTATCGCTGGCAGGGAAGAATTCGTTTATCGGCGGTGCAATGTATTCTGCATCCAAGCACGCAGCACTTGGTTTTACAAAATCTTTAATGCTTGAAGTACGTGGATTTAATATACGTGTTGCCGCAATATGCCCCGGCTCTGTTGATACCGAATTTTTCAATAACTCTTCGATAAATCCGGATCGAAATAAAATCCTAAAACCGGAAGATATTGCCGAAACTGTTTTATTAATATTAAAGCTTCCCGTCAGAGCTTTAATAAGCGAAGTAGATATACGTCCGACCAATCCCAATTAAAAAAGCTATAATTTGAAAATTATTTTTTAAACAAATCCTTTAATTTATTCTCAATAACATTTGATTTAAGTTTTTCAAGCTTATCATTTAATTCTTTCTTTTTTGAATCAATAATTTTAAGGTTCTCATCAACTAAGCTTTGATAAGAATTTAACTGGTTATTAATTTCTCCGATTTTAGTTTTATACAGGCTTTCGAATTGATTTTGTTTTGCCAGGACAAAAGAATTGAACTTATCTTTAAGTTCGTTTTGAAGTTTTAATAATTCAGCTCCTACTACTTTACTTAACTGATTTGCTAATTGATTATCAAGGTTTGTGGATAACGCAGCATCGAAGGAACCTTTTGTGTTCCAAATCCTTAAATTAATTTCAAGTTCTTTTATGCCTGCAAGAACTTCTCGTACTAATCTTTCTGCAATGTTTTTCGGTTGTGTTTCAAATTGTAAATTAACATTATTAAACTTAAAGTCGATATTAGAATCAAAACGATTGCCGGGTACGGAAATTTTTAAAGTTGTCGCCATTACTGCATTGGAAATTTTAGTTGGAAGGAAATTACTCCTTCCTAATTCAAACTCCCCGACAGGGACACCGGAAAAACTTGCCGAATATTCGTCATCAGGTAATGCTTTAGTCCTATCGAATACAGCACTTAATTTTAAAGCCTTTGCATTATTGTATGTCCCTTCTAAATTTATTGTAAAGGGGAATCCGGTAATCGTTTGATCACTGGAGATATTTTTGATTTCGCCTTTTGCCCGGATAAAATCCTTTACGGTTGAACTATCGGTTCCTCCGGAAATAAATATTTTTTTAATCCAAAACTTCGGGTATCCTCTCTTGACCGGGAAATTAATGTTTTGTCCTTTCATTCTCGGGGGAGATGTATACTCCGGTTCGGGTGAATGTTTTTTAACATTAGTTCTTACAAAATCAACCCAATACAAGTAACTCACAGCTTTTTTATACATTTCACTTCCGGCTATCAAAGAAGCTAATGAAGGCGCATTTAAGCTTGGAAGCTTAGCCATATTTTTTAAATTTTGAAAATCTTCTTTTGCCAAATCATCCAATGAACCAACTGAGTTTCCAAGCGATTCTATATCGGAAGTTATGGAAGAACTTCTATCATTAATTGTCTGTTTGATTTCATTAACACTTTTTATTGAGTTATCAATAGTTGCAATTGTACTTGAAATGCTTTGAATATTATTGAGGTTTGAAGGATTTATAGATTTTATATTATTCTGTATATCAATCAATTTTTTCTTTGAATTTTCAAAATCATGCTGCACTGCATTCCATTGCTTCGATGTCTTTTCAACCTGAAATTTTAGTGTATCTATTTGTTTAAGTGTTTTAAAATTGAATGATCTTATCAGGCTATCAACATTAAATCCTTTTTTCAATTTTGTCATGTCAAAGATCGGAGAAGATTTGAGAGTTTTTTGAAGTGCATCTTTTGCCATATTGGAAAAAGAATTTTGAGCATTTAAAAGAACAGACTGTTTACTTTTAGTTGAAGGCAGGGAGCCGTCTGTCTTCCGCTTTGTCCCGATAATTAGATCATGAACTTCCATAGCATCTATGATATATTTCCCGCGTAATAATTGTCCTTCATCAATTGCTAGTTTAACTTTTCCTGTTTGGAATAAATTTTTCCACGGATCTTTTGGATTGGCAACTTCTATTTTCGACCATTCCAAACCAAGGGGTGAAAAATTAACGTGCAGATTACTAATTTCTACCTTTGCCCCGATAATATTTTCACCGGTGTATTCAAGCGCCGATTCAATCCAGCTATCCATAAAAATGTATACAACAACAATCAATGCAGCGAGAGGAATTAAAGCAAAAAGAATGAATTTTTTTCTCATCTTAATCCTCCGAAATCACGTATTTTGGTATAAAGCTGAATTAAGCTGCTTCGTTTAATAATTTGATATATTTTCCACTTCTCAATTTTACTGCCGATATGAGACCTATAATTTATTACAAAAGATTTCATCCCGAAGAAAACCGGGATTAATAAAATGAAGGAAAGAATTAAGCTTCCCATAACTATTGTATTGTTGAACCGGGTAAGAGGTGCAACCGGTGCATTATACAGCCAAGTCCAGAAATCTTTTAAGAAATCAATTTGAGTCAGTACGAAGAAACCAAGGCGGTTAATAAGAGGATCAAATAAAAATGCTATTATACTGAATAATGTAAAGGATAAGATTGCAGAAGAAAGGTTTACATCAAGAATAAGAATTATAAGCCAAACTAATATTCCTTGGATTGTTAAATTAGGTGAAAGCCCTATAATTGAACCTAGTGCAAAACCGCCGGCAATTTGAACCGGAGTTTGTCCTTCCCGTAAAATTTTTATAAAGTTTCTAATAATTTTTAACCAAAACATAAATCTCCCTCTTTTAATTGGCTTTGAAAAGAATTATGATAAAAATATGAAGAAACTTTTCATTAAACAATAAGATGTAAAGAAATGAACTTTAAATGAAAAGTAATATGAATAATTAAATATTATTCAAAAGTTGAAGAATCTTTTCGTAAAATAAAATGAATTGTAATTCACTTAAATAAGTTTATTCTAAAAAGAACTTCTAATCCAAGAATTCAAATGATTAAAAATATTTTATGCGCTATAATGACGTACCTACTTTTATTCTTATATTAAAAAACAATGAGATAATCCCGAAACTTCCTGAATCTCTTTTTGAGAGAATAAAAGAGGGACCTATCGCAATAGCACTAAAAGCCCAATCGTCAAAAATCCTCTGGACAAGGACATTTACAACATACTGCGGCTGTCTTACATCACTGTGTACCATTCCGTCAAAACTGAAATCAAATGTATTGCCGGAAAGAGAGAGTTCGCGCCCTGTAAAACCTATATGAACTTCATTTAAGTAGTGTGCAACATAAAACTTTGCACGGGTCGATCCCAAAATTCTAATAGGATATCTAAGCTCCCAGTTAAGATAACCTCCGTCTAAAACTTTTGGTACCATGCCTAATGTATCTGCATCCCTAATCGTTTTTAGTTGACTGGATGTAAAAGCTTTTGTTGATTTTAAATAATCGAATTCGAAAAAATTACCGAGAGGTACAACATAGCCGAAGTCATATCCGCTTGTTGCATAAATATTATTTTGGTTATTTTCATTTTTATATTGAGTTAATGCATCGACACTGTTATAAACGCCTCCGTAAAAACCCAATAAGTGAACGCCGGCTTGAACAAAATTAGTTTCAAACGGCCCGGAATACGGTGTCCCGATTCCAAATGATATTCCCAGATCATTTTTTATAGGGATGCCAAACGGCTCTCCTCCAAATAATTGCAGGAACGGATTAATATATCCCAATGTTGATGAAATTTGATAAAGTGAAGGGGGAGAAACAAATTTTCCTAAATTAAGTTTCGAAAGAACCCTTGTAAATACACTTCCGTAATTAATATTTTCTTCAAGATTTATTTTAAACGGATACGTTATAACTTTAGCTCTAGTTTCCGGTGTTAAAGCTAAAAATGGATATAAAACACCTTTTACTGAAATTGTCTGATTATTCTTATCACGTAAATCGACTATAATTTCAGCTTTAGGATCCGGCGGTGAAATAAACAATTCTGATTGTATTTTTATAAATAAACTGTCATCGAGAGGTTCCATTTGATAATATTCGATTTTCTGTTCCTCTGAGGTTTGTGCATTAACTTTTATTGTTAAAAAAAGAGTTAATGAAAGAGATAGTAATATAAAAAGTAAATTATAACGCATAGAGTTTATATTATTTTGAAATTATTTTGAAAAATCTGTGAAATAAAAAGAATCCCCAGCTTCGGCATGTGCTTTGGAAATTTTATCCGTTACAAAGAAAAAGAAATTTGCCTTATATCTTCCGTCGGCTTCCTGTAAAGTTCCGGGACGATTTATCCAGTCATCATACTTAGTTTCATTCGAGGCAATTTTTAAAGATACATAGTAAACATTATTACCGTTGTTGTCTTTATACGGTCCGGAAACTGAAATTGGTCCTGAGTGAGTTACTTTTAACTGCTCGGGTCTTAAATAAATAATAGTTACATTGAATACGGTAATATTTTGCAAATCCTGCACATAAATTGTTGAGGCATCCATTTTTGTTGTAACTTTAGTGATCTTAATTTGAGGTGGCTTTAACGGAACCACATTAATTTTTTCTTCCTGGGTGCCGTATTTTGCTATTACTTCATCTTGTCCCATAAGGTTAAATTTCTTTTCCTGTCCGGGGGGAATTGTAACAATCGGTTCGTTCATGTTTTTAGGATCATAAATTATAGTAGGTACGTTACCGCTGTTTTTTGCAGTGTTCCATGTGTATTGATAAAATGTTTGTGTTATAGAAATCGGAGACTGCAAAATTGTTTGTTCCTTTGGTTTGGATTCCTCTTTCGGTTTAGTTTCTTCGGGAGGAAGAAGCTTTATTTTTTTACTAAGCGACGCAACTTTTTTATTAAGAATTTCAACCTTCTCTTTTAATTCTTTATTCTGCTGCTGAACATTCGGATTAAGCTTAATTTCAAAGTTCAATCCCTTGGAAGTAAGTGAATCAATCATTGTTACCAGAGAATCTCTAACACCTTTGGAGACGGCTCTATTTGTTGATATTACCTTATCAAGGTCAAGGTCGGCGCCTTTTAAAACGAGTACTGTTATTACAAAAATGTACAGCACTTCATAAATAATAAATTTACTATCGTGATTTTTTCTCACCATTTTAATATTACTTCTTATTCACAATAGCTTCAAGATGTTTTAGACCGGTAATAGCCTTTTCATCTTTCAGCGAATCCGTTGCCTGAGTTATGGAGTTTGCAAGTGATTTAAGCTGCTCCATCTTTTCATTACTTATATCCGCTGCCGAATTCATCTTTTCATACAATTGATTTACTAAACTAAGATTCGAATTTAAAACAACACTTAATTTTGCTGTTCGTTCAAGCAGCAAATTAAATTTATTTAAATTCTCAATTGCTTTTTCGGATATTTCGACATTCTTATTTGAATCTATCGGTGAAAGCTTATTCAAAAGATTATTGGAACTGTCAATCTGTATCTTGGAATAATATCGCTCCTTAAAACTTATTACATGATTAACAATACTCTGAAATTCAACACTTAGCTGATCAAGTACCGGTTCAAATAATTTTCCCAGCGCCAGTATTATTAAAGATTTTATTTCGAAAGGAACAGATAGTCCGACAAATATTGCTTCGCCGAGACGGATACTAATTAAAAGAATTGCAGCGCCAATTAAAGGCAGTGCAGTGGAAATACTGTCGACAACACTGGTATATGATGTAATTATTCTATCAATTGTTTCGGATGCAGGAGTCCTAACAAGTTCTATTTTTAATTTGTTATAAGCCAGCCAAGCTAAAAATATAAATAGAACATATACCAAAACAGGCAGCCACCAAAATGTAAAGGGTACGACAGGACTCGGCGTCGGCTTCCAACTTGGGAATAAATATTTACCAATATTAATTGAAACATCACCTAAAATAGGTACATAAGACAGGTCGATAAAGAAAGATATTACTAAAGCAACTAATGAAATAATTGCCGGTTTTATAATAACCGTGAATTTTATATCATGTACAGATCGTGTTACGAAGTTTTCAACTTCTTCTTCCATACCGTTTTTTGAAATCAATTCGGAAATATGTGTAACATTATCCGTTGACACATCTTTTTTGTTTCCTTTTAAAAACATTTAGTCAGCCCTCATTGGTTGATTCTAATTAAATAAATTAAGAAAATAATATAATAATTATTAAAATTTAAAAAGCCGGATTAAATAATTGCCATTAAATGTCAATATTTATACCAACAGATTAAATAAATCCTAATTTTTAAAATATATTAAAATTCTTAAATAATAGAGCTAAATATTATGAGCGTGCCGGAATTTCCATCCACAAAATATTTACTTATAAAATATTAAAGCCGCATGCTTTTATATTGATTTTTTAGATGGATACTGTACCGTAAAATTTACTTGTAAATAAATATTTATAAGTAAAATTTACTTAAATTTATTCTAAAATAGAACTCAATTTAAGATAATAATTAATTTCTGAAATGATATTGTTATCGATCATAATGAAAAATGATTGTTCAAAAACATATTGGTAAGACTTTAATTAATACTTAGCTGTTATGAAAGATATTGAGGTTTTAATTTGAATTTTATTGAGACCTTGAAATTTGAAATACCGTCAAACTTCCAATTTAATTTATGGAAGCATCATAAAGAATTTTTATCAGATAAAATTTTATCTGTGAAGCCTCAAAATGAATTGACATTTAGAAGTTTTATATTAAATATAAAATTGATAGGTAATTCACAAATTGATTTATATGTGGGATTATTGAGCCCCTTTGATATTTGTAAATTAGTTCTTGAAAAGTTGAATTATTCGGATATTTATGATAAAATTTCTTTCAAAAAGTGGCTTGAATTTTTAGGTAAAGAATACCGTGAATTAAAATTGCCCGACGATTCAAATTGGATTTTACGTTTCGGGAAAAATGAAGACAGATATATTCATATTCATCCGGGAAGAAGCTCACCTAATTCTATTAGAGTTAAAGCTTCTATATTAAAAAGTGCAATTGTTTCGCTGGCATCGGCAAGATTCTTGAATTTTGATGAACTGAACTTAAATCTTATTAACAGCATTAGAAAAGAATTTCTTTCATTACCTCCGCTTAAATCAACCAAATATTCATGCACACTTATAAAAATCATAGAGCTTTTTCAGAAATATAACGGAACTTCTATTTTAAAATAAAAAAAGCCCGGATTAACCGGGCCAAAAGATTATCGCATCATTCCTCTTTGTCCCATTCTATTTGGACCTCTCATTGATCTGAAATGCTTGTGCATATCCCAGAATTTAGGAGCATTTTCTTTCCAAATTTTCTGCTGGTCAGGTGTTAGCACTTCATACATATCAAGCAAATGATTTGCAACAGCTATGGAAATAGCGTCCTTACTTTTATTTATTTTTTCAACAGTTGCAATTACATCATTTCGATTAAAATTGCCGTTAACCCTTAAAGCCTGTAAATCTAATTTGTTCTTTTTAAGATCAGCTCTCAGGTCAACCATTCTTTTCTCAAATGAAATTCTTAAATCTGCAAATTTTTGCTTTTGCTGTTCCGTAAGGTTTAGCTTTTTCATTAAATTGAATCTGCCAGTCATTCCTGTTTTCTGTCTCATTTGATGATTGTTATTTTGCCAATTCATTTGCTGCGAATAACTAAAGCCGGTAAGTAATATTGTAAAACTAAAAACCAAAATTATTGATACTATTGACTTTTTCATTTTTATCTCCTTAAAATTAAGTGGTTTTGGTATTTTGACATTTGCAGAGTAATTTTGGTTTAAAGAAAAAATTAAACCTTCTTTCTGTCGACAATGTCAAATAATACAAAGAATATAAGGTAATGACCGATTCGAATAATGATTTTGAACTGGTTAAGAGTTTTATTGCAGGTAACGAGAGCGCATTTAATAAAATAGTTCTTAAATATCAGCAAAAAATTTATTGGCATGCCAGAAGAATGACAGGCAATCATTTAGATGCCGACGAAGTAGCTCAGGAGGTATTAATCGTTCTTTATAATAAGATGAAAGATTTTCAATTTAAGTCTTCGCTATATACATGGATTTATAAGATTACTTCCACACGATGTATAAATTTTCTGAGGAAGAAAAATGTAAGACAGTATTTTTCATTTGAAGATAATGAGACAATAGGATTAAAGAGCAAAGAAGATTTGGTAAAGGATTTGGAAGTAAAAGAAAAGTTAGACAAACTTCATAAGGTATTGAATAAAATTCCTTTGAAACAAAGGGAAGTTTTTATTTTGAGAAATTTTGATGAACTTAGTTATGAAGAAATTGCAGAAATTACGGGCGGCAGTATAGGAGGCTTGAAAGCAAATTACTTTCATGCAATTAAAAAGATTATGGAGCTTATGAAAAACGATGAAAGTTAACGATAAAATTATCCTTTATCTGGATAATCAAATGAGCGACGAGGAAAAGCTTGATTTTGAAAATGAGCTTAAAGACTCGGTGACATTGCAGGAAGAACTGGAATATTATAAAAAATTTCTGAACGAGATTTCGGAACTTAAAAATATTTCAGTTGAGGAAGATTATTTCTCTCAGATGATTCCTACATTAAGAGGAAGAATTGATGAAAGAAAAAGATTAAAGATAATTCCAAGATTAGCTTTTGCTGTAACTACCATAGCAGCAGTAATTGTAGTCTTTTTCTTTACCTTTACGAATAAGAGCGTAAAGAAGGTAGCTGCTCCGGCGAAAATAGAAACTACTCGGAACAGTAGTAATTATTTTGCCTCAATATTAAGAAATGATTCAAACCAGCTGAATTTAGGTGATTTATCGAATGAAGAAATCACCAAATATGACTCCGTATTTAATGCGATGATTTCAAATGCTCTAAGTTTATCCCCTCAAAGCTTTAATTATCTTTCTGCCGATAATAATACCGATTTAAATAATATGCTGCAGGGAATAAACCAGAAAGAGGCAAATGAAATTTATAATCAACTTTTACATAAAAAGATTTTCTAATGAGAAAAGATATGAAAAAGATATTAGTTCCATTTTTTGTAGTATTATTTATTCCATTGGTAGTTTTTAGTCAACCGATGAGACACCAGGATAAGGGACCTATGAAAAAAATAGAAGAGCTGGAAAAAATAAAATTGATCGATGCATTAGGTATGAATGAAGAAACTACACTGAGATTTTTTGCAAGAAGAGCAAAATTTAAAAGTGAACAATTTAAATTATATAATGAGGAAAATGAATTAATCAATAAAATGGAGAAAGCGTTACAAAACGGGAAAACCAGCGATACCGATCTTAAAAATATGATAAATCAATACTTCGATTTGGAAAATCAAATTATAAAATCCAAACAAAAATTTATAAATTCTCTGCCGGATATACTAACCTATCAACAAATATCTAAACTCTTGGTATTTGAAAAAAGATTTAGAGAAGAAATAAGAAATCTTTTATTCAGAGAAAGAATGAAACGGAGGCAGTAAATTTGGTTGATTTTCAATCAACTTTAAAATATATTGCTAAAAACGGTTGCCAAGAATTGATTTTTTTTAGAAACAAAGGTATTTTTTCACTTTAATTTTCGCGGAAGTGGTGAAATTGGTATACACGCTACTTTGAGGGGGTAGTGCCTTAATTGGCGTACGGGTTCAAGTCCCGTCTTCCGCACTAGAATTAATTAACCAACCATATATAAAGGGAGATACTTATGAGAAAAATAAAAACTCTAACTTATTGTCTATTTTTCATATTTATTGCGTTAAGTACAGCTTTTGGACAAGAAATGAAACCGGAAGCTGCCAAGTTATATAATGAGGGCAATAAGATGTTGAAGGAAGGTAATTACGACAATGCGATTAAGAATTACGATCAAGCTTTAAAAATTGAAGAGGACTTTCGCATTTATTATCAGCGTGGTGTGGCACTTAAAATGTCCGGTAAGCTTGATGATTCCAAGAATTCATTTGAGCAGTGTCTCAAATTAAAACCTGATTTTGAGGCTGGTTTTAATGCATTGGGCGGTGTCTTTTTTGCAATGGGTAAATATCCGGAAGCTGCTTCGAATTTTGAAAAAGTTCTTGCTGCCGCTAAAAGTGATAATGTGAAAAATAAAATAAAGAAAAATCTTTCTTTAGTATATGCTAAAATGGGAAATGAGGCTAATAATGACGGAAACACAAAAAAAGCCGTAGATGATTTTACAAAAGCTACCGAGTACAGCAACTATGACGCCGCATATTTAGCCCTGGCCAAAACATATTCAGATATGGGGAACTATGATAAGTCGCTTGAAAACGCACAAGAAGCATTAAAATATAGATCAACTATTGGTAAAGGCGGTCCTTATTACTATATGGGCGTAGCTTATAAAAATAAAGGCAATAAAGAAAAAGCTAAAGAAATGTTTGATCAAGCAAAGACGGATCCTAATTACAAAAAATTAGCGGAATATGAGCTGACTGCTTTGAAATAAAGTATCCTCTTCTTAGTTAAGACCCTCGCTTTGCGGGGGTTTTTTATTTCGGGATGAAGTTATGAGAAGATCTCTTAATCAATATAATTTGAAATTAAGTTAATGGCTCTTGAAAAGTATAATATTATTAGAATTTAGAATAATATTAATAAATTTAAAGTAAAAGAATTTATTTTTCCTTCATCACCTCTCCCCATCAGATTCATAAAATTATATTTCGCACTTAAATCCAAATCCATAGAAGGAATAACAGATATTACGCTGCCTACGCCGACTCCTGCACCAAACCTGGTAAAACTTTTTTGACCGTAAATTTGATTAGTAGTACTTAACTGTAATTGCCCAAAGCTATTCATGGCAACATTTACTAAAAGATACGGTTTAATGACCGGTAAAGGTAAAAAATTCCATTCGCCTTCAATTCCGATGGAAAAGATTTTTTGAGACAAAGATACTGCTACGGTATCGAGCTGTCCGCTACTAGTTAAGTAATGGTAATCTATAAATAGAGCCGGTGTTATCGGCAGCAAAGGTAGATTAAGTTTTGCAATCAAACCCAGGTGATAGTTATCCTTAAATCCGTATCCGCCGTTAGAAATATTATCCGTATAATAGTTAGGTGATGTAATTGAAGTAAGTCCTCCTCCGAGACCAAGCCGTATAGTTTGTGCGCTTACATTAAATGAAAAGAGGAGAAGAAAAGAGACTAGAATAATTAAGCCTGTATTTTTTTTCATTTATTTACCTTTAAATGAATTCAAGTTCTATTTAATATAGATTTAAAAAATAATATTGCATAATTAAATAAAAAATATCTAAAGTTCAATGATTTAATAAATTTCTTTAAACGATGTTACATATTTGATTGATTTACTTGACATTAAGAAAGTTAAAAATTTATATTTCCACTTAATAATTGTATTTATTTTGTAAAAATTTATTTAATTAAGATATTGCCGGCAAAATTTAGAAATAATACATCAATTATTGTATCGGATCAGGGAATATTCAGACTGTATTTTGGTATTGTAATCTGCTTTAGCACAATTTTGATAAAAAATAATTCTCCTCTGGAATATATTCCAATACTGGTTTTTGTACTCCTCTATTCGGCATTTAAAAAAAGGGGAAAGTCTAAATTAGGGAAAGTCTTCATCCCGGAAATATTAGTTTATATCCTTTCCTATTTTATTTTGATATTGATATTTCAAAATAAGTATAAATACATAGTTGATTATACATTTTTGATAATCGGGTTAGGGAGCGGGTTTACTTATTATATTTCTGAAAAATTGAAAAAAGGATCTAAAAAATTTCCCAATTTCTTCCAAAACTATTTGGAACCGATAATATTATTTACTACGATGTTTCTATTACTGATTTTTTCAATTTACTATTTTAAATTGGATTTAAAAAGTATAAGAGAATTTTCGATTATTAATTTTCTAATACCGTTCGAAATATCTATTATAATAACATTGATCCCGGAAATGCTAAAAATAGAGCTGGAAAGTTTCATCCTTCCATTTCTCTTCAGCTATCTTATTTACATCTTATTTATTAACAGCAGCAATTTAATAATTCTAAATTTTTCAATAGGAATGTTTTTCGCTCTAATGACTGCTGTCATATCATTTTATTATAAACTACTTACTTTTAGAGGAAGTATTGCCCAATTTGTTATTGCTGTTTTTATTTTTGGTCTCGGCGGTGTTAAATGGACAATCCCTATACTGGCTTTTTTCGTTCTTTCCAGTATCTTGTCTAAAATTAGAAAGAAAATAAATCGTGATGTTGATAATTTTTTTGAAAAATCGGAAATAAGAGACAATTCCCAGGTTTTAGCAAACGGCGGATTTGGAGCAGCTTTAATGATGCTTTATCAAATTTTTCCGTCGGAACTTTTATATTACGTTTACGTCTCATCTCTTGCCGCTGTTTGTGCAGATACATGGGCTACTGAAATCGGTACATTATGGAAAACAAAAACTATTAATATTTTGAATTTAAAAACCATCGATCAAGGCAGGTCGGGAGGTATATCTTCCATCGGAATGTTTGGAGCAATATTAGGCGCTTTTATTATTCCGATATCATCGTTAAGTTGGATTAATTGGAATTATTTTAATTTTATTCTAATTGTAACAATTTCGGGAGTATTGGGAAGTATTATTGACAGCGTCCTTGGAGCATCTTTGCAATCTCAATTTAAATGTAGAATTTGCGGAAAAATTACTGAAAGAGAAAATCATTGTAATCAATCAAGTATCCGTTATAAAGGTTTAACTTGGATAGATAATGATATAGTAAATTTTATAACCAGCATTGCAGGGGGAATATTTTTTATTCCTGTAAAAAGTTTATTTAGGGTTTAAATGAAAAACAAATTTTTATTGGTTTCAATTATCTCGGTAGTATTATCATTTAATATTAATGCACAAACTACTGCGCAAAAATATGCCGAAGCAATGAATGCATATGAATCTCACAATTATGCTCTGGCAAATTCTCTTTTTCAAAAATTCTTTTCAATATACAAAATTACAGACGGTTTGTATGCAACCGCAAAATACTATTCATCCGATGCAATGATGAAACTCGGCGATTACAGCGCTGCAGCTGCAGGATTTGAGTTTTTTGTCAATCATTTTTCTTGGTCCGGTTTTAGAGATCATGCATTGTACAATCTTGGTTTAATTTATTTTCAACAGAATGATTTTGAAAAAAGCCGAAGCAGATTGAAAGAATTACTTGAAGACTATCCCGAAAGTTCATATGCCGGTTCGGCAATGTACTGGATCGGGAAAACATATTCAAAAGAAAACCGGCTTCAAGATGCTATCTTATTTTTTAAAGATGTAATTACCAACCACCCGGATAACAAATATATTGATTATTCAATTTTTACCTTGGCATCCATTTATGAAAATCTGGCTGATTATAAAAATGCAGCCAAATATTACGACAATTTATTATCTTACCACAGCGATAGCCCGTTAGTCTCGGCTGCTCATATTAGAATAGGAGTTTGTTATTTTAAATTAAAAGAATATGATTCTGCCGTTATTGAATTAAACGATCCGACTTTAAAGAACTTACCTGAGGAGGTGTATTCGCAGAGCCTCTACCTGCTTGCAAATTCATATTACAGGTTAAAAAATTATACCAAAGCTGAAAGTACATTTCTTGAAATAATTAGAAGATACCCCACTTCAAACGAGGTTAAAGATTCTAAATATGGATTAGCATGGACATATTTTCAAGCCGGGCAATACGATGATGCATATAGAATTTTTAATGATTTATCTGAAGGGACCGACAGTATTGCAGTTAATTCGTTTTATTGGAAAGCAGAATCAAAAAGATATGCAGGACATGGAACCGAAGCTTTTAATATTTATCAGGAGTTTCTAAAGAAATATCCCAACAGTAATTTGATGAAGGGGGTACAATACCAGCTGGGGCTTCTATATTTTAATAATAAACAATATAATCTGGCTGTAAAATATCTGCAAAGCTCGATAGAGAATTCCGACAATATGGTTAGGGCCAAATCGTTTGAAGTACTGGGAGAAATTCAATTAGAAAAGAAAGCCTACAATACTGCAAAAGAATATTTTCTAGATGCATTAAGAGTTCCCGATATAACATCGGATATAATTAATCATTCTTTGCTTGGATTGGGGGCCGCATATTATTATTTGCACGATTATAATGATGCCGTCTCAAATCTTTCAAATATAAGCTTTCAAGACCCTAATTTTGAGAAAAATAAAATTAATTTTTATATGGCTGAAAGTTATTATTCACAGAAAAAATACAGGGATGCTATTGAAAGATATAGTAAAGTCGATTTAAACCGTGATAATGAATTGGCAGGTATGGCTTTATACGGTAAGGCATATTGTTATTTCAATTTAAATGAATTTGAAAGTGCGATAAAGGAATTTAGAGAATATTTAAAAAGATTCCCCCGCAGTGAAAGGGCGTTGGATGCTAAATTTAGATTAGCTGATAGTTATTATGCCGTTAAAAATTTTGCTGCTTCAAGCAGAATTTATCAGGAGATTATGCAGGCTAACAAGCATGCTCTTAATAATCCTTATGATTATTATCAGTATGCACAGGCTCTCTTCAGAGCTAATGAGCCCAGGCAGGCTATAAATGAATTCAAAACACTTCAGGAAAAATTTCCCGGTTCCGAATATGCCGACAAATCTTTGTATGTGATCGGCTGGATTTATTTTCAGCAAGGCAACTACAATACTGCTATATTAAAATATAGAAATGTTTTATCTGTATATCCTAATTCTTCCATAGGTTCGCTTATCTATTATTCCATTGGCGACTGCTATTATAATCTTGCAAATTATGATTCGGCAATTTCCAGTTACCAGCAGGTGCTTTTAAAATATCCGGGTTCTAATCATATTTTTGATGCAGTAAACGGTATTCAAGACAGCTATGTAGCGCAGGGGCATCCCGAAAAAGCAATTAAATTTATTAATCAATTTATAAAACAAAATCCGAGTTTAAGTTATACCGATCAAATTTTTTATAAAAAGGGAGATATTTATTACAGCAACGGAAATTATAAACAAGCCGAATCCAGCTACCAGGATTTTATTACTGCATTTCCTAACAGCAAGTTAATTCCGCAGGCTTATTATTGGATCGGTAAAAGCGCAGAAAATTTAAAACAAGATAATATTGCAATAGAAAATTTCACTAAGGTTTTTACTTCTTTCCCCGAAAGTGAATCATCCTCAGCTGCGGTAATTGAATTGGGAAATATTTATAATGCTAAAAAGAATTATGATGCTGCAATTAATATTTACAATAATGCATTAAAAATTCTACCGAATAAATTAAGATTTCCCGAAATTATGTTTAATGAAGGGATGACTTATATTAATAAGAAAGATCCGAATGATGCTGCAAATGTATTCAACCAAATTATACAGAATTATAATGAGACTATTTTTGCCGAAAAATCGAAATTAGAGCTGGGCTTAATTTCAATTGCGGCAAAACAATATGATGCGGCTAAACCGTACTTCCAGGATCTTGCTCAGAATAGAACAGACGAGATCGGCGCTCAAGCTCAATATTATTACGGAATTGCTCTTTTCAATCAAAAAGATTACAATGATGCAATTACCGCTTTTGTAAGAGTTGGAACAATTTTCCCTGCATTTGATGAATGGGTTACAAAATCTTATTTAAAACTTGGTGATTGCTATGTAAAATTAAAAGATAACGCTAAAGCCAAAGAAATGTACAGGATAGTATTTACCAAGCATAGGGGGGACGAATACGGTAAAGAAGCAATAACGAAACTTAGGAAATTAAGATGATGAAATATCCGGTAATTTTATTATTTCTTTTTTCAACATTTACAATCTTTGCACAACAGCAAAAGCAAAACTCAGATGTACAATTACCCGATTTTGTTATCACAGGTAAGGATATTGTTACGATAAAAAAAGCTCAGAAAATACCGCCTAGTTTTGTTTCCACAATTTCAAATCAATTTATTAAGCCGGTTTTACCAAATGAAATTCTGCCTGTAAAAAATTTAAAAACTCCCATTAAAGGAGCTTCAACCATTATCGATTCATTAAATTATATGAACGGTGACTTCAGTGTAGGAGCAGGATTTTATTCTTTGCCGAGTGTTAACTTAAATTTTAATGCGCCTTTTAATTCCGGTTTATTTGAACTTTTCGGCAGCGGAATTAATAACCTGGCTTACGTAACTAATAGCGAAAGATACGATATTAATGGAGGTGCAAACTTATTGCTGTCAGTAAGCGATAATTCAAGTTTTTTGCCGGGAGCTCAGGTAAAGTTTCACGGAAATTTCGGTACTTCTTCATATAAGTTTTTCGGTTCGGATATTCCGGATTACCGGAGAGACTTTAACGAAGGTAATGCATATGTACTCGTTGATAATTTAATGAGCAGGACCTTTATTTTTTCGGCAAAAGCCAATGATGATATTACACTGCTTCGAAATGAAAATTATTCCGAAAATATGTTTAATCTTATAGGCTTTGCCAAATTAAGCTTGTCCAGCTTTAATATCGGAACGGATTTGATTTACAAAAAACAAATATTGAAAAATGATATTTCAAACAATAATAATTATAATTTTATAGCTTTAAAACCCACAATCGGGCTGAGTTTTTCAAAATTAACAGATGTTTCTTTGGGCTTTAATTATGAACATTCCGGTTCAGAAAATTTCTTTTCTCCGTATGCTTCTTTGGCATTAAAAGTAAGCAATAGTATAACCATATACGGAGAGTTCAATCCCAGCGCTGAATTTTTAGGAGGGGTATATTTCCTTAAACAAAACCCGTACTTTATGCCGCAAAAATTTACAAACATATTTTTGAAAAAAGACAATTCATTTAATGCTTCAGTTAAGTACCAGTATTTTACTTATTTTGAAATTGACGGCGGATTTAAATATTATTCTTCCAATAATCTTCCTTATTTTATAGATACTTCGGCATTAGGAATGTTCAATCTGGCAACAACCAGCGGTGAAAGTTCATCTGTATATATTAACGTTTTATTTCATCCCGGACCTTCCGGCGTCTTTTACGGAACGGGAGAACTTATTGATACCAGGGATACCAAAAATTATATTATCCCTTATTATCCCAAAGTAAAATTGAGTTTAAACTATTCATATAATTTTAATTTCGGCCTTGAAGCCGGGGCAACCGTAATTTATTATTCCGGCATCCATACGGATTTAATGAAGCAGAATTTACTGAATCCGTTTATTAATTTAGGATTAAATTTCAGTTATAAAATACATAACAACTTTTATTTAACTCTTAAAGTTTCAAATTTAATTAATAACCGGAATTATCTGTGGGACGGTTATAAGGAAATGCCTGTTGATATGCTGGGCGGAATAAATTTCAGATGGTAATTTGAAAATGTCGTTATAATTTTGTTCAATATTTAAGTTATGTTTTATTAGGTTAAATAATATTATATTGTTAAACATAAGGATTAAATATTTCATCCTTATATTTAGCATGCTTAAAAAAATTTCTATTTGGGTAAAATATTAAAGTGACTAAAGCCGAACTTATTAGGAAAATATCAAAAAGAAGCGGTGTTGCGGACCCGGAAGCTAAAGTATTTTTCGAAATTCTTCTGAGAAGGATAGCCGATAAATTAAAATACGGCGAAGCAATTAAAATCAACAACTTCGGCTTCTTCCAATTACGTCAGGGCATCATTAAAAAAACATTACCTTTGGAGGAAGAGAACAATAATTTATTAACTACCGATTTAATTGTATTTTCTCCTTTAAATAGAGCAGCGGGTAATGCAAATGAAAATTTGATTTTTAATGTACCGGAATCCTTGCAGAATGAATATGATTCGATCGACTCATATTTTAGCTTGAGTATTAATAAACCGGTAATCCCTTTGCTTGGCTCAAGTGAAATTGATTATTTTGTCCCGCCTACCGGGAATGAATTGGAGAAGTTGTTCGAATCTAAAGTTGAAAAAATATTGGAAGAAGTCGAAATAATTACGGAACATGTTAAAGGAAATGAAGTATTAATTATAAAAGCTAATTTCCTGGATCCGAGTCAATTTGAATTTAATTGGGAAGAATCAAAGGAGAAAGGAAAAGATTCCAAAGCCGATATAGATATTAAGCATAATTTGGAAAATGCTTCAGAGTATGAACATGTGGAATGGGATTTCGGCGAGAATCTTTCAAGGGAAATTGAGGAAGAATCAATTCTTGATGTCGGAGCAGAGCCTAATCTTGATGAACAAAAAACAGATGAATTGAATACCGGTATAGATTGGAATTTCGGGACACCGGGTAATGTTAAAAATGAATCATCTAAAAATAAAAATGAAAAAATAAATAATGTTTATCCGCCTGACGAGCAAGAAAAAACAAATAAAGATAAAGATTATTTAAATACGAAGGAATTCGAGGAAAGAGTTAGCGAGGAAATTAAGAAATTCCAGAGAGTGGAAGCGCGGACTACTAAAGTTAGGAATGAGAAAGTAGACAATCCTCTCAGCTTAACAAGGTCGGAAATGGATCTTACGTGGGACTTTGATAAAAATGAGAAAGAAATTAATGATAATAAAAACTTAAAACCTAAAGAAGTTGAGAAAACTAAAGAAGTAAAAAAAGAAAAGCCCGGTACTTCCCGCAAGGATGATTTTATCCCGGTAGAAAAAAAAAAGGACGAGGATTTTTCAAATAATAAACCCAAGTCCCAAAAACGATTAAAATCAAATGAAAAGGAATCAAAAATATTTAATTCATTAAATCGTAAGTCAACTAAACCATATCTATTTAAATCTCAAACACAAAAGTTAAGAAGCAGGCGTACTACCGTAATATTCTTAATTGCTTTATTAACAATTATTGTAATTGGAACCGCATTATTAATGTATTTAAAAAGTTCACAGCTTGGTATGTCCAAATCAGAGGTTATAAACGCCCAAAACACGTTGAAGGCAAAAACACCTTTTTTAATTAACCGGGATTTTGATATACCTGTTTCATATCCGTATTCGAAAATTAATCATGTTAAAAATTTATCATTGGAAGGTATCGACTCAGGTTTGGTATTCGGTAAAATGGCGGATGATATAAAAAAGAATTCTTCGGACAATTCCAAACCAAAGATTGAAAAAAATAATTTCGTAAAGAAGGTTGAAAAAAAAGAGAGTTCCTTGTTTAATAAAATCGGACCTAGCAGCAGAATTTCTAACAATATCTATAAAAACGGAAATATATTTATTGTTCAAGTTTCATCCTGGAAGAATGAATCGATTGCAGTTAAACAAGCTGAAAAGTTCCGGAAAAGAGGTTATACTCCTTATGTTGAAAAAACTCTTATTCCCGGCCGCGGTGAATGGTATAGAGTAAGGATTGGAAATTTTAAATCACTCGGCACAGCTAAAAAATTTTCCGAAAAATACAAATAACTTTATCAAAATTGTAAAGGTATATTATGAATTTATTAACGATGTTTCTTAAAGGCGGTTTAATAATGTGGCCTATACTTTTATGTTCCATTTTAGGGCTTGCAGTTATAATTGACAGATACGTTGTTTTAAGGAAAGCCAAAATCAATATTCCTGCATTTATGGTTAGAATAAGGGGACTGCTGAAGAAAAAGGATATTGCCGGTGCAATCAGCTATTGTATGGAGGAAAAATCGCCGGTTGCCAATATTATCAGGAAAGGATTAAAAAAATATAAACTCGGTCATGAACGTGTAAAGGAATCTATTGAAAATGCCGGATCGCAGGAGGTTGGAAAATTAGAAAAAGGATTATCTGTGCTTGCGACAGTTGCGGGAATAGCTCCGCTGCTTGGATTTTTAGGAACGGTAACCGGTATGATTTCCGCGTTTATGAGAATACAGGATTTGGCAGGCGCGGCAAATCCGGGTGATCTGGCCGGAGGTATTTGGGAAGCACTTGTTACCACTGCATTCGGATTGATAGTTGGAATTCCCGCTTTGGCATTTTATAATTATTTCTTAAATAGAGTTAAAAAATTGGTTGCGGATATGGAAGCCGTTGCTAACGATGTAGTTGATGTTATACAGGACAGCACGAGTACTACCGACGATATTGAAGAAGAAATTGAAATTGATATTTAGGATAAAAAATGAAGTTTAAAATAACAAACGAACCGTTAAGTATTTTCAGTTATTCATCTTTAACCGATATTGTAATGCTTTTATTAATTTTCTTCCTTTTAACTTCCCAGTTTGTCATTCAGACGGGTGTAAAAGTAAAGCTTCCCGGTTCCAAAACCAATCAGCAAACTCTTCCGACAAAATTAGTCGTTACATTAACTTCTGCCGGAGCAATTTATGCCGGTACCGAGCAGGTAAGTATCGATCAATTGCCGGCAAGATTAAGTTTATTAAAAAAGAATGAACCGGATAACAACCTTATAATTCGTGCCGACAAAAGGGTGGCTGTAGATTTGGTAATAAAAGTAATAGATGCAGCCCGTGCATCCGGTATAAATAAGTTTACGATTCAAACTGAAAAAGAAAGATTGTAGTAAGAAAAAAGTTTATAGCAGAAAGAAAGTATTTAGTTTAAAATGACTAATAATTCAATTAAAAATTGGTCGTACTCAATTTCATTTATTGTTCATGCCGTATTGCTGGCTCTGTTTTTATTAATTAATATTACTATATATTATCCCCCGGAAAAATTTGTAGAGCTTTCATTCGGTACAACCGGACTACCAGGTTCTTCCGGAGCCATTGGTAATCAAGTTAATAATGTTCAGCAGGTTGCAAAAAAGCAGGAAAAAACCGAAACCACTGTTAAAAAAGAAATTGTTAAAAAAGTTGATTTGCCTAAAACCAAAACCGAATCAACTGAAAACTTGATTCAACCTGCCAAAGTGGAAAAAGCAAAAGCGAATTCGGTAAAAACAAAAGGTGAATCGGTAAACTCGGATATAAATTCGGAAGGGAAAGGCAACAAGGCAGCAGGCTCCGGAAGCTTCGGTTATGATATTGATTGGGGGGGACAGGGACAGCGGAAAATTTACAGTTATATTTTACCTGAATATCCTGAAGGAGTTAATAAAGAAATAGATATTAGGCTAAAATTTTCTATTATGCCGGATGGTACTGTCGGCAAAATTATTCCCCTCATAAAAGCTGATACCAGGCTGGAAAGTGCGGCAATTAATTCATTACGCCAATGGAGATTTGAACCTCTTTCACCGGATCAAAAACAAGTTGCTCAAATTGCGGTTATTGTTTTTCCGTATCGCCTTCAGTAAATACATCTTTGTAATACATTTTATAAAAGAAAAATTCTACCACGGTTAAGATAGTTAAAGAAAATGCATCTCTATCGAAATAAAACCCGAATCCTTTGGGTTCCATTACCAAATTAGTTAACATCCCGGTTATCGACCAGCCCACGGAAAATAATATAGCTATAAGGCCTAAGTTCAACAGGGCAGAAGAAATTGATTCCGTCTGCCATTTTTTTGTAAAAATTATTAATGCAAAAATTAAATGAGCTGCAAAAATAACTGCGCTTACCATAAGGTTATAAATTTAAATTTCTATTTTTGAACCCGTTTATTAATGAAAGTTATGCCCAGCAAACCTCCTAGTGTTCCGAAAATGGCATTAACAATGAAATTGCTGAAAAATATTCCTACAGTGTAAAATAATGAAAAGCCGGTTTGCTGAATGTCGCTGGACATTTGTTTCATCATTCCCATTGTTTGATTAAGCAGGAGGCCTAATTTATAGTGACGAACCAGAGCCTCCGTCTGAGGCAGTGTTTGGACAAAGTCATTTGAGTGGAAAATGTACGTCATCAAAATATCGAAGGAAGATGCAAATACTGCAGCAAAGATTCCCGTCAATAATCCCAGTATCATTGCATTTTTTGCTCTAAAAGGTAATTCAGTTTTATTTATTTTATGATCAAGGTAAAGGGATAAAATTGCCGCTAACGGAACTATTAAGCAGCATCCCAAACTTTTAACGCCGGGAACAGTAGTGATAACCGCAGCGCCGAATCCGCATACCAAAGGCGGCAAGAAATTTTTATTATTCATTATTCACTGAATTTTTTTTCAATAAAAATATTTTCAATTGTTGCCAAAATATAAACAAATACAATGGAACCAAAAAATAGTCCCGTTCCGAAAGCTATTATTTTTGAATATTTATAAATATTGAATGAGCTGAATATTACGTCAATTAGTATTGGTGTAATAGAGACATAAAGAAGTTTTACTTCTAATTTTAATTTCTTAAAAAAGAAGAGGGAAAGCAGTGATATTGTTAAAGCGCCAAGATAAATCCCGGTGCATCGTGCACATACCAATAGTTTTTTACCGCCGATTAAAAATGTTTTTGCCGGAATCTGGTGGCAAACCTCGCCGTAAGCATGTTTTAAAATAGGGTATGATACAGCCGCCAGACTTGAGCCGGGAAACAAAGACTCAAATGAAAATCCGAAACACCAGACCGTAAGCAGAAAAAAAATGCCGAGCCGTAAAAAATTCCTTTTATTTTCCGGTACCATACAATAAAAAGGCTTATGTATTACTTAATATGATTATATATTAGAATTTCATTTGAAGTTAAAACGTACAGCTTGTTATTGAAGATAAAGCTGCTTATTATACTGCCCGGTAAGTCCATTCCCGTAAGGTTAAGAGTGTTTAATATTAATTGCGGTGAAGTTAAATTTGCAAATAATATTTTAGAATCGGTATTAACCGTTAAGTTATTAAAAATTATATTAATTCCTTTTAGGTTTTCATTTGAATTGAGGATTGCAAGACCGTTTCCGTATTGATCGAAAATAACAATTCGCTTATCGTCGATAACATAAATATCATTGTTTCGGGAAACTGCAAGCTTTTGAGGATTCGTGAGGGCATATTTTCCGGCATCATATCCGCCGAAATTAAGTACAAAATTGCCGAATAAATCAAACTTAATAATTCGTTTGTTTTCCGAATCAAGTATGTAAAGATCGCCCTGCTGCGAAACTGCACAGCTTAAGGGATAGCCGAACCGTTCGCCGCTTGTATCGCTGTCTCTCGTATAAAGCTGCGAAATATAATTTAAATATTTATCGAACCTTTCTACACGGTGATTGTTTTTATCGCATACATAAACATTCAAAGGATTGGCAAAAACATCCGATGGATCATCGAACAAACCGCCGTCCCATCCGTATCCGCCCGCGTACTTTAAAACATTGCCGAGAGTATCAAGTTTATAAACTTCGTCGGTGCTTGCATCAGTAACATAAATAAATCCGGAAGAAGTTATATAAAACGAAGTAGCTTCTTTAAACTTTCCAATCGATGAATTATAAACGAAACTTTGTGCAGATAAAATTCCGTTCATAATTATAAAAAAGAAGAGAAATTTGAGGTAGTTCATCAATTTAAATAAGTTGTTAAAATTTATTTGTAATTTACAATAAAAAATTTTATAAAGTATATATAAAATTATGTTTTGTTAACATGATCTTGTCTTAAAAACTTAGCTGTACTCCATATCCCGCAAAAAGATCAAACTGCTTATGGATCAATCCGTAACCGGCTCCAAGCTGTATACCATGATGCAATTCAAGATGAATACCTAAAAGATTCATTCCGTTTTTTACAATAATATATTTTGTGGTTTCAATATTAGGATAGCTGTAATTCACTGCTATATTAAAATAAGAATATGGTGAAAGCGGTATCGGCGATACATATTCGGCGTTAACAGTTACCGTATCTTTATTTTTAGTTATATAAGTTTTATTAATGCCTGCTTTGTACTGCTTACTGGATTTTAGAGTATCGGCTTCAGCCATAAATGCTGACTCTTTTATGGTCAAATCTTTCTTAGTCGATATTTTCTTTGCTGAATCTTCTTCAGCTAATTCTTTCTTTGTGAATACAAAACGATGAGAAGTATCTTTCGCGATAGTCTCGGTAAAAACCGGTTTTAAAATGGTATCTTTTACAACAACCTTTACATATGTTGTATCGTGAACTGTTTTAATATTTACAATAGTCTGCTTAAAAAGAAAGTGGTAGACAATCATACCGAGAATAAAAGCGAAAAGAATTAACATTAGATTTATTTTCATTTTCATACCCCTTATATTTTTTATCATTTATTCGTAAAAAATACTGCTGTAGCAATTACCATATTTTGCATACCTGTAAATGCTGCTTATTACCTTGAATTCAGATTTTTAATAACTTGAAAGGCAATTCCCATTTTAATCTCCCGTGTTCAGATAAAATAGAGTATCTATCTACAGTTACTGGAAAGCTGTAATAAACATAATTTAATTTGTCAAAGAAATAAAGTAAAAATCAAAAAAAGTGCATTCAATGTTAGTTAATACAAGGCAGTCCAAAACAAATTGACAGCAAGAAATTTGTTTTTAAATGACCGGAAAAGAGAACTATTCAACTTAGGAGTAATTGAATCCCTTTTGGATTAAAAACATTCCGGTTTGGTTTCAATTATAAAAATATCAATCCTTCTGCCAAATGCATTCCCTCGGAAGGATTTTTGCGCCAAACACCGAAGGAGTGAAATAATTATAATAAGTAATAAACGAAGAGATACGAAATCCCGAAGGGACGACATAAAAAATTACTATTGTGTATTAGTCTTAACTTGTTATTATTTATTTTGGATAGATATGATTTTATACTTTAACTTTTTACGTTTGTTTCGATAATTGAAAAATTGTATTTTAGTCGCATAAAATTTGCCTCATGGTGTAATTGGCAACACGTCTGACTCTGGATCAGAAGAGTCCAGGTTCGAGCCCTGGTGAGGCAGCAATAAAAAAATAAAATTATTTATCAACTGCCTCCCTTAATTAATTTTAAAAATAATAATTAAATCCCATCATAAATTTAAGCACAAGCTTCGGCTGGTTTATAGCATTATCTGCGCTTTGGTATGTATAATTTTCTCTTCCGTTAATTATCGTGCCGTTAGGATCGTAAGATGTATCGTGTCCGTATATCTGGCTTAGAAAATAATAATCAAGACCGGCATTGAAGATAAGAGCGAACCTGCCTGATAAAGGGAAATCTGTTTCGGCGCCGCCGCCCAATCCCCATTGGTTGGCGTTGATGTTAAAAAATTCATTACCGTCGATAAAATTAAATATGGCGGTAAACATCGAATATCTCGGACCAGCGTAAAGAAAAGATTCCGGAATTCCTGCTAATTTTACTTTATACATGAAGTCCAGTCTAAAGTCCCACACAAAACCGCTTTTTTGCGGTACTCCGTTGGTAGCATTATTTATAAAAATTGACCTGGCGGCAACAGGGTCTCCTGGGTCTACACTTGTATATTCAATTGCACCCCGTATTGATATGGGAAAATCTTCCGCAAAATTGGAAACTCTTATATTACCCATTACACCAATACCGCTGTTATATCCCGCATCTAAACCTCCGGACCAATAAGGATGCGCGGTGTAGGTTTGAGGATAAATAATTAAACCGGGAATTATTAGAAGAAGACTAATTAATAAAATTTTTTTCATCTTTAAACCTTTAGAGTAAATATTAATAAATTGTTCTTCATCCGCTGAAGTTATTAACTGAAAATCGATAGGGAATTAAATATTCAAATAAGACAAATGCTATTTCTTAGATCACAAAATATATAATTAGTCATTTTGTAATATTGTAACGATCTAAACAAAAATTTTAAACCTAAGTGAAAATATCACAAACAATGCCAGAAAATTTTTATTAAAAATTGCTGAATTTATCCGCCCAGGATTTTTTAGTTACTTTTTTACTACAAAATATTTTCAGACCGGTAGAATTTTCTTAAGTTATTGTAAATTTTTATATGCAATAATTCATAATATAAATCAATGCACATGGGGTTTAGGCTAAGTCCACTTGCGGTAAGTATCTTGGAATTTTGTGAATAATGCTTTATTTTTGAAGCGTTTTTGAAAATTTAGAAATAAAATTTTTAAGTTTTCTAAAACCTCTTTAGCTAAGCTAAATAAATATAGGCGCGTTCGTCTAGTGGCTTAGGACGCCGCCCTCTCAAGGCGGAGATCACGGGTTCGAATCCCGTACGCGCTACATAAGTTAGACACAGGCGCGAATGGTTAGTGGTTTGCGCAAAAGCTTTTTCAAGGATGAGATCAAGGGTTCTCCCGAAGGGACTGAGACTGTGTGAGAAGTAAGAATTTGTCATGCTGAACTTGATTCAGCATCTGTTTTCGTGCAAAAAACACATAATTAGATTCCGGGTCTAGCCCGGAATGACAGTTTTTACACAGTCTCGACTCCTAAGGAGGAATCCCGTACGCGCTACTTAATTTTTACCCTATCATTTTCCAAAAATAAAAATGATTTACGCATATATATTAAATAGTCTAAAAGACGGTACATATTATTATGGTTCAACTAACAACATCGAAAATAGAATAAAGATTCACAATTCAGGTAAAGAAAAATATACAAGGGGACATAAGCCTTATAAAGTTCATTATTATGAGGAATTTGAAACTAGGAAAGAAGCGGCAGCAAGGGAAAGATTTTTCAAATCGATTGAAGGTTATCGTTGGCTTAAAGATAAAAAAATAATATAGGTAAGCGAAGATCACGGATTCTCCTGAAGGGACTTATAAAAGAAACCCATACGAACTATACATTTCTTATAATATGCTACATTAAAAGATGACAACTTTTTTATAAACAAACATCTGTCAGTTCATAGTTTTAATCAATTTTATTTAGGCTTTTTACTAAAAAAAGATGTCATCTTTTTAACAGAAATTATTTATTAATTAGTCTCATTTATTTTAAATTTTTATATCTTACAATTATATTTTTATAAAATTAATTCTAAATGAAGAGATTTGAAAAACATATTTTTGTTTGTGAAAATAAGAGGCCCGAAGGTCATCCGCGGGGGTGTTGCTTAGATAAGGGAAGTGAAGCCGTAAGAGATAAATTTAAGAAAAGATTAAAAGAACTCGGACTTAACTCAACGGTCCGTGCTAACATATCAGGGTGCCTTGATGCATGCGAGTATGGAATTACAGTTCTTGTTTACCCGGAACAAATATGGTACGGCGGTGTTACATTGAATGATGTTGAAGAAATAATACAAAGTCATATAATTAATAACAAACCAGTTGAGAGATTGTTTATACAGGATAAAAGATTTCACAAAGATGACATCAAACAAATCGATGAGAAAACAGAAGTCTGAGAAAGATAATGCTCAAAAAATATTTTCTCTCCTTAAAAAAGAATATCCGGGTGTAAAACCTGCATTAGAATATAACAGTGCATTCCAGCTTTTAATCTCAACAATTCTTTCGGCGCAGTGTACCGATGAAAGAGTGAATATTGTTACCAAATCCCTCTTCAAAAAATATAAAGTCCCAAAGGATTATTTAAAAGTTCCTGATGAGGAATTGGAGAAAGATATTTTTTCTACAGGATTTTATCGGCAGAAAACAAAAAGCATTAAAAAATGCTGTGAAGCTTTGATAAAAAATTATGATGGAAAAGTACCTACGGATTTTGAAGCGTTAACAGAATTGCCCGGCGTAGGAAGGAAGACTGCTTCGGTTGTAGCAGGAAATGCTTTCGGTATACCGGCAATTGCGGTTGATACTCATGTTAAAAGATTATCAAATATTTTAGGTTTTATAAATTCTAATGATCCTGAAAAAATTGAAATGAAGCTGAAAGAATTATTGCCTGAAAAGGATTGGATTAACTCATCGCATTATCTGGCAGCCCACGGAAGAAAGATATGCGTTGCTCGAAAACCTCACTGTTTAATGTGTATTCTTGGTGACTTGTGTCCTAGCTTTAATCCCGCTTTAAAATAGTTATTTATTTTTTTAATATAAATTTGTAAAACTTATTCCTTTTCACTAAATCTTTTGGGAGATATTATGGAAGATATTGCGAGAGATAGAAATTATTGTCTATCAATTTTAAACGAATATACCAAATCAGATAGTTTATTAAAACATGCATTTGCAGTTGAAACTTGTGTAAAGGCATATGCAAAAAAATTCGGAGAGGACGAATTATACTGGGGAAATGTTGCTCTTCTGCATGACTTCGATTACGAAAAATTTCCTACTGCGGAAGAACATCCTTTTAAAGGTTCGGAGATTCTAAAAGAGAAAGGATTTGACGAGCAATTTAGGAATACAATCTTATCACATGCGGAATATTCGGGAGTACCGAGGGATACTTTACTTGCGAAAACTTTATTCGCCTGCGATGAACTTGCCGGATTTATAACTGCCGTTACTTATGTAAGGCCTAATAAAACAGTGGACGAAGTTGAAGTTAAATCTGTAAAAAAGAAAATGAAAGATAAAGCATTTGCCCGAAGCGTAAGCAGGGAAGATATTATAAAAGGTGCGGAAGAACTTGGCATTGGGCTGGACGAACATATTGAATTTTGCATTAATGCAATGAGAGGTAATAAAACTGAATTAGGACTATGAAAACAGGCGATGTTGTTGATGATTTTACCTTGAAAGATCAGAACGGAAATGATTTTAATTTATACGGGAACTTGAATAAATTAATTTTGCTTGTCTTTTATCCAAAAGATAATTCACCAGTGTGTACAAAACAATTGACAAATTATAATTTGAATAAATCTGAATTTGAAAAATTCGGAATTGAGGTAATAGGTATAAACCCGGAATCTTCCGAAACGCATGCATCTTTTTGTAATTCGATAAAATCTAGTATTAGAATTTTAAGTGATGATAAAAAGGAGATTGTAAAAAAGTTTGAGGCGGTAAATATTTTGGGTCTTACAAAGCGTAAATTGGTACTGATAGGTAAAGACAAAAAAATATTATATGAAAAGACGACGCCATCCTTAATATATATTAGCAGTAAAAAAATTATCGACTCATTAAAAAATTTAAATATAATTCAGCACATTTAATCTTCGGGAGAAATCTTAGTTTTTGTATCGGAATTATTTTAAAAATAAATTATTTGCCTTAATAGTTAAATTTATTAAATCCGAACTAGGCATTAAAAATGAAATTGCATGTTAATAACGTATTGAGCACGATAGTTACATGAATAGGGTATAAGACGGAAGAGAACAGGATGGATCAATAATTGCCAACGGAACATATTTGTTTAAGATAATGGTAAACTCATCGAATGAAAAATATGGTAAAAATGAATTGGGAAAATGACGGTAATTAGATAAATTAAGGTATCTTTTTTATGAATTTATCATTTTTTATGCAATATTTATTTCTTTATATTTACACTTGTAAAAATTTTCAAATGACTTGACAATATATATTTTACTTAACTAAATTTAATTCAAATTTTTGGAGTATTATTAGAGAATTTGCTACATGATAGAAAATGTTGCCGGAAAATTATGTTTCAAGTGTACACTTGCAGGCCAGTAACAAAGTTTTAATAATTAGTTAGAATGGATGAATAGCAAATTCTTATTTCTTTATATAGTCATTTTTGCAATTCCGCTTTTTGGTCAAAATGATATACAAGTCATAACCTCCAACCGGAATACACTGATAATAGCGTATACCCCCAGCTATTCAGACACATCGATAATAAAAATAGATAATGGAAGTTATATCAAGATAAGATTGAGATATGGAATTATATCCCATCCCGAAGATTGGGGTATGCCGTCGGTACCAGAGAGAATAATTACTGTAGGAGTGCCGTCGGAGACGGGCAATACAATACAGATAATATCGTCGGAGTATAAGACTATAAACGGAATGATAGCCCCAAAGCCGGAGATGGTAAGGGACAAAAAAAATATGAATTCATTTGTGTACAAGGTAAAGAGCGGATATAATAATTATAAGCAGAATACGGAGTTGGCATCATTCGGAGATTACGGAATGTTAAGAAGTATACCCGTACAGGGAATAGAGATATTTCCGGTAGAGTATAATGCTCAGCAGAATATCATAAAATTGTATACAAAGATAATAATTCAAATAAACTTTGCGACCAACCAGGCAATAACGAGTAAGCCGGCAAGTGATTTTCTGTCGGGAGCGGTACTGAATTTCGGAGTAGCAAAATACTGGGCAAAGAATACACGCAGATTAAAAAAGACATTAGTAAACAGTGTTCTGTCAAGCGGAACGTGGGTAAGATTCGAGACTAAGCAGGAGGGGATATACAAAATAACAAAGACAATGCTGGCCTCCTATGGAATAGATCCGAGTACGGTGGATCCGAGAACAATAAAAATATACAATAACGGGGGAAAGGTTCTGCCGGAGGACGTAAATGCGCCAAGGCCGAGTGATTTGGTTGAGAATGCGATAATGGTAGTAGGTCAAGATGACGGAAAATTTGATGACGGAGATTATATATTATTTTACGGCAGGGGAAATGATTTTTGGGATTTTGATTCAACCAGTGACACGATAAAAAGATATTTTCATCCCTACTCTAAAGTAAATTACTACTGGATAACCTCGGGAGGATCGCCAGGTAAACGGATAGAAGGTGAATCGAGTATTAATTCATCAACGTACTACACCCAGACATCGACAAAGTCATTTGCCCAACTGGATCAGGATAAGATAAACATAGGTAAGACGGGAAGAGAGTATTACGGAGATAATTTTTCAACGACAACAACATCAAGGACATATCTAACAGATTTAAACAATAGATTAGATAATTATCCTATCACATATAATATTAGATTTATAAATGCCAGCGGGGAAACAGTTGGCCTTAATGTGGATGAGAATTCAACCCAAATCTTAAATGTAAATATGCCTGGATGGAATTCGTATACTTATCCTTCTTATCATAACGGAGAAGCATATTATTACACAACGACATATAACGGAATATTACCTAATAATAGAAGTTTACTTAAATTTAATTTTGTTCCGACTACAACATCATCTTTGGGATATATTGACTATTTTGAAATTTTATATCAGTCACAGCTTAAAGCAGTAAATGACACTTTACTCTTTTTCTCAAAAGATACTACCTCAGCTATTCAGTATAATTTATCGGGGTTCTCATCAAGCAATATCCAGGTATTTAATGTATCTGATTATTCAAATGTAAAAATAATAACGAATGCACAGATAAGCGGCGGAAATTGTACATTTCAAGAGAACGAGACATCCGGACATGTATCGAAATACTTTGCAGTAGGCAGCGGGAATTATTTGACTCCGTCGAATCCGGTGACGATGCAGAATTCAAACCTGCATGGAATCCAAACAGGTGCCCAGTATGTGATAATAACAAATAAAATATTTGATGATGCTGCAAATAAGCTGTCAGCATATAAGGAGAATCAGGCACCGGAGAAGTACTCAACAATAGTGGTAAATATAGATCAGATATACAATGAATTCTCGTGCGGAATGACAGACCCGACAGCAATGAGGGATTTCTTAAAATATGCATACGATAACTGGCAGATAAGGCCAAAATATGTTTTATTTTTCGGAAAAGGTACTTATGATGCAAAAGATGTGGAAGGTTATAATGAGGATTTTGTGCCTGCATATGAGACACAAGAGTCTTTGTACCAGATTTATTCATATACAACGGATGATTACTTTGTCAGGGTAGACGGAAATGATCCTTATATAGATATAGCCTATGGAAGAATCCCGGTAATAACAGATGCGGAAGCGAACACAGCAGTAGATAAAATAATTCAATATGAAACGACACAGGACAAAGGACTCTGGCGAAATTTAATTACACTTGTTGCTGATGATGATTATACTTCCGAAGGGTATGAAGGTGATTATCATACCGAATATTCGGAAACTCTTTCCAATAATTATATACCTACTTCATTCGATCAGCATAAAATATATCTCGGAATGTATCCTGTAGTAATTACAGGCGAAGGGAGACGATATCCGCAGGTTAATAAAGATATAGTAAGCGCTTTGAATAACGGAACATTAATAATTAATTACTTTGGCCACGGAAGCCCTTCACTGTGGGCGCATGAGCAGGTATTTGTTCAGAGTACAACAATACCTCAATTAGATAATTCACGGTACTTTTTTCTTGTAGCGGGAACGTGCGATTTCGGGTATTGGGATGACCCTTCCTCTCAAAGTTCCGCAGAAGAATTATTATTATTACCACATGCCGGTGCAATTGCAACGTTCACTTCTGCAAGAGTAGCAATTGCTCAGGATAACGAATCATTAGTGGATGAATTATTTCAGCAGTTACTTTTTTCACCAAGAGATTCCGCCGGGTATCCTATAACTTTGGGACAGGCCGTATTATATACTAAACAGATTTTGTATGATACAAATTCTCAAAAGTATGAGATACTCGGCGATCCGACGATAAGTTTATTAATACCAAAGTATACCGCTTCGATTGATTCAATTGACGGGATAAATCCTGTCGATACAGCAGTTCAAATTAAAGCATTAAGTAATGTTAGAGTTTCCGGTGAAATAAAAAAGCCTGACAATACAGTCTGGCAGGACTTTAATGGGACGGGAATTTTAACAGTTTACGATTCACAGAGAGAGATAATAGTTCCTGCAATCAGTAATTCGCTGCAAATCTCCCAGCAGGGCGGACTTTTATTCAGAGGAAATATATCGGTTACAAACGGCAGATTTAAATCCGACTTTACGGTACCGAAAGACATTTCTTATGAAAATAAAAATGGAAAGGCAATCATATACTTTTATAATAATACTAATAATAATGCTGACGGGCTGGGTTATACAACAAATGTAATAGTTGGAGGTACGGATTCAAGTAGAGTAAATAATAAAATAGGTCCTGATATATCAATATATATAGATGATACAACCTCTAAAGTAATTTCGTTAGCAAATCCGAACTCGACTTTAATTGTGAAATTAAGTGATGATAACGGATTGAACACAACGGGTACAGGTATAGGACACAAGATGGAAGGTATATTAAATAATGATATTAACAATCCTATAGATTTTACAGATGATTTTGTCGGAAATATGAATGCAGGTGGAAAATCCGGAGAGATAAGATATCAGTTCAATAATTTGGATCCTGGAAATTATACGTTAAAAGTAACAGCATGGGATGTGTTCAATAACTCATCGAGCAAGACGGTAAGTTTTACTGTAGTAAGCGGAAACGGACTGGTAATAAAAGATGTATATAATTATCCTGATCCATTTGAATATAACACAACATTTACGTTTCAGCAAAATTTAGCGGCCCCGATAAATGTAAAAATAAAGGTATATACAATAGCAGGCAGATTGATAAGAGAGATAGAAAAAGAGGGAATACAGGAAAAATTTGTAAAGGTAAATTGGGATGGAAGGGATCAGGATGGATCAATAATAGCTAACGGAACGTATTTGTATAAGATAATAGTAAACTCATCGGATGGGAAATATAGTAAAAGTGTATTGGGGAAAATGGCGGTTATTAGATAATTAAGAAGTATTAAAATAACACAATATTTAGAGTATTATTTTTATATTTAATTTTTTAATGAAATAATTTATTTATGATAAACAAAATGATAATATTATCATCGGAGGAAGAAAATGAAAGTAATAATTAGGCTGGTGTTGGTCAGCATTCTATTAACAATGGTCCAAAAGATTACGTACGGACAAGGAGAAGCTGCTGTCCCATTTCTTGAATTAGCGCCTGATTCTCGAGGAGGTGCGATGGGTGAGTCTGGTGCAGGATTAGCTGATAACTCAGCCGCAATTTTCTGGAACCCTGCCGGCATAGCATTTTTAAAGGGTTCGGAAGTAAGCTTTACTCATAGTAATTGGCTGCCTCAATTTGGATTGGACTTATCCTATGAATATTTGACGTATAGACAATTTATTCCCGATATTAGCGGCAGTTTAACTGCTAGTATTACTTATATGAATTACGGAGAGTTTGTAAGGACAAGCGAAACTGATCAAGTGCTCGGTACATTTCATTCTTTTGATGCTGCGTTAACTGTTGGTTATGCAACAATGCTTTCTGATGATTGGGGGTTGGGCTTTAACTTTAGGATCATACATAGTGTGCTTTCGTCTATTGGTACTGCTTCGGAACAAGGCAGCGGTATTTCCACATCCGTAAGTTTTGATCTCGGCGGAATGTGGAGACCCGGAAAATTAATTATTCCTTTTACAAGTACTAATATCGGCGGTGATTTTAGTGTTGGTGCCAACTTGAGCAATATGGGCCCAAAGATGTACTATATAGACAAGCAGCAAGCCGATCCGATACCGACTAATTTCAGATTGGGATTTGCTTATAATATTTATAAAGATAAGTATAATTCATTAATTTATACGCTCGACTTTAGTAAACTGCTTATAAATAAAGATACCACAACACAAACTTCTCAAGAATTTTATCAGGCCATTTTTACCTCATGGGGTAATAGGCCTTTTAGTGAAGAGCTTCGCAGTATTCAAACTTCAATGGGACTAGAATATTGGTATGGAGAACCGGGTGATTTCCTGTTTGCTTTAAGAGCCGGTTACTTCTACGAGGATCCGTCATTCGGTAATAGAAAATTTATAACTTTCGGTGCCGGTATCAGGTATGATATCTACGGATTTGATTTTAGCTATTTAACTACTTCTGTCTTCCCAAATGGTGATCAAAGTCCGCTTAACGATACCTTAAGATTTACGATTTCAATCGGATGGGGAGGAATACCCGGAGATGTTCGCGGATTGCCGAGGGGAATCTAATTTAAAATGATAAAAAAAAATCTTGTTTTTGTCATATTTTTAATTTGTTTGAGCAGTTTATCTGCTCAAACATATATTGGAAAGATTGATCCGTATCCTGCAAAATCTTTTGCTAAAACTACCGGTATAGATACAGTAAAAATATTAGCAGTGATGGTTGAGTTTCAAACAGACAAAGATGAAGCAACCGATGGAAACGGTAAATTCGGAACTATATACACTCAGGATTACGGCAATACTATCCTTGATCCGCTGCCTCACGATAGAGCATACTTTGAAGAACATTTGGAATTTGCGAAGAATTATTTCCATCAGGTTTCTAACGGTCATTTAATCATATCATATTATGTATTACCAAAAGTTATAACAGTATCTAAAACGATGAGGAATTATTCTCCTCAAATAAATTCCAATGATTTTAGTTCTTTAGCTAATTTTTCCAGGGAAGTATGGGAAAAGGCTGACACAGCAAATCCGGGATTTAACTTTAGCAGTTATAATTTATTTACAATTTATCATGCCGGTGTTGGAAGGGATGTCTCATTACCAGGTTCAATAGCAGATTCAAGAGATTTACCGTCAATTTATTTAAGCTCCGAAGCATTAAAAAATATATACGGCTCGGGTTTTAATGGATTCCCGGTTGAAAATAATTCTTTTGATATAACCAACAGTTTAATAATGCCTGAGACTGAAAGTCGAGAACAATCCACATACGGTGGGACTGTTTTATATCAAGTAACAACAAACGGTTTGCTGGCTGCCAGCATAGGCAGTTATTTAGGTTTACCCGACCTTTTTGATACTCAAACCGGGCAGAGTGCGATCGGACGTTTCGGATTAATGGACCCTCAATCAATTTTTGCATATAACGGAGTTTTTCCGCCTGAGCCATCTGCCTGGGAAAAAATATTTTTAGGATGGGCTGCTCCAATTACCTTATCGCCCGGCAAATACAATATAAATTTAGTTACACAATTAGCTGCTGTGCCAAATGATACTACTATAGTAAAACTGCCGATAAATTCTTCGGAATATTTTTTACTTGAGAACAGAAATAGAAATGCACTGGGAAACGGAGTAACTGTTACTTATGTATTGAACGGCAATACTTATACGAAAACATTTACTAAAGATCAGCCGGGCTTTTATAGCTATGATACCGATTCTTTAAAAGGTGTTATTACTGATGTCAGCGAGTTTGATTGGGCTTTACCCGGTCAGATAGACGATACATCCGATTATAAAGGCGGTATATTAATTTGGCATATCGATGATAATGTTATAAATGCAAAAATAGCATCGGACGAAATAAATGCCGACAAAGCTCACCGCGGTGTAAATTTAATGGAAGCAAGCGGTATACCGGAGATCGGGGAAATATTTACGGACGCCTTGGGAGATCAAATTATCGGCGAAGGAACTTATCAGGATTATTGGTATAAAAACAATTATGCTAAGCTGTATAAAAATATATTCTCAAGTACCAGCACTCCGAATAGCAATGCTAACTCCGGTGCCAATAGTTTAATTACTATTTCAGATTTTTCGAGTATAGGAAATAGAATGTCTTTTAATGTAGTGTACGGCGATTCTATTTTAAAACCTATCTTTTCTTCTAAAGTTCAAACTTCCTCCTCCGGAAATTATTTAACTGCTGTCCAAGATGGAAATAACTTCGGATTCAATTTTCTATCTAATTCCGATTTGTCCATTCTGGATAATTCAGGAAATATAATTAAAATAATTCCGGGTTTTTCAAAATATAAAGTGGCTTCTATTAGCAATAACGGTATTCAATATGTTATAGGTGTTATTGATTCAACTATAAATATATACAGCAATAACGGTACGGCACGTACATTAAATAGTTATAAATCCGGCATGGTTTTTTCAACATCGCCTGTATTAATAAATAAATCAAATGCTCCTTTAGAGATGGCTATAGGAACAAAAAGCGGAATCGTTGAAGTGTATTCCCTAAATTCCAATATGGTACCGTTGCAGATAAATACGTTAAATGCCGGTAATTCAAATTTCATTATAAATAAAATTTGTTCTAACGGAAATAATTTGTCTTATGCCGCCTCTTTAGTTAATGACAACAAATATATAGTTTTTGATTCCGCTAACGGTACTTATTCCGGTACCGGTACCGTTAGGGATTTCGCAATGAGTTCTGATAAGAACGGGAATGGATATGAAGTGCTGCTGCTTAACGGTAATAAATTCGATATAATTAATAAGGGGGTGCTTCAATCGGAGTTTGCAATCAATTCAACAGATACTATTAAATCGTTCTCTTTAACTGATCTTAAGCAGGATGGTAATAACTATATAATATTTTCCAACGGAAATAAAATCGATGCTGTAAATTTACAAGGAGCTGAAGCTGAAAATTTTCCTTTTGATGATCCCTTAAATATCGGTTTTACCGGATTACCATTAACAGCGGATTTTGCAGGAGATACTAAATCCGAAATTATTGCAACTACAATTGACGGCAGAATTTATGCAATTAACGGCGGAACTGGAAAAGTTGTAGACGGTTTTCCTATTACATTGGGTACTCAGCCGGCTGCTGTACCGGTATTGTTTGAAGATAACGGAATAATATCTTTTGCTGCTGTGGATAAAAATAATAATTTTTCCGCATGGAATATTGGCGCAAATGCCGGAACAATTTATTGGGCTGAAGAAAACGGAAATAATCTGAATACCTCATTTATAAAGAGTGCATCAAATCAAAATGTTGTTAACACTTTTTTCCCCGCAAATAAAGCTTTTAATTACCCGAATCCGGTTTACAGCGGAATAACACAAATTCATTATTATGTTTCGGAAGATTCCAAAATAGATATCAAAATTTTTGATCTGGCCGGAGATTTTGTGGCAGAGTTAAAAGATGATGCTCAAGGCGGGATGGAAAAAGAAACACCATGGAATGTAGATAACATTCAAAGCGGAATTTATTTTGCAAGAATTCAAGCGCAAGGAGTCAGCGGAAAAACAGAAACAAATATTATAAAAATAGCTGTTATCAAATAAGACGATATTTAAGGAGTTGCTTTTCGAAAAATCTTACGATTTTTTTTATAACAACGGAGATTAATCCCGATAATTTCCCTTTCTAAAATACCGGATATTAAAATAGATTGGAGCGTTTACAAGGACTTATGGTAAAGGTATTAGCGTTTATTGGTATTATATTATTCTTTCAAACAAATGCATTTTCGCAATACACGGATTTTCATCCTGAATTAAAGTGGTATACAATTAAAGGCAAACATTGTGAAGTTCATTTTCATAACGGTACCGAAAGAACCGCACGGGTAGTTGCTAAAATTGCCGATGAAGTTATTGAGCCTTTAATATCTCTTTATAATTACGATCCCGGTACTATACATTACGTAATAAAAGATATGGATGATTATTCCAACGGAGCTACTTATTTCTTTGATAATAAAATTGAAATTTGGACCAGCGCTTTGGATTTTGATTTGCGGGGAACCCATAATTGGCTGCGAAATGTAATTACTCATGAAACAACACATATGGTGCAGATACAATCGGCACTGAAACTTTCAAGGCAAATTCCGGCAGTCTTTCTTCAGGTATTAAATTATGAAAAGGAACGCAGACCGGACATCTTGTATGGTTTCCCGAATGTAATTGTTTCTTATCCGCTGGCAACTGTTAACATACCTTCATGGTTCGCAGAAGGCACGGCGCAATATCAAAGAAAAGAATTTAACTATGATAACTGGGATACCCATCGCGATATGGTTTTAAGATGCTATGCACTAAGCGGAAACATGCTTACCTGGAACCAGATGGGTGAATTTGATAAGACCAGTTTGGGTAATGAATCGGTGTATAATGCCGGTTTTGCTTTAACTCGATATATCTCCCAAAAATACGGTGAAGTTAAACTGGAAGAAATTAGTCATGATTTAGGCAAGTTTGATGTATTTACAATGGATCAAGCGTTTAAGGATGTTTTGGGTAAAAGCGGAATTGAAGTTTATAATGAATGGCAAAACTTTCTTACCGACAGTTATAGAAATAGAAGTAAAGCTGTTTTATCAAACCTTGTAGAAGGAGACACGGTAACAGGAGTCGGGTTTGGAAATTTCTTCCCGTCCTTTTCAAGAGACGGTTCCAAGTTTGCATATATTTCGAATAAAAACGCAGACTATTTTGCTCTTTCAAATGTTTATATATACAATTTAAAAACTAAAAAGGAAAAAGAAATTGCTTCCGGTGTAAGGTCGACTATTAGCTGGGTTCCGAATGAAAATAAAGTAATATATTCGAAAATTACCGAAGATAATCCCAACTGGGATAATGTTCATGACCTTTTTGTTTATAATCTGGATAACAATAAAGAAACAAGACTGACTCATAATTTACGTGCAAATGAACCGTGTGTTTCCCATGACGGCAAAAAAATCGTTTTCCTTTTCGAAAAAGACGGTACAACTAATTTAGCTACTGTGGATATAAAAGGGAAAAATTATAAACAGCTTACTTTTTTTAATAACGGTGAGCAGGTTTATCAACCGGAATTTTCTAATGACGACAGTTATATAATTTTTGATTACTCATATCGCGAAGGAAGAGATATCGCTCGTGTAGATACGAACGGAAAGAATTTTCAATTTGTTATAAAATCAAAAGCCGATAACAGAAATCCTGTTTTTGATAAAAACGGAAATATAATTTACTGCTCGGATTCAACGGGAATTTTTAATTTATATTCATATAATTTAAAAACCGGGGTAAAAAAGCAGCTTACAAATGTAATCGGCGGAACATTTATGCCCTCAATAGACAAGAACGGAAATATTTTATACTCCGGTTACACTTCAACAGGATTTAAAATATTTGAAATTACGCCTGAACAGGAAGCAGAAGTAGATCCGCAAAAAAGTTACGTGTGGGTAAACAATCCGCCGCTTGGTCATGATAAACCGAAAGGTGATCTGGTAAAATTTGATTTGGCAAAATATATACATTATAATGATTACAAAACACCGGATTACAAAATAAAGCCTTATACCGGAACTTTTACTAAAATGACCTTCTATCCGTTTTTAAGATACGACAATTATAATACATCCAGTAACTTTTTTGAAAAACTGAAACCGGGCGTTTACTTTTCCTCTTCGGATATGCTTGACCGTTATTCTCTTTTTGCCGGTGCTGCAATAAATGCAAGATTGGAAAGAGATTTATTCTTGATTTTTAATTACCGGGATAAAATCCCGTTATTATTCGAACTTGGGATAAGACCTGAGTTATCTTTAGAACTTTATAACATAAGCAGGAAAACTAATACTTCAGTCGCATGGGGGGCTGATACAGTCGGATCGCAGGTAAACTATGAATTATCAATTCCTACGGATGTAACTTATAATCTATTGGAATTTGATTTTTCGGCAAAGCAAAAAATTTTTGCTAGAGGTCAGAACCTCGAATTCAGATATATTTTCAGCAGGTATTCGGCAGATCTCGGAGGCTTCGTAATCCCGCCTCCGTATGTAAGTCCGGCTCTTTATTACCCTACAACCAGCGATACATATTTAATCGGGAATAATTTTCAGTTAAAATATACTCTAAATTATATAGAGCCGACTGTTGATGATGAAATAAATCCTATCGGGACACAAATTGACCTGACTTATAATTATGAAATAAACAGATTTAATCCAGATGGCAATTATCAGAATAATAACGGTATTTTGCAGCCGGTATATAATCATTATGACTTTAACCGGTTGGAACTTAATACTGCAATTCATTTTCCCCTTTGGCATTTAAATACTTTAACTGCCAGATTAAGAATCGGAAATATTTTTGGCCCGACAGTACCGGATTTCTTTGACTTTTATCTCGGCGGTTTAACGGGAATGAAGGCTTATCCTTTTTATGCTGTTGGTGGAAACAAGGTGGGATGGTTTAACTTAACTTATAGATTCCCGCTTATAAAAAATATTGATACCCGGATCGGTCAGCTTTATTTGGATAAAATATTTATGTCGGTCTATGGAGATGTGGGAAATGCCTGGAATGGAAATTTTGTAGCCGGTCAATTAAAAAAAGGTGTCGGAGGAGAAATCCGCGTGCACATGAATTCATTTTATATTTTTCCAACAGACTTATTCTTTGATGCAGCATACGGTCTTAACAGGTTTACGGAAAATTTTTTAGGAAAACAGGTAACCTATGGTAAAGAATGGAACTTTTACGGCGGTATTTTATTTGGATTTGATATTTAGTTTTATCGGATAAATTATAATTACAATTTATAAATAAATTTTGTACTAAAAATTTATAAGGGTTTAATATGAATTCTATATGCATTAAAATGATTTTGTCACTGATAATTTTAATTGGTGCTTCGAATTTTATTAGTGCTCAAGAAGTTTCAGCAAATAAAACTCAATTAACGGGAAATTTGTTAGCAGATTCAAAAATAGCGGCAGAAGATTATACTGCTTCACAAATGCCGTTAATGACATTTCAAACCAAAGGAAGAAAATCGAAATGGCTCGGCGGTTTATTCTCATTGATTGTTCCCGGAGCCGGTGAAGTTTATGCAGGCTCTTATCTTAAAGCTGCCATTTTTGTGGCTGTTGAAGCCGCTGCAATTACCACCGCTGTTATATACAATAACAAGGGAAATAAGAAAACCCAGTTTTTCCAGAATTATGCAGACCAGCATTGGAGTGTAAGCCGGTATGCTTACTGGACTGCACAACATCTTCAAACATTAGCTCCAAGTATGTCAAGTGCAGAAATACAAAAATATCAATCTGATTTCCCAACAGATACTAGTCCTGTTAAATGGTCGATCTTAAATCAAATGGAATCTGCAATAGGAAGCGATCCGGCTGCCACTGGTTATACACATCAGTTGCCGCCCTTTGGCGAACAGCAATATTATGAATTAATTGGTAAGTACAGTCAATATAGTCATGGGTGGGATACCAGTAATGAAAGTGATCCTTCATACACTGATCTGCCACCGCAATTTCATTATTATGCCGGCCTTCGCGGAGATGCTAACAATCTTTATAGCATTAGTTCTACTGCTGTTATTCTTATTTATATAAATCATTTTTTAAGCGCAATAGATGGTGTTTGGAGTGTAGACAGATATAATGATACTATTGCTATGAATATGAGAGTTCAACCGGTTAGATTATCGAGCAGGATAGATTTTATGCCGACGTTAAATTTATCATATAATTTTTGATTTTAATTGAATTAGAAAGTAACATTAAAATATTTATAGCTAAAATTAAATTTTAAGCTTTTTCAATTTTATGGAGCGATGATATTACTAATTGTAATAAAATCGCTTTTTTTATATATATAAAGTATTTTGCATTATAATTTTATTCTAGTTTATGTAAATGAATATACCTGTTATAGTTATAGTAGGAAGACCAAACGTAGGGAAGTCAACCTTATTCAATCGGCTTGTCGGTAAAAGGGGAGCAATTGTAGACGATATAAGCGGTGTAACCAGAGACCGCAATTATGGCGAAGTTGAATGGGACGGAAAAATTTTTCAATTAATAGATACAGGTGGTTATGTCCCGGATTCAAACAATACATTTGAAACTGCAATCCGGGAACAGGTAGAAATTGCAGTATCTGAAGCCGATAAAATTTTATTTGTAGTAGATGTCCGCGATGGTGTAAATCCTATGGATATGGAAATAAGCAAAATGCTGCGAAGTTCAAACAAAGATTTTTTCCTGATTGTAAATAAAGTAGATTCTGAAAATTTTGAAACAGAAGTCTCGGAATTTTATAAATTGGGGATTGATAGAATTTATCCAATATCTGCGTTAGGCGGCAGAAAAATAGGAGACTTTTTGGAGGATCTTACTGCTGATTTTATTCCATATGATCAGGAAGAGGATGAGGATAAAAGATTAAAAATAGCAATTGTCGGAAGACCTAATGTCGGTAAGTCTTCTCTTACTAATGCCTTATTAGGTTATGACAGAAGTATTGTAACCGATATTCCCGGAACAACACGCGACAGCATAAATTCTATTCTAAAATATTACGGCAAAGAAATAGTCTTGGTTGACACTGCCGGACTTCGAAAGAAAAAGAGAATTGAAGAAAATATAGAGTTTTATTCAATGGTTAGAACTCTAAAGGCTATTGGTGAATGCGACGTTGCAATTATTCTGATAGATGCGGTTGCCGGCTTCGATAAACAGGACCAAAAAATTATTGATGAAGCCGTAGGAAGGAGAAGGGGAGTAATTCTGGCAGTAAATAAATGGGACCTGGTAGAAAAAGAAACAAACACCTCAAAAAAATATGAAGATGCGATAAAAGATAAAATGGGCTCAATCGACTATATGCCTATAGTTTTTATTTCCGCCTTAACAAAAAAAAGAATTTATAAATTGATTGATGCTTGCTACGATATAAACAATGAGAGGAAGAAGAAAATTCCGACAAACGAACTAAATAATGTATTGCTTGCAGAGATTGAAAAATTACCTCCGCCTTCTACACAAACAGGGAAGGATGTAAAGATAAAATATATTACTCAGGTAGGTGAACATTATCCCATTTTCCTTTTTTTTGCTAATTATCCTAAAAATATACCGGATAATTACAAGCGTTTTTTAGAAAAAATGATTCGTAAAAATTTTGGTTTTCAAGGAGTTCCATTTACAATGAGTTTTAAGCAGAAATGATAAAACCCGGGAAAATAGTAATTGTGGGAGGAAGTGCCGCCGGTCCCGCAGCTGCTGCTAAAGCCAAAAGAATTAATCCTGAAGCGGAAGTTACGATTTTTGAGGCAGGTGATTTTATTTCTACCGGAACCTGCGAAATACCGTATGTGCTGTCCGGTGAGATTCCCAAAACAGAAGATGTTGTGTTTTATTCTTCCGAGACTTTTAAAAAAGAAAAAGGAGTAAATGTTTTTACCAAACATTTTGCCGAAGAAATAAATAAGAAAGACAAATTTATAAACGTAAGGAATTTGAATAATAATAATTTATTCAAGTTTAATTATGATAAATTAATTCTTACTACCGGCTCATATGCTAAAAACTTGCCGTATTTCCCTTCCGATTCTCAAAATGTTTTTACATTAAAAACGATATCAAATTTAATTGAGGTAAAAAAATATATCGAGTGTAACAAAGTAAAAAATGCAGCAGTATTCGGTTCGGGATATCTTGGCCTGGAAATCGTTGAGTCGTTGAAGAAACTTAAATTAAATGTTACATTAATTGAAAAAGAGTCTTTACCTCTTCCCTCAACCGAAATTGAAATAAGTTATTTAATAAATGAACTCTTGAAAAAATATAACATCCCTTTCTACGGAAATATTTCAAATCTTAAAATAAATTATGATGAAAAGCTGAAGAAGGTTAACAGCATTAACATTGAAGGAAGATTACTTGAATTTGATATGATCTTTACTGCAGCTGGCTTTTTACCTAACATCGGTTTGGCTGTTAATTCAAAATTAGAAATAGGTAAAAGCGGGGCAATAAAAGTAGACAACAAGTTAAGAACTTCGGATCAAAATATATTTGCGGCCGGAGATAATATAGAAGTTATAAATGCCGTAACCAACCGTCCTGATTATATTCCTCTTGCAACAATAGCACATCAATGTGCCCATGCTGCCGGGGAAAATGCAGCAGGCGGTAATGTTCATATTCAGCCCGTAATAAAAAACTTAGCTTTTAAAATATTTGATAAGTATTTTGTATCGGTAGGCTTAACCTCGGTTGAAGCCGGTAAAAACGGTTTATATTTTGCTACGGTTTCCGATATACAGCCTAATTTGGTAAAGGTTATGCCGGAAAGCTCGAATGTTTTCGGCAAAATTATTTTTGAAAAGAATAGTAAAAGGATATTAGGTGCTGCTTTCTTAGGCGGCAGGGAAGTATCAGGTTACGGCGATGTGATTGCAGCTTTTATAAGAACAAAACAGCCGGCGGATATACTATATCAAATAAATTACAATTATACTCCGCCGTTATCGCCTTTTATTAATTTACTTTCGGTACTTGGAAGAAAAATAAAATAGATTTTAATATTTCATTCGGAGAATATTATGGCTTCAAATTTTACAAACTTTAATTTAATTGATCATCCTTTGGTTAAAAGAGATATTACGGTTCTCCGCGATGTTAATACCGAGCCGGAAGCTTTTCGCGCAGCGGTTAAAAGAATCTCAAATATATTGGCGGTTGAAATTTGTAAAGACGTTCTTCTTAAATCAGTCGATGTAAAAACTCCCCTGGAAAAAACAGCCGGGTATAAATTATTGAATGAGATAGTCCTTGTACCGGTATTAAGAGCGGGATTAGGTATGGTAAACGGCTTTTTGGAAATAGTTCCGGATGCAAAAGTCGGCCATATAGGTTTGCAAAGAGATGAAAGTACTCTGCAGCCGATAGAGTATTATTATAAAACACCTAAAAATATTAATGAAGCAAAAGTAATTTTAATTGATCCTATGCTTGCTACGGGAGGCAGCGCAAGCGAAGCAATAAATTATTTGAAAAACAGAGGTGTTAAAAATTTAATATTCGCATGCTTAGTTGCTGCCCCGGAAGGAATAACAAAGCTGTTAAAAGACCATCCTGACATTAAAATCTATGGTGCCGTAATCGACAGAGAACTGAATAGGAAAGGTTATATCCTACCCGGGTTAGGAGATGCAGGAGACAGAACATTTGGTACTTTATAAAGAGCTGTCTTTCGTATTCATTTTAATAATATCTTCATCAATTTCTTTTTCCCAGGTATATCCGAATCGAGAGGTCGATTCACTTTTAAAAAAAGGCATATCTGAAATAATCCGTCAAAATTATGACGGCGCTAAAACCGATTTTAAAAATTTGGATGAAAAATTTCCGCAATTACCTCTCGGGAAAATTTATTTAGCCGCAGATAAAATTGCCCAAGCTTATGACTATGGAATTCCTTTCGATAAAAAATTTATTTTAAAAAACCTTAATGATGCGATTGACCAATCCAAATCATTGATTGAAAAATCAAACAATAATGTATGGCATATATACTTTCTGGCTCTATCACAGGGGTATTATGCTTATTATGAAGCATTAAATAAGAATTGGATTTCGGCTTTAAACGAAGGTTTAAATTCCATATCGAATTTTAATAAATGTTTGTTTTTAGATTCTACTTTTTATGAAGCAGATTTAGCAATAGGAACATTTAAATACTGGAAGAGCAGGAAGACGGAAATTCTAAAATTTTTGCCGGTTTTTAAAAATGAAGAAGCGGAGGGTATTGAACTACTAAAGATTGCAATTAATAATTCATCTTATAATAAATATCTTGCTATGAATTCATTAATATGGATTTATATTGAGCAAAAGAAATTCTCAAAAGCCAAGTATTTGGCAGAATATGCATTAAATGAATTTCCGGAAAGCCGTCTTTTTAAGTGGGGATTAGCACGCTGTTATGAGGAAGACAGCACGTCAAAAGCAATAGAAGTTTATTTTGATATTTTAAAATCTTATAATGGTAAAAGTCTATATAACTATATCTTAATTAATCATATAATTGCGCAGCAATATTGCAAAATAGGGAAGGACAAAGAAGCGTTGAGGTTATGCAACAAAATATTGTCAATTGAAAATATACCAAAGGATTTGGAAGATAAGCTAAGCAAAAGGATTGAACGGGTAAAAAAACTAAAACGAAAACTTCAAGAGGAACTTTCCCGATGACACTTTGTTTAAATTATGATATTGGCCTGACTTTAACTATTCAATTAAATAAATTAAATTATACTGGTTTAATTCAAATAGATTAATAAGGGATGATTACTAATCCTAAATATAATAAAATGCTTGATGAGCTTTTAGAAGTTTGCAGGCGTCATTTGCCAAGTGTAAACGAACCTTTGATTACTAAAAGCTTCGAATTTTGTCTGGAAGCACACAAGAACGATTTACGTGCATCAGGTGAACCGTATTTTACACATCCGTATGAGGTGGCTTTAATCGTTGCGAAGGAGATTCCTCTCGATGATATTACTATAGTTAGTACTTTATTGCATGATGTAGTCGAAGATACTGAATTTAACCTTGATATATTGTCGAAGGAATTCGGGAAAGAAGTTGCGGAAATAGTTGACGGCGTAACAAAGATCAGCGGAATATTTAAAGGGCAGGAAATAACTCAAGCAGAAAATTATAGGAAGCTTCTTCTTTCAATGGTAAAAGATGTTCGTGTAATCCTGGTTAAGTTTGCTGATAGACTGCATAACATGAGAACGTTACAATATGTTAATCCCGACAAACAAAGAAGAATTGCACAGGAAACTTTGGAGATTTATGCACCTTTTGCAAACAGATTCGGTTTAGGCCGGGTAAAATGGGAATTGGAAGACTTATCATTTAAATATTTGAATAAAGAAGCATATGATGAAATCGCCAGGAAAATTAAGAGTAAAAGAAGAGAGCGTGAGTCATATATTAAAAAGTTTACGGACCCGGTTATTGAAAAATTAAATGAATATGGCTTAAAGTATGAAATTAACGGCAGGCCGAAACATTTGTACAGTATTTATAAAAAAATGGTTACCCGGAATAAACCGTTTGAAGAAATTTATGACCTGTTTGCAATAAGGATTATTTTGGATACCGAAAATACAAACGATTGTTACACCACTCTCGGTATTGTTAACCAAATGTATTTGCCTGTACCCGATAGATTTAAAGATTACATTTCGATCCCGAAAACAAATAATTATCAATCTATTCATACCACAGTTGTAGGACCTGAAGGAAGGCTGGTCGAGGTTCAGATAAGAACAGTTAAAATGCACGAGGTTGCTGAAAAAGGAGTCGCTGCACACTGGAAATATAAAGAGAATAAATTAGCAAAGGATAGAGACCTGGAAAATTGGGTGAATTGGATTAGAGATATTTTTGAAAATGCGTCCAAAGACGAGGCAAGAAAAGATCTTCTCGAAAGTTTCAAATTAAATCTATATCAGGATGAGATATACGTTTTTACTCCTAAAGGTGATTTAAGAAGACTTCCGGTAGGGTCAACTCCCGTAGATTTTGCTTTTGAAATTCATAGTAAGGTCGGATACCATTGTATTGGAGCAAAAGTTAACGGTAAAATTGTACCGCTTGATACTCAGCTGCACAGTGGCGATCAAGTTGAAATAATAACATCCAAAAATCAGCATCCGAATAAAAACTGGATTAAGTTTGCTTTAACACATAAGGCCAAAACAGCCGTAAGGAAATGGATAAATAAAGAAGAAGAAGATATAATAAATGCCGGCAAGGAAATTTGGGAAAAGAAGATTAAAAAATTGAAATTATCTTTTACAGCGAGCGACGTAGCAAAACTATCAATCAACTTGAAATATGAAAGTCCCCGGCAATTCTATCGTTCAATAGCTCAGGGCAAAGTTAATCTTGATGAAGTTTTAACTGCAACAAAGGAAAAAGAAAAAAAAGAAAGACAGCCTGTACTTGAATTCGATAATTTTGCCAGCATCGCCCGCGAAGATATCGGCGGCATATTAGTTGACGGCAAACAATCGGGAATAATGTACTCTTATGCCAAATGCTGCAATCCGATACCTGGTGATCCGGTAGTTGGCTATATTACCGTTGGTGAAGGAATTAAAATTCATCGTAAAACATGCAATAATTTAATTAGGATTTCGGAAAAAGATGCAAGTAAACTCATACCTGTTCAATGGCCTGATGCTGAAGGTTCATTATTTGTTGCAGGACTTAGCGTAATGGGAGAGGATTCCCCCGGAATCTTGAATGATATTTCTCATGCAATTGTATCGTATCAAAATACTAATATTAAATCCATTAATATTAATACAAATAATTCTACTTTTGAGGGCAGCGTTACTTTATACGTGCAGAATCTTGATCATCTTTCCCGTGTAATTGATCGAATAAAAAAATTAAAGGGGGTTTACTCCGTTGAAAGATTTGAAAGTACTTAACAAAAATGACTGAAGTCTCTCAATTTACTAGAATAATGGCAATTGATTACGGGACAAAGAGAATAGGTCTGGCACTAACCGATCCCCTTATTACGTTTGCTTATCCTTATAAAACTATTCTTAATGATTCAAATTTATGGTACGAGTTGGAAAAAATTGTTCGTGATCAAAATGTCTCAAAGATTGTTCTAGGTTATCCTTTAAAGGAAAACGGCGAACCGTCTTCTATTACAAATAACGTATTGAAATTTAAAAAACAACTGGAAGAAAAATTAGGATTGGAAGTACTTTTGAGAGATGAAAGATATTCTTCATCTATAGCAAAAGAGATAATTAATAAATCCATAACAAAAAAATCAAAGCGAAGGGATAAAAGTTTACTTGACAAAGGTTCTGCTGCAATAATTTTACAGGATTACCTGAATGAGTTAGGCAAATTAAGTTAAACGACGGTCCGGGAGCCTGTCTTTTTGTTGAATTAATTAGTTATTAGCAATTGACATTTACAAGGTGAAAAACTATTTTCGAATATAATAAATTCACACTAATGGGAGCACTCATATGACACTTGACGCACTTGGAATGATAGAAACAAAAGGTTTAGTTGGTGCTATAGAAGCAGCCGATGCAATGGTAAAAGCGGCAAAAGTTGAATTACTAGGGAAAGAAACAATTGGCGGCGGATATGTTACCGTCATGGTTCGCGGAGATGTAGGAGCAGTAAAAGCTGCCACCGATGCAGGCGCTGCTGCAGCCCAACGGGTTGGTGAGTTAGTGTCTGTTCATGTAATTCCTCGTCCGCATTCGGAAGTCGAGACGATTCTTCCAAAAAAGAAGTAATAAATTATGCCGAAGGCATTGGGATTAATTGAAACCAGAGGCCTGGTCGGAGCTATTGAAGCGGCTGATGCAATGGTTAAAGCTGCTAATGTTACTCTTGCCGGGAAAGAACAAATAAGTGCCGGCTTAGTTACCGTAAAAGTTCTTGGCGAAGTTGCCGCTGTCAAGGCTTCCGTAGATGCCGGCGCTGCCGCGGCTCAAAGGGTTGGTGAATTAGTATCAGTTCATGTTATACCTCAACCGGATGAACAACTAATTTCAATATTTCCCGAAATTGCTGATGACCAAAATCAGTCCTTAGTAGAAACTAAAACTTCTGATCTCAAAGAAAAAAAAGAAGAGATAAAAGAAGAGAATATTTCCACATCACCTGCCAAGTCCTCTGATGAATTAGTAACGACAATTCAAAGAAAAGGAAGACGAAAAAATATAATTAATAAATCTGAAGATGATGGCATCTTAGAAAATAATACTATCAACAGATTAAGAAGAGAAGCTTTAAAATCAAAAACGGAAAAATCCGGAAAATCCGAACCGGAAATACTTCCTAAAAAAGTTGAAAAAACTAAAATGGAAAGTATATCTAATGATGAGATTAAAAATTTAAATGTTCATCAATTGAGACATCTGGCGAGGAGTATAGAAGAATTTCCAATAAAAGGAAGACAAATATCGAGAGCAAATAGGGATGAGCTTTTAGTTTACTTTAGAGAATTAAGTAAATAATTATTCTTGAGATTTATCAATTCCTGTTTTAACTCCCCATCCGGTGGAGTTTTTTTGTTGCTATTTTGTTTTATATTTGCACAATGAAGAAAAACCTTCACATAGTTATAATCTCTTTTCTTTTTTCAGTTATTTTATGGGTTTCAATCTCATTATCTAATGATTATTATGCAACCTTTAAAATACCTTTAAAGTTGATAAACTTTCCTGCAGGCTATGCTACCGGATCGGCCTTGCCCGGTAATATTTCTATAAAATTAAAAGGTAAAGGCTGGAAACTGATAGCGGTTAATCTTACTTCCGAATCGGATTATGTAGTACCGGTAGGAGCAGAAACCGGTAAAAGGACCATTAATCTCTATAATTATTTGGTTGAGAATCAATGGCTTTCCACAGACGATGAGGTAATCAATATTTCGCCGGATACTTTATCCTTTTTTGTAGAAAAAATAGCTTCAAAAAAAGTTATGATTACTCCCGACCTGAATTTGAATTTTAGAAACGGTTACGGTCTAGCTTCAAAAATTGTTATTAAACCGGATTCTACTATTGTGTCAGGGCCTGCGAGTTATGTCCGTAAATTGAAAACCATACCTACTGAGTCCCTTGAATTTGATGATTTAAATGATAACACTGTGGAACAGGTACCGTTAAAAAACCTCCCGGGTATGGCCTATAAAAATAAATTTACTTCAGTAGTCTTAAATGTTCAGAAAATAGTTGATAAAAATATTAATAATTTACTTGTAAAGGTTGTAGATGTTCCCAGAGACAGGAATGTAGTTCTTTTACCGAATAGGATTAATATAGCAGTTCGCGGAGGAATTGATATTTTAGGAAGAATGGATACAACCCGTTTCAATGCATATGTTAATTATAGAGATGTCGTTTTGGATACTTTGGGCAGTGTTGTACCTCATATTAAAATGCCTGAAAATATTTCTTTATTATACATAAAGCCTGACCGGCTGCGGTATATTATAAAAAAGTTTAATTGATTTGATTTATACTAACCTATCTCACCGGGAATTATTCTTTTATTTATTAAATTTATTAATAAATAATTTTTTAATTGTATAAAATAATTTGATGCAATAAATCCAAAATAAAAAAATCAAGTTTATTTAATCAAAAAGAAAAATGTTTATAACTTTTGAAGGTATAGATTTTAGCGGGAAATCAACACAAGTTGAATTATTAAAGAACTATCTGCTTAATAAAAATAAAAAAGTTGAAATCATCCGCGAACCCGGGGGCACCGAAATCTCGGAAAGTGTCCGTAAAATTCTTTTGGACAGGAAACACAATAACATGTTTATGGAAACGGAAATATTTTTATTCTCGGCTGCCAGGGCACAGTTGGTAAGGGAAAAAATACGTCATTACCTTGAACAGGGAATTTACGTAATTTCCGACAGGTTTCATGATTCAACTACTGCGTACCAGGGCTTTGGAAGAGGATTGTCTCCTGAATCAGTTAAAAGTATAAATCAACTGGCTATAGGAAATACTATTCCGGATATAACCTTTTTTATAGATATACCGGTTGAGGAAGCCGAGAAAAGGAAAAAATTAAAAGAGAATAATCATCTTGATAGAATTGAATTATCAGATCCGGAATTTTATCGTCGTGTAAGGGAAGGCTACCTAAAAATTGCCAAGCAGGAAAAGAGATTTAAGATTATAAACGGAAGCGAAAAAGTAGAAGATATTCATAAGAAGATTGTTAATGAAATAGTGCTATTAGATAAAAAGGAGCTCGTATGAGTTTTAATAAGATTTATAAATTTATTTTGGCCGGATTAACCATTATCATTTTTTCAGGCTTTTTTTCTGGTAATGATGTTTATTTTGAAATAAACAAAAATATAGACCTTTTCAGTAAAGTATATAAAGATGTTACATTTAATTATGTAGATAAAATTGATCCTGAAGAATTTATGCGTGCCGGAATTAAAGGTATGTTGAGTTCGCTGGATCCGTATACAATATTTATTGATGAAAATAAGAAACAGGATTTCGACTTAATTACAAACGGTAAGTACGGAGGAGTTGGAATTTCCATTGGAGTTCGCGGAAATAAGGTTACCGTTGTAGAGGTAATGGACGGATATTCCGCCCAGAAGCAGGGTATAAGAGTAGGTGATATTTTAATCGAAGCAGGCGGCGAACAAATTACGCCTGAAAATGTGGATGATATCTCTTCGGTGGTTAAAGGCAAACCAGGTACAATGGTAGATTTAAAGGTTATACGCGACCAAAAAGATACTTTGAATTTTAATTTAATTAGAGAAGAAGTAAAAGTTAAAAGTTTAATTTATTACGGTTTCTACCCGAAGAATAGTAATAATGTTTATTTGAAATTAACTAATTTCAGCCGCTCTGCCGGGGATGAAATACAAAAAGCATTAAAAGAACTGAAGGCGAAAAAACCGATTAAATCTGTAGTCATGGATCTAAGAGGAAATCCCGGAGGCTTACTTGATGTAGCAGTTGATATAGCTGATGATTTTTTACCGAAAGGTGATCTGGTTGTTACAACAAAAGGGAGGACTGAAGACAGTAAAAAAAGTTATTATTCTACTCAAGAGCCTCTTTTACCCAATGCAAGATTAGCGATTTTGATAAATGGAGGTTCGGCTTCGGCATCCGAGATTGTTACCGGTGCAATGCAGGACCATGATAGAGGCATCGTGCTGGGGACAAAATCATTCGGCAAAGGTCTTGTACAAACTATTACTCCTCTGGATTACAATACATCTTTGAAAATAACAACAGCCAAATATTATACTCCGAGCGGAAGATGCATCCAAAAGATTGACTATGCTAAAAATAATAAAGCTGTATCGGAGGTTGATACGGTTGTTAAAACATCATTTCTTACGGATCATAAACGAGTAGTATATAGTGCCGGCGGAATTACGCCCGACACCTTGGTTAGGGAAAAAAATTTAGGAGATGTTGTAAAAGATTTATTAGCCAAAGGGATGTTTTTCCAGTATGCCGATCATTATTATTATCAAAATCCCAAAGCGGATTTTCATAAATTAAACGGCAATGATTTATTTGATGATTTTGAAAAATATTTAAAAACAAATGATTATAAATTTCATTCATTGGCGGAAGATCAAGTTAACCAGCTTTTAGCCGAAATTCGGGGTAAAAAAGCAGATGAAGACTTAAGGGCAGGTTTAACCAGGATAAAAAATGAATTTGAAAAAATCGGGAGCAGTGAGATGAAAATTTATAAAGATGAAATAATTAATGAAATTGAAGCTGAACTTGCTTCGAGATATCTCGGAAATGATGGGATGATTCGTCATATTTTGGCAAACGATAATCAATTTCAGACAGCTCTAAATATCCTTTCCGATACTACAGAGTATGATAAATTGTTAAATATTAATTGAATCTAATATTAATTATTATACTTTTTATTTTCACCGGATTACTTGCCGGCTTTATTGCCGGCATGCTCGGTGTGGGGGGTGGTATTATTTTTGTCCCCGCGTTATATACATTGCTTCCTCTTACCTTAATAAACAATAATCAACTTACTTACATTGTTATAGGAACTTCATTATTCTGTATAACAGTGACCTCATTTAGCTCCGGACTGAATCACTATTTCTCGGATAATGTAAATCTTAAACTAGCTTCGCTTTTAGCATTAGGCAGTGTAATCTCCTCTTTCCTTTCTGCATACTTTGTTATAAATATAAAACCGCTTTACCTGCAATATACTTTTGCTTTTGTTTTTATCTTAATTGCAGTTAAAATGTTTTTCGGAAAAAGTAATTCCGTTAAAGAAAATTCAAAGCCTAAAAAATCTTTAAAAATTTACTTCACAATATTTTTCGGTTTTTTAGTCGGAATATTTTCAGCTTTTACCGGGTTAGGCGGAGGAATTATTTTTGTGCCTGTTTTAATATATTTTTTCGGATTGAAAACCAAAACGGCTATCGGGACTTCATCTGCGGTTATATTTGCTACAGCTCTAGCAGCGTCTGTTTCATACGGCTTTCATAATATCCATGATAATTTATTATCTTATCAACATGGTTATATAAATTTATTAGCAGGAGTTCCAATAGGTATTAGTGCGGTTCTTGGTGCCTATTTTGGTGTAAAACTTACATTGAGAACTAAATCCGATAGGCTGAAAAAATATTTTTCTATTCTTCTTTTAATTGTAGTTATAAAAATTACAATAGGGCTTATTTAAGGGATTTTATTTTCAGCTAAAGATAATTAAATAATCTCTTGTTTATTTTATTACGGTTAACATTAATTTTCCCTTTGTTAAAATGAATTATGGATAAATCAACAAAAGACAAAATTAAAAACATTGTCGGTCCGGTTAATTTTTCGGATTCCGATGAAGATAAATTATGCTACTCATACGACGGCACCGCACTTTTGCACCAGCTCCCCGAAGCAGTTGTTTTCCCGGATGACGAAGATCAAATTTCCAGGTTGATGCAGCTTGCAAATGAGGAGCATTTTAATGTAGTTCCGCGCGGGGCCGGAACGGGTTTAAGCGGCGGGGCAATACCGGTTGAAAATTCTCTTGTTGTTGTAATGACTAAATGGGATAAAATTCTTGAAATTGACGATAGAAATCTTACAGTAACAGTACAACCCGGAGTAATTACGGGAAAACTGCAAAGCGAAGTGGAAAAATTCGAATTATTCTATCCTCCTGATCCAGGGAGCATGAGTGTATGCACAATTGGAGGAAACGTAGCAAATAATGCAGGGGGACTAAGAGGATTAAAATATGGGGTAACAAAAAATTATGTTTTAGGAACAGAAATGATTTTGCCCAATGGAGATTTATTAAAAACCGGAGGTAAAAACGTTAAAGATGTTGCCGGTTATAATCTTCGGGATTTTATTGTCGGAAGCGAAGGAACCTTAGGTATAATAACTAAAATATTATTGAAGTTAATTCCTCAACCGACAAACTCAATAACTCTCTTGGCATATTTTGACAGATTACTAGATAGTGCTCAAGCGGTTTCAGATATTATCTCAGCGCATATCACACCTTGTATGATGGAATTTTTAGATAACACTACTTTAAATTGTGTTGAGGACTATACAAAAATCGGATTACCTAGAAATAGTGAAGCCGTATTATTAATAGAAGTAGATGGACGGGGAAGTATTGTTCGGGAGGATGCGGAAACCGTAACAAGAATAATGAAAAAAAATAATGCTTCATTCATTAGAACTGCTGCCGATTTGGAGGAAGCTTTGCTTTTAAAAACAGCACGAAGAAGTGCTTTCAGTGCATTAGCCAGAAAACGGCCCACAACTATTCTGGAAGATGCGACCGTTCCAAGAAGTGAACTGCCTGTAATGATTGGAAAAGTAACTGAGGCAGCTAAAAAATTTGATGTTACCTTTGGGAATTTCGGACATGCCGGTGACGGAAATTTACACCCTACATGCTTAACTGATGAACGCGATAATTTGGAAATTACAAAAGCGCATAAAGCATTTGATTTTATTTTTAACGAAGCTATAAAATTAGGCGGTACAATAACCGGCGAACATGGAACAGGTTTAGCAAAGAAACAATTCCTCGAGCAGGTTGCAGGTATTCCGGGAATTGAAATGATGAAAAAGATAAAATCAGTAATTGATGAAAATAATATCCTGAATCCGGGGAAAATATTTTCAATCAGTCCGCGATGCGAAGGTTCGCTTCCAAGTAGCCGGGATCAAATAAATGATTTCGTAAAATAAAATCTAATAATTAATTTTTACATAAATTTTTTCTATTTATGAACGATCATCCGAAATCAGCGTTGCTTGGGGTCTTGCCTAATGATGATATCCTGTCCCAATGCATTCATTGCGGATTATGTTTATCTTCATGTCCTACTTATGAATTAACAAAATTGGAACGTTCGTCGCCCAGGGGTAGAATTCGAATGATAAAAGCTGTTGCAAAAGGTGAAATGCAGATAACGGATACGTTTGCCGATGAAATGCAGTTTTGTTTAGACTGCCAGGCCTGTGAGACTGCATGTCCGGCCGGAGTTAAGTATGGAACAATGGTAGAAGCTGCAAGAGTAGAAATAGAGAATGCAGGTTTTGGTTCAAAGTCTGGAAGATTAATTAAAAAAATCGCTTTAAAATTAATTCTTGCCTCGAATAACAATTTAAAAATTGCGGCTAAGGTTTTATACTTTTATCAAAAATTAGGTGTTCAAAAACTTCTTCATAAAATCGGAATATTTAAATTATTGTCTGTAAAATTATATGAAATAGATGAAATCGCTCCGGCAGTTTCTAAGAAATTTAGTAAAAAATTAATACCGGAGATTACAAAACCGGGCGGGCAAGTAAAATACCAAACTGCTTTTCATACCGGGTGTTTGATGGATGTAATGTTCGCCGAAATTAATAAAGACACAGTGGATGTTTTATCTGCTTCCGGCTGTAAAGTTTATAACCCCAAAGAACAAGTCTGCTGCGGTTCCTTGCATGCTCATAACGGTGATATTGAAACTGCTAAAACACTCGCTAAGAAAAATATAGATGCTTTTGAAAAATTTGATTACCAATTTCTTATATCAAACTCGGCAGGCTGCGGTGCATTTATGAAAGAATATGACAAAGTTTTAGCTGATGATCCCGTATATGCTGAAAGAGCAAGAAAGTTTTCGCAGAAAGTAAAAGATATTACCGAATTCCTTGCTGTCGAAAAGCCGATTAAGAATTATGGAGAAGTAAATAAAACGGTTACTTATCATGATGCATGTCATTTAGCTCATACTCAAAAAGTTGTATCTCAGCCGAGAGAAGTACTAAAATCTATTCCGGGTTTAAAAATTAAAAATCTGGAAGAAGCTGATTGGTGCTGCGGAAGCGCCGGTATTTATAATATTATACGTTATGATGATTCTATGCAAATACTAAATAGAAAAATGAACAACATTAAAAACACTGAAGCCGAAATAGTCTTAACAGGCAATCCGGGCTGCATTCAACAAATAAAATACGGCGCGAAGAAATATAATATTAATGTAAAAGTTATACATCCTATAACTTTAATTAAACAATCGATACTAAACAATAATAATAATTCTTAGTAAGAATTATATATACTAAAAAAACATACACTGTTTTACTTATCTCAAAGTAAAACCATTTAATGACTTAAATCACCATATTTTAATGCAGTTTTAAATAGATTTGTTACCGAGTCCAATCAATATAAATATAAACTTAAAACAATTAATTATTAAAGGGCTGAAGAAATCCTTAATAAATTAATTTGACGTTTCATTTAATTAGTTAAATAATACTTGGGTATAATTAATAAAGTGAAGCACTTTTGATTTGTAAGTAATAATTTTTATGTTTGGAAATTAAATTAATAAATTAAATAAATATTTAATTTCTCTATTACAAAATGCGGATTCATCTGGTTTCGGACGAATCAATTATTTCAAACTTAGATTATTATAAAAGAACAAATTAGTGGTTAATTCGTAATCCCGATTTGTTAAAGAAGTTTAAATTTTTCACCTAACTACTATAGCAATGTTATTATAGAAGGCTGATGATGAAAAAATCTTTACTTGATTATATCTTACGAGTACGTTTACCTATCACATTATTTGTTATCATTGCCTCTTTTACTATTACTTATTTTGCAACACGTGCGGAAGATTATGGAGTGGGGTATTCTCCGGTTCAGCCAATAAACTTCTCTCATAAGTTACATGCCGGACAAATGGGAATTGATTGCGAGTATTGTCATACCGGTGTGGAAAAATCAAGACATGCTATGGTGCCGGCAGTTTCAACTTGTATGAATTGTCATTCAATTGCAAAAAAAGATAGTCCTGAAATTAAAAAACTGAGAAATTATTATTTCAAGGATATTGCTTTACCCTGGGTAAGAGTTCATAAAGTACCGGACTTTGTTTATTTCAATCATAGCGTTCATATAAACAGCGGAATCAAGTGTGAAAGCTGTCATGGTAATGTCAGACAAATGAGCAGAATAACTCAGGTAAGATCATTTACGATGTCTGATTGTTTGAATTGTCACAGACATGCAAAACAAGAATTGCCTTATCTTAAAAATGTAAGCAACGGTCCTGATAATTGTTTTGCTTGTCATCGTTAGTAGGGAGTTAAAATGGAAATAGAAAAAGTATTTCAGAAAAAGTTTAAACGGAAAAATTTTTTTACATCTTTAGGAATCGGATTGGCAGGCTATTTTGCTATGAAATCTTTTCCATTTAAACTTTTTAGAAGCAGCAAATTATTAGAGCATAACGATAAGCTAAAAGTTAATATCCGTATTAATCCGCTTGCGGTCAGCAGAAAAAAAATAGGTGGGAATAATGCCCGAAGTTGATAACGATTTAAATCTAAATAAAGATAAAGAAAACAAAGACCATGATTATTGGCGGAGCTTTAGAGATTTATTCCGTGATAAATCTTTAATTGAGGCTAATCAATCCGAATTTGCCGAAGGCGTTAAAGATGATTTTGAACCGTCAAAATTATCGGGAATTTCAAGAAGAAAATTTTTAGCATTGGCGGGAGCTTCTGCCGCTTTGGCAGGTGTAGGCTGTTCCGATTATAGAAGTAAAGGGCATATCATCCCTTACAATAAAATGCCCGAAGAAATTGTAGTTGGTAACCCTAACTATTATGCATCAACAAGTACCGTATGTGCACATAGCTGCGGCATTTTAATTAAAACCCGAGAAGGAAGACCAATTAAGGTAAGCGGTAATCCCGACCACCCGGTAAGTAAGGGGAAGACCTGTTCAAAATGCGAAGCCAGTATTTTGAGTCTTTACGATCCGGAGAGATTGAAATTCCCGATGAAAAAAAATCATAACGGCGAATTTAATAAGTACGACTGGAAACCTATTGATGATGAGATAATTGACATATTAAATAAAACAGGTGATAAACAAATTGCATTTGTGGCTCATTCGGTTATTTCTCCTACCGGTAAAAAAGTTTTGGATGATTTCACTAAAAAATATCCTAATACTAAAATTTATTCTTACGAATTATTTAATGAGCAAAACAGAAACTCAGCCTGGAAAAAATGTTATGGTGCTGATGTAGCCCCACTCATTAAGTGGAATGATGCCAAAATTATAGTAGGATTAGAATCGGATTTTCTTGGAACAGATGGTAATAAGGTTGAAACAGCTAGATTATTTGCCGAAGGCAGGGAGGTACATAATTTAGACAAGTTTAATCGACTATATGTTGTTGAAGGCAGTTTATCTGTAACGGGTATGAGTTCGGATTATAGATTCAGACTCCGGCCGGATGCTCAATACGAATTTGTAATGAGTCTGTTAAATGAAGTTAGTAAAAGCGGAGTTGCTGTACCGCTCGATGCTGAAAAACTGGCTGATTATTCATTGGAAAATTTTGCCGGTAAATATTCGCTGTCTAAAAAGAATTTAAAATTATTAGTTAATGATCTGGTAAATAACCAAGGTGCTTCAATTGTTTATGCAGGCAGAACATTGCCGGAACAAGTTCATATTGCAGTTAATTTATTAAATGAAGTTCTTGGAAATTCAAAACTTTATAGAGATGATACATCTAGTATAAATGTCCTTCCATTATCTAAATATGAAGAATTTGAAGAACTGGTTTCCCAAATAAATTCCGGGAACGTAGGTGTTCTAATTCATTATGACTCAAATCCTGTTTTCCATCTGCCGCATGATTTGGGATATGCTGAAGCTCTAAAAAAAGTTCATGTTATAATAAGTTTTTCAGGCAGTCAGAATGACTCTTCTGTACTTGGAAATTACACGCTTCCGATTAATCACGATTTTGAATCATGGGGAGATGCAAAAACAAGAACAGGTTTTTATTCGATGCAGCAACCTGTTATCGATCCGATTTTCGATACAAGACAAAAAGAAGCAATTCTTCTTACCTGGTTAAAAGGTAAGCCGGTTGTTTATGATGATATGATTTATCATAAATACCTGATGGACAATTGGCAGAATAATATTTATCCATCGCTAAATTCTAAAATGTCATTTAAAGAATTGTGGGTGGCTGCATTGCATGACGGTGTCGTTATCTTTGATGAAGCTCCACAAAGCTACGGAAGCTTTAATAAAAATGTTTTAACAGAATTACAATCGAATAGTAAAGCATCATCAAATTATTTAGTTGTACTTAGGGATAGTTATCAAGCAGGCGACGGCAGATTTTTGAATAACGGCTGGATGCTGGAATTTCCACACCCGATTTCAAAAATAACGTGGGATAACTATGCTGCTGTTTCGCATACAACAGCTAAAGAATTAGGCATTGAATCAAATGATAAAATATTGGTTGAAGTTGGAAATAGAAAGTTGGAAATACCTGCTTTCATTCAGCCTGGAGCGGCTGATAAAACTGTTACTATCGAATTAGGTTTCGGAAGGAAAACAATTGGAATAGTCGGAACTAATGTAGGGTTTGATGCAAATGTTTTAAGATCAAAATCCGGCGGAGTTTCCAATTGGATTTATAAAGCTAATAAAGTTTCTAAAGGCAGCGGAAGTCATAAGCTGGTTTCAACTATGGAACATACAATGTTTGCTGAAGCTTTAACAGAAGATGCTGCTAAAAAAAGAAAAATTATCCAGGAAGGAACGGTAAAGGAGTATAAGAAAAATCCGCACTTCATTAAAACAGAAAATCCTGAGAAAATGGAATCGTTGTATAATCCGCATGCTTATCCCGGAGTAAAGTGGGGAATGGCTGTCGATTTAAATAAATGTATAGGATGCGGTGAATGTGTAATTGCATGTAATGCCGAAAATAATATCCCGATAGTTGGAAAAGATCAAGTTGCAGTAAGCAGGGAAATGGAATGGCTTAGGGTTGACAGATATTATTCAGGAACGATAGATGAACCTGTAACCAGCAATCAACTAATGTTATGCCAGCAATGCGATAATGCACCATGTGAAAATGTTTGTCCTGTTGCTGCAACAACTCATAGTCCTGACGGTTTAAATCAAATGATATATAACCGCTGCGTTGGAACAAGATACTGTTCGAACAACTGTCCATACAAAGTAAGAAGATTTAATTTCTTTAATTATAGAGATCATTTTAAAAATTCATATCAGCAAAGTCATTTATTTAGTCTAGTTAATAATCCTGAAGTAACTGTCCGTTCACGCGGAGTTATGGAAAAATGTACATTCTGCATCCAAAGAATAATGGACGCAAGGTCGGAAGCAATTAAAGAACATCGTCCGTTAAAAGGTTCCGATGTAAGAACAGCCTGCCAGGATGCATGCAATACCGAAGCAATTAAATTCGGAGATATGAATGATAAAGAATCTGAGTTCTATAAAAAATACAGAACTCATGAATTAGGTTATTATGTATTGGAAGACGTAAACACGCGTCCTAATGTTACTTATATAGCAAAATTAAGAAATACTGAATCGGAGGAGGTATAGTGACCAAGGATTATTCTGTTGAATTGGCACTGGTTGAAGGTAATCCGCCGCTAAGGGAATTAGATGAGGTAATTTCTGCACCGATAGATTCCCGACCTTCACATAAATATCATATTGCATTATCTATTACGGGAAGCCTACTTTTAATAGGAGCAATTTGTGTCGGATTAACTTTCTATTACGGCATCGGAATGTGGGGCAACAATATTCCGGTTGCTTGGGCTTTTGGTATTACAAACTTTGTGTTTTGGGTAGGAATTGGTCATGCCGGAACATTAATCTCCGCAATATTATATTTATTAAGGCAGCATTGGAGAACCGGAATAGCGAGGTTCGCGGAAGCAATGACAATCTTTGCTGTTATATGCGCCGGTCTTTTCCCGATAATTCACGTGGGCCGACCATGGCTTGCCGGATATTTAATCCCTTATCCGAATCAGCATTCTATATGGCCTAATTTTATTTCGCCATTAGTGTGGGACGTATTTGCCGTATCAACATATTTAACTGTTTCACTTGTTTTCTGGTATGTGGGTTTAATTCCAGACTTTGCAACTTTAAGAGACCGTGCAACAAATAAAATTAAAAAAACAATTTATTCGGTTTTCAGTTTAGGCTGGAGACATTCAAATCGTCATTGGGTACATTACGAAAAAGTTTATATGATCTTAGCCGGTTTAGCAACACCACTTGTTCTTTCGGTTCATACAGTTGTAAGCTGGGATTTTGCTGCTGCAATTTTACCTGGATGGCATTCAACTATTTTCCCTCCATACTTTGTTGCCGGCGCAATATTTTCCGGTTTCGCAATGGTCAGTACAGTGCTAATCTTTGTGCGTAAAGTTTTTGATATGGAACATATCATTACTCTCGACCATCTTGAAAAAATGAATAAGATTATACTGTTAACTGGTTCCATGGTTGGATATTCTTATATAATTGAATGGTTCATGGGCTGGTACAGCGGTTCGCCATTTGAGCTCTTTGTTACATTAAATAGGGCTTTTGGACCGTATGCATGGGGTTACTGGATAATGATTAGCTGCAACGTTTTCTTCCCGCAGCTTTTCTGGTTTAAGAAAATCAGACGTTCAATACCGGCTACATTAATAATAGTTATTCTTGTTAATGTCGGAATGTGGTTTGAAAGATTTGTTATCATTGCTTCATCATTAAGCAGAGATTTTTTGCCTACAAGCTGGCATTACTTTAAGCCAACTTTAGTTGATTTAGGAATTTTGTTCGGAAGTTTCGGATTGTTCTTTACTTTGATTTTATTATTTGCCAAAACGCTTCCGGTAATTTCAATCACTGAAATTAAGGGAGTAATACAAGGTGCTCAGCCTACGCACGGAGGTGAGCATGAATCGTAATCAGAACAGTTTGTACGGCGTTGCTGCTCTATTTGATTCACCTGATGATATTTTAAAAGCAGCTAAAAAAGTACAAGCCGATGGTTATAAAAAGTATGATGTTAATACTCCTTACCCGGTCCATGGTATGGATTCGGCAATGGGATTTAAAGCATCAAAGATGGGTTATGTTACTCTCTTTTTTGGATTTGCTGCTGCGGCATTCATATTAGGATTTATGTGGTGGACCTTAGCCGTGAGTTATCCTTTGGTAATTGGCGGGAAGCCTTTCTTCGCTTTACCGGCATTTGTTCCTATAACATTTGAATTTACAGTTTTACTCGGAGTGTTGTCGACTGTTTTTGGAATGATTGCTGTTGTTTTCAATTTGCCGTTTAATAATCATCCTATTCATGATACTAACTATATGAGAAATGTTTCTTCTGATAAATATGGTTTAGTTATTGAAGCTGAGGATCCTTTATTTGAACAAGACAAGGTTGTTGAATTATTAAAGAGCTTGGGAAGTAAAAATATTGAACTGGTTTATAATCCGGAGGAAGAGAAATATAGTATCTTTCAACCTAAATTTTTAGTCTTCCTTGGAATAATAGCAGTGCTTACTGCTTGTTCGACATATGTTACTTTAAATAAGTTTATGTATCTGCCTCCGTTTGATTTTATGCTGAATCAGAATAAAGGTGTTTCGCAAGAAGAAAGTTCATTCTTCTATGATAAGAGAGAAATGAGAACACCTGTTGCGGGTACGGTCGCCAGAGGATATATTCCTTATGCATATACAGGAGAAACAGATCCCAAAGAAGTTTTATCAAATCCTCTCTTACCGACTAAAAAAGTTCTAGAACTTGGTCAGAAAAAGTTTTTAACATTCTGCAGCCCATGTCATGGAAATTATGCTGATGGTAAAAGCAGGCTGATGGGACAGTTTCCTCCCGGACCTACGCTTCACTCACAAAGGATAATCAATTTTACCGATGGACAAATTTATAATGTTATAACAAATGGTTTTAGTATAATGCCGTCTTATAAAAGGCAAATTACAAGAGATGAAAGATGGGCAATTGTAAATTATATACGAGTTTTACAGAGGGCGCAAAATCCTAAGCCGTCTGATTTTACGGAGATCAAAGAGATAAATAAGGAGTCTGGAAAAAATGTCCCAAATTGAATCCGGTTATGTTAAAAAGGAATTACCAAAAAACCTCGGTACAATCGGAGCAATACTTTTAATTGCCGGGATTGCACTGGGAGTTGCCAGCTATCTTGTTGATCCCGCAAGAGCTGCCTTCAGCTATTTAACATCATTCATTTATCTGGTTTGTATTGGAATAGGATCTTTATTCTTAGTGAGCCTTGAGTATGCAGCCGGTGCTGTATGGAGCGTTCCGTTCAGAAGAGTGAGCGAATTTTTGGCAGCGAGCGTTCCATTCTTTATAATTCTTGTAATACCTTTATTCTTCAGTATGCATAATTTATTTATATGGACGAATCCAATTGCGGTTGCTCATGATAAAGTTCTGCAGCAAAGATCGACTTATTTAAATATTCCTTTCTTTGTTATTAGAGATGTAATCATATTTCTAATCTGGACTGCATTTTATTTTATCATAATAAAAAACTCACGCAAACAGGATGTTTCTGCCGATCAAAATTTAACAACAAGGAATATAAAATTTTCCATCGCCTTTATTGTAATATTCGCTTTCACAATTTCGGTAATATCATTCGATTGGCTGATGAGCATGACACCGCATTGGTTCTCAACTATTTTCGGAGTGTATTTATTTGCTGATTCGGCGTGGGTTGCATTGGCGGTTCTTACTCTTTTTTCAGTAGTATTAACTGAAAGAGGTTATTTATCACCTAAAATTAGGAGAGATCATTATTACAGCCTTGGAATTTTGATGTTTGCATTTACTGTGTTCTGGGCTTATATAGCTTTCTCCCAATATATGCTTCAATGGTACGGAAATTTACCTGAAGAGATTGTTTATTATGTGCATAGATGGACTGGAGTCTGGAAGTATGTTTCTCTCGCACTAGTAATAACACACTTTATTGTTCCTTTTTTATTGCTATTACCGAGAGGTTCCAAAACAAATCCGGGCATGTTAAAATTTGCTGCCATTTGGATAATTATATTTCAGTTTTTGGATGTATACTGGCTGGTAATGCCTAGTATGGTTGACAACGGTTTTACATACTCATTCAGCTGGATTGATTTCACTTTCCCTCTTGCTGTTGTCGGATTGATTTTATGGTTGTTTAGCATCTTGGCTAAAAAGAATAATCTATTGGCTGTAGGTGATCCTAAATTAAAACGAAGCTGGGAATTTCATATTTAATCTTTAAAGGAATAAAAGGACTTGAATAAATAATATGGAAAACGGGAAAAAAAATATAATTGAAGATCTTAAAGCTCATCCTGTTAAAATTCTCGGATTAATTTATCCTTATATATTGATTATTGGCGTTGGCATAGGGATGTTCTATTACAGCAAACTGGATAAAATTGGAATGAATAAGATTCCTCCGTCAATATCGGATACAACTTCCGGTGTTAAAGATTTAACGCTAATAAAACCAAGTGTTACTCCAAAAGCAGATGTGGCTGAGTTAACAAAAGCTAGCCAGGCACTTGTTGAAAAAGGAAAAGCTTTATTCACTGCCAATTGTATAGCATGTCATGGTGCAAATGGCAAAGGTGATGGAGCAGCGGCTGCAAGCCTTACACCCAAACCAAGAAATTTTACCAGCAATAAAGGATGGATTAACGGACCAAAAATTTCAGGTATTTACAAAACTTTGTCGGAAGGTATAACCGGAAGTGCAATGGTTGCTTTCGGAACATTAACTCCTGAAGATAAATTTGCTTTAGCACAATATATTCGTTCCACATTTGTTCCGAATCCTCCGCCGGTTACTCAAGATGAAATTACCGATCTTGAACAGACTTATCATTTAGCTCAAGGCGAGAGTAACCCTGGACAAATTCCTATCAAAGACGCTATGGTGTTTGTTGAGAATGAAGGTCATTCAAAATACCAGCAGATTAAAAATGTGTTGAATCAAATTACGAATGATTCAAATAACAATGGTGCCGCAATTTTTGATAAAGTAACAAAAAATAAAATTCGTGCACTTACAGTTTTAAGCTCTACAAATGAATGGCATAATGACGAACAGGCGTTCGTAGATTTGGTAGTTAATGAATTGAATGAAGACGGCTTTAATGATAATGTGCACTCGCTTACGGATAGTGAATGGAATACTTTATATACTTATATGAGCAAATATTTTTAATTAAGACTTTTAATTTTCAAATGAAAAAGATAATTGGGGCTTGGAGTATAATATTTTTTCTTTTTAGTCTTAACATTTCTTTTCCAAAAGATTTGAGTGATAAGATAGGAATTGATGAGCAGTTAGGTAAAACAATTCCTTTGGATGCTGTTTTTTATGATTCAAAGGGCAATGAAGTAACATTAAAAGAACTTATAAATAAACCGACTGTAATTGATTTTGCATATTATAAGTGTACGGGCATTTGTACTCCTTTAATGACAGAAGTTGCGGATGTAATGAATAGAGTTGACTTAAGGCCAGGGAAAGATTATCAGGTTATAACAATAAGTTTTGATGAAAATGAATTACCGAAGGATGCTGCAGAAAAAAAAGTTGCAATGGTAAATTTACTTAATACCGGTATACCTGCTTCTTCATGGTGGTTCCTTACCGGAGATAGTCTGAATATAAAAAGAGTCACTAACGCAGCCGGATTTCATTTTGAACGGAAGGGAAATACATTCCTGCATGTAGGTGTTTTGATTTTCGTTTCTAAGAATGGAAAGATCTGCAGGTACCTTGAACCGGGATTTAATTACAAAGGTGATTTTAGGATTCTTCCTTTTGATTTTAAGATGGCTTTGCTGGATGCTTCAAAAGGTCAAGCAATCCCGGTAATAGATAAGGCATTAAGATATTGTTTTACGTATAAACCTAAGAATGAAGCTTATGTGCTGGATGTCTTCAAAATATCAGGTATCAGTATAGTCTTAATTGTATTAGGTCTGTTCTTTTTTGTGATAAAGAAACCAAAAAAGACAATCTGAGTTTGCGGATAAATTATTAATTAGTTCATAAATAAATTTCTAAAGATGAGTTAAGAATAACTAAATATCAGAAGTTATTTCTTATGAGATATTTTTAGTTATAAATATGTATTTAGGGGCGGATTTGAAAAATAAAATAAAAATATTGTTGTTCTTTTTCGTAGTGATCGGCTTTTTTAAAGTGCATGCATCGGATAATATCCATCAGGCAGAAGTTGTAGAACATTTGGGAAAGAAACTTCCATTAGACTTAACATTTAGAAACTCTGTCGGTGATAAAGTTTTATTGAAAGATTTAGTAAATAAACCTACCATTTTTGATTTTGTCTATTATAGATGCACCGGCATTTGTACACCGTTAATGGTTGAAGTAGCCAGCGTTATAGGCAAGATGGATCTTCAGCCGGGAAAAGATTATAGGATTATAAGTATTAGTATAAATCCGGCTGAGACTCCTAAAATTGCAGCTCAGAAAAAGAATGCAATGTTAAGTGTAATCGGCAAAAAAATACCGCCTGCTTCATGGGAATTTTTAACCGGAGATAGTGTATCTATAGCAAAAATTACGGATGCAGCAGGATTTTATTTTCAAAAACAGGGTAACGGATATTTACACAAAGGTGTTCTGATTTTCGTTGATAAGAATGGTAAAATATGTGAGTATGTTCATCCTGGTTATACAAGCAGAGGCGATTTTACAATTTTACCTTCTGAATTTAAAATGGCTGTAATTGAAACAGGAAAAGGCGCCGTTACAGCAACTATACAAAAAGTTCTTCAAACATGTACTACATTTATTTCTAAAGGAAAAGATGGTCTTATTTTAGTGTTAATTATGATAACCGGTATATTCACAATAACCGCTGTATTAGTCATAATTAAAAAAGCTAATCCGTATAAAGGAAATAGTTAATTGAGGTAAACATTTATGTCAAGTGATACATTAGCAATTAGTCATAACGGACACAGTCCCAGTTATCTGGAGTATGAAGGCAAACATAAAGGCATTTGGGCGTGGCTTTTATCTACAGATCATAAAAGGATTGGAATTTTATATCTAATTGCAATCATAAGTTTTTTTGCTGTGGGTGTTACTCTTGGATTTTTAATTCGCCTTGAGTTGTTAACACCGCAAGGTACAATAGTTGGTCCGCAGGCATACAATGAATTCTTTACTCTTCACGGAGTTATAATGATTTTCATTGTAGTTATTCCTGTAATTCCTGCTGTCTTCGGGAATTTCTTTTTACCAATTATGCTTGGTGCTAAAGATGTAGCCTTCCCAAGATTAAATTTACTTTCCTGGTATCTTTATATAACCGGCGGTACATTAATTCTTCTTTCGATTATATTACCTGGCGGCGCAGCAGATACCGGCTGGACATTCTACATCCCTTACAGTGTAAGAACCGGAACAAATATGATCTTTACATTGTCTGCGGTTTTTATCCTGGGTTTCTCCTCAATTTTAACCGGACTTAATTTCTTAACGACAATTCATCGTATGAGAGCGCCTGGAATGGGCTGGTTTAAAATGCCGCTCTTTGCATGGTCATTATATGCAACCTCCTGGATCCAGGTTATTGTTACTCCTATTGTTGGAATTACTCTGTTGATGGTTGTTGTTGAAAGAGTCTTTCATGTCGGAATATTTGATCCGACACTTGGGGGTGATCCGTTATTATTCCAGCATATGTTTTGGATGTATTCTCACCCGGCGGTATATATAATTATAGTTCCTGCCATGGGAGTAATATCCGAAATAATTCCGGTATTCTCGCAGCGGACAATTTTTGGTTATAAATTTATAGCATTTTCAAGTTTAGCCATTGCTTTATTCGGCTCCTTGGTTTGGGGGCATCATATGTTTGCTACCGGAATGAGTAATACGTCTGAGTTTGTCTTTTCATTATTGACGTTTTTAGTTGCTATACCCAGTGCTATTAAAGTATTTAACTGGACGGCAACATTATATAAGGGATCAATTAAACTTGAAGCACCTTTATTATATAGCCTTGCATTCATATTCCTTTTTTCAATTGGCGGTTTAACAGGAGTTATACAAGGAGCTCTTAATGTAGATATATATTTAACAGACACTTATTTCATAGTAGGTCATATACATTATGTGGTTTTTGGAGGAACCGGTATAGCACTTTTTGCTGCCCTCCATTATTGGCTGCCTAAAATGTTCGGCAGAATGTATAATAAAAAGGTTGCCAAATTTGCCTTCTGGAATATATTTATAGGTTTTAACATAACATACTTTCCATTCTTTATATTAGGATGGATGGGCATGCCGAGAAGATCATATCATTATTTACCCCAGTTCCAGCTTTATCATGTTATCTCTACAGTCGGTTCATGGATATTGGTGATTGGTCTTTTTACAATGTTATTTAATTTATTAATGTCATTAGTTAGAGGAAAGAAAGTTACGGAAAATAATATCTGGGGAGGTGAAACTCTTGAATGGCAGATACAAACACCGCCGACAACGGAAAACTTTGAAGATATTCCGAATATAATTGATGGTCCTTATGAATATAAGCAAAATGAACTTACTACTGTAGAGGAGGAGGTAAATTGAGTACCCAGGAACACGTAGAAGAACACGTACATAGAGATGATATTCGCAGCAGAATGGGGATGTGGCTTTTCCTATTCTCGGAACTACTGTTATTTGGAGGATTATTCCTAATTTATTCGGTGTACCGATTTATGCACCCCCATGCATTTAGTATTGCTTCAAAAGAAATGAATACTTTTTTCGGTACGATGAATACTATAATCCTCTTGACAAGCAGTTTAACCATGGCTCTTGCAATTGCGGCAATTCAAAGAGGTAAAAAGATTTTATCGATTTGTCTTCAGATTACCACAATCCTTTTCGGTGCTGCTTTTATGGTGAATAAATTTTTAGAATGGAGCGCTGAATTCAGAGAAGGGAATTTTCCCGGCTCAGCAGTATTACAAAGTAAACCGCAAGGGCAAATACTTTACTTTGGTCTTTATTACTCTATGGTGGGGCTGCATGGTATTCACGTATTAGTTGGAATGACAGTGATTGCTTTTATGCTTCGTTTTACTATTAAAGGAGTAATTAATAAAGATAATTATGTTAAACTTGAAGCTGCCGGATTATACTGGCACTTAGTGGATATAATTTGGATTTTCTTATTCCCGTTATTCTATCTTATCACTTGAGGTAATAAATGGAAAAAAATATAACACATAAAGAACATACACATAGCTACAGCATTTATTTCTTAGTATGGCTTGCATTGATTACGTTAACCGGTTTAACTGCAGCTGTTGCAGGCATTAACTTTGGGAAGCTGAGTGTTGTTGTTGCAATTGTTATTGCCATGGCAAAATCTTATCTGGTCCTTACTGAATTTATGCATCTTAAGATGGAACAGAAAGCTTTTAAAGTATTCGTTTTTGTTGCATTGTTGTTTCTGACTATTTCATTTACTCTTTTGTTTACCGATTATTCTTTTTATGTAAGGTGAAAAAATATGTTTGCATTCGCATCTAATTTTGTACAATCTGTTGATAGTACCTTCTATTTTATAGTCGCCGTATGTGTTTTCTTTCTTGTATTAATAACTGTTTTAATGCTTGTATTTGTCTTCAAATATAACAGTAAGCGTAATAAAAAAGCAAAGAATATACACGGCAGTGTTCCATTGGAAATAACCTGGACTGTAATTCCAACTTTGTTAGTCCTTATAATGTTCTGGCTGGGATGGACCGGATACGAACAAATGGTAGATGTACCTAAAGACGCAATGGTTGTAGATGTCTATGCTCAAATGTGGAAATGGTCTTTTAAGTATGCAAACGGAGTGGAAACAGATACTTTGTTTGTACCGCTTAATAAGCCGGTAAAGGTTTTGTTGCATTCAAGAGATGTAGATCATTCTTTTTATGTACCGGCATTTAAAACAAAGAAGGATGTTATTCCGGGAAGAACGAATTTTGCCTGGTTTAAGGCAACTCACGTAGGCACCTATGATGTCTTTTGTGCTGAGTATTGCGGCTTGAGACATTCATATATGTACAGTGCTGTTGTTGTTATGCCTGTCGACCAATATAAGGCCTGGATGGCAAAACAAAAGGCTAAACAGGATAAAGACGACACGGATAATTCAAATTCCACAAGTAATATGTAAGATGAATTCATTATTAATTAAAAAATCAGAATTAAAATTTATTCCATTTGATCTTAGAAATAAACTTTCGATTGTTGCAGAGCTTACTAAGATTAGGATAACTACATTCGTTACTCTAACTACTGTTTTCGGATTTATCTGTTTTGCTGAAAAAATTACGACTGCTTTGATCGCTCCTGCTATTGGAATATTATTGCTTTCATCAGGTTCGGCAGTAATAAATCATTTCCAGGAACGTGATACGGATGCATTAATGAAAAGGACAAAAAACCGTCCGATACCTTCCGGAAAAATTTCACCGGGAAATGCTCTTTTGCTTGCTTTAATTTTAGTCAGTTTAGGCGGAATAGTGCTTTTTGTCGGTTCCGGATTGCTTGCATTGGGACTAGGACTTTTAAACTTGATTTGGTACAACGGAATATACACACCTTTAAAAAGAAAAAATGCATTAGCTATAATTCCCGGATCGTTAGTTGGAGCTTTACCCCCAATGGTTGGCTGGGTTGCAGCTGGCGGAAGTCTGGCAGATCCTCAAATTATTATACTTGCTTTTTTCTTTTTTATATGGCAGATACCGCATTTCTGGCTTCTGCTCCTTGTTTTTGGTAAAGATTATGAACAGGCAGGTTTCCCGACACTTACACAGATTTTTAATATCGACCAATTAGCGCGAATTACTTTTATGTGGATCATAGCAACATTTGTAACAAGCATGTTAATACCGTTATTCGGAATAGTACATAATGTATTGATCGATTTTAGCATACTGATTTCCGGTCTTTGGCTGTCGTGGAATTCACTAAAGCTCTTAAAATCAGATAAAGAAAAAATTTGGTTCAGGTTTGCATTTAAAGATATCAACATATTCGCAATTCTGGTCGTTGTTCTTTTATCAATCGATAAACTGATTATTTAACTTAAATAGTAAAAGTGAGAACATAAATGAATTTTCTTGATAAATTAGTTATACCATTATCTCCAGAACATATCGCTTTATTGCACTATATTGCCATGCTTATTTTCTTCCTATTTATTCCTTATTCGAGTATGGTTCTTGGAGGAACTGTACTTTCTCTTATTTATAAAAGAAAAGGATTAAAAGAAAGTAACCATCTGTTTATCCGGTTTGCAAAAGATGTTATTGAAACGGTTACTATAAATACAAGCATGGGAATAGTATTGGGAATTTTAACTTTAATTACATCGATTTTTATTTTTGTCCAATTATTCCATGATGCTAATCTATCAACTGTTAGTTTTTTATTTGTTTCACTACTGATAATTACGTTCGGACTAATTTTAATTTATACTTATAGGTATTCATTTTCATTCAGCCGTTTATTTGATTCAATTAAAAATATTCACACAGATGATGATTCTGTTGAAGAAGAGTTACATAGGTATCGTGAAAAAAGCATAAGTATTAGTTCGAGTACTGGAAATTTCGGATTACTATTTCTTTTTATAGGGTTATGGCTTTTTGTTGCAGGAGTAACAATAGCGGGTTTTCCTGCAAAATGGAATTCACATGGAATTCTATCCACAATGTTCTCTTTAGATGTAATTTTTAGATTTATCACATTTTTGCTTGGTTCGGCTGCATTTACCGGAGTAGTAATATTATTTAAATTCTTTTATTGGGATGGAGGTAAGCCAAACCTTGATGAAGCCTACTCGGAATTTGTAAAAAACATCTCTATTTCTGTAACGGCCATCGGTGCATTGCTGTTGCCAATCTTTTTGTGGGTTAATGTAGCGGTACTTCCTAATCAAGCTCTATCTTATTCGGTTTTTATTTTTACAACTATTGCATTGCTGCTTCTATTTCTGGCGTATCATTACCTTTATGTAATGTTTAAAACATCAACTGTAAAGCACAGCGGTTATTTATTCTTTACGATTCTGTTTACCCTTATGGCCATTATAATTAAAGATCAATTAGCTATGGGTAATGCCACGCAAAAACAAAATGAAATTTTAAGCGCTAATTTTACTCAAGTTATGGAAAAGCTAACAGGAGAGAGTAACGCACCCAAAGTAAGCGGCGAAGCAATTTATAAAAATATCTGTTCGGCATGTCATAGTTTTGATCATAAAGTCGTTGGTCCTCCTTACGAACAAACTCTGCCGAAATATAAAGGTAATGTTGATAAGCTTGTGACATTTATTTTAAATCCTAAACAAAATAATCCCGGTTATCCTCCAATGCCGAATCCCGGATTGAATCCTGTTCAGGCTAGAGCTGTTGCTACTTATATTCTAAAAGAAGTTAAAAAATACGAATAAAGGTGTGAGCGTTATAAAAATGAAAAGCTTTAAGCTCATATAACTTAAAGCTTTCCTATTTATTAGTTTATTTCAATATCGGAATTATTTCTTTTTGTCTTTCACCTCCTGTAGCAATTACTTCACCGTTGGGTTTAATAAAAACATCAATTTCGGATCTGACTCCAAATTCAGGCTGATAAATTCCCGGTTCGATAGAAAAGGATGTTGAGGGCAATAATAATCTTTCATCTCTAGTCTCATAATCATCCATATGTGCTCCGCTTCCATGGATTTCATTGGTAATGGAATGTCCGGTTCTATGAAAGAAATATTCACCGTAGCCTGCTTTGGTAATAACATTTCTAGTTACATCATCAACTTCGTAACCTCTTACTTCTTTGCCTTGTTTAAATCTATCTGCCACAAAATTGAAAGCGGCATCGCGTGCTTCTGCAACGATATTAAAAATTTTAACATATTTTTCCGGGACGGTGTCTCCCATGTAACCTGTCCATGTTATATCAGCATAAACCCCATTTTCTTTGTTTATTTTAGCCCAAAGGTCAATTAATACGAAATCACCTTTCTTTATTTCTTTATGGTTATCTTTGTCGGGAGCATAATGCGGATTCCCACTGTTTTCATTAACGCCTACAATTATTGGAGGTTCCGTTATATAATTTCTTTTGGAAATTTCACCATCAATAAATTTTTGGACGTCGTATTCAGTTAAAGTAACCCCACCTAACGTCTTATTTTTAATTAAATTAAAGGCTTCCTTTGCGATTTTTGTTAAATCGTTTGCAACTGGGATATTATCACGGTATTGTTCATCCGTCCATACTGCATCAAATAGTGAAATTAGATCCCCGCTGGTTACAACTTCAACTCCGTGAGACTTTATTTGCTCCAGAGTTCCTGCATCTACTTTAGATACATAGGGAATAGAATTCATTGGTGAATATTCCATCGCTATTTTATTTATATTCTTTAGGGTGTGCTCCAGGTGATCTGATAGGGAGGAATGACTGGAATATTTAAGCTGCGTTCCCGGCAGATGATTTAAATGAAATGCTTCTATTGCATTTACAATTTTTGTCGGTGTCCCTTCCTTGGGAATAAAATAATAAAATCGTCTTGTAAGATGTGTTTCAGGCGGTATGTCCAATATATTTAATGCCAGATCATTTGAACCTCTAAAATCATAGAGTAACCATCCGTCAAGATTCATTTTTTCTATTATATCCTGCATCTTTTTTAAGTTAAATTTGCCCATAATTTCCTCATGTTTTTTAATTTTTAAACTTATAAAATCATTTTGATTTATATTTAGCAATATGTTTATTTACATAAAGTTAAATCAAGTTTTGAAATATTTAACAATTATTATTTGCTCCGTAAGTTAAAAAATTTTAGTTAAATAAATATCAAACCGGGACATAAATATTAAGATCTCAAATCCGAAATAGAAAGATAAAAAAGTCTCAGGTTATTCGTTAAATAAGGATTATCTTTGCAAAATAAA
>Ga0307441_1000006_pt1 | contig 137386 bp, 118 predicted proteins | sample SalMarWE160420MG_FD_202149 | JGI IMG/M metagenome (GOLD analysis project Ga0307441, IMG submission 202149) | Salt marsh sediment microbial communities from the Plum Island Ecosystem LTER, Massachusetts, United States - WE1604-20 | ecosystem: Environmental > Aquatic > Marine > Intertidal zone >... | reverse complement strand
TATATATTAAATTTTTATTACTTTTCATTTTGGGTCTCCTTTCTTTTTGAGATTCATTTTTCCACCTAATTTAATAGGTGCTAATCCTTTAAGAAAGCGAGACCTTTTCTTAATTTACCGTCATCTTGAAGATAATAAGAAAAAATCGTTATACCTGTTTCACTATAGCATCTCTTATATTAAAAAAAAATTTTCTCAATGCTTAACTTTAGAAAAAAGATTATCTTTGTATAACAAATAAAAGACTTGCATATGAAAATAAGTAACATAAGAATAAGGGATTTTAAATCAATTAGAGAGTTAGATTTATCTCTAAATAATATTAATGTTCTTATTGGCCCAAATGGTGCAGGCAAATCTAATTTTATCCAATTCTTTGATCTATTAAAAAATATAGTCTCTCAAAATTTGCAGAATTATATTGCAGAAAAAGGGAATGCGGATAATCTTTTATATTTTGGCAGAAAACAGTCGGAATTCTTATCAGGTTCTATTTCTTTTGAAGAACGTGCATGGTATGAATTTGAATTAAAAGGAACTGTAGACAATAAACTTTATTTTAATAAAGAAATTGTTTGGCACCATGAACAAATTAAAGGCGAGCCTGATGAATTAAATATTGCAAATGGTAATATGGAATCCAATTTATCTGAGCTTCGAATGACTAAAAGTTATATCAACTCTTTAATTCAAATGATCTATTCCATAGAAAATTTCAAATTATATCATTTTAATGACACAAGCTCTACTTCAAAACTAAGAAGAGAATGTGATATTTATGATAACAGAAGTTTAAAGAAAGATGCTGCAAATTTGCCGGCTTATCTTTTTCTACTTCAACAAAGGTTCAATGGTTATTTTAATAGAATTGAAAATACTATAAAACTTATCGCACCTTTTTTTGAAAAATTTCAATTAGAACCTTTAGCTTTGAACAAAGAAAAAATCCGTCTTGAATGGAAGCATGTTGGATCAGATGAATATTTTAATGCAAATCATTTATCGGATGGGACACTCAGAATGATTTGTTTAGCAACACTTTTATTGCAGCCGGATGCACCTGATACTATAATTATTGATGAACCTGAATTAGGACTTCACCCTGCTGCTATAGAATTGCTCAGTTCATTAATTAAACAAGCTTCCTCAAATAATAAGCAAATAATTTGCTCAACGCAGTCGGTAACATTTCTTAACCATTTCGAACCGGAAAATATTATTGTAGTGGATAGAAACAATGGCGAATCTCTTTTTAAACGTCTGGATAAAAATTCTTTATCAGATTGGTTGAATGAATATGCTATTGGTGAACTATGGGAAAAGAATGTTCTTGGAGGAAGACCTTAAATGCCTAAAAAAATTCTTGTCCTTGTTGAAGGGCAAACGGAGGAAAGATTTGTAAAAAGAATTTTATCTCCTTACTTATTTCCCAAGAATATTTTTTTAGCACCTATAGTTATTAAAACAAAAAGAGAAGTTAGAGGTCCAGATCATAAAGGAGGCGTTAATTCATATCAACAGGTACTAAAAGATTTAATTCCGTTATTAAAAGATACTTCCGCTGATATTGTAACTACTATGATTGATTACTATGCACTGCCCACAAATTTCCCAGGATACAACATCCGCCCTAATGGCAATTGCTATGAACGAGTTGAATTTATGGAAGATCAGTTTAGCCTGGATGTAAATAATTCTAAGTTTATACCTTACCTGCAGCTTCATGAATTTGAAGCTCTGGTTTTTGCCTGCGAAGAAAACATTTCAAAGGCATTTATAAATGTTCCAAATAAACTAAAGCAGGTAACAAAAATAAATAATTCTTTTAATTCTCCAGAAGAAATTAATGAAGGTCCAACTACTGCACCCTCGAAAAGATTAAAAAATATTTTTGCAGATTATGAAAAGACATTGCACAGTCAATTAATATTATCACATGTCAATGTTGATGATATTCGAAAGAAATGCAGCCATTTTAATTCATGGCTTACTAAAATGGAATCATGATCACAGCTTAACTTAATGAACAATAAAGTTTAAAACGAAAACGGCGTTTCCCTATTGCCTTCGAAATCCGGGCGGTATGTTTCAAAACTTTCCATTTCTTGAGTATAGCCGTTGTTTAATCCGTATTTGTCCAGCAGACTTAAAACTTTGTCATATTCCGATTCCCTAACTGTTCTATTAATCAGAATGTCCCGCTTAGCCATAAAAGTCGGGAAATATTGAGACATAACGGAAATATGAATGTTGGGACTTAATTCTTCGGCAATAAATTTAAAAACTTTTTCAGTCTCAGATAAATCATTCGGGAGAACGAGATGACGAATGATTAATCCTTTTACAATTACATCACCGTCATAAACAAGTTCATCGCCTACTTGATTGTACATCTCTTTAATTGCAGCTTTGGCATTTTCAAAATAATCATCGACCTTAGAATATTTTTTTGCATATTCGTTATTGCCGTATTTCAAGTCCGGTAAATAAATATCAACAATACCATCAAACATTTTTATCATCTCAAGTGAATCGTAACCGTTAGTGTTGTAAATAATAGGAACGTGTAAACCTTTATTAGCAGCGAAATATATTGCTTTTATAATTTGGGAAGAAAAATGAGTCGGAGAAACAAGTCCGATATTGTGGCATTGCTTTTCCTGTAGTTCCAGCATTATATCCGCTAAGCGTTCAAAACTAACTACATTATTCTGTTCAACCTTCCAGTTCTGACTGATTGAATGATTCTGACAAAACATACATTTTAAATTACAATTCCCGAAAAAAATATTACCGGCACCTCTTGTTCCGCTTAAAACCGGTTCTTCACCGAAATGCGGAGTATAGGAAGATACAATCGGTAAATAACCGCTTAAACATTTTCCTAGTTCGTTAACGGTTCTATTAACCAGGCAGTTTCTCGGACAGTTAGTACATGCCTTCAACAAATTGTCTACTCTATCCGCTCTTTCTTTAAGCTCTCCGGATTTTAATAATTTAATGTATGAAGGTACATTGCTCATATAACTTTAATTAATTTTTCAGCATAAATTTACTAAATTGAAAGGAAAAGAAATAAGAGAATATTTTTACTATTTACCTGACTAATACGATTAGGTTTACTTGGTATATTAGAATTAATAAAAAAACCTCCTCCGATTTAGATATAAGGAGGAGGTTCATTAATAATAAATCTTAAAAAGAGCTATTAACCTTCTTTCTCTTTGGAAAGTATTTGTTCTATCTGATCCATTACTCTGTTCATCTTATCCATTGTAAGTTTAAAAGGTTCTGCTGATAAAGGATCAATTCCTGCTTTTTTAATAAGTTCAATTGGGTAATCGGAACTGCCTCCTTTCAATATATTAAAATATTTATCTACAGCAGGCTTTCCATCCTTTATTATTTTCTCTGCCAAAGCAGTTGCATAAATCAGCGATGTAGAATATTGATAGACATAATAATCATACATAAAGTGAGGAATATATTCCCATTCATATGCAATATACGGATCGACTATACAATAACCTTCGTTGTTACCGTAATATTCTTTAACGATTTTGTCATATAATTTACTTAAGGTCTCGCCGGTAATCGGTTTGCCCGTTTCCGCCATTTGATGCATTGCCAATTCAAACTCTGCAAATTGAGTCTGGCGGAATATAGTCGTTCTTAATAATTCGAGATAGCTGCCAAGCAAATACAATTTTTCTTTATCGCTTTTGGCATTTTTAACCATATAATCATTCAGAAGTGTTTCATTTAATGTTGAAGCGATCTCTGCAACAAATATAGGATATTGAGAATTAACAAACGTTTGATTTGTATTCGAAAGATAACTATGCATTGTATGTCCGAGTTCATGAGCAAGTGTGGAAACCGATTCATAGTCGCCGTTCCAATTCGTTAAAATGTAAGGATGAACATCGTACGACTCGCCTGAAGAATATGCACCGCTTTTCTTCCCAACCGTAGGCATATAATCTATCCATCTGTCATTAAATGCTTTTTGAACCGTATTAAGATAACTTTGTCCCAACGGCTTTAATGCGGCTAAGATTGTTTTTTGTCCTTCCGGAATATCAAATTTCATTTCTACTTTTTTAACAATAGGCGTATATAAATCGTAATAATGAAGAGTATCCACACCCAGCATTTCTTTTTTAAGCTTTAAAAATCTGTGTAAAGTCGGAAGACTGTTGTGTATCTGTTTAATTAAATTATTATATACGGAAACGGGGATATTATTGGCATCAAGTGCAGATTCAACAGATGAACTGTAATTTCTGTCTTTGGCATATGTCCAATCGGATTTCATTTTGCCGCCGAGATTAGCACCGATTGTATTTCGATATTCACCGTACTTTTCAAAAAGAGCTTTAAAAACTTTTGCTCTGTCGCTGCGGTTTGGTATGGAACGGTACTTTGTATATGCAGAAGGAGTCAGCTTAACTTCTTCGCCGTCCGAAAGATTTACTTCTGCAAAAGGAAATTCTGCATTTGTAAAGATGCTGTAAACATTTTCCGGTGTTTCAGTTACGGCACCAAAGCTTGCCAATATCTTTTCCTCCGACTCTGACAGAGTATGTTTTCTCAGTCTTTGTATATCATCAATAAACATTTTGTATTGAGCTAAATCTTTATCTTCTTGAAAAAACGTTTTTATTTTAGAAGGATCGATTCTCAAAATTTCCGGATTTAAAAAGGCTGTTTTCTCCGAAATTTCCGTACCTAAATGCGAAGCTTCCTGTTTCAAAGATTGATAATGTGAATTACTCAGGTCTTCATCGCTAAGCCTATATGCATATTCCGAATAACGATAAAGTTGTTTAATCATATCGAAATACAAATCCAGAGCTGAAGTTAAAGTCTTTGCACTTTCACCAAGCTTACCTTTGTATTCAGCAACTTTATCAAGTTCTTGCGTTATTTTACCCTTTTCTACGGACCAGGTATTTTCATTTGAATAAAGATCGTTTAAGTTCCACGTATATTTAACGGGTACATCTTTTCTTTCAAGATTTTGAGAAAAATTTACAGCCGTTAAAAAAGGACCGATTAATAAAACTAGGACTAAAATTTTATATTTGTTCATAGGAACCCCATTTATAAAATTATTAAAATTTATGTGAGTAAATTTAGTTATAATTTTTAACATCTCAAGCTATTTAAGTTTCTAAAGCCGCTATTTAAACTTTTTAAATGTATATATTAAATTTTTAATTGAATGTTTATAAATTAGATTGTAATTTCATAATAGGGCTTCAAAGGGAATGCGGTACTTAAATGATAACATGGAGGTATATTTTATGAAAACATTTATTATCCTTTCCGCATTTTTTCTAAGTCTTTCATTATTATCATGTAATAATGAAAATCTTACCGGAGTTGCAACTTCGCAAAACAGTTCAAATATCTCTATCGGCTTTTCCATGAAAAATGCCGCTAACGGAATAACCAAAATTGAAGGTATTTTATCCAGACAGGGGTATGACACTTTATTTACGGATTTTGTAATTCATAATGACAGCGCTACAGCAAGTTTTAATAACATTGCTGCCGGTGCTTGGCATTTACAGGTTAATGCTTACGATGCATCTAACATTTTAATGTATACGGGTTCTGCTGATGTTGAAGTTTATGCAGGTGTAACAACTCCAGTTAGCATTACTTTAAATCCCGCATCAGGATCAATAAATATTACAGTTACTTGGGGTGCAGTCGGAGGAGAAAATCTAATTTATAATCCGAGTTTTGAATTTAATGGTCAGCCGTCAACTGCAGGCTGGTCTATTTTGGATACTACTTTGGTTAGGGTAGTTCAAGGTGCTCCTCCCGGTGAAGGGAACTGGTCTCTTTGGATTGCACCGCAATACGGACCTATTTCTGCCGGAGGATTTGCTACTACTAATATAACCGGTCAATCCGGTATGTCAAATTATACATTATCTTTCTGGGAATATAACTTTAGTTACATTTTCTCTGGCATGGTTATAATTACTCAACTTAGAAAGGGAAGTATAATTTATAGTGACTATATCCATGCAGATACGACATCATGGTCATTGTTTACGAAGAAGTTTCAGCTTAGTATTCTACCAACCGATACCCTGCAAATTTCACTAAGATCGGAAAGTCCTATTGTCGTTGCAAGTAATCCTAACGCAACTGATTCTGTAAGTAACGGAGTACTGTACGACGGGATTACTCTAATAAAGAATTAATTTTATCCTGGTAAAACTTATCCTCAGTCCGTTATGAATAGTTTATTCATTTGTTATATTAATATCAATAGGTTAAAACTTTTATAATAGCCGCTGCGTAAATAGAACGCAGCAGCGAGGGGAGGCTAGGATTAGGAAAATTAAAAACTCAATTCGATTGTTTCATGGTCCTGATCCTGTTTAGAGATGATTATAATTTTATACAAATTATTTCCCATGGTAATATTAGGTAATGTATCGGATTTTTTTCCATTCACTTTTATTTCCTTAAGAGCAAACGGGGAAATTATTGTTGTTTGATTTTCATGCCCCGCAAATGCTGAAAGATTTAAATTCATTATATTCTTTCCCGCATCATAACTGCAATTAACTAGCGAAGAATTAGTCGATAACAGGTAAGGATTCGATGGCGTACCTAAAACTACCTTTACATTTTTTACTTTCTTTAGATTTGCCGGTATTACCACGGAATAAAACAGCTTGCCATCATATAAGATAGAACTGATATATTTTCCATGACCTGTAACTTTTACAAGGATAGGATATCCATTCGCATTTAGAGTAAAAGCAGATGAAGTTTGTCCTTCCGGTAAAAACGGATTTAAGCATATGTTCCAATCATTTTCATTAGTCAAATAAATATTATAAAGTGAGTAAAGATACCATCCTCCGAACCACATAAACTGAGGTTTGTCAACAGTTCCATATACAGCAGGATTATTCTTATCAGCATTTCTTACTTCATACATTGCCGGCTGACCATTCGGACCATTCATTATTCCATCAAGTGTCATTGTTCTTTTAATAAAATCCAAAGCTTGATCTTTGTTTCCGTTTCTTGCCAGAGCCACAGCATACCAAGCATTATCCTGAGGCCAAACACCTCCGTTGAAATAATAATATGGTGCACCAACTTCATCTCCGTATCCAAGTATTTTTTCATATTTTAAAAAATTCATAGGATATGCGGTATATACACCGACATTCTTATCAAGAAGAACATTTGTTGCAGTTTGTAATAATTCATCTGAGTGCAGACTATCTAGCATTCCATAATCAACTGCAAGCAAGGATCCGATATAATAATGAGGGTCTATTGAACCATCGTGCAGGTAATTTATTAAGTATTTATATTTATCATTCCAGAATTTAGCCGTCACCTGATTTACCATATTATTGGATAATTTATCATAAGATTCGAGTTTATCAATGTTTTTTCCTATTACGGCAGAAATAAAATTATAATCTCTCAAGGCTTTAGCTGCAAGAATAGTCATATAAACTCTCGGTCCAAAATTATTTCCAATATCCCACCAATCAGGACGATATGACCACATAACATCATCCGGTTTCTTTGTAAGCATCGCATTTTTTAAGCTTTTAGTAAGATAAGGATAAAGATATTCAAGTAACTGTTTATCGCCTGAATGTTTCAGATAGCTAGCCGATGCAATAATGAACCAGAAATTATTCCAATTGTCGGAATTTGCAAACTCTGTTACGTATGCAGAATCCATCCAGTAGTATGCATGAGGAATTACTTTTTCTTTATTCGCATGCTCGACGATGAATTTTAAATCTCTCTTAACTCTCGGCAGATCAAAATTAACAGCTGCAAGATCTGTTAATAGGACATCATGTGTAAAGAAGAAATTATATTCTGCAGGACAAGGCATTGGAACTATTTCACCATTTATATAATGCTGGTTAGCTGCTAGAACAGCTTTTGCCCAGTCTACCGTATGATCAATAAATTTATCGCCGGTATAAAGTACACCGTCCTTAAAAGTCTTATTCAATACATATTCATTATATTTACTAACTTCTTTTTTATAATTCTTTGATAAATAATCAACGATCTTATCCACTTCATTACCCCGGCAGGAACCCACAATCTGAATTACTTTCATTGTTTTCTTCGGTGCAAGTCTTTCTTTATACTGAAATTTAGCTGCCGGGATTCCACGATTTAAATTTGACATTATTTGATCTTCAAGCTTTCCATTATGGGTATACCACCAAACATTATTTGGTGTTCTTGAGCTATTTAAAGAACCAACGGTATTATAACTTACCGGTTTTTCTCCCGCATTAGCTACAAAAAGATTTGCATGTTGTGTCCCTTCATCATTGAAGGATGCAATAATTGCGTTGTTTTTCTCATCATATCTGGTAACAGCACTATCTTCCAACGCATATGTATGACAGGTTTTTAATGATAACTGCAGCTGAGTGTAAAATTCGAATTGTTCTGTCTCATTACCGGTATTGGTAATTTCATAGGTAATAACCATTGCAGGTTTATCTTTACAAAATTCATAGGTAACATCGATAGACTTTTGAGAATCGCTTTTATGAAATGTTACACAATAAGGTGTTGAAGTGAATTCATATGTCTCCGTTCCCAGCCATTCTTTCTTATCGTTTCCGATCTTCAAGCCTGCAGCCATAATAAATGTTGTATCACGTTTCCAATAATCAGTGCTTAGATCTATGCTGTTAGCAACCGGGTAATAAAAGCTAATCCTTTGCGGAAGAAAAGTACTATGGTGCATTTCCACTCCAACATACGCAGAACCAACCGATACCTTTGCATTACCATTATATTTTACTTCAAGTTCTTTTTTTAAGTCCGAATAATTTTTACTTCTGCCGCATGATGAAAAGAATAAGATAAAAAATGCAAACAGTATTATGCTAAATACCCATTTTATATATTTTCTCATAGAATAAACCTCTGGATGAATTAACCTATAATTGTAGAATTTACAATTAAGTTTTTTCAATACTTGCAAATCTTCTATTCATAAATCTACTTTCTACTGCTAAATAAATTTTTTGACTGAATAAAATTTGTTGCGTGTAGTCTTTAGAAGAAGAAAGGGGAAATAATAAAATGAAAGCAGCAGAATTCTTACGATTCAATTTTAACTCCCAAACGGATTAATTTGTTTGAATCTTGCCTCTTAAAAATTAATTTTTGAATTTGTGGTTAAACGTTTAACCAAAATAATGCTTTATTTAATCAACAGCAATACTTTAAGTAAAAAATTATTTTAATTTTTTTTTGTATTCACAAATTTTGTCGATTATAAAAGAAATTAATCATGCAAAATGTTATTTTAATATTTACTATTATTTAACGATCAAGAGAAATGAGCAAATCATACAATCCAAGGATGCATTCAGCAGAGCACATTCTTAATCAGACTATGGTTAGAATGTTTAATAAAGGACGATCATTTTCGGCACACATAGAAAAGAAGAAATCAAAATGTGATTATCATTTTGACAGAAACCTTACTAAAGAAGAAATAGATGAAATTCAAGCTACAGTTAACGAAGTTATTAAAAAGAATTTAACAGTTAAGGAAGAATTCTTACCAAGGGAAAGAGCAGAGGAAACATTTAATCTTGAAAGATTACCTGAAGGTGCCGGAGACAATATCCGGATTATCAGAATAGGCGACTATGATGCTTGTCCGTGCAGCGGCGTGCATGTGAGTAATACAAAAGAAATCGGCGAATTTAAAATAATTTCCACGGATTTTGATATCGGCGTATTAAGAGTACGATTCAAATTAGTTGAAAATCAAGGCTAAATTAGTTTTGAAGAATTATTCTTTATTGTTTTTAATCTGATTACCAGACCATTGGATTTTTAGAAATTTTATCCAAGGGTTTAAATGTAGAATTTTTATCTCTTGAATTAGACCGTGGAAAAGTTAAAACTATACTTGTACCTATATTTTCATTGCTATTGATGTCTAATTTGCCGCCCATTAACATGGTTAGTTTATAAGCAATAGTTAATCCGAGGCCGGCTCCTTCATATTTCCGTGTATAACCATCTTCGTCCTGAACAAACGGTTCATATAATGATAATATGTTGTCGGTTTTAATTCCCCTGCCTGTATCGGCAATAGTTATTTGAACTTTATTATTTATAATATCCGAGGAAATAACAACATCGCCCGAATTCGTATATTTAATTGCATTATCTACCAGAGAATTAATAATTCTTTCGAATCTAACCCAGTCGATTTTGATATTAAGATCATTATCGTTAAGTCTTAAATAAAAGTTAAGATTTTTCTTTTGAGCCTTTTCCATTTTTTTATTATAAACCGACTTGAGAACCTGGTTGACATTTAATATAACCATATCGAGCCGGAGTTCGCCTGAATCTATCTGAAATACCTCAACTATATTTCCATATAAATTAAGAACCCGGTACATTACTTCTTTAAATGAGCCTATTAAATCTTTAATTGTATTATAGTCTTGTTCATTAATACAATCATCAATCATTTCGGAATATCCAACAATAGCATTTAACGGTGTACGGATTTCATGCGACATGTTTTCCAGAAAAGCAGCTTTTAATTTATTTAAATTAATTTCTTTTTCGTATGCAACTTTTAACTGCTGTTGATATAGAACCTGATCGGTAATGTCTTTCATGCTTACTATATATATAACTTCTTTTTCAAGTTGATCATCGATACTTGTTATTTTTACACTGTAATGCCTGCTGTTCGTATTATTATAATTAAATTCTATAAAGGAATCCGTGTTGGAATTGTATTTATCGATGGCAATTTCAATTGCGTCATAGAGCTCTTCACAGAGTATGCTGTCAATATTTTCTTTGAGTGCAAAGGCTTTGTCAATTGAAAATGTTTTGCAGAAGTTATCATTTGCATTTTCAAATTGATGCTGCCCGTCTTTATCTCGAATTATGAACAATAAATCGGAAATATTATTTATTATCGATTTGAGTCTTCGTTCCGATTTTTTGATGTACAAATTTTTCGATACATAACTAGTGATATCATGCGCTGTAAGAATAAAATTCACAATGTCGTTTTCACTCCGGAATACCGGATTAAGCATAAGTTCGTAGTATTGGATAATCCCGGATTCATCTACACACGAGATGGTTTTTGTCCATCCCCTTTTACCTCGTACAGAATCATTCAATGTTTTTTTATCTTCATTAGTCAAGTAAAAGACCAACGCGTCGGCTATGGAATTCTTAAAAAATAACTCAATACCTGCCTTAAGAATTTTTTCAAACGGCGTTGTGGCATAAGTAATTATGCCATGTTCATCCGTTATGATTACGGGAATTTTACCGTATTCAAGTGCATTATGAAGATTATTTATTCTTTCTTCCAGTTTGGTCTTTTCACTGATTGTTTTAAGAATAAGAACAAAGTAGTAATTATCAAATATTTTTATTCTTTCTGCTTCTACGTTAAAGCTGCTGTTTTCCGATACGGCATTTGGAAGAAAAAGGTCGAACTGCAGATTATTATAATTGCTTTCTATTAAAGATGTAATTAAGAAACGAAGGTTTGGTTCACTGTTAATGTTAAGAAAACTATCCGAACTTATATTGCCAAAAACTTTTCTAAATTGATCATTGGAATAAATTATATTGCATAAATTGTCAACGATAATCAGAGGATTGCTATCCGGAAATTCATAGATATTTTCAAATCCTTCTTGAGATGCAATTTGATTATCTTTGATAGGTAAATTATTCCGAGAAAGTTTATTCAACATTTACAACTCTAAATTTCTTAATAACTAAAGTTTCACCATAATCCTTTTTAGAGTCTTCTCTTTTAGTTATTCTCTGCCCGGATAACTTATCCAGGAAAATAAGTATATGACTGTTCAAGAGAATGAATTCTTCCTGGATCCCGTAAAAAATTCCCTCCAATAATTCATCAAAAAAATATTTTTCTTCTCTTGAAATTTCCCTGTTAATATCCAGATTAAAAACTCTTTGGAAAAATATATTAAGAGCTGAAAAATTTATAAGTACGGGTTCTTCGAAATAATTAATATTTTCAACCTTTACCGAAAGGTCCGCAATAATTTTTTTGTTCGGATTACCCTCTTTGACTTCTTTAATTACATTGTAATTAAGTACATTTATCTCTTCAAAATTTACAAGGTCAATTACGGTATTAAATTCAATATTGGACAGAATAAATCCTAGGAATAATTTTTCCCCGGTTATGTATCTAAATTCTTTTAGTTTCCACCTGACACTATTTAAGAATTTAAATGCAGGTGAAATATCCGCAGAATCATGCTGAACAACTTTTCGGGCATAAGCAGAACCTAAGAAAGTCCCGAAATTTGATGCATGACCACCGTGCGAATAGTCGCTTTTTGTCGATATATTGTTAATTTTTTCAAGCATGCTCATTATTCCTCAACTTATAATCGAAAAAAACCGGTAATAAGTTAAGGATCTCAGTCTAATTTTAGCATTTTATTATCTGAAGAATAGCTGATAACTTGCGGATTTTGAAGGTGGGTAAGGTCGTTTGCTAAGGTTTTTATTCTTTCGATTGATTGATTGATTATAAATAACTCTTCCTCGAAGGATGATTTTTTGGCTCCCAGGTCATCTTCAATGTTTTTGATGGAAACCAGCAAGCTGCTAAGCGGATTGTTTATTTTGTGCCCTATTGTACACGCCATTTCAATAAGGGCCTTGTTGTGCTCAATATTTTTCAATTCGTTTTGAAGATTATGAATTCTAATTCCCGATCTTATTCTGGCAAGCAATTCCTGATTTTGTACCGGCTTAACTAAAAAGTCGTCTGCGCCGATATCGAGGCCTGTAACTCTATCTTTAAGTGATGCACGCGCAGTTAGAATAATGAAATAAATGAGTTTATAATTTTCATCCTTTTTAATAATATTACAAAGTTCAAGCCCGTCCATAATAGGCATTGTCCAATCTGCAAGAATAACTTCGGGCATTACATTATTCAACATATCGTATGCATCTTTTCCGTTGGAAGATGTATATACCTGATAATTATTTTTTGTTAAAAGTTTATTTAGAATAAACAAAGTATCGTTATCGTCTTCAACGACTAAAATTTTATTCTTATTCAATTTCCCACGTACCTATTTACTTTATTAATTAGATAATTAAAATCAACAATCGGTTTTGTAATAAAATCTTCCGCCAGACTTTCTTTTAAAAAATCTTTTTCCTCCCAATCTGGCCAGTATGCTGAAACCAATAAAATAGGAGGATGATTTATTCCTTCTCTCTGTTTAATAAAACTGGATAAACCAATTCCGTCTATTTTCTTACCCATAAGATAAGTATTCTTCAAATTTATATCCATGATAATCAGATTAATATTGTTTAATTTCAACTGCTCGATAACTGCATCACCATTATCTTGAATTATGCAATTGAAACCGCTTTTTTTAAAAATGTATTTATAAAAATCGATAGAAAAAGGATCATCTTCTATTATAAGAATATTTTTCATTTTTCATCTTCCAGGTATTTTACAATTATACTGATTCTTCTATTAACAAAACTATAGGGATGGGCAGGATCACGAAGACGCCGGTCTGCATAACCCCTCACCTGATCAATCTGCTTTTCAGACAATTCGCCGGATATAAGCGCACGCCTCGCGGAATTTGCCCTGTCGGCGCTCAGCTCAAAATTTGTATAGCCCATCGAGCCCCCCATGTATGGCCGTGCATCGGTATGACCTTCTATAATAATTTTATTCGGCAGCTTTGAAAGCTGATCTCCAATCTTCCTTAACAGCAACTCGGCTTCCTTAGTCAACTTTGCAGTGCCTATTTCAAAAAATAAATCTTTAGACGAATCCAATAATTCTATTTTTAAGCCGTCTTTAACAAATTCAATTTTAATCTGACCGACTATATTTTTAAAAGTTGGGTCGAGAGAAAGTTCGCCGAGAATTTTTTCACCCATTGCTTTAAGAATTTCCACTTCCTTTTCATGAGAATTTGGAATCGCAGGCTTTTGAGGTACTTTAAATGTGGGAGAATCTGCTCCTATAAGACTCTTGCCTTTATTGGAAAAACCAATCGGATTTTTAAAATAGTTAGCCACCAATTGTTTCACATTTTGATCCTGGCTTAGCACCCATAAAACAATAAATAAAGCCATCATAGCTGTTACGAAATCTGCATATGCAACTTTCCAGGCGCCGCCATGATGGCTTCCGTGTTTTTTAACTTTTTTTATTATTCTCGGAGGAAGATCATTACTGTTGGACACAATTAACTCCTACCTCTAACATAATCTTCCAATTCGCTGAATGTAGGACGTTCATCGGAAAAGATTGTTCTCCTTGCAATTTCAATTGCTATTATAGGCGGATTGCCTTTAGCATATGCAACTATACACGCTTTTATTGTTTGAAAGGCTCTTGTTTTATTTTCTATATTATGTTCTATATTTGCTGCTAGAGGATTAACAAAACCGTATGAGAGAAGTACACCTAAAAAAGTTCCCACCAATGCTGCAGCAACATGGTGACCAACAACCTCCGCCCCTTTATCAATAGAAGCCATTGTAACAATAATTCCCAGAACGGCAGCGACAATTCCAAGTCCCGGCAGCGAATCACCGACCCTTGAGAGCGACGCCGGAACAGGCTTGGATTCGATTTCGAATGTTTCAATTTCTGTATCAATCAGTTCCTCAAGTTCATGAGGTGGAATTCCGCCTGAAAGCATAACCTTCATCGTATCCGAAAAAAAATTACTGAGCATTTCATTGTTAACAAACTTTTTATTCGTAGAAAGAATATCGCTCTCTTTCGGGTTTTCAATATGCTTTTCAATAGCCAGCAGGCCGTCTCTTTGGGCTACCAGAAATAGTTCGTTGAAGGACTTCAGCAATTCCAGGTAATCTTTTTTATTAAAATGATTGGGTATAACCGATTTGGGAATTTCTGCAATTATTTTTTTAAGAAGCGAAAGCGGAGACGATATCAATATACTGCCTATTGCAGCACCTACTATAATAATAAATTCCGAATATTGTAAAAGTAGAAAGAGATTTCCTCCGGCTAATAAAAAACCGGCTACTATAGCCAGAATTACAACGAGCAGACCTATAATTACAAACATATTATCTTTCTATTAGAGAATTTGATTCTGCTATTTCTTCAACTAAAGAGAAAATTTGATCGCACATTAATCTTATTTGTTCCCAATTTACATGCGCTCCCGAAATCTGATCTTCTATTACTACGCCTAGGACACTCAATTGCGAATAGCCTATTGTGCTGCCTGTTCCCCTAATTTCATGTGCGATATTTCTAATACTCTCCTTATCATGTATCTGCAGTCCGTGTTTTAATGCTTTCTTCTTTTTCGGGAAAGTTTGTAAAAACATAGTCAGCAAATGCTTTTGTATATCTTCTTTTTTAAGAGCAGGCAATAATGTTTCATTCTTTAGTTTTGGAAGAAAATCTTCACCCAAAAGTTCATTTATATTTTTCAATATAATTTCTTTCTTTAACGGTTTGGATATTACCCGATCGGCACCTGCTTCAATTGCAGCCAGAACATTGGATCTATTTGTGTTCCCGCTTATTACTATAACGGGAATAGTTTTATGATTTTCCAAAACCTTAATTACCTGCAGCATCTTAACGCCGTCGAAATTCGGCATCATTAAATCGAGGAAAATCAGCGCGGGATTATGCTCCGCTATTTTCTGAATCCCGTCTAGTCCGTCGTGGCTTGTAATAACATTAACATGATAGTTGCTAAAAAATTTTTTTAATGATTGACATATTATATCCGAATCATCGACTACTAAAATGGTATTATTATCGTGATTATCATTCATTATTAATTTTCCTAATCTTGTTTAGTTTAAGTTTGGATAAATCGGCAGCTTTTTTATGTTTACCCGATTGCGAGGCTTCAATTGTAACTTGTTTGATGTTTTCATAGATCTCTCCGCGAAAAATTTCGACATCTGAAGGAGCTGAGAATCCAAGCTTAACCTGGCCTTCCGATACGGCCAGTATTTTAATTGTTACATCCGGACCGATTTTTATTTCTTCGTCTATTTTTCGAGTTAATATTAACATATTAATTCCGGTTTATCATTCTTTAAAAAGAGAATATTTAATAGGATATTTTTCCGAGTCCAAAATTTTTTGGAAGCCTGTTCTTGTTGTTTGATTTATATATACGGGTGCTTTTAAGTTTACAGTTGTTTTTAAAATATCTTGATTCATAGTAACTATGCCGAAAGGCTCGCAGTCTTTCTCTTCATGATATTTGTCGTCAATTACTCTAATGCCTATTAGCGGGAAAGCTATTTCCGGTGAGTCGATCGAATTTAACCAATAAAAAAGCTCGCCGTCTATTTTGATGAACAGATATTTTTTCTGCTGTTCAAAACCGAAAATACCGTTTGCAAAATATATAATATGCTCAGCAGTATATTCTATTTCGCCAAATTGGTTTGTTCTAATTTTCATATATATCACTTTTTTATTATTACAATATCTACTCTTCTGTTATTAGCGCGCCCTAAAGCCGTACTATTTGAATCAATCGGCCGGTATTCCGAATAACCGACAATTGAGATTTTTTCAGGGGGTAAATCTTCATTATGAATTAAGAAATACGCCGTATTAAGTGCCCTTGTTACCGAAAGATGCCAATTGGAAGGAAAGCTTGGAGTATTTATCGGTACATCATCGGTATGCCCTTCAATTCTAATATCATTAGGTAATGATTTCAAAATTACAGCTAATCTATCCAATACCAGCAAGGAACTGCTTGTTAAATCGGCACTGCCCGATTTAAATAAAATATCATCAAGTATATGAATAGTAATTCCTCTTTTATTTTGCTCCAGCATAATGGAATTATTATAATGATATTTGTTTATAAGCTGCATAAGTTTGCTCTTTAATAAATCATTGTTACCAATTTTAGAAGGAGCAACAGCACTTTTAACGCTTATGGTTTTTGTATGATTGCCGAAAACATCACCTACGGCGGAAATTATTCTTTTATACTTATTAGCATCTATATTCGAAATTGCATACAAAATAATAAAAAGCCCCAGTAATAAAGTTATTAAATCGGCATAAGTTATAAGGTACCTGTCTTTTTCACCGCTTTCATGAAAAGGAGATTCTTCAGGATCTAATAACCCGTCATTTCTAATTGTTCTCTTTGTGGTAATAGGCTTAAAAGTCTTGCTTTTACTAACGAGGGAATCTCCCCGCTCTGCAGTGCCAACGTACCTTCCAGAGAAATCTCCATCATATGTTTTTCTTCCAAATGACATTTTTTTAATTTATCACCAATTGGTAACCATAAAATATTTGCACTAAAGACACCCCAAAGTGTAGCAATAAATGCTGATGCTATATTTTTAATTAAAGAGTTGGGATCTCCGCCGGCATTTGCAAGAGTCATTATTAAACCCATAACAGTACCGATAATTCCCATAGTAGGCGCATATCCGCCCATTTTTGTGAAGATGAAGATGTTGGAAAAATGCCTTTCCTGCGTCGCTTTCATTTCCAATGCAGCAAGATTTAGTAACGAATCAGAGTCGGTTCCGTCAATTGCATATTTAACAAGTTTTTGCGGAAATAAATATTCCAATTGATTTAACCGCTTTTCAATTGCCAACAAACCTTCTTTTCTTGATATTATCGAAAATTCTACCAAATTATTTATAAGTTCCTTCAAATTATATTTTGAAGGGAAATATGCCAGCTTTATAAGATTCCAAACATTTTTAAATTTTTCAAAACCGAAGCCGATTATTACCGCAGAAAAAGTTCCTCCGAAAACAATTATTAACGGAGGAATTAAAAATAATGCGCCGAATGCGCCGCCTTCTAAAAAGAATGCACCGAATATTGAAAATATCCCTAATAATAATCCTTCTAATGCTCCGATTTTTCTTTTCATAAGTAATTGAGTATCGATTGTGTTAAAACTTTTGAAGCCATTTGATATGACATTTGTAATAAAGTCTCCTGGCTTGTTAAATCAACCGATGCTTTTGCAACATCAACACCGTCTGTTTGAGATACAAGTTCCTGTAGCTGTAAAGTTTTGGTATTTAACAACGACTTAGCATTTGTAAGTCTATTTGCAATATTACCCGATTTAGAGATATTATTTATTAGTCTGTTATTAAAATCAGTAACAGCTTGCATCTGATCGGTTGTTGGTTTAATACCGGCTTTTAAATTATTACTAATATTAATTAATGTATTGAAAATATCGGTCTTCTGGTTGGTAGTAAAACTCAATGACGACGCACCGCTCTTTTCAGTAACAGCAGTCGGATCAAAATTAAAATTAATATTTTTTGAAGGCACATTTATTTGAATTAAAGAAGGTGCTTTACCGTCAACGGACTGGAGATTTCCATTGCTGTCGAAAACCATTGATTGAGCGGCAGGTGTAGAAGTAAGCACCGAATTATTGCTGCTGTCCAGAATATCATAAGTAAAATTATAAGTATTTGCAGCTGTTTTTGTAAAATTAGCTTTAAAAGTATATTGGTTTCCCTGTGCATCGTAAACATTTGTTTGGCTTGTTACAGTTGCACCTACAGCAGTGCCGGAATCTATGCTTCCCCCTCCGTTAACTATTGTTCCGAAAACGTCTGTTCCGCTTAAATTAATTTGGTCGGATATATTTGGAGAAATACGAATATATTGTGCACCGGATATATTACTGTCTTTTACTTCAATAGATTTCCCGTCGGTAGTATAACCAAAAGGTGCATTCGCATTATCGGTACCGGCAAAAACATACTTACCGCCGGATTCGGTATTGGCGGAATCCATAATTAATGAAAGTGCAGAATCTATCTGTTCGGCAAAACTTCCCATATTCTGACTGTTAGCAGCATTTTGTACCTGAGTTAGGTCTGATAATACATTGGTAACCTGATCCTGTATATTTTGCAATGCTTGAGTAGAGTCATTCACAAAATCAAGGCCGCTGCTAATATTGCTAATTATGTTATTTGCCTGATTTATCTGGTTATTCCATCCTATAATATTAACCGTACCGATCGGTGAATCTGAAGGCTTTTGAATAGTATTGCCTGAAGCAATTTCGGTTTGCAAATCGCTAACTTTGCTTTTTGTAGCCGTTAAATTATTCAAAAAGCTATTTGTCATCATTAAGTCCGTTATTCTCATATTACGACACCATGTCTATTAACGTTTGTAGCATTTGATCTGCAACAGTAACTAGTTTTGCTGAAGCAGCATATGATTTTTGATATTGAATTACGTTTGTCATTTCCTCATCAACAGATACTCCGGAATAAGAAGCCTGCTGCTGTTGCAGCTGCTGCGATACAAGATTATAGGAACTGGCCGTATCCGTGGCGCTTTTTACATCCGTACCAATTTTACTTACAAGTGAAGAATAATTATCCAGAAGCGTAGTGCCGTCGGATTGTTTTTGAGTACTTAGCCCGGCTATGTTTAACGCAATATCCCCGTTCCCGGATGTACCGTCCGAAGAAGCTGCTATTTTATTGGGATCATTAAGAATAGCATCGTTAATTTTTAATGTTCCGGTGGTATAGCTGTCGAAAAAGTTTATACCTGTTTGCGGCGGATTATCTAAAGTATAACCGCTTGATTGCTGACTGTTTACAGACTTCATTAAATTATTAACAAATGTATCCAGACTGTTTTCATAAGAAGGAATTGTATTGTTATAAACATTAGTATCTGCATATAATTGGCCGCCGGTAAGATTTAAACTTGCGGCACCGTCTTTAGTAGTAACAACCATTTTACCGTTTTGCATGGCGGTTTTAAATTGCACTGCTGTTACTTTATCTGCTGCAAAAGTTCCTCCGATGGAGATGTTGGCCATATTTTGAGAATCATAATTAACATTTATATTCACCATGTTGCTTAAATCATTAATTACTTTATCTCTTGTATCCAGAAGATCATTTGGAGATTGGCCGGCATTTTGCAAATTAAATATTTGTGCGTTTAACGTCTGTATCTGCGTTAAATCGCTGTTAATGGAATTAACATCCGAAGAAATTTGATTTTTAAGATCAGTTTGGATAGAGTCCATTCCTTGTCTTACTGTTTGTATCTGATCGCTTAAAGATTGTGCCGCCTGGACAACATTTTGCCTTAAAGCAACCGAATTAGGTGTTACCGAAAGCTGCTGCCATGCATTAAAAAATGCTGTTGTTAGACTTGAAATTCCCTGATCGGAAGGCTCATTAAGTAAATTTTGCACCTGGCCTAACATTACACTGCTTTCATTAGAGCTTGAATATTTTGAATTATTTACTCTAATCTGCTGATCTGTTAAAGCATTATGTACTCTGCTTATATCCTCCAGCTTCACGCCGGTACCCCAAAGAAAACCGCCGTACTGCTGCGGAGTTTCCGTACCAAGTACAACCCTTTGCCTGGAATAATCCGGGTTACCTGCATTGGAAATATTTTGAGCCGTTACATCCAACGCTCCTTGATAAACCGACAAACTTCTTGTAGCAATATCAAAAACATTACTCAATCCCATTTCAATATCTCCTATCTACCAGGACATTTTTTTTCGTTGAAACTAATTCAGATATAAACTCTTTTATAAATTCCCTAGCCTGATTTATTAAGGCTTTATTTTGATCGTTTACTTTGATGATTTCCAAAATCAATTTCTTCATTGAAGATTGTATCTTAACTAATTCTTTTGTATTAAATAATTTCAACCTGTCCGCCTCGGCTATAAAATCCGAAAGTTTATTTGAACTTATATTGAGAGAATATTTTGCGGAAATCTGCTGTGTAATATCCTGTCTAAGGGTTTCACAATTCCCGATGTTAAACAATATAATCCCTATGTTTTTAAGAGAATCCTCAATTCCTTTATTATCCCCGTTTATTATTGCTTTTTGATGTTTTAATAAAGCATCCAAATATTCGTTAAGAATTTGGTGCTGTTCTTTAAGGCATCTAAATAGATTGCTCAGTTCCATTATTGTCTCCGTTTAAATGGTTTAAATAGCCAACAACTCGTTTAACATAATTCTTTGTCTCTTCAAACGGCGGAATTCCGCCGTATTTATCAACATTTCCGGGACCAGCATTATACGATGCTAAAGCAAGATTTAAATTCCCATTATATTTTCGAAGCATTTCAGCTAAATATTTAGTCCCTCCGTAAATATTTTGCTTTGGATCCCAAATATTTTTCACACCCATATCATTCGCAGTTGAATCAATTAACTGCATCAATCCTTTTGCTTTAGCACCTGATACAGCCTTTTCTTTTGCGGCTGATTCGGTAAGAATTACAGATTTTATGACATTTTTGTCAACTCCATAAAGATTAGATGCGTTATTTATGATATTTTGATATTGACTTAGTCTTTCCAATGCCTTTTTACTGGGAGAAATTGAAGGTAAAACTTTTGAATTTATCTGATTTTCAGTTTTTTTTTCTTGATTCAACGGAGTTGATTCGGCAGGTTTAATACTCTGTTTAGTATTATCTGTTTCTATTTTTTTTACAGTATCTGCTGATTTTTCAATTGAAGCATTATTAATAAGTTTATTTAAAGGTTCGTTTTTTATTTCATTAATACTTGCATTCATATCTTCCCCGGTAATTTTCTTATAAAGTATATCAGCTATACCAAGGCTTTTTCTTTGGGAAATAAATGAAGCAATTTGATTTTGAAAAAGCATATCGAAATCATCGCCGCCGTAACTGCTGCTTCCAAACATACCGTCGGTAGTTTTGGTCATGCTTTTCAGCATCATCGAAGTTAAAAGACTTTCAAATTCTTTTGCAGCATTTGCAATTTTTTCTTTCTGGGCATCCGAATAACGGCTTGTTATATCTTGTGTGCCGGATATTTGTTTAAACGGATTATCTACTTTTAATTGCAAATTGTTCATTAAAATCCAATTATTTTATTAAATTATTACAAGCTCTCCGATAAGTGCACCAGCCTTTTTAAGTGCCTGAAAAATTGAAATAATATCTCGCGGAGATACTTTTAACGAATTCAAAGCTGCCGCAACTTGCTGGACGGTAGAAGCTCCCTGTATGGCAATGGTGTTTGTAGAATCTTGAGTAACATAAGGTATAAGATTATTAAACACCTGGGTAGTGCCGTTTGAAAACGGAGCGGGCTGTGAAATTATCGGGTATGATCTTATAGTTATATTTAAATTTCCATGAGTAATAGATGCCGGTAATATTTTTACATTGCTCCCGGCGACTACCGTACCGGTCTTTTCATCCAAAACAACTTTTGCAACCTCATCTTTTTGTACGGTTATACTTTCAAGCTCAGCAAGAAAAGAAACCAGGTTACTTTGATTATCAGCAGGTACGTTTACTTTCACTTCAGCACCGTCTTCGGCAAGAGCAATTTTATTTCCGAATTTAGTATTAATAGCATTTGCAATATTATTTGAAGTAGTTAAGTCCGGAGCTCTTAAGTAAACATTTATTACTTTATCAGGCAAAGGATTCTTTTCAAGGGGAAGCTGGAGGATACCTCCCATTGGAACGCGTCCAGCCAGTGCTTGGTTCCTTGCAATTCTATTTCCTGTGGGAGTTTGGATATTATAACCGCCTACCGATAGAGGACCTTGTGCATAACCGTAAACTTTCCCGTTCATCCCTGATAAGGGAGTCATTAATAATGTACCGCCCTGCAGGCTTGAAGCATCTCCCATTGAAGAAACCGTAACATCAAATTTTGCACCCGGTTTAAGGAACGAATTTAATGTGGCAGTAACCATTACAGCAGCAACATTACGAGTAATGAGGTTATTCTGAGATACTGTTATGCCGAATCTTTTCAACATGCTTGTAACTGATTGTATTGTAAAAGTCGAGCGTTGTGTATCGCCGCTGCCTGCAAGGCCGACAACAAGCCCATATCCGATTATTTGCTCGGAACTCTCACCGGTAATATAGGCTATGTCCTTAATTCTTTGTCCATAGATTGAGGTAATACCTAAAAGCAAAAAAACAAAAACAATTTTTTTCATTTTAATTTTGACCTTAAAAAATCCAATGTAAAAATTTTGTTAACCAGCCGGGTGATTGAGCACTATTAATTGATCCGTTACCGGTAAAAACAATCTGCGCTTCGGCAATATTGTAAGATAAAACGGAATTGTCGGCAGAAATGTCGGCAGGACGGACAATCCCTTTAATAAAAATTGTCTGTTCTTCACCGTTTATGGTAATTTTTCTTCTTCCTTCAATCAAAAGATTTCCGTTTGCCAGTACAGAATCAACTGTTGCACTAATTTTTGTATTCACCGATCCCTGGCTTGATGTAGAACCGGAACCTTTAAAATCATTTGTGGTCCCTAGATTTAAATCTGCACTTGGAAGTGTTTTTGTCCCCATATCGCCTTTGCCCGACAACCCCAGTGTACTTGCTCTACCGGTAGTTGTTTGTGCATTATTTGATGCCTGTGAAGATTCAACTACAAGAATTGTAATTGCATCCCCAACCTGGCTTGCCTTCTGATCGGAGAAAAGTGAAGAGAAAGCATTCTGCCTCATATTTTGCGCTAATAAGCTCGAGGAAAAAACAAACAGCATTGAAATAATTATTTTTTTCATGTTATTACTCAATTATAATTACGTTTTTCGAATCAATGATTTTAGCTTTAAAAAGTTTTTTGTCTTTAGTTATAACCGAAATTATTTGATTGGTTACGCCTTCCTGTCTTGCAAATACTACTGTTGAAACTATTACATTACCGTTAATGTACCTGGCATAAAGTTCGTCTCCGACTTTAACAACAGGGATTTTTTCCGTCATCTGGTCAACTAAAATATTTCCGGATTTAATAAATATTTTGCTTCGCAAACAGCTAATATCCTTAAGCGAATATACAGGCGTACCTTTTATTTGAGTTATATCTTCTTTTTTAAAAATAAAATCGTTCTCATTTAAATCTGTTTTTTGCGATATATTTTTTACTGCTACAAGAACATTCTTATAAAGTTTTAATTTTACGGATAAAATAGATCTAAACTCCCTGCCGCTTTTATCAACTACCTGAACAGGTATATAAATCATATTACCGCTTAAATTGAATTCATTTGGTTTTAATAACTCAATTTTTTTATAAGTTGAGGGTAGCTGCAGAATTTCATACTTGTAATCCTGATATCTGGAAAGATTCTTCTTCAAATAATTTTCAATTTGTCCTTTAAAGGAATTATTTGAATTAATAACCAACGACAATATGAATAATATTATCATACTCATTTAAGAAGTCTTCAAGTTATTTGCCATTTGCATCATATTTTCAACTGTTTGTACGGTTTTCGAATTTATTTCGTACGCTCTTTGTGCCGCTATCATTGCAATCATTTCCTGAACTATATCAACATTAGAAGATTCCAGATAGCCCTGATTTATTTCGCCAAAACCATCCTGCCCGGGAGTGCCGATTATAGGTGTTCCCGAAGCATCGGTTTGTGCATAAAGATTATCGCCCAAAGATTTTAATCCGCCTGGATTCATAAATCTAGCAAGTTGAATGTTGCCTAATACATAAGAACTCCCGCCCACTTGATTAACTGTTACTGTTCCGTCTTTAGCTATAGAAACACTCAATGCATTTGAATCTAAGGTAAGACCGGGATCTAAGATATAACCGCTGGAGGTAACAAGTCTGCCGTCGGCATCAACTTTGAAGGAACCGTCGCGCGTATAAGCATAAGTTCCGTCGCTTTTCTTTATCTGGAAAAATCCGTCGCCTTGAATAGCACAGTCAAGCTGATTATTAGTTGCGGTTAAGTCACCCTGAGTAAAAATCTTTTCTGTTGAAGTCGGTTGTACACCGTTTCCGATCTGGAGCGTATCTGTTGTAGCTCCGCTTACACCGGTAGCGGAAGAATCAACAGGGCTTACGTTTACCTGCTGATACATTAGATCTTGAAACTCCGCTCTGTTCTTTTTATATCCCGTAGTATTGATGTTTGCAATATTATTTGATATAACTTCAATATTTAGTTCCTGAGCATACATGCCTGATGCTGCGGTTCTAAGAGCTCTTGTTGGCATAATCTTCTCCTTCCTTATACTTTACCAATTTGGTTTGCTTCGTCAAGCGATTTGTCCAAATAATTTATAATTCTATGTGCCGAGTCATATTCATTATTCAGCTGAATCATATTTTCCATTTCTTTAATAGGATTAACATTAGATTCTTCAAGATAGCCTTGTTTGACAGTATAATCACTTAGTGATGCAGCCTGATAACCTACACCGTCCGCAGAAAAATTTACTCCCGTGGTTCTTGGCGCTTCCTCCGGATCATTCATTTTTGCAATAAGCAGATTATCAATAATATTTCCCCCCATTTTTACTTCCCCGCTGGTTGAAATTGTAACGAATTTTTTTTGATCGGGTGATAGTTTATCCAGGTAAATTGCACCATTCGTACCCATAACCTTATTGCCGTTTTCATCTACAAGGTATCCTTCGTTTGAAATTTTAAAATTTCCGTCTCTTGTCAGTTCGGTACCATTATCTGTTTGAACGACAAAATATCCGTTGCCGGAAATTGCCAAATCCAGGGGATTAGAAGTCTGCATAAGATTGCCTTGTTCAAAGTCCGTATTCTGCTGTAAAGCTACTTTTCCATACTGATTCATTACCATTGTAAAAGGCATCTCTTCTTTAAACCCGGTTGTATTTAAATTAGCAAGATTGTTGGCAACTACTTCAATATTTTTCATCCTTGCCTGCATTCCTCTGGCTGCCAAATAAATACCTTTGACCATAACTATTCCTCATTATTTAATTTATTTTTAAGAATAAATTCAATCACTTGCATAAAGACAAAATTCAGCTTAAAAAACATGTCAACATAATCCTTGTAAAAATCCGTAACTTCAGTTATTGTCTCGTCCTCAGGCATAATAACTTCATATTTATTTTCCGTTGTCATCTGCTATTTAGTTTATTCTATTAATAGAGTGAAAATCTTTGATCTTTGCATATCCGGCAGAGCTCTTTTCTGAAAGATTTACATTTACATTTAATGATGTTTTTCTTACCAAATCTTTCTTTAACTTCTTTTGAACAACAAGATAATTTTGGTTTTGTTTATTAAGCGATACATTAATATTTATATTATTGCCGGAATCGATCCCATCAATATGAACAGGACCGGATAATTCACTTTTCAAATCATAAGAGCCGGTTAAAAATCTTGAACCGTTATCTTCCTTTTTACTCTGCAGATTATAAAATACCGGCTGATATTTTTCGTTATGCTTTAAGATAAAAAACTCCGGTGATTGGCCGACTTTCAGGAAAAACATTTTTTGATAGAGGTATGAAAAAATATATGCAGCTAACTTTGATATTTCATTACGTTTGCTGCCTAAATTTTTCTTAGTCCAATTTAATAATTCATTTACCTCACATGTCGGCATTTTTCCGCCTTCTTCATCCAAATTAAGGACGACAATGTTTGCCAGATCATTAATTTCATCGGCGGTATGAGATTCCGAAATAAGTTTTATAAATGAAGAGAAAATTAGTTGAACCAATTGCTCTATTGGAATTTGAAAATACTGTATATTGTTTTCGTTTACTTTTGAATAGTTTACGGAATCGCTAAATAATTTTATTAAAAATTCCAAGTTTGATAAGGCGGCATTCTTTCCTTTTTTCTCAATTAAATCGATGAGGTTTTCAATGCTTGATTTAATAACAGGTTTCCCGATTTTCAACAATATTTTTATTATTTCCAACGAGATATCAGTTATTTCTACATTAAGTTTATCCAGCAAATAAATCAGCGAATCGGAATCAAGTTCCGCATTATGTAAATCATTCAGTTGAAGCTTTATCGGATTTAGATTTATTGCTTTTGCAAGCAAAATATCTCCCGGCAAAACCGTTACGGGTAAATTTGACTGGTATAACTTCCCGTTGACTAAAATTTTATACCAGTTGGAATTTCTTCCTAAAACTTCAATCCGGACAATGGAGTGCAGGCTGCTGCCGAAAATAAAGTCACCTTTAATGTGTCCCATGCCGCCGGAATATTGGGTCTGTAAATTATTCATTACTTTGTTAACCAGGTTTTGTTTAATTCATTTGATTTAATTTTTGCAGCGAGTAAAATTTCGCTTTGAGAAATATTTAATTCCTTTGCTGCTTTTAATAATCCTTCTTTTGATTGATTATATAAAGAAGGACTGTTCTTAAGTCTGCTACGTACACCGGATAATTTATTATTATGCTTGACAAATATTTTTTCTTCTCTTAATAATTTTATATTGTTTTTTAATGCATGTTTGGTTCTGAATAATTTGCTGCTTTTCTTTCTTCTAATAACTATTACAAATGCCGCTATAATGGATGCAAATACAAGAATTTTAATTTTCATCCAGGTTGTGAATAAGGAATTAAAAAAATCCGGAAGTGTAATTAAACTATGTGAAATAGCTGCCGCTTTTTTAATTTTAACATTTTTAGTTTCTGCTGTCTTGGATTTTGATTGTTCGGCAATCATCTTCTTATGTGCCTGTTCAATTTGCGCGGCAACCATTTTTTTGATATTTATTCTCCCGGATTCTCCGTTCGAAGGAATAATTAATGAGCTATCATCAGCTTTAACTTTTTTCTTATAAGCCTTATTTTTGCCGTACATTACTAATGCGAGTAACATAATTAACAAAACAGATAGAACTAATTTCATCTTACTATCTTCCTTTTTAATGGAAATGATAACTTGATTATCGTACCTTTACTATTATCGGACTCGTAAGCAATTCCGCCCTCATGCTGAAGCATGATGTTCTTTACTATCTTAAGACTGATATCATGCATTCTATCCTCACTATCCGTTCGCAGCTCCTCGAAATAATCTGTCGATAAAAACGTAACCGTTACTTTTTCATTCATGCTTCTTGTCTGGATTAAAATACCGCCGGCTTTATTGTTACCGGCTTTAATCAAATGGAAAATATTTGTTAAAATCTGATTGATATAATTTTCATTGGTAAGTAAAGGCGGAATATTATTTTCCAAGTCAAGCACGCATTCATAATTTGCATTCTTTAGCGAAGAATTAAACATTAAATAAAAATCGTTTATTAAATTATTTATGCTGCAGGGATATATTTTATTTTTTATATCTCCGGTATTTGCAAAATTTACAAGCCTGCTGATTACATTTTTAACTTTTTTAACTTGAACATTTATCGTATCCAGCACATTATCATCTTTGGAAGAATTATCGCTTCTTAAAAACTCGGTACTGCTTTGAATAACCTGCATCGGTGATAGGATATCTTCCACAATCCCTGTGGTTAATTCTCCGATAGCGGAAAGCTTAAAATCATTAGAAAGTTTTGATCTAAATAACTGTAATTCGCCGTAAGTTTTTTTCAGCTCTTCTTTCTTCGTAATTAATTCCAGACGGGATAAGAGCATTTCCAGACAAATTTTAATCAAATTGATTTCCGAAGAATTTTCATTTAGAGTATGAGACAACAATACCAGCAGTAATCCTTTGCTTTTTATTCTGCCTGAAAAAGGTATTATTAGATAAAATGACTTTGTTCCGTCTATATTGTAAACAAGAGAATCCAGAATAATTCTGTGCTTGCCGGTATTGTAAATTCCGTTTAGAGTTCCCGAATTAAAGGCATTGTTTATAAAATATTTTGCTCTTGAAGATACATTCGGCGAAATCGGTTCAAATGAAGATTGTTCTTCATTAAATAAGAAGATATTCGATTCCTTACTATTTAACAGATTTGTAAGAATGTCTCTTAAATTATCTACCAGTGAAATGCGATCGCTAATATTTCTTATATTTTTAATGAAGCTTAAAATTTTAATTAAAACATCATATCCTTTGCCTGCGACACCGGGTAATTCTTCCTCACCTACAAATTGACGATCTCCGAAAACAGCTGCTGTTGTTCCGGCTTTTTGTATGGAAGGAAGCGTTTTGTGAAACGCTTCATACCTTAAAGTATTGCTCTTAATAATTCTCAATTTAAAAACCTTACCGATCTTATCTGATGAATGAACAACTCTTTATAATCATTTATAAAAGTTTCTGCCTCGCCCATTGATGTAATCCTCAGATGAGCCAGTTCGGCAAGATTCATCTGAAGTCCTTTATCCCACTGTGCGTCGCCGTTGGAAAATTTATATGCCATAAAGTCTGCCATGTGAACAATTGATGCAAGCATTTTATTTTTAGAAGAATTTTCCGGATTATGATGATTATGGATAGCATCGCACAAAGCTTCGGGAAAATTCCATTTTTCGAAGAGATATTGTCCGATTTGTTCATGGGTCATACCCAGAACTTCTAGTTCTGCTTCCTGATAATTAACTTTTTGGGTTTTAACCATTTCATAAATTTCTATAAAACTTGAATGCATAAATCTGTGGATAATAGATAAACCGACATCATGAAGAAAACCGGCGACAAAAGCTTCACCTGAATTTGAATAATCCAAGTCATCTGCAAGCTTTTTTGAAGCAGTGCCGGTTAAAAAAGAATGCAGCCAAAAAGTTTTTTGGTTCATGTATTTATCGGTTTTATTTTTAAATGATTCAACAATTGACAGAACCGATACAATATTTCTTAATTCATGATGACCCAGTATAAGCAACGCAAAATCAATAGTTGTAACTTTTCTCTGCAGGCCGAATAAGGGTGAATTTGCAATCGTTAAAATTTTTGTTACCAGCCCTTGATCGGTTGAAATAGCATTAGTTAACTGGAAATTAATAGTCTTAGGATCATCCAATAAATTTAGAACTTCCTGCAGTGCTTTGGGAACCGGCGGAAGGTTAAATATATTCTTTAAAATTAATTCCGTCTTTCCTTTTTTCTGTTCCAATGTAGATGTTAGTGATACCATAGTATTATTCTTCTTTAATATTTTATTTCAGATGATTGATCTTTAAATAGCTGTGCGCGGCTGTCTATAAAATTGTTCAGCCTTGATTCATCTCCGAATTTTAAAATGTCGATAATGTTATCGTCAAACTGCATGTTTTCGTCCCAGTAAAAACTTCCTGCGCCAATCCGCTGAGTCATATAATCTGTAAGGTGAATAATGGAAGCAAGAACTTTATTCTTTTCTGCTTTAGACGGATGATGATGGTTTGCAATTGCTTCGCCAAGTGCTTCAGGTAAATTCCATTTGTCAATTAAGAATTTTCCTATTTCTTGATGAGTAAAACCGAGCACTAACTCTTCCGCATTCAAATGTCTCATATGCTGGTACTCCACCATATTACAAATAGTATTAAAATCTTTATTGAAATATCTTTGAACGACGGATATTCCCAAATCATGTAAAAGAGCGGCGGTAAAAACTTCACCGGATTTCGGATAACCGAGGTCATCGGCAATTCCTTTTGCAGCGGTAGCAGTAAAAAGCGTATGATTCCAATAGGACTTATCGTCCCAATTGTTTTTATCATTTCCCTTAAATGCTTCAATCATAGACAAAGCCATTACAATATTTTTTATATGCTCAAAGCCGAGAATTACAATTGCAAATTCAATTGTTGCAACGCGTCTGGGTAAACCGTACAAAGGGGAATTTGCAACCGTTAATATTCTTGCAACTAATCCTTGGTCTTTACCAATTACTTTACCAAGATCGGAAGCGCTTGTATTTGAGTAGCTTAATAATTTAGAAACTTCAAATATTATTGAAGGAATTGAAGGAAGATTTCTGATATTAGATAACAGCCTAATATTTTTATCTTTAATATTTTCAGTCGAGTTGTTAATCATTTAAACATGCCAGCTTTGTTTTTAACATTTCAATTATTCTTGTATGCACTTGTGAAACCCTTGATACCGTTATATTAAGTAACTTGGCTATCTCTTTATAATTCAAGTTTTCATAATAATATAAGCTTATAATTAGCCTATCTCTTTCTTCAAGACTTTTAATTGCTTCAACCAAAAGCTCTTTAGCTTCATTTTTTTCAGCAGTTGTATCTGGAATCTCACTTTCATCCGGCAATATCTCATAAAGCATATAGCCGTCTTCATCATCTACAGGACTGTTTAAAGAAACATTTGAATAGATCGGTTGACGACGTTTTTCATTTTGTACAGGCCTTGGTTTGATCTGAAGCTTTCGCAGTTCGTCTATAATTTTTCCTCTTATTCTTTGAATGGCATAAGTTTCAAATTTAGTTCCGTAATCAGGATCAAATCGATCGATCGCTTCGCTAAGTCCTTCGACTCCGAATTGAAAATAATCCCGGTCATCAAGAAATTCTAAGGAAATAAATTTCGAGTTATGAATAACATAGTGAACTAATTTTACATAATTAATTATAATTTGTTTTTTAAGGCCTGTAGTTGGGGCCTTTTTAAATTCCGCCCACAAATTTGTATTATCCATAATAATTATTTCCTATTATTATCTATTATTTCTTTCTTTTTGTAAGAAGCTTTATTTATTGCGTTAACGAACACCATTACTATAAACCCGAGCATAAGTGTTGTTGCTACAAAAACTATAAAAGATCTTAATAAAACTTGCTGGACCGGCAAGCCGACGCGACTGAAAAAAATTAGAGAGAGAGAAAAAACCAATAAACCAAATTGAAATACTATTTTATTCATTTTCCATCAAGTTTTTATTGAAAAAATTCAATTATTATACCAACTCTTTCAAAGTGAAAAACTTGGTTGAAGGTTTATATTCGGCTGTTTTTTGACGATTAAAATGCTTGTGAAATTTGCGGTTGGAGAATATTAGCCATATGATTGAATTCATTAAGTGTCTGTGAAATCACCTTTATCTGGCTGCCGACTTTTGAATGAATATTTTTTTTAATAAATATTTCCTGTTCAATAATAGAGTTGCTAACAGATTGGTTAAAACTTACTTCACCTAAAAAAACCGGAGTTTCTTTTAAAAAATGTTTCGATGCCATAGATAATTTATCAAATGTTTCTTTTCCGTCTTTCCCGTCAACACACTTATTCACAATAATTAATTTTTTCCCGCTATATTGACCGGCATTCAATAATTTGAGCATTACATATGAATCCATTACAGCGGTCGGTTCCGGTAATGTTACAATTATATTGTTGTCTGCCTGATTCAATATAGACAATGTTTCATCTCCTGCACCTGAACCCGTATCGAGAAAAATGAAATCATAATCTTTCTGTATTGATCTTAATTGATTGAACATATTAGAAATTATCCCTGTCTTTTTTACAGGATAGTTCAGTTTCCCGGAATCACCAAAAATAAAATGCAGGTTGGGTTCATATACACTGACAACCTCACTTAAAAGCTTTTGTTCGGTAAAAAAATCATATAAAGTTTTTGCGGCAATTACATTAATCATAATATTTGCATTCGACAGGTTGGGATCTAAATCTACAAACAAAACTTTTTTACCTTGTTTTGATAAGGAATAAGCAAGATTTAACGATATAAATGTTTTGCCAGTACCTCCCTTCCCCGAAGTAAAAGCAAAAATTTTGGATGATATGTTTTGATTTTGATTTTTATTCAGCTTTTTAAGCTCAAATAATCTTTCTGCCTGCCCGAACATTAATTTATCTTTCCCGTATATATCATATTGGCTATAAATTCAGGATCTGCCGATATTATATCATCCGGTATTACCTGCCCGTTTGTTAGAAATGATGTCGGAATATTAAATGTATTAACAACATTTAAGATATTTCCGTAGGTTACGGCTTCATCAATCTTGGTAAAAATAACTGAATTATAATCGAATATTTTAAATTTCTCTGCAACATCTATAAGATTTCTCGTTGTTCCGGTTGAACTTAAAACGAGGTACGTTTCATTAACATTGGATGCCTTTAAAAACTCGGTTGTTTTTGATAATTGTTCCCGGTTATTCTGGCTTCTCCCTGCCGTATCTATAAAAATAATATCCTTGTCCTTAAATGAATTCATCAAGCCGGACATGTCTTTGGGTTCATAAGCAACCAGCATATCAACATTACTTATTTCGGAAAAAATTCTTAACTGATCAATTGCACCGAGACGGTATGTATCTATCGAGATAAGTCCGACACTCAGGTTATGCAATATCTTTGATATTACCGCCAATTTCGCAATGCAAGTAGTTTTACCTACTCCTGTCGGTCCGACTAATGCAACTACTTTTGGTTTGTCTTCTTTCTTAACTTCAAAATGATATGTAGGAATCATAGATGCCAAACTCGATAGTACATAGCTGTTCAAATTCGATTCATGAAGAAAGCCCTTATATTTTTTTAGCTGATTAACAAGAGATGTAATAATCGATTTTTTAACTTCATGATTAAATAAAGTATCCACCACCTTCTTTAATTCTTTTTCAATATTGTTTATAGAATCGGATTTATATTGACTTTTTCTTGAAGGTGGCTGTTTGCCTTTTGAAGATTCTTCCTTAATAGAAGGATTGATAAAAATTTTATCAGTCAATTTTTTAAGCTCATCCGGGAGATTTTGATTAATTCCCGATGAATTATTTTTTACATTAGCTCTTACGGATTCGATAACAGCTTCCTGCTCCTCTATACCTGCAGTAATCTCAAACATTTTTTGGGAATTCCCGCTATTATTATAAATTACCCTTGTACCCAGAATTACTGCTTCGCCTCCCAATTCATTTTTCATTTGTACCGAAGCCTGTTTTAATGTCGGGGCAATGAATTTTTTAATTTGCATCTGCTACCTCTAATTTTTCTATAAACTCAATTTCTATATTTGAAGGAAGTTCCGAATATGAAAGTACAATTACATCCGGGAAGCTTGAATTAATCAAGCGGTAGAAATACGGCCGTATTGTTGCCGATGTAATAATAATAGGTACATAACCCAGCATTTTAAAATGATCCGTATATATTTTAATAGTATCGTTTAATTCTTTTAATTCAACGGGATTAAGACCTAATGTTTGTACCGCCTCTTTTTGATTTTGTAGAGACTTTGTAATACTCGATTCAATCTCTTCTCCCAATGCAGCAGCATGTATTATTCCATTCTGGTCTTTATATAGGTTTGCAATAGTATCACCCATAGCATGCCGTACATATTCCGTAAGCACATCAATATTTTTTGTTACTTTGGAATAATCAATTAAAGCCTCCAGGACTTGAACAAGATCTTTTATTGGTATGAATTCTTTTAACAAATTCTGCAGTACTTTTTGAATAATACCGAGAGTCAAAACATCCGAATTTATATCTTCAATAACAGCTGGATATTCTTTCTTTAAATTCTCCAGAAGCTGTTTCACCGCTTGCCTGGTAAGAATTTTATCGAAGTTTTTCTTAAGAGTTTCCTGCAGGTGGGTTGATAAAACGGAGATACTATCTACAACAGTATATTCAAGCAGTTCGGCTTTATCTTTCTCTTCACGTGTTATCCAGTAACTTGAAAGATTAAATGCCGGATCTTTCGTAGGAATGCCGCTTAGAGCTTCATTAACATTTCCCGGATTCATTGCAAGAAATCTGTCCGAATAAATTTCATAAGCAGCAACTACATTTCCTTTAATCTTAATTATATATTCATTAGGCTCAAGCTGAAGATTGTCCCGAACCCTAACCGGAGGAATTAATACACCATATTCAAGAGCTATATATTTACGTGTTGAAGAAATTTTTTGAAATAAATTTCCACCCTGTTTTTCATCCACCAAACTTATTAATCCGTAACCTATTTCAATCTCAACCGGGTCCACCTGCAGGTACTGCTCAACTTTTTCCTCTATAGGTTCAGCTTCAACCTCCTGCGGTTCAATACTAGCAGATGATTTAGCTCTGGCTTTCTTAGTTAAATAAGCAGCCGTTCCCAACGCAGCACTTAACAAAAGAAACGGTAACATAGGCATACCGGGAATCAATGAAAATAAACCGACTGCACCGGATACGGTTGCAAGTACCCGCGGATTCGACATAAGTTGTTTCCTCATCTGCAGATCAAGTGCAGTTCCACCTGCGCTTCTGGTTACTACTAGTCCTGCAGAAGTTGCAATTAATAACGCGGGAATCTGAGAAACCAGGCCGTCACCAATGGTTAAAATAGTATAAGTATGAATGGCGTCTGTAAATGACATTCCTTTACCGGCAACACCAATTATAAATCCGCCGATAATGTTTATTGAATTAATAAGAAGACCGGCAATTGCATCTCCTTTAACAAACTTGCTGGCACCGTCCATAGCTCCGTAGAATTCGGCTTCTCTGCTGATAGATTCTCTTCTGGTCCTGGCTTCCGATTCATTTATCAATCCGGTATTTAAATCTGCATCAATTGCCATTTGTTTACCGGGCATTGCGTCCAGTGTAAACCTTGCAGCAACTTCCGAAATTCTGCCGGATCCTTTAATGATTACTATAAATTGTATAATTACAAGTATAATAAAAATTATAAATCCTACAACATAGTTTCCACCTACAACAAACTGTCCGAAAGTATCAATAATTTTTCCGGCGTAGCCGTCTAATAATATTAATCTCGTGGAACTAATATTTAGCGAAAGCCTGAAAAGAGTAAGAACAAGCAGTAAACCGGGGAATACTGATATATCCAGCGGCGATTGAATATATAAAGAAACAATAAGAATTAATATTGAAAGCGTAATATTCAGTGATAGGAAAAAGTCCAGCATTGCGGGCGGCAGCGGAATTATCATCAAGCCCAGCATAAAGATCAGGCCAAAGGCTAAAATTATATCGGTATTTCTTCCTAAAGATTTCAATTTATACTATCAGCTTTTTTTTCTTTTTGTTTTTTAATTGAAAGATATAAGCCAGTACCTGTGCAACGGCCTTAAATAAAGCAGATGGAATCTCATCACCAACATCACAGATTCTGTAAAGTGCTCTCGCCAATTCTCGATCTTCATGAATCGGGACATTATATTCCCTGGCTATTTCTTTTATTTTTTGTGCTAATTCGTCTACTCCTTTTGCAACCACTTTAGGTGCCGAACTTTTTAAAGCATCATACTTTAATGCAACTGCAAAATGAGTAGGATTTGTTATTACTACATCTGCTTTGGGAACATTCTGCATCATTCTATTTTTTGCAGCAGCATATTGCAGTCTGCGTATTCTAGATTTTATCTGGGGGTCGCCTTCGGATTGCTTGTTTTCTTCCTTAACTTCCTGTTTGGTCATCATCATATCTTTAATAAATTTTTTCTTCTGAAAGACTAAATCTATTGCTGCAATTACTATATACAGAAGCGATATCTTCCATAACAGGTTAAATGAAGATTGTACCATATATTTTACGATTTCAGGAATTGTCAATTCAACAAGTATTGAAGATTCCGTTATAAAACCGGATAATACGGAATAAGTAAACCCTCCAATTACGATTAGCTTTAGCAGCGACTTTGCAAGTTCAACTATAGAACCGGATGAGAAAAATACTCTCTTTATTCCGGAAAACGGATTGAATTTATTTAATTCGGGTTTTAATGCTTTAGGACTAAATTTTAATCCTACCTGTGCTACATTGGCTACCAAACTTACGACAAATAGTATTCCTAATATCGGAGCGAGAGTAATCAAAAAGAAAAAAAGAGTTTCCTTGGTAAAATTTTGGATCATATTCCTATTAATATTCAGAACATCCAGTTTATTAAAAATATTTATTGAAAAATCCGAAATGCGGCTGCTTAAAAAACTCTTTGTAAAGTATACCATTAACAAACCGGAAGTAAAAATAGCAAACGCGTTTACTTCGATACTTTTAGCTACCTTACCTTCTTTACGGCTGTCTTCCAGCTTTTTACCGGTAGGTTGTTCGGTTTTTTCTTGGCCGTCGGTTTCCGCCATAATTATTGTCCCATCGCTCTCATAATAGACATTAAATTATCCTCATAACCTTTCAATAAATATTTTATTACATATAAATAAACAGGTGCTAAGGCCACTAATAAAATAAAACCAAGTCCTACAACTAAGGGCTGCACAACAAAGAAAACCTGCATTTGAGGAATGACCTTCGCTATAATACCTTCAGCCAGGTATATTAAGAAATAAGAGACCATTATTGGCGAAGCTATTTTTACGGCAATTATAAATACATCCGCAGAATATTTAATAAGTAAATGATAAACGGATTCATTTATTGTAAATACACCCAAATGAACTATTGAAAAGGAATAAACAAGCGCGCTTATTATATAATGATGGCCGTTGATTAAAAAGAATAACAGCAATGCAGCCATAAATAAAACCTGACCTATTTCATTAGTACTTGTGCCGTCAATCGGATTTAATGTTTCTGCCATAGACAGTTCCATATTTAAACCGATTATTGAACCCGCAAACTGTATTCCGTAAAAAACAAAGTTCAACATATAACCCAAAATTAAGCCCGTAATTATTTCTTTTACCGCATTTGCAAACAACCAGCCGAGCGTGAACTCCACCACAATAGTCGACTTATTAATCGTTAAAAAAATTATATATGCAATTAAAAGCGCTAAAAATACCTTTACCAGATTCGGAATTGATTTATGACTGTAAATAGGTGAAGCAAAAAATGCTGCGGCTATTCTTAAAAAGATAAGAAGTACAATTACAAAATCGCCGACCGGTATATTAATCATCTTAATACTGTAATAAATATTGTTAACATTTTATCGGTAAACGTAATAACTTTATCAAGCATCCAGGGCAGCAAAAAAATAATTGCTATTGCAGTTACAAGAATTTTTGGAACAAACGTTAATGTCATTTCCTGTATAGACGTTGCCGCCTGGAAAATCGATATTATTATTCCAACTATCAGAGAAACACCCAGTATCGGTAATAATATTAAAAAAGTTGTATAAAATGCTTCTTTTAGAATTTCGATTACCAATTCTTCAGTCATTTACCTAAAACTCCTTACTACTGACCCAACTATTAAATGCCATCCGTCGACAAGGATAAATAATAAAATTTTAAATGGGAGTGAAATAAGAGTAGGCGGAAGCATCATCATTCCCATAGACATTAAGATACTCGCAATTATCATATCAATCATTACAAAAGGTATAAAGAGGAAAAAGCCGATTATGAATCCCGCTCTCAGCTCGCTTAGTACAAATGCCGGAATTAATATATAAGTTGGAAGATCCTTACGATCGTTTGGTCTTTTAAGATGGGCTAGACCTATAAACAATTCAAGATCATCATTCCTTACATTTCTAAACATAAATTCTCTTACCGGTTCAATTCCCTTATCGTACGCCTGTTCGGCCGTAATTTTACCATTCATTAACGGCTTAAGCGCGGTATCATTTACTTTACTCCATGTAGGGGCCATTATAAAGAAAGTAATGAATAGCGCAATACCTGCTATTAGCTGGCTTGGCGGCATCTGGGGCGTACCCAATGCAGTCTTTAAAAAGTGAAAAACTATAATTATTCTTAAATAAGAAGTCGTCATAATCATTAACGAAGGAGCTAACGATAGGACAGTTAAAAGCAGCAAGAGCTGTAATGTAACCGAAATATCGCCGGACTTACTTGAAGTACCGACATTTATTCCGATATGGGGAAACGGTACCGATGTCGCCTGCTGTGCATGAACCAAAGCCGGACTTAAAACGATAAGCAATAAGATTAGAAAAATTACTTTCTTCATTTCAGTCCAATATTCTTCTTTAATAAATCTAAAAAATTACTCTTATTATCATTATCGGAGAATGTTTTACTTAAATCTTCAGGCTGATCCATTTCTTTAAGAAGTGAAATAGAATGTTCGCTGACCCCAAGTACGAGAAGTTTATCGTCAACTTTTACAACGGAAATATATTTTTTAGGCATAATCATATGTGAGCTTATAACATTAATAGCAACCGAACCTTTTTTATTTCCCTTAAATGAAATTCCGAACTTTTTTACAAAAAACAGTACACCGTAAAGCATGCCTACAATAAGTATCAATGGAATAATTGCTTTTACTATGTCTAGAAAGGTCATTAGTACAATTCCTTTAATCTATTTGCGGCTTCATTAAGATTTGTTATTCGTATGCCGAAGTGTTTGTCAATAACAACTACTTCTCCTTCGGCTATTTTTTTATTATTTACATAAATGTCCACCGGTTCGCTGGCCAATTTATCCAGCTCAATAACATAGCCTCTTTCGAGTTCCAAAATTTCTTTTATCTGCATCTGAGTTCTTCCGAGTTCAATAAAGACATTCAGTTGAAGATCTTGAAGAAAGTTTAATTTATCGGAGGAAGTTGCCCCTTTAATTTTGGAATCATCAAATTCTTCGAAGTCAGCTATACCTGCTGTTACTTTAGAACCCTGCGATTTTTCCTGAGGACTGGAAAAAACTTCCTCTTTTGCATCTTCATTTTCTTGAGGCATCCGGTTTTCTTTTTCTGTACTATCTCCCATTATTTTACCTATAATAATTTATTGTTCGTTTCTGCTTTTCTTGTAATTTTAACTGCTTTGTGTTTATTAATTACTCCTGCACGCCCGTAAAAAAGAGTTTTATTACCCACTTTTATTAAATGTTCATCACTAATGGTGGTATCAAGTTTAATAATATCCCCATTTTCCAGATCTAATAACTCCCTTACGGTAATTTTGGCCTTACCAAATTCTACAGCTAAGTTTAAAAAAGTTTTGTATAAATGATTTGCTAAAATTTCATTGGATGTCGTACCTTTATATTTTGTCGGTCTGATTGACGACAATTTTTGAGATGAAAGTTTTGATAATATTGTATCGAAAGCAAAGGTAGCAAAGCAAACATTCATCATATAAGATTTTTCACCTATAATAACCTCGAATGAGATAAGTAATACCGATTCGCTTTGTGACGTAATCTGGGCAAAGTCAATATCGGATTCAAATCTTTCAATTCTGAATTCATAATTATCAACCATTTGCCAGGCTTTGCGCATGTCGAGCATAACTCTTTCGGAAATCTGTGTAAGCACTTTTTGTTCAATAGGTGTAATAATATTCGTTTGTTTGGCTCCTGTGCCGCTGCCTCCTAGCAGTCTATCTACCAGAACAAGAGATAAATCAACATTCAATTCCAAAATGCCTTTTATATCTGTATTCTTTATATCAAAAGTATATAAACATGCAGGATTGGAGACCGATAATATATATTCCGAATAATATATTTGATCGATGGATGTAACATTAATATTTACAATACATTGAAGTTTCGAAACCAAAAAAGAAGCAAAGCTTTCTGCAAAATTCTCATGGATGTTTCTAATAGTTCTCAGCTGATTTTTCGAAATTCTATTAGGCAAACGAAAGTCAAATAGTACGGCTTCCCTTTCATTATTTTGCGACGGAGCTTCTTCTTCCCCGCTTTTTACTTTATTAAGCAGGAGATCTATTTCTTGTTGTGAAAGTACTTCAGCCATAATTTTATTGAATTATATATTTACTGAAATAAACATCATTTATTGTTACATCGGGAATTAATTTTTCAAGTTTCCCGGTAATTTCCGTTTTTAAAGTATCTCTATAAGCTGTGTTTGCCAGTTGTGCAATATCCTTACTTGATAGTGTCGTAATAACTACATCCTTAACCATTGCCTCCCGTGATTTTAACTCTGTTTCCATTTCGGCTTTGGGAATATCAAAGCCTACGGTAGTTAATAATAATCTTTTACCGTCTGTATTGGCGGGATTTACAATTAGATCACTAATGGAATAAATGTATTTGCCTAATTCGACAGGAGCTTTATCTTTGGGATTCTTTACTTTGGTTTCTTTTACATTTTTAACGGATGTAATACCGTTCTGACTTTCTATTTTCTTTATTAGAATATTAGCTGTAACAAAATAAACCAAGATAAGCTGCAGTATAAAAATCGGAATACCAAATAATAAAATTTTGATATTAAATGAAGATTTTGCTGCAGGGGCCTTAATTTCTTCTATTTTTTTAACTTCTGATGTTTCTTCTCGTGTTTCCATTAATTTTCTAATTTTTTTGATAATTGGTTCAATTGATATGCCAATCAAATCCATATTCATATAATTAAAATTATTAAAAGAAAAAGCTTTAAATTGGTTATTATTCTACACTTGGTTGATTTTATAAAGTTATGTATGCATAACAAAACAAGAAAAAGGAGTACCGTTTGCCGGTACTCCTTTTTTTTCGGAAGGTTATTAGTGAGTTATCTTATAAGATTTGTAATGTCCTGCAATAAAGTATCGGAAGTTGTTATTACATGTGCATTAGCTTCGAAACCTCTTTGAGCTACAATCATATTTGTAAACTCTTTAGCCAAATCAACGTTCGACTGCTCCAAAGCGCCGGACTGCATTGTAGTTGCTGTTGTTTCGCCGGGTTCTCCGACAATCGGATCGCCTGAGTTCGCAGCAACCGTGTACATGTTGTCGCCAACACTAACTAATCCATTATTATTTGCAAAAGTTGCGACCATAATCTGAGCTAAAGCCCGCGATTGACCATTGGAAAAAATGCCTTCTATGTTTCCATACTGATCGATGTTTATATTTGAAAGTGACGCCGAAGCTGAACCGTCTTGCGTTAAAGCAGCAATCTGTGAACTCAATGAGTTCTGTGTAACGCCTGAAGTTCCCGAACCAAAATCCAATTGAATTGTTTGATTTTCCGCTCCGCCGGATGGCGCAAATGAAAGTATTGCCGGATTTGGAGACATAGTTGAAATTTGTCCGTTCGAATCAAATGTTATTGTTCCGGAATTGTTTGATAATGTTCCGTCCGTTGCAGGTATTGATGCATTCCATCTCCAGGTATTTAAATCTGTTTTAGTGAATTGTACCGACAAAGTATGAGCATTGCCTAAAGAATCATATACGGAAACGGAACCGTTTATAATAGTTGGTGTTCTATTATCATCAACAATATAGCTTAATGTATTATCCGTGCCTGTTCTCACTGCTGTAGCATCTAATGAAATATCACCAGTGTCAATGTTTGTTCCGTTGGAAGTGGTTGTAAGTGCGGGGATGGTATACGTACTAGGTCCACTGGTACCGTTGATTGTAACGCCAGTTGCAAGAGGAGAAGTAGGAGTAAAATCACGAAGCACAGTGCTTCCATTACTTATTTTATAATCGATATTATATGTATTTGCGGCGGTTTCGGTGTATTTTACCGTAAGATCGAGTGCATTTCCATTCTTATCATATATTGTACAATCTTTTGTTGTATCATTCGGATAAGTAGTACCGGGAATAATTGTACCGCTCTGCACTATATTTTGAGTTTGTGTATCTGTTGAACTACTTTGAAGGTTTCCGCCCCAGGTTGCAACAGATGTTTTAATGGCGGGTATTTTTAGATTCTTATCTATTTTAACATTTTGAATTGTATTTCCCGACGGGATCGCTCCGTCAACAGCAACTTTACCTTGGACTATAGCTCCGTTTTGCGGATCGACTAAGTTACCGTCTGCATCAAAAATAAAAGAGCCGGCTCTGGTATAATAGTTTTGCCCGTTACTTTTCAAAATAAATAAACCCGGTCCTTGAAGGGCCAAATCGGTAGTGTTGCCGGTTTGTTCAAATGTTCCTTGCGACCAATTTTTATCGATGGAATTAATTTTGGATCCTAATCCTATTTGAAAGCTGTTTGTACCGCCGGTTGTTGCGGTTGGATTGGTGCCGGCTTGAATAAATTCATTGAACGTATCGCTAAAAGTAACTCTAGAACCTTTAAATCCTATAGTATCGACGTTGGCAATATTGTTGCCAATAACATCCATCATGGATTGAAGATTACGCATTCCGGATACGCCGTCGAATAGTGAATTAAGAAGTGCCATTTTAACCTCCTAAGATTTTTATTGTTAGTTGATTCAACTTCAGTCAGTCGGTCGAATCAGCAGAGCGTCCTAAAAGGTCCCGCTCTGATTGTTTAATTAATTTTTATTGTGCAAAAACTACACTGTCTATATTTGTAAAAATATTTTCTTGACTGTCTCCTACAGGTAGAGCAGTAACAACTGTCCTGTTGGGAATGTTCACCACAAATGCCGTATTGTTCATCATAACCAGAGAATCTTTTGATCCTTTAGATTCGGCTTTTTGAACAGCATCCTGGATTTTATTGATTTCGATATCGCTTAATTGAATGTTACGGTTTTCCAATCTTTTTAAAGCATGATTTGAAAACTTTACTTTATCCAGTTCCTGCTGAAAAATTGAATTAAAGTCTTCAACATTTCCTTTAACTTTAGATGGACCGAAATCCTGCTGCTGATTTATTGGGATAAACGGAACGCTTATGCCATTTATTTCAGCCATTACTTACCTCCTTAATTAGATCCGTTTACAATTTCGGAAATATCCGATAGATTATATTCGGTATTATCTACCAAAAGTTTAGTACCAGAGGTTGTGTACTCTACACCCGTAATTGTACCATACTTAAATATGTCCGGTGCCATATCCGCCCCCGAGGTTGTTTTCGCATTTACTTCAAAAGTATAATTACCCGTAGGTACTTTATCACCGTTATCATCGGTAAAATCCCAGGAAATTTTGTTGTCGCCGGTACCGGTAGGTAAATTATCAAGTGATTTTACGAGTGTGCCGTTTGAATCATAAATATTGATTGAAACGGATGAAGCATCCGATTGTAGATTATAACCAAGCTGAACTGAATTTTGACCGTTGTAAGTTAAATCCTGCCCGCTTACTTTTACATCTTTTCCTATGAGAGTAGCTGACATTGTGTTGTTGATTGATTGAGCCAAAGAGTAATTTGCATTTATACTTTGAGTCATTGAGTCATTTAAATTCTGTAATTCTTGTAAGGAACTGAATTGCGCCAATTGAGAAGCAAACTGGGTCCCATCCATAGGATTTAAAGGATCCTGGTTTTTCATCTGCGCAATTAGCAGCGTCATAAAATCATTTTTACCAAGAGTATCATTTGCCTGGGTAGTGGATGATGATGTATTTGATGAAGTGCTTGATGATGATGCTGCTGTTGTAGCACCACTTACAGTATTGATCATATAAGTCCTCCTATATTAAATATTCATAAGTATTATAACCCATACTTTTCTTTGAAGATTCCGCACCTGGTGCAGAATCAATTTTCTTATTAAAGGAAGTATGATTTGTTTTTTTCTTTTGAACAAAAGATTTGTTTGATTTTGCTTCACCTCCTGATACTGATACTGATACATTGCTTAATTGAAGGCCGTTTTGAGTAAGTGATTGTTTTAAGCTATCAATATTGTTTTGAACAATTTGTTTTACGGATTCGTTTTCAACTTCAATATTTGTATGAACCACTTTATCAATAACTTCTACGGAAACTTTTACTTTTCCCAGGTTGTCGGGTTTCAATTTTAATTCTAAACTTTTTGATTTACCTTTTTCGATAAAATGAGAAATTTCGGTAATTAGATTTGATGCTTGGATTGTTTTGTATACGTTATTGAATTGCTGCACGTTTTGATCAACAATATTATCTTTAATTACAGACTGCTTATTCGAATTCAAAGCTTGAGAAGATGAAATTGTTGCATCACTAAATTGTTTTTTCCATGCATCCGAACTGTTTCCGTTATCTTTACCGGAGGTATCCACATTGGTACTGATCACCTGATCTGCTTTTTCAGTCGAAGAAGCATGAGTAATAATATTACCGTTGTTTCCGGATTTGTTTTCATTATCATTGTTCGATTGCTGTTTTGATGTAATTGCCGTACCGGCTAAGTTATTAACAGGATCAGACTGCACTTTAGCCGCATCATTTGTTGGAACTGAATTTATTGTTTTAACTTCCCTTATTACATCTTTACTTTTTAAGTCATTGCCATCAGTGGCCGTTGATGTATCACCCCCGGAAATTTTTGTCTGTACGCCTGCTTCTTTTAATATTTCTGATGACAGGTTCTTTACCGGAATACTTTTTAAGTTTATATCATTAGGATTTACAATTCTGCTCTTAATTAAAGGTTGAACTGAATTTATGTCTATAACGGAATTTTTAGATGGAATTTTATCTTTCATCATCTTACTTGAATTTACTTCTGCAACATTTTCATTTTTTACAGTATTAGAGCTTTTTAAATCTTTAATAATGAAGTTTCGCACTATTTTTTGATTGCTTAAATCAGAAGTAAAATTATTCGTCTTTGCCCCAACTGTCGGATTTGAAGGCTCAGAAAATAACTCAGGAATGTGAACAGGGAAAGTACCTTCAACTTTAGCAATATTTTTATCCGGGTTAAAATTCTTTATTAATGAACCGGAATCAGGTGTTGTATCGCCGGCATTTTGTTGATTATTTTTTATAACGGTATTATTCAAACCGTATAAATATTGCTCAAGATCTTGAATATCTTTTAACGTCGAGTTTTTATTTGGGGATGAAACAGTAATAGTAAATTGGTCATTTAAATCAGACTTCATCTGATCAATCTTAGAGTTGACACTATTCACAACCTGACCGACATCCTTCGACTGTACCAGTTCAGAATTTACATCTTCCTTAGATGATTCAGATAGATAATTTGGAATCTCATATTTTGAAGGAGACGGATTTTCAACTTCTTTCAATTTGTTTATGTTGCTTTTTACTCCGTTTAAAGAAGCGGCCAGTAAAACATTATTATCCGAATTTTTGTCTTTGGATACAACTTGATATTTCAAGTTGCCGGTGGAAATTCGATCTAATAAATTACTAATAAATTTTTCCGCACCGGGATTTTCATTGTTAGCAGCTGTTTCGTTTATTGCTTTTGGGGGGAAATTTGAAATTTCAATTTGCACAGGCTGTCCTTGAAAATTGAAATTAAGCACAACGGGTTTATTTGCTTGCAGTATACTAAAAATGGCCTGATTAAGATTTACATTATTCAGCTGGTCCGGCTTACTTTGCTCATTTGTTTTTTTACCTTCAACTTCTGATTCCCCGGATAAGTTTACGGCATTATCAGTTTGTGGAGAAATTCCTTTTACATTATTTAGAACGAAACCGAGACTTGAAAGTTGATTAAACAAATCACTTAAGAAAGTCTGTAAATTTTGTGCTGAAACGGTATTGAGCGAGCCCGAATTATCGGGAACAGTAGTTGTTACGGAAGTTTGTTCGGAAGTACAATCGGCAGTTTTTTGTTTTTCCAAGAGTTTGGAATTGTTATCCGAAACGGATGCGGCTTCATCTAATATATCCTGAAAAATATTAGAGCTTGAATTTGTTGAAATTGCATTAAAATTTGAACTGCTTGATTCGGTTTGATTAGTGCCTACTAAACGTACAATATCTGAAAATAAATAATTCGGCTTATTACTTTTAATTAATTTAGGTAAGCCTATGGTATCCGATAAATTGCCGGTATTTGTCAACTGTGGATTAAATAACATATTATTTCGCTCTCGTTATTCTATTTGCCGTTTCAGGATTAAATTGAGATAGAATTTCTGCCGCACTTTTTTTTCTCATAGAATAAATAATATCTCTGGCTACATTATCGGAATAACTTCCGATTATTTTAGCTGCTTTATCAGGATCCATAGATTCGTACAATTTTGAGGTTTTTTCCACCCATGCATTATAAATACTATCCTCTTTGGATTTTGCATTCTCCTTTGCTGTTTTTTTCTCATCATTTTGCTTTATTAATTCCTCGCTTGTTTGCTGCAGTGCCAATTTCAAACTTTTTACACTATCCATTAATGCAGAGCTATCCGGTTTGCTGGCGTAAACCGTATCGGTCCTTTTGTCAACCATAAGAACTTTAAGCGAGTCAAAAAATTCCCGTTTAAATTCATTCTGGAAATAACTTTTTAATTCTGTTAACTGTGCACCGCCGGAAATCGGAGATGATGTTTTGATCGTCTTCTTCTTAATAGGGGTAAAGTCGAATTGAAATATATTTTTATAATGTGAATTTAAGTAAATAAATGCCCCGGTAATTAGCAAAAATGCCATAACAAAAGACACGATATATATTATTATAGATTTCACTTATTTTGCCTAACAAACTTTTGAGTTGCCAATTCATCAATTACTTGCATATCGAGATGATTCTGCTCATTCTTAAAATTTTCACTGTAATTATCTTCAAGAGTTTCAAAAATTGTATGTTCTTTGCTTTTCTGAACAAGTTCGGACATTTTTATTTTTCTTTTTTCTTTCAGCTTATTTATTTGATTAAGAATGGAAATCCTTTCTTTTTCTAAACATACCTCATATCCGTTTTTAAATTTCAATTCGCCTGCAGTTATATTATGACGGATAGGAGCGGTTCTGCTCGCCATTACCTCACCGGTTAATTTATCATATTCCATCATCAGTTTATCAATCTGGATTTCAATTACAGCAACTTCTTTTTGCACTTTTTTTTCAAGTGTTTCTTTTACCTTCTTAACTGCTTCAAATTTATAAACAAATTTAGCCATAGCTTACCTACAAGGGTTGCTCTATAATTTGATTTAACCTCGATATTGTCTCTTCATAGAGTGTCTTTTCCATCATATCCTGTTTTAAAAATCCCCTTAAAAGATTTATTTTGGATAAAGCATGATCAATTTGAGGATTACTTCCCTTTACATAAGCACCTATATTAATTAAGTCTTCCGCTTCCTTATAAGTTGCCAGTATTTCATTAAAAACAATTGCCCGTTTCCGGTGTTCAATGTCAACAACATCCGGCATTACACGGCTAACGCTTTGTAGCGGATCTACAGCAGGAAATTGTCCTTTATTGGCAAGTTTTCTCGAAAGGACAACATGTCCGTCAAGAATTGATCTAACTGCATCGGCAATAGGTTCAGTCATGTCATCGCCGTCAACAAGTACAGTATAAAATCCTGTAATTGATCCCTTTTCAGTTGATCCAGCTCTTTCAAGAAGCTTAGGCAAAATAGCAAAAACAGAGGGTGTATATCCTTTTGTTGTCGGCGGCTCACCGACAGTCAATCCTATTTCCCTTTGCGCCATTGCAAATCTCGTGACGGAATCCATCATTAGAACTACATCCATTCCTTGATCGCGAAAATATTCTGCAATTGTAGTTCCTATAAAAGCACCCTTCATTCTTACAAGAGCACTTTTATCACTTGTTGCAACAATTACAACAGACTTTTTTAATCCTTCTTCACCAAGATCTTTTTCAATAAATTCTCTAACTTCCCTGCCTCTTTCTCCAATTAATGTGATTACGTTTATATCTGCATTTGTATTACGAGCTATCATTCCCATTGTAACACTTTTACCAACACCGCTGCCTGCAAATATTCCAAGCCTTTGCCCTTTACCTACAGTAAGCAAACCGTCAACAGCTCTAATACCGGTCTGTAAGGGAGTAATTATTCTCTTTCTTTCCAAAGGACTGGGCGGGCTGCTATATATTGTTGTATAATTTGAACAATTCAATGCCCCTTTGCCGTCAATAGGATTGCCTAAACCGTCAATTACTCTTCCTAATAATTCCATACCGACGTTAACAGAAAAACTTTTACCTGTAGCTTTAATTTCACATGACGGAGAAATGTTTTGCACTTCACCAAGCGCAATTGAAAGTACTTTTCCATCCTTAAAACCGACTACTTCCGATTGACAAACTTCTTTTCCTTCTCTATCTATTATTGTACAAATTTCTCCCAGTGAAACATTTGGTCCAATAGAAACTATAACCAATCCGATAACGTCGGAAACTTTCCCGTTAACAATTATTGGATCGATTCTTTCAATAATTCTTTCAAACTTGGAATAAATTCTTTCTGCTACTTCCATTAAATGTTTGCTTCCAATTGTTTGCTTATTTCGTTTAATTGAGATGAAATTCTTGCATCTACATTGCCGATTTCGGTTTCAACCAAACAACCGCCTTTTTCAATCCTGTCTTCCGGTTCAAACTTAATTTTATTATAAGAATCGCTATTAAATTGCTCCTGACTTTCTTCATTAATAACTTTAAAATCTTCGGGATTAAGCTTTACAAATACCTTATTTGATCCCATCACTTTTTTTATAGATTCCTTTAAAATTGTATTAATTACGGTTTCCCGGTTTATTTCTCTCTTAATTATCTTTTCTGCAATTGAAACGGATAAATCTATAACCAACTTTTCAAATACGGATTCATATTCATCGATTTTGCTTTCCAATTGTAAGACTATATTATCAACGCTCTTATATTTTTGAGTTATTCTTTCGGTATATTCCTTTTCATAAAATTCTTTTACTTCTTTCTTTCCTTCATTAAATCCCCTTTCGTAGTGCTGATCCAATTGCCGTTTAAATACATTTTCATCGGTTTCTATCGTATAATTTTTCTCTTCAAGCGGATTTCCCAATAAAACGCTTAACCTTTTTGATTTTGCATTAATTTTAATAGTGCTAGACATACATATCTTCGTTGCCTCCTCTTAGATTAAGGCTTATTTCACCGTTTTCTTCAAGGGCTTTTACCACATCAATTATTCTGGCTTGCGCCGATTCAACTTCTTTTAGCTTCACTTTACCCATATACTGCAATTCTTCTTTCAATAAATCCGAAGCCCGTTCAGACATGTTGGAGAATATTTTATCCTTTAATTTATCATCTGCAATCTTTAATGAAAGAGCAAGGTCTTTTCTGTCAATATCGCGCAAGATTTTCTGTATATCTTTATCCTGTATGTTTATTATATCGTCAAACATGAACATTAATCTTTTTATTTCAGCAGCTACATCCTGATCTTTTTGTTCAATCCCCGAAAGAATTTCTTTACTTAAACTGATACTGGTTCTATTTAAAACAGCAGCAAGACTTTTTGAACCTCCGATTTTACTTAATGATTGGCCCATATTTAACCCGGCCATTTCATCAACAACTTTTTCAATTTGCTTTAGTGTCTGGGGAGAAATTTTACCAAGGGTTGCAATTCTATAGGCAACATCGGTTCTTAAAGGTTCTCCTAGTTCTTTTAAGGCATCAGCGGTTTGATCGGGATGAAGATGAGATAATATTAATGCAATTGTCTGCGGATGTTCTTTATTTAAGAAATTTATTAGTTGTGTGGAATCTGCTTTCTTTAATACATCAAAACCTTTTAAAGTTGTCAGGTTTTTAACTTTCTCAATTATTTCCACTGCCCTGTTTAGGCCGAATGATTTTTCCAAAACTGCCTGGGCAAATTCAAGTCCTCCTTCCAAAACATATTCGCGTGCGGTAACCATTGTGTAAAATTCTTCAAGCACGGCATCAACTGTTTGCGAGGGGATATTTTTAACTTTTGATATTTCGGTAGAAATTAATTCTACTTCCGAATTATCCAGATGCTTAAAAACCTCTGCTGCACTTTCTATATTCATAGCAATCATCAGCAAAGCTGCTTTTTGTAATCCGGGTAAATCTACCGGTTTTAATTCTCGTGCCATATTCTCACATTATAATTCATCTTCATGTAACCAGACGTTAATTAATTTTGCCGCATCTACAGGATTTTTGGAAACATAATTGACTATTTTATCATGCTGCATTCTTTTATGTGCTGCTTCATCAGATATTTCATCTTCCAGGTCTCCTAGAGGCAGCAAGTTTTTCTTTTTCACCGGATTATTAATTTGCGGTGCCCTTGTACCCCCGGCTAATTCCGAAGGTGAATAATTATTTAGTTGAAGGTTATCGTTTCCGGCAAAAGTACCTATAAGTATCTTTTGGTTTTTCAATCGTTTCATTAATCCTTTTAGTAAAAAGATAGAAGCCACTATAGCTATTATCATTATTAACGGATTTATCCACTTATTTACATTATCCACTGCACCGCCGGGTTCGGCAACCTGCACATTATCTAATCCCTTGGTTTCAAAAGGTATATTAACTATGGAAAACTGGTCTTTTCTAGAAGGGTCAATGCCTACAGCGTTTTTAATAATTTCCTGAAGTTTATTCATCTGTTCCTTTGAACGGGGTGAAAAAACTGTTTTTGTTTTGTCTCCGGTTTTAACTTCCTTCGGTATATCGTTAATTACTGCCGCTACGCTTAAACGCTGTATGTTTCCGCTTCCTTGAATTACTTTTTCAATTGTTTTATTTATATCATAATTAGTTATGTTGTTTTGACTAATCTGGGCTGTAGAATCAGTAAGGTTTTTACCGTTGTTGGTAGACTTAATCGACTGTTCGCTTATCGCTACCTGAGAATTCGGATCATATGTCTCCATCGTTTTTTGTACCTGGTCAAAATTCAAATCAGCATTAACTTCAACCATGGAATTTCCGTATCCCAAAACATTATCAAGCATACTTTGCGCTTTCTGCGCCAGATAATTTTCGACTGATTTTTTTATTTCATACTGTTTAGAACTCGATACCGCCAGCGGATCGGTATCTTCTTCTTTGGATAAAAGCTTACCTTCAGTATCTATAAGAGCAACTTTCCCGGGCTGAAGGCCTTCAACACTGCTGGAAACTAAATTCAAAATTGCTGCTATATTATTTCTTGATAAATAATAACCCCTTCTTAATTTCAAAACGACGGCTGCTGTTGGTAATTTTTGCTCATCTTTAAAAACGGATCTATGCGGAATTACTATATGAACTCTCGCCCCCTGTACTCCGTCAATTTCCATTATTGTTTTTGCAAGCTCACCTTCAAGAGCTCTTTGATAATCCAACTTCTGCATAAACTCCGACATTCCCATAGTTGATTTATCAAAAATTTCATATCCTACCACACCTGAACTGGGAATGCCTTTGCTTGCCATGGACAACCTTTCTTCATAAACTTTATCCTTTGGTACTTTAATAACCGTTCCGTTATTATCGATTATATAAGGAATTTTTTGTGCATTTAATTGATCTACTACTTTTGCAGCATCGTCCTGGGCTAAATTCGTATAAAGCGGAACGTAGTCGGGTTGATTTAAAAAGAATAAAAGAGTAATCAGCATTACTATGGTTACTCCAACTGTTCCGCCAATTATAAATTTTTGCTGAAGCGAGAGCTTATTAAATATATTTGTTACTTGAGTTAAAGAATTTTCCTTCATGGTAATTAAACCGGCATACTGGTTAACTGATTATACATATCTAATGCTTTATTCCGGATCTCCATTAATAATTCCAGACTTGTTTTAGCCTGTTCCCCTGCTATCATTACATCCTGGATTTCAACATTTCCGCCCTGTACAAACTGGTTTGTTAAATTATCCGCATTAAGCTGGCTTTGATTTACTTTGCCTATAAATTCCGTTAAAACATTTTTAAAATCATCACCCTTGCTTTTATCCGCACCATTCAGGTTATCTAATTTAGGAACGAAACTTTGTAATGCATCTATTTTCATACTCAACCTCTTTTATCAAATAATGAACCGATTTTTACTCCTGACATTTCCCCGTTCTTTTTGTAAAAATGATAATCGGTAACTTCCGACTTGTTATCAGGGAAAAGTCCCATAAAAAAATTTTTCTCATCCGTTGAAAGATTATTTTTATTGGCTTGAGCTGCCGGATTAGCTTCCGATTTACCGGGAACTTCGTTTTGCTTGGGGTGTCTTACGGTATTAGGTAATATCTGGGGTGAATAGTTCCCGATTACATTTGTTGCAATTTTCATTTATTATATCTCCAAAGAATCTTTCACCATCTGTTTAGAAGCATCTAAAGCAGTCAAATTTGATTCGTAGCTTCTAGTTGCCGAAATCATATCAACCATTTCGGTTACAATATTTACATTTGATTCCTGGACATATCCTTTGGCATCTGCGTTTGGATTGTGAGGATCATAAACCAATGCACCTTGCTGCTGGTCAGTTTCAACCTGAGTTGTTAATCCCGTACCTTCAGAATTACCGTTTATATCGAGGCTGGAAGCGGGAACGGAAATATGTGCCTGGTCGTTTACATTTAACGGAAGCACGCTTTGTTCCATAGTAAGATTATTGGCGAACTGATTCTGGTCATCCTTAATTTCCAGGTATTTTCTTTGATAAGGCTGACCGTTAGCCATTCTGGTTACATCAGCATTCGCAATATTTTCAGCAATCAGATTCATACGCTTCCGCTGTATGCTTAATCCTTTTGCACTTATATTAAAGCCGGGAAAGTTAATTCCGATTTTCATTAGCTTACATCTCCTTTTATTACCATTTGAATATTTCTAAAGTAATCTCCAATTTTTTTTGATGTAAATTGGAAATTGAGATTGTTTACGGCTAATTCCGACATTTGCTTATCAATATCAACATTATTTACTCCTGAAACGTTGTCATTACTTTTATCCGTAACAATCTTATAGCTCGGAACTTCATCAGATGGATTTGCGCCGATTTGCCTTGAATCATCAGTCTTTAATAAGGCGGTCATATTATCGTTCAACACGTTTTTAAATTCAACATTCTGAGTATGATAATTTTCGGTTCCAACATTTGCTATATTTTGCGATATAATTTTATTCCTAAGAGCACAATAATTAGCAAAGTTTTCAAGTAATTTTATTGTTGATTGTGACATTTAAACACCTAAAATTAATTTTATTGTTAGGTTTCAAAATAAATGCCATTAAAAGGGTGGGAGTTTTTCCAAAAAATTTATTGGTTGTAAATTAAAATTGGCTATATATGAACAGTTGTAAGTTATTAATCAGAATAATCTAGTATTACCGATTTAGTTTGGCCGCAGGAACAAACAAATTTAATTTCTTTAATTGAATCATTAGCATCTTTTTTTAAAATAATTTTTACGCCTTCATGGCTTTCTTCCTCCACTGAAATTTTTGTCTTGCCTACCAGTTCAGCATCGGTACTTTTAATAAAATTGCTTGAAGATTCATTTAAATCATAATTATATTCTCTAAATAACGGTTCTTTGAAATTATTTTTCATTTGCTGTAATCCTATTTATTATTTCCGGAAATTTTTCAAGAGGAGCAATTATATCTGCTAATCCTGAATCGGCAACTGCCCTTGGCATGCCGTAAACTACGCAGGTACTTTCATCCTGCACCAAACTGTATCCGCCGAGTTCCTTTAATTTTTTTATCCCTTCAAGTCCGTCTTTTCCCATTCCCGTCATTATAATGCCAAGCATGTACTTCCCGTAAATATCAATAATAGATTTAAGCATTATGTCTACACAGGGCCGGTGTAATGTATCCAATGGCTCTTCAGAAATATTAATAGTAACTATGCCGGAGGATTTTTTTTCTAAAGTCATATGAAAACCGCCCGGCGCAAAATAAATTACTCCGTTTTTTACAATTTCATCATTTTCGGCTTCTTTAACTTCAAGTTCACTCATTCCGTTCAATCTTTCGGCTAGGGACTTTGTAAACTTAGGGGGCATATGCTGAACAATAAATATGGGACAATTGATTTTTTTTGAAAGCAGCGGAATGACTTTTTGAAGAGAAAAAGGTCCCCCGGTGGATATACCAAGTCCGATTGCCTTAAACCCGATTGCCGGAATATTGTTGGATTGATTTATTGCTGCAGATGTTTCGGAATGGCCTTTATCTATATTTCGAACTCTTCTTAAACGATCTTTTAATCTTTTTTGATTAACAATTTCTTTTACCTTATTAATCAAATCTGCTTTTATCTTTATTATATTAACATTCACATATGATAATTCTTTAGGAATAAAATCAACAGCACCATATTCCAGCGCTTTAATCGTACTGTTTGCACCTTCCGTGGTTAAAGAGCTTACCATGATAACAGGCGTCGGATAATCTTTCATGATTTTCTTTAGTGCCGTAAGACCGTCCATTTTAGGCATTTCAATATCCAATGTCACTATATCAGGTTTTAAAGACTTTACAAGTTCATATCCTTCCTGACCGTCTCTAGCAGTTGCAATTACACTAATTTCAGGATCACTTTCAAGCATTATCGAAATAGATTTACGCATGAAAGCCGAATCATCAACAACCAGAGCTTTAATTTTTCTATTTAAATTATTATTCAGCAATTTTATTTATTAATTCGCTTATATCAATTATCATTACGACAGTGCCGTCTCCCATTATGGTAGAACCGGCTATGCCGTTAACATTTCCTAAATAAGTACCCAAAGATTTTATAACAACTTCTTTTTGTCCTATTAACTCGTCAACTTTTATTCCAAATCTTTTTTCGGCTAATCCGACAACTACAACGTTCTGCCATATCTTTTTGTTTTCCGATTGAGAATGCCCGTAGAGAAGACTATCGATTGATACCAAAGGAATAACACTATCGCGTTTTCTTATTACTTCATTACCGTTTATAGTATGAATATCTTCTATATGAACTCTGAATGCTTCAATAATAGAGTTAAGAGGAACAACAATTATTTCGGAATTTACTTTAACAAACATACCTGGGATAATTGCCAGAGTCAGCGGCAGTTTTACAATAATCTTTGTTCCCTTTCCAACAGCGGATTCAACACTAATTATACCCCGCAGTTTTGTTACGTTGGTTTTAACTACATCCATTCCGACGCCTCTGCCGGATACATTAGTAACTACTTCAGCAGTTGAAAACCCCGGGAGAAAAATTAAATTGTAAATATCCTGTTTGGTTAACTCTTTTGATTTTTCTCCGGATAGCAAACCTTTGGAAATTGCTTTCTCTTTAATTATGTCTGGATCTATTCCTTTACCGTCATCCTCAATCGTTATAATTATCTGATTTCCCTCCTGTTCTGCAGATAATTTTATTGTGCCGTTCGGATCTTTACCTAACTCAGTCCTTTTATCGGGAGGTTCAATTCCATGGTCGACCGAGTTTCTTATTAAATGTACGAGAGGATCGTTAATCTCTTCAATTAATGTTTTATCAAGTTCCGTATCTTCGCCTTTTATTTCCAGATTAACCTGTTTATGTGTTTCGCGTGCCAAATCTCTTACCAGCCTGGGGAACCGGTTGAATACTTTTCCAATTTTTACCATTCTTGTTTTCATAACAACAAGCTGGAGTTCATTAGTCATGAGATCAATTTGTTTTGTTGCATCGGCAAGGTCTCTGGAAAACTTAGTACCCTCAAATTCGAGAGCAAATTCCGAATTTACTTGAGCCAGCCTGTTTCTTCCCAATACCAGTTCCGATGCTATATTAAGTAATTCATCTAACCGTTCAACATCGACCCTAATTGTATTTTCGGTTTTTTTAACGGCATTATTTACAATGTTTTCCTTGGATAAAGATTCTTGCAAAGATTTTTCTTTTATAGATTTTTCTTTGGGCACTTCAACCGGTATATCTATAGAGACTGTTTCCCTCTTCTCCTCCGGTTCTTTAAGAGTTTTATTTTCAACCTGTCGAGTTTTTCCCTTTTTCAACATCTTTTTTGCTGATGATTTTTTTACGACTTTTGAACTAGTTTTTTTCTTCTGCGATACGGCTTTTTTCTTTCCTGTTATTTTTGATTTGGGTGATGACTCGCTTTTTGCAGTTGTCTTTTCATTCTTCTGTTCAGCTGCCGGCATTGCTTCAAAATTGCCACCGATAACATTAATTAAATTTGTCAGGATATTCACTGTCTCGTCAACGGGAACATCTTCAGTTAAATTTGTTTCAATAGAATAAAGTAATTCCTTTATTTTATCATACGCAAGGATGATCCCATCAGCAAGTTCAGTAGTTAAAACAGCTTCTCCTTTTCGCAGTTTATTTAAAATATCTTCGCAGCGGTGAGTTACCTGTGTAAGTTTATTCAATCCTAAAAAGCCGGATGTACCTTTTATCGTATGAAAAGATCTAAATATATCATTTAACAGCTCATCATCATCAGGCCTGTTTTCAAGTTCAATCAAATTCAGATCGAGCTTTTCCAAAATCTCTTTTGTCTCTACTAAAAAACTTTCAACAATCTCCTTCATTTCGGGATCGTTGAGCATCGAATATGTATTACTGGAAGCCATGTCTATGAAAATAATTTATCAATTTCATCTTGAGATGTTTTATTTAAATTTTGATGAACAAGAGAATCGGCCAGTTCTTGCTTTTCTTGCGATTTTGAGTATCTCGCATCCGGATTAAAAGCTGATTTATTTGTCGAATCCAGCCCTGCGAGGTCAATATTATTTATCTCAGACTCATCAAGATGGACAATAAGAGATGATAATCTTTGACGGACAGACTCAATTAAATGATTAACCGCGGCTAATTGCTGGGCGGTAATATCCTGAACTTGAAGAGATAAAGTTATATTATAAACGTCATTTTTAATTTTATTAAATACTTCCTGAAATCTTGTTAATACAGCAAAATTGTTATCAAGTTTTTCGAACTCTTCTATCAAATTCTGTTTATCGGGCTTACTTTTCAATATACTTTTAATCTCCTGCCAGAGTTCTTTTTTCTTAACTTCCCTTTCGTGTGCCGATTTTAACTCGATAGTGATTTTATCCAAATCGTTGGAAATTGAATCTGCTATGTCCAGTATTTCAGTTGTGGCTAATTCCGTAGCGCTTGAAATATTGTCAATTTGGTTTTTAGCTTTCGGGATTTTATTCGTACTGTCCGCTATAGATGTATTTATATCTTCCAATAGAGGAACGGTTTCTTTCATAAAATCTATAATACTCTGAATTACGGGAATAAGTTTTTGTCCATATCTGAAGACGCTTTTTAAATCATTCAGTCTTTCGAATAAATCGGACATAGTTGAAACCTGTTTCATAATAATAACTTTCTATGCTACTTGTAAAACTTGATCGATTTTTTCTTTGAGTATTTGCGGAGTAAACGGCTTAACTATATAATTATTTACTCTTGCCTGCAGTGCTTCAATAATATCTTCTTTTACACCACGGGTAGTAACCATTAATATTGGAATTGATGAAACATTATCGTCGCTTCTAATTGCTTTCACTAGTTCGAGACCGGAAAGTACAGGCATATTCCAATCCGTAATAATAAAATTTATACTATTGTCGCTCCCCAGCTTAGTAAGAGCTTCTTTTCCGTCTCCAGCTTCTACATAATTATTGTAACCGAGGTTTTTTAACGAATTTATCACAATTCTGCGCATGGTTACGGAATCGTCTACCACAAGAAATTTTAGGTCCATAATTTTTCTTTCAGTTTAAATATTTTGATACTTCGTAAACTATTCTTTTAGGGTCAAAAGGTTTAATTAGATAGGAATTAGCTCCTATTTCCATTCCTTTTTGAATCTCGTTGCTGCCGGCTAAAGATGACAAAATTATTATCGGTATATCTTTAAACTGTTCATTGCTTCTCATCTTCTTGATTAATTCAAAACCATCCATGTTGGGCATATTTAAATCTGTAATAACCAGACTAATTTGCTTGTTTGGTAATTTTTCCAATGCCTCCATGCCGTCCACGGCAGGAATTATTTCGTAACCTTTCATTGCCAGGGCAAATGTCACGAACTTTCTAATTGAAGGAGAGTCATCTGCCACCAGAATTATTTTTTTCATTTTGAATTATTACTCCTTTTTGTAGCCAATTGTCTTTGGAAAATTAATTATACTAAACGCCTTGGATATCATGTGAAGAGTTTCTGCATAACCGATAAATAAGTAACCGCCTTTGTTAAGGGAATTATACAAATGATTAATTACCTTAACTTTGGCTTTTAAATCAAAATATATTAGAACATTTTCACAGAATATTATGTCATAATTAAACATAGCCCGCATTTCTATATCATCAACAAGGTTTAATATCCTAAAAGAAGCCATTTTTTTAATTTCCGGAACAACCTCAAAAGTGTTGCCTCTATTTTTAAAATATTTTTTCAAATAATATGCCGGAGTGTTTCTAATAGAATACTCCTTGTAAACTGCAGACTTAGCAGTTTGAATTACAGTTTGGTCAATATCCGTACCCACAATTTCAAATTCTATGTTAGGAAATTTAGGCTTTAACAAATCATGGATTACTATAGCAATTGAATAAGCCTCTTCGCCCGATGAAGAAGCGGCACTCCAAATCCGAAGCTTTGATTTTCCTAATTTTAACTTCGGGACTAAAATTTCGGGTATAACCTTTGCAACAAGTGCATCCAGTTGTGCCTGGTTTCTGAAGAAATAGGTTTCATTAATTGTTATTGCTTCATATAAATATTTTTTCTCCTGATTACCATCCCGTTTGAACTTCAACAATTCATAATATTCTTCAAACGAATTTAGTCCCAGAAAATTAATCCTTTTAAGCAGTCTGCTTTCAAGTAAATATTTCTTATTATCATGAAAATATATACCGCAACTATCATAAATTAGTTTTCTAAAGTTTTCAAAGATAAAATTGGACAATGTTAAATTACTGCTGATTTTAATCTGGTAACCGATTGCCGAATTGATAGTCGTATTTGGTAATTCAGTCATATATTCTTTTCTCGGTTTCTATTCTGGTTGATCATAAGAGTTTTGCTCAAGGACAAATTTTGCCCTGTCGCTTATCATTTCTTCCTTATCCTCAGTTAATTTAACAATTGCGTTTTCTGCAATTTCGTTATGTACATTACTTAGAATTTCAAGTAATTTTAATTTATTCCACAAGTTATTATCATTTAGCATCTTGTCAATAAACAATAGTGCTTTATCGGTATCGATTATGAACAGCAGTTCCATTGCCAATTTCCTGACTTCTTCATCCGGATTATCCAGAAAGTCTATTAAAGAGTCGGTTAAGTTTATTATCTGCAGCTCGGTAACAAAATCTTTGTAGCCTAATTCATCATTACCCATTATTTCCAAAGAAAGTTCAAGAAGATTTTTTAAATTTTTACAATCGTTATCCAATAGGCCTATAAAAATTTCGAAAAATCTTTTAGGATTCTCTAAAAGTTTCGGCTTAATCAATTTGTCGGTTTCATTATCCTCTCCATAAACCTTTATGTAAGCATTGGTAATATCTTCGCCTTCAAATGCAACAATTAGTTTTATGGCTGCTTTCCTATATTTTGAATCCGCTTCTTCAATAGTGTCGAGAATAGAATTCTTCATTTTCTCATCAAATGGTACATCAAGATTATATTTTTCTTTTAATAAATAGATTGATTCAATTATAGGCCATATTAACGGACCTTTTGTTTTATTTAACTCTGAAATAAGGAAATAAAAAGATTTTTGATCTCCTACCGAGCCTAAACTTTCAATCATTGAAAATTGTGTTAAGCTGTCCTCATCGTTATATTTTGAAATAATAAAATCCAATGCCTTGGAATTACCAATTTTTCCAAGTGCCTCAATTATTGTAGGCTTAAACAATTCGTTTCTATCATAAATCAGAATCATTTGATCCAGAGCGGCTTCATATTTTAAATTACCAAGTGCTTCTATGCAAGCCATAATCACATTGTCGTTTTTATTAATTTGCATAAGCTCCAATATTTCAGGTGCTGCCTTGGGTTCGCCAATTAATCCCAGAATATCCACAATAAATTTTTTATCATCATCGTTGCCTAAGTAAATATGTTCCAGCATGGTTTCAACCGAGTTGCTTCCGATTTTTAGTAAAATTTCACCTGCTAGGTTTCGAGTGGAAATATTAGGTGAAGAAACATATTTAACAAGATGTCCGGGAATCTGAGGACTTGGATTTACCGATAACATTAAATCAACCGTGTTTCGAACGCCTTTATCCGTATCTTCCAGCATTGTACATATATCTTCAACAAGTTCATCCGGTAAATTTTCATTGAATAATGATTCCACCGCTGAACATCTTTCTGTAGGATCTCCGGATTTTAATTGTTTTAACATACCAGTTATTACACTATCATTTCGGGTCATTTTATAATTCTCCCAAATGATTTTTCCTTAAAATGATTTTTATTTCTTCTATTCTCTTAAATTATTATCGAACGATTCATTAATATTTTTAGTGAATTCTTTTGTTTTTATTCAATTTTGGTGCCGTAAAAAAATATTTAGGATTCTACTTATTTCTTAAAAACACAATAATTAGTTGTATAATATTAACCAACTGAAAAAAATTGGACATATATTAAATGATAGATCCGAATACGGTTAAATAATTAGGTTAGGATTTAATTTTTAAAATATTGAATTAGGTTTTTCTAATGATGTTTTAATCGTTTGAGGGTGACCCATAAAAGTATACTATGATAGAAATACTGAAGTTATGAAGAAAAATCTATGACTGTACACTTATTATGAGAACACCCTCATTATTAATACCGGGCAAATTTTGTAATTGAGATGTTAATAAGCCCAAGGTTTAAAATTTTACTTTTAATTAAAGCCTGTTTTTTAAAAAATATACAATAGTCTTTAACTGAACTATAAATATGTTTTGCCGGTCTCTTAAAAATGATAACACTTTCAGTGAAATGAATTTATCCCTTCTCCTCTCTTCGTTTTCTAATTCCGCCGTCTTGTCGTAAGCTCTTTAAGAATTTGCTTTTACAGCGACGATTTTAAATAAAGATATTTCCTTATCAAACTATCTTTAATTATAAATTTTTGCGTTTTATATTTTTCGATTTTATATCTGAATCCGAATTTTGAACTCATCGGCAAACACTTATTAATTAACTTCATATCCGGCAAGAGATTTGCCGTTGGTTCCACTTTCGACTTTGTTTTCATCAATTTTAAAATGAGAGATCAGTTTTTCAAGATTTTGGGTAAGATTGCTCATCTCCTCTGTTGCATTCGCTATCTGCTGGGATCCTAAAGCACTTTGCTTTGTTACATTATTAATTGATTCAATGTTTTGACTGATTTCTTCTGCAGTTGTAGATTGCTGTTCACTGGCAGCAGCAACCAATACTGCAACATCCGATACCTTTTGTGCGCCGTCAATAATATCATTAAGAACTTCACCCGCTTTAATAGCCAATTCTTTTCCGGAATCAACTTCTTGTTTTCCTTTTTTCATAGACGCAACAGCTTCTGTTGTATCATTTTGTATCTGCTTTATCATTACGGCAATTTCTTTTGTAGCTTTAGTTGTACGCTCAGCTAATTTTCTAACTTCATCTGCCACAACCGCAAAACCTCTGCCTTGTTCACCTGCTCTGGCTGCTTCAATTGCAGCATTTAGTGCTAGCAGATTTGTCTGATCGGCAATATCCTCAATTACCTGAATAATTTCTCCAATAGAATCGCTGCTTTTTCCCAAAGCTTCAACGGTTTCCGCAGATTTTTTTACAACTTCGGCAATCCTCATCATACCGCCGATAGTATCTTCCACAACCTTTCCGCCCTGTTTAGCTTTATCACCTGAACCTTTTGCCGTTTCAGCAGCAAGAGAAGCATTTTTAGTGTTATCTAAAATAGTTTTCGCCATTTCTTCTATAGAGCCTGCTACTTCCGAAATTTGCTGTGTTTGTTCTCCTGCACCGGCAGCCATTTCTTCTACGCTGGCTGAAATTTGATTAGATGCACTGGCAGTAGAAAGAACTGTTTGCCTTACCTTATTCAATGCTTCGGAAAGTGAGGTAATTAGTGTATTTATATTGTCCTTAATTAACTGATGATCCCCCTTAAAATCACCTATAACCTTTTTCGTAAAGTCGCCCTTAGCCATAATTTTTAACACATCGGCGGAAGCATATATTGGTGCCAGTACGGCTTCGAGGATTGAATTAATACCTGTAATCAATTTCCCCCATTCACCTTCAAACTTTGATGAATTCCCCCGTACTGTTAAATTACCTTCTTTGTTTGCCTTAATCAATTTATCAGCTTCATTAAGTAATTCCTCAATCGTTTCGGCTTCTTTATTGAATGCAATTGCCAGAGTATCTTTATCTGAAGCTAACGGCACTTTGCTAATCTTACCAGCAGCAATTTGCTGAGCTGCATAAATTTTGTCAACCTGTGCATGTTGAAGTACTTTTAATGATTCAGCTAATTCTCCGACTTCATCTTTGGTATTATAGTTTATTACAACATCGTAATTCCCAAGTGCAAATTCTTTTACTACCTGTTTCAATTGTTCAAGAGGCTTTGCAATAGCAGGTGCAAGGTAAAATACCGAAAGTATAAAAATTACTGTACCGATTATAGAAAAAATTAACAGATATGTAACCGAACTGTCAACCGAGCTCTTAACAGTTGTGTTTAGTACATTTCCTTTTTGTGTTAATTCTTTATGAATATCTTCAAATTTATTTAATAATTTTACTCCGACTTCTTCGCCGGAAGAAGTAGCTATATCGGAAGCCATGTCATAACTCTTTGTAGCAGAAGCACTTAAAATTGCATCAGCTACTAAGCTTTTATATTGCTCCCAAATATTCTTTACTTGTGTAATTTTTTTACTTATACTGGTATCTAGATTCGATTTTGTTAGTGAAGTTATGCTGGAATCGATTGATGCCTTTAAACCATAATATTCTTTGGCGTTCTGATTAAATTTACCGGCAAAAGCAGGCATTGAAAATTGCATCATTAAGTATTGGATGTGCTGGTAATTTGAATATATACTGCTTATTTGTTCCTGCGGTATAATATACTCATCAAAAATCTGATCTTTAACTTTTAGCATTTTATTCAGCTGCAAAAAGCTGATTAAAGCAATTATCACCGAAATTGCTGCTAGGAAGCCAAATCCCCCCTGTATTTTCCGTACAAATTTTATGTTTGAAAACCAATTCATTTTTCTACCATTATTTTATTTAAATGAATCCGAATAAATTTAAATTAGTTTTAGAAATAAGATTTTTATTCCTTTGATTACTGAAGCTTAAATGTAATTGCAAGAGACAGCTTTACCTTAACAGGGACACCTTTATCTTCACCCGGAGTAAATTTCACAGATTTTATTCCCTTTATAGCTGCTTCATCACAACCGCCGCCAAGACTTTTAATAACCTTTACTTTATCAACATTACCGTTTTCATTTATGTAAAGGAGCAAATAAACTTTTCCTTCAATCCCATCCCTTTTTGCTACATCGGGATAAGTAATATTTTTATAGATTTCACTTAATCCACCTTTAGGCTGAGGCATAACTTGAGCAAAAGGCAAGTATGGATCCTGTTGTTGTGCAAATATTTTGTTTGATGATATAATTACCGTTAAAAATATTATAGAAATGAATAAAAAACTGAATAATTTCATTGTTATCCTTCTAATATTATTATTCTTTTTTAATTCTCACAGGTATATTATCGGAAGTTGTTTAAATAAGTTAATATTAGTAGGGTAAAAAATGTAATCTAGAGAAATGTTTAAAAGAAGAGACTTTTTACTACTTAACAAAAACAGGTCGTATTTTCATTGTTGGATCACTTCAAAAATATTCCAATTATGCAATTTAATCGTCAATTCATAATAGACGTGTAATAAAACACTATTTACCTCATTTACAGCAGAAAATTTATATTAATTTTTATCATCCAATATTGTTTTGATTAATTTTAATAACTCAAATTTTGTAAACGGTTTTGATATGTAGTGAGTTAATCCCCGGGATAAAAATTCGCGTTTATCATTTTTCATTGCAAATCCGGTAACTGCTACAACAGGCGTTTTTTCATAACCTGGAATATTCCTGATTTCTTGAGTTACTTCCATACCGTTCATTCCTGTACCTAATCCTATATCCATTAAAATAAGATCATATTTATTCTCCGCAGCAAATTTAATTGCCCCGGCTCCGTCGTTTGCTGTGTGTATAGTAAAATATTTATTAAGTATATAATTTAAGTAATTTAAACTAACCTCATCGTTATCGACAACAAGAACTTTCATCATAGTATGTTCTTTAAATGGATTATCCGGTTGTTTTTCAATTTTTTCAGCTTTTTTTATTTCCGGTTGAGTTGAAGGAAATTTCACTATGAAAGTTGAACCTTTACCCAGTTCACTTTCTACCGAAATATTTCCATTCATTAATTCAACAGATTTTTTAGTTAAAGTAAGGCCCAAACCTGTTCCTTCGAAATGTCTATTATATCCTTCGCTAACCTGCCGGAATTCTTCAAAAATAATATCCAAACTATCTTTTGGAATTCCGATTCCGCTGTCTTTAATTTTTATTGTCGACCATGACAAACCGTGATTTACTTCCGAATCAACTTCAATAATAATTCCGCCTTGCACGGTAAACTTAAGTGCATTGTTTATCAAATTGTTTATTATTTGTACAAAAATTCTTTCGTCAACATTGGAATATACATTCTCCTTAATAGAGGTCTTTATATAAAGATTTTTAGAAATAGCAAATCCTTCAAAGTTCTTTAAAACTTCTTTTATTAATCGGCCGATATTTATTTTTCTAAATAAAAATTCATGTTTATTCGATTCCAGCCTGGCTAAATCCAATAAATTGTTAAGTGTATCAAGAAGCCTTTTACCGCTGGAATAAATGGTACTTGCCATATCTTTATAATATTGATTTTTTAATTCGTTTTTTAATAATTCCGAAAAACCCAGTACGCCTATCATTGGGGTTCTTAATTCATGACTCATATTAGCTAAGAAATTAGATTTCAGCCTGTTCATTTCCTCCGCCTTTTCTTTTGCAGTCTTTAATTCTAATTCATAGGCTTTCCTATCTGAAATATCCCTAAAAATACTTAATACAAGTATAGAATGATTTATTTCAATTACTGAATTTGATACATCCACCCATAATTTCCTGCCGTTCCAAAGTTCAATTTCTGCCTCTTGTTTACTAACATATCTTTTATTTCTAATATTATCCTTAAAAATTATAGAAGCATTATCAACCGGTTTATAAATAAGTTGGTAAATTTGACCCAATAATTCATTTTCAGACTTCTCGAATAAATTACAGAATGCTTTGTTCACTCTTATTATTATTCCATCATCATTGCAAAGTCTCATCGCATCTTTGGAACTTTCCCAGACAGATCGAAATTCGACCTCGGATCTTAATATTAATTGTTCCGTTTTCTTACGTTCCGTTATATCTACTATTGTACCCATTACGGCTTTACCGTTTTCATAATCTATCAATTCGGTAAATAAAAGGGCGTCTATTTTACTACCTGATTTGGTTTTTAATATATATTCTATTTGTGTTACATTTTTACCTTCTAGATGAGATTTATAACTTTCAACTAACCGGTTTTTATACTTCGAATCAATTAATATTAAAAAATCAAAATTTGAATCATAAAATTCCTCACGGCTGTAACCCATCAACTCAACACATTTTTGATTTACATACACAACTTTACCTTCATAACTTATAAATATCATGTTGGGTGATTGTTCTGCAAGATAACGGAACTTTGACTCACTTTTCTTCAATTGTTCAATTGAATTTTTCCTCTCGGTAATATCTTCTTTAACGGCAAGATAATGTGTTGTTTCACCATTTGAATTTAATATAGGCGATATAGTAGCAGATTCCCAAATTAAGGTACCGTCTTTCATTTTATCCAAAAATTCTCCACGCCACTCCTTACCGGAGGAAAGAGTTTCCCACATTTTTTTGTATTCATCTATACTTGTATGGCCGGATTTTAAGATATTCGGATTCTTACCAATAACTTCTTCCCTTGAATAACCTGTCAGTTCACAAAAATGAGGATTCACATATTCTATTTTCGCTTCCAAATTGGTAATAAGTATACTTATAGGACTTTGCTCAACAGCTTGAGATAATTTATTAATTTCCTCTACGGTTTTATTACGTTCAGTAACATCTCTGGCAACTGAAACAATGTATTCTCGTTCAAGTCTTATCAGCTTAACATTAGTTTCTACAGGAAACCTGGTACCGTTTTTTCTATAATGAAAACGTTGTACTACTACCGAGCCGAATTTTTTTAAGTCAGAATCTGTTGTCATAAATCTTTTGGGATCAATATCTCTATCAACATCAAAAATTGTCTTCGATAATAATTCTTCTCTTGTATAGCCGAGGCTTTTCCAAGCATTGTCATTAACGTCAATAAATTTGCCGGTTTGCGGATCAATAATCTCTATAGAATCGTTTAATTGGTTGATTAGTGCGTTAAAAAGGACTAATGAAGCTTCGTTTTTTTTCCGTTGTGTAATGTCTACCGCATTGCCCAGTATTGCAGCTTTACCTTCATAATTTATAATATTTCCCCTAAATTCAACATCTATAATACGGCCGCTTTTCGAAATGATTTTAAACTCATATTCATCCGGAGGTGAATTACCCTTTAATCTTTGTACCGCACGTTCTTTGACCAAATCACGGTCATCAGGATGAACCAAATCCCAAAAATATTTATTCAGCAATTCATTTTGAGGATACTCGGTCAATTGAATCATAATTGGGTTTACATACTTAAATCGATTATCCTGAACAATAAAAATAGCCATGGCGGCATTTTCGGAAAATTTTTTAAAGCGCTCTTCGCTTTCAACTATTTTCTCCAGCAGGCTTTTCTTTTCATTGGAATATTTTAACTCCTCCTTAATCTTTGCCTGACTTCTATAAAATTTAATAAGGTAAAAAGTAACTAATAATAATAGAATTATAACTGCAGTGAGCAAAAGTATTGTATTATAGCCAGCATTATTCAAGTAGCTTAGTATATTTTCGTTTGATGTAGATACTACTGTCTTCCATTGTTCGTTATTTAATTTTATTGTACTGAATGAAGCAGTTTTTTCTCTATGACCTTTCAAAACATACTTCACTGTCCCGTTTTTGTTTGCTTCAATTATATTTAGGTAAGATTTATCGGCGTGGCAGTTCATACATTTCCCGGTAATATTGTCAACTCTTCTGGTTTCCATTTGAGGATGATCCGATTGAAACAGTATATTCCCCTCAATATCCATTACCCATAACGAATAAATATTTTTTTCTATATGAAGCTGTATTCTATTAAGATTGAAAAAATTATCTGCGTTAATTTTATAAGCGACAAAAATGTAGAAAGTTCTTCCCGTTCTATTTCTTTTATCTTCGGAGGATTTTATCGGGATGTAAATAATAAAGTTACTTGCTTCCTCTTTCTTGCTACCAAAATTTTTTTCGTCATCAATAAAATAACTTAATCCGCCTTTTATACAATCCTTTATTATAGTCGGCTCTAATTTAGCAGGAAACGCATTATTGTTACTTGACTTAACAAGAATTCCGTATTTGTTATAATATGCTATACTCTCTACATATGGCTGAAAAGATTTTCTAAAAAGTTCACCGTTTCTGGTTAGTTCAATTAAATCATTTGAGCTTCCATTTTTATAAATAAAATTTGTAAAATTTACAATTATATTTACTCTATCTGTAAAAGTGGAACTAATATCATCGGCTATATATTGCTGGTGATTATTAAATTCGGTAAATAATTGTTTTTCAGAAGATTTATATATAACGTATATAAAGAAGATGACGGATAAAAACAACACACCGGATATCACCAAAATCAATCTATACTTTTTCATATCTTTCAAATATTTCGAGTCAATTTAAGGCAACTACGCAAAATTTATACTAATAATAATACAATTATTCAAATAAAGAAAATAGTTTGAAACATAAAGCGGCAGGTGCTAATTATTACTCCTTTTAATTTTGATATTCAAAAATAATTTTTTCCAAGTCAATTAATGTAATCAACCTGTCTTCCAGTTTGGCAATTGCCATTATAAACTCAGAAGTTGTACCGCTTACAATTTCAGGCGGCGGTTCGGTAATATTTTTAGGAATTCTTAATACCTCTTTTACAGCATCTACTATAAAACCAACTGTCTTTTCTCTTACTTCTATTACTATTATCCGCGTATTCTTATCGTATTCTTTTCTTTCAAAACCCAATTTCGACCTTAAATCAATCACAGGTATCACCCTTCCTCTCAAATTCACAACGCCATCCACAAAATATGGAGCATTTGGGACTTTGGTTATTTGCAGCATCCTGTTAATTTCCTGCACAAATAAGATATTCACTCCAAATTCCTCATTACCTATAATAAAGCTTACTAATTGGAGTATTTCGGATAAATCCTTTTTTTGTTCTTCAACTTCGGGCATTCTTCACTCCTGATTAATGCTATTATATTAGCTCTAAATATTCCACCCTAATTATCGAATTACCGGGGAAATTCTTTAGGAAAAATTTATTTTATCTTTAAGATTACGGCTTTTAAATAATTGAGTGAATAAAAAGAAAGGATAAGAATCACAAGGACAAATTTTAATCCTAAAAATTTGCGCGAATACCTTTATATTATAAAACAGACAATGTAACTTTGTACCTGGAAAAAACAGCGGATATATAAAATAAAGAAATATAACTATCAATACACTTTAATAGAAAAAGTTTTAATTTTTTATTGCTAAGTTATGTAAAATATTATAATTACAGACTGATAATATTTTACAGTATAGCTAATATATAATTTCTGACGGGATATATTAAAAGGAGAAAAGGATAAATGGAATTAATGAAAGAAATACGGAACATTAGTAATAATTTGGATCCCAATAATAAAAATGAAGAATTTTTATCGGAAATTAATGTTAAGTTAAAAGAGTCTGAAAATAGACTAAGAGAGCTTAGTGAAAGGAAAGATAAATTTTTCTCCATAATTTCACACGATCTTAGGAATCCCTTCCATGCATTAATAGGGATGTCGGATTTGTTAGTAAACAATATTGATGACCTCTCCAAAGATGAATTAAAAACTATCGGCGAAGGGATTAACAAATCGGCAAAGAATTTATTGAATTTAGTTGACAATCTTCTCGAATGGTCTAGAATTCAATCCGATAAAATAAATATTAAACCTTCAACTTTTAAACTTTATCCGTTTGTAAATAAGATTATTTCCGTTCTGGAAGGAAATGCAATAAATAAAAAAATTCAAATAGAAAATATTATAGATAATAATATAAAAGTTACCGCCGACAAGGTTATGCTGACTTCCATAATACAAAATTTACTTTCCAATGCAATTAAATTTACAGGAGAAGGAGGGTATATAATAATATCTCAAAAATCTAATGATAAAATAATTGAGATCAGTATAAAAGATACCGGGACCGGCATGGATTCCGAGACTCTAAGAAAATTATTTATTTTAGGTGAAAAAAATTCCAAACCGGGGACTGCAGATGAAAAAGGGTCCGGACTGGGATTGATTTTATGCAGGGAACTCGTAGAAAAAAACGGCGGCAAAATTTATGTGGACAGTAAATTAAACAGAGGTACAACAATTAGTTTTTCCCTCCCCATAGTTAATTTATAATTTTTCATAAAATTAGTTAAAATATTTAAATTTTTTATCGATTATTAATTTGATGAACTATTATGTCATAACTTTTTAAGGGAAGAAAATGTTCAGACAGAATAGGATTAAGCTAAACTACATCCCTATGGCCTAAAATAGGATGGGTTTTTGGTGAAAACTAGAATTTTAATAGTTGATGGGGAATCGATCTTTGGTAAATTATTTGCAGCGGAAATAGAAAAATTAGGTTATAAGGTTATTGCAGTAATTTCAAAGACTAAAGAGGCTTCCTTTTATATCGAAAAAGGTAAAGTTGATATTATCTTTATTGAAGCTTCTAAGAGTATTCCTACTAAATTATTAAAGTATTTAAACTTCATTTGTTCGCGTTTTAATATCCCGGTAATTTTAATTGTCAACTCAATTAATAAGGAAATTCCGGAATATGGAAAGAATCCACAGCTATTTACATCCTTAATCAAACCATATAATCTGCACGAACTTAAAATTACAATCGAATTAGCATTATTAAAAGCCAACCAAATAAAAAGTAATAGCGATTTAAGTTGGCTTATAAAAATAGAGAGAAATATTATTCTGATTATAAATTCTGCCTATAACAGTAAAAAATTGATCAGAGATGTTTGCCGTAGCCTGGTATTAAAGTCTAAATTTCAGGCAGCGTTTATTGTTTTACTGGATAATACCAAAAATATAACTTATTCTGCACAGGCAGGTTTAAAAAACATTAAAGCTATAAAAAAATCATTCAAAAAAGACAATCCTTCCCTCTGGGTAAATAAGGTTTTGTCAAATGATAATATTGTTGAAGTTGATAATTTAAAAAACATAATGCAGCCTTTTTTAAATAATAATCAACAACCTTTAAATATCAGACTTAAATCTGATAAAAATACTTTAGGACTAATATCCGTCATTTTGGAGAAACGAAGAGTATCAAGAGATGAAAAAATTATTTTAAAAAATATTGCGTCATATATAGCATATTCTATCAACAATATTGAAATAAAAAATAAAAATCTGGAAGAATTACTGACTCGATCCAAAGCTAAATTCCGGATGGTTATTGAAAACGCTACAGACATAATATTTACTGCTAATCAAGACGGTAATTTTACATACGTTAATAATGCCGGGCTTATCAATACAGGCTATTCCGAACATGAATTACTTAAATCCAATTACCTGGATTTAATTCTGGAAGAATATAAAGACTCGGTAAGGAATTTCTACAAGAAACAGTTTGAATTAAAGCAAACCTCGGCCTACATTGAATATCCTTTTCGCGTTAAGACAGGTGAAATAAAATGGTACGGCCAGAATTCTACTTTGATATTGGAAGATAATATTTTCAAAGGTTTCCATTGTATCTCGAGGGATATAACAGAGAGAAAGCAATTTGAAGCTGAACTTAACAAAAGACAAAGTGAGATAACTACATTAGTTGATAATTTACCCGCTTTAGCATTTTTAAAAGATTTAAACGGACGTTATATAATTGCAAATCAAAAATTCTGCGACGCAATGGGCGTTACAAAAAATCAGCTTATAGGAAAAACAGATTTTGACTTTTTACCGGAAGAACAAGCGGAATCATATTATACGGAGGATTTAAGAGTTATTGAATCGGGAGAAATGCAATATGTACTTAAAGAAAATGTATTAATTAATAATAAATATTTAACTATCGGGACGAGAAAAGTACCTCTTAAAGACGAAAAAGGTATTGTGTTCGGTTTAATTGGTCTTGGATTTGATATTACTGAACATAAAGAAGCTGAGGAAGCTATTAAAAAATATACAAAAGAACTTGAAGAACTAAATGCTAATAAGGATAAACTTTTCTCAATAATTTCGCACGACTTAAGAAGCCCGTTTCAAGGATTATTAGGACTTTCAAGTGCTATTGTTAATGAATATGACAACCTTAGCCATGACGAAATTCAGATGTTTTTAGAAAGCATTAATAACACAGCCCAAAATCTTTATAATTTAATAGATAATCTGCTTCAATGGTCGAGAGTTCAAAGAAGCAATATAAAAATGAACCTTATGAAAATTGAGCTGCACGATGAAATCGAATATATTATAAGTTTAATTCAAAACAACGCGGCAAAGAAAAATATTCAAATTATAAATGAAACCGCTAAAGGAATTATCGTTAATTCGGATGTAAATATTTTAAATTCAACTCTGCAAAATTTAATTTCAAATGCCGTTAAATTTACTAATCCTGATGGAAAGGTTATCATTTCTGCAGTTAAAAAGGGAAATGTTGTGGAATTAATGGTTAAGGATAACGGAGTAGGGATCTCCGAAGAAAATCTCGGCAAGCTTTTTCGAATTGATATCAGGCATTCCACGCCCGGTACGGGAATGGAGTCAGGAACAGGTCTCGGATTAATTATCTGCAAAGAGCTTATTGAAATTCAGGGAGGCACAATCAGCGTTAAAAGTAAACCGGGTAGAGGAACGGAATTTATAGTAACACTTCAACAGCACTAATAAACACTCGTTAAAATTATTTCCAACATTTTATTAAATTAAGTCCTAAATTAAATTAATCTTAAATATTAAGGTATTATAAATAAACTTTAATCTCTCATAATGAGCAAATATAATATTCTTATTGTCGAAGATGAAAATATTGTAGCTTTAAATATTAAAACCATTCTTAAACATCTTCATTATAATACATTAGGTCCGGTCTCCTCCGGAGAGGCTGCAATTGAACTAGCCGTAAGTCAAAAGCCTGATTTAATACTGATGGATATAAAACTACGCGGGAAATTGGACGGAATTGAAGCCGCCGAAATAATCAAAAAGACTACAGATATACCAATTATTTATGTTACGGCATACAGCGATGAAAAAATCCTGAAGCGGTCTGTAGCTTCCGATCCTTATGGTTACATCGTAAAACCATTCGATAAAAAGGAACTTAAAACCGCAATAGAAATTGCAATGTACAAATCTCAGTCTAAAAAAAGATTAAGACAAAGCGAAATAAAATTCCGAGATTTGATTGAACAAATGAATGAAGGCGTAGTTCGGATTGATATGGATAATGTAATTCTCTTTGTAAACGAGCGCTTTTGTGAAATGGTTGGTTATTCAAGCAATGAATTAATCGGGAAAAAATTTAATGATCTCCTTTTATTCAATCCAAAGCAAGACTTAATAACAAAAAAGGGTAGGACAAAAGATAAAGAATTTTCCACCAGGTATGACCTTGAATTAAAGAAAAAAAACGAAGAAAATTTATGCGCTGAGGTAAGCAGTTCTGCGGTTACCGATGACGACGGGAAAGTTATAGGCTCTATCATTATTTTCTTAGATATATCGGGAAAAAGGGAAAGTGAAAAAATAGCTTCAAATCTTGCAGCCATTGTAGAATCTTCATTGGATGCAATATTTAGTGAAACACCTGAAGGGAGAATTATTTCATGGAATAACGGCGCCGTATTAATGTACGGTTATTCTGCTGAAGAAGTTATCGGCAAGCATGTTTCGATTCTTGTACCGCAGGAAAAGCGCAAGGAACAGGAAGAGATTATGTTAAAATTAAGGGGAGGAGAGTCTTTAAGTAATTTTGAAACTATTAGAATTAAAAAGGATAAAGAAAAGTTTTTTGTTTCACTAACCACATCGCCAATTAGAAACAGTAAGGGTGATATTATTGCATTTTCTACAATTGAACATAACATTGACAAACAAAAAAAGGCAGAGGAATTTGTTAGAATATCCGAACAGAAGTATAAAAATTTTTTCGAATATGCACCGGTTGGTATTTATACTTCCAATTTTGATGGAAACATCCTTTCCGCAAATTTAGCATTTGCAAAATTACTCGGCTGCAATACTCTTGAAGAATCACTTAACCTTAACCTTAACCGGGATATATATTTAGATAAAGAAATCAGGAATGAAATAATAGAATATTATGAAAAAACATTTTCTCCCGCCGATGTGGAGGTTCAATGGAAAAAACAAAACGGAGATACTATTTGGGTTCAATTAAATTTTCATTCAATTAAAGATGGGAATGGAAGCTTACTGCATTATGAGGGTTTCGTAAGAGACATAACAAAGCATAAAAAAAGCGAGGAGCAAATATTAAAGTTGTCAAGGGCTGTTCAGCAAAGCCCCGTATCTATTATAATATTAAATACACGCGGAAATATCGAATATATTAATTCAAAATTTTCTCAGATTACGGGATATTCTCAGGAAGAAATAAAAAATTCCAGTCCAAATTTATTGTTAACGCAGATGCTGTCTCTTCCGGAAAAAAGAGTTATCTGGGACACCGTAACTTCCGGCCATGAATGGAAAGGCGAATTTAAACATTCAGGAAAAGATAAAAATATAATTTGGGAATCTGCTTCAATATCTCCAATTATAAATGAGCAGGGTAATACAACACATTACCTTGCAATTTTCCAGGATATAACAAAAAGAAAGATACAGGAAGAACAACTCATTATTGAAAAAGAAAAGGCTGAGAAGTCCGATCGATTGAAATCAGAATTCTTATCCCAGATGTCTCACGAAATAAGAACACCGTTAAATAATATATTAGCTTACACTTCTCTCCTAAAAGAAGAATGCGAAGATAAACTCCCTGCCGGAATGGAATCTACATTTAACGTTATTGACGGCAGTTCAAAGAGATTAATAAGAACAATCGAATTGATCTTAAATTTATCAGGAATTCAAACCGGGAACTTCGAACCTAATTTTGAAATATTCGACCTTGACAAGGATTTGCTGGAAGACCTGGTTATGGAGTTTTATTCAAAAGCCAAATTTAAAAATCTGTCTTTACAATATGAAAATAGAGAAGGTGAAATGCTTATCAAAGGCGACAAGTACTCTCTGGGACAGGTTTTTATCAATCTAATCGACAATTCAATTAAGTACACCGATAACGGAGAAATTACAATAGATATAAAAAAACTTGAAGATAAGATTGTTGTAAGCATAAAAGATACAGGCATAGGTATATCTAAAGAATATATACCAAAAATCTTTGAGCCTTTTGTTCAGGAAGATACAGGCAGGCATCGAAACATTGAGGGTACAGGTTTAGGTTTGGCATTAGTACAAAAATATGTCGAAATTAATAATGCAGAGATTAACTTTGTTAGTGAAAAGGGAAAAGGAAGTACTTTTAATGTTATGTTTGTGCCGGCTGCTGAAAATAAAACTACTTAATATTTTTTGTTACTTCAATCCCCAGCTGCTCCATCCTATATCTGAGTTTTGATCTCGATAAGCCTAAAATTTTGGCGGCTTTTACCTGATTGCCGTTTGTTATCTTCAAAGTCTTTTGTAAAAGTGTTCTTAATACCTGATCAATTTTAATACCTGTGGAGGGGATTTTTAAAACAAATTTACCATCATCAATAACCGCTGTAGAAACAGTTTCCTGCAGAAAGCCAAAGTGGTTTTCTTTTAATTCATTGCCATCCAAAAGGATAATTGCACGTTCCATTACATTACGCAGTTCACGAATGTTTCCTTTCCACGGATAGGAAGTAAGAAGTCCCAGAGCTTCGGAATTTATACCTTTTATTTCTTTATTAAATTTTAGTGAAAATTCTTTTAAAAATGAATAGGCAAGAATCGGGATGTCTTCTTTCCGTTCTCTTAAAGCAGGGATAAAAACATTTGCAACATTTAAACGATAATATAAATCCTCCCTAAAATTTCCGTTTTTTACTTCTTCTTCAAGATTTCTATTTGTAGCAGCAAGGACACGAACATCAACTGAAATTTCTTTTTCTCCGCCCAGCCTATAAAATTTCTTTTCCTGTAATACTCTCAGAAGTTTAACTTGAAGATCTAGAGAAAGCTCGCCTATTTCATCCAAGAGAATTGTTCCTCCGTTTGCAAGTTCAAATTTGCCCAGCTTGGTTTTCTGCATTGCGCCGGTAAAGGCTCCCTTTTCATGGCCGAACAACTCGCTTTCAGCTAATTCTTTAGGAATTGCCGAACAATTTATTTGAATAAACGATGCATTTTTTCTCGGACTATTCTGATGAATATATCTTGCAAACACTTCTTTACCTGTCCCGCTTTCTCCTTCAAGCAAAATAGTTGTATCCGCACTGCCGGCCAATTTTTCAACGGAGGAAAGAAGTCTTTTTATTTTCGTACTTTTACCAAAAAATTCCCTGGTAAGCTCATCTTCTTTAACAATTAGTTGAAGTTTCTCAACCTCCGATTTTAATGTTAAATTTTCCAAAGCCTTTTTAAGTACGAGTTGTAATTGTTCAATATCGATAGGCTTTAATAAAAAGTCGTACGCACCGGATTTAATAGCGGTTACAGCCATTTTAACATCTGAATATCCGGTAATCATAATTATGGGAATATGAAAAAATTTTTTTTGAAATTGTTTTAGAAGTTCCAGTCCATTGTGAGTGGTTAGGTAAATATCAAGCAGGATAATATCAGGTTCAAATCCTTCAATCTTATTAAATGCCTCTCCTCCGTCTTCGCACGTCTCGACATCATAACCAAGTTTGATCAGAAGCTTTTTTAATGAAATGCAAATTAGGTTGTCGTCATCAATGATTAGTATTTTGAATTTCTGCATTTTCCTTTTCTAAAAGTAGATTAAACTTTATAAAGAATCTGGTGCCTGCTCCATATGTACTTTCAAAATCTAAAACTGCATTGGACTCTTCTAAGAGCATTTTACATACACTTAAACCCAGCCCGGTACCTTTTTCTTTATTTGTATAAAAATCCTGGAATATTTTCCCTTTATTTTCTTCCCTTATACCTATTCCATTGTCCCTAATTTCCCAAATTAAATAATTTGCGCCTTCCGAATATGTTTTTATTTTAATCTCACCATTAGTATTGCACGATTCAATTGCATTGGTAATTAAATTTATAAATACCTGTAAAAGTTTACTTTTGTCATAATAACCTACGAAGTCCGACGGATCTAATTGAAGCACCATTTTGATGTTTTTTCTTTCTGCGTTAGTCCGCATAATATCATAAGCGCTTTTTGTTATTCCGTTTATTGAGCAAGCTTTTTTATCGTTAAAATTTTTACGGGTGAAAGTTAGAATGTCATCAATTAAATATTGGATACGCTCCAATGCATCCAAACAAACAACCACAGATTCATTTGCTTCTGAAGGAAGTTCATTTTCAACCATTTTTAAATAATCAAGGTTTAATTTTATTACGGATAGAGGATTGCGAAGGTCATGCACCAAGCTGGCAGATAACTTGCCTAAAAGTTTTAATTTATCGTCCTGAACGGTATCAACTGTGGACATTACCAATTTATTATATTTTGACTCGAATAATTTATAATTCTAAGCGGATATAATAAATATTTAGTAGATCATTAGCAAACTAAATTTAAAAAAAATTAAATTAGTTTAAATAATTATAAATATGAGTGGATAATATATTCTAACTATTCTTTATTTGATCTAAAATCTTATCGGCTACCTTGTTAATAACTTCGTCTTTATCATAAAAATTATTATTAATATTGTCCTTTATCTTATCCATCTTCGTTTCTTGATCACTCGATTTTTGTATACTTAAAGCCTCTTTCGATAATTCGAGTTTATCCTTTACCGATTTACCCTTATTATTTGTACTGTTCTTAGGCTTTTCAGTAGACTGTGTACCGGAAAAATAATTATTATTTGAAAGAGGTTTTATTTGCATTTTTTCACCTGATATAGTTAACCAATTTTTTTTGATTTAAATTATATTTCATCTGAACACTTATTCTGTCCAATTCTCGCTTTTTATTCTCAATAATATTATCGAAAGATTTTTTTAATTGTTTAGTTAAATTAGTCAATTCGGGTTCAAAAATCATCAATTCTGCTTTAGTATAATTGGCTAAAAGAAACGATTTGTGCTTTTGTGACTCGTTTAACAGTTTTTTAACATAGGAAAAATTCCTGTTAAAATTACTGTCCGTAATATCATTTATGCTTTTATCAGCCTCTATTAGTAGAAACTTGATCCGTTCTATTCTATTTTTCATAATGAATTAAGAGTTAAAATAATTAGTTATTGTAACGCCAAAATAAGTTTGTGCAGTATTTGTCAAATCTACGAGCTGTGCTTGAAGATCTTCATATTGAGTTCGTAATGTATCCGAGCTTTTGGTTATACTAGCTTGTGCGGACGAAATTCTGTCTGCATAATTTTGGATATTGGTGTCATATGCTGACTGTTGTTGAGTTAGATAACCGGTGGAGCCAACGTACGGGTTAAGTGAATTATAAAGTGTATTTGCAATTCCGTTTTCAGAACTGAATAAATCCTTTACTTGAGATAAATTGTTTGTTAAACTTTGGTTTAATAATGTACTATTGGATACGCTTAAGCCATTAGTGGAATCGAAAGAAATACCAATTGAAGAAAGCATATTAAGGGCATTTTGAGATAATCCCGAAACGGGACTTATTGCTGTTGATGTCATTATATTTAAAATTGATGACGCATTCATGTCACCAGACAATACCCCTCTTCCGGTGGTAGCTGATACAGCAGAGTTAGTTTTAAGATACTTATAAAGAGCATTAAAATTAGTAATAAAAGTATTTATCTGGGAGGTCATTGATGATGTATCGCTGTTAACCGATACCGTAGCATTTGGATCGGAAGACTGCATAACTGAATTTAAATTAAAAGTTACTCCTGTAGCAAGATCACTAATGGAATTTGAGTCTCTTTGAATTTCGATTCCGTTGAAATTTAATTTAGCATTTAGCTGATTCCCGGAAAGAGAGGTATCCGAGTAAACATAACCGGCAGTATTGGAATTTTGAACGAAAGTAGTCCTGGTTGTACCAAGATTAAAATTTATTGAGCTTAATGCAGTACCGCTGCCTGTGTCCGAAATATTTTTTATTATGTTATCAAGTCCCGTATTTTTAGAAGTTACGGATAACTGTGATAAACCTGTAGAAGGTGTAAAAGCCGATGCAGTTACAACACCCGAAGCAGCTATTAAATTTGAAGTTGTGATTCCCAGATCGGCTGCAAGTGTCCCGCTCGAATCGGAAATACTAATGCTTTTTGAAGTATCATTACCGGTAATTTGAAGCATTTCGTTAGAAGAGTTATTTGGATCTGTTACAATCTGCGCAGTTACTCCTGAAACATTTGAGTTAATATTTTGAACTAAATCCTTCAATATCTGATCGTAAGTTTCACTTCCGCTTCCGCCTGAATTTACACTAACCGTAGTTGTAGTTCCTCCTACATTAAAAGATATTGTGCTTGCTCCGCCTGTATAAGAATTAGCAGCAGTTTCAGATTGAGAAGTTACAACAGCCTGGTTAGAATTAATTGCATCGGCGATTTTTTGCATTACTGTTTGATTTGTTTCCCCGGTTCCGAAGGTTACGCTTACATTACTAACCAAATCACCCGAAGTTGAGCCTGTAGTAATCTGGAACGTATGTGTTCCCGTTATTGAATTTGCCGTACTTGAATCTAAGCTTTGAGATATTGCAATATCGCTTTTGGCAAGCTGTTCAACACGAATATCATAATTACCAACTGTAGCAGAATTACTAGCAGTTGCGGAAACAAAATTTGTGTTTGAAGAATTTGCCGCAATAGCTGCAAAAACTGAACTATTGTCCGTAGACGTAAAGCCTGACAATCCTGAAACAAGAGTATTAAGGTTCGATATTATGGAAGAATAAGAAGAAGATAAATTTTGATATTTGGTTTGAACGGTTTGTAATGGCGTTACATATATACTGGTTTGCTGCGATTGATACGCGCTAATTAATGAATTAATTCCGGATGTTGTTAAAATTGTTCCCGACATATGATCACCTCTGCATATTAAAGGCAGTTAACCAGGATTCTCTTAATTCGGTTAAAATCTTATATACAATATCATAATTCTTGTCTCTCATTTCATTCTGACAGTATTGATAAAGTCTATGCAATCCTGTAGAGATTTCTACAACTTCTTCGCCATCCCATCTTAAAGAATTAATTAATTCCTGCAAAGCACTGTTGGTTTTTGACAGATTTTTCCTCTGGCAGTTAAGTATTGCAAAATCATAAATCTTTATTAAAAGCTGCTGAGGAGTAGCTTCCAATATTTCTTTTACCAGGTAATTGTTAATCCGATTTGAATTTCGCTTTGCCAAAGTTGTATTATACATTTTTTTCCTTTAATCCTTTTAGTAATTAGAAATCCCCCTCCATCTTTTAAATGGAGGAGGAGTTTTCTAAAAGTTACCTATTATTGAAAGAGTTTAAGCAGATTTCCCGGAGCCGAGTTCAATTGTGACAACATAGAAGTAGCAACTTGCTGCTGAATTTGACCTTTAGTTGCAGCTAATTGTTCCTGAGCTATATTAGCATCAAATAATCTTGACACGGAAGCTGTAGAGTTAGTGATAGCTGTAGATAAGAAATCACTCTTTACACTTAAACGCTGATCAAAGTTACCAATACTATCTAATGCTGAAGTTACTACTGCCCCTAAGGTGTCTAATGAACCAGCTATGCTTCCGATTGCATCAGAAGTTGTTCCTGTGGCAGCTAATGTAGTCAATGCATCAGCAACGGCAGTACTTACATTAGATAAACTAACATCGCCTACTGTAACGCTAGATGTACCAGTTAAAGATGAACCGGCGTTTGCATAATTAATGTTCAATGTATCTGTATAATCGGCACCGGTCTGGAATGAAAATACACCAGGAGAAGAGCTGCTGCCAACAGATGATAACAATGTACTATCGTTATATTTAGTCGTGGCAAAAATATTAGCTATTTCACTTGCCAGAGCTTTAATATCATTTGATGTACTGGTATTATCTGTTGCAGGGTTTGTAGCAGTTGCAACCTTAGCTTTGAGCTGGGTTATAAGATCGTTAACATTACTAAGAGCAGATTCAGCCGTAGCAAGCATGTCCTGTGCATTACCAACATTCGATTGAGCCGCCTTCATAAGCTGTACCTTCTGATTAAGTGCCGTACCTACGTTATAACCAGAAGTATCATCCGCAACGGAGTTGATCCTTTTTCCCGTAGCTAGTTGTAACTGAGCTTTTTCGGTATTGGAATTAATAGTTGCTAACGCATTATATGCCATTAGCGCATCGATATTGGTGTTAATTGAGAAACCACCCATAATAAACCTCCATGTTTATTTAATTTTGTTTTTACGGATATCCATATCCGTTTTTTGGTTATTTATTGAGAACTTTTCATTCTCAAGTTTATTATCGGTAGCAGATTTTAATTGTTTAGTCTAACCGGTAAAATTTATATGCTTTACTCTCTTTGATTTTATAGGAAATTATATTTTAAAATTTTTAGCCTTAATACAAACAACCTAATAAATATATTGAACCGCGCTGCCGATCTAGTTTTTATTTATTAGGTCATCTGCTTGTGCTGACTATAAATTTTTCAGATTACTATCAAGAAGTTTTGAATTATTTGGTTCTAAGGATGCTATACCTTTCCATTTTGCCCAAAATAATTTTCTATAGCGTTCAATTATTTCACCGGCAGTTTCTTCTTTATCTAAATAATTAATTTTTCTTAAGGCACGTATTGAACCTCTCCATTCATGTTCATAACCGTTAACCGGAACTATATAAGATTTCAATCCATTCTGCTTGACTTATAATCCGAGGTCCTATTCTTCAAAATAGCATGGCGTATACTGGTTGTCGAATTTTAAAACACCACTGTTTAAAAGTTCGGTTTTTACGGCAAATAAAGAACCTGAAACAGCATCAACTTCTACTGGGTTATCAAATAAACCCTTGTTAAAAGATATTATATCTTTTGCCGTTTCAAAATTTAAAAATGAACCCTGCGGTCCTACAATTGCTGAATCCTTCAATGTGAGTAATTGTCTTTCTAAATCATCAATTGTCACTTTTATTATGTGTAAAAAAGAATTAATTCCCTTTTCAAACGGAAGGAAATATTTTACTGCATCAAAATCTATTACTATTAATTCAAAACTTCGATACACCTAGCGAAAAGGGAATTAATTAAATAAACTTAAGTAAGTTTTCGGCGGAAGCCTTCCAAGTGAATCTCTTCATAAATTCCCCTGCATTTTTTCCTATTTCTTTTATAGAATCTCTATTGTAATATGCATATTCAAGCTTTGCAATTATCTCATCAATATACGGCTCTTCCCAATCCGCAATTAACTTTTTGTTCTTATCATATATTTTAAACTCTTGCATCCTTTCCAGCATGAGTGAATTTTCCTTAGTAAGAATATCCTTATGACCGGTGTTGTAAGAAGCAATAACCGGTTTAGCACATGCCATATATTCCATCATTACCAAATTTGTGCCGCCTTCGCAACGGTTCGGGAACAATCCTATGTCCGAACTCAAATATAAATCTCTAAGCTTATTGTTAGGTACTATAGGCAGAGTAAAAACCTTATCGCCATCAATACCGTTGATGTAGCATAAGTTTACCATAAAATTTTTCCATGTTTCACCTTTGTACGCGTATTTAATGTGCTTAGATTCTCCCATCGAATGCATGGTGTCCGGCCACATGTTGTACCAAGCGTTGATTAATACTATGTCGGAATACTTCTGTTGTAGAATTTTTATTACCTTTAACACAAGGTCCTGTCCTTTTCTTAATTCAAATTTGCCGCCGGAAAAAATTACAAATAGATCGTTGTTTTTTTGCCTTTCTTCAGGATAAAAAAGTTCCGGATCAAAACCTTGAATTAACAATCCTGTATTTTCTACCTTTCTCTCATTTAATTTTTGCACATTCCATGATGAAGCACCTAAAATAACATTAAAATCATGAGCATTTTTAATTGCTATATCGTTAAGTTCGTATTCAAAAACTGGATGTCCGATATTTTTGGTGCCTATAACAGGGTATAAGGTACTAAAATCTTTATTGTTCAATATTTGAAATACCGTGCCGTTTACTCTTCCAGTTTTAATAAGTCCAGTATCTTCATCTAAATTTATAACCTTTATTTTTTTTGACAGTTCTTTCTTAAAATATTTACTAACAATCCCCCATCCATAATTTTCACCTGAGGTTAAGCCCAAATAAATAATTTGTCTATCATAAGGAACATTGGAAGAATCCGCATTAATATTCTCCATTTTTTTATTTTTAGTAAATTTTATGAGATCTTTCTTTAATTTAAAGAACGCAGAATCCCAATCTTTGAATCGAGGTTGTCTATAAAGCTTCATTGATGGATACCATTCAGTCCTTTCCCCCTCTTCCATCCATCTCCAATCCGGTACATACGGAAGCAGGAGCCATGTTTCTTTTCCCATTGCACCGGCAAGATGAGCAACCGAAGTATCAACGGTTATTACAAGGTCAAGGTTTTCAATAATCGCAGCAGTATCGGCAAATGATTTTATTCCGTCGCTTAAATCCGAGATCAGCAGCTGGTAATCTTTTATTTGGATAACCGGAATCCCCTTTTGAAGGCTGTAAAAATGAGTTCCTTCTATTGAAAATAATGAGGATAGCTGCCTAAGTTTTACAGAACGGTTTCTGTCATTTGTATGGGTCGGATTTCCGGCCCAGATTATTCCTACTTTCAGTTTACTATCATAATTAAGTATTTCAGCCCATTTATTCTTTAAATTTTCGTCTGCAAAAAGGTATGGTTTATTAGGAGCAGTATCCGGTTCATATGCTTTAAGATAAAGGGGCAGACTTAAAAGAGGCAAGGCAAAATCATATTCTATATCAGGCTCTTTAGTCACAACACGTTCAATTATTTCATCAATTCCATTAAATCCTTGAATTAATAAATGCATTTCTTTTTCACATTCAAAAATAACATAGCAGCCTTTTTCTTTTAATAACGGAATATATCTTACAAATTGTAAAGCATCGCCTAAGCCCTGTTCTGCGAATACAAGGACTCTTTTATTTCTCAAATCATCGTTGGTTTTAAATACTTTTTTAAATTCCCTTTTCCCAAATTCTTTTCTGTGAACTCTCCATTCATACTCTCTCCAACCTTCTTCGAAGTTCCCTTTTATTAAAAGTGCTTCTGCCTTATTATAGTGAGTAACAACATTCTCAGGATCATAATTTAAAGCTAAATTAAAATATTTCAATGACTCATTAAAATTCTTAGACCGATAATACGCCAGCCCGATATTTGTATAAGCCATAGATATTTGTTTCTCGCTGCTTTTATTTTCCAATGATAAAGAAAGTACTTTATTAAAATATTCAAGCGCCTCTTCGAATTTTTCATTTGTTAATTTAATTCCTCCAAGATTTAATAACGAATTGGTATATCTCGGGTTTACCTGTAAAGCTCTATTATAATATTTTTCAGCTTTAGAATAATTTTTCAAATCAGCATAAATTAATCCTAAATTATTCAGCACTTCCACACTATCATGCTTAATTTCATCAGCTTTTTTATAATATTTTAATGCTTTCTCATTATCGTCCATATAGTGATAGCATACTCCGATATTATAATTTATTTCCGCATCTTCTGGTTTCTGAGATAAAATTTTATTGAAATAATCTAAAGCTTTAACATAATTTTTTAACTGGAAGTATACTATTCCCAGGTATTTTAGAAGATATAGATTTTCAGGTGATTTATCGAGAAGGTTGTTAATATAAGTTTCAGCATTTTTATAATCCTTGTTTTGAATTAACTGGACAATTGTTTTATATTCTATTGATCCGTTACTTTCAATCGATATTCTTGAAAGATTACCCTTAGCCTCATCATTATCCGGTTTAATTTTTACAGCCTGCTTAAATTCAGCTTCTGCATCTTCATATCTTCCCATATCTTTGTAAATTATAGCAATATTATTATGCGCTTCCGATAAAAAGGGATTCAATTCCAATGCCCTTTTGTAAAAAATTAAAGCTTCATCGTTTTTTTGCAGATTATGAAGACACAATGCAAGATTATAATAAGCTTCAGTATGATCCGGTTTTAACCGGATTATATCACGGTAAAGCGGTTCCGCACCAATATAATCTCCGAGAATTGACTTAACGACAGCAAGAAAATAATTAATTTCGGTGTTAGCATTTCCATTCAATATAAGATTTACTAATATTCCTTCGGTTGAGCGGTAATCTTTTCTCTCAAATAATTTAACGGCTTGTTGATAGTTATCAGTCATTTTGATTCTGTTTTTAATCTTTTAAGTTTATAAAATAATAATTTTACTGATGTTATTATTCAATCTTAAGTTGCAATCGACAATCAGTAAATCATCCGTTAATTAGCAGTCCTATTTTTTCCTTTAATATCTCAAACTTCTCATCAAATTCCGGTATACCTCCGAATTCTTTCTCGGCGAATAAAAGTAATTCCGGTATTTCATCAAATTGATTTTTTCCCACTAGCATTGAAATTAAATAAAACAGCGCCGAGGGATCTTTTTCTTCAAATTTAAATGATTCCCTAAATTCCGCAGTAGCTTCATTGAAAAAATCATTTTCGGAAAACAACAGCCCCAATGTTTTGTGAAACTTGGAGTTCCCATTAAAACGGATCTTAAGAAGTTTTAAAATTTCAAGTGCGGTCTTCTTATCATAATAATTAGTTATAGCCGCTAAAAAAATATCAATATTATCTTCCGATATTAGAATGCAAATGTCTTCATTTTTAATTCCGGCAAGAGTTTTATTCTCAATCAATCTCAATAAGATTTCAAAAAATTGTTTGTTCTCCCGGCGCATCTCCTGCATGAAAGAGTCAAGATATTTTTTGTTCCCAGATATTAATGAATAATAAACACCCTTTGATATTATTAATTCCGAATGTAATCCGACGGCAAGTTCCGAACGGAAAGAGCCTTCCGTTATTTCATGATTGACATTTAAAGCCTTTCTGCAGAATTGAATTGCCTCATCTTTTTTATTTAACCTGAAATATATATCCGATGCCAGCATATTTAATAAAACACCGGACGGATCTTCCTGCAGTCCCGCATTTACAAATTTAAGTGCGTTTTCTAGGTTATGATTTTTTAGCTCATAGTTCGATAAATTTAAATAGGCATATGCATTATATTCATTTTTTAAATTCTTTTTATCCGTTGCTTCCAAATAATATTTTCTTGCACTTTTAAAATCTTTTAAAACAGAGTATGTATTCCCGAGCTGAAAAGCATTATAAGCCGACTTTTCGGATTCATATTCTTTTATCAACAAACTTAAATTCCTTCTGGCTTTTTTTTCAATATCCTCTTTCGAAGCATTATATCCTAAATGAATTATCTCAATTCCGGCATTAAATATCTTATATCCGTTCTTAATCAGAGAGTTTTCTATCTGTTCGTGCACCTTACCGGTAAATTCAATTCCTTTGGTATTCCGGAAAAGTCGTACATATTTCATATAATGAGGTTTTCCGTTGTTATCGTCCAGGCTTCTAACGATACACTTGTAGCCGGCTAATAGATCCCGCTCCGTTAATTTCCTCAATTCGGATACGGATTTTTTTGATAATCTTTCGTCGGCATCCAGATATAAAATCCAGCTGCCTGAAGACTTGCTTAAAGCAAAATTTCTTGCCGAAGAAAAATCGTTTATCCATTTAAATTGATATATCTCTGCTCCGAATTCTTCGGCAATATTTACCGTATTATCTGTGGAGCCGGTATCAACAATTACTATTTCATCAACAACATTTTTTACCGATTCAAGGCATTCTTTTAAATATTTTTCTTCATCCTTAACGATCATGCTGAGAGTTATTTTGGCGGATTTATTCATCGTTAATTCTTAGATGCAATTATATACTTGCTTCCGACAGGTTTAACAATTTATTTACTTTTTCAAGTCCGCCTAATGCGAACTGATTATCCGGATTATTTTCCAGGGCATATTCATACATTATTTTAGCCTCTTTGTCTTTGCCTTCAAGGTAAAATAATTCAGCCAAACCGGCACATGCCTGTGATGATTTTGGATTAACATTTAATGCTGCTTCAAAGCATTCTCGTGCCGCATCCTTGTTGTCCAATCCCAAATAGTTAAAGCCTTTTAAGTTTTCAAAAGCGGAGGTCAGCTCTATATTTTTCTGTGAGTAAAATAATTCTTCAGATTTATTCAGATTTTCAATTGCCTCATCAAAATACTTAAGTCCGAATAATTCAAACGATGACTCAAGAATTTGATTTAGAGCCGCTTTAAATTTGATAGAATCTACATCGCTTAAATCATCTTCAAGATCGGAATGATCATACGGTAAGCCGAGCATACGGTTTACTTTTGATAATCCACCTGCTGCAAATAAATTGACCGGATTATATTCTAACGCTTTCTCGAACATCATTTTAGCTTCTTTATCATTATTATCTAAATAAAAAAGCTCTCCAAAGCCGGCAAAGGCTTGAGAAGATTCGGGATTTACATTCAGCGCCGTCTCGAAACTTTTCCGGGCATTTTCCTTTTCATCAAGTCCCAAATAATTTAAACCTTTTAAATTCTCAAAAGCCGATATAATCTCTTTTTCTTTTTGTGAATAGAACTGTTCTTTGGATTTATCAAGGGTAGCTATTGCTTCATGAAAATTTTTCTTACCGAAAAGTTCAAATGACACTGTTAAAATTTTATTTAAATCAGATTTTAATTCCGATGTTTCTTTATATCCTTTGTTTTCATCCAACGAACTTTGATTTTCCACAATACCAATGATTTTACTAACTTTGTTTAGACCGCCGATTGCAAATAAATTTTTAGGATTATTTTTTAGCGCCCACTCATACATAGTTTTTGCATGCTGGTCATTTCCGGTTAAATATAATACTTCTCCAAGTCCTGCACATGCCTGGGACGATTTGGGATCAAGATTAAGTGCCTTTTCAAAGCAAGATTTTGCGTTGGCCACATCTTTTAATCCCAGGTAGATAAAACCTTTCATGTTATAAAAAGATGACGCAAAACTTTTGTCAGTTGGATTACTAAGATGTCCGTTAAACAATCTCTCGGCTTGAATTAGTTTATCCAGAGCATTATTAAAATTTTTCTCGTTAAAAAGTTTATATGCGTCTTCAATTAATTTATCTGTTTCACAAGCAGAATCATTATTCAACTTCTCTGATTCTTTTTTATCATCAATTGATCCCAGTAATGAATTAGCATCATCAGGATAATTAAAATGTTTATTTACTTTTGCTAATCCTTCTATTGCCGATTGATTTCCAGGATCATTTTTTACGCCCCATTCATACATTGTTTTGGCTGCTTCAAAATTACCCGAAATGAATAGTACATCGCCCAAACCACTGCAGGCAAGAGAGGAGCTATGGTTTTCTTTTAATGCTTTTTCAAAATAAAATTTTGCATTTTCGGTTTTTCCTGAAAGCAAGGAAATATTACCTGCCAGATTAAGCAAGTAAGTCAAATCCAGTTCCTCGGCTTTATGATGGTACCGGTCATACATTTCAATACAGCTTCTTAAAAATTGAAATGCAGCCGAATAGTCTTTATCCTCTATTAAGGACAAGGCTCTATCAAGGTTTTCAACGAATTCGTTTGCACTTAAAGTAATCATAATATTTTTCCCTTTAATTTGTTTTCCCTTCGGATTACATATTTATTACTTAACAAAATTGGTTTTACATAATTCGGTCTCAATATATTCTAAATTGGATTTGGCAATTTTATTTGCAGGATCTTGGTCGATTATTTTTTCGATTAATCTCAATCCGGCTTCAAAATTGGATTCCAATATTTCAATTACAGATAAATTATTCAGAGCATCAATATTATCCGGTTTATATTCAAGAATATTTTTTAATATTAAACGAGCATCATTCAATTTATTTTCTGATATATAATTTTCAGCAATTTCCAACTGTTTATCTGCATCTAATTTTTCTTCATCATTATTTTCACGTAAAATAGGTTTTGAGGAAATTTCTAAAATCCTATTTTGTAAAATTTTGAAAGCATTTTCCCAGGTCCATTTTTGTGAAACCGATTCAAAAGCTTTCCGACTAAGTGTTTTCATTGCGTCCGGATTCTTATAGGCAAAGAGTATTTTTTCTTTCAGATCATCCAAAGACGGCTGCAGAATCCAAGGATAATCTACCGTTTTATATTCACCGATTCTTTTTTCTTTCAAATATTCTTTTTTAGAATTTATCAATAAACTGTTTTCGCTATTACAAAAATCTGCTGCCGAACCGCCGGCGGTGACAATTACCGGAACTCCGCTTGCCATTGCCTCCAATATTGGTAAACCAAATCCTTCACCACGGAAGGGATGAACTAAAACATCACAAGCAGTATATAGTCCCGCAATTTCTTTTTCATTTAATTCCTTATCGATATATATAATTTCGGGTGTACCTTTTTTATTCTTTAATTCAAGAATTAAATCCTTAAAATTTTGTCCCTTATAAAATGAATTTCCGCCCATATCTTTGATAATCAAAGAAACATCATCGTCATTTGTAAAAACTTCACAATATGCCTGCAGCAGAAGGTCAATCCCTTTTCTATATATTGTGCCACCCACAAAAATGAATTTAAATTTCTTTTTAGTCGGTAATGAGTACTGTTTTACATTAGGATTAAATACCTCCGGATCAAATCCGTTCGGTACTACAAAAACTCTGTCGCCCGGTACTCCGCTATCAATATATACCTGTCTCACATAATTGCTTGGCACCCACATTTCATCGACTGATTTTAAAAATACTTCCACCCAATCTTGGGGAAGACTTCCAAATTCCCACGGTTGTATAACAACCCAGCGACCTTTGTCGGGAGTATTTAAATTAGGCGGCCATTGATGGCGAACATGTAAATCCGTGTTTTCTTGATTTGCTTTTTCTTTTCCCAAGAGATTATAATAACTGCTTTCGGGGAAAGGTTTAAATTGATCCCCTTCTGTTTTTATTAACGAAAGATTAAAGTTTGCTTTAACAATTGAAGTACACAACTCTCTATTAACCAGAGCGAGAGAACTATTAACGAACTGTGCACCCTCCCAAATTATTGAGATATCACTGTTTAATATTCTTTTTTTAGATGAAATTTTATTTAGTTCATCTAACTTTATTTTTTCATCAATTTTATTTAATCTATCAACTATAATTTTCGCTACCACATCAAGGTTAAAATTTTTAATTATGTCTTGTCTTGCCCTAAGACCTTTCTTTTTTGCTTCCTGAGGATTGTGATATATATGCTTTAATATCTTTATTAGATGTCCTTCGGAAGGTTGCGCCCATTTATGACCGATATACGAATTTATTTCATTTCCCTTAATTTCTATTAATTCTTCGATATCTATTAAATATGAATTTTCATTTGTCATAAATTCCGTATTGCCGCTCCAGTTCGTACCTATAACAGGTAGTGCCATTGCCATTGCTTCCATATATGGACGTCCCCATCCTTCGCCTCTCGACGGAAGGACAAAAGCGTCTGCCGATTTATACAGTCTTAATATATCATTAAAGGGCAATTGTTTTGTCAGTAATTCAATTCTTGGTAATTCTTCCTTTTTATATCCGCCCTTTTCGATAAGCAGGCTGATCTTATCCTGGATAAGTTTTTTAGTGTCAACATCATAATTACTTAATAAATAAGTACGGAGATATAAACAAACATCATCTTCTTTTTTAAAGGTTTTAAAGTATGCATTTAACAAAATATCCCAGCCTTTTCGGTTGGTCCACTCAAAAATCGAAAGGAAATTAAAATTAGCTCTGTTCGGTAATTCAAGTATATTAACTTTATCAGGATCAAGAATATCTGTATCAATGCTTTCCGGAATAACAACTAATTTATTTTTATCAACTCCGGATTTTGAAAAAGTGGAAACGTTAAATTTGCTTGGCACCCATATTTCATCCATTTGATTACATTTATCAACCCAACTTGAGGGAATACGATCAGTTTCGTACATTGTTCTGCCTATACCATATGCAGAATTCTTGAATCTGGTTAAATTATTACCGGGCTGATGGTGAATAAAAATTGAATTGCCTAAATAAGAAAAGTCGTCTGACCATTTATGGGGATCTATTCTGTGAAGCCGAAATAGAGTTTTCTTCCAACGATCTGGTATGTTATTAATAAATTCATCCGATATCATTGGATTTTGATTTCTTATTGTCAAATGAATATACTTATCAAGACCTAAAGCAAAATTTATTGCTTCACTTGCATAACCGCTTGGATTAAAGAAAGGAGCAATCCAGAAAATCTCTCTTTCAAGGCCGTTTTTTAGTAGTTTAATAATTTGATTGCACCATTTTCTATAAAACACCTTTGAAGCTTTATCATTTTGTTCGTCAATATCTTTTCTGTTTGTTCCGGATTTGCCTTCGTGATGAATTACTACACAGTTAGGTTCATAAATGATCGATTTTCCGAGTTGAGTTGCTTTGAAGCAAAGATCAATGTCTTCAAAATACATTCCGTAATTTTCGTCGAAACCATTAAGTTTGATAAACAATTCTTTTCTAATAAACATACACGCACCGGTAACAGCATGTAGCTTCTTGGGCTTTAATACTCCAGGATAATTTTCATCGGCACCGCGAAAACGATGTACAGGCCAAACAGGTATTTCCTTGTCGTAAGAACGAACAAATACTATTCCGCAATGTTGAATTGTCCTGTCGGGATAAAGTAATTTTGCGCCAACGATCCCAATATTATCATCCATTTCTAAACGCTTTATTGCATTTTCAAGCCATCCTTTTTGAACTTCCGTATCATTGTTTAGAAAAATTAAATATTTACCATCAGCATTACCCGCTCCAATATTACATGCTTTTGCAAATTTTAGATTTTGTTTGTTTCTAACATATTTTATATCTGGAAATTTTTTACGGAAGCTTTCAACTACTTCACAAGTATTATCCTCCGAAGCATTATCGACAATAATAATTTCATAAGACTTTTTCGACAAAGTATTTTCATATATCTTATTTAGACAATTTTGAGTATAAAAACTTTGATTATAAACCGGTATAATAATTGAAACATCACACGACATTTCCCCTATCTGATACCTTTGATCTGTTATATTTTTACTAATGATATATACGTTTTTGTTAATTTGAATAATCCCCAAATCCAAATATTCTGCAAGTAATTTTATTGATTTCTCCGAATGGATAAAGCTATGACCTATAGCAGGATCAAGATAAGGCCATAATTTTAAATTCTTATTTGATACAAAACTACTTTCTATATAAACCAAACCCCCTTTTTTCAATATTCTCTTGAATTCCCTAAATATATTTACCGGCTCATTGATGTGCTCAATAACTTCAATCATTGCAACACTATCTATGCTCTCACTATCTATATCCCTTAGTTGTAGTTTTGTTTCCTGGTCAATTCCAATACAAAAATAACCTCTATCTTTAAGAAAATTTGTAAACTGACCGTTACCACAACCGAAATCAATAATTCTTTTAATTTCATTCCCGGAATATTTCTTTATCCTTTCGAGTCTTTGCGAATTTACTTCGTCATTATGGCGTCCTGCATCTCCGTTATTATTTGTAATTAATACATCTTGTTTAAGTTTAGGAGTAAATATCGCTTCACAATTAATACATGTATAATACGGATGGTTCTTTTTTATCAACAATAAATATGAATCCTCAGAACATAATGGACATTTCGTTATTGCTTTTGCATTAAATCCATTAGAATTATCAAATTTGATATCAAAATCCGAAAGGTAATCATGAAATTCTTCATGTATATATCTTAGATTATTTCTTGCTACAGATTCAATAGGATTTTCAACAAGTATATTTGATATTATTTGGAAAGCTTTCTTATAATCCTTTTTTAGTAAATCAATAAAAGCTAAATTATTTAAAGCATCGATATTTTTAGGATCTTCTTTAAGTATGAGATCTAATTCTTTTTGTGTTTTTTCAAAATTCTGCTGTTCTATTAATTCTTTAACAGCAGTTAAAAAATTCCCGTTCTGATTTTCAAAAATATTATCATACATTTCTCTGTTTCCATTACTTGAAATGTAGCTTTTTATATTATCTTGGCTGAAATTATAAACCGTTTTTTCCTCTTTGGATACTAGATTGTATTCCGATTTATTTTCAATTCCTATTTGTTTATTAACTATCTCTTTAAGATTAATGAGGTTTGTAATTGCGATTAGGTTTTTAGAATCAATTTTTAAAACGCGATTTATGTGATCAAGCGCTTTGAAATAATCTTTTTCAACAATATAAACAACTGCTAAATCATTGAGTGCATCAATGTTTTCATCATACACAGATAATACTTCGTCCAGAATTTTTCTAGCTTTTTTAGTATTTCCCTTCTCAATCAAGTCTTCTGCCATTAGAATTTTATCGTATGTGCTTAGCATTTTCTTCTTAATTTTTTTTTTCGCAGCTACCTCAGTATAAAAACCATATATTTCGTTTATTTCATCCTCAAGCGAAGCTATTGGAGTATTAATTACTCCCTTTGATAACTTTTCTATTAGCGAAGGATTCAATATTAATTCTTTAATAGAATCTGCTAGTGCATTGCTATCTCCAACTTTAATTTTAATACCGTTGAAGCCGTCTTCAACAATTGAAGAACCAAAAAAGTCGGTAGCAACTATGGGCACACCAAAAAACATTAATTCGCGTACAACTCGGTTGAAAGTTTCAAAGTGGGAAGGAATAATAGCAAAATCAATTGTGTCTGCGATGCTCTCAATATCAGAGTAGTTGAATATTCCATGGTACTTTATTTTATCAGGATACCTTTTGTCAAAACGTTCTATTAAATCTTGATAAATTTTTAAATCATTTGCACCGTAAATATCACAAATAAAGTTTTCCAGATTGATAATCTTTTCAAAAGCCTCCAAGATAATATTAATACCTTTTCTTGGTATAAGATTTCCGATAAATCCTATATGAATAACACCCTTGGGTTCTTTTTTGTACTCAAATCTTCTTGGTTTGTCAAAGATAAAACCCAGTTCAATAACTTTATCAATATTATCTTTTAGACCGATAAATTGCCTAAAATATTTTTTAAATGATCTGTCCGGAAAAATTATACCGTCGACATATTCTTTATAAATTGAACGGATTGCCTCAAAGCGCCTCTGTGTTTTTCTTGAATATTTTTTTAGCTGCTCTGAATCAATTTCATTATTTGACTTTTTAAGCACATTAGTCATATAACAATTAGCACATTTTTCAACAGCGTCTGGTCCACTGCATAGCACCTCCTTTTTCCCTTTTAAATATACCGGTGAATCAAGGTGACAAATCTCTTCAGGATTAAAAACATTTCTTATTATATAAGCACCACTGTTGGCTAATAAGGTAACAATTACTTCTGGCATAAATACATAATCATTTATATGAACTATTTGCGGTTGAAATTCATGTATAATTTTCTCAATGGAATAAGTGTATTTATTTAATTGGATCTGATTTACATTACCAAAATATGCTTCATATTTTTCTAGTTGTGGTACTTTATAAAGTGTATAATCTTCTTTAACCTCTTTTACATAACCGTCTTTAATCTCTGCTGAAGGTATTAATATTGCGACCTCCACATTTTTTTTTCTCATTCCAATTGCGTGGTTTAATGTTATAATTGGGGTACCGGAGTATTCATAGGGTGGGATATTATGATTAATGAAAAGGACTCTATTAATGGTAATCATGATACCTGGAGAAGAATAATCATTATATAATATTTCTTTTTCTTTATATATTTTTGTTAACATAAATTCGGTGAATCTATTTTTCAATTTTTCAAACACTAAAACCATTCCATAAGTTTACATCCATTTTTTTAGCTTTTTTGCCTTAATCAAAGATTATAATTGTGAGTTTGGCTAATTTTAGCCAAATAATATATAGAGTGAAATTCTGTTTCTTAATGGAAATTAAATGTATTGTTGTTGTGAATTGGCTGTTTGTTTCGACAAAAGGTGGATTTTTTAGATATCAGTTCTACTAACGGTTTGGATTCTGCCTCTATTTGCTTTTCAATTTCTTCAGTATATTTCTTCTCTAGTGCCGCCCTTTCCATTCTTAAATTATCTATATACTTATTCCGTTCCTCTATATTTTGTTTGAATTTTGTTTCACTTTCCTTTTCTTTTTGTTCCATGTCCTTTTTATAATATTCTATTTGATAATCTTTATCATCTTTTATCCTGTTTATTGCCTGCAGCAGCTTTTGCTTCTGGCTGGATCCTTCTAAGATCGATAGACCTGCTGTAATTATAGAAATTACCAGGCCTATTATAAATGCAACCATACCCCATTTAAATCCGGCTAGTATTACTGCGGGGAAAAATTGACTGTACTTTGTCGTTTCCGACATAAAAGTATTCGAATACTCAGCACATCCTCCCATTAAAAAAGTTGTGAAAGAAAGTATTAGATTATATGTCATAGCATTTTTAAAAGTAATTTTCGGATCATATCCCTGTTCGTTGTGAAGATTTTCAATCTTATTTTCATAGTAAGCAATATTTTCGGCAGCTCTATTATCAATTGTTTTTATAACACTGTTTAATTTTTCTTTTAAAAAGCTTTTTTTCTCTTCGTGACCCTGATTTAGAAGCTGTAAATCCGTAATTCTATTTTGAAGTTCTTTATCATATATTAAAAGCTTTTTCTTTACGCCGTCGTAATATTTTTGCTTCAGTGCCGCAATAATATTTTCAATAATTTGTTTGAATTTATCAAAAAGCTTACATGAAATTCCTTTAAAGAATATATTTTCATCATTAAAATGACTTTGAAACAATTTTTCCAAAAAGGAAACACTGACTACGGCTTCATCATTTAAATATTCTCTAAAGTTTAAATTTTTAAAATTATAAAGATTAGCCTTAAGTTTAGCAATATCGTACTCATCTGAATTTTTTATTCCCGATAAAAAGTCGAAAATGTCGGCATAAGACTGGGAAAATTCAGGATAATAGAATATATTATTAATAATTGCATTCTTAATAAAATAATTCATCATAGAAAGATCATTTTTATCAATGGCATACTCGATCCTAGAAATATCATATGAAAAGAAATTATTTAGCATATCAATATCGAGAGGGATGTCATGTGCAATTAAAGAACTTAGCGTCAGGTAAAATTTTGCTGTAATTCCATTAGGTTTTACAGATAGCGCTTGTGAAAAATAATTTAATGCCTCTTCGATCCGGTTTTGATGAAATTCTATAAATCCCTGATAAAGATTTATTAGATAATTAAGCTCATCTTTTATATTATCATGAAAATCCTGGCTGTTAACCAATTCTTTTGAGTCTTCAAGCAGTTCAATACTCTTTAACGGATCCATTACCTGTTTTTCATAGCCCAAAATTACAGCGTGAAAAATTTCATTTAATAAGTTGCGTGAATTTGATTTCCTTCCTAAAAAATTTAAAGCTGAAACGGCAAAATATTTTTTTTCATCTTCATTTTTATTAGTAAGCCACTTTGTATAGAAATCTCTTACAGCCTTATATTTATTTTGATCATTTGTATGCGATAGTGTCGATTTGTAATATTTTTCCAAATATAAAATAATTGGCGATCTGTAGGTCCAAAAAAACGGCGCTTCGTCACATTTAATAAACATTTCACTTATTTCTTCAGGAAGAGAATAACCGTAAAAACGTAACTTTTCATTCATAAATTGTGAATAATCTATTTCATTCAGCACGTCAAACTGGAAATATTTTTTTGCGAGACCTCTGAATTGAGTAATTATTACATCTTCAAATTCTCTTCTATCCTTTTCTTTTTCTGCAATTATATTACCGTTAATCATTCTGAATATCCCTATCCTTGAAAATTGTATTCAAAATTTACCCCCCGGGTAAATAACACTATTCTTTTATAATAAAATCTCATTGTTCAATAAAGTTATCTTTTACAGGATATCGGCCCCTTCTATAAATGCGGCCAAAATCATTAAGAAGAGAGCCATATTCTTTTGTTTTAGCAGATAATTGTAAATCTTAAAATAAATTATGCTTAGGCTTATCAAATTGCACTTTTAACAAAAATAATTTGCACAATTATCCTAAATCTATAATCGGAAAAAAGTTATAAAATTTTAACTTATTCATTATAAATAATTAAAAAGATTGTGTTTTTATAAAGACTTTTATAGGTTGACAAACAATTAATATTTGTAGAAACAACTTTTCAACAGTCGATGGAGAATTATTAGGAATGTTTATTCGCCATATTTTCAAAATAATTATTAGTAAATTTAAATATTCACTTTCAAATCTTTGTACTTTTACAATCGTAAACTTAGTTAAATAAACCATTTAAAGATAAATATAGCTGGAAGTTTAAATGAAAATAAATTTACTATTCTTCTTATTCATACCCGGGATACTTCTTGCACAAAACAATACTTCATTAAATCAACTGGCAAAAGCATTTTTCGCCTTCAGAACTATTGAGCAGCCGATAACATCCGACGATGTTCCAAGAGTTGAAAGGCCGGACGGCTGGGTACCGGATTTTTCTAAAAAAGCAATAAATAATTACAATCAAAAATATAAAGAGTTTACAAAGAGGTTGAATGTTCTTGATAAACACAACTTTTCAAGGCACGACAGCGTTGATTTTCTTCTTCTTCACTCCGCAATAGAAAGAATAAACTGGGAACTAAACGTACTTAAGCTGCCGGAAAAGGATCCCGATTTTTATGTTCAGCAGACCCTCGGTGCTGTCTTCGATCTTTTAGTCATAAACTCCCCTATGAATGAAAAAAGGGCAAAGAATATTATAATAAGATTAAATTCCATTCCACGTACAGTGAAAAATGCAAAAGAGAATTTAACCGAACCTGTTGCTGCATTTGCCGAAATAGCTTTAGAAGAAATGGGCAGAGTTAAAAAGAATCTTGAAGATACAGAGACAGCACTGGGTAAAATTTTTCCCGATTCTTTAAAAAAACCGTTCAAAGAAGCTACTAAAAACGCTGTATCTGCACTTTTGGATTTTAAAAGCTGGATACAAAAAAAGCTGCCGAGTATGTCTAATGATTACAGCGTTGGAAGAAAAGGCTATGAATATTTTTTAAAGAATGTTGCATTAATTCCCTATTCACCCGAACAAATTCTTTCCATGGGTCACCTGGAATTTAACCGGGCTGTTGCTTTCGATATTGATGAAACTCTTAGGGATAAAAGCATCCCGAGACCGAAAATATTTTCAAATATTGTAGAACAAATATCCGCAGAGAAGAAAGATGAAGAAGCAATAAGGAAATTCCTCGTCGAGAAAAATATTCTGTCGGTCCCTCAATGGATCAAGCATTACCTGAATAAAAAGATGCCTGATTATGTCGCACCGCTTTCAGATGTCGGAGAGACTGATGATTTTACTTCACCGACGCGGCTGAATGAAAACGCCGTCCGTTACATACCAGCACCTTCTCCCGAATTACCGTTTTTCTTGCGTGCCTCTGCCGAAGATCCCAGACCGATAATTGTACATGAGGGTGTACCGGGACATTATTTTCAGCTCGTTCGCTCGTGGGCGAATATTGATCCGATAAGAAGGCATTATTTTGATTCCGGTGCAAATGAAGGGATTGCTTTTTATCTTGAAGAGCTCATGCAGCAATTCGGATTATTCGACAATACGCCCCACACTAGAGAAATCATATACCGCTTCATGCGTTTAAGAGCCCTTCGTGTAGATGTTGATGTTAATCTGGCGCTTGGTAATTATAAAATAATAGATGCCGCGAAATATTTAGAGATAACTGTACCTATGGATTCGGCATCAGCGGTTCACGAAGCCGGATTTTTTGCACTTACACCGGGACAAGGAATTTCATATCAGATCGGAAAGCTTCAAATTTTAAAATTGATTTCCGATGCAAAAATATTACTGGGTAATAAGTTCAATTTGAAAAAATATCATGATTATATGCTTGACAACGGAAATGTTCCAATAGCGCTTCAGCGCTGGGAATATCTTGGATTAAGTGATCAAATAAAAAAATTATGGCCTAACTAATATTATTACTTACAATATTCTAACTTCTCGAAAGGATTTTTAATATGTTAAAACTCCGTTCACTTTTCATTTATTTTATTCTTTTTTTCAGTATTACAGCTGTTCAGGCGCAGCAAAAAAAACTTCTGAATTTAAAAGATATTTTCAGCTCCGATAAACTGAAGACAAAAGTTGTAGAGAATATTCAATGGCAGCCGGGCGGAACTGCTTTCACTTACACGAAAAAGGATTCAAAAACGGGATTCGATGATATTTATAAAATGGAAGTGAAATCAGGCAAAGTTAATCTTCTATTAGAAGGTTCTTCCTTAATATATAAAGGTGAACCGATCCATATGAGTCATTATAAATGGACAGAGAACGGTAAGTATCTTTTGATTGAAGGGCCTGAAAAGACAATCTGGCGGCATTCCCGGCAAGCTCCTTTCTATCTTTACGATGTTGCAACAAAAAAAGTAATCGCACTTGCCCATCATGATATCCATTTGCGAAATGTAAAACTTTCACCTGACGGGAAATGGGTAGGTTTTGTACGCGATCATAATATTTTTGTTGTTAATCTTTCAACCGATAAAGAGATTCAAATAACACATGACGGAACGGATAATATTTTAAACGGAGAATTCGATTGGGTTTATGAAGAAGAATTCGGCCTTGCGGATGCCTGGCGCTGGTCGCCGGATAGTAAGAAAATTGCTTTCTGGCGGCTTGATCAGACAAGAGTCGGCGTTTATCATCTTGTCGATGATCTTGCAGGGCAATATAATACTGTGTTCAATTTAAAATATCCTAAAGTCGGAACAAAAAATTCAATCGTTAAAATAGGAGTTACGGATATAATCAACGGTAAAACTACCTGGATGGACATTGGAAAGAATGTTGATATTTATATTCCCAGAATCTACTGGACAAATTCTTCGAACGAACTTGCAATGCTTCGGCTGAACCGTCCTCAGAATCGTCTTGAAATACTTTTAGCAAATACTTCAACAGGAAAATCAAAAACTATTATCACAGATTCGGACCAGGATTGGGTCGATATTCAGGATGATATTCAGTTTCTAAAATATAAAGATGAAATTATTTGGACATCCGAAAAAAGCGGGTACAGGCATATTTATTTGTACAATTATAATGGTAAACTTATTCATCAGCTGACAAGCGGAAATTGGGAAGTAAGCGCCGTTGCCGGAGTTTCCGAGGAAAGCAATTACATTTATTTTTACGGGAAAAAAGAATCGCCGCTTCAGCAGAATATTTACCGCGTAAAATTAGACGGGACAGGATTTGAAAAAATTTCATCTCAGCCCGGGTGGCATGATGCAGACTTCTCGCCAAATTGTAAATATTATATTGATTTCTTTTCTGATGTTAAAACTCCGACACAAACTATTTTAAGGAACGCCGACGGTTCTCTAATTCGGGTTCTGGAAAAAGATAATATAAAAGCGCTGAAAGATTATCATATGGTTTACCCGGAATTCCTCACCGTTTCAACAAGCGATGGTGTGGAGCTGAACGCCTACATGATTAAACCTTACAACTTCGATCCTCACAAAAAATATCCTGTGCTGGTTTATGGTTACGGCGGACCAGGATCTCAAATGGTTGTGGACCGCTGGGGCGGAAGCAGAACTTTGTTTCATCAGTACATGACAGAAAAAGGCTATATAGTTTTTTGTCTTGATAACCGCGGAACAGGCGGAAGAGGAAAAGCATTTAAGAATGTAGCATTCCATGATCTCGGGAAATGGTCAGTACACGATCAGATTGAAGGCGCAAAATATCTTGCTTCTCTTCCGTATGTTGATGCAAAGAGGTTAGGCTTTTGGGGATGGAGCGGCGGCGGTTATTTAACTCTCATGATGATGACGAAAGGAGCGGGATATTTTAGAGCGGGAGTTGCAGTTGCACCTGTCAGCGATTTTAAATTCTACGATACTATATGGACGGAAAGATACATGGGAACTCCTGCGGATAATGCAAAAGGCTTCAAGTCCGCAAGTGTACTTACTTACGCTGATAGACTTAAAGGAAAGCTGCTAATCATTCACGGCTCAACAGATGATAACGTACATTTTCAAAATACACTTGCCATAGCAGATAAATTCCAGGAAGATTTGAAGCAGTTTGATTTAATGGTTTATCCGAACAAGAACCACCGAATTTCCGGCGGCAATACACAGCTTCATCTTTTTACTAAAATTTCGGATTACTTCGAAACTAATTTATAAGTATAATAGAAGGAATCTTTAACCATATAATATATATTTAATTGAAACGGCTCCTTTAATAATAATCTGTTTGTCCGTTAAGATAAATAACTGAAGTTACGCAAAACAAGAAAAAATCAGCCATTGTCATTCCGAACTTGATTCGGAATCTGCATAATTAAGCTATTTTCAGATGCTGAATCAAGTTCAGCATGACAGTTGAGTAACTTCAGTAAATTATTATGATTACGACCCTTTAGTAAGTATTTTAGATTCTGAATGGACTAAGATAGATTTGTTATTATCATGAGTCTTGAAACAATGAAAATAATAAAATATTATTTTATATATAACTAAAAATAGTACAGATATTTTACTTTAAAAACACCTGCCCTGGCAGAGACATGCATTTTTTGAGGCAGCAAATTTCCATTTATATCATACCTATCGCTTCTATTATCTACTTCATTATAGGCAAAATATATCCAGCTTTTCGGTAAAAAATTATATGAGAATAAAAAGCCTCCGATTATTTGCTCCAAATGCCGGGAAGACTTATCGTAAAGATTATCAACATATATTCTAAAATTTAAATTATTAACAGGAGTAATAGAAAAATAGGGCCGGGCATCATAAGTAATATCAACTAAACCTCCGGAAGGATCCCACTCTGTCCACATGTTATACGAAGTTCCTAGAGTTAAAATATCCGCAGCATTCCAATCTACGTTTGCACCAAACCATGAATAAGGAGCAACGAAATTCAAATTAAAATTATAAGTTTTGGAATAACCGCCCCAGAAATTTAAATCCCATTTGGGACTAGTATTAAACCAAAAGCTATAATCAAATTCGTAAGAATCATATTTTATTCCCTGGTCTTTTGTCTTCCCTGCAAGCCAGGTAAGTTCATATCCCCAATTACTTCTGAAATTCATATTAAAATCTAAAACGGCGGAACGATCTGTATATCCTTCAATATTTTTATAATTAGTATATACGCCTCCAAGTATGAGCATTCCGCTTATATATCCTTCGTTATAAATCCAATTTGGTCCGGTAAGTGCAGTAACCTGCCACGTACCGATCCATGGCACATAACCGACCTGCTCCACATTAAAATTTTTCCCAATGTATCTATTCCTTGCAAGGACCCACCAATTTTTACCTGTAGAGACAAAACCTATTGATGAGGCATAATCACCGGAAGAATTTTTTATTGAACGTGCAAGTTGATATGATAATTGCCAACCCGAATTTCGGAAAGCTCCGTCTAAGTCCGCCACGCCGTAAGTTGAATCTTTAGTTTGTTTCATAACAAACAAAGTTCCTATAGACGAATTTTCATCAAATTGTCTTTTAATCCTTGCTGAACCGAACACCGCCCGTTCTTCGGTTTTGCTAATTGCATCCTCCATATAATTTTTCTGACCGGTAAGTGCCAGGAAGCCGCCGTATTCCCATTCACCTATTCGTCCAAATGCTTTGGTTCCCAAAACCAACGGAACGTCGCTTCCATCCGGCAGTTTTTTTCCTATCCTTCTTGAGTAGAATAATTCAAGAGGGCTGTAAAAACCGGTATTATTTTCTTTTCCGGCCGCTGTAAAAACTTCGCTTCCTTCGGTAAAGAAAGGCCTTTTCTCATTAAAATAAGTTTCATACTGGGAGATATTAAAGGAATATGGATCAGCTTCAATTTGAGCAAAATCAGGATTTGCAGTTAATTGAAATTTTAACATCGGCGACGGATTATACATTACATCAAGTCCGGCATTTGCTTCAATTTTATAAGTATTGTTTTCCTGGTAAGTAGCTTTTGTTAATCCGACAGGATAGATTTCTAAATTAATTCCTTTATCGGAAGGATGAAAACCATCAAATTCCAGTTTGCCGAATTTTGAAATCCTTTGGCCTTCGTTCTTCTCGTATTTATTCCAGTATAAATCTTCATTTTTAGATGGTATCCATCTGTCAAAATCCAATCCCCATGAATTTAATTTTTCATTAAATTGAATTGATTTATAGGGTATTTTCATTTCGGCAACCCATCCCCAATTATAAATTTTTGTTTTGGCAAACCAAATACCATCCCAGTTATAATCTCTAAATCTTGCATCGTCGAGCAGCCTTGCATCCCCGCGAACACCCGAAACACTTACTATAAATTTGTAGGCGGTTTTCTTATCATCAAACGTATCCAACATTAAGGAGACATATTCTCCCGTAGTATTATCTAATGTACCGGTATAAGGCTGAATATCTTTTTTATCTTCATAGCATATGATAAGACAATATAAAGCATTATTTGTAGATAAAAGTTTTGCTACCGTCGGCCAGGTTGGCTTTTTACCGTAATAAGGATGGAGCTGGAAAAAATTTGTTGCGGAATCAGCAGTACTCCAGATAGGATCAATTACACCGTCAATTTTTATTTCGCTATTTACTTTTTTTAAGAAAAGTTTTTTACTTTTATTTTGTGCTGGACATAATATGTTTAGAACTAAAACAATAGTAAGGATAAATTTCATCATATTTTTCCGATTTATTTTTCAATATTTGCTTATGAATGAATTTTTAGCAACCGATAATAAATTTCAAACATCAAGAAAAGACTATAAGAAGATTGGTAAAAAATTTATTTTATTTAATCTCAATTTGATGAATGGGTAAATTGAAATTTCAAACGGCAAATTCTTTTGATAAATTAGACCGGAAAAAGTACTTTTCGATAGGGGATTTAAAGAAGAAATCCCGGATCTTTTTGAAAATAATCACATCTAATGTCTCAAAAAATATGTTTATTATTTAAAATAAATAGTTAAATAAATTTATACTTCACTATATAATAAAGGAATTTTCATTAATGAATTATGAAATGAATGATTTTTCTACGGACGTTATTAAAAAGAGTTTTGAATTGCCTGTGCTCGTTGATTTTTGGGCAGAATGGTGCGGACCTTGCAGAGTATTAAGTCCTATTTTGGAAAGACTTGCGGAAAAATTTAAGGATCAATGGAAGTTAGTAAAAATAAATTCGGATAAATACCCTGAAGTTGCTGAGAAATATGGAGTAAAAGGAATACCAAATGTTAAATTATTTGTTGATGGAGAAGTTGTAAATGAATTTACAGGTGCGCTGCCTGAAAATATGGTAATGGAATGGCTGAAAAAAGCAATACCAAGTAAAAATCAAAAATCCATAGATGAAGCTAAATTATTGCTAACAAAAAATAAAAATGAAAAAGCAGTAAAATTATTGAAATCAATTTTATCATCGGAACCTGATAATGAAGAAGTAAAAATTTTGCTTGCTAAATCAACTTTCTTTGAAAATCATGAAAACAGTATAAAACTATTGGAAGGTATTGATGAGTCATCGGAATTTTTTGAATTGGAAGATTCCTTAAGAACTTTTGCAAGGATGTTTGATTTATTAAATCAATCCGATTCACTCCCTACGAATCAGGTAAAAGACATTTATCTTAGAGCAATAAAAAATGTAAAAGAACAGAATTTTGATTCTGCTTTAGAAAATTTTATAGAAGCAATTAGAACCGACCGCTATTATGATGACGACGGTTCGAGAAAAGCTTGTATAGCAATTTTTAAGTACCTTGGTGAAGATAACGAGACTACATTAAAATATAGAAGAGATTTCAGCAGTGCATTGTATATATAGGATCGTTGCACTTAAAGCTGAAAGAGAAAGGATCGTTTCACTCCAAGAGAAAAACTAAATAATCGTTACACTCAAGGATAAAAGTGAAAAGATCGTAAAACTCAAAAAGAAATGTGAATAAATATTGCAATGCATAAGAATTAATTGAATTTATAATCTTTATTAATTTACTTTTTGTGATAAATGTTTAATAAAAGAATATAATTGCTTTGATAATTTAAGCGCGTCGCTAATTAATATTTCATATTCGGTTTGTTCTAAATATTTTAATTCAACTGCTATTCGTAATAACCTTCTTAATTCTCCGACAGAACCTTTTGAATAATATAGAAATTTTATAAAGTTCTTATTACTGCATCTTTCAAATCCTTCAGCAATATTATTCATTACCGAAATTGATGCTCTTTGAATTTGATCTTTAAAACCAAAATCTCTAATATAGTTTGTATTCTCAATTGAATATACATTTAATGCAATTGACTTTGCCAATTACCAAACTTCCAAATCCTCAAAAGTTTTCATTTGAATTCCTCCCTTTAAAATTGTTATTCTTTTTTTGAAAAGAGAACAATTTCCCCTTTCTTTCCTTGAGCGCAGCGATCTTTATTCTTTGAGCGAAGCGATCCTTCCTCCCTTTACAAAATCACTCCGCCGCCAAGACATATATCTTCATTGTAAAAAACAGCAAACTGTCCCGGTGCAATCCCTTGATCGGCTTTATTTAATTTTACTTCAGCGGTTTCGTCGCTTATAAAATTTAAACTGCATTTATACATGTGCGCACCATGACGGATTTTCACAAGCAAATTACTTGTTTGAGGTTGCTGCTCTGCAATCCAATTAAATTTTCCCACATTAAAAATATTTTTAGCCCTTTTAGCTTTATTCTCTTTCGATATGAAAATTATATTGTTTTCTATATCCTTTTTAACTACATACCATGGTCCGCCGGACAAACCCAAACCTGACCTCTGGCCGATTGTATAGAAATAATATCCGTTATGTTCGCCTATTTTCTTATTGGAATCTATATCAACAATATCGCCTTTAATCTCGCCCAAATGATGTTTTACAAATTCATTAAATTTTATCTGACCTAAAAAACAAATTCCCTGGCTGTCTTTCCTATCCATATTCGGCAGATTATATTGATGAGCTAATTCTCTCACTGAAAATTTATCGTAATTACCTAACGGGAAATATGCGCGGGATAATTGTTCTTGCGTCAGATAAGCTAAAAAATAAGTTTGATCTTTTACTGGATCGGGAGTCCTTTTTAAAATGTATTTTCCATCGATTAATTCCAGCTTTGCATAATGGCCGCTTGCTACTTTTTCAAAAGACTTATCTATCTTATCATAAAACTGCCCGAATTTTATTAAACTGTTGCAAAACATATCGGGATTAGGAGTTCTGCCTTCCTTTATTTCTGTAATTGTGTAAGTCACCACAGTTTCCCAATATTCAGTCTGCAGCGGAAGAATTTCCAAAGGAACTGAGGCCTGTTCACAAACTCCGCGGGCATACTGCAAATCTTCTTCCCATGGACAATCACCCAAAAATGAAAATTCATCCTGGAGCCAGATCTTCAAATAAAAGGCTGTAATGTCATGTCCTTGATCCTTCAACAACCTTAGTGCAACTGAACTGTCTACTCCGCCAGATAATAATACTGCGATTTTCATATAACTAAAAATTTAAAATTAATTCTATAAAAATAAATAAAGTTAAGGGAACTTTTAAGTCAAAATCGGAATGTTCTTTTTACGAATACTATTTTTTATTTTTTTGTGATTTGGTATTTCCGGGTTCTTTGGAATCGGAAGAAATATTCTTATTAATTTTAGGCTTTTTTTGCCGGACTTTATTGACTACTTCATCATAAACGTCTCGATTAACCTTGCTGAGTATTATTGTTTGAAGCGCTTTAACATTTTTGATGCTGTTGAAAAATCCGATACTTATATTGTTTTTTCCGTCGAAGACACTCATCAAGCCGGCAATCTTACCCTCAAATATTCCGCCTTTAAGGTTTTTAACATCAGAATAATAAATTGTTATTTCCTTCCTTGAAAGCAGAAAATTGCTGCATTTAATTTTCTCATTATCGGCTTCTATTTTATAGGGCAGTACTTTGTACAAGTTTAAATAATGCCTGTTTAAAAAATAAATTAATAGTGCGGAAATTATTAGCGGAATTAGATAAACAAGTGAACGGCTTAAACTTGAAACAGAAGTTAATAAGTATATTAAAAGCAGCATAGTAACAGGAATATTTCCGTACCTATATAAAAGCTTATTTGAAAGGCTGTAAGTAAAACTCTGCATTTATGTTTAATCGAAGATAAAAAATACTTAGCTTAAATTAAATATTTTTAAAATGAATTATCAGTCAAATTTTATCGTAACTGGATTATTTAATTCCATTTTAATTCCCGGAACACTCTTTAGCAGCTCTTTAAGTTCATTTACATCATGTCCTTCCATCCGGCTGAATTTATCCAATTTATCTTTATCCTTTACCAATTCTTTAAATGAAACATCAAACAAGGTAACGTTTGAGCCATTAACATATGAAGCATTTGTGCTTTCTATATTCCCGTTTACGTGTATTCTGACGGTTACCCTAAAATCCTCCATCATAGTTAGAAACTGTTTTGCAAATACATTATTTACATTTGAAGTATCTTTAGAATTTTTCTTGTTTCGGGATTCCTTATTCATATCCTCCCTGGACATATTTACTAAAATTTCAGCCGGACTGCCCGGTTTAAATTGAAACGTCATATAATCTTTTTTGCCCTGATCATTTCCCGACATTCCCGTTTTGTTATCGGGATTTTCATTAATTTTCAATTTACTTAGATCGGTAAAACTGTAAACAGCAGTATAGCCTTCTTTCCCGTCTTCCTTAATTTCTTTACTGGAAACGAATTTAACACCTTCGCCCATTTCAGGAGCATGCGATTTTAATTCTTCCACATTCATTAAAGAAAATTTTGAGGATTTTGTGGTATCTGAACTGTCCGATTTACTGAAACCGGAAAGTAGCGCAACCATATCTTTACTGAACAAAACTTTTTCATTTATCGTACCCGAACCGTCTTTATTTACATTAACGGTAGTTTGAACTTCCAGACATCCGCTAAAGAAAAATGCAATTATAATAATTACGAATAATCTTTTAGCTGTTTTCATGCCCCGTCTCCTTTAATAAAATTTAACCCGGATAAATATAAGAAATTATATTATTCTTTGGATGAAAATTTTGATAGTGAGCTAATTATATGAAAACTCTACAAAATATTGTTTGTCATCCCGAGCGGAGACGAGGGATGAGCGAAGTCGATGAGTGTTTTCATCATTGTCATAGTTCGACTCTGCTCACTATGACAAAATAACAAATTAAGCCACCATAAAAATTTTATTAAGCAACTTCATTTATATATTCCAGCGGTATTAATAATCAAAAATGATTCCTGTTTTAACGGAATAATCTGCTTAGTCCTGACTTTTTAATTGTGTCTATTTATAGCAAATTGCTTGCAAGCTCTGCCAATTCCGACCGTTCTCCCTTTTCCAAATTAATATGGGCATAAAGCTTTTGACCTTTGAAATGATCGATTAAATACGATAGTCCGTTCGATTGTGAATCCAAATAAGGATGATCTATTTGGTAAATGTCCCCCGTAAAAATAACTTTGGAACCTTCTCCTGCACGGGTAATTATTGTCTTAACCTCGTGGGGAGTTAAATTTTGTGCTTCATCAACAATAAAAAATATTCTCTGCAGACTTCTTCCCCTGATGTAAGAAAGAGGTTCAATAACAAGTTTTTCATCTTTTATCATTGCATTTATTTGCTGGTTCTGCTTGTCTGTTTCCGTAAATTGATCCTGTATAACTCTTAAATTATCCCATAAAGGCTGCATGTAGGGCTCTAATTTACTTTGAACATCACCGGGGAGGTAACCAATATCCTTATTGCTTAAAGGAACAACCGGGCGTGCAACATAAATTTGTCTATAATATTTTCTTACTTGTAAAGCGCTGGCTAGAGCGAGTAATGTTTTTCCGGTACCGGCTTTACCTGTTAATGTAACGAGAGGAATATTATTGTTTGTTAATGCATCTACTGCGAATGTTTGTTCTGCGTTTCTCGGCTTAATTCCGTAAATCACATTCTTATCTACTTTATGAAAGGTGGTCATTTCCTGATCAAGATAAGCCAGAATCGATCTGTTTGGATTTTTCAAAATAAAATATTTATTAGGAACCGCTTCGCCTTTAATTTTTTTAAGAACCTGTTCTGCAGGAATCTCATAAGGCAAATGAAAAAGCTGAATTATTGTTTCATCATCAAAATCTTCAACAATCTCTTTTCCGGAATATAGCTCTTCTATACTTGTAACTCTGTCGGTTGTATAATCATCAGCTAATATTCCAAGAGCTTTGGCTTTCATTCGAAGGTTTACATCTTTACTAATTAAAATTACCGTCGAATCATTTTTCAATTTTTTATTCCACTCAAGAGCAACCGATAATATACGGTGATCCGGAGTATCTTCTTTAAAAATATCTTTTATTTCATTAGAAATACCCCTTGCAATTCCAATCTTAACTCTGCCTCTTCCCTTACCCATGGAAACTCCGCCGTTAAACAAAGCAGAGCCCGTCATTGAATCCAACGTTCTGGCAAATTCCCTGGCATTCAAATTTATTACCTGACTGCCTCTTTTGAAGTGGTCAAGTTCTTCTAAAACCGTAAGAGGAATAACTATATCATTTTCCTGAAACTGATTTATACATGTGGAGTCGTGCAGAATTACATTTGTATCAAGAATAAATGTCTTCGGTACTTTAATATTTTTTATTTTAGATGAAGATTTTGACGCTTTCATTTAACTTTGCCTTTAAATGTTCGACAAATTATCAGGAATTTATATAAGATAAAAATGAGTTAAAGTTAATAACATGTTAAATAATCATTAATAAATATTGGTTGGTAAATGACAAGCCGTATACAATTATTACTCTTCTGCAATATTATAAAAATTCCCCGAGTCAGATTAAAATTCCGTATTTTATTTTTATTCTTTAGTGAATTTAATCACTAAAAATTTAAATTCATAAATTGAATCTAAAAACAGTTTAATATATATTTGCTAAACTTTCTAAAAAAGATAATTGAATAGAAATAAAATAACTACACACGCGGATAAAATCGATATAAAAATAGAGACTATAATTAAATAGCCACTCTTAAGTGGCTATTTTTTTATCCGTACAAGAAGAATTAACTTTTTCAAACAAATGAGAAATCATGAGCGGCAAAAAAAAATCAGCTAAGCTTATTTTAGAAGACGATTCGGAATTTATTGGAAATAGTTTTGGTTATCAAGGCAATACAAACGGCGAAGTTGTTTTTAACACCGGGATGGTGGGATATCCCGAAACAATGACGGACCCATCTTATCGCGGACAAATTTTAGTTTTTACTTTTCCATTAATAGGAAATTACGGCGTTCCTGACTATGAACGGGAAAACGGTTTGCTAAAATATTTTGAATCGGAAAAAATACATTGCAGAGCTATAGTTGTTTTGGATTATTCAAACGAATATTCACACTGGAACGGAAAAAGATCACTCGATGATTGGATGAAGGAACAAAAAATTCCGGGTATCTATGGAATAGATACAAGAATGCTGACTAGGAAACTCCGTGAAAAAGGGACTATGCTCGGCAAAATTGTTATTAACGAAAAAGAACCTGTAGATTTTGAAGATGTAAACAAACTCGATCTTGTGGGACAGGTTAGTACAAAAGAGCCTGTTGAATACGCAAGAAACAAAAGACGAATTGTACTTGTTGACTGCGGAACAAAGAATAATATTATTCAAGCATTTCTTAAACGCAATATTACCGTTCTGAGAGTTCCATACAATTATGATTTCTCAAAAGAAAAAGTCGACGGCATTTTAATTTCCAACGGTCCAGGCGATCCGAAAATTTGCACAACTACTATTGAAAATACTCGTAAAGTTTTGAATAACGGAACGCCGGTACTTGGAGTTTGTCTCGGCAGCCAGATAATGGCGCTTGCAGCCGGTGCGGATACTTACAAACTTAAATACGGACACCGCAGCCACAATCAGCCATGTAATGAAATGGGCACAAAGAGATGTTATATCACTTCACAAAATCATGGTTATGCGGTAAACTCAGAGACGCTGCCCGAAGACTGGAGAGAATGGTTTGTAAACGATAACGACGGAACAAACGAGGGAATAATTCATATTTCCAAACCTTTATTTGCGGCGCAATTTCACCCGGAAGCTTCTCCCGGACCTGACGATACCGAATTTATTTTTGATATGTTTTTGAGGGCTTTAAAATGATTAAACGAGGAAAACCGAAAAAAGTTTTAATTTTAGGTTCTGGGGCTTTGCAAATCGGCCAGGCAGGCGAATTTGACTATTCCGGCAGCCAGGCAATTAAAGCATTAAATGAAGACGGAATAACTTCGGTCTTAATAAATCCTAATATAGCGACAATACAAACCTCCGAAAATTTTGCCGACAAAGTTTACTTTATGCCTATCAAAGCAGAGTTTGTTGAAAAGATTATTCAAAAGGAAGAACCGGACAGCATACTTCTTCAATTCGGAGGTCAAACCGCATTAAACGTCGGTGTTGAACTTTATGAAAAAGGAATACTCGAAAAATATAAGGTAAAGGTTCTTGGTACACCTGTAGAAGCTATTGAGTCAACAGAAGATAGATTGTTGTTTGCAAACAAAGTTACGGAGATCGGACTTAAAGTTGCATTAAGTAAAACCGCTAAAAATGTGGATGAAGCAGTTGAAGCGGCTGAACAAATCGGCTTCCCGGTAATGGTTAGAATTGCCTATGCGCTTGGCGGACTTGGATCGGGAATAGTAAACAACAAAGAAGAACTAATTGAAAAAGCGAGAAGAGCTTTTACTTTTACCAGTCAAATTTTAATCGAAGAATCCGTTTACGGCTGGAAAGAAGTTGAATATGAAATTGTAAGGGATAAATTCAATAACTGCATCACGATTTGTTCGATGGAAAACATCGATCCGATGGGAATTCATACCGGGGACAGTGTTGTTATAGCGCCGGTTCAAACTTTATCCGCACATGAAAATTTCAAACTTAGATCAATCGGAATAAAATTAATTCGTCATCTTGGTGTAGTAGGTGAATGCAATATTCAATATGCGTTGGATCCGAACTCCGATGACTACCGTATAATTGAAGTTAATGCGAGATTAAGCAGAAGCTCGGCGCTTGCATCAAAAGCAACGGGATATCCGCTCGCATTTATCGCGACAAAATTGACTTTAGGTTATGCTTTAAATGAAGTTGTAAATATTATTACGCAGGAAACTTCCGCATGTTTTGAACCGGCGCTTGATTATGTCGCTCTTAAATTTCCAAGATGGGATTTACAAAAGTTTCGGCAAGTCAATACTCAGCTTGGAACAGAGATGAAATCCGTCGGCGAGGTAATGTCTCTCGGCAAAACTTTTGAAGAAGTCCTGCAGAAAGCAATTAGAATGCTGGATATCGGTATGAAAGGATTTGTAGGAAACGATCTCATATTCAATAATCTTGATGAAGAAATTGCACAGCCGACAGATAAAAGAATTTATGCAATTGCTCAGGCATTAAAAGAAGGATATTCAGTAGACAGGATTCACGAGCTTTCTAAAATTACCAAGTGGTTTCTATATAAAATGAAAAACATCATAGAAACCGAAAAGAAATTAAAAGCGATGAAGCTTAATAAAATTTCAGTTGACTTAATGAGAGAAGCAAAAAAGAACGGCTTCTCGGATGTACAAATCAGTCACTTAACAGACTCGACAGAATTTGAAGTTAGAAATTACAGAAAAAGCTTGAATGTAGTTCCGGTCGTCAAACAGATAGATACATTAGCCGCGGAATACCCTGCACAGACTAATTATCTTTACTTAACATATCATGGTAATGAAAACGATATTTCTGTCGGAGAAAAAAATCAAATAATTGTTTTAGGAAGCGGCGCATACAGAATCGGTTCGTCTGTTGAGTTTGACTGGTGCTGCGTTAATGCAGTTATGGCATTAAATAAAATGGAATACAACACAATAATGATAAACTGCAACCCTGAAACCGTAAGTACCGATTACGATATTTGCGACAAACTCTATTTCGAGCAGCTCACATTCGAACGGGTACTGGATATTTACGACAAGGAAAACCCGGAAGGCGTTGTAATCTCGATGGGCGGACAAATCCCGAATAACCTTGCCGTTAAATTACACAACGCCGGGATAAAAATTATAGGTACTTCACCAGAACAAATCGATAATGCGGAGAACAGGCATAAGTTTTCTCAAATTCTGGATAGAATTGAAGTCGATCAACCGGTATGGAAAGAGCTTACAAATTTAAGTGAAGCTAAGGAATTCGCAAACAAAGTGAGTTACCCGGTATTAATCAGGCCAAGCTATGTTTTGAGCGGCGCCGCAATGAGTATTGTTCTTTCAGATGATGAGCTCGAAGAATATTTGAAAAAAGCTTCGGAGATTAGTAAAGAGCACCCTGTGGTTATAAGTAAATTCATAACCGATGCGCGGGAAATTGAAGTGGATGCTGTTGCCGATAACGGCTCGCTTTTCTGTTATGCAATTTCCGAACACGTTGAAAATGCAGGCGTTCATTCAGGCGATGCAACAATTGTACTTCCGCCGCAGAGGACTTACCTTGAGACGATGAGAAGAGTAAAAATGGTTACGAAAGAAATTGCAAAGGAATTAAAAATAACAGGTCCCTTCAACATTCAGTTTATTGCAAAGGATAATGACGTAAAAGTAATCGAATGCAACCTCCGTGCATCGAGAAGCTTTCCGTTTGTATCGAAAGTTTTGAAAATAAATTTTATAGAAATTGCAACAAAACTGATGATGGGAGAAAAGGTTCCTAAGCTGGATAAGTCTTCTTTTGATGTTGACTACGTTGGAGTTAAAGCTCCGCAGTTTTCTTTTACAAGATTGAAGGGTTCTGATCCTATTCTCGGAGTTGAAATGGCTTCCACAGGAGAGGTTGCCTGTCTTGGCGATGATTTTAATGAAGCCTTCTTAAAGAGCTTTTTATCTACCGGCTACAGGATTCCTCAAAAAGGAGTAATGCTTTCTACAGGTTCTTTAAAAGAGAAAGCCGACTTTCTTAGCGACACACAAATGCTTTATGAAATGGGTTTAAAGTTTTACGCAACAAACGGAACTGCAAAATTTTTAAAAGAACACGGAATGGATGCGGAAATATTAAACTGGCCGCTTGAGAAAAAAGAACCTAACATAATGACCTACCTAAACGAAGGCAAGATTGATCTTGTTATCAACATTCCTAAAAACCAGGAGAAGTACGAACTCGATAATGACTACCTTATAAGAAGAAAGGCAGTCGATATGAATGTAAATCTTATTACAAATATTCAGGTTGCAAAAAGGTTTGTAAAATCCCTGGAGCAAAACAAAGAGCTAAGCCTATCAGTTAAAAGCTGGGATGAGTATAATTAGCGCAGCAGACGCCCAATGTTTTAAAAACATTGGGTGTCTAAAATGTCCTAAACACCCAACGTTTTAAAAAGCATTTTACTTTCCCTTAAACGTTGGGTGTTTTTAATTATTTCTGTCAAGCTCAAAATCCCCCATATTATATAAAGTAATAAATTAAATTCTAATATAAACTTGTTTGAAGCTTATTTTTTAAAATAGTATCTTATTTCCGAAAAGTATTGTAATTCATGGGGGCATTTTATGAAATGTTTTTTACAATTTAAAAAGGGGCTAATTTTTAGAGAACATTTTCTCATCATTTCTTCAGGAAGGGAAAACAAAATTCCTTCCACCGCATTTTATAGTAAATTATTTACACAAGACATTCCTAAAAAATCTTCATTTTATTTTCAGAGTTTAGAAGGATACTAACATGAAGAAATCTTCATTACTGTTTTCGCTAATCATAATCTTTCTCATCTTCTCGCAGTATAACTGCAGCAGTCCAACTGCACCAAAGAATGAGATAAGCTTTTCAGCGGTTGACGTAGTATGCACAGAAGTTTGGTTAAAACTTGGATTTACAAATAGCTCGAATGGCGGGGAATACGAAATAACAAGAAATGGAAATTTAGTATTAACGGGAAATTTCTCACAAACAGATACAGTGTTAGTTGACACTACTGTTCAGCCTTCAAAGAGTTACAATTATATAGCATACCAGATTATAAATGGAGATAATAAAATACAGAGCCTCCCCATTCAAGTAACAACATTAGACAGTACAAGCAGCAGTTATAGCTGGGAATTATATAAATTCGGAAATTTTAATGCTACCGGAATGCCAAGCTACCTTTATGATGTCAAAGTCCCAAACGATTCATTAATATATGCTGTTGGAGATATATATATAAATGACAAAACTGGCAATAACAACATATCTTATCCATATAATCTAATCAAATGGAATGGAAAAAACTGGAATTATTTTACGCTGCAATATTTCCCCCCCGGTTCGACAGGCGATAGTGTATATGCACCGGGGACTGCACTATTTGCTAATAATCAGAACGATATCTGGGTGTCCGCTGGAGTTCCATTTCATTTTAACGGATCGAGTTGGACAGCCTTTTACAATACAGGTGCAAATGAAGCAAATAAAATATGGGAAAGTTCCGATGATAATCAACTTTACTTTTTAGGTAATAACGGTCTTGTAGTTCAAAGGAACGTTGGCGGTTCATGGCATAAAATCATGAGCAGTACTCCATTAAATTTATATGATATCTATTCTAAAAACGGGGAAGACGTATATATTGTCGGTGGCAATTATCAAAATTATGATGGGATTTTGCTGGAAGGAAATAAAAATGGCTTCCATGCTATAGCTGAAGGGAAATCCCTAGGAAGTTCCAGCCAATTGTTTAAACCTTATTTTGATGGGATAGCAAGAACTGTATGGGTCAGCAATACCGGCACAGTCTTTTTTGCGGGCAATTGGCTGTATAGAGATGTTGGAGGACAGATTAGTTTTATGAAATTGCTGCCGGGCAATTATTGGGGAGGAAATACCAGCGGACAATATTGGGGATTTCTCTCGCAGATAAGAGGCTTAGCGGAAAACCAAATGATACTTGTAGGCGAGAGAAATACAATAAGATATTTTAACGGTGTTAGATGGAAACAGCTTGGAATGCCTTATGACCCCAACAGTAATTTTACATGGCTTTCCGTTGCAATGACTGATGATTTAATAGTTGTTGTCGGTTATACAGCCAATCCGACAAACGGAATAATAATGATGTTAAAAAGACAATAAGAAAGAAGGTATCATAAAACTAAAGTAATCCGTTGTTCGAAACTAATATCAAAACCGTTGTCCGAAGGACTCCTTTGGAGAAACGGTTACATTGTGAATTTTTATATTATTAACGCCGGGATTTCCCAACGGAATGGCTATGCCAAATCCGGCGTTAATAAAAACAACAATGCATATTTCAACTGTTTTAACAGTTTAAGAGTTATGAAATCTATTTCTAACAACGGATTAAAGTAATGTAAATTAATTCCCCGGTGCTGGCTACACTGGGAATGCTGTTTCTGCAAACATAATGCCTAAGTAAAATTAAGACACCCGGTGTTTTTAACACACCGGGTGTCTCTCAGTTATTTTAAAAGCTTATATAAAACAAGACTATTTAATCTTACAACTTTAAATTCTTTATAACATGCTTCTTCAGAAAGTTTTTTAATGAATTCCGGTTTTAATCTGTGTTCAATAGGCGGGCCGTAATCTTCCTGTTTATAATCCCATTCTAAAAGGACAGTTCCTTTAACCGAAACACGGTACGCTTCCTTTAACGCTTTTAAATAATCATCAACCTCATGAAAGACAACGCCGAAAAAAGTCATATCGAAATCATTATCTTTAAACGGAATTTTTTCCGCAGGTGCAAGAAGAAATTCACCTTCAGCTACAAATTGTTTGGCTGCTTTTATCATTTCGGGATTTGTATCTATTCCAGCAACTTTAATCCCCTTTTTATAAAATGCTTCTGCAAAAAGTGCGCTGCCCGTCCCGATATCCAGTATTGATTTAATATTTTCTTCCAGACATAGATTAACAACTCGTTCAACCTCAAGCCTCTCAATTCTGTCTTCGGTACGAAGCCTGTCTACACCTCTGCTATAAACTCTTTCATTTAGTACTACCGATTCACTTTCATGATGATGTTTATGATTTTTATTCTCTTCCATTCTTAATCCTATCTTTTAATTTAAAATAAACTGTTCAATAAAAGCTTTGTATACATTTAATTCTTTATATCAAGTATCGAGTATCCGATGTTCAGTTCTCAGCAATTAGCTTTCAGCCTTCAGCATCAACAATACCTGGCGACTTAATAACTATAATTGTTAGTGAATGACAATGAATGACGACTTAATGACAACGAATGACTGATTCTCGTTCCCGGGTCATTGTTTCTATTTCCATTCTCCGGCTTGCAGTCTCCATTCTAGCTTCTATCTCCTACTTACTTCGCCCTCAAATACTGCTTCGGCCATTCTATATCCGATTTTAACTTCTTTGCCGCATGAAGAGGCCAGTACGGATCACGAAGCATTTCCCTTGCCATAATTACCATATCGGATTGTTCGGTCCTTACAATATTTTCTGCTTGTTCCGGAGAAGTAATAACTCCTACAGCGCCGGTTAGTATGCCGGTCTCTTTTTTTATTCTTTGAGCAAAAGGGACCTGGTATCCGGGTCCGGCCGGTATTTTAGCATCAGCAATATTGCCGCCGCTTGAGCAGTCAATTAAGTCCGCGCCTAATTCCTTCAACCACTTTGCTAATTGTACCGACTGATCAATATCCCATCCATTTTCTACCCAATCGGTTGATGAAATACGAACAAACAGGGGCAATTCTTTAGGAATGGACTCTCTCACTGCTTCAGTTACTTCTAATGCAAGGCGACATCTATTTTCAAGACTGCCTCCATATTCATCCTTTCGCTGATTTGAAATTGGCGAAAGAAATTCATGAATCAAATATCCATGCGCCATATGAAGTTCAATTAACTTAAATCCGGCAGCCAGACTTCTTTCTGCAGCATTTTTAAATTGAACAATTACATTTTTTATATCATCCTTATTCATTTCTTTAGGTTTAGGATAATCATCTGCAAATGGAATTGGACTAGGAGCTAACGCCTGCCATCCGCCGCTCTTAATTTCTACTTCTCCCTTGCCTTTCCAAGGAGTATAAGTTGAAGCTTTTCTTCCGGCATGCGCTATTTGTATTCCGGGAATAGAATTTTGAGAGCTTATAAAAGAAGTAATTTTTTTATATGCTTCAGCATGCTTATTATCCCAAATACCTGCGTCGTCAGGAGAAATTCTTCCTTCGGGGGAAATTGCTGTAGCTTCCATGATTACTAATGCGGCTCCTCCGACAGCACGGCTTCCAAGATGCACGAAATGCCAATCAGTCGGCATCCCGTTTTCGCTTGAATACTGACACATGGGCGAAACAGCAATTCTATTTTTAAATTCTAATTCTCTAATTTTTAGAGGTGAAAAAAGTATGCTCAATTTTATTCCTCATTATTTGATTAATAAATTATCTGTCTTGAATTACACGCTTAAGCATCCAATAAGGATAGACTCTAGGCGGTTCGCTTAATGCATCAAGTCTGTTTACTTCTTCCGGTGTCATTTCCCAGTCAGAAGTTTTTAAATTATCTGTAAGCTGTTCTTTAGTTTTTGCTCCAATAATTACTGATGAAACACCGGGTTTTCTTAAAAGATAATTAAGAGCTGCCTGTGTAATTGTTGCATTATGATTTTTTGCTATCTTTTCCAACTCGTCAACTATATCGAAACCCTTTTCTTCATCAAACTGTAAAAACTGATCTTTGGGATTTGTTCTTCTGGCATTTTCCGGACGCTTTTTCCCCCTCCTGTACTTCCCGGTTAAAAATCCTCCTCCTAAAGGACTCCACGGCAATATTCCTAATTTTTGATCAAGGCTGAGAGGGACTAATTCATTTTCAAGATCGCGGGCAATTAAAGAATAAAATGCCTGAAGAGTTGCAAACCTCTCAAGATTTTGTTTATCGGAAATTGCCAATGCTTTCATTAATTGCCAGCCTGTATAATTTGAAGCGCCGATATATCTCACTTTTCCATCTCTAACAAGATCATCCAATGCCCTCAGAGTTTCTTCAAGAGGAGTAAAAGGATCAAAACTGTGAACCTGGTAAAGATCAATATAATCGGTTCCCAATCTTTTTAAACTTGCATTGCATCCTTCAACAATATGATGACGGGATAAACCTACATCATTCGGGCCGCTACCGGTCCTGCCTCGTACCTTAGTAGCTAAAATTATTTCCTTTCGTTTGCTTCCGAGAGCCTTGCCCAGCATTTCTTCAGCTAAACCTTCGGAATAAACGTCTGCTGTATCAAAAAAATTTATACCGCCATCCAGGGCAGTTTTTATCAAAGTATTTGCATCTTTTTGTTCAAGTTCACCGATATATTTCCAGTACCCTTTCCCGCCGAAAGTCATTGCACCGAAACAAATTTCAGAAACTTTAATTCCTGTACTGCCAAGAAATCGTGTTTTCATATTGTCCTCCAATTATTTGATTAAAATGAGTATTAATAAATTGGAAATTGTTTGAATGTTATCAAATAAAATCCGTTGAAGCTTTTTCTAAATTTATTAATAAAAATAGATTAGCTAATTTCAAATAAAATATACAGACATCAACTTTGCTGTAATATGTGACAAAATTTTGCTCTATTAATTATTTAATAACATAAAAATGTACAATAAATCATTTTTTTATATTTTATTATTATTTGTTGAAATATTAAAGGAATGGATTCTAAAAAATTATAAAATTTGATAAAGAGCATAATTTATAAGCAGATCAGCTAAAGTAAAATATATTTTAAGAGATTGTCTTTTCTTTTAAGCATTTATTTTCGATATAAATCCATTTACTGTTTGTATTTTAGATAATTTATAAAAAATTGCGGCTTTTGTTGACACAAAAGTCATAATTTATTATAATGTAAAGTGTTAGAAATAATTTTCTCCAATTTTAAGGGGAGATATGCAGGGAAGGGTTTTTACTTTATTAAAAAGCATTTTCGATTTTTCAATTTCACTAATACTTTTAATTCTAGCTTTTCCATTAATTCTAATCTTATCACTGATAATTTTATTACAGATCAGAGAATTTCCATTCTTTATACAAGAACGCGGCATTACCCTAAATTCTTACAGATTTAAAATGTACAAACTTAAAACCATGAAGAGCCAGAAAGTTAATGTTGACTCTTCAAGGGAAAACATATTCTTTAAAAATGAACTTACACAGTTAGTAACCCCATTCGGCAGGATTTTAAGAAGGACCGGATTAGATGAACTTCCCCAGCTTTTGAATATATTAAAAGGAGAAATGAGTTTTGTAGGTCCTCGCCCGCTATCATTAACTGATTTGGATATAATGAAATATTCTTATCCGAAAGAGTATACATTTAGAGGGCAAAATAAATTTAAGCCAGGCATTACCGGATACTGGCAGGTATTTCAAAATAGGAATGAAGGAGTTAAAGATTTAATTGAGAAGGAAAATTTTTATAATCAGAACTATTCTTTCGCATTAGATATAAAAATTCTTTTAAAGACTATTCCAATAGTTTTTAACGGGACACATTGCGACGCAATTTTACCGGCGAGAAAGTCTGATGAATTTAATAAGTCGGTTTTAGAAAACATGAAAGAGAGAGAATTTAATATTGAATGCGTTTCTTGAAATGCATTCAAATAATCTATTACAATAATTTTGTTTTTATAATTTTAGTGAGGTTTTCATAAGAGCAGTAAAATAATTTTTAAAACTAATTTCTATAATTTCATAAATGAGGGAACACGGGAGGAAATATGAAAAGACTGTTTTCTATTTTAATATTCTCTTTATTGGTTATTTGCCCCAATACTTTTACACAGACCACTTTAAGTGCTGGTGATATAATGATTGTTGGATTTAATTCCGACACACCCAAAAATTTTGCATTCGTAATATTAAAAGATATTACGGCAGGAACAGAAATTTATTTTACTGATGATGGTTATTCTATTGGAGTAGGATTTAGAACAGGAGAAGGGGTTATTAAATTTACTGCATCTAAAAATTACAGCGTTTTTGATGTGATTGTTAGCCCTAATACAACCGAACCTTTAACCGGTGAGTGGTCAAATGAAGGAGGCTCATTTAATGCTTCTACTTCTGGGGATCAAATTATTTCTTTTCAAGGAAGTATGGATTCACCAAACTTCATAGCTGCCATTCAATTTAGAAATAATACATGGGATGATACAGCTTCCAATTCAAACACTTCTGCATTACCTGCTGGATTAACGGATGGTGTCAATGCAATAGCGGTTGGCAACATTGATGATGGGATGTATTCTGGTGGAACTGCAAATGATATAAATACATTAAAATCTAAAATTCAGGATATTACTAATAGTTGGACATTAAGTAATACTGAATTGGATTTAACTACAATACCAACGCCTCTTCCTGTAGAACTAACTTCATTCAAAGCCAACATAACTGATGCAAATGTAAATTTGAAATGGAACACTGCCACAGAAGTGAATAATTATGGTTTTGAAATTCAGCGGTCAGCAGTCAGCGATAAGCAATCAGCAGAAAGCTGGAATAAAATCGGGTTTGTTAGAGGCAACGGAAACAGCAACTCTCCCAAAAGCTACAGCTTTGTTGATGAAAATGTTTCTTCCGGGAAATATTATTACAGATTAAAACAAACAGATATTGACGGCAAATTCACATTTTCAAAAGTTGTTGAAGCTGATATTTCCAGCCCGGATGTTTACAGTCTGGATCAGAATTATCCGAATCCTTTTAACCCGGTAACTACAATCAAATATGAAATACCTAAAGCTGGAAAAGTTAAAATTGTAATATTTGATATGCTGGGCAGAGTGGTTCAAACACTAGTCAATGAATTTAAAGAAGCCGGAAGATATAATGTCCAATTTGATGCCGGTAAATTAGCAAGCGGAACTTATTTATATAAAATTCAAGCTGGTAAATTTGCAGAAGTTAAAAAGATGATTCTCCTTAAATAAGAATTCCTGACCCAAATCCCCATAATAGCAAGGCCCCAAATAATTTGGGGCTTTGTATTTTTGAGGAAATCAGGAGGTCATAATTATCAAGGATCTATTAATTTATACTGCCGGTTATTAAAAAATTATTTCTTTAATAATTTTGTATTTTATTATATTGTACATATAGTTATTTTATCAAATTAGTATTAATAATTATTATCAATTAGAATCTTTAATTTATCGTTTAAGAGTTCATACTAGCTGTTGGAAAAAATTTTTAAGAAGTTATAGAGGTAACCGTGAATACAGACTACCCAAAAAGATCATTAAATTTCAACTTTTCTGTTTATGCAATTATTATTTTTCTAATATCATACTCCACTTTTGATTTTGCCCAAGAGAGTAAGAAGATATTTCAGCCGCTAAACGGTTCTGTCCTTTTATCTCTTGAAGGAAGTGCTACATTTTCCCAAACTGATTATCAAACTCCTAATATTGATTTTGCATGGCGAGGATTAGGAGAATATTATTTTAATCTTTACTCAAAATATTTCCTTGGTGCACGATTAACAGGGGGAAGCGGTTATATAGCCGGTAAACAAACAAGTTTCATTAGTCAGGGAATATCAAGGTCATTTCAGACATCTATATATTATGCAGGAGTTGGTATAGAATTCGGGTATCAGGTAGCCCCGCAAATATTCCCGTATATTGCAAGCGGTGTAAATACACTTTTCTTTGATCCTAGATACTACAGCGGCGGGAGGCTCCCTAACAATGCTAAAAATCTGTATTCCAGACGAACAACCAGTGAATACATTGAAATAGGATTAAGATATTTTTTAACCGATCATATTGCAGCGAATTTAAGTTTAGATCAATATTTTGTTCCTACAGATTATTTGGACGATTTGAAAAGAGGCACTTCAAATGATTCATACTCTCAATTAAACATCGGCATTTCATATTTATTGTTTAATAAAAAAGATTCAGATGGTGACGGCGTACCGGATGATGAAGATAGATGCCCAAATACACCCTGGGGTATAAAGGTCGATTCACATGGTTGTCCGCTCGATGCTGACGGTGATGGTGTACCGGATTATCTGGATAAATGCCCTAATACTCCAAAGGGAGTTAAAGTTGATGCGACCGGGTGTCCTCTTGATAGCGACGGCGATGGTGTTCCGGATTATTTAGACAAGTGTCCAAATACTCCTAAAGGAGTTAAAGTTGATGTTTTTGGATGTCCTTTGGATAGCGATGGTGATGGTGTTCCCGATTATTTGGATAAATGCCCTAACACTCCAAAGGGAGTTAAAGTTGATGCAACAGGTTGTCCTTTGGATTCTGATGGTGACGGCGTCCCTGATTATGAGGATAAATGCCCTAACACTCCAAAGGGAGTAAAAGTCGACGCTTTTGGTTGTCCGTTGGATAGTGATGGTGATGGTGTTCCAGATTATTTAGATAAATGCCCAAATACTCCCGCTGGGGTCAAAGTAGATGCTTTCGGTTGTCCGATAGTTAAAGATAGTGATGGTGATGGTGTACCGGATAATCTTGACAAATGCCCAAACACGCCGGCCGGTGTAAAGGTCGACGCAACCGGATGTCCGTTGGATAGTGATCATGATGGAGTACCTGATTATAAAGATAGATGTCCTAATACACCTAAAGGGATTAGAGTTGATAGATATGGCTGCCCACTAGACAGTGATCATGACGGAGTTCCCGATTATCTAGATAAATGTCCAAATACTCCTAGAGGAGTAAAAGTAGATAAGTTCGGCTGCCCTATTCCTGCTGATAAATATATTCTTAAATCCGATGAATATTTTGGAACAGGCTCGGCAACTTTATTGCCTTCCGCTACATCAAATCTGAATAATATAGTTGAAAAAATGAAAGAAGATCCCACTTCAAGATGGCGCATAGAAGGTTATACGGATTATGAAAATCCTTCATCCTTTAACCAGACTTTAGCATTTAATAGAGCTAATGCGGTCTATTTGTATTTTGTAAGAAAAGGATTGAATAAAAATAGATTTGATATAATTGGAACCGGCGGATATTATAAGATAAGCAGTGAATCGAAGATACTTAGTAAAAGGAATAATGTTGGAGTGGTTATTACAAAAATAAAATGATAGCGATATGTATTAGATTGTTTATTCCCTAAAATATTTTAATAATTATTCAAAATTAAAGGAAGATTATTTTCTCATATTATATAAAAATTATAAATCGATATTTCATTTTTCAATTATTACCGGAATTCATAATACCGGCAGTGATATTATTCCTTTTGGGGGCTTTTTTTAGAAAAACTCTTTCCAAACAGACTTTCTATTTTTCCAAATAATAGCGGGCCAAAATCCGATTTAGATAAAAAATCATTCGCTCCAGCGGCAATTGCTTCACCTCGATATTCTTCTTCTTTTCCAATTGTTAGCACAATTATTTTTATATTTGGATGTGCTTTTCGTATTTTTTTGGTTGTCTCTAATCCGTTCAAACCTTTCATGGAGATATCCATTATAATTAAGTTAGGCTCAAAATCATCTAACTTTTGAAGAGCATCTTCCCCTGACTCAGCCCATGTTATAAGTTCAAAATTGAGAGAAGAATTTAAGTAACGTACAGCTGAATTTATGAATTTAACATTGTCGTCGACTAAAAGAATTTTTAATGCTTCCATAATTTACCTTAAAAAATTTCATTCCTTCATTAACTTTGGATCAAAACTAGGTTAATTCTTCTTTATTGACAATCGGGGAATACCTTATATTTACCGGTAAATGCCCTGATATTTACACATTCACTACTCTTAAAGAGAGAGGAAAGTATATCCAAAACTTATCTAAATATAAGCGGTTAATTTTAAAATAATATAATCTTCACACACTAATGATTAACATTATATTCTAATAAACCAAAGCTTAAATACATTTTCATTATATAATAAGGTAAATCTGAGGTTGAATTTATATTTTCAGTGCCGGATAATTCCCTCCGCATTAATTGCCAGGGACCATGAAGAAATTATTATATAAATTATAGGCTTTACTTGCCAATTTAGCATACTTTTCTAATATACCAATTATACACTTATTGAGAGCTTGCTATAGGCTTGTTATATACTTGTTATTGGCCGGGCAGAATTGCTCTTTATCTAAATGAAGTTGGACTACGAATATGAAATAATGACAGACAATTCCGTTGCTGCAAGTGATCTACTGAAAACGGGTATATTTACTGTTCTTAAAGCTTGGAAATTGGTATCTCATTGATGTTTACTGCAAAGGTAGGATGAAAAATGAGTTTTATTAAAGAGTAAAATGCAAAGGAATAAAGATTATAGACAGTATCTAATTTCTTTCTTAAAAATTACTGCTGGGTTATTATTCCTTCTCTTATAGCATATTTGACCAGCCCCGGAACATCGTGGATGTTAAGCCTTTCCATAATTTGAGACCTATGCGTTTCAATAGTTTTGATACTAATATTCAGCTTATTTGCAATCTCTTTTGTGGAATTTCCCTCTGCGATTAACTGTAAAATTTCTCTCTGTCTCGATGTTAATCTTTCAAAAACATTTTCATGATCTTTGTCTTCAGGAAGCCCTTCGTTTATCCGCCTCAAGTAATCAGTTACCAAGTTTTTAGATATCGAAGGACTAAGATAAATTTCTCCCTTAATCACCGCATTTATTGCCAGCTCCAATTCGGTAGGTGCGGCATCCTTTAGTAAGTATCCCGATGCCCCGGCTTTTAAAGCCTGGATTACATACTCTTCATTAGCATACATAGAAAGGATTATAATTGAGACACTGATATTTTCCTTATTAATCTGTTCAGTTACTTCTAAGCCGTTTAATTCCGACATTGCAACATCCAGTAAAAGGATATCAGGAAGAAATTCTTTTATAAGCTGCACGGCTTCCCTGCCATTGGATGCTTCTGCAACTACTTCAACTCCTCTTATATTTTGAAGCAGCTGCCTTATACCTGCTCTAATTAATGTATGGTCATCGGCAATAATAACTTTTACGGGTTTCATGTTACTCCTTAATTTTATCAGTATTTTGAGATGAAGTATTTAAGGGTAATATTGCATAAACCTTTGTCCCTTTTTTAGAAGATGAATAAATATCCAGCCAACCCCCAACAAGTTCTGCTCTTTCCTGCATTCCAAGTACCCCTATGCTTTGCCCGTTTATAGCTTTTCTTCTGGCTATTGAAACATTGTAACCTATACCGTCATCGGTGATCAACAAATGCAAGTCGTTTGATTTTCTTTCAAGCTCAATAGAAAAAGTCTCGGCTTTAGCATGTTTGATGATATTTGTTATTGCTTCCTGTACTATTCGATAACATGCAATTTGAAGCTCAGGTGATAAATTTCCTTCAATTTGTTTTGAAATTACTCTGCCTTTAATGCCGGACCTCTGCGACTGCCTGTCTACATACCATCTAATAGCCGGCAATAATCCCAGATCGTCCAATATAGATGGATGTAAGTTTAGCGATAGTTCTCTCACTTCATTTAATGATTCCTCAACCAATTGAATACTGTCTTTTAATTGAGTTTGAATTTGAGCTGATTTTGTTTGTTGCATAATATTTAGCATATCAATTTTAACAGCAGTTAGGGACTGCCCTATTTCATCGTGAAGTTCCCTGGCAATATTTCTCCTCTCTAATTCCTGAACCTGGATTAAGCTTCTGGAAAGTGTTTTCATCAATTTTTGTGCTTCAACCAATTTGGTGAGTAGCTTTTCTTGTTTTTCCTCGGCAATTTTAATTTCTGTAATGTCTGTATTTATAACCGCTACGGCTAATTTCTTATTATTAAATTCAACCGGCATTCCCGTACTTTTAATTATCTTCTCATGTTTTGTTTCCGGATCAATGATTGTAAATTCGTCCGTTAAATATTTACCCGCTAAGGCCTGCGTATAAATATCATCGCCATTAGATATAATTTCCCCGGTTTTAAAATTTCGCATTCCCAGTATTTGGGGTATATTTTTTATTTTTAAATTTAGTTCTTCAATGCTAGTTAAACCATACATTTCTAATGATTTCCTATTAGCTTTTATAATTCCCGTTTCATTACCGATTAAAATCCCATCGGGCATATTGTCAAAAATAATATCCAATCCCGGCATAGTCTTTTTAAATATCTCTGGAATTTCTAATTTTTTATCCAATCGTTTAGTATTTTTTTTCATATCCGGTAAATTCCCTTCAAGCATTTAATCTCTTTCAATAATATTCATTTCAAAACAAATCCAGGTAAATATTATTTTACATATACTGTATATCACAGCATAACTCAGATACGTATCCGGTTAATTCATAATATTGTAACTTTACGGAGGATAAAATTTTATAATTAATGAAAAGATATACATAAATTATTACTTAATAAACGATAATTTTTGAAAATTAAAAAATTAATTTCAACACAAATTATCATTAAGTAAATATTCCTTCTAAAAAATTGGTTTTAATAAAGGGCTACGGATTTTCCAAAAGTTAACCTAAGTAGTTTTTATTATATATTATTATATTCATCTCAAATAATAGTTAAAGGCCGAAGTATTAAAATTATATTTATCAAGACTATGTTTAAATTAGCAATACTTCCGTCAGTCAAATTATTTTTTATTTTTATTTGCTTGAGCGCATATTAAATAGTTTGAAAATGTATTATCTTTCGCCCGAAAGTTGTGAGGTTTTTTGAAAGCTTAGATAATTAATAAATGCATGTTATTTGTATTGAATTAATAAATTAAAATTTATTTTTTTATATTTTAAAAAAATATTCTATATAAGTTCAAATTAAATTAACGCTTTTAATAAGTATTAATCTATTTTAATACCTAATCATCCTGTTCTAAATTTTGCTAAATGGTCTTTATCTATATTCGTTGATAAGGTTGATTTATTCAACTCAACAGTAAAAATGAATTGATGACGTACTACTGCAACCCCTGGTCGTGTTTTCATTTCACAAGATTGAATCAAGTTTACTATGCTTGAACTGCCTGAAGGTAAATTAATTGATTCACTACGATATTCAATTGATAAAATTTCTTATGATTGGAACTATGAGAATGAAGAGAGTCTTTTATATTATTATTCTATTTATTTTCGCTACCTTTACCATTGAAGCTCAAACTGTAGATGGTTTTTTTACAACAGTCGAAAACACCAGTTCTAATTACGTTGTTAAATTGCAAATAAAATTAGAGAGCGGATCAGCTGTTTTAGGTATCGCAACAATTAGATTTAATTACGATACTACCAGCATTTCTTTCCCAACAAATCCTGTTTCAAATAAAGATTATCAGTTATACAATTTTAGCGCCCCAACATATCTCGCTTCTGTATCTCATGCTTCTGCCGCGACAATTTCAATAAATATTGTCTTTTCATCTTTAGGAACAGCCGATACAATAACAACCGATACTTTAACTGTAGCTTCAATTAGTTTTAAAAAACTAACTTCTTTCGATTCAACATCAATTTATCCTACATTAGTTCAATTTTTCAGCCCATCGTCAAGTACCCTGTGGACAGTAGGAAATTGGAAGGATTATCAACCGACAATTGTAGCAAATACTCCGACTTCTCCTGAAAAATTTGAATTGATGCAGAATTTTCCCAATCCGTTTAATCCCACAACCACAATTAAATACCAAATTCCATCCAGCAGTTTGGTTACATTAAAAATTTATAATATCCTGGGCCAGGAAATTGCCACATTAGTAAATGAAATGCAAAATTCCGGTTCCTATACAGTCCAATTTAATGCCGTAAGGCTTGCAAGCGGAATATATTTATATAGCCTTCATGCAGGTTCGTATATTAAAACGAAAAAAATGATTTTAATGAAATAGTCTTCATATAAAAGAAGAGGTCAAAGCTTTTTAACACGAGATAAAAATATTATTTAAATTATTATATTTTATTTTTGTTAAAGTTTGAGAAGTGCTGTTTTATCTATTTTCCCTGTTGAGGTTTTAGGAAGGGAAGCACATAAATCTATTTCATCCGGAATCATATATTGAGGAAGCTTTTTACCTAAATACATTCTTAGTTCGCTTAAATTTATTACTTTCCCGTTATGCCCCACAACAAATGATTTAATACGATGCCCTATTATATCGTCCGGAATAGGTATTACAGCAGCTTCTTTTATATCGGAATTGCTGTACAATGCTGTTTCAATTTCTCCAATTTCAATTCTATACCCTCTGCTCTTTATCATATGATCTTTTCTGCCTTTATAAAGGTAATCGCCATTCTGATCCAACGTAACAAGATCGCCGGTTTCATATGCTTTCTCGAAGTAATCTTTTTGCAGAGGATTCCATATAAAATTTTTGGCAGTCTTTTCAGGATCGCCCCAATAGCCCTGTGCCACACATGATCCTCTTGCAAACAATTCGCCCTCAATTCCAGGTTCGGTTACAAGTTTACCATCTTCAGTTAATGCAAATACCTCCATGTTTGAACAAGACTTTCCAATAGGGATTGAATGTTCCTGTTCAGGCGAAATTGAATTAACTTTATAATATGTTATTACATTTGTTTCCGTAGGTCCATATAGATTATAATATTCCGGGTGTGATACAGTGTTCATAAGTTCACGCAAATATTTGGTTGGGAACACTTCGCCTGCAAATAATAATAATCTCAAGTTTTCGAATTTATATCTGTTCAAATCCCCGTGAAGCAGCATCATTGTAAGAATGGAAGGAACTGAATACCAAATTGAAATTTTATTTTCAGCAATCCAATCTACAAGTTTTCTTGGAAAAGTTGAAGTTGTTTCTGGAACAAGTGCAAGAGTTGCACCAGCTTGAAATGCACCATAAATGTCCAGGATAGAAAGATCAAAGTGCAAAGGTGCATGACTGGAAAGCCTATCATTTGATTTTATTTGAAAAACCGATTGAACCCATCTAACAAACGTAAGGGAATTGAGATGTGAAATCATTACTCCTTTGGGAACCCCTGTAGAGCCTGAAGTATATATTATATATGCCAGATCATTTTCCGTCATTATCGGCTTAGTGTACCCGGTATGTTGCAATTCAGTTACTTTCTCCCATGTTATAATATTATGTTTATACGAATTCTGGTCTTTAAAGGAATGATCTGTGACTATAATTGTCTTAAGTGGATTATTATTGGAAAGAATTTGTGCTACAGATTTGAATTTAGCTGTCGACGTTAGGAGACATTCAATCTCGCAATTTCTAATTATATAATCTATACGTTCAATAGGTGCTTTAGGATCGAGTGGAACATACGCTGCACCTGCTTTTAAAATACCAAAGATACTGACAATTGATGGAATTGATTTGTTAATATAAATCCCAACCCGATCACCCTTTTTTATACCTGAATTTATCAATGTAGCAGCTAATTTATCAGTCAATTTATCAATTTCCTCGTATGTAATACTATCATTTTTATAAATTATTGCAGTTTGATTTGGATACTTTTCAGCTGAATCTGACAAAAGGTGATGTAATAAATATTCCAATGTTTATTCCTTATGATATATTAAAAAATCAAAAGATTAAAAACTTTTATATAAATTAAATTATAGTCCAAGAATTTGAGCAATTATATTTCTTTGGATTTCCGAAGTTCCGGCGAAAAGCGTACTTCCGACAGAATCTCTTAAATCTCTTTCTATCTCAAACTCCGTCGTATATCCATACCCACCGTGTAATTGAACAGCATCCAAACATGATTTAACCCATGATTCACTTAAATACAGTTTTGTCATTGCGGAATCAAGAGGTGCAGAACCGAACTTCTCTTTCATCCATACACTTCGATATAATATTAACCTGGCGGTTTCAAGCCTCATTTTCATATCAACGATCTTATTTGAAACGGACTGAAATTTGCCGATAGATTGTTTGAATTGTTTCCTATCATTTGCATACTTTATACTTTCTTCAAGCTGTCTTTCCATACTGCCGATATAAGTGGCTAATATACAGCTTCTTTCCCATTCCATAGAATCTTTAAAGATTACTACGCCGTTTCCTTCCTTACCTAATCTATTTTCAACCGGTACTTTACAATTATCAAAAAATAATTCACACCACGGATTAGTTTTCAACCCCATTTTAGGAATGCTATTTCCAATTTGAAAACCCGGAAAATCTTTCTCTACTAAAAATGCACTTATTCCCATAAAGCCCAGCTTTTTATTTATAGTAGCAAACACAATAAAAAGATCTGCAACCGGTCCATTTGTAACAAAAGTTTTTGAACCATTCAAAACATAATAGCCGTCTTTCTTTTCGGCAGTTGTACTTATGCTGTAAGCGTCGGATCCGGATTGTGGTTCAGTCATAGATATCGAACCAATAGATTTTCCGCTGATGAGTTTTGGAAGATATATATTCTTTTGTTGTTCAGTACCATAATCGAGAATCGGCATTTCCACATCCCACATTTGAGCACTCATCCCAAACAGCAAACCGTTATCCTTGCAACCGTATCCTAAAGATTCCATAGCATAAACCGAAGAAAGGATACCTTCCTCTCTACCACCGTATTTTTCAGGTACAGGGAGGCCCAGAATTCCGAAATCAGCACATTTTTTCCAAAGATCTAAGGGAAATTTACTCTCCGAATCCCTATCAATTAAATCATCATTGAGTTGTTTCCGGGCAAATTCTATGACAGCTTTTCTAAGCATCAATTGATCTTCTGACCAGGAAAAATCCAAATATACCTCCTATTTTTTTAATTTATTTTTGAATAATTTAAAATATTATTTAAGAAACGTGAGTATATTTATCCATTTAATATTATTTATATTCAGATGTACTTTTATAAAAAAGTAAATAATTCATTTTGAGTTTTTTTAGCTCTTTGAAACCTAAGGTTCGTACCGTCCAAATTGCAGGAATATTATTAGACATGACATAAGAATAGACATCCGTAATTCCTCTTTGCTTAAAACAATAGAAAGCATATTTAAGAATAGAGTATGTAATTTGAGTTCCTCGCTCTTCCGGCCTGACGAACATGTCAAACATATAGGCACTCTTTTTGGCGGGATTCATGCGAAATAACTGCATATCAGGATGAAGAAGTTTTTGGGATGTATCAAGTGAAGTTGCAAACCAACAATCACCAACTACTTCATCTCCAAGAATATACAAAAAAACTTCGTAACCCCGTTTAATATTTGCAACAAGTTTCAAGTATCTGCTCTTATTTGGAAATGAATATTGAACAACAATATCAGGGCTAGAAACGCTAATAATTTTGCTCTCTAATTTGTTTAATAATTCGGAATCAATTTGATAATCATTAAGATTTTTGTGAAATGTAATGGCTGTTTTGTTTAAAAAAATTACTTCTTTAAATGTTTTATTGATCCCCTTGGTCTTAATTTTTTCAATTAGCTGGTTATATTTAATTTTAATATTATTTAGATCCAACTTTAATTCCTCTTAGTATTGACAAAAGTACATATTGCTTCAACATTTTCGAAATTTTCAGGTAATACATCTTCGTCCAGCACCTTGATGTTAAATTCCTTTTCTAAGAATAAAATCAAATTTTGAATTCCAAGCGAGTCAATAATATTTGATTCTATAAGTGAATCACTGTTGGTCAAATCTAATTTTGTTTTGTCTGATAATAATTCTTCCAAAATAAACTTTCGTATTGTATCACTCGTATTCATGAAATGATTCCTTATTTTAATTTAATTTTGTTAAATCTTAATCATTAAAGTATTTCCCCTAATTTTCCCTTGAAATAAATTAAAATCTTAGATTATATTATTTTATATAATAAATTTTATGATAAATCATTTTATAATTTTTTACAATTATATCATTTTTCCAGAAGCTAATGTTCGAATGAATGTTCACCAAACATCTCTACCGAATAAAAAAGTAATATAATGTTCTGGAAGTTTGGATTTATTGTATTTCAATCAGCTAACCTAACAATATATATTTTGTTATACTGCTTTGAGACAACAAGAATCATATCAGAAAATAATTATCCGCTTTATAAACAAATATAACTTTATCATTCATTCACCACACTTCTGTTAAAATTCTATTAAAATAATTTGGTCAATTAGAATATTTAAAAATACCTTTTTTTTTACTTGCTAACCAAATATTTTTTTCTTTAATAATTTCACCTACAATTTTAGCTTTTTACTCTTAACTGTATTAATAAAATTTATAAAGTTTTTGTTAATCTTTTTAATTAATTTTATGAAGTTACGCAAAATGAAAAAAGATCGACTATTGTTATTCCGAACTTGATTCGGAATCTGCATTTTTTAAGCTATTTTTAGATGTTGAATCTAGTTCAGCATGACAAATGCGTAACTACAATTAATTTTTACATCATAAATGGTAATCGTCATATAAAAATTGATTGGACATTCTATTAAATTCCGAGATTTTATTATTATGTAAAATAATTTAAGAACTCTTAAAATGTTTGATTATATTCTTAAGGAATCAATAACCCACAACTTCCGTGAAGAGATGATTATGACAAAGTTGTGGGCCAATAATGAAAACTATTCTTATTATAAAATTATTAATTATTTCAATAAAATCATTTTCCTAACTTGCGAAAATATTCCCGCCTTAATCCTATAAAAATAAACACCACTAGCCAGGTTCGATCCATTAAAATGTATCGAATGATTACCTGCTTCAAAGTTTCTATCCATAACTAAAGCAACCTGCTGACCGAGCTGATTATAAATAATTATACGAACTCTTTCAGCACTCGGTAAAGTAAAATTAATAGTAGTAGACGGATTAAACGGATTCGGGTAATTTTGACTGAGTGTAAATTTATTTGGTGTGGAGATATTTACTTCAACAATCTTTGAATATTTATATGTACCATTATAGTCGATCTGTTTTAAACGATAAGCATAAACTCCACTTGACACATTCTTATCGGTATAAGTATATTTATTAAGTTGAGTTGAGGTCCCATGTCCAGAGATAAATGCAAGTGGTATAAATCCATTGTTACTACTTTTTTCTATCTGGAAACCTCTGTTGTTAATTTCTGTGGCGGTAGCCCACTTTAAATATACAGTATTTCCATTCACTGATGCCATGAAACTTGAAAGTTCAACCGGAAGAGCGCCATTATTATCCCAAAATTCATAAGCACCAATATCAAATTTACCGTTTCTATTTGCACCTCGCTGATCCAATAAAGGAGCACCGTTAGAGTCTATCGGAATTACATCTCTCGCCGGACTTGAATCAGGGATTGCACATGTCATTGTTCCATTTTTTGAATTATTTAATGCAAGCGGTTGACAATCAGGTGAAAGACCATAAATATTATTTGTTGTATCACCAGTAATTGTTGCCCCAGAAACATTTTGTAATAAATTATAATTTTCAGAAATTATACCACCATAAATATCTGGTGGTCCACTGGATGAAATATTGCCCCCAATAATTGAATTTTTAACATATACAGAAGATGGAGATAACACGCCTATCCCTCCTATACCAGCCGAACCGGTTGAGGTATTTTTGAAAATCGTACAACTATTTATTACTGCTGTTAAATTATTACTAACAGGACCAAATCTGGATATTCTAATACCACCACAATAATAAGTTGCATTATTTTCAGAAATAGTCGAATTTGTAATTTCCAACGAAGCAGATTGATGCACAGATATTAAGGCAATACCACCACCACCACCAGAAGAATTATAGCTTATAGTTGAATTTTCAATTTGGGCTGTTCCGTCTTCAATTCCTATACCTCCACCGTAGCATGTATCGACTGAAGTATTTCCAGTGATAGTTGAATTATTAATAAACAAAGTTCCAGCAATATTTCCGACACCACCACCAACTCTTCCAACACTACAATAATTATTTACAATTTTACAATAATTTATATAAGTTGACCCACTATCAATAAAAATCCCACCTCCGCTTGACAAACCATTTCCATTTTGTATTGTCATCCCCCTCAATGTTACATTGTTTCCTTTATAAATTTCGAATACTCTGGATTTAGAAACTGCTAAATTTGAATCAGCTTCAACAACAGTTGTATCTATACCAGATCCAATTAAAATCAAATCTAAAAAATTTCTGTTTATATCTATTTGATTACTTACTAAATTATAGGTTCCTGTTGAAATATTAATTACTATTGAATCCGAAGTAGGATTTGCAACATGATTAATTGCATATTCAATTGTTTTCCAGGCTGAGCTATCCGGTGCGCTACCATTAGCAGTTGTATCTTTTCCTAAATTTTGGTTAACATAATAATTTGTCTGTGCTACCGAAATATTTAGGAAAGAAATTATAGTTAAAAATAGAAATAATAGTTTCATGAATTTTTCCTCCGGTCTTTTTTTATCATTCTTCAACAAATTCCATTCCAAATATAGAATAAATTCTTTTCACCCCTCCCTTTTTAAAATTGATCATAAGTTTTTATTAATTAACCATTTAGAATAATATTAGGTCGTTTTAATTAATTCCTATATAATGATTATATCTCTAGTAACAATTGATGTATTATCATCTTGGATTTATATGCAAAATGTGTATCATAATCAGACATAAATGTTCTTAAGTACTCGTTTAGATTATTGTAAAATTTCATTATTAAATATTGATGTGAAAAAAGAGCAATAATAAAAATGTAAAATATTATTGCAGAAATCTGTTATATGAAATAAAAAATAAAACGGTCTAAAAACTGTAATTAAATTTTAACCAAAAACTACAAAACAAATTTTGACAAATTTTATAGTATAGTTTATAATATTTTGAAAAATCATGTAACTAAAGAAGGTAATTTCCTAAAATACGGCAGAAAACCTAAATTTTCTGACATAGATATAATCACTCTTTCTTTAGTTAGTGAAGCTCTTGGTATAGATAGCGAGAATTACCTCTTCGGGAAGTTGAAAAAAGATTTCAGTGATGATTTCCCGAACTTAATTCATAGAAGCCAATATAATGTCAGAATAAAGAAACTCTTTAATAAGATTGATGAAGTAAGGACTTTAATGGCAAAAGAAATAATAATGAAAGATACCATATATATTGCTGACTCTATGCCCCTTGAGGTTTGTAAAATTTCACAGGCAAGTAGGTCAAAGATTTGTAAAAAAGAATTTGAAAAATCGCCGGACAAAGGATGTTGTGCTGCCAAAAGATTTTCTACTATGGTTATAAACTACACAGCCTGTGCAGCTTTAACGGGGTCTTTACCTCATTTGATATGACTAAAGCTCGGTACATGATATTCACTATCTACAAGATGTCAAAGAGCAAACTAAGAACTCTTTCCTGCTTGGTAATAAAGCTTATCTATCTGAAGAAATACAAACTGATTTATTTTCCTCTTCAAGAATAAACCGACATTATATTAAGTAACAGAATTTTAAAATAAGAAAAACCAGAAAAAGAATTGAAACTCTATTTTCTCAACTATGTGATCAATTTATGATCAGAAGAAACTATGCTAAATCTTTTTATGGGCTAAAAACCCGAATACTTTGTACAGTTAATAAATAAATTTATTATTAATTGTAATCATAATTATATTAAATGTGCTTTAGCTTAATTCACACAAAGGATTACAAAAATAAATTAACTAATAAAGTTACTCAATATGCATTTATGAAAAATAGGATACCAATAAAAAGACTTAGAGGTTATTAGACAAAATAGAGGTAAATTGAAAGATCTCAGCGAATTTTCGAGATCCACAGAACTTACTCTACAATATTTCCTATGATTTTTAAATTGTTTTTAATTTTAGTTAACAACTTAATAAAAATAATTGTGTATAATTTAACTTTTTAACAGTTTACAAATCATCGCATTGGACCATAAATAAGGTAACCGAAGGCGATTTGTAAAAAGGTCGTTGGGTCATAATATAGGTAACTAAGAATTTTAAAGGTTATCTATGAGCAATTCAGCAAAGAAGGAGTATCTAACTGAGATCAGAAAACGATACTTCTTGTCGACCAAAGCAGAAAAATCTCTAATTTTAGACGA
>Ga0307441_1000005_pt1 | contig 138524 bp, 110 predicted proteins | sample SalMarWE160420MG_FD_202149 | JGI IMG/M metagenome (GOLD analysis project Ga0307441, IMG submission 202149) | Salt marsh sediment microbial communities from the Plum Island Ecosystem LTER, Massachusetts, United States - WE1604-20 | ecosystem: Environmental > Aquatic > Marine > Intertidal zone >... | reverse complement strand
TTTCCAGCCGCCGTACTTTTATGAAACCTGGGATAAGAACATAAATACGGCAAAATCTCTGCTTGCACAGGAAGATATTCAATATAATCTAAACTGGGAAAATCATTTTAGAAAGAATGCCAAATTTACGGTAGAATTATTTTATAAAGATATAAGACACATGATACCGTACTATATTAAAGATTTAAATTTGGTTTACGGGGATAAAAATAACTATAAAGGATTCGCATACGGATTTGACCTCCAGTATGAAGGCGAGTTAAGTCAGAATTTGGAAACATGGATCGGTTATAGTTATTTGAATGCGGAAGAAAAAGAGACACCTGGGAATTTTCCTTACGTAAAGAGCCCGTTCGGCCAATCGCATACAATTAGGATATTTCTTCAGGATGGGGCAAAGAAACACAAAAATTTTCAAGTTCACGTATTATTTCTTTTTGGTACGGGATATTACTATAATCCGATGAAAAGTGTTCCCGGCCCGACTCCGGGTTCGTACCAGATTGTTCCCGATTATAATGTAACGGAAGTATACCCGTTTTTCATGAGAGTGGATATGGGACTCACTTTTAAGTTTAATATATTCAAACAGAAGGAAATTATTCTTACTGCTGATGTACTTAACATATTTAATAACTATAACATTACTTCATATTCATGGTATCATGTTCTTCCGCAGGTAACACAGCCTGTGCCTGTTGCCAACATTCTATCACCAAGATTTTTAAACGTAGGCTTCAAGTTTAACTTTTAACAAAAAATTAAACTTAAGCCAAGTTCAAACATTTTCTTTGGATACGATTCACCTTAAGGGTGCAGCCGGTTTATTTAAGGCAGTTAAACTCATTCTCTAAAAAAGTTTTTTATTGTTAAGTAAGTAATAGTTTATTTTATTATTTTGAATCTCGAAATCAACAATAATTTTTACGGGGGCTATGATACCGATTTCTATTCCACCATTTAAAGCTGTAGATAAGGCTGACTATAAGCTAAAGCCCAACACATTAATTATAAGGAAAGGATTAAACAGGATGTTCTATAAGCTTTTGGGATTGTGACGGAAGAGGAGATAAGTATAGTAGAAGAGTAATAAGTTAAAACCTAATTTTTAGAATTAATAAAAATTGTAATAATAAAATTAATATTACAGAAGGTGTTCGTTTTTTGAAATGCAAAACAAATAGGTTAAATTATTAGTAATTAGTTTAGCATTTATGTAAATCTCCCATGAATATCTACGATGAATTAGAATACACCGAACTTTTAGATGTAAATAAGAAACATCCGAAATTTAATTCAGATGAATATAAACATCTAGGAGTTGATAAAGTATATTTTTCCGGCGATTATCCGGCTATATTTTTTAAAGAAGTTAAACAGTTTGATAAAGAAACACTTAAAAACATAGCTAAGATACAACACAATTGTTGGAATTATCGTAAAGTAATGTTCTTGTGTATTTTATCTAGCAATGAAATAAGAATATATAACTGCAATAAAAAACCTTTCAATTATAAGCTTGATGATATAGACATACCTTCCGAATTAGAAAAGATCGAATTGATACATGAAGATTTAAATGCATTAAAGACTATTAAAGAACTATTCTCGCGTATAGCAGTAGACTGCGGTACTATATGGAACACCGAAAATGAATTACGCGAAAAAATAGAAATTCAACATAGGATTGATAAGTATCTTGTTAAGTCATTATTAAATGCTGCAAGGTCAATTAAAAATATGGGACTAGATGATGAAATAATTCATGTTTTAATAATGCGATCTATATTTATAATGTATTTGGAAGATAAAGGAGCTGTAAAAGAAACTAATATTTATGATGGTATTCTAAAAGGAGCAAAAAGTTATTTTGATATTTTAGAAAATAAAAATGCAACATACAAACTTTTTAGCAGACTGGAAGAACATTTTAATGGTAATGTTTTTCCACTTATTAAGAATGAATATAAAAATGTAAATGCAAAACATCTTCAAATAATTAAAAAATGTCTTTATGATGGCGATCTATCTGGAGAGCCAAAATTTTTTGAATGGAGGCTTTTCAAATTCGATATAATACAAATTGAATTTCTAAGCGAAATTTATGAAAATTTTTTGGAGGAGTTCAAATCAAATAATAAAGAAGAAACAGGCCAATTTTTTACTCCACCATCTTTGGTTGAACTAATTTATAATGAAAGACTAAAGGTAAAAAATGAAATTAATTGGCATGTTAAAATTTTGGATATGGCTTGTGGATCCGGGATTTTTTTAGTTGAAGGCTTTAAGCGATTAGTTAAAAGATGGGAAAATGCAAATAATGGAAAACAGATTAGTTTTCGAGACTTAAAAGAAATTATGATTGAAAATATATTCGGAATTGAATATGATCAATTTGCAATTAAAGTTGCCACTTTCAGTCTTTATTTAGCTATGGTTGAATACTTAAATCCTAGAACTTTGTGGATTGATAGAAGAAATAAATTTCCGAATTTGATTAATGATCCTAACGATAAAAGTATAGAAAAACAGGGTAAAAATTTATTTAGAGCCGATACTATTGGTGAGATAAAACCTGAATCATTTCCAAAAGTAAAATTGATTGTTGGAAATCCACCATTCGGAGCAAGAATAAAATTAAAATCCATAAAAGATTTTTGTAAAAGACACTATTATGGTCATGATATGGTAATACCTTTTTTGCGCAAAGCAGTGGAGTTTACAGAAGACGGTTCATTAGCGCTGATCTTCAATACAAAGATCTTAACTAATACAAAAGGACCTTTCCAAAATTTTAGGAAATGGTTATTTAACGAAACATATGTTGAGAAAATTTATAATTTATCAATTTTTAGAAAGTCACCAAAAACTTTTGGCGGACAACTTTTTACCTCAGCAATAGGACCAATTAGTATTTTATTTTATCAAAAAATATTTCCTAAAAAACAAGCTAAGACAATTGAATATTGGGCGCCCAAAACTTATGTTAAAAATAACGTTATTGAAGGGATCTTAATTGATACCAGTGATATAAAATTTCTACCTAGAAAAGAATGCCAAAAATACGATACAAATATTTGGAAGATTGCTATGTGGGGAACATTGGGTGATTATTATTTAATAGAAAAATTAAATAAAGAATGTAAATCGATACAAGAATACTTCAGAGACGAATATAAAATTTATTTTGGAGTAGGGCTTGAATTAAGTAATCCGAAAGATAAATTTAATAATAAAATAAGAAATTTAGTTCACCATAATCCCAAAACTATACATAAATATTATACAGATTTAAATTATGGTATTAAAATATTTGATAAATATTTTCGAAGATTTGGTAAAACTGAAGCATATAAAGCTCCTCATGTATTAATAAAAGAAGGAGTGACAAATGGTGAAGTCATTTCTTCTTATTTAGATTATGATAGTTCTTTTTATAAAGGTATTGTTGGTGCTTATAGTAAAACTAACAACGAAAATGGACTAAAAATATTAAATACTTATTTAAATTCAGACATAGTTCGTTATTTATCCTTTTTAATGACATCAAGTTGGGGAATTGAAAGGGATACATTAAAGTATAATGAAATTTTATTACTTCCCTATGTGTTAGCGAATTCAAGAAAAAACGAAGAAAAATTTCTTAGATTATCAAATATAATTATTAGTAAATTTAAAAATAATGTTTTTAATGACAGTCATAATTTTAAACAACAGATTAATGATATTATTTTTAATGTCCTTGATGAAGATGACAAGATATATATAGAGGATACCTTAAAATATACTTTGAATCTATTCCTGAGAGGCTACAAATCTTTAGCAATGCAAAGTACAGATTTAACGTTTAACAATGCGTACGCAGAATTTTTTATTAAAAAGCTTATTGATTTCTTAGGAAAGGAAGTGTTTGAAAGCTTTAAAATTCAGATTACTTTTTATGAATTACAGAGTAATGATCCCTTAAATTTAGTTAAAATCAAATTTGGAAGTATATCTCATAAAATCATAGAAGAGAAGGATATAAAGTTACTAAAGCAGCTATTATTAGAAATAGATAGAAAAATAACTGAGAAAAAAGCACAAAGTATTTTTATAAAAAAACAAGTTAAATATTTTGAAAATAATTCAATATACATTATAAAACCAAATCAAAAAAGATTTTGGACCCGCTCTATGGCTCTTCACGATGCCAAAGAATTAATTGGGGAAATATTAAATACAAAACAATAATGAGTGGAAATCTTAACCCTGATATAATCAATTTATTTAAATTAAAATTTGAAGAAAATTGTCTTTCCTTGTTGCTTGAAAGTTTTAATCCAATACAAAATAAAAAAGAATTCTGTGAATTGACTGAAAATAATATAACAGCTCGATTAGTCGGTTTAATGAAAGCTAAGCCTCTTAGGTTTAATTTTCAAATAAGTATTTCTAGAGAAAGTTATTGTGACACCGATAAAACCTACATAGGACTTGCCGATGCAGATGAATCAGTAAGAATAGATATAAAATATATAACTTGGGATAGAAATATTGAATATGAATATTATATTGAAGCAAAAAACTTATCAGAAAATGACTGGATAAAGCCATATAATAAAGCAAAGGTTAATGCTCATAAACAACAAAATAGATATATTGAAACCGGGATACAAAATTTTATAACTGGCAAATATCCTAACGGCAGTCTTTTAGGATATGTCGTAGAAGGTGATCCAGATAATATTATTATTAAGATTAATCATATCTTGGATAAAAGAAATCGAAAAGAAGAAAAACTTAAAAAAGAAATTAAACCCGGATGTGATTTTTTTTGTATTTCATTTCATCAAGGAAACGTTTTAGAAAAATTGAACCATTATTTTCTGAAGTTCAGTAGATAACTATAAAATATAATATAAAAATTTAGTGCTAAATTTACATTGTACGAATTGATCAATTCTGAAAATGAAAAACGAAGTTGACATAAACAACAACATTTTAATCTGGGCTGTAGAAAGAGCCGGATTTAATGTAGACTATATTGCAGAAAAGATCCCGAATTTTACCGCCTGGCTTAGCGGCGATAAAAAACCAACTATTAAACAACTTGAAAAGTTTTCTCAAAAGGTTCATGTTCCGTTCGGTTATTTATTCCTAAAAACAATTCCAGCCGAAACTATTCCTATACCTTATTTCAAACGTAATGATAATAACAAAGTTAGCTTAAATGTTTATGATACGGTATTGATATTGCAGCAGCGTATGCAGTGGCTGCATGAATATTTGCAAAACCTTGACGAGCCTGCACTGCCTTATGTCGGTTCTATGACACAAAATAGAAATATAAATGAAGTTGTACAGAGTATAAGGACAACCCTTGGACTAGAAAAGACCTGGGCAAAAGAGTTTACAAGCTGGGAAGAAGCATTAAAGAATTTAACTCTTAGAGTGGAAGATGCGGGGATAAATATAGTTTTTAACAGCGTTGTCGGCAATAATACTCATAGGACGATAAATGTGGATGAATGCAGGGGATTTGTACTTACGGATGAATACGCGCCTTTCATGTTTATTAATTCCGCCGATTCCAAGGCCGCACAGATGTTTACTGTTTTACATGAGCTTGCACATATATGGATAGGAAGAAGCGCCGGATTTGACTTAAGAGAGTTAAGTGCGGCAGATGATCCGATAGAAAAATTTTGCGATAAGATTGCGGCAGAATTCTTAGTCCCGGAAGAAGAACTGAAAACACAATGGGACAACAATAATATCGAAATAAAAAAACTCGCCCATTATTTTAAGGTAAGCCAATTGGTAATTGCACGTCGTTTAATGGACCTCACCTATATAAATAAAGATGATTTTATAAGTTTTTATTCCGATTATTTAAAAAGGATAAAAGAGAGGAAAAAAATTAAGAAAAGCAGCGGCGGAGATTTTTATAAAACCCAAAACAGAAGAATCGGAACTCAGTTTGCAAATTTTGTTAGAAATGCCATTAAGGGAAATAGCATTCTTTATAGAGATGCATGGCAGCTGACAGGCTTAAACGGGAAGACTTTCGATAAATTTATTAACCAATTATAAAATGCCTTTATATGTTTTAGACACTAATACGTTTATACAGGCTTACAGAGCACATTATCCCATCGATGTAATTCCGAGTTTCTGGAATAAATTAAAACAACTTTTCGAAAACAATAAAATAATCAGTATTGATAAAGTAAAAGATGAAATATATAAGAATGATGATTCGTTAAAGGTATGGATAGAAACAAACCTTAATGAAACTATTTTTCATGATTCACAAACAAATGAAATCCTGGATGAATACCGTAAATTGAGCGTTTGGACTGCTTCGCGTTCCAGTCAAATCCAGATGAGAGCAATAAATGAATTTCTGGATAGTACGAATGCCGATGCATGGTTAATTGCTTATTGTATGCATACCGGCGATACGATAGTAACGCAAGAAGTAAGCGCACCGCTAAGTAGGAGCAAAATTAAAATCCCCGATGTCTGCAGCGTGTTTAATATAAAATATATAAATACAATACAATTGCTTAGAGAGTTAAATATTCAATTGTAAGGTTTAAAATTTACTAATTTTATTCATTGGCGTCTTCCGGCGCCATTTTAGTTCACTACTCTAAACAGATTGTAGATTAGTAGTTAACTGCGTTGTTGCCCGCATCGATTGTTACTATTGCGGTATACATATTATACACGGAATAACTTTCAAATATTGCCTGATATGCTTTAAGAAGAAACATTGTAAATGAAAGCGGGTTTACCTTTCTGAAAAATCAGCCTGAGGAAATCTATACAAAGTTACTTAGCTGATTTTACAGGCATTTCTTTATTTTTCGAAACTATGACATTTCTATTGAGCTAATTTATTAAGGGACAAGCAAATGTAATACACTTGTATCTTCATTTATTTATACCTAGCTTATTCCAAAGTAAAGGAAGTGCATTATGAACGAGCCGATGAATATTTTAATTGCAGAAGCAGATGCAAAAATTGTAAGCCAGCTTGAATACTATCTTCTCCCTTTAGGTCATACGGTTTATCCGGCAGTAGCTACCGGGGAAAATTTAATGGAACAGGTGAAACTTTTAAACCCTTCGTTAATTATTACCGATTTCAATCTTGATGGTCAACTGGATGGTGTTGAAGCCATTGCCCGGTTGGAGGGCATCTATAATATTCCGTATATTTTTATTACTGCCTTTGACGACTTAAGCAGTCTTATTAGTTCTTATTATCTGAATCCTGTTGCCGTAATAAAAAAACCCGTTGATCATGCCGGCCTGCATGAATGTATGGATAAAGTTCAATTAAATCTTGAACTTGTTTAAATCCATATACAGTGAGAAATTTCATTTCGCATAGAATTATAAATACCTTTCCGGCCTCATGACAATATCTTAAATAATTGCCGCCTAACATTTTATTAATTTATTTATCCTTCAATATTTTTATGCGAACATTATAAACATGTGTGATTTTTATTGCAAAAGAAAAATGAAACAATTATTTTACCATATAAATTTAAATCCCTAATAAAAACTTCCTAAAATGAATATACCCGGTTCACCTGAATTGAATAGATAGATGAAAAAAATCTCAATATTAGTAATTGAAGATAATCGTCTTCTTCGTGAAGGATTATCAGCGATGATAGAGGAACAAAAAGATTTAAAGGTTTTAGCTGCTTTTGGAGACTGCACAAAAGCGCTGCAATCTATACGCAAATTCCAGCCCGGTATAGTGATTCTGGATCTCGGATTGCGGAATCAAAACAGCCTGCAGTTGGTTAAAATATTAAAAAAGGATTTTCAAAAAATAAAAGTAATTGTAATGGACCTTGTTCCGTTGCAGGAGGACGTATTGGTTTTTGTTCAGGCAGGGGTTTCGGGATTTATCTTAAAAGATGCTACTGTCAACGATTTTCTTCATACAATCAGGTCGGTGGCCGGCGGTGCCAAAGTGTTGCCTCCGCGTTTAACCGAATCACTCTTTTCACAGATTGTTGATAAAGCAGTGAGAGAATTAGGCACTTCAAAAATAATAGGCTCCGTAAAAATGACGAGACGCGAGAGGCAGGTAATTGATTTAGTTGCCGATGGGCTCACTAATAAAGAAATTGCTCAAAAACTTCATCTCTCAACATATACCATAAAGAGTCATATCCATAATATTTTGGAAAAACTTGCTTTACATACCAGGGTGCAGATTGCAAAATACGCACATACCTCTCAAGATTATAGCGAAACACTAAAATCAATTTCATCTATCGATGTATAATTATTTTATTCTCCACAATTAAGAATTACTAATTTTATAGCTTATAATCTAAACTTGTTATATGTATTAAAAAGTGCAACTATGAAAAACTGTTAAAACAGTTACAGATTCTGGTTTTAAGGTTTTATTAACCCACGGATTAATCCGTGGGTTAATAAAAAATAAAGTAATTATTAACCGTTTTAACGGTTTATATTCTTACCTGTCTACCGATTGGTAGATTTACCCAAGTGGTTATCCAAATCAATATATATAGATCAAAAGGATTAATACTTTTTTCGTTCGTTAGAGTCATTTTTAATTGAACATATTTTCCATACTTTATGAACAATTAAAATTATTGCCGATGAAAGGAAGTATAACTGCGGATTCTTTTTATCAGCATGATTAATCCAAATGTAAATAGAGAATAATATGAGCCGAAAACTCCGAGTGGGAATAATAGATCTTGTATCTAAAAAACCGAATAAAAAATTATTTGCACGTATAATGAATGCAAATTTTGCAAGTATAATGCCCCAGGTTGTGGGAGTATGGTGCGAAGAAGAAGGTCATAATGTAGATTATATTTGTTATACGGGAAAAGAAGACCTGATACGGGAACTTCCGCAAGGAGTGGACATTGTGTTTATCGGCGCATTTACCGAGTCTGCACTTACCGCCTATGCTTTAAGCAATTTCCTGCGGTCCAGAGGTGCTGTTACTGTTTTGGGCGGCCCTCATGCCCGGTGTTATCCGGAAGATGCAGTTAAGTATTTCGATTTTGTTGTGGGATTTACAGACAAAAATATTGTTCGTGAAATCTTGTATGACTGTTCGCCACATCGTCCTGTTGGTTTGCACCTAACCGCCCCAAGACAGCCTTTATCATTACCAGGAGTAAAAGAGCGATGGAAATTTATCGAAACAACACTAAGGAAAGCTCCTTTAATAAAAATGGTTCCCATGCTCGGCAGTTTAGGCTGCCCATATACATGCAGCTTCTGCATTGATTCAACGGTAGCTTATCAACCGTTAAACTTTGACGTAATGAAGGAAGATTTATCTTTTCTTCTTACAAAGTTTAAACGCCCTCTCGTCGGATGGCACGATCCTAATTTCGGGATCCGGTTTAACGAATATATGGATGCAATTGAGGAAGCAATACCCGAAAATAGTATAGACTTTATTGCGGAAAGCAGCTTATCACTGCTATCAGAACCGCATGTAAAACGGCTTAAAAAGAATGGTTTCGGAGCTATGTTGCCCGGGATAGAATCATGGTTCGATCTTGGAAATAAATCAAAAACGGGAAGCCTGGTAGGAATGGATAAGGTAAAACATATTGCCGAACAGGTTAATATGATCTTAAGATATATCCCTTATGTTCAAACTAATTTTGTGTTAGGGCTCGATTCAGATAAAGGGGAGGAGCCCTTCGAACTGACAAAAAAATTCGTGGACATGACGCCCGGTGCATTCCCCGGTTACTCTTTATTATCTGCATTCGGGCAAGCAGCGCCTCTAAACTTAGAATATCAACAATTAAACAGGGTAGTACCGTTCCCGTTTCATTTCCTGGATAATAATCATGCAATGAATGTAATGCCAATGAACTATTCCTGGCCGGAATTTTATTCTCATATTATAAATCTAGGCGAACATACATTTTCCTGGAAAGCAATTGGAAAGCGCTTAATGGCAACAAATGCATTCATTCCACGGTGGATGAACGTTGTTCGGGCAATATCGGAAGAAGGTTTCGGAAGGGTTGCATACAATAAACTGATATTTAGGCATCTTACTACGGAAACTGACTTCCGAGATTATTTTGAACAAGAGACTAAAGAACTTCCACAATTTTATATAGATATCATTAAAAATGAAATAGGACCGTTGTGGGACTGGCTACCTGAAGGCGCAATGTTCCATGATCAGAATGCGTATTTAAAAACTATAGCGGAACGAATTGCTGTATAAGAAAATTGTAAAAAATTAAAGAGATTAGATGAATGTTCTTTTAGTATACCCGATGTATCCGGATACATTCTGGAGCTTTAAACATGCACTCAAATTTGTATCAAAGAAAGCAAGCTTTCCACCGTTAGGACTATTAACGGTTGCTAAAATGCTGCCAAAAGAATGGTGTAAAAAGCTAATTGATATGAATATAAATAATTTGACAGACGATGATATTCTTTGGGCAGATTTTGTTTTTATCAGTGCAATGTCTATCCAAAGTGAATCCGCAAATGAAGTAATCGAAAGATGCAAAAAGTTAAACGCAAAAATTGTAGCCGGCGGACCTTTGTTTACAAGCATTCCGGAAAATTACCAAAACATTGATCACCTGGTTCTTGATGAAGCCGAAATTACTCTACCTCAATTTCTCAGCGATTTGAGCGAAGGAAAAGCAAAACAAAAATACACTTCGGAAGATTGGGCGGAGATTACAACAACGCCGCTACCTCTTTGGGATCTTATATCAATGAATAATTACACTTCAATGAATGTCCAATATTCACGCGGCTGTCCTTTTGATTGTGACTTCTGCGATATTACAGTCCTATATGGAAGAAAACCCCGAACTAAAACAAAAGATCAAGTAATTGCCGAATTGGACGCATTATATTTTGGCGGCTGGAAAGGGCCGGTTTTCTTTGTTGATGATAATTTTATCGGCAACAAAGCAAAATTAAAAAAAGAAATTTTACCGGCTATTGAGGAGTGGAATAAAAAAAGAAAAAGTCCGTTTTATTTTAACACGGAGGTATCAATTAATCTTGCCGATGATGATAAACTTATGCAGCTAATGGTTAAAGCCGGATTTGAAGCCGTCTTCATCGGTATCGAAACACCGAACGAAGAGAGCCTGATTGAGTGCAATAAAATTCAGAATAGGAACCGTGATCTTATTTCCAGCGTAAGGAAAATTCAAGAATCGGGTCTGGAAGTTCAGGGAGGTTTTATTGTCGGGTTTGATAATGATCCGCCCACAATCTTTGATAAGCTTACAAACTTTATCCAGGAGAGCGGAATTGTAACAGCTATGGTTGGGCTTTTAAATGCGCCTCAAGGAACGAAGCTTCAGAAAAGACTGATTAATGAAGGAAGATTGTTAAACGATTTTTCCGGGAATAATACCGACTTTTCAATAAATTTTATACCGCAAATGAATCCCAAAGTACTTATGGATGGATATAAGAAAATTTTAAGCACCATTTACTCTCCTAAATATTATTATGAGCGTGTAATGCGTTTCATGAAAGATTTTGAACCGAAGAAGAAAAAAGTATTTCATCTTAATCCTAATTACGTGCTGGCATTGTTTAAATCTATAATAAAATTAGGTGTAATCGGCGAAGAAAGGATTTATTATTGGAAGTTATTTATCTGGTCGCTATTCCGAAAGCCGCAGCTTTTTTCATTAGCGATACTTTTTACTATTTACGGCTTCCATTTCAGGAAAATAGCCAATAGTTCGTAATAAGGATTTTAAAACTAAGATGCAAAAGAAAATAACCATTTACGGTTTAATCACCGTTGCTTCATTTATTATTATTTATTTCTTATTTATTAGGAGTGATAACCCCACAGTTAAGTTTACATTCGCTCAAATTAAAAGAGGGAATATTATTAATATGATATCAAGCACGGGGACTATGGAAGCCGTTTCCACGGTTGATATCGGTACACAAGTCTCAGGTAAGATTGCAAAGATATTTGTAGATTATAATTCCCATGTTAGAAAGGGGCAGCTATTAGCCATTATTGATACAACCGCTTTATCCCAGCAAGTTCACAATGCCAGAGCATCTCTTCTAAAAGCCGAATCTCAATTTATACTTGCCAAAGCTCAATATGCACAGAATGTGACATTAAATCAAAAAGGGTTTTTGTCCGATTTGGATTGTATTACCTCAAAATCAACATTGGTTTCAGATTCCGCAGATGTAGAATTATCTAAAGGCAACTTATTGCAAACAAAGACAAACCTCGGTTATGCATATATCTATTCTCCGATAAAAGGAATTATAATAAATAAAAACGTGTTGGAAGGAAATACCGTAGCAGCCAGTTTGCAGGCGCCTGTGCTGTTCTCGATCGCCGAAGACCTTTCTAAAATGGAGATTTTAGCTTCTGTTGATGAGAGTGATATCGGAGAAATAAAAGTAGGGCAAACTACCGATTTTACTGTTCAAGCTTACCCCGACAAAAAATTTATGGGTAAGGTTGTACAGATAAGATTGAACTCCCAAGTTATTTCAAACGTAGTTGAATATACTGTAGTGATTAATGCCGACAATAAAAACAATCTGCTTTTACCCGGTATGACCGCTACTGTTGATTTTTATATAGCTCAAAAGGATAGTGTTCTTATAATTCCGAACGAAGCGCTCGGTTTCCTGCCGGATCAACAAACGCTTGTGAAATATAATGTATCCTTGCAAAAAAATAACGGAATTTCTCCGGGCGTTGCCAACCTTAATCTTCAAAATAAAGAAGGAAGCTCTTTCCGGCAAGATTCAACAAAACGGCAAGACAAAATTTCGAATATCGGGAAAGTTTGGTCGCTTGATGAGAAAGGAAATCTTAAACAAAATTTTCTAGTTCTCGGCATAACTGACGGAAAGAATACCGAAATAGTTAAAAGCAAGGATTTAAAAGAAGGAATGAATGTTATTATAGGTACAGCATCCGCTGCAAATGGAAACAAAGTTAATTCGAACGCAGCAGGCAGGGGTATGCCAAGAGGGATTGGAAGAGGCTTATAATAATGGTTAGGACAATAATAAAAACCGTTGATCTGACAAAAACATACAAAGTCGGTGATGTGGAAGTACATGCATTAAATGCTGTAAATATTTCCATTGAGGAAGGTGATTTCGTTGCTATTATGGGGGCTTCCGGCTCGGGCAAATCAACATTAATGAACATCCTCGGATGCCTTGACAGTCCCACTTCCGGCGGGTACTATCTTGATGGTGTTGACACAAACAAGCTTTCAAAAAACGAGTACTCGGCAATTCGAAATCAAAAGATCGGGTTTGTCTTCCAGGGATTTAATTTGCTGCACCGGACTACTGCATTAGAAAACGTAGAGCTTCCTTTAATGTACGACAGAAGCAACAGGATAAAAGATCCAACCAGGAAATCAATCGAATCTCTTGAACGTGTGGGATTAAGAGATAGAATGTATCATGAGCCTAACCAGATGTCCGGCGGTCAGCAGCAAAGAGTTGCAATAGCAAGAGCTCTTGTAAACGAACCAGCTTTAATCTTGGCAGATGAACCGACAGGGAACCTTGACAGCAAAACGTCAGTCGAAGTGTTTGAGTTATTCCAGGAATTAAATAATGAAGGAATTACGGTTGTTTTGGTAACACATGAAAGAGACTTTGCATATTTTGCTCAACGAATCATTGAACTGAAAGACGGAGCTATTATCCGCGACTACCGGATTGAGGCAAGTCTAAACGCAAAAGAAGAACTTGAGAAATTAAAAAATACCGAGCTAAGCAAAGTATAGGAATTTAGAAGGACTGATCATGAAAATTAAAAAAATTTTGAAGGCGGCAATTAAGAGTATCTTAAAATCCCGCATGAGAAGTCTTCTAACTGCACTTGGAATTATTATAGGCGTTGCTGCGGTAGTTGTAATGGTGGCAATAGGAGACGGCGCACAGCAGCAAGTTGAACAGCAAATTGCAGCTCTCGGAACCAATATGATAATTATTTTCCCAGGCTCAAGCAGTTCCGGAGGAATAAATAGAGGCGCAGGCAGTATAAACAGGTTTACGATGGATGACGTTCAAAAAATAAAAGATGGCGCTTCTCTTATTCAATACGTTTCCCCTGTTATCAGATCAAGCGCGCAAATAATCGGAGGTGCCGGCAACTGGAGTACTCAAGTGCTCGGAGTCGCAACAAACTATTTAAATATCCGGGACTGGCCTTTATCATCCGGCTCATTTTTTACCGATAGAGATGTTCTTTCAAGAGCTAAGGTTGCTGTCCTAGGACAGACGATAGTAAACAATTTATTTCCAAATCAGGATCCAGTCGGACAGCAGATAAGAATTCGAAATGTACCTTTTAGAGTTATCGGAGTATTGGCTCCCAAAGGTCAAAGCGCAATGGGAAGCGATAACGATGATGTTATTTTGGCACCTTCCACAACCGTACTCGACAGGCTGGTTGGCGGCAGGTACATTAATTACATTCAGGCAAGCGCTGTTTCAGTTGATCAAATAAACCAAGCTCAAGCGCAATTAACTACAATTATGCGCCAAGCTCACCATATAAAAGCCGGAGACGACAACGACTTCACGGTTAGAAATCAAGCCGATATTACCGCGGCTGCTACCGCAACATCTGCCGTGCTTACAATTCTATTAGGTTCGGTAGCAGGCGTTTCTTTAATTGTCGGCGGCATCGGTATTATGAATATTATGCTCGTATCCGTTACGGAAAGGACAAGAGAGATCGGGATTCGTTTATCTATAGGCGCAAGAACTTCGGATATACTTGTACAATTTTTAATCGAAGCATTGGTTTTAAGTTTAGCGGGCGGTTTGATAGGCATTCTTCTATCATTCGGCATTACTTACATTCTTAACGCTTATACAAGCCAGGCTGCATATATAAAACCTGAAATTGTTTTGCTCGCGTTCAGCTTTGCCGGTATAATAGGAGTCTTTTTCGGATTTTATCCGGCGCGAAAAGCGGCAAATTTAAATCCCATAGATGCTCTTAGGTATGAATGACGGATAAATTAAATTGTTAAAATTATTGTAAAGGAATTCAAAGCGTATAACTTTTCTACTATATATGAATTCTCAATAACCTAATTCAATTTACAATATAATATTTAACGGAGTATGTTATGATTTTAAAACTATCGGACAAAAGCAATTATTTAACGTGACTGCTGTTTTTAACCGGTAAAAACATAAATATAGCATTATTAGAAGAAAAGATAATACACTTCATAGCAGGTGAATTAGGTTTTAATCATAATTTTATTGATGAATCTATTCTTAAGATTAAGGTTCGTAAACATATAATTGAAGAACTGCCCGTATTTTCATGTCGCGAAATTGCCGAAGCATTCATTAAAGATGCAATCAGATTTGCCTTTGTAGACAATACTCTGCATCTGAATGAATTTCAGTGGATATCAGCGATTGTACTGAGGAATAAATTATCAGGTCAATGGGTTATTTCAGAAATTAAATATTTTCTTAATAATAATTATTATTACCAATACGATTCATTTGAAATCCAAAAGCATGTTTAACAGGAATAATTGTCAGGAAAGGTCAGGTTTTCTATTGAATATTATGGTTTTACCTCACCGAAGTTAGTAAATAAATGCCCGCTTCACACCCCTGAAGTAATTCCCTTTTCATCCCTTTGGACGATTTAATTACCAAACAATTTTTGTAGTTTATTGTTGAGATTTAACTCTAGTCACTTGGGCTATGTTATATAATATTTCGTATAATCAATTAGTAACGCAGCACATTCGGCTTTCTGTTTCCCCTCTATGGAAAGATTATGAAGATGACCAGCCCTAAAATAAACGGATCTTTGTTCCGACTAAAAGTTCAGCTTAAAGAGGACTTTCTAACTAAAAAATTTGCAGCCGGAGAACCGCCGTTACGATCGGAGTTATTCAGCGCAGATCAGATGGAGCAGCACGGCAAGACTCTTGCGGGTTTGCATACTTTAGGCTCTCAACACAATCCTGATCAATACCTATTGACCAGATTATCTGAGAACGAATTATTTTTATTTGAAGTCCACAATTTGCTGACCAAGACAGTGAAGGCAAAACATCAGATTACGCCCGCCGGTGAATGGCTGCTTGATAACTTTTATTTGATCGAAGAACAGATACGCACAGGCAAAAGGCATTTACCCAAGGGCTACAGCCGGGAACTGCCCCGCCTACTGAACGGTCCGTCCAAAGGCCTTCCGCGTGTTTATGATATAGCTAAGGAAACTATTGCGCACGGCGACGGCCGTGTTGATCCGGAAAATCTTAGCCGGTTTGTTGCTTCCTATCAGACTGTCACAAACTTAAAATTAGGAGAGTTATGGGCAATACCTACTATGCTGCGGTTGGCGTTAATTGAGAATCTCCGACGCGTTGCCGTAAGAGTTGCTGCCGGAAGATTTGATAGGGATTTGGCAGATTTATGGGCGGATAAGATGTTAGAGGTTGCTGAAAAAGATCCCAAGAGCTTAATCCTGATAATCGCAGATATGGCTCGAACAGGTCCGCCTATGAGTACGCCCTTTGTCTCGGAATTCTCTCGCAGACTGCAGGGCTTAAGCCATTCCCTTGTATCGCCTTTAAATTGGATTGAGCAGCAGCTTTCCGAATCGGGTTTAACAATTGAAAAATTAGTACAATTGGGCAACCAGCAGCAGGCTGCAGACCAGGTTTCGATCAGCAATAGTATAGGCAGCCTAAGGTTCCTGGAGTCGACCGACTGGCGCCGGTTTGTCGAGAACATGAGCGTTGTTGAAGGGATATTGAGTAAAGACCCTTGCGGAGTTTACGGCAAAATGGATTTTACTACCCGCGATCGATACCGTCATGCGGTGGAAAAGATTGCTAAGAACAGTCCGCTGTCCGAAGAACAAGTCGCACAACATGCTATAAGCCTGGCTGAAGAAAGCGCTGTTGACAAGGGAAGCGAAGACAGAACGGCACATGTCGGATACTTCCTGATCGATAAGGGTCATAAACAACTAGAGAATCTGGCTAAGGTGCGGTTTTCTGCATCCTCGGCTCTAAGAAAATTGGGCTGCCGTATTCCTTTACAGATTTATACCGGCTCAATAATGCTAATGACGTTGATCTTTTCTTCGGGCCTGCTCGTGAAAGTCTATAACCTGGGATTACACGGTTGGTGGCTTAGCCTTATGGGCATACTCTTTTTATTGTGTACAAGCCATCTGGCAGTGGCATTGACGAATTGGCTGTCTGCACTTTTGGCATTGCCCAACCCTTTGCCTAAAATGGATTTCTCCGAAGGTATTCCACCGGAATACAGTACGCTTGTTGTCATTCCGGCAATGTTAATGAATACTCAAAACATTAAGGAACTGGCTGACTCCCTGGAAGTTCGGTTTCTGGCAAACCGTGACGACAATCTGCATTTTAGTCTGTTGACCGACTTTCAAGATTCCGCAAAGGAAACACTTCCGGAGGATGACTTGCTTTTACTTCTGGCGCGCAAGAAAATAGAAGAGCTAAATGAAAAATACAAAGGATTGCATGACGATACTTTCTTCCTTTTTCACCGGCCTCGGCAATGGAATCCTGAAGAGCGGTTATGGATGGGTTACGAACGCAAACGAGGGAAACTTGAAGAATTGAATTCTATGCTTCGCGGCGGTTCGAAAAACCGTTTCTCGCTTATAATCGGAAAGACTGAAATTTTATCGACTGTGAAATATGTAATTACTCTCGACACAGATACGCAATTACCGCGCGACTCGGCAAGACAGTTAGTCGGCGCTATGGCTCACCCCCTTAACCGACCTCGTTATGATGAAAGCAGACAACGTATATGCGAGGGATACGCTATTATGCAGCCGCGCGTTGCAGTTAGCCTTCCTGGAACGAACCGTTCGCGTTATGCTCGGCTATACGGAAGCCAGCCCGGTATCGATCCGTATACACGCACCGTCTCCGATGTATACCAGGATGTGTTCGGTGAAGGATCATTCATCGGTAAAGGTATCTATGATGTTGATGTGTTTGAGCGGGTCCTCAGAGAACGCTTTCCCGAAAATAAAATTCTCAGTCACGATCTTATCGAAGGATGTTACGCGCGCTCGGCGCTCTTAAGTGATGTACAATTATATGAAGAATATCCCGCCCGTTATAATTCGGACGTAAACCGCAGGCATCGCTGGATTCGCGGTGACTGGCAGTTAGTTCGCTGGCTGCTTCCAGTCATTCCCGGTCTCAACGGCGGTTTAAAAAAGAATCCTTTATCGAATCTGTCCCGATGGAAGATCTTCGATAACCTTAGACGCAGCGTAATACCATTTGCACTGACACTTTTATTTATGTTCGGCTGGACTATTTTATCACAGGCATGGTTCTGGACCTTGTCTGCGATCGGAATTATTCTAATACCTTCTATTTTCATTTCCGTCCTAGATTTTCTAAAGAAACCGGCTGAGATGCTTATGCGTCAGCATTTCGCAGCTACACTAAGGTCGGCAGGTATGAATTTCGCTCAAGCAGCGTTTACGCTGATTACTCTCCCTTATGAGGCGTTTTTCAGTATGGACGCTATTATCCGTACCGCCTGGCGGATGCTTATTTCCCACAAAAAACTTCTCGAGTGGAATCCATCCAATGTTAGAGGGCGTAAAAACCGCATCAACCTCTTCGGCTCTTACAGAACGATGTGGATATCTCCCGTCTTTGCTATTTTTTCTATCATATATTTCGGGCTTTCAAAACAAGCTGTTCCTGTCATTGCCTTACCGATACTAATTATTTGGGCTGCATCACCGGCTATTACATGGTGGATAAGTTTGCCTCTCTCACAACGTGAAGCAAAATTATCAGCTAATCAGAAATTATTTTTACGGAACCTTTCAAGGAAAACATGGTCGTTCTTCGAGACATTTGTCGGGCCGGAAGATAACTGGCTGCCGCCGGATAACTATCAAGAAAATTCCGTTGCCGCAGTCGCGCATCGCACTTCTCCTACTAATATGGGGCTTGCGCTCCTTGCTAATTTATCTGCGTACGACTTCGGCTATATTACTGCCGGCCGGCTCATCGAACGTACCTCGAACGCATTCCGAACAATGGAAAAACTGGAACGGTACCGGGGGCATTTCTTAAACTGGTACGACACACAATCTTTACAGCCTCTGCGGCCTCGTTATATTTCTTCGGTTGACAGCGGGAACCTTGCGGGCCATCTGCTCACACTACGCCAGGGTATTCTTGCTCTTCCCGATCATAATATTGTGGAACCGCAATTATTTGAAGGTATAAGTGACACTCTAAAAATTCTTATGGAACTTGATAAGGAGAATGATCGAGCTCAATTCGTTCAGCTTCAAAAAGATTTGGAGTTAAACCTAAACTCTCCCCCGGTTACACTTTCGGCGGTATGGCAAAGTCTTAAACTTCTAACGGCATCTGTCGAGAAATTAGAAAAACAATTTATTTCAAGCGCTGAAAATCAAACTGCATGGTGGATTAACGCGCTAGCCAAACAATGCCGGAATGCTCTTGATGAACTGACGTTTCTTGTTCCATGGATTGTACATCCGGCGGATCCAGACATAAAAAACTTGTTTCCCGGTTACGATGAAATTCCTTCACTGCATGAACTGGCAAGGCTTGATAGAGAATTGCCGCCTGTCATAGGGTGGCTTTCTCATGACTTAACTGCTGAAAAGAGTGAACGGATAAATAAGTTTCGACAACAGATAACAGAAGGTGCAAAACGCGCTGATGAGAGGATTGAAGTCATCAAAGGCATTGCTATACAATCTGGCAAATTTTCCGATATGGAATATGACTTTATGTATGACAATACACGTCACTTACTTTCTGTCGGCTACAGTATCGACGAAAAACGTCGTGATCCAAGTTACTATGATCTTCTGGCTTCGGAAGCAAGATTGAGCACATTCGTTGCTATTGCTCAAGGGCAATTGCCTCAAGAAAGCTGGTTTGCTTTAGGGCGATTATTAACTACAGTCGGTGGTGAGCCTATTCTCCTTTCATGGAGTGGTTCAATGTTTGAGTACCTGATGCCGCTGCTGGTGATGCCGACATTCGAAAACACACTGCTTGATCAGACATATAAAGCGGCTGTGGAAAGACAAATTGAATATGGAAAACAGTGCGGCGTACCGTGGGGTATTTCCGAATCATGTTTTAATACGGTCGATGTCAATCTCAATTACCAGTACCGTGCATTCGGAGTACCCGGATTGGGGCTTAAACGCGGACTGGCGGAAGATCTGGTTATTGCGCCTTACGCATCGGCTCTCGCGCTAATGATAGAACCCGAAGAGGCATGCGTTAACCTTCAGAAGCTTGCCTCTAACGGATTAGTAGGAAAGTTCGGTTTCTATGAAGCAGTAGACTATACGTCTTCCCGACTCCCCCGTGATCAGCCGAGTTTTGTGGTCAAATCTTTCATGGCACATCATCAAGGCATGAGTCTGCTTTCGCTTGCTTATCTTTTATTGGATCGCCCTATGCAGAAGCGATTTGAATCGGATCCGTTGATCGAAGCTACAATGCTGCTGCTTCACGAGAGAATTCCGAGAACCATGTCGCTTTACTTGCATACTTCCGGACTTTCTGATACTCATGCAAATACCGGAATTACAGAAATGCCGGTGCGCATATTAAAAAATCCTAGTACCGCGGTTCCGGAGGTTCAGCTGCTGTCGAACGGCAGGTACAGCGTAATGATAACAAATGCAGGCGGCGGCTATAGCAGATGGAAAGATATTGCCGTTACCCGCTGGCGGGAAGATAGTACTTGCGACAACTGGGGTACGTTTTGTTTTATCCGCGATCCAGACAACGGAGAGTTTTGGTCAACTGCATTTCAACCGTCACTAAAGCAATCGAAGAATTATGAAGTTATTTTCTCGGAAGGACATGCTGAATTTCGACGGAGCGATCAGAACTTCGATATGCATACAGAGATTGTAGTTTCACCCGAAGATGACATTGAACTGCGGCGGGTTCATCTTACTAACCGTTTGCGTACACGAAGAGTAATAGACATTACCAGCTATGCGGAAGTTGTACTTGCTTCATCAGCATCCGACGCACTGCATCCTGCGTTCAGTAATCTTTTCGTTGAATCCGAGATTAAACGTGAGCGACATGCAATTTTGTGCACTCGCAGACCACGCTCCCCCGAAGATCAAACATTATGGATGTTTCATATGATGTCTGTACGCGGTGCAAAAGTAGAAGAAGTGTCGTACGAAACCGACAGAATGCAATTCATCGGACGTGGAAATACAATTAATGATCCTCAAGCAATGAAAGAGCCGGCTGTGCTTTCAAACAGTCAGGGTCCGGTGCTGGATCCGATTGTTGCAATCCGGTATCATATAATACTTGAGCCCGAAGAAACTGCTACAATTGATATGATTTTTGGTCTCGGCGAAACCAGGGATAAAGCTTTAAGCCTTATAGATAAGTATCAGGACCGGCGTCTCGCCAATCGCGTCTTCGAGTTAGCATACACTCACAGTCAGGTAGTGCTGCGGCAAATAAATGCCGCGGAAACCGACGCACTGCTTTACGCACGCCTCGCAAACTCAATCATCTACGTTGATTCCTTTCTGCGTGCGGACTCCAGCATTATTATCCAAAATAGAAGAGGTCAATCCGGGTTATGGGGATATTCTATATCCGGTGATTTGCCTATCGTACTTCTGCAAATAGAAGACCCGGCTAATATTGGTCTTGTAGAGCAAATAGTGCAGGCCCATGCGTACTGGCGCTTAAAAGGACTTGCGGTTGATCTTGTAATTTGGAACGAAGACCATGCCGGTTACCGTCAGCAGCTTCAGGAACAAATAATGCGATTGATTGCCGCCGGCATAGAAGCCAATATAATTGACCGGCCCGGCGGAATATTCGTTAGGCAGGCCGATCAGATTTCAAATGAAGACCGCATTCTTATTCAGACCGTCGCCCGCATTATCATTTCGGATAGACAGGGAACTCTTGAGTCGCAAATAAATCATCGCAGTATAACTGAAGTACACGTGCCGCTTTTAAAACCGGTTCGAATCTTCAATAAAAACCACCGGGATGTTCCTATGTCGGCCCGCGCCGATTTGATATTCTATAACGGGTACGGTGGATTCACACAAGACGGACGCGAATATATAATAACTACTTCAGAAAAACAGGTAACACCAGCGCCGTGGGTAAATGTAATAGCAAATCCCGGCTTCGGGACGATAATCTCCGAAAGCGGACCGGTTTATACGTGGAACGAAAACGCACATGAGTACAGGCTGACACCCTGGAATAATGATCCTGTGAGCGATTCGAACGGAGAAGCTTTTTATATTCGTGATGAAGAGACCGGACATTTCTGGTCGCCTTCTCCGCTGCCGAGCCGCGGTGCCGGGATTTATGTTAGCCGCCACGGTTTCGGTTACAGCGTTTTTGAACATACCGAAGACGGCATCCGCTCCGAGCTATGGATTTATGTTGCACTTAACGCATCAATAAAATTTTCAGTGTTGAAAGTACGTAACCTGTCGGGCAGACATAGAAAACTAACAGCTACAGGTTATGTAGAACTTGTATTGGGCGATCTGCCCCCGAAATCGGTTATGCATGTAATTACGGAAATTGATCCGGTCAACGGAGCGATTTATGCGCGGAATTCGTATAACTCTGAGTTCTCAGAAATAATAGCATTCTTTCAAACAGACTCCGCTGAAAGTACATTTAGCTGCAGCCGGGCAGAATTCTTAGGCCGTAACGGCAGTATCCAGAAACCGGCTGCTATGACCAGTATGCATCTTTCAGGTAAGATTGGGGCCGCTTTAGATCCATGCGCCGCGATAATGGTACCTTTCGACCTGGACGACGGACAAGAGCGTGAGATAATTTTTAAACTCGGCGCCGGCAATAATTATGAAGAAGCCGGAAAGCTGCTGTGGCGTTTCCAGGGAGCAATTGCAGCGCGAAGCGCATTAGAAGAGGTATGGCAATATTGGAAGCACGCCTTGGGCGTCGTACAGGTTGATACGCCTGATACTTCCTTAAATATACTAACAAACGGTTGGCTTTTATACCAGACCTTAGCATGCCGCATTTGGGCACGCAGCGGATATTATCAATCCGGTGGAGCATTTGGTTTCCGGGATCAGCTGCAGGATGTTATGTCGCTCGTTCATTCCGAGCCCGGACTTTTAAGAAACCACCTGCTTCTCTCGGCGAGCCGTCAATTTAAAGAAGGCGACGTACAGCATTGGTGGCATCCGCCATCAGGACGGGGCGTCAGAACTCATTGTTCGGATGATTACCTGTGGCTGCCTTTAGCGGTGTGCCGTTATGTAATTAGCACCGGCGATATCGGAGTACTTAATGAAACTATAAATTTCCTGGAGGGCCGCGAGGTAAATGCCGAGGACGATTCTTATTACGATCTTCCGAACATATCGGAAGAAACCGGCAGTTTGTACGAACACTGTGTGCGGGCCATATTGAGGGGAATTAGATTTGGTGAGCACGGATTGCCGCCAATGGGTACAGGCGACTGGAACGACGGTATGAACATGGTCGGCAATAAAGGAAAAGGTGAAAGCGTCTGGCTGGGATTCTTTCTTTATGAAGTGCTGATGCGGTTCTCAAAGATTGCCGATTTACAAGGCGACCTTACATTCGCTGAACGCTGCAAAATTGAAGCCTCCGTGCTGCGAGAAAATATAGAACGGAACGGATGGGATGGTAAATGGTACCGCCGCGCTTACTTCGACGACGGTACACCGCTTGGGTCGGAGAATAATCCGGAATGCAAGATTGATTCTATTGTACAAAGCTGGTCCGTACTTTCCGGTGCCGGGGATTTAGAACGATTACACATGGCTATGAATGAACTGGATAAACGTCTTGTTAGAAGGGATCATTTATTAATTCAACTTTTAGATCCGCCGTTTGATAAATCGGATTTGAATCCCGGTTATATTAAGGGCTACGTTCCAGGAGTAAGAGAGAACGGCGGACAGTATACGCATGCCGCTATATGGGCCGCTATGGCGTTTGCCGCTTTAGGCGACAGTACAAATGCGTGGGAACTGCTCCGAATCATCAATCCGGTGAACCATTCAAAAACTCATGAAGCAATTACAAAATATAAAGTGGAACCTTACGTAATAGCCGCCGATGTTTATTCTCTGTCGCCGCACACCGGAAGAGGCGGATGGACGTGGTATACCGGTTCCGCCGGATGGATGTATAGGCTAATTGTCGAATCTCTTCTCGGGCTTAGGCTTGAAGATGACAAACTTTTTATTGAACCGTGCTTGCCTGCTGATTGGGAAACTTACAAAGTGTCCTACAGGTTCCGAGAAACTTTTTACCATATCACCATACATCAAACGCATGACGGTAATTTCGGTACAGGTATAACCGTAAACGGTGTTAAGAATGACAATAAATTTATTTCTCTTGTTAATGATCACCGGGAACATTCGGTAGAAGTAAGAATACTCCGTCCCGATTAAACTATATAAATATCTCTTAGTTCTCGAAGATCGTTGATTGATTGATAAACATATGCTTGCACCATTTCATCCAAAGGACGTAATCCCTTTTTCATCCCTTTGCTCGATTGACAATGGATTACAATTAGTAGCATCTTTAATATATAAGTTTTCATGTATTTTCATTAAACATAGAGTTTATTATGCTATTTATTTTATTTCTATTAATTACCGTAATTTCAATTTTTGTATGGGTGGGAGCAAAAAATAAAAAGTCAAAGGATAATTCTGCATTTCGTTCTGCCGGGCCAATTAGCATTTTAGTTGCGTGCGTTTTTGGAATTCTTGCGCTGCTTCAGTTCTTTACGCAAATTCCCGCAGGACATGTAGGTGTGGTAGATTTTTTCGGTATTGTATCTGAAAAACCCCTCCCCGCCGGAATCAATCTAGTTAATCCGCTTGCCAATGTAATTAAATTTTCCATCCAGACTAAAGAACACAAGGAAACAATGCAGGTTCTCTCCCGCGAAGGCCTTACTATAGGGCTTGAAGTAAGTGCGCTATACAGGCTTAATCCCGACTCTGCCGCCAGAGTATATAAAACTGTTGCAGGCGGTGATTATGAAACCATTATTCTTATTCCCCAATTCCGTTCCATCAGCCGCGCAGTAACGGCAAGCTTTCAGGCTAGCGCGCTTTATTCAACCGAAAGGGAAAGACTCGGAACCTCTATTCAGGAAGAACTGGCAAGGACGGTTGCTCCCAGAGGTGTAACTATTGAAAATACTCCGATACGTAATGTTGCACTGCCGGTACAGCTTACAGAAGCAATAGAACAAAAACAGCGTGCCGATCAAGAGAGCCAACGGATGGAATTCATATTGACAAAAGAAAAACAAGAAGCCGATAGGAAACGTATTGAGGCAAAGGGTATAGCCGATTTCCAAACTATTGTGGCTGCCGGAATAAGCGAACAGCTGCTTCGCTGGAAAGGGATTGAAGCGACCCTGAAAATAGCTGAATCGAATAATACAAAAGTTATTATTATAGGAAGCGGAAAAGATGGGCTGCCTATTATTCTGGATTCAAAGTGAGATATTTCTACCATAGCAGATTTTAATAAATATTAATTCGCTGAAGTTATGCAACTGTCATGCTGAACCATGTCATCCCGGGCTTGACCCGGGATCTGCAATTGATTCAGCATCTGAAAATAACTTAAATATGCAGATTCCGAATCCCGCCAAAGGACGGACAAGCAAGTTCGGAATGACTATATCTGATTTTTTCTTATTTTGCATAACTTCAGTTAATTCATTAGAAATATTCGATTGTTGTTATAACTATTGACCGTATACCTCGTAATTAAATTTTTACTATCAAAATCTTTTAAAAGATATCGTTAAAATAGATCCATCCATTAATGATTATAAAATTATTATTAGGATTAACTATTCGCTAATTCAAAAGATGTAATCCATTTTTCATCCCTTTGCTCGATTGAATTACCGGGTATAACTGTTTAGCTTAAGAACGTAAAGCTAATATAAATCTTTTAGATTATAAGTTAGGAGCGTAAGGTTATGATTACTAGAACTAGCAGACCCCTTATCCTCGCATTTATAATTGTTGTAATAGTTTTCCTCCTTTTTTTAGGCGGTGCAATTACTGCGACTTTGAATGATGCCGGGATAAATGGGAATGGAATGATGAACAACATAAGCTGGATGCTGGTACCCGCCATGCTGGCGATGTTGCTAAGCGTTTTGCTTGGATGGACAATATTTTGGAAAAAGAGTGATTAAATAGTCAAAATTCTCATTAAGGAAAAGATATAACATGAGTCAGGTCCAGAAAATTATCATGGCCGCAAAATTAGCCTGCTTAATGATTCTAATAGAAAGCTGTTCATCGTCCACATTTTTTAGTGGTTGAAATTTCCCCTCATATTATGAAATTCATTTTAAGAAGATACTGGTAATCGCTCTAAAGAAAAATCCCATAAAACGTGACATCTGGAAAAACTCTTTTGATGGTGAACTTTCATGACACGATGTCGAGGTAACATCATCTTACCGTTTATTCCCTCGTTTTTAAACAAATGATGGCAACTTCACTTCCAAAAGACTTAGTCCCTTTTTCATCCTTTTGTACGATTGTATCAAGAACGCTCCCTTTATAACTTAATAAAGTATAAGATAATCTTTCTAAATATGTAAGTCACGGAGCGCAAGCTCGGTAATTTGAGTTATAGGTTAAGGGTTTAAGCCAATAAATTAATTATGGATAAAATATTGAACTCAAATTAAAGATATACTCAAAATATTTAAGCGGGTAAAAATCATGAATAAAATAGAAAAAGATTCTTAGTTGTTGCATTTCTAGTTATGGTAATGCTCTTTTTATTCTTAGGCAGCGGTGATATAATGAACTTTGGTATGAATGGAAAGATTAACGAAAACACCTGGTTGGGAAGCCATAGCTGGTGGTGGTTCTCCACAGCAGTTATACTCATTTGGGGCATCTTTTTTGGTTGGTTATTTTATAGAAAGAGATATTAACCAAATAAAAATACAGCATAATATTTATAAGGAATAATAATGGAAGTAAATATTCATGCCGGTAAACCGTCTGAACCGGAAATGCTTGTTAATGTGCCAAAGCTTATTACAGCCTATTATACAGAAGTACCTGACCCCGCAGTTCAGTCTCAGCGCGTCATGTTCGGAACTTCAGGCCATCGCGGCTCGGCCTTCGATAGAGCATTTAACGAACGGCATATTCTCGCCATCACTCAAGCCATTTGCATTTACCGCGTTCAGCAGAAAATTGACGGCCCGCTTTATATCGGTATGGATACACACGCTCTTTCCGTGCCTGCTCTTGCTACAGCCTTAGAAGTTCTCGCTGCAAACGGTGTTGACGTTATGATTGCAGAAAAGGATGAATATACACCGACTCCCGTTATTTCTCATGCCATTATTACATATAACCGCGAGCGTAAAACAGGACTTGCCGACGGCATAGTAATAACACCTTCTCATAATCCGCCTCATGACGGCGGTTTCAAGTATAATCCACCTAACGGTGGGCCGGCTGATAAAAACGTAACCGGCTGGATAGAGAATAAAGCTAATGAGTTTTTAGAAAATGATCTCAAAGGAGTAAAAAGAATTCCTTACGGGAAAGCTATTCGTGCGGGAATTATACACCGTCATAATTACCTCGATGCATATGTAAGCGATCTCAAAAATATAATAGACATGAATATTATTCGGGATGCGAAGATTACCATGGGAGTTGATCCGCTCGGCGGCGCCGGAGTTCACTATTGGGAGCCGATTGCAGAGCGATACGGATTGAACCTTACGGTTGTCAACAAGGCAGTTGATCCGACATTTCGTTTTATGTCGGTTGATTGCGACGGCCAGATACGCATGGACCCATCCTCGCCTTATGCGATGCAAAGATTAATTGATTTAAAAGATCGCTTTGATATTGCATTTGCATGCGACACTGACCATGACAGGCACGGCATTGTTACCGGAGGCACCGGACTGCTTCCTCCGAATCATTATTTATCAGTTGCAATCTTCTATCTTTTTCAAAACCGCCCGAAGTGGCGCAAGGAAGCGGCTGTAGGAAAAACGTTGGTAAGCAGTTCGATGATCGATCGTGTTTCGGCCAAGATTGGCCGCAAGCTTTATGAAGTGCCGGTTGGTTTTAAGTGGTTCGTTGACGGATTGCTCGACGGTTCGCTCGGCTTCGGCGGCGAAGAGAGCGCGGGTGCATCTTTTTTACGATTAAACGGAAGCGTGTGGACGACGGACAAGGACGGAATTATTCCGTCATTACTCGCTGCTGAGATAATGGCAAAAATGGGCCGCGATCCCGGGCAAATTTATGATGAACTTACGCATGAATTTGGTAATCCTTCTTATGACCGTATTGAAGCACCTGCCACACCGGCTCAAAAGAATTTGCTGGCAAAACTATCTCCGAAGCAGGTTAAGCACAGTGAACTTGCCGGTGAAAAAATTGAGAATATAATTACAAATGCACCCGGTAACGGAAATCCTATCGGCGGATTGAAAGTGATTTCAAAAAGCGGATGGTTTGCTGCGCGACCATCGGGAACTGAAAACATATACAAAATTTATGGAGAGAGTTTCCGCGGTGATGATCATTTGAAAAGTATATTCGATCAAGCACAAATAATTGTTAACAACGCTATAGCGGCAGGGTAATCTGAAATAAGTTAAAGATAAACATTAGGAGAAGTCTTGAACAAACACACACATATAAATAAAATATACAATTTGATGCCAACGGAACTTGATGGATTTGATTCTCTTGCCGAACTTGCCCTGGATATGAGGTGGTCGTGGAGCCATTACGGAGATAAACTGTGGAAACAATTAGATCCAGAATTGTGGGAACTCACTCAAAATCCATGGGTGGTTTTGCAGACAGTCGCACCCGAGCGTCTTCAATCATTATTGGAAGACGACAAATTCCGCAAAGAAGTAGATGAACTTCTTGATCTCAAAAGGCGCAAGTCCGAAGTGCCGGCATGGTTCCAGAAAAGTCATCCGAAATCTCCTTTAACATGCATTGCATATTTTAGTATGGAGTTTATGTTGAGCGAGGCTTTGCCGATTTATTCAGGCGGGCTTGGTAATGTTGCAGGTGACCAGCTTAAAGCTGCCAGCGATTTAGGTGTACCGGTGGTCGGCGTAGGATTGCTTTATCAGCAAGGTTATTTTCGACAGGTAATTGATAAGGATGGTGCGCAGGAGGCTTTGTTTCCATTTAATGATCCCGGACAATTACCTATAACACCTCTGCGAAAATCGAATGGAGATTGGCTGCGTTTGGAAATTGCTCTTCCCGGTTATTCAGTATGGCTTAGAGCCTGGCAGGCTCAAGTCGGCAGAGTAAAGCTTTACCTTTTAGACAGCAATGACGCAGCCAACTTTCCTGCTTATCGAGGTATTACAAGTGAGTTATATGGTGGCGGACCTGAGCTGCGGCTTAAACAAGAAATTATACTAGGAATTGGCGGATGGAGACTATTAACTGCTCTTGGCATCAAGCCGGAAGTCTGCCACTTGAATGAAGGCCATGCAGCTTTTGCAGTACTGGAAAGAGCTAGAGATTTTATGAAAGAAGCAGGCCAATCCTTTGAAACTGCACTTGCTGTAACTCGTGCAGGAAACCTTTTTACTACCCACACTGCTGTAGCCGCGGGTTTTGATCTTTTTGTTCCGTCTCTTATCGAGCGCTATCTAGGTGGCTATGCTGAACAAAAGCTCGGCATTGCAATCAATAATTTGCTTGCTTTGGGTCGCCGGAATCCCAATGACTCTTCGGAAAATTTTAATATGGCATATTTAGCTGTCCGCGGAAGCGGAGCTGTAAATGCCGTTAGCCGATTGCACGGCAAAGTCAGCCGTCGACTTTTTGAACCTCTGTTTCCGCGATGGCCAGCAGATGAAGTTCCTGTTGAACATGTGACCAACGGAGTTCATATGCCTACCTGGGATTCGGCGGCAGCCGACGACCTTTGGACTGAAGCTTGCGGAAAAGACCGGTGGCTTGGTACCACAGAAAAACTTGAGGAGAACATTCGCCGTGTCTCCGATGAAAAGATATGGCAATTTCGAAGCGTATCGCTTAAGTCGCTCGTGGAATATACGCATGAAAGGCTGTCGCGTCAGCTTACTGAATCTGGTGCGTCTCTCAAAGAGGTTGAAGATACAAAAAATATATTTGATCCAAACTCTTTAACTCTTGGATTTGCTCGCCGCTTTGCGACTTATAAAAGACCGAATTTACTTTTGCATGATCCGCAGAGGCTGCTTCGCATTTTAACTGATGCAAATCGTCCGGTGCAGCTAATTATAGCGGGTAAGGCACACCCGAATGACCTTGCCGGGCAGCAGTTAATTCAGCAATGGATACGTTTTATACGGCAGCCCGCGGTACGACGTCATGCAGTATTCCTCAGCGACTATGATATGCTCTTGACTCAGAATTTGGTGCAGGGAGTAGATGTTTGGATTAACACGCCCCGGCGGCCATGGGAAGCAAGCGGTACTAGCGGAATGAAGGTGCTCGTCAACGGCGGATTAAATTTGTCCGAACTGGATGGCTGGTGGGCAGAAGCTTATTCACCGGAAGTCGGCTGGTCATTGGGAGACGGAAAGGAACACGATGATGATCCGGCATGGGACGCTGAAGAAGCAAACGCTCTTTACAATATTCTTGAAAATAAATTGATCCCTGAGTTTTATGATCGAGATGAGAAAGGTATTCCTAAAGCATGGATAGCACGTATTCGCGAAAGTGTGGCAACGTTGACTCCGCGCTTTTCTGCCAACCGAACTGTTCAGGAATACACCGAAAAGCATTATCTTCCTGCTGCTTTATCCTATCTTGATCGTACTTCCGGTAAAGGTGCAGTGGGCAAAAAGCTGGTTGATTGGGAAAATTCTCTTAAACATAGATGGGACAAAATACATTTCAGTGATGTAAATATTGAAACGCAAGAACAGCATCATAAGTTTAAAGTTGAGATTCATCTTAACGGCATCAACCCAAATTCGGTTAGAGTAGAGCTTTATGCCGACGATATAAATGGCGGCATCCCAATTAAGCAGAAGATGAAACTTATTAATAAATCCAAAGCCGATGCAGGCTATTACATTTTTGAAGCGAAAGTGTCGTCAAACCGTCCGGCGGCGGATTATACACCAAGAGTGATACCCTTCTTTGATAAGGCTGTAGTCCCTCTTGAAGCTGTACAAATTTTATGGCAGAAGTAGTGAAATTTTTAATATAAGTTTTTGATTGAATAACATTAAGGATAAAGTGACGAGATGAAAGAAAATACCTGAATTAAATATTTATTTATGGATATCGGCGGCGTTCTTAATACAGATTACATGTCCACACAAGCAAAACTAGCTTCCTTAGGGTTGGAGGTTAAAGAATGACAAACCAGACAAGTGTAAAACCGGATCTTGATAGCATACTTGTTATTAACGGCGGTTCGTCGAGTGTTAAGTTTGCTTTGTACCAGAGTGGCGGACAGCTTGAAAAAATTTTTCATGGAAGCGTAGACTGTATAGGTCTGCCGGGTACAAATTTAACTTTTAGTGAATCAGATGGGAAGCCTCAAGACAGCGTCAGTCTTGATTCTTCCGGTACCAGATCAGCAGCAAATTTCCTTATTGATTGGCTTGAAAAAAAGATTGATTTTTCTTTAATCAAAGGAATAGGTCATCGAGTTGTTTTCGGTTTAAATCATACGGAACCGGAACGCATAACTCAAGAATTGGTGAATGAACTTCATCGCATCAGCCCGTACGATATGGATCATCTGCCTGCCGAGATTGAATTGATTGAGGCAATGCAGCAGCGTTATCCAAAAATACCGCAAGTCGCTTGCTATGATACTGCATTTCATCATACGATGCCGCGTGTTGCCAAATTATTACCGATTCCACGCCGCTTTGAAACAATGGAAATAAGACGGTATGGATTTCACGGTTTGTCTTATTCTTATCTCATTGAAGAACTCTCCCATATTGCAGGCTCAAAAGCGGCTCAGGGACGCGTGATTCTGGCTCATCTAGGCAGCGGTGCAAGTCTGGCTGCCGTAAATGAAGGAAAGAGTATTGATACGAGTATGGGCTTTACACCTGCCGGAGGGCTGACGATGGGCACCCGGCCCGGTGATTTAGATCCGGGCGTAGCGTGGTATATGATGAAATCGGAGAATCTCACGCCCAAACAATTCAATAAAATAATCAATCATGATTCCGGCCTTCTCGGTATTTCCGAAACCGGTTCCGACATGCGGGATTTGATCGCTAAGGAAACCGGTGATGTCCGTGCGGCGGAAGCAGTGGAATTATTTTGTTACCAGGCAAAGAAGTGGATAGGAAGTTTTGCAGCTGCACTAGGCGGATTAGACACGCTGGTTTTTGCAGGCGGTATCGGTGAGAAAAGTCCGGTCATTCGCTCCCGCATTTGTAAAGGATTGGAATTTCTTGGAATCGAGCTTGAAGAAAAACAAAACACGGCTAACGCTCCTGTTATCTCAACAGATACCGGACGGGTCTCTGTCCGTGTCATTAATACCGACGAGGAATGGATGATAGCAAAAACAGTAAGCCGAATTTTAAAGCTTGATTCCGAAAAGGAGTAGAACTTATGAAAAATAATCCTAAGTCGAACGGAAAACGTTTTGTTTATCTCGCTGCTGCCATTTCGGCACTGGGCGGCATGCTGTTCGGCTATGACATCGGCGTTATCTCCGGTGCCATTTTGTTCATCACGAAACAATTCGCTCTTTCCTCTGGAATGGAGGAAGTTGTAGTCAGTTCGGTCCTGTTGGGATGTCTCACCGGCGCATTAGTCGGAGGATTCCTGTCTGACCGTTACGGACGACGGCGATTATTGATTATCACCTCGGTAGTTTTCATTTTGGGCGCAGTCGGTGCGGCTCTGGCACCTGACACTGCATGGCTTATTGGCGCACGATTCTTTGCGGGCACCGCAATCGGCGTTGCGTCGTTTGTCGCACCGCTTTACATTTCCGAGATTGCCCCGGTATCCATTCGCGGAAAGCTTGTTTCGCTGAATCAACTCGCGATTACTTGCGGTATTGTTATATCCTATGGAATCGACTACGCGTTTGCAGGTTCTCAGGCTTGGCGCTGGATGTTTGCAATAGCGGTTATTCCTGCGGCAGCATTTGGAATAGGATTGATGCTCATTCCTAACAGTCCGCGATGGCTCGTTGGCAGTGGACAGATAGACCAAGCCCGCAAAGTGATGAAAAGACTCCGATCCCCCGATCAGGTTGAGAGCGAACTTAACGAGATTAAGCATAGCGCTGAACAGCAGAAGGGACACTGGTCGGAACTATTCAGTCCGTATTTACGTGTGGCTATGATCGTGGGCATTGGACTGGGGATTGCGCAGCAAATCACCGGTATCAACACTATCATCTATTACGGCCCGACTATTTTCAAGTTTGCCGGCATGTCTTCGTCGTCGGTAGCGATTCTGGCAAGCGTCGGCGTTGGAATTATCAATGTTGTAATGACTGTGGTGGCCTTACAGCTTATTGACCGGATCGGGCGGCGGCCGCTTTTGCTCATCAGCCTGGCGGGAATGACACTGAGTCTGTTCGTATTGGGGCTGGCCTTTTCGCTTCCGCAATTTACCGGCAGTCTGGGAGTGATCGCAGTAATTGTTGTTATGACTTATGTCGGCTCATTCGCTATTGGATTAGGTCCTATTTTCTGGCTGTTGATTTCGGAAATGTATCCGCTCCGCATTCGTGGCCGGGCGATGAGCGTGGCTACGGTTGCAAATTGGGGCGCTAACTTGATTGTGGCATTAACGTTTTTGACTCTCACGCAAGTCCTTGGTAAAGCCGATACGTTTTGGTTATACGGAGGTATTAGTATCGGAACATGGATTTTTTCATTTTTCTTGGTACCGGAAACTAAGGGCAAAAGCCTCGAACAAATTGAAGCGCATTGGCGGAAAGGAAAGCCTGCACGGACATTATGAAAGCAAGAAATGGTTACCGGATAGACAACCCGGAAAAGTAAAGACATTTAATTATATAAGGAGTAATCATGCAGCGCAGCATAAATAATTTGATAGATTTCACCATTAGTGCAAAGGATGGTGAGTTGGGAAAAGTTAGTGAGTTCTACTTTGATGATCTCACTTGGTCAATCCGTTTCTTAGTCGTTTTAACAGGCAGCTGGTTGTCTGAACGGAAGGTACTTATTCCGCATGCGGCACTTGGAAGGATAGATTGGAAGAAGGAAACATTTCAAGTAAACCTCACAATGGAACAGGTAAGCAAAAGCCCCGATATTGATACTGAAAAAACCGTATCCAGACAGCACGAGATAGAATTGTTTAATCATTACGCACTGCCGGTTTATTGGGGAAATGGATTTTATGCCGGACCGATAGGAATGGTGCCGTTTTATCCCTATTACGATAGGAAACCGGTGAAGAAAGAAGATGATTCTGCTCAACAAGCCCAAGACGATAATCACTTACGCAGCTCTAAGGAAGTTAAGGGCTACCATATTCATGCGGACGACAATGAAATTGGTCATGTCGAGGATTTTATCATCGATGACAAGGCATGGACGATTCGTTATTTAATCATCGATACAAAAAACTGGTGGTCGGGAAAAAAGGTACTGGTCTCGCCGAAATGGATCGACCGTATTAGTTGGAGCGAGAGGAAAGCCTTTATCAATCTTTCCCGCGAGGCTATAAAGCAGTCCCCGGAATTCACGGAGGGATCTCTGCTAACCCGGGATTATGAATCGGCGCTGCATAGGCATTATAATCGCAAAGGATACTGGGTTGATGAACCGGTTGTTAAGGAACATTCAAGTTGAAACATGAACAAAAAAGGACAGTCATATTGCGGCATTTCCGTCAATCAAAATGAAAGCATGCATGTAGGTTCATTTAAACGTGCTTTAAGAATATTTTGGAAAAAATAAAAATATCATTGAGGATCCTATATATGGATAGCATGGCGCCATTATGGAATAAAAGTAAGTATGGTCATGGTATAAGACGGGTTTGGAAGATTCTGTTTCTTGCATTCAAAAAGTTCCTTCATATTGATGGAGTGCAATGAGCGGGAGCGTTCTCCTTCAACATGTTTTTCTCCCTGTTTCCTTTAATCGTCCTATTTGTCACCATTTCTTCGACCTTTATTGACAGAGACCGGGCCGGGAAAGTGATTATTACATACATAGAAAAATACGTCCCGATTAGCGGAGAAATGCATAACTACATTTTCAATACTATCTCCGGCGTTGTCAATGCGCGTGATCAAGCAGGTGTTGTTGCGTTTGTAATCCTTGTCTGGGCCGCCCTTCAATGTTTCATTACCCTCATCGTTGCTACTAACCGCGCCTGGGGAACTACGGTAGAAAAAAGTTGGTGGCGTCTACCGCTCAGAAGCTTGGTGCTGTCCGGCACCACTGCAAGTATGGTTCTGCTGGGTATGGTATTTCCGGTAATGATGAGAATAGCTAAGAATTGGTTCTTTGCAGCAAACCATTTCAGTTCCTGGCTGTATGATATAGGAAGCTTTTTTGTCCCGTTACTTCTGGCTTTTTTTAGTCTGAGCGTTTTTTACATGCTCGCACCGCGACGGCCTATTCGGTTTGCTGAAGTATGGGGCGCCGCTCTGTTCTCTACAATTCTTTTGCTGGTAAGCGAAATTCTGTTCGAGATCTATCTAAGAAACTTCGCCACGTTGAACGCCGTCTACGGGACGTTCGGCGGAATCATGGCATTGTTGCTCTGGATTTATCTTTGCGGGTGCATTTTCATCTTCGGAGCATGCTTGTGCGCCGTTCAAGCGGAAACGAGTTCTATGCCGGTGAAGAACCGCTGAAGTGTTTATCAATTTTAAAACTTAATATTGAGAGGTTTAATGAATATGAAAACAAAAAAGGTGTCTAAAAAGAAATTAGTTAAGGAAGTAGAAGAAGGGTTTGAAGAAAACATTGAAGCCAAAATGAAAAAAACCGATGCAAAGGACAAACCTTTAACGCCGGAACTTCTGCGAAAGATGAACGCCTATTGGCGCGCTGCCAACTACCTTTCGGTCGGGCAGATTTATCTGTTTGACAATCCGCTGTTAAAGAAACCTTTGAAATTTAAGCATGTAAAGCCGCGGCTGCTGGGGCATTTCGGAACTACTCCCGGTCTTAATTTTATCTATGTTCACCTCAATCGTATCATTAAGAAGTACGACCTGAATATGATATATGTTATCGGACCGGGTCACGGCGCTCCCGGTATAGTAGCCAATACCTATCTGGAAGGAACATACGGCGAGATTTATCCGAATATTACTCAAGATGAAGAAGGAATGAAAAAACTGTTCACACAATTTTCCTTTCCGGGAGGTATTCCGAGTCATGTCGCGCCGGAAACTCCTGGCTCTATTCATGAAGGCGGAGAACTCGGCTACTCACTGTCGCACGCATACGGCGCGGCTTTCGATAACCCCGACCTTATAGTTACATGCGTTGTTGGCGACGGCGAGTCCGAAACCGGGCCGTTAGCCACCAGTTGGCACTCAAATAAATTTCTAAATCCGATTTGTGACGGAGCCGTACTTCCTATCCTGCATTTAAACGGTTACAAAATAGCCGGCCCTACAGTGCTTGGACGTATCAGTCACGAAGAATTGGACCAGCTATTCCGCGGTTACGGTTACAATCCTTATTTTGTTGAAGGAGATGAACCTGATAAACTTCACCAAACCCTGGCAGCCACTCTTGATACTGTAATTGCCGAGATTAAGGACATACAAACCAAAGCGCGAAATAAGGGCTTTAAGGAAAGACCGATGTGGCCCATGATTATATTCCGCACTCTTAAAGGATGGACTTGCCCGAAGGTAGTTGACGGACTGCCGATCGAAGGCACGTTCCGCGCACACCAAGTACCGGTTACTGACTTCGTGAAGAAGCCCGAACATTTGAAAGTGCTTGAACGGTGGATGAAGAGTTATAAAGCAAAAGAATTATTTGATAAAAGCGGCAGGCTGATTCCTGAACTTGCCGAGTTAGCACCTAAAGGCGAACGGCGAATGGGAGCGAACCCGCATGCTAACGGAGGACTTCTTCTTAAAGGATTAAAAATTCCGGATTTCCGTGACTACGCTTTAAAGGTAACTAACCCGGGCACTGTTGAAGGAGAAGCCACGCGAGTTCAAGGTAATTTCATCCGCGATGTAGTGAAACTTAATCAGGCCAACTTCCGCGTTTTCAGCCCGGACGAAACCGCATCGAACCGGTGGGGAGATGTATTCGAAGTAACAAACCGCTGCTCTACAGCGGAGATAATTCCGATTGACGATCATGTTGCACCTGACGGACGAGTGATGGAAATGTTGAGTGAGCACCAGTGCGAAGGCTGGCTTGAAGGTTATTTACTTACAGGCAGACACGGCTTCTTCTCTTGTTATGAAGCGTTCATCCACATAATTGATTCAATGTTTAACCAGCACGCCAAGTGGATCAAAGTGGCTCACCAAATCCCCTGGCGAAGTCCCGTTGCTTCATTAAATATCCTGCTTTCGTCTCACGTATGGCGGCAGGATCATAACGGCTTTAGTCACCAAGATCCCGGTTTCATTGACCACGTGGTTAATAAAAAGGCTGACATTATCCGCGTGTATCTGCCGCCCGATGCCAACACATTGCTGTCAGTAACCGACCATTGCCTACGCAGCCGAGACTATGTTAATGTTATTGTTGCAGGCAAGCAGCCGGCGCTGCAATGGATGGATATAGATTCTGCAGTTAAGCATTGCACCGCCGGGTTAGGCATATGGGAATGGGCAAGCAACGACAAAGGCGAAGAACCTGATGTGGTAATGGCTTGCTGCGGTGACGTACCGACTTTGGAAACATTGGCTGCCGTCCAACTCCTGCGGCAGTACTTCCCGGAACTCAAAATCAGGGTAATCAATGTGGTAGATCTGATGACACTTCAGCCGAAAAGCGAGCATCCGCACGGACTCAGCGATAAGGATTTTGATACTCTCTTTACAAAAGATAAGCACGTCATCTTCGCCTACCATGGATATCCGCTGCTGATCCACCGTCTCACTTACCGCCGGTCCAACCAGGAAAGGTTTCATGTTCGCGGGTATAAAGAAGAAGGAACAACCACTACCCCATTCGATATGGTGGTACTGAATGAATTGGATCGTTTCCACCTTGTCGGCGATGTGATTGACCGTGTGCCGGGTTTGGGTTCGCGGGCGGCTTACGTTAAACAGTTCCTCCGCGACAAGCTGCTGGATCACAAAAAATATATTGACAAATACGGACAGGACATGCCGGAAATCCGCAACTGGAAATGGGAATTGAGCTATGGATAAATTCAAGCATCTCTGGAGTAATTTACGGTCGAGCTTTTGGTTTATGCCTTCGCTGATTGTTTTGGCTAGCATTACCTTAGCGATAGTTTTGATTCAAACGGATTCCGCCGGAAGCGACCGATGGCTGACCCGGTGGCCCCGACTTTTTGGAGCGAGTGCGGAAGGCGCGAGAGGGATGATGACTACTATTGCCGGTTCAATGATGACCGTGTTGGGCGTCACATTCTCCATGATCTTAGTAGTTTTAACGCTAGCTTCAAGCCAGTACACCTCGCGTATCTTGCGAAACTTCATGCGTAGCCGCGTTACTCAGGTGGTTTTGGGGATCTTCGCCGGTATTTTTACATATTCCCTTATTGTGCTGCGTACTATTCGCAGCGGTAACGAGGGCGCATTTGTCCCAAATCTGGCAGTGTTCTTTGGTTTCGTGCTGGCACTCGGAGGCGTCGGTGCCCTAATGTTCTTCATTCACCACATCGCATCTTCTATCCAGGCTTCCAATATCATCGCCTCGGTTGCTCAAGAAACTATTGAAACTATTAACTGGTTGTTTCCGGAAAAACTCGGACAAGGTCTTATCGAAGATGATGATAATCAAATAAAACGTGATCTGCGGGATCGTAATTGGCATACTGTACTATCCAAGAAGAACGGCTATATCCAGAACGTAAATAACTCCAGGCTCCTTGACATAGCTCGAGAGCAAAGAACTATCATACGGATGGAACACGGAATCGGCGAGTTCGTTGTCAAGAACACCTCGTTAGTTTCAATTGCTTTGTATGATCCGCCGGATCAAGAAACAATTTTTGCTTTGCAAAACACTTTCAACATAAGCCGGTTCCGGACGGTGGAACAGGATCCGGCCTTTGGTATTAGGCAGATCGTGGATGTGGGATTGAAAGCACTCTCTCCAGGCATCAACGACACAACAACTGCCGTAACTTGTGTGGATTATCTTACGGCGATTCTGGCACCGATGGCGACTCGACAAATCCCCTCATTACACCGCTACGAGAAAGGGGAACTGAGGGTGATCGCTAAAGGAGTGAGCTTTGAAAGCTTACTATCTGAATCGTTTAATCAAATTAGAAATAGTGCCAACGGTAATGTTGCCATTATCTTGCGGATGCTCAACTCATTTCAAATCCTTGCCGGTTTAACGGCCAGTCCGCAACGAAGGCTGGCCCTTATTGAACAAGTACAATTGATTGCCGAACTGGCCGAGCGTACCGTTGAGTCAACCTATGATCATGCTAGAATTGAAACATCCCTGGTGCGGGTTCGCGAAACGCTCGAAACCGATCATGCTTAGTGTAAAGGTGCGGAGAATGAAATGTATATCGTTTATAAAGCGGTTGATAATTTACAACCCGGGTCAAAGAGAAATAAGGAGAGCAAAACGAATTTTAAACACTAAACAGAATGCTAGAGTTTTTCTATCAGTCGTTCTAACGATAATGACTGTTTCCACCACTTATCTTATTAAATTCAATCATAATAACAACCGGAGAAAACTATGAATATTCAAATAAATACCGACCATAATATTAAAAGTAATAAAACTCTAATTGCTAAATTCAGTAACATAATTAAGAGCGCATTAAGCCGGATAAGCGATCACATTACGAGTGTGCAAGTCCATCTAAGCGATGAGGACGGTACCAAGAAGAGTAATAACGACAAACGCTGTATGATTGAAGCACGCCTGGAAGGGCGTCAGCCCATCGTAGTTACAGACTCTGCAGCCACACTGAACCAGGCCCTCGACGGCGCTCTAGATAAATTACTAAATATGGTTGAAAGCATCCATGGGCGTCGACGCGATCAAAGGAATCGTAATACCGAACAATCTGAGCCCGAGTTGAAATTTCCGGATGAGGAATGAACATTTAAATAACTGGTTTGCACCGAAAGTTAAACTAGCTTCCATAGCCGACAATAATATCGACAGATTAACGGTTGATATTAAGGAAAGTTTTTATGATCTGTGCTAAAACAGAGTTAATGAGAAACTACTCCACTTAATAAATACAATATCGCAATCGAAAGGACAATAAGGTGATTTTCCAGAATTCTTTCATTCATAATAGTACCGGCACATCCAAAAGATCTAGTCTCTTTTTCATCCTTTTGCACGATTGATCAATCCTAAAATACTTTATATCATATTATAGTAATCAAAAAGAATTGATAGTATGATTGCAGAATAAACATTGAAAAACCAAGGAAGAATTACGCAAATTAATTTAAGTATTGTAAAGTCTATTTGTTCTGGAAACTTAACGCGATCCAGTCAATATTTATAAACATCTTATTAGGAGAGTTATGAAAAATAAATATTTCATCTTTGCAGTTTTCTTGCTTATTGCAGGAGCTCTATTAACCGGTTGTGAAAAAAACCGTGAAAATGCAAAAGAAAAAGTCAGCCAAGCAAATCGAGATATGGCAGATGCGCAGGCTCAATTTGATAAGGATTGGGAGCAATTCAAGAACGATGCTGAATTAAAAATTAATGCCAACCAAAAAAATATTGATGATTTCAAAATAGCTATGAAAAAAACGAGTAAAAAATTCAGAGCTAAATATGAAAATCAAGTACTGACGTTAGAACAGAAAAATATCGAGTTAAAGAAAGATTTAAATGCGTACAAGTATGAAGGAAAAGATAATTGGGAACAGTTCAAACAAAAGCTTAATAATAATATTGATAGTGTTGGAAATGCGCTCAAAGGTATATTCGAGAAAAAGAATTGACCGCTAATTGTTTTTCACAATTCAGAAAAGAAAATGTTTGCGTGGTAAAAAATAATAAATATTTAAAAGATCGGTAAAGCTGTTCTAGAAATGATAAATAACAACATCTGGAAATATGACCATGTCACATCAATTTATAAATAAAATATTTTTTGCTGTCATTTTTTTCCTTGCAATAACATTTTCATTATACGGCCAGAGCGGTCAGGGGGATATGATGAATATGCAAGGAATGAAAGGCGGCGGGCATATGATGAATATGCAGCAAATGAAAACCAACATGAATCAAATGCAAACTCAAATGAATTCCATGATGCAGCAAATGAACCGGGACAAGGGACAAATGCATCATTCAAAAGAAATGATGTCCTATATGGATAATATGAATGAAATGGGTAAGTATATGAATTCTATGCTGGGACAAATGGACAAGATGATGGATAATAAATCAATGATGCAGGATAAAAAAATTCATGAACATTTTAATTCATTGATGACAAACATGAATTCGGTGATGAATAATTATAAAGACATGATGAATCAAATTCATGATAAATACAAGGCTAAGTAATTATATTTTGAATTGTAAAATGCAGTCTATCAATTCGGTCTGCATACCGGACATTATAAAATTGCCGTGTAAGTTTTTCACCTTGATCTTAAACTTTAACTTGCTCTTAAACTTGAATTAAATTTGTCATTCCGCTTTACCGCGCTATGATTTTATATAAGGAGAAATTTATGTATCATAATATGTTTTGGGGCGGAATGTGGTTCAACTGGTTATTCTGGGTAATTATCATTGTATTAATAGCCTGGCTTGTCATGAGTAAGGTCAATCGCTCCCATAAAAATCAGGATCCAGGCTCTTCGAAAGAAAGTTCTCTCGATATTCTAAAAAATAGATACGCTAAAGGAGAAATAAACAAAAAAGAATTTAATGAAAAGAAAAAAGATTTATCATAATTATTTAGTTCAATTAATTTGATAGGAGAATAATATAGTTATTATGGCATTAAATGAAAACAAACCCGAAGTTAAAACCGAAGTAAAAGACGATTTGAAAACTCTGCCTCTTGCGGAAGTGGAAAAAAAATTAGAGTCGTCTCCGGAGGGACTTACACAAACCGAGGCACAGAAACGGCTGACGCAATACGGACCCAATGAGATTGAAGAAAAGAAAACCAATCCGCTGCTGAAATTTCTCTCCTATTTTTGGGGACCAATTCCTTGGATGATTGAAGTAGCGGTTATTCTATCGGGTGTAGTCCGGCACTGGCCGGATTTTTTTATCATCCTTCTTTTACTTGCGGCCAACGCCTTGGTCGGATTCTGGGAAGAACGGCAGGCCGGCAACGCAATCGAAGCTTTAAAAGCAAAGCTGGCGGTTAAGGCACGGGTAAAGCGTGACGGGAAATGGATTACTCCGGCGGCGCGTGAACTGGTGCCGGGAGATGCTATCCGTTTACGCCTGGGCGACATAGTGCCCGCCGATGCACGCTTGTTAGAGGGCGACCCGGTTGAGGTGGATCAGTCCGCGTTAACCGGTGAATCCCTTCCCTCCGAACGCAAATCCGGTGAAGCAGTATTTTCCGGTTCAATTATTCGCCGGGGCGAAATCGGAGCTCTGGTTTATGCTACCGGTGCAAACACCTACTTCGGCAAGACGGCACAATTAGTGCAGGAGGCTCATACGGTCAGCCATTTCCAAAAAGCTGTTTTGAAGATAGGCAATTATCTCATCATTCTTGCAGTGGCTCTGGTAGCGGTGATTATTGCCGTTGCGATTTACCGCGGTGACCCGATCCTCACTACGTTACAATTTGCATTAGTGTTAACAGTGGCAGCTATTCCTGTTGCTATGCCGACGGTGTTATCGGTTACAATGGCGGTTGGCGCACGACTGCTTGCCAGGAAAAAAGCAATTGTCAGCAAGCTGGTAGCCATCGAAGAATTAGCAGGCGTGGACGTACTGTGTGCTGATAAGACCGGTACTCTGACTCAAAATAAGCTGACGCTGGGCGATCCTTTCAGCGTGAACAATATCTCCGCCAACCTAGTTATCCTTAACGGTGCGCTGGCATCACGAGCTGAAAACAACGACACCATTGATCTGGCTGTACTGGGCGGACTGAAAGAAAAGGATTCGTTAAAGGATTACGAGTTAATTCATTTCCAGCCGTTCGATCCGGTACATAAACGCACTGAAGCCACAGTCAAAACCAAAGACGGAAAAACTTTCAAGGTGACAAAGGGAGCGCCGCAGGTGATTTTAGAATTGTCTTCGAATCAAGGACAGATCAAGTCTGCTGTTGACAAAGCCGTAAACGAATTCGCAGCACGAGGTTTTCGATCATTAGGTGTTGCTAGAGCCGAGGGAGACGGGCAATGGCAGTTTGTCGGCGTGCTGCCCTTGTTCGATCCGCCAAGGGAAGATGCAAAGTCAACCATTGCGACTGCGCTTGCGATGGGCGTTAAAATCAAGATGGTTACGGGCGATGCACTTGCCATCGCCAAGGAAACAGCGAAAAAGTTAGACATGGGTTCAAATATTCTCGACGCATCCGGCTTGGGCGACTCGAAAAAGAATGAGACTACAGAGGTTGCCGAGTCCATCGAGAATGCCGATGGTTTTGCACAGGTGTTCCCCGAACACAAGTACCACATTGTGGATGTCTTGCAGAAACGCGGTCACATGGTCGGCATGACCGGAGACGGAGTAAATGATGCACCCGCATTGAAGAAAGCCGACTGCGGCATTGCCGTTTCGGACGCAACGGACGCGGCGCGCGCTGCAGCATCTATTGTGCTGATGATGCCCGGCCTGTCGGTGATTATTGATGCAATCAAGGAGAGCAGAAAAATTTTCCAGAGGATGAACAGCTACGCTATCTATCGCATCGCCGAGACGCTGCGTGTTTTGTTATTCATGACTCTGGCGATCCTGATCTTCAACTTTTATCCGTTGACGGCAGTGATGATCGTGATGCTTGCGTTGCTAAACGACGGCGCCATCCTGTCTATTGCTTATGATAACGTACATTATAAAAATAAGCCCGAAATCTGGAACATGCGCGAGGTGCTGGGAATCGCCACAGTGCTAGGCGTTGTCGGGCCCATTGCCGCGTTCGGATTGTTCTTCCTTGGCGACCGTGTTTTTCACCTCGATCATGCGCATCTCCAGCCGATGATGTACCTGATGCTTTCAGTGGCGGGACATTTGACAATCTTTCTCACCCGTACACGCGGCCCGTTCTGGTCTATCCGTCCTGCGAAGATTTTATGGATTGCTGTGCTTGGTACGCAACTCTTAGCAACGCTGATTGCAGTGTATGGATTCCTTATGCCGCCCCTCGGCTGGAGTTGGGCTCTGTTAGTATGGGGCTATGCGCTGCTATGGTTCATCGTTAGTGATCGCGTAAAACTTCTCGCGTACCGTGTTTTTAATTTCAAAAAAACTAGTACACCAACGGATCTAGCACCGCAGATTGCTAACCGTGCATATGAACTATACGATAAAGGAGGACGAAAAGACGGTCGTGCGATTCAGGACTGGCAGCAGGCGGAGCATGAAGTTTTGAAAGATGAAACTATTAAATAAACAAGCATGAATAATTTGAATGTCATAGTTCGACTCCGCTCACTATGACAAAAAATATTCAAGGACACTACGAACTATTCGATATTTAAATATTTAGAAAAAAATGTTCGGATTAAAACAAAGAAAGCGAAAGCGTATACGCAACTTGCCATTTCCTGAAAAATGGCTGGATATAATAGAAAAAAATATTGCATATTATCATTATTTAAATTCCGTGGACCAAGCCGAGTTACGCGGTCATATTCAAATATTTTTAAGCGAAAAAATATTTGAGGGATTTAATGGGTTAGAAATAACCGATGAGATAAAAGTAACGATCGCTGCACAAGCCTGTATTTTGCTGATGCATCGCGATACGGATTATTACCCGGCATTGCATACAATTCTGGTTTATCCTCATTCTTTCTTTTCAAATATCAAACAATACTTACCCGGTGGAATAGTAGCGGAAGGCGAACAGGGTCGATTAGGAGAATCCTGGCATCGTGGACCGGTCATTCTCTCCTGGGACTATGTCAGCCGTTCTGCGCACGATCATAATGACGGACATAATGTGGTTTTTCATGAATTTGCACACCAACTCGACGATGAGTCAGGTGCAAACAATGGCGCACCGGTATTACCAAACAAGTCTACATATATCGCATGGGCACGGGTGTTGGGTGAAGAATATCATGACTTACTTGAGCATATTAAGAATCGCCATAAATCAGATATAGATTTTTACGGAGCTACAAACCCTGCTGAATTTTTTGCTGTGGTTACAGAATACTTTTTCGAAAAACCTGTTCAACTCAAAAAGAGGCATCCGGAATTATATGAACAATTTAAAAACTTTTATAAGCTGGATACTGAAGCGATTATGTTAATAAATGACAAAGACAGTAATGGGAAAGAAGAAGATAATGAAACATAAACATATCTCAATTGGTAAAATTCTTGGAATTCCAATTTATTTAGACTATTCATGGTTCCTAATTTTGGCACTGCTAACCTGGATGTTAGCGCAAAATTATTTCCCTCTTGAATTCAAAAATTGGACAAAATTCTCTTATTGGACGGTCGGTTTTATAACTTCAATATTCTTCTTCCTTAGTATTTTGCTTCATGAATTCGGTCATTCTATAATCGCGATAAAATATAAGATTAAAGTAAAAAGGATAACACTTTTTTTATTCGGGGGAATTGCAGAAATATCAAATGAACCATCGAAATCGTCGGCGGATTTTTGGATTGCTGTTGCCGGGCCTATAACCAGTTTCATATTAGCGGCATTTTTTTACTTATCAGCAAAAGCATTCGTACATAATCAATATGTTGCAGCTTCATTTCAGTACCTTGCTTTTATAAATTTCATTCTGGCAATATTTAATTTAATTCCCGGATTTCCGTTAGACGGAGGAAGAATTTTGAGGGCGATAGTTTGGGCTATTACAAAAAACTTTAAACGGGCAACTATAATTGCCGCTAACGCGGGAAGAATTTTCGGACTCTTATTTATTATGTTCGGTGTTTTCCAGATATTTCAAAATAATGTTTTTAACGGTTTATGGATAGTATTTATTGGGTGGTTCCTTGAAATAGCCGCAATGTCCCAGATTCAAAAACAAGCGCTTAACGGTTTATTATTCGGTCACCAGGTGCACGAAGCATTATCGAACGATTATGGTATAGTATATCCTGATTCTGCGGTTCAGGAGATTATAGAGAACCATTTCATCGGCGCCAATCGAAGGAACTTACTTGTTAAGGATGATAATATAATGGTTGGATTTCTTACGCCCGGACTAATAAATTCCGTTTCAATAAAGGATAGGCAAAATAAAACAGTAAAAGATATTATGATCCCGTTACAAGACATTAATAATATTAATTCCACCGAACCATTATTAGAAGCATTAAGATCTATAAACGAAAATGATGTTAGTGTGGTCCCTGTCATAGAAAACGGTAATTGCATTGGGATATTGAATCACAACAGTATTACTCAATTTATATTTGAACTGAAAAAGCTGGGGGCATTAAAGTGACAGCAAGGTTTGTAAGATGATAAGTTCACCGGCTCTTTCTCCTCCAATACAAGTTTCTTCTTATCCGGCGCCTTCTTCATCTTTCATAAAACATACAAAATAAAATCAAAAATAAATTTTAAAAATGAATAGTTATTTACTATTAGTCATCCTAATGAGCCTTTCTGCGGCTTTTGCATATATTAACTACAGGGTTATTAAATTGCCTTTTGTTATAGGTTTGTTTTTACTTTCAACTATTCTCTCACTTGTGGTTTTGAGCAGTAAAATATGGGATGTTGCACATTTCTCGGAAATTAAAAGTATAATTGTACACACAGACATAAGCAGGATTATTCTTCAGGTGATGCTTGGCTTTTTACTTTTCGCCGGCTCTTTACACATAAATTGGACGGACATTAAAAGCCAGCTAAAACCTATTAGTCTGTTTGCAGTGGGCGGAGTTATGCTATCCACGATTATTATTGCAGGCATGCTTTACGAAGTATGTCATTTGCTGGGAGCTGACATTGGTTTTATTTATTGTTTGGTATTTGGGGCTCTTATTTCACCTACCGATCCTATTGCGGTTTTAGGAATATTAACCAAGGCAAAAGTATCAAAGAAAATAGAGTCAACTATTATTGGGGAATCTTTATTTAATGATGGCATTGGTGTTGTGGTCTTTATCGCTTTACTAGAGACTTTAAAATTAGGAAGCGATAAGATCAACTTTTCCCATTTTGGCATTTCATTTCTGCAGGAAGCAGGCGGAGGTATATTTTTCGGACTTTTATTAGGCTATATTTTATTTAAACTTTTAGAATCAATCGACAATTATGAAACTGAAGTTTTACTCACAATTGCCTTTGTAATGTTGGGCTATACTTTATCATCTTTTTTCCAATTATCGGGCGCATTGGCAATGGTGATAATGGGTTTAATGGTAGGAAACTACAAACAAAATAAAGCTATGAGCGATACCACATTAGAGTATGTTCATAAATTTTGGGAACTGATTGACGTAATTCTGAACGCCATACTGTTTATCAGCATCGGGTTTGTTTTAGTTGTTATTGATTTTAAAACAACATATTTTTTCATCGGCTTGTTTACTATTCTAATCGTTTTGCTTTCAAGAGTAATTATTGTTTACTTGCCGAAAATAATTTTACCCAAGTTTACAAACATAAATAACAAAGAAGCTAAACTAATTGTTTGGGGCGGGCTTCGCGGAGGGCTTTCCATTGCGCTAGTACTCTCATTGCCAAAAAGCGAAGCTAAACAGATATTAATGATTGTAACTTATATCTGTGTAGTATTCAGCATTTTAGTCCAAGGTTTAACAATTGAAAAAGTAGCAAAACATCTAAATATAAATTATACGGCTCACAACACCGGCTAATGAATTTAAAGCAAAAGTAAAAAGGCTCATAAGAACAAAAAATATTTAGTTATTAAACCGCCAATTGTTTTTGCTCAAAGAAGTAAGACGTTAAAATTAAACTTGGAAAGACTACAGAATAATTACACAAAATAATTTCGATATTACCGGGGTCAGCTTGCCGGGTAAGTCATCTTACTCAAACATTACTCTTTGGAGTAATGGAAAGTTGGAATAATGTAAAAATCAGTCAATTCCATTACTCCATAATTTCAATATTCCTAGGTCCGTGTAATGTGAACTGGAAACTAGTCTTTTTCAACTTTAAGCTGGCTTATCCGGAACTCCGTATTCTTAATATGCAAATCTCTCTGTGGGAAAGGGATCTCAATCTTGTTTTCTCTGAATTTTTTAAATATTTCAAAATAAAGTTTGCTTTTCAGGAATCCCGGTGTGGTTATGTAACTGCTAGTCCAGATCAGCAGATTAAAATTAAGTGAACTGTCGCCAAATTCCTTAAAAAGCACAACAGGTGCGGGATTCTTTAAAACTCCGTCTTCTTTATCCGCAACTTCTAATAAAATTTTCTTTACATTTTCTGGATCTTCTTTATAAGCAACCCCCACCGGAATACTAAATCTCACATTCCTATCGTTGTGGCTCCAGTTAATAACTGTTGATGAAATAAATTCAGAGTTAGGAACTATCACCGAAATATTATCATTTGTTAAAATCATTGTAGATCTCATAGAGATATTCTTAACATCACCAAAGACTTCTCCAACCTGGATCCTGTCACCTACTTTTATCGGCCTTTCAAAAAGAATAATTATTCCGCTTACTAAATTGTTCGTAACATTCTGTAAACCGAAACCTATACCAATTCCAAGAGCACCGGCAAGAATGGTAATTGTACTCAAGTTAATTCCAACGGTCTGTACTACAATTATAAGTCCCAGTATAAGAACACCGTAACGAATAATCGTACCGACGGCGAGCCGCACTCCAAGTTCTACCTTACTTTTGGAAAGGACCTTATATATCATCCATTTTCTGAGCTTCGCGGTAATGAAGAAAAGAAGCCAGGCAAGAAAAACAAAGTAAAGCAGAGTCCATAGTGTTATTGAAGTATTCCCGATATCAATAAGATGAATGCTGAGGAAATCTTTTACAACATTAAAATATTTTTGTATGTACTTAAAAAATTCATTCATTAGAATACTGTGTTATATATCCTTCGATAAGTTGATTTATCGAAATGATTTGTTTAAAAAATGTATTTGTTAAGATAGCTAATCATGGTTTTGTTATATTCAATAAGATACAGCTTAATCCTTGTTCTTTAATTCGTATATAACATACAACAAACTTAAAACAAACGCTTCGCCCAAAAGATTTAGTCCCCTTTTCATCCCTTTGCACTATAGTATACAAAATCTATCGCAGGTATATTATTTTAAATTTAAAAAGAGTTTTTGTGTTCTTGAAAAACAGGAATTGAAAATTCTTTTACATAATAATTTAAAAGGAGAAACCTATGAAAGTTATGAAAATAGCTATGTTAGCTTTGACTATACTCTTCGGTATAGTGATTGCGGGATGCGGAAGCAGTCCCGCGGTAGTCGATAAAGAAGCCTCCACATCAGCAATTAGTGCGGCTGAGGTGGTTGGCGCCGCCGACATTCCCAGTGCATCTCTCTATTTGCAACTTGCAAAAGAGGAACTGGTAAAAGCGCAAGGGCTTGCAGAACAGGGTGATAAAGAACAAGCCGATTCAATGTTGTTGCGTTCCCAAACCGATGGTGAACTTGCATTAGCTTTATCCCGTAGTGATACCGACAAAAAGGAAGCCACAAAGGCAATAGAACGGGTACAACAACTTCAACAAGACAACAAATTACCTCAAGGAAGGAATTAAAATATGAAACCCATGATATATCTTATAACCATAATATTTGCCGGGCTGCTAGTTAGTTGCAGCGCAAGCTTACCTCCGCAGGAACTAGTCAACGCACGTCAGGCTTACAAACAGGCAAGTGCCGGTCAGGCGGCACAATTAGTGCCGGCAGAACTGCACAAGGCACAAATAGCACTTGACCAAGCTGAAAAATCTTTCCAGAATGATCCTGATTCATATCGTACACGCGATCTCGCATATGTAGCAGATCGTAAATCCAAGCTTGCTGAAGCACTAGCCGCTTCATCTTTTGAAAATGCAGCCACCGAAAAAGCAAAAAAGGATTATGAAACGACACAGGCTGAAATTATGAAGAACAAAACAGAGCAGCTAGTAATATCAAGAAAAGCAACAGTTGATGCCGAGAAGAATGCTGCTGATGCACAAGCGGCTCTTGCAAAACTTGCAGAAGTTAAAGAAGAGGCACGCGGTCTTGTTATTACACTTTCGGGCAGTGTTTTATTTGCTTCTAATCAATCAACACTATTACCGGCAGCACAAAATAGGCTAAACCAAGTTGCTGATGCTCTACTAATAACTAAAGAAAAAAGTCTAACAATTGAAGGTTATACTGACTCTCAGGGATCATCAAGTTACAACATGACGTTATCTCAAAAACGTGCAGATGTGGTGCGTTCTTATCTAATCTCACGAGGCTATCCGGCAGATCTTATCCAGGCCCAAGGAATAGGTGAAGAACAACCAGTTTCAGACAATAGCAGTCCTGAAGGCCGAGCTAATAATCGTCGTGTGGAAATTGTTGTCGCTAACACTTCAAAATAGAAACGGAGAGTTAATAAATAGTTAAGGAAACGAGACCCGGAAACGATCCGGGTCTTTTGTAATTTTTTGTCTACAATTCCATTTTAAGTTTTATCCAAAATTCTAATCTTATATAGAAATAAGAGAAATGATCGAATTTCTTAGAAATATTATAAATTAAAGGGACTAGCAAGTTTGAATTAAAAGAAATAAAAGAATTATTGAACAATTGTTACATTCACAAAATCTTAAAATGTGAGAATGCACATTTTAGAACTGCGGCAGCAAGAAAATTATTTCTGCGGAAAGGTATCCGCCTTTAATATAGTCGAATTAACTCACCCAAAAGACGTAATCCCTTTTTCATCCCTTTGCCCGATTGAACCATTCCGATTTCCTTAATATAATATCAATATAATAAATCAACTTTTACAAGGTGAGTTATGAAGTTTAAATATTTCATATTAACGTTTATCTTGTTGATTGCAGGATCACTTTTAGCCGGTTGTGAAAATAATCGAGAAGATGCAAAAGAAAAAGTTCAACAGGCAGATCAGGCTTTGAAAGATGCTCAGGCTCAATTCGATAATGAATGGCAGCAGTTCAAAAACGATGCAGAATCAAAAATCGATAATAATGAAAAAAGGATTAATGATTTCAAAGCGGAAATGAAAAAAACGAGTGCAAAATTCAAAGCTAAATATGCAAACAAAATATTGACGTTAGAACAAAAAAATATCGAACTGAAGAAAATGATTAGCAACTATCAGTATGAAGGAAAAGATAATTGGGATAAATTCAAACTAGAGTTTAATAGTAATATGGATAGTGTCGGAATCGCGCTTAATGATATTTTCAACAAAAAAGATTAACATGATATTTTTTTGGTTAATTGTTCTCATCATGAAAAACGATGAAATCATAATCCAAAAGATGTAGTTCGCTTTTCATCCTTTTGCACGATTGAATTTAAATTTTATCAACGGTACTTTATTTTGAATTAAAAGGGGGATTTTCTGCTATTTAATAACATTAATAGAAGATATAGTTACGTAACAAATTAAAAGGAGGAATCAATGAAACGTATGAACATGACAATGTTAGCAGGATGTGTTCTGTTCGTAGCAATGATTGCTGGTTGCGGAAGTGCCCCGGTAGTGGTGAATAAAGAGGCGTCCACATCGGCTATTCGGGCTGCTGAGGAGGTTGGTGCGGCAGACATTCCCAGCGCATCTCTCTATTTACAACTCGCGAGAGAGGAATTGGAGAAAGCCAAGATGCATGAGGCAAATGGCGAAAAGGAACAATCTGAGTCAATGCTGTTACGAGCCCAAGCTGATGCTGAACTTGCTGTAGCGCTCTCTCGTAGTTATAACGACAGTAATAAAGCCTCTAAGGCATTAGAACGGGTAAAAAATTTACAACAAGACAACCCAACATCAGAAGAAAGGAAGTGACTTATGAAACCTATTACATATCTTATTGTAATCGTATTTGCCGGAATACTCGCTGGCTGTGCTGCTAACGTTCCTCCAAGCGAGCTCATCAGCGCACGCCAATCTTTCCAGAAAGCGAGCACAGGGCAGGCGGCTCAATTAGTACCAGCAGACCTGCACAAGGCAAAAGTGGCACTTGACCTGGCTGAGCAATCTTTCCTAGACGAGCCTGAATCATTCCGTACGCGAGACCTCGCTTATATCGCTGATCGCAAAGCCAAGATGGCCGAAGCACTGGCTGTCACAGCTGCAGCAAATGAAACCGTGGTGAAGGCAGACAAAGATTATCAGACAATCCAGGCCGAGATCATGAAAAACAAGACGGAACAGCTTGCTGCAGAACAAAAAGCACGGTTCGAAGCAGAGAATAAGACGGCTAAGGCACAAGCTGATCTTGCAAAACTTGCAGCAGTTAAGGAAGAGGCTCGCGGACTTGTAATTACGCTTTCGGGCAGTGTCCTCTTTGCTTCTGGTAAATCGGAGCTTGTGCCAGCAGCACAGGATCGACTCAACCGAGTTGTCGATGCGCTTTTACAGGATAAAGAGCAGAAACTCATAATTGAGGGGCATACAGACTCACAGGGTTCTTCCGGCTACAACCAAATATTATCGCAGCAGCGTGCGGATGTAGTGCGTTCGTTCTTTATTTCACGAGGCTACCCTAGTAATCTGATACAAGCACAAGGTATTGGTGAAGATAGACCTATAGCAGACAATTCTACTGCAGAAGGTCGTGCCAACAATCGACGAGTAGAGATCGTCGTCGATCGCACAGCGAAATAGTGACGGAGAGTTAACAAAATAGTTATGGAAACGAGACCCGGAAACGATCTGGGTCTTTCGCAAATTTTTGTCTGGTACAATTCCGTTTTAAGTTTTATTCAAAATTCTACTCTTAAATAGTAATCAGAGAAGTGATAGAATTTCTTAGAAAAATTATAAATTAAAACGACTAGCAAGTTTGAATTAAAAAATATAAAAAAATTATCGAATAATAGTTATTGTTACAAAATCTTAAAAAGTGAAAATGCACATTTTAGAACTTAGGCATTAAGATAATTTTTGCGGCAGAAAGGTATCCGCCTTTATTATAGTCGAATTAACTCACACAAAAGACGTAATCCCTTTTTCATCCCTTTGCCCGATTGAATTAACTGTCCCTTTGCTTTTGCTTTTAATCTATTAGGAAAATGATCGTATAGAAATCTCTGATACAACCGCAGCCGTTACTGTTTAGAAAATATGTTATACCTAATGAAGCGATCTAAGTGCAAAATAATTTATTATGGTATAACAATAATTATATAACGAATAATATAAGGAGAATCAAAAAATGCGAAAAATTTATTTTGCTCTTTTAATAGCGGGAATTTTTATTTCTCTTACGTCCCCAACAAAAGCGCAAGTAAGATTAAATATTAATGTAAATATAGGCAGTCAGCCCATCTGGGGACCAGTAGGTTATGACGAAGTTCAATATTATTATTTACCGGATATAGACGTATACTATTATGTACCGCGACATCGATTTTACTATCAGTCAAATGGACGTTGGATTTATTCATCAAAATTGCCTTACCAATATCGTAATTATGACTTATATAACGGATATAAAGTAGTAATTAACGAAAATAAACCGTATCTGCGTGACAAAGATTATAGAGAAAAATACAGCTCGTATAGAGATCGTCACGATCAGCAACCAATCCGCGATAGCCGTGATTCAAAATATTTTGTAAATAAAAATCATCCCGAACATAATAATTGGGTTAAACAGCAAAAGCACGATAATGGTCAGCACAAAGGACAAGTTAAAGGCAACAATCGTAAAAAGGACAATAAGAAAAACAATCAAGATAGAAATGGAAATCATAAAAAATAAAAAAGGACATATGAGCAAACTGATTGTGAAACTTTAACAAAAATATTTTTCTAAACGGTTAGCGTTTAGTATATCATGCTAAACACTAACCAAGTTTAGATTCGAGGTCTAAAAACCACACATTAAGAAAAGCCATCTTTTTAATCTTTAATCCAAACCACACGTAGACAGATTCCCTAGTTGAATGTACTTATTCAGCCAAAGGATATAGTTCCTTTTTCATCCTTTTGTCCGATTGTATTACTTTATTTCTCTTCATAGCTTAACATAGGCTTAAAATTTAAACAGAAAGGATACTTACAATGTTATATACAATCGCACTTGTCCTCATAGTTTTGTGGTTGCTTGGAATGTTCACTGCATACACAATGGGTGGAGTTATTCATGTTCTTCTTGTAGTCGCAATTATAATGATCTTAGTTAACTTTATTAGCGGAAGGCGTGCCATATAGTCTATAATTACAGGCAAGATTATGGATAAAATAGTTAATACTCAAAGAGGGACACACTTTCTGTTTATCGGTGCTTCTCTTGTTATTATATTGGCGGGTATATATCTGGCTCAATCGGTTATCGTATTTTCCATCATCTGCGTTTTTCTTGCTTTAATCGGGATGCCGCCTGTACTATGGCTTGAAAAGAAACATATTCCTTCTTTTATTTCGGTAGTAATCGTGATATCTGCCATGGTTATAATCCTGCTAATGATAGGCGCAGTAGTTGGAACATCCCTTAAAAGTTTTTCTGATGCTCTCCCTTTTTATCAGATGCGCATACAAGAACAAATCACGGCATTTGAAGCGCTTCTGACAAGTAAAGGTTTCAGAATCACCAATAAGCCTCAACTGAAGTATGTCAATCCGGAGACTATTTTGAACCTTACAGCAGGTTTGCTTACAGGATTGAGTTCGGCACTTTCCAGCATTGTCTTAATTCTTCTAACGGTAACTTTTATACTGCTTGAAGTTTCAAGTTTCCCGGTTAAGCTCCGCGCGGTATTAGGCAATCCGAAAGCTATATTTCCCCGGTTCACGAAGTTTGTAATTGATATAAGACGCTATCTTGTCATTACAACTTTAATAAATCTTACTGCCGGTATTCTGATATGGATATGGCTGACAATCTTAGGTGTCAATTATCCCATCCTTTGGGGTTTCCTTTTCTTTCTTCTTCATTATATCCCTAATATTGGTTCGGTTATAGCTGCGATTCCCGCAATTCTTCTAGCTCTTGTCCAACTAGGGATTGGCAGCGCCATTCTTGTTGCTGCCGGTTATCTTTTAGTTGGATCAATACTTGGAAATGTAATCCAACCGAAACTAATGGGACAAAGGCTTGGCCTATCTACTTTAGTCGTCTTTCTGTCGCTGATTTTTTGGGGCAGCCTGCTTGGACTTGTTGGTGCAGTTTTAAGCATACCTCTTACCATGAGTCTGAAGTTTGCATTTGAAAGCAATGAAGAGACGAGATGGATTGCGGTTTTGTTAGGTCCGGAAAAATCTGTAGAAGGCAAACATTCAGTCTTAAAGAAAAAAACTAATGATAAAATTAAAGATTAAATATTTACAAACTATTTATTGGAGAAAACTCTCGCCAGGCAAAATAGCTCTGCATGCTAGCTTTGCAGCAGGAATTATCATGCTATTAGTTGTTCTGATATTCCTTTTTTTCCCGCAGATTTATCTCAACGGGTTTATTAAGAACCATATTATCGATAGTTTTGCAAAAGCATATCCTGAATACTCAATAAAAATTAACGATGTTAATTTTGATATCTTAAAAAACCATTTAGAATGCAACTCAATTTTACTGACAAAGACCGACTCTTCAATTTCTTGCAAAATTAAAACGATATCTTTAAACAGGATTGGCTGGATAAAACTTCTTCTTAAAAAGGAATTTCAATATAATAGCATTGACAATGCTAGTTTAGATGCAGAAGGAATTGTGATAAATTTTAAGCAGTCACAAAATCAAATTCAATGTGTTCGGATCCATTTATCAATACCAGATTCAGTAATTGTAGCTGACTCGCTGAGATTTCATTCTCTTATGACCGATGAACAATTCTTTGCCGCGAACAAATTCAGAAGCACTAGATACCGTTTTGTTGTTCCTAGCATAATTGTGCATGGGTTTTCATATCTCGGACTGTTAAATGGAGACAACTATCGTGCCCGGTCAATTAATATCCGGGATGCTTTTATGGATGTACTTGTAAATATGGATAAGTCCTTCGACACAAAATCCCCAAGTCCCTTAATGCCAAGCGAGGGATTAGATTCGATAAAGGATACAATCCGCATTGCAAGTCTGCATGTTATGAATAGCCGGTTGAATTATTACGAAAGTTATGCAGCAGATGCTAAAGCAGCTTTAGTAACATTCGATAAGATGCAACTTTTTGCAGAAGGAATTGTCAACCATACTGGTCAACATGATACTATTATTATTCATGCAAAAACAAACTTTATGAGTGCCAGTACAATGAAACTACTCATGTTTATTCCATTAGGATCACCACAATTTTCTTTCAGTTACAGCGGATCGCTTAGTAGAATGGAAGTCAGCAGTCTTAATAAATTTCTTGAGATTGCTGAACATCACCGTATAAAATCTGGTATCCTTCATGAAGCAGCTTTTAATGTAAATGTGAATTCGGGACATGCAACGGGTTTTGTAAATGCTGAGTATAATAACTTATCGGTTGCCGTTCTTAATAAAAATACCAGAAGTGAAAATGGAATGCTTGACAGGATACCCTCATTCATTGCTAAAACATTTATTATAAAGGAAAACAATTTGCCTGATAAATCCGGATTTATAAAAAAGGGTATTGTAAAATATACACGAAAACCTGACGAGCCGTTTATCCAGTTTGTATGGTTTGGTCTTCGAAGCGGAGTAGCAAATGTTGTCGGTTTTTAATGGAAGCTTACTCGACCCACCGATGTAGTCCTTTTTTCATCCCTTTGCTCGATTGAATTGATAAGGACAACTTCATAGTTTTATATATAATTTACTTTCAAAAATACAAATTTAACGCGCAATAATTAATTAGGTGAAATTTATAAATATAATAAACAATAAATTTTTAGTTTTTGCCCTTCTTATCTTAGCGGTAATTTTTTTATACTTCGGCAGCGGGGTGTTTATGGATGGAGGAATGATTGAGAGGCTTAATGGAAGCGGCTGGCTGGGTATTAACAGTTGGTTGTGGTCACTTACTCTAGTGACCATCGTATTTGCTGTATCTCTCAGCTGGTCACTTAACAAAAAAAATTTAGTGATGATAATATTTATAATTACAATTATATCGGAGAATAAACATGAGAGGTAATGAAAAATTGCTTAAGGTACTTAACCAGCGCTTAGCTGATGAAATAATTGCCATTAACCAGTATATGGTACAATCAGAAATGTGTAACAGTTGGGGATATGAAAAACTTCACAAGGCTATAGATAAGCAGACAATAGATGAGATGCACCACGTTCGCTGGCTTATTCAGAGGATCATATTTCTGGAAGGTACCCCCTATTTGGTTAGGCTGGATGAGGTGAAGATTGGCCGGACGGTACTGGAAATGGTAAAGAACAACCAGGAAGCAGAAATTATGGGATTGCTAACTTACAACGCTGCTGTAAGCCTAGCCCATGAAATAGAAGATGAAGGCAGTGTCAACATGCTGACTAAAATAATTAAAATGGAAGAGAGTCACATCGATTGGGGAGAAAAGCAGCTTACACAGATTAATCAAATGGGTTTGGAAAATTATTTGGCAAATCAAACAAACAATGTAATAAGCTGACTATAGGTTAATACACAAAATTAAAACTAATAAATTATTGAGCCTTTATAATTGAATTGTATTTAAATAAAAATAAATTGAAAAGCTATTTATTATTACTCATATTCTTGTTTAACTAATTGCTAATGGCTGTTGGTTATCCAAAGAACTAGATATTAACACATTTAATTATTTCGGATGTAATGGGATATACTGACTATTCTCTTAATATGAAGGTATCAGTATCCTTGAAAGAACGAAGAGCAATAGGCGAACCAACGGGGATTAAGTGAACAAATTATTTAAGAAAGGAAAAAGAATATGTCATTAATTGGATTAGTAATTACTTTGGTAGTAGTAGGCGTGATTCTATGGCTAATTAACAGTTACATTCCTATGCAGTCTACGATTAAGAAAATTTTGAATGCAGTTGTGGTTATTGTAGTAATTCTTTGGCTATTGAGTGCCTTCGGAGTCATAAGCGGTCTAGAATCAATTCATATCTCGTAATAGTCTATTTTTTATGGATGTTGTTGTTCGTGAGATCGTGCTGCTATGTTAACTGCTGAAATATGATGCTGTGCCTCAATAGGAGTTACATTAAAGAAGAATAATGGGAGTCTACGTATGCAGTTGCTATTCTATCTTTTGTGTCAAGAAATTGGGAAAAAAAGAAAATGGGATAATAGCAACCATATGTTTATGCCGGTAGTACAAAGTAATTTTATAATGGAAGGTCCCTAGGTAAAATATTATATAAAAGATTTGTGCTTTTTATCGCTAAGTTCTGATGTCAGACTTTTTAGAAAGAAATTGGACATGTGAGGCTGAGACGGGTAAATAGAACTGCCGGAAACTTAATAATTTTTCCTGGCGTTATTGTCATGATGAGTTTGTTATAAAGGATTAATTCCTTTTTCATCCTCAGGAACTATTGAGTTACATAAGTTCTTAACTTATTATGTAACAATTAAAAAAAGAAACTTAAAATGGAAAAGATGAACGTTTTAATTAAAGTTGTGATTTTTTTGCTCCCTGTTTTAATGCTTCCATTATTACCGGGATGTTATACTTCCAGCAGTCAAAGCAATATGAATCAAACAGCACAAAGCAACACGAATCAAACATCACAAAATGGTTATAATCTTGATGATTTAAACAGTTACGGAGAATGGGTACAAATAAATAATTACGGAAACGTATGGCGTCCTTTTGTAGTTAATAATTGGGCGCCTTTTGATAACGGGCATTGGGATTATGCTGATGATAACTGGACATGGATTTCCTATGAACCGTTCGGCTGGATTGTTTATCATTATGGAAGCTGGTACAACGATCAATACTATGGATGGGTTTGGATTCCTTCAAACAACGTTTGGTCGCCGGCGCGAGTAGTGTGGATTGACTATGGTGATTATCTTGGATGGGCTCCTCAACCTCCTGCAGGTGTAGTATACGCTAATCCTTGGGAAAGTAACGGGAGCCGGTATTGGCATGTTGTAAGACATAAAGATTTTACGGAAGATAATATTTATAAGTATAGAATAAGTAACCCGGTTAGAAATAATGATAGAGGCAGAGATGGTATAATTAATAAACCGCCCGGGAGAAATATAATTGAAAAAACTTCCGGCAGACCGGTACCTGAAGTTAGAATACAACGCGAAACCGTAAAATTACCTGAAAGACAAATTCAAAGAATGGATTTGCCGCCTCAGGAGAAGAAAAGAGTAGAACAAAACACACCAAGGGTTAGAAAAGATGTTCTTGTTCCCCCGGATAAATTTCGTAAACAACAGAACGAAAAGAGACAAGAGCCTAAAAAAGATAATAGTAAAAAATGATTTTGATTTTGTTATTTCATTAATCTTAGAAATAATTCAAATTATTAAATAAACCCGTTGTTCGAAATATTTTTAGCATTTTATAAACCGTTGAAACGGTTATAAATTATAAGTTTTCATTTTATTAACCCACGACTTAAGTCGTGGGTTAATAAGAGAAATTTCAAAATAACAACCGTTTTAACGGTTTTAAGTTTTATTTCGAACAACGGGTTAGATAAATGAAAAGGGGAATAAGTATTTTTATAAAGCGATCTAATTTATTTGTGACGGAGTTATGAAGAAAAAAACAATTCCCAAACGTTCACCGGCAAATAGGGGAAAAAATAACGCCGGGAAATTACCCTTCGATAATTCATTTTATGTAGTTGGCATTGGTGCGTCTGCAGGCGGCTTAGACGCACTTGAAATATTTTTCAGCAATATGCCCGATAATTCCGGTATTGCTTTTATCGTAGTGTCGCATTTGGACCCGAATCATATAAGTATTATGCCGGAACTAATTCAAAAATTTACTAAGATGAAATTATTTCAAGCTGAAGACGGAATGGTAGTTGAACCTAATCATGTCTATGTTGCGCCGGCAAATCGTGATTTAGCAATACTTCACGGAACAATCCAGCTGATAGAACCCGTTGAAGCACACGGATTCCGCCTGCCGATTGATTTTTTCTTCAAATCCCTCTCTGTGGATTTAGGCGAAAAAGCTATTTGCATTATTCTCTCCGGAATGGCATCAGACGGCACTGCAGGATTGAAAGCCGTTAAGAGTGAATTGGGAATGGTAATGGTCCAAGATCCCAATTCGGCAAAGTTCGATGGTATGCCGAGCAGTGCCATTAAAACCGGGTTAGCCGATTACATTCTTCCCCCTGAAGAAATGCCGGATCAGTTAATTAGATATTCATTCCAAAAAGTTAAAGGCATTTTATTAGATAAAGCAATTACCGATGGCAAAATTCCCGATGCTCTTCAAAAAATTTTCATACTTCTCAGAACTCACACCGGTCACGACTTTTCACTTTACAAACAAAATACCATTTATCGTCGCGTAGAAAGAAGAATGAATATTTCTCAATTGGATAGTCTTCCGAATTATATCCGACTGCTTCAGGAAAATCCCACAGAAATAGAAAACTTGTTTAAAGAGATTTTAATTGGAGTTACAAATTTTTTCAGAGATCCTGAATCTTTCGAGAAATTGAAGAAACTATTATTAGAGTTAATAAAAAGTAAACCGGATAACGGTCAGATAAGAATTTGGGTGCCCGGATGTTCTACCGGCGAAGAAGCATATTCCATTGCAATTATATTAAAAGAATGCATGAATGAAGCGAAAAAATATTTCAACGTGCAGATATTTGCAACGGATATTGATAGTGAAGCTATTGAAAAAGCTCGTGTCGGTTCGTTTTCGGGAATTGAATCCGATGTCGGTAAAGGACGTTTGAATCGTTTCTTTACTTCAGAGGGAAATCTTTTTTATATTCGTAAAGAAATCAGAGAAATGCTGGTTTTTGCACCACAAAGTATTATTAAAGATCCTCCGTTTACCAAACTCGATCTAATCTCATGCCGCAATCTTTTAATTTATTTAAATAGCGAATTACAGAAAAAAATAATCCCACTATTCCATTATAGCCTTTTACCTAACGGAATACTTTTCCTCGGCTCGTCGGAAACTATCAGCGGATTTGTTGATTTGTTTTCAATGTTGGATAAAAAATGGAAAATTTACAAAAGAAAAGATTCAATATACTCGGCACAGCCTTTTATTGAATTCCCGGTATCGCGGTCGAGGGGAAAAACCTATGAAACTATTGTAAACAAGAACGAAGTAAAAAATATTACCCGGCTGGCGGAAAAGGCTATCCTGCAAAACTATTCTCCAAATTGTGTTATAATAAACGGGAACGGAGATATACTTTATATACATGGAAGAACCGGCAAATATCTTGAGCTTACTAACGGTGAAGCTAAGATGAACATTTTTGAAATGGCACGTGAAGGATTGAAGCAAGAACTTCCCGCAACAATCAGAAAGGTTTTGTCGGGTAATAAACAATTAACTGTAGAAGGGATAAAAGTAAAAACAAACGGCAGAGCCCGGTTAATAAATATTACGGTCAAACCTATCAAGGAACCGGCTGAACTGCAGGATTCTATGTTGATTATTTTTGACGATGTAAAACCGGGGAAAAATGCACCGGTTTCTAAAATAAACCATCATGGTAAGAAATCCGAAAAAATTATAAAAGGACTTGAACACGAATTAAAATCTGTTAAAGAAAATTTACGATCAACAATTGAAGAATTGGAAACTTCCAATGAGGAGCTTAAATCTACTAACGAAGAAATGCAGTCCACCAACGAAGAAATGCAAAGTTCAAATGAAGAATTGGAAACTTCAAAAGAAGAACTTCAATCGCTAAACGAAGAACTGATTACAGTAAACACCGAGCTGCAGAATAAGAATGATGAATTATCAATCATTAATAATGATATGAAAAACCTGCTGGACAGCATTGATATTCCGACCATCTTTCTTGATAATAATTTAGTTATTAAAAGATTTACGCATCACGCAACTAAGGTTGTTAACCTGATCTCCTCCGATATCGGAAGACCGATAAATCATATTGTTACAAATCTTAAATATGAAAGGTTTATTGAAGATGCCAAGGAAGTTTTAAGAACCCTAATTCGTAAAGAAATTGAGTTACAAACCAAAAATGGTATCTGGTATCAAATGCGGATAATACCATACCGGACAAAAAGCAATCTTATCGACGGAGTTGTGATTACGTTTTCGGATATTAACCATATAAAAACAGCTTCCATGGAGATCAATAAGCTGAACAAGGAAATTCAGCTTGCGCGTGAGTATGCCGATAATATCATTGATACAGTGAGAGAGCCGCTCCTTATTTTGGATAAAGATCTGAAGGTTCTTTCAGCTAACCGGTCTTTTTATAAAATGTTTAATACCGTTAGCGAAAAAACCGTAGGTAAATTTATCTACGAACTCGACGGTAAAAATTGGGAGATACCTCAACTGCGTGAACTTCTTGAACAGATAATACCCAAACGTAATTTTTTTGAGAATTATGAAATCGAATACAATTTTGTTAATGAAGGTAAGAAAAAATTAATATTGAATGCTCGCCAGATACTTCAGGGAGATAAAGAAACTAAACTCATTCTTCTTGCCATCGAGTATCAAGATATAATATAAAAGGGTAAAATATGGAACGTTTAAAAAAAGAACCGGAAAAGGACTCCAAAATAAAAGCCAAAAGGAAAGTCAATATTAAATCTAAAAAGCAGGCTGTTGATAATTTTGAGGATGTAAAAAAGCTGGTGGAATTACTTCAAATACATCAAGTAGAGCTGGAACATCAAAACGAAGAGCTTAGAATTGCGCAGGAAGAGCTGGAGGTATCAAGAAATAAATATGTAAATCTCTTCGATTTTTCACCCGTCCCTTACTTCACACTTAACATTAACGGGGTAATTAAAGAGACAAATTTAAGTGCCAGTAATATGCTGGGAATAGATAGAAAGAAATTAATTAATAAACTATTTTTCAATTATATTCCTCTACAGGATAGAGAAATTTTTAATTCTTTTATTAAAAATATTTATAGATCGCCGGTAAAACACACATGTGAATTAAAAATTATGGATAAAGAGAAACGAATACTCAATGTAAAGCTCGAAGGTTTATTAACAGAGGATGCTCTGGAACAAGATATTACTTGCCAGATTGCCGTAATTGATTTAACGGAAAACAAAGAATTAGAAGATTCATTAAAAAAAATAAACGAAGAACTTAAAACACTCAACGAAACCAAAGAAAAATTTTTCTCAATAATTGCGCACGATTTAAGAAATCCTTTCCAAGCATTGTTAAATTCATCGGAATTTCTTTCTATGCAAATTGAAAAATTATCGCAGGAAGAAATTATTTTTTTTAGCAAGGGATTAAATACTAATTTGGTAAATCTTTACCGCCTTCTGGAAAATTTACTCAATTGGTCAATGATGCAAAGAAACCTGTTGGAGTATAAACCGGTAAATCTTGACTGCTATGATTTAGTAAATAAAATAATTGAATTATCCAATGAGATTGCTTTGAAAAAAAATATTTCCATATCCAACAATGTTGATACCGGGACCTTAGTGCATGCAGATGTTGATATGCTTCGTTCGGTTATTCAGAACCTTATAGAAAATGCAATCAAATTCACCCAAACCGAAGGACGGATAATTGTTTCATCAATTGAAAAAGGCGGTTTTGTCGAAGTGTCAGTCCAGGATACCGGAATAGGAATCGAATCGGAAAAATCTTCCCTGTTGTTCAACTTCCATACGCTATTTTCAACCAACGGAACCAACGGAGAGAAAGGAACCGGACTCGGATTACCGCTTTGCCAAGAATTTGTAGAAAAGAACGGCGGGAAAATTTGGGTAGAAAGCGAGTTAGGAAAAGGATCGAAGTTTACATTCACTTTACATAAAGGAATTTTATAAATATATTAAAAGTGCATTTTGTAAAGTTTTTTAGGTAGCCCTAATTTAATGGTAACGCAAAATGATTTCCCAAAATAAAAGTCCTAATACGAATAGTGGTTTTCTTTTGACCAATTGAAAGCGTAATGAAAAGAATCCAAATATTGCTCATCGAAGATAATAGGCTTCTGCGTGAGGGTATTGCGTCAATGCTTAAAAAGCAGCCCGACATGCATGTAGTTGTCACTGTCGGCAATGGTGAAAACATTTTGCAGATGATAGAAAAGCATAAGCCTAATATGGTGCTAATTGATCTGGGTTTAAGAAGTCAAAACAGTTTAAATGTGGTAAAGTTAGTTAAACAAAATTTTCCGGAGACCAAAATAATAGTGATGGATCTTATTCCGCTTCAGACTGATGTTCTTGAATTTGTACAAGCCGGGGTTTCCGGGTTCATGTTAAAAGATATTAACGTACTGGAATTCTTAAAAACAATTCGGTCGGTTTTTGAAGGCGCTCAAGTTTTACCGCCGCATTTAACCGGCTCACTTTTTTCACAAATTGTTGAACATGCAATTAACGGGAACAAACCTTCGGCAATTATTGAATCGGTTCGTATGACAAAACGTGAGCGGCAGGTTATTGAACTGATTGCGGATGGTTCTACCAATAAAGAAATTGCTCAAACGCTCCATCTTTCCACTTACACTGTGAAGAGTCACGTTCATAACATCCTTGAAAAATTAACTCTCCATACACGCGTACAAATTGCAAAGCACGCCCATCTCACCAATACTTACAATATTGAAACGGATACAAATAAATTATCCGGCGGGTAATTTATGCTTCCGGCAATACAGGCATTAATCTAAAAGAATTAGTTCCCTTTTCATCCCTTTGGACGATTGTAGTTCTTTATCCTTATTTATAATATTGACTGAAATAAATTCCAGCGTAACATAAAATACGCGGTTTTATTATCATAACTTTCGAGGGGTGATTTAAGCATATCATTTTGATTCTGCCTAACCTGCAATCAGGCATGTTCGAAATGACAAAGCGGAATACTTGCTCTGCCTCTTTACGTTTCGGATATTTGATCATGATATTAAAAGGACCATGATTAAGAAAATAAAATGAAAAAGCAGCGACATCATTTTGGGGAAGAGACATTATGAAAAAGAATAAATTAAAATTCCAGAAAAAGACCCTGGCTAAAGCACCCACCAGTATTCAGGGATTGGACGAAATAACCGGCGGCGGATTACCAAAAGGCAGGCCTACGCTTGTATGCGGAGGCGCGGGCTGCGGAAAGACGCTTTTTGCTATGGAGTTCCTCGTCCGCGGTGCAAAGCTTTACAATGAGCCCGGCGTATTTATTTCGTTCGAAGAAACTGAGAAAGAATTAACAGCTAACGTTGCATCGCTTGGATTTGATTTGAAAAACCTTGTTGCAACTAAAAAGATTTGGCTTGAACACGTTCACGTTGAACGCGGAGAAATTGAACAGAGCGGCGGTGAATATGATTTAAAAGGTTTGTTTGTTCGTATACATAATGCAATTGAAAGCATCGGAGCTAAGCGCGTTGTGCTCGATACTGTTGAATCGCTCTTTTCAGCGCTGCCAAATCCCACCGTTGTACGCACAGAATTGCGGAGGTTATTTGGCTGGTTAAAAAAGAAAGGCGTTACTGCAATAATTACCGGCGAACGCAGCAACGGCTCTTTAACACGCCAGGGTTTGGAAGAATACGTTTCCGATTGCGTCATACTGCTTGATCATCGGGTTACCGATCAATCATCTATACGAAGATTACGCATCATCAAATACCGCGGTTCAACGCACGGTACAAACGAATATCCTTTCTTAATTGATGAAGATGGTTTTTCTGTTTTGCCGGTAACTTCGCTTGGATTGAATAACATTTCATCAAACGAAAGAATTTCCTCCGGCATTCCGCGTCTTGATACAATGCTTTCCGGCAAAGGTTACTATCGCGGAAGTACGGTACTTGTTTCGGGTACTGCAGGTACGGGAAAAACGAGCCTTGCAGCGCAATTTGTTGAAGCGGCATGCAAGCGCGGCGAGCGTGTCTTATATTTTGCTTTCGAAGAGTCGCCGAGCCAGTTTATGCGCAATATGGCTTCAATCGGAATACACTTAGAGTCATGGGAAAAAAAAGGTCTGCTCCACTTTCATGCAACCCGTCCAACACTCTTTGGATTGGAACATCATTTAACAACTAGTATTAAATTAATAAATAAAATAAATCCGCAAATAGTTGTTCTCGATCCTATTGATGCCTTTGTAATGGGAGGAAACCAAACTGAAGTAAAAATAATGCTTCTGCGTCTTGTAGATTATTTAAAGATGAAGAATATCACAGCTCTTTTTGCAAGCCTAACAAACGGAGGAGAAAATCAAGAGATTACGGACATGTCAATCTCTTCCCTTATTGATACGTGGCTGCTTTTGCGCGATATTGAAATAGGCGGCGAACGTAACAGAGGATTATACATTCTTAAGTCGCGCGGCATGGCGCATTCCAACCAGATCCGCGAGTTTATACTAACAAACCACGGAATTGAACTGCTTGATGTTTATGTCGGTCCGGAAGGCGTATTGACGGGCTCGGCTCGACTATCGCAGGAAGCGAAAAACAATGAAGAACAATTAATGCGTCGGCAGGAAATAGAACGCAAACAATCCGGGTTGGAGCTTAAACGCGCAGCAGCAAAAGCTCAAATTGTAGTTTTACAGTCCGAATTTAAAGAGGAAGAATCCGAAACACTAAAGATTATCGAGATGGAAAAAGCAAAAGCAGAAAGGTTCGCACATGCCCAGGAAAAAATGGCTGAGAGCAGAAAGGCAGATACATTCATAAAAAAACATGACAATTAAGAAATTTTTACTTGCTTTAGCGTAACCAGCTACAATTAAGGCAGCTCAAATAAAAATATTTATTAACCCACGTTACCTCTATACTTAAAAGCCACTGCTTTAGACATAGAAAAGTGTTATAAAGTAAAACAATATTCTAGGGTTTATAATGCAGCCTTCAATGTTTCATCAAGCTTGGATAGAATATTACTAATTCACCGATGTTACGTAAATGCAACTTATTCAAAAGGTGTAGTCCCTTTTTCATCCCTTTGGGCTATTTTACAGCACATAATTTTTATATATGATAATTTAAATAAAATTTGCTATTAATTACGGAAAAATAAAACTGTTTTATTAATTAAAAAATATTAATCATAATTCAAAGAATAATAATCATGAGCAAAGGTCAAAACAGTAAAAAAAGTTCTAAAAAAGAGCCTGCTAAAACAATGAAGGAAAAAAAGGCGGCTAAAAGGGAAAAGAAAAATGAAAAGAAGAACTTTGTACAGATAGACAAGTGACATTGTTATTAGGTCCAGGCTATTCTATTTTTAAATATCTCATGTTAAAAATATCGTGTTTGAGGTTGTTTAAACATATTTGAAGAATAAATTGGATTTTGGGAATAAAAATTTCGTATAAACTAATTCTGACAGCAGTCGGACTTATTGGGACATGTACAATCATTCTTCTTACAAGCCGCTTCGGGGTAGGAGTATTGCCGGATTCAGTTATTATATATCAGTTGCAAGGCATATAGCGGACGGCACTGGTTATGACGGTTACTACTTTGTACTTCAGCCTCCGCTTTATCCATTATTGTTAGCAGCGATAGAAAAAATATTTTTCATAGATCCATTATTTCTGCCGGTTATTTAAATGCAATTCTTTTAGGATTTATCGTTTATATTTCCGGTTTTTTTTATTAAAGCATTTGAAATCTTTGATGTAACAATAATCAGAACCGCATCAATTTTGGTTTCGTTCGTATTCATTTAAGTATTTCTAATTGCATTATCGGAACTTTTTTTCATTTTGTTCGTTCTTCTTTATCTCTATTATTTTGATATCTATATAATAAAAGAAACCTTTACTTCACTTCTACTTTTTTCAATAGCAGCAGCGTTATCATGCTTAATCCGTTATATCGGTGTTATAATAATTTTATCTTGGGTAATAAGTATCTTTGTTTGGGGGAGAAAAACCTTTAAGAATAAGTTTTGACATTTAATCATCTTTCTATTTATTACAATTATACCAACAGGCTTATGGATATTAAGAAACTTTATTTTATCAGGCACCTTAGCTGGGCAGCGCGCTGATTCATCCTACACCTTATCCCAAAATCTGGTATTCCTATTTAACACGATTCTAAAATGGTTTTTGCCTATACAGATAAGCAATCAACAATTATTGCTTTTAATTTTAATTGCATCTGCCGGAGATATTGCAACTGTTATTTTAATGAATAGATGGAAGAAAGAAGAGCCTGGATTAGGACAAATAAATCATTTATTAAATTTTATATTATTTTATTTTGTAATTTTAGTAATCTCAACAACAACAACCGCATATAATAAAATAGCCAATAAATTATTATCTCCGTTTTTGTGTCTTTGATTTTTGTAATGTTCTTAATTCTGGATAATATTTTAAAGTGGTTATTAAAGTATTTTCGACAAAGATTAATATCTATATTATTTTTAATCGGAGTAATTTCCTGGATGGCATACCCGGTTATGGGAACAATTTATAGCATCGAATATTATATTGAACAATCGGGCTGGGAATTCAACAGCAAAGCTTGGAAGGACAACCAGGTAATTACTTATCTTAATGACCACAAACAACTTGAATCGGGATATTCATTTTACAGTAACGTGCCTGAGGCAGTTTACATTTTAGCTAACAAAGAATCTAAGCGGAGTCCGGCTAAAACATTATATAATTCTCCTAAACTTATAAATACAAAATCCGAACTAAAAAAAATCTGGCAGAATAAAAATAAGCATGCCTTGTTTGGTTTAATATTATGAACCGCAATTTCTTATTTAACATTGATGAATTAAAACAACGCACTAACATGGTAAAAGTTGTTCAATTGAAAGATGGTGAGATTTATGTTATTACGAGAAGTGATCTTTAAACAGAAACCGATTGAACCTATTCTATTTTTCAAGCAGCATTTATATCGTTTTATATTATCATCGCAAAACGCTTTTTATAATGACTCGACTTTTTATTCTGTTTTAAGATTTTTTAAATTTAATAATATACCTTCTAAATATACTTTTGAAATTCGAATACACTATTTTTATTAAAGTGACCATTTTTAAGAAAGAATTTAATCTCAAAAAAGGGCAATTGGTCGGGTAGTTTATTTTTTAATGCAGTCTTAGAAAGCCAATCCAATTCATACGAGAAAAGAACATGGTCTGAAAACGCAAATCTTATGGCATCTTTTATAAAAGCCTCGGCAATTTCTTTGTGTGAAAATTCAGGCGGCTCTTCAATAATATATTTATGCCATCTTATTTCATCAATAGAGTTATCTGAAAAGTAATGCTTCAAGCCGAGTTCCTCAGTCAGCAGGTGTATAACCTTTTTATCTTCTTTTTTAATATTTCCTTGTATAACTATGAAAATCAAAATCCCTCTTAAATAATTGCTTTTATCAGAATTGTTTAAAGTCATCAGTTGCTCCAGAATAAATTATTATAAATTGAGAAAACTGTCACAATTGTCATATTAAAAGTTGAATAAAATCAGTCGATTATAGGGACAATTATTAAGTTATATTTTATTTATGGAAAAACCGCCTCAATAAACATAGGCGGCTTATTAATATTAACTCTCCAATTATAAAAATGTATTTTCATTAAAAATATCATTTAACTTCTGTTCAATATAAAAATCTAAATTCTTGTACATTAACTTTTTTAATTGGTTTATTTATTCTTTTATAACTTGAAAAACCATCCAACCGTTACCATAACAAAGTCGCTTTTTGTACCTGGCGAGCCGGGAAGAGTTTGAAAATCATAATTAAGAAAGACATATCTTATATCAGCCGATATCATAGATTGCCCCATAGGTATCTCAACACCCGCTCCAAAATGCCAACCGAACGCCTGCTTTGTCTGGTCATTTATACCCAGTAAATGAAGCTCCGAAGAATATGTTATTGAAGTATTATACCATCCTGCGCCAATAGCTCCGTAAAGAATCGGTATTGGATAAAACATTCCCGTTACCATTACAGGCCAGGTAGTAACTTTAATATTACCATCGCCATATTCCTCTTGCCTGTAATATATTCCTCCTTCAACACCAAGTGTAGGGGATAACTTCATTCGAAAAGCTCCTCCGAATAATACCTTTCCATTATCGGCATCTGCTGCTTTATACCATCCCACCTGCGGTCCGAGATACATTTCCTGAGCTTTTATTATTGCTGGAATAGAGATAAAAAGCAATAATATTAAAAGTGATTTCTTGTACATAACATTTCTCCAATTGTTTAATTGTTTTTATTTCTTCTTATTTAATGTTAGTTATAATAAATAATTATTAATGTTTCATCAATAGTTCAAAAGGATGAAAAGAGAATTAATCCAGAGGTACTTTGAATGTTGTCCGCTTGTCTTATTTAATATTAATACCATTCCAAAGTACATTTATTATTTGCCTATCTATATTAGTGTTAGCTCTCATTCAAATGCACTAAGCTTAAAATCAAATGCAAATACAGTTAAAGTTTATTTTTCTGATCTTTTTTTAATAAAGTATATTGTTCCAATAAATTTTGAAATATATTAAAATATTTTATTAGTAGAATTCCAGCCATATCGGTTCAAGGAAGTCCATTATGTAATTAGTATGAGAGCGTTTTTTGATTTCAGTTAAAAAAATTCCGCAGTTTTACAAATTATATTACCACGGAATTTTATTATTTATCTGTGCAATTATTTTTAATACCGATTACTTATTTTTATTCGCCGGAAATCATACCCTCAAATTTTGTGCGTTGGTCATCGGTTAGAATTTCCTTTATAGCAGAATAGGCATTGGTGATTATTTGCTTAGTATCATCAACTTTTTCTTGTCCTGTCGAATTTAAGTTGTTTATTCTCGTCTGAGCATTGGTAAGGATTGAATCAACAACAGTCGCTTGTGAATCGGTTAAAGAGAGACCCTCATTCAACTGGCTCGCTGTAAACAATGAATCAGAATCTAAAACTTTACTAGGGGTAACGGCAGGTTCATTTGTAAATAAATGATATTCTTTATTGTTAGCTAGAAAAGAGGTATTAGCGGATAATACACTTGCAAATGTCAATACGGCAAACGCCGATAAAATTAAGAGTTTCATATAACATACTCCATTATTATTTAATTAATTATATCAGCCAATTCAATTAATTATTATTGGCTGATGGAAATTTATTATTAACATGATATTTGTATTTTATTTAATTTATCTTGTTAACGCTGATGATATTATATAAATATAGATCCCTCTACAATAGTTCAAAGGGATGGAAAAATGATTAATCCGAAGGCACTATGATTGTTGTCTGCTTGTCTTATTTAATATTAATGCTAATCCAAACGATATTTATTATCTGCCTATCTATATTACTGCCTGCTCTAACCCAAATGAATAAAGCTTAAAATCAAATGTAAATACAGTTAAAATTTATTTTTCAGATCCATTACTAATAAGAAAGAGGGTTTTATCGAAGTGTCTGTTCAGGATACCGGTATAGGAATCGAATCGAAAAAATCTTCCCGGCTGTTCAACTTCCACACGCTATTTTCAACCAACGGAACCGCCGGAGAAAAGGGAACCGGACTGGGATTACAGCTGTGCAAAGAATTTGTAGAAAAGAACTCCGGTGAAATTTGGATTGAAAGTGAATTAGGAAAAGAGTCGAATTTTATATTTACTTTACAAAAAGCAATTTTATAAATATATTATAAGTGCATTTTGCCGGGTATTTTAGTTACGCTAAATTAATGGCAACGCAAAATGTTTCCCCAAAAATAAAGTCCTAATTTGAATAGTGGTTTTCTTTTCAACAATTGAAATCGTAATGAAAAAAATCCAAATATTGCTTATCGAAGATAATAGGCTTCTGCGTTAAGGGATTGCATCAATGCTCAAAAAGCAAACCGATATGTATGTAGTTGCCACTGTCGGCAACGGTGAAAACATCCTTCTGTTAATTGAGAAACACAAACCAAATATTATACTTCTTGATATCGGTTTATGAAGTCAAAACAGCTTGCAAGTTGTAAAATTAATTAAGCAGAATTTCCATGAAACTAAAATAATAGTAATGGATATTATACCGCTTCAAACAGATGTTTCTGAATTTGTACTAGCCGAAGTTCATGTTAAAAAACATTTGTGTAACTGAATTTCTAAAAACGATACGATCGGTTTATGAAGGAGCTCAAGTTTCGCCGCCGCATTTAACCGGCTCACTTTTTACTCAGATTGTGGAACATTCAATTAACGGATACAAACCTTCTGCAGTTATTGAATCGATTCGTATTACAAAACGCGAATGGCAGGTGATTGAATTGATCGCAGACGGTTTGACCAATAAAGAGATTGCACAGGAACTTTATCTTTCAAACTATTAGGTAAAAAGCCACGTTTATAACATCCTTGAAAAATTAGATGTTCATACCCGCGTACAAATTGCTAAACATGCTCATTTCTCCGATTCGAACAAATCTACAGCAGATAATACTATATTACCCGGCGAATAATTTGCCTTCATAGTTTTAAACCAAAAGATGTAATCCATTTTTCATCCCTTTGGGCTATTTCTTTGCGGTAGGTTATTTGATAGATTCTAACAGTTTAATTATCACATTACTGAATGGTATCATCAATGTTTAAAAAATGTTTTACACAAAAAGTGTCTGCAGCTAACAAACAGTTAAAAAGGATAAGCATAAAATAATACATTCTGTTTTGAATTTGGTTCTTATCTGTAAAGATCTTTTTGTAAATAAACCCATCCTGGTAATTATATGTTAAATAAACTTTATGAAAGGAACAACAATGAAAGCGCGAATTGCTATCGGATCTATAGTCATGATGTTTGTCCTGACCATCCCGGTAATTGCGGGCGGAAAAGGTGAACTTCAAAAATACTTCAACAATACAGCCAACAAAGTGAAGGCAACAGAGAACCCGACTGAAAAACGTATAATCCTAAACGAATCATTTCAGAACATGTCCGAAGCCTTGAACAAGGTTCAAAACATGGGATTGATTTCGAAAGCCGATCAAATAGGTATTGACCGCTTCAAAGCTGCTCTGCAAGAAAAGCAAGATGAACTTGCAGGCACCAATGGCTATGAGCGCGTTTCGAATGCACAACTCAATGCTTTTTCTAATTACGTAGTGCAGAGTATGGAACAGGCATCAGGGACAGTTACCATAGGTGTTGTCACTCTACTCCTTATTATCATCCTGGCGGTACTTTTATTTTAAGAGTTTATTTTTGAAAAGCAAACAATTATATGCTAATCCGGTTTAGCCATTTTAACGGATACTCAATGCTCATTGTGAGCCTTGTTCTTTCGGTGCTTGTTATGTTTCTATCTTCGTGCAGTTCCGATCTCCCGGTTCAGCGTGAAACGCGACAAGCAGCTGAAAGTGTGCTCACGACACAGTATTCAATCGTATTTGTCATCCACGGTGACGGTGATTATCTCTTCCATGATAATAGTGGTAACGAACACGAAGCAGACGAGGAGGCTGTAGCAAGTGCAATAATGGTCGCGAAGCAAAATCCACACGCTGAGGTGTTCATCTTTCACCAAAGACCCAGTCGACACTTTCTGTTCTTTTTTCCACTTCGAGATGGAGAATTTTATTATTATCGGAACGGAAAGCTCATCTCAAATGAATTATACTGGCGAGATCAAAAACAATCTGATTTAGAACCTGAAGCGGCTATTTACCATCGCTTCAGTGTGGAGAATCGGCGCAAGATGATAAGAGTGTTCATATACTGCGGTCACGAAATTCCTGAATTCGACGGTGCCGGCTATGATGCATCGTATCCAGATCGGAAATTCACTATAAATAATTTTGTAAACGGGTTAAAAGGTTTCAAGCCTGATTCCGTAAAATTCGATCTCATGATACTTTCCACTTGTTATGGCGGGACACCTTATACTATCGGAGCGCTTGGATCGATTTCGCACTTCATCATTGCTTCTCCCGACAATCTTCATTTGTCCTATTTCGATCTCCGTTCGCTGGAGCGATTGGACTTAAGTTTGGGAAAGGGAGATTTGCAAGCTTTTGCAAAAAAATTCGCTGAACTATCCTTTGAACGGCTAATAAAGAATGTACAAACGGCAGTTAGCGTTGCGGTGTATAATGCAGATCGTATACAAAAATTCTTACATTCAGTTCGTAAGGTTTATGATAATACGTTGAACAACTTGAAAGGACAGAAACAGGCCGTATTGGCAACGATGGAACACTGCGATTGCGCTGACCTTCCTGCATATTCATTACCAAATATGAACGAGGGTGTAGAAATATTTTACCGGCAAGCTCGCTTTGGAAAATCAAACCGTAAACAGATTCATTCAGGTTGGGAATGCTGGAAGGAAGAGGGAGACAGCATGCAGCCTCCATACAATACAAAGCCAGTTCCAAAGTAACTCGTAGGGATACGATAAACAGTCAACATTCAGCAGAGAATAGTAAAGCATAGTAAAGTATTTTGAATTGGATACTGAGTTTAAACAAGAATTGTAATAATAAATTTTGGTGAGATCTCAAAACTTACTTGCGATAAATTAATTCCACTAACTTTTTTATTATCTTTTCTAAAGTACATATACTGGGATTTATTAACTATTCTTATGCTTATAAAAATTTTAAAATGGCCTCAAAGGTAATTTCAATGGTCAATGATTGATCCATCGATAAAATACAGTTTGAGTCCAATAATTTATTCACCCAAAAGATGTAGTCTATTTTTCATCCTTTTGATTGATTGCTTTATCAACTTTTAACATCTACCTTTTATTATGAAGAAAATTAGGTTGTTATTAATTGAAGATAACCGGCTGCTTCGCGACGGAATTATTTCTATGCTTAAGAACCAGAAGGATATCAAGATTATTGCTGCCTCAGGTAATCGTGAGAACACTTTACATAAAATTCAAAAGTTAGTGCCGAACATAATCCTTTTAGATTTAGGCTTGCGTAATCAGAATAGCTTGACGGTAGTAGAAATGGTTAAAAAGGATTTCCCTTATGCAAAAGTTATCGTAATGGATCTTACCCCTGTGCAGGGTGATATAAATTTATTTTTGAAAGCCGGTGCATCGGGATTTATTTTAAAAGATGCAACACTTAATGATTTTATCATAACTATCCGTGCCGTATTCGAAGGTAAAAATGTAATACCGCAAGATATGACCGAATCTGTCTTTTCCCAAATAGTAGAACATGCACTTAAAGGCAGCAAAATAAATTTAAAAGAATCGGTTCGCATGACCAAAAGGGAACGGGAGATTATCGAATTAATCGGAAATGGTTTAAGTAATAAAAAGATCGGACAAAATCTGCGCGTTTCAACCTTTACTGTTAAGAGCCATGTCCATAATATAATGGAAAAGCTTGTACTACATACAAGGCTGGAAGTTGCAAATTATTCATATTCAACCGGAACTCTAAAAAAGATTATTAAAGGTATTTCAACATCTAATTAAAAATTTATCTAAAGGAAAAATAAAATGAGTAAAGGTCAAAACAGTAAAAAAGGTTCAAAAAAAGAGCCGGCTAAAACAATGAAGGAAAAAAAGGCTGCTAAGAGAGAGAAGAAAAACGAAAAGAAGAATGACGGGAAAATAGCTCAGTAAATTTTTTTAAGATCACAGCACTTTTATTTCTAATTATCTCCAAGTAAAAATATTTAACTTAAAATTGCCGGAACAATTTTCAATACAAATTAGATTTTGGGGATAAAATTTTTACATAAAATATCTCTTGCTATAATCGCATTCCTTTCGGCCTGTTTTATAATTTTTATTGCAAACCGTTAAGGGGCGTTATTTCATGAGAGTGTTAACAAACGTTAATTAAAAACATTGGAGTATAAAATGGCAAAAATAAACTTAAAACCGCTTGCAGATAGAGTAATTGTTAGACCTATGATGCAAGAAGAAAAAACAAAAGGCGGGATTATCGTACCTGATACTGCCAAGGAAAAACCTATTGAAGGTACTGTTATAGCGGTAGGGCCGGGTAAAGTTTCCGAAGATGGAAAAGCGGTTAAAATGGAAGTTAAGGAAGGCGACAAAATTTTGTACGGAAAATACAGCGGAACAGAAGTTACGGTAGAAGGTGAAGATTATTTAATTATGCGGGAAAGCGACATTTTTGCGATTATTGCAAAATAATGTTGCCATTCGCCTATAAAAATATAATTTGAAAAACTAAAAATAGAAAGCAGAGAATAAAATGTCTTCAAAATTAATAGAATACGATGTTGAGGCTAGAACGAAGCTGAAAAGAGGAGTTGACAAGCTTGCTAATGCGGTTAAAGTCACTTTAGGTCCGAAAGGACGTAATGTAGTTCTTGAAAAGAAATTCGGCGCACCTACTGTTACTAAAGACGGCGTAAGCGTTGCTAAAGAAATAGAACTGGAAGACCCGACCGAAAACATGGGTGCACAGATGGTGCGGGAAGTTGCATCAAAAACAAGTGATATTGCCGGTGATGGTACCACTACTGCAACGGTTTTAGCTCAAGCAATTTATAGAGAAGGATTGAAAAATGTTACCGCCGGCGCTAACCCTATGGATTTAAAAAGAGGAATAGACCTGGCAGTCACTAAAGTTATTGAGTATCTTAAATCAATTAGTAAAGATGTGGAAGGAAGAAATGAAATTGCTCAAGTTGGTTCAATTTCTGCAAACAATGATAAGTCCATTGGAGATTTAATAGCTGATGCTATGGAAAAAGTCGGTAAAGATGGCGTTATTACTGTTGAAGAAGCAAAAGGAACGGAAACTTCATTGGAGGTTGTTGAAGGCATGCAGTTCGACCGTGGTTACCTTTCCCCATACTTTGTAACTGATCCTGAAAATATGGCAGCCGTTTTGGAAGATACGCATATATTAATTCACGATAAGAAGATTTCCGCAATGAAGGACCTTCTTCCTATACTCGAAAAAATTGCTCAGCAAGGTAAATCCCTCTTAATAATTGCAGAAGACCTTGAAGGAGAAGCTTTGGCTACCTTGGTAGTTAATAAGCTTCGCGGTACTTTGAAAGTCGCTGCAGTTAAAGCTCCCGGATTCGGCGACAGAAGAAAAGCAATGCTGGAAGATATCGCGGCACTTACCGGCGGCACTGTTATATCCGAAGAACGCGGATTCAAATTGGAAAATGCAACCTTAGGTTATCTTGGAACTGCTAAAAAAATTGTAATTGATAAAGATAATACAACAATAGTCGAGGGATCAGGAAAACAAGATGATATAAAGAAAAGGTTAAACGAAATTAAAGTTCAGATTGAAAAAACAACTTCCGATTATGATAAAGAAAAACTACAGGAAAGATTGGCAAAATTATCCGGAGGAGTTGCTGTATTGAAGATCGGTGCTTCGACAGAGATTGAAATGAAAGAGAAAAAAGCCCGCGTAGAAGATGCTTTACATGCTACTCGTGCTGCTGTTGAAGAAGGCATTGTTGCGGGTGGCGGTGTTGCCTTTGTTAGAGCTACTTCAGTCCTAGAAAAATTGAAGGGAGAAAATATTGATCAAACAACTGGAATAAGAATAATTGAGAAAGCACTTGAAGAACCTTTAAGACAAATAGTTAACAACGCCGGTTTAGAAGGCTCAGTTGTCCTCCAAAAAGTTAAGGAAGGGAAAGATGACTTCGGATTTAATGCTGCTACGGAAACCTACGAAAACTTAATCAAATCCGGTGTAATCGATCCTACTAAAGTAACAAGAACAGCATTAGAAAATGCGGCTTCCGTGGCTGCTCTCCTGATAACAACTGAAGCTGTAGTTTTTGAGAAGAAAGAAAAAGGACCTGCCGTTCCTTCAATGCCGGGCGGTGGCATGGGAGATATGGGAGGGATGTATTAATACTCAAATCTTTTGGGCTTGAGTATTTACTATCTGAAAACTTAATAGGCGAGAAAAGTTTCTCGCCAATTTTTTTGATTTACTTAGAAAGTGTAGAGATAGATTGTATTAATATATTCTAAAAAATTCTTTTATCTCAAATTATCTAAAAAATACTAATAAAAGCTCCCTGTTTGATCGGATAGCAAACACTAAAGAATCTTATCCGGTTGGAAATAATTTTTGTGAAAATTAGTTTTATAAATAATAAAATACCTCTGGCAATAGCCGGATTTGTAGGGGCTTGTATTATAATGTTTCTTACAAGTCACTGGGGCGCAGGTACTTCGCCGGATTCCGTATATTACATTTCGGTTGCCAGAAATGTAGCTGGTGGTAAAGGCTTCGTCGGTTATGATGGCTACTATTATGTCCTTCAGCCCCCGCTTTACCCTTTGCTGCTGGCGGCAATAAAAAAGATATTTCTCGTTGATCCGCTGGTTTCAGCCGGCTATTTAAATGCGATTCTTTTGGGTTCAGTGGTTTATTGTTCAGGCTTATTTTTATTAAAGCATTTAAAATCTTTGTCTCTGGTAATAATGGGAACATTGTCCGTCCTAATTTCATTTGCGCTTATTGAAATTTCACTAATTGCATTATCGGAACCTCTTTTCATACTATTTGTTCTTCTGTATCTTAATTATTTTGATATTTACATTGAAAAGAAGAACCTTGCATCGCTTCTTATTTTTTCATCGGCTGCGGCATTGGCTTGTCTAACCCGTTATATGGGAGTCATATTAATTTTAACCGGCTCTATAGGTATTTTTGTTTGGGGAAGGAAAACTTTCGAAGGAAGGTTTAAGCATTTAATTTACTTTCTGCTTATTACAATTTTACCCTCCGGACTCTGGATTCTAAGAAATTATTTTTTGTCGGGCACATTTACCGGGCATCGCGCCGGTTCATCATACACATTATCTCAAAATATAATATTCTTTTTTAATACGTTTCTAAAATGGTATTTGCCTATCCAGCTAAATGGCCTTCAATTATTTTTTTTCACTCTACTTGTGTTTTCTGGCTTTGTTGGTGCAATAATTTTAATTAAAAGACTTAATCATGATGCTTCTAGAATGAAGCAAATGTTCTCGGTATTAATCTTTATATTTTTTTATTCTGTAATTATAGTAATCTCTTCAACTACTACCGCCTATGACAAAATAGGCAACAGGTTATTGTCGCCGCTTTTCGCGCCTTCGATTTTCATAATGTTCATAATCCTTGATAATATTTTAGAATGGTTAACTAAGCATCTACGTCGTAGAATAGTTAACATTCTTTTTTTGATTTGTCTAATCGGATGGATGCAATATCCTTTGGCACAAACAACTTTTAATGTTCAATATTATATTAAACAATCAGGATGGGAATTCAGCAGCAGAAAATGGAGAGATAACTCCGTAATTGAATATCTTAATAATCATAAACAATTTGAGTCGGGATATTCTTTTTACAGCAATGTTCCCGAAGCAGTTTACATTTTAGCCGACAAAGAAACTAAGTGGAGTCCTGCAAAAACATTTTATAATTCTCCCAAACTTATAAATGAAAATTCCAGTTTTAAAAGCATCCGGGATAGGAAAAATAAAGTATGTCTCGTTTGGTTTAAAAATAACAACCGAAAATTTTTATATAGTATCAATGAATTGCAGAAAGGCATTAACTTAGTAAAGGTTGTTCAACTGAAAGATGGCGAGATTTATATTATTGAAAAATAATGATTCATTGGAGGAATAATATGGATGTAATACTTATTATAACTTTTAGTCCATAAAATAATTTCCTGTTTGCCGTAAATTGAAACTCTTAGTTACTATTTTAATTACAAAAAGTATTTTTATCTGTTATTTGAATATTGTGAAATTAGCCAGGCAGCATTTTTACCGGAACCAAAATCATAGTGATGGATCTTATACCGCTTCAAACAGATGTTTTTGAATTTGTACAAGCCGGTGAATCCGTATTTATTTTAAAAGATGCTACTTTTAATGAATTTCTTTCAACCATTCATGCTGTTGTTAAAGGAACAAATGTAATCGTTCCAAATCTTGCCGAATCTCTCCTTTCCCAAATAGTTGAACAAGCACTAAAAGGAGATAAATCAAAATTAAAGGCTGCTATCCGTATGACGAAAAGGGAGCGGGAGGTAATCGGATTAATAGGAAACGGTTTAAGCAATAAAGAAATTGCACAAGAACTAAATATTTCGACTTTCACAGTTAAAAGTCATATTCATAATATAATGGAAAAGCTTACTCTTCATACACGGCTGGAGATTACAAACTATTCTTACTCGACAAAAACTCTGAAAAAGATTATCAAAAATATTTCAAAGACAAATTAATCGGGAGAAAAAATGAATAAAAATCCTAACACTAAAAAGAATTCAAAAAAAGAGCCGGCTAAAACAATGAAGGAAAAAAAGGCTGCAAAAAGAGAAAAGAAAAATCAAAAAGATAAGCAATTGCTTAAGTAAAATATTAATGACGGGGGGAGAATGGTTTTAGTTTCAACTTTAATATTAATAGGGATAAATCCCTAATTATTATAAGAAATTATCCAAGGTAAATAATTAAGTTTTTAACATCTTTAGAATTTCTTAATTTTTTCAAAGCTTTCTCTTTTATTTGTCTTATTCTTTCCCTTGTTAGATTAAAATGTTCCCCGATTTCTTCGAGTGTTGATTTTTTTTCCTTGCCGATACCGAAGATCATCATTATAATTTCTGCTTCCCTATCGGTAAGAATGGAAAGCATATATTCTATATCCTCCGAAAGTGATAACTTTGTCAATTCATCATCCGGTGAAGGCTGGTTATTATCCGGAAGAACGTCCAGCATAGTTTTTTTGTAACCATCTTCATTTTTAAGGGGAGAATCTATGGAAAAGTCCGAGGCTGAAACTTTAAGTGCATTACTTATTGAAGTAATTGAAAGGCCAAGAAGTTTCGATAACTCTTCATTCGTGGGTTTTCTGTCATATTCCGTTTCGAAATCCCGGGAAGCTCTATTTATTTTAATCTGATTTCCGACTACATTAAGTGGAAGATGAACGATTCGCGAATTATCTATTATTGCTTGAGTTATGCTTTGTCTAATCCACCAAACTGCATAGGAAATGAATTTGAATCCTCTTGTTAGGTCAAAACTTTTTGTAGCTCTTATTAATCCCAGGTTGCCTTCGTTTATTAAATCCGAAAGAGAAAGACCCCTGTTCTGGTATTGATTTGCAACTGATATTACGAATCGTAAATTAGCTTTTATTAATTTATTTCTTGCGTTCTCATCCCCCTTTCTTATCTTAACCGCAAGTTCCAATTCTTCTTCCGAAGTTAATAAGTCAAACTTACTAATTTCATTAAAATATTGGTTTAGTAATTTTCCATTCCGCAATGTGAATTGTTTTGTTATTTTCAATTAATCTCCCGGGTTTTAATTTTTTATATTCAATTTACAGCTGAACTGTAATTTTGAATATGTAATATACAAGAAATTAAACGGGAAATGATATATTCATGATAATATATTTCTTTATCTTAAAAATTTAAGCTCATTTCTTTCATAAAATGAAGATTAAATTCCAAAAGTATTTTTTACAAACTTCACATATAATTTTGCTGGAATGGAATAATAGGAAGTTGTCTCAAAAGAGGGTATTTGTCATGCTGAACTTGATTCAGCATCTCTTTTTAGCAGTTATTCGAGTATTTAGATTCCAGGTCAAGCCCGGAATGACAGTTTTGAGACAACCTCTTGAATCACAATTACCATCTGCCTGATCTGCTGTTCTTAGAACCTCTCCCGCCATTTCTGTTTGTATTATCATTATTTCTGGGGCGTGCTTCATTTACAATGATTTCTTTTCCCTTAAATTCTTTTGAGTTCAATGCATTAATAGCTTTTTGTGCTTCCGTATTTCCGGATAATTCAAGAAAACCGAAACCTTTCGATGTATTTGAGTACATGTCTTTAATGATTTTAACACTAGTAATGTTCCCGTATTCGGAAAATAAATTATTTAAATCATCCTCGGTTACATCCTGTGAGAGATTTCCTATGTAAATGTTCATACATTTTTCCTTTAGTTTGTTTTTGTTTTCCCGGGATACTTAATTTATTTATTTTACAAAAGTAGACCGGAAGTAATTATTTGATTTAAAATTGAAGAAATATTAAAAGGAGAACGTAATTAATCAAGAAGTCTGTTAGAGTGAGTTACTTGTATATCGAAATGTTCGTCTTTTTTTATTTTAATTTTTTGTATAAATAATACTTTTATAATATCAATGAATATAATGTACTTATAATATATTACTATTCCTAATATATAATAACCTCAAAATTATCTTTATTCCAGCCTTATTTCTTGAAGTTCTTAAATGAAATTCTTTTTAAGTAATCAATATTAAATATTTGCTTCCCGAAAGTTCCTTGTCAGGGATTACAAAGGTCGTAAATTTCACCTCTAATTAAATTCATTTTTATAAGTATATTAAATTTTAACACTAAAAGGTATTTTATGAAAGATGAGTTTTATACTCTCACTTATTGGTACGTCAAAGAAAATTCTGAGGAAGAGTTTATCAATATATGGAAAAAAGATTTTGCTCCGGTTTTTATGAAATTAAATCCATATTCTAAAGTTACTTTAGTCCAAAGCCTGGAAAATCCTAATATTTATTATTCATTCGGGCCCTGGATAAATGTAGAACAAATGCAAGCTTCTCGCGCCGATAAAAATTACCGAAGTGCAATAATCAAACTTGTTTCTTTATGCAGCGAAGCCAGGCCGGGTTCTTTTAAGAATATATTATCTGTTCTGGGCAACAAGTAAAAGTCTGTAATTCTATCTTTTATCTTCATTTTCTCTTTAATGCAGATTAATATTTAATTTGGCAGGTTCTATACAAAATCAGCAGAAATTTAGCTTGGAGCTGATGGCTCTCAAGTTTACGCTTCACTCAGCCGAAACCGGCAAATTCATAATTTTTTTAAACCGTTTAAATAATACTAAAAAGAGCATGTATATTTTATTTACTGATCGCGGTACTAAAATTAACATAAATTGGTAGTAAGTAATTCTTTTATGAAATAAATTCATTTATTCGGTTTTTTATTATTAAAGAAAGCAGCAGTAAATCTATTAGCTGATTTTACTTTGCATCGATAGCAATGTAAGCAGTTCCGATTCTTCGTCAGTAAACTGTGATTGATGTATAGTTTCATTTTTCAGTACATGTTTATATTCTTTCTCGGATATAGGAAGAATAAAAAACTTGACTTCATTGTTAGAAACTTCAATAACTTCTTTTTGTTTCAAAGCTTCTAATATCTTGTTAAATTTTTTTATGCTCCAGCCTGGCAGCATAGCTAATAATTTTTCTCTTTCTAAAACGGTTTTGTTGTGTGTATAGATCCGCTCGCGTCTCTTATTATCATGTATTTTCATTTTAAATCTCCTAACATTTTACCTGAATTAAATATAGACTAATAATAACTAATACCCAAGGGAATTAGATATCTAGAGGGATTATTAAGTCTTTAATAAAACGATAATAAAATTGCTGAAATAATTCGTTGATCACGTAAAGAATCCGGATTTAACCTGATATAGTTTTGGTAAATCCCTTTCTTTTTTCATTTAAACCAGATAAGTGAGCTTTGAGAGATTAAATCCAAAATAGTAAAAGCGAGTTAAAAAGATTTTTTTTAAAACTAAATCATCCACATAAACGGATGATTTAAAGGTGAAATTGCATCCGGTGAGATATAAAGCAAAACACCAAACGTAAAAAAGCAATGGCCTTGTTATTACATATATAAAAGTGTACATTAAATTGAGTTTAATAAGTAGGAAAAGATATTATGAAAAATAAAATATTGGTCTGCAGCCGGGATTTAGCATCAGCGTTAAAGATAAAAATATTTCTAGAGAAAAAAGGTTTTTATGTTTTTGACCTAATATCAACCGGAGAAGAATTGATTGAAGCTGCATTGAAAAATTACCCGTCATTAATAATTTCCGATATAACGTTAAAAGGTGACATTGACGGTATTGAAGCAATTTCTCGACTTTCAGGAATAACAAAAATACCATACATTTTCGTTACCGATACCAAAGAAAACATTTCACTAATTCAGAGCTACTATCTCCATCCGGTTAGTGTAATTAACAAACCAGTTGATTTAGGTGAACTTCACCTGAGTGTTAGTGATAATATTGGTATTATAAACCATGTAATGCACGGTGATTATTATCTTGGATAAAAGAGATAATATTAGGATAATTAATTATTAAAATCGGGTGAACTCTATTTTTTTATCAAACGTTGGATACCTATCGAAGTACTAACAGGTGTTTGTATAAATATAACCGCTTATATCATCTTAATTACTTTACAAGTCGAAATTTTGAATTACCTCAAATTGTAATTGCTTAAACTTATTCAAGTATTATTAAGGAATATTTTAATTACTGAAAATTTAATAAAATAATATTAAGTAATTAACAAACGCAGCCTTCCTTGGAATCAAAGGTGAGATGCCGAGGCGGGAATAAAAAATTATCTATTTTCTATCAGTTCTAGGAATAATGAATTGAAATATTATGACGGCTTATTGTGCCATTTTATTTTTTCTTACTCTTCTTATGTTTTTTGGATTTTGCTTTTTCCTGTTCTATCGCATTAAGTACATATTTTTCGAAATCATCTCTTAACAGATCAACCGGTCCCCAAATAGGATCGGTAATTTCATGTATCCCGAAATATTGAGCGCGGTGATGAACATCGCACAGTACCCATAAGTTATCTTCATCATGATCTACCCAGGCGCTAATTTGTTCTTGCGTAAAAGGATGTTTATAATCTTCGCGGTCGGGGTGCCGCCTCTGAAGATTAGGTAAAAGTCTTTTGTTGAATTTATCCGTATCAATTGCATTAGCTAATGCCCATTCGATAATGTGATGATGTGTTTCCATCTGCTTTGCGCCATACGGGTTTTGAGCTTTATCTTTAAGTGTCGAGTTTCTTACTCCGCATATCAAACATGGCCGGTCCTGGTCGACAGCCAGTTTTTTGTGGACAGCGTGATATTCTTTTGTTTCAACGCGCTTATCATGTACCGGGTAAAATTCGATTTCTTTTAAAGTGCGGTCTTTCCGGTTAACTGCCTTTTTATAAATTTTTAATTGATCTTTAAGCCGGCGCTTCATTCCCGTATCTTCGGTTTTATTCTTTGCCATATTTACTCCTTTTAATATATGTTTTATAATATTAGTGCTGCAGTTCAATTTAATCTGGAGAGTATTCGCTTAAAAAAGGTAGTTAGAATTTAATGAATAATGTATTAACAAAGCAAGAATTAATTAAACCGGTTGAAAATTTAATTAACATTTAATATTGAAGGCACTATACCAGTCTATCCGATATAAAAATAATAGGTTTTGTTGGTTGGAGTTTAAATGAGTACAAAGGCTTAATTAATTATGATATGAGCTGATTTTTATATTTATATAATTAAACAGAAATTTTAAATATATCTTCCGTAGCCTTTTTCAATAGTTATACCTGAATTATCCTGAAAAATTATCTTTCCCCTTAAAATTGTCATAACAACTTTTCCATGAAATTTTTCTCCGTCAAATGGGGTTGTTTCTCCCTTTGAATAAAGTAAATTTTTTGTAAATGTCCATTTCTTATTTTGATCAATTAAAGTTAAATCTGCATCTGAATTTTTTTGAATTATACCTTTCTTTGGATATAATCCATAGCGTTTAGCAGCACTTGTTGATGTAACTTCAATAAATCTTTTTAAAGTTATTTTGTTTTTCTTATATCCTTCTGAAAATACTACCGGAATTAAAGTCTGTGTTCCTGGAATTCCTCCGTAATCTTTCCAAAATGAACCTGTGCTTTTTTCACTTAATGGTGCCGGTGCATGATCGGAAGTAATAAAGGAACATTTACCCTCTGCTAAATATTGCCATAATTTATTTTGATCATCCATTGTTTTAACAACCGGCGCAGTTTTTAAAGATGATCCTTTTATTCTAAAATCATCGAATGTAAAATATAGGTAGTGAGGACATGTTTCATAAGTAATATTAAAATTGTTTAACTCATTATTAATTATTTCCGCAGCTTTAGCAGAAGCTACATGTACAATATGTAAATTCCCATTGACGGATTTTACAATTTCCACTGCGTTTGAAACCGCAAGCATTTCGCCTAATTCCGGTCTGGAATTATAGTATCTTAAATAATCGTCCGGGTGATTTGACAATTCTTTTTCCAGCCCTGTTAATAATTCATAATCCTCAGCATGTAGCAAAATCGGGATTCCTAATTCTTTTCCTTTCTGAAGAATTTTATAAAATTGATATTTATTTACTCTTGGATATGAGCTCATGCCTGAAATAAAATACGTCTTGAATCCCTTAACACCTTTGTCTGCTAAAATTTCCATTGAGCTTTCATATGAATCGAATTCATTTACATCAATTCCGCCGAATAATGAAAAGTCTACGCATGACATATTTTCAATCGCGTTAAATTTAATTTCAAAATTATCAGTGTTAGTTACTGGAGGAATTGAAGTGCAGGGCATATCTATTACGGTTGTTATTCCGCCTGCCGCAGCAGACATGCTTCCATGATAAAAATCTTCTCGGTGAGTATAACCAGGAGTATCAAAATGCACATGCGGATCAATACCTCCAGGAATCACAATCATTCCTTCAGCGTCAATAATAATGTTTGATGGATTTTTATTTATTGTTTGGATGTTTTCTTTTGTAAGAGCAGAAAGTTTATATTCTTTTGTCTCCGGTTTTGAACTGATCTCGGAAGATAAGTTTTCGCGGAATTCAATTATTGATTCGTTAAAGTAAATATCAACATTTCTTTCTCGATCCGTCAATTCATCATAAATATGACAATTTTTTAATAGCATATAAACACCTAATAAATACTCGATACTTGATTCTTGATACTCGATTATCTTACCAGCATCGAGAATCCCGTATCAAGCATCCGGGTTCTGATAAATTTTTTCCTATATTATATTTTTAAAATTTTAATCATTTAATATTTTTAGAACGTATTCCGGTGTAAAAGGAGCTTTGAATAATCTCTTGCCTGTTGCATTATAAAATGCGTTGGCTATTGCGGGCAGGGCTCCGTTTATATTTATTTCCGAAATCGATTTCGCTCCAAACGGTCCGGATTCTTCATAAGATTCAATTAATTTTACGGTTATCGGAGGTATGTCGTAAGCTGTGAACATCCCGTATTTGCCGAAGGTATCATTCAGCATTTTTCCATGAGGAGTAAAATAATAATCTTCGAATAATGCATAAGCAAGACCGTTAACGATTGCTCCCTCCGCCTGGCCTTCCGCAAGAGTGGTATTTATCGGAGTTCCACAGTCAACTGCTGCTGTATAATTTAAAACTTTTATAAAACCTGTCAATGTGTCGACTTCAATTTCCGCAAAATGTGCAGCGAACGGGGGAGGGGATTTAGGTGAAACATGAGACGCTGTGGCCTGAATTTGAAATTGATTATTCTGATAAAAAGCATATCTGCATATATCTTCAAAAGAAATTTTCTCTTGATCGCTGCCTTTGCTTGAAGATTTTATTTTTACCATACTATCTTCTATCTCAACATCTTCTATTTTTGAATCCAAAATTTCCGCACCGACTTTTAAGATTTGTTCTTTGATTTTTTCAGCACATTTCTGTACTGCCTTACCGGATAAATAAGTAGTGGAAGATGCATAAGCTCCGACATCGAAAGGAGTAATGTCGGTATCGGAAGAAGTAACTATAAACTTTTCGACCGGAGTATCTAGAACTTCGGAAGCTATTTGCGCAAGAATCGTATCGCTGCCTGTCCCCAAGTCGGTTGCTCCGACATTTAAATTGAATGAACCGTCATCATTCATTTTAATATAAGCGGATGCCATATCAATTTCAGGAATTGCCGATCCCTGCATTAAAGCAGCCATTCCGATTCCTTTTTTATATCTGTTATTTTTATTCATCTCAGAATTTGCACCATAAAGTTTTTTCTTTGCATACCAATCCGATTCTTTTGCCCCGGTATCAATACATTGGTCAAGAGAGGTTGAAGTAATCGTCATTGCAACGCCTTCTTTACCTTCTCCAAGCGCTTTAAAAATTGGAGAAGTTTCACCAGATTTGATCGACCATTTTTTATAATATTCCAGGATATCCTGTTTGGTATCTTCGCAGATCATATCGATAACTTGGCCGAAACCGAAGTAAGCTTCTGTAGCACCGTAGCCTCTGTAAGCTCCGCCGCACGGAAGATTTGTATAAACGCTTTTCCCGGTAAACCTTACATTTTCAATTTTGTTTAACAGCGGAAGAGTTTTAGAACCGGCATTAGATAAAACGGTTAAAGCGTGTGAACCATATCCGCCGGAATTTTCAAGAGCATCAAGGTGAAATGCGCTTATTTCTCCGTCATTGTTATAACCCACTTTAAAATTTGTTCTGAACTGATGACGTGTCCTGGTAGATTTAAAAACTTCTTTTCTGTTTAACACTAATTTAGCAGGCCTCTTGGTTCTCCATGTAATTAACGCAACAATAGGCTCGAGCAGAACTTCCTGTTTTCCTCCAAAGCCACCGCCGATTCTCGGTTTAATTACGCGAATTTTGGAAATCGGAATTTCCGTTATATGAGAAACAATTCTTCTTACATGAAAAGGTACTTGAGTTGAAGAAATGATTATAAGTCTGCCCCGGTTATCTATGTAGGAAACCGATGCATGAGGTTCCAAGGCGCAATGGGAAGCATAAGGTGTATAAAATGTGTGATCAATTTTTCCCGGTGAATTTTCAAAAGCTTCTTCAAAATTGCCTATGTCTGCTTCTACTTTAGAAGGCATATTTTTAGAAGCATCGTAATACACGGGAATTTTTGGAAATGCATCGTCGTCCTTATGAATAATTATTTTTGAACCTTCGGCTTTTTCAAAATCGAGTAACGGCTTTAATCTTTTATACTTTACTTTAATTTTCTTTAGCGCTGCATCTGCAATTTCTTTTGATTCGGCAGCTACTGCGCAGACATTATCACCGACATATCTCATGGTTTTGCCGAATAATACCGTATCATAAGGCGAAGGCTCGGGGAAACCCTGTCCCGCAGTTGTATATAAAATTTGTTTAACATTTTTATAAGATAATACTTCAGCAACTCCAGGAGTTTTGCGGGCAGGCGAATCATCTAAATTTTCAATTACGGCGTGCGCAAAACCGGAATGCATAATTGAAACATAAAGCATATTATCAAAATTAAAATCATCCGTATATTTTTCATTCCCGGTTACTAATGCCAATCCGTCAATTTTTTCAATAGGTTTATTTACATATTTGAACATACAATCTCCGGTTTATTTTTTCCCATTTATTAATTCTGCTGATTCTTCTACTGCTTCGATTATTTTAACATAACCTGTACACCTGCATAAATTACCGTCCAAGCCTTCCACAATTTCTTCGTATGTTGGGTTCGGATTTTCTCTTAATAGATTATAAGAAGCTATCACCATTCCGGGTGAACAAAATCCGCATTGATCTGCACCTGCCTGCGCAAATGTTCTTTGTATAATATGAGGTGAAAACAATGTGCCGATTCCTTTTACTGTCTTTACTTCTTTTTTTCGCACACTCATTGCAAGCACCTGGCATGAGTTAACAGGCTTATCGTCCAGCAGAACCAAACAAGCTCCGCATTCTCCCTCGTTGCAACCGCATTTTACTTCGGTATAACCGTTGTTTCGTAAAACATCCAGTAATGTTTCGTTGGTTTTAAGCTCCAGTTCTTTTGTTTCTGAATTTATGTTAAAATTTAATCTCATTATTTTCTCCCTGCAATTTCCGAAAGAAGATCTTTAAAATAAATTTTGGCAACATTTTCTTTATACCCGGCGCTGTATTTATAATCGGCAATAAATTTCGGTGTTATAAATTTTTCGCACTTACCGATTAGTCCTTTGTTTAATTTTTGGCCATTTAAAATATTTTCTGCTCTTTTGAATCTTTTAAATCTTCCCCGTACTCCTGTAATGACTAATCTTGCATCTTCAATAATTTCATTTTTCATTTTAAATGAAACAGCAATATTAAATAAAGGGTATTCAAAACGAATTAATGTAAATCTTTTTACTCCCCATATTAAATCTTTATCAGACGGTACGATAATTTCTTTTATAATATGCTTGGTTTTAATTGTTCCACTGGCAACATAATCTTCAATAGGTATAATATTCTTTTTACTTCCGATAATATTTACTTTTGCATCCAGTGCAATTAAAGGAGCATATAAATTGCTCCACAAAGGAAAATCTTTAAGCGATCCGCCGATTGTTATGCGGTTTCTAAGGGGAGTAGAAGCAGCACTGGAAAGTGCAGTACCGAGCATTTTTAAATTATCTGTTTCTCTCGAGAACTTTACAATTTCTCCAAAAGATACTGCAGAACCAATATGAAATGATTTACCTTTTTCGTGAATATAATTTAAATCAAGTCCGCCTATATCTACCAGGCCTTTAACGCTTTTTGTCTGGGTTTTTAAAATTCTCGTACCGCCTGCGTGAAGAATTACTCCTGGCTGTTTAATTAGTTTTAATGCTTCTTTTATGTTTGAAGGGAAGTACCATTGAATTTCATTCGGCAGCATAATTTAACTCCGGGCAAATTTATTGATTGTTGTACGTAATTTGTTATTTGTAATGTGTAGCAGGAAGCAATCTTTAAGTAATTTACCAATTAATATTATTTTAGAATATTTTTTGAATAATCGATTCTTGATTCTCGATATCTGATTCTTGATACCGGATTCCGGATCACTTATCCAGTATTGAGCATCGAGCATCCAAAATCCGGTACCTGGTATCGAATATCGATTACGGAGTACCGAATATCGAATATTGCGTATCGAGTATCTAATTTCATTGGAAGGAATCCGATACCCCATCATTCCAATACTCCAAAATTTATTAAAGAAGAAATGCTTTGCATAATTACTTCTTTTTATATGAGAAAAAAGTTATCTACTCAACAGTCTCGCTGCTATTTCATTTCCTTTTTTAACGATGACTTCTTCATCTTCACCTACTAACTTTCCTTTTTCTACTATAATCTTTCCGTTAACAATTGTGTATTCGGTTTGATGATTGATTCCTGTAAAAACTAGCGAAGCTAAAGGATCAGATAAACTGCCCGCATATTCGATTTTATTAATATTGAATAAAGCAAGATCAGCAAGCCAGCCTTCTTTAATTTTTCCGGCTTTAGAATAATTTAGAATTTTATTACCGTTTTCTATTCCCATTTTGAATACTTCTGCTGCTGTTAAACCGGAAGGACCGTATTTTACTCTCTGAAGAAGCATTGCATTCCTAAGCTCGCCGAGCATATCGGATGAATCATTTGAAGCAGAGCCATCAACTCCGATACCGACATTAATTCCCATATCAATCATTTCTCTAACTCTTGCAATTCCAGAACCTAATCTCATGTTGGAAGATGGACAATGTGCGATAGAAGTATTTGTTTCTTTTAATACTCTTAATTCATTATCATTAAAGAAAATTCCGTGAGCAAAAAAGACATCTTCACCAATAAAGTCTACTTCTTCCATTAATGCAAGTGGATTTTTCCCGAACATTTCATTGCAGTAATCTTCTTCGTCTTTTGTCTCTGCTAAATGAGTATGGAGTCTTACTTTATAATTGCGGGCAAGTTTAGCGGTTTCTTTCATATTTTCTTTTGTAACCGAAAAGGGAGAGCACGGAGCTAAAACAATTTTTTTCATTGAATCTTCCGAAGGATCGTGGTATTGCTCAATTACTCTTAAGCTGTCTTCTAAAATTTTTGCTTCTGTTTGAACTACAGAATCCGGAGGCAGGCCGCCGTTTTTTTTGCTTAACGACATTGAGCCTCTGGTTGGAGAAAAGCGCATTCCTAATTTTTCCGCAGCTTTAAATTGAATGCCCATCAAATCGCCGTTAAAGTTTTCGGGATAAAGATAATGATGATCCGTGGAAAGAGTACATCCGGTCTTTAATAATTCACCTATTGCAATAAGAGAAGAATAATAAACTGCTTCCTCGTCTAACTTTTTCCAGATTTCATAAAGAAAAACCAGCCAGTCAAAAAGTTTGGCATTTTGCACTTGCTTTACATTTCTAGTTAATGTTTGATAAAAATGATGGTGTGTGTTTACAAGCCCCGGGATAACCACAATATTTGAACAGTCAATCGTTTGCGGTTTATCATTCGGGTCGGATTTAATAATTAATCCATTTCCAATTTTTTTTATCCGGTTTCCCTCAATTAAGATATCAATATTATTATAAGATTTGTCATCATCGAATGAAGCAGCATAATAACAATTTTTAAGCAGGATCATCACTTTCCCTTTATTATAATAACACAGCGGTAAAAATAAAAATTATTTTTGTAGATTACTACTTGAAAATGATAATTGCCTTGACTAATTTTTTAAAGACTTAAATGGGCATTTATTAATTTAGATTAGTGGGAACTAACAATGAAGGATGATTCAAAACCACGCAAATTAACCCGACGTAATTTTTTAAAAGGAGTTGGTACCGGCGTTGTTGGAACTTATGCCATTGCTCCCGGATTGGAAACAATATCTAATAAAATTATAGATGAAACGCATGATGATCTCGAGGGTAAGCAGCTTCTTAATATGAAAGTAAACGGGAAATCAATTAAAACTAAAGTTGAGCCTAGAACAACGCTTGCAGAATTATTGAGAGATAAGTTAAATCTAACAGGAACAAAATTGGTTTGTAACCAAGGTGAATGCGGATCCTGTACCGTATTACTTAACGGCAAAGCGGTTTATTCATGTCATCTGCTGGCACTTGATGCCGACGGTAAAGAGGTAACAACAATCGAAGGTTTGCTCAGCGGAGAAAAGCTTAATCCTATTCAAGAAGCTTTTATTGAACATGACGGACTACAATGCGGATTTTGTACTCCGGGACAAATAATGGCGGCACAAGGATTGTTGAATAAAAATCCGAAGCCGAACAAAGAACAAATTTTAAACGGAATGTCCGGTAATATTTGCAGATGCTCTTCATATCCGAATATTATAAAATCGGTAATTGCTGCTGCGGAAAAAATATGATTTTGAAACAGGTCATATTAATTTAGGATTTTTTATTTAGGTGATAATATGTCTCGCAAAATTGTAAAATCAAAACATTTTTTTGAAGAAGATTTTATTGAAGCAATCGGAGAAGTTTCAACTGAAAAATATAAAGCATGGGAACCGAACGATAAATTAAAAGTAATAGGGAAACCGGTATCGAGAATTGATGGTTATGATAAAGTAAGCGGCTCTGCTGTATATACTTTTGATGTAAATCTTCCTCATATGGCACATGCAAGAATTTTAGGCTCTCCTTATCCTAATGCCAAAATTAAAAAAATAAATACTAAAAAAGCGAAAGAACTTCCCGGGGTTTTAGCAATTATAACTTCGAACGATGAGCCGAAAATACCTTGGTATTACAATACAACTTTTCTTTTTGATTCCCATGTAAGATGCGTAGGCGATGAAGTAGCATGTGTAGCTGCCGATACAGATAGGATTGCCGAAGATGCATTGCGCTTAATTGAAGTTGAATATGAAGAGCTGCCTTTTGTAGTGGATGCAGGTGATGCGATGAAACCGGACTCGCCTAAAGTATATGAATGGGGAAATATACTTAACGGAAAGCCTGGTATTTATTCAAGAGGAAATATTGATGATGGTTTTAAAGAAGCTGAGGTTATTGTTGAAGATACTTTTTCAACACAAGTTGCAATTCATAATCCTACCGAAGTTCACTGCAGTGTAGTTAACTGGGATGACGGTAAATTAAAAATATGGGATTCAACCCAGGCAATTTTTGGTGTACGAGATCAAATAGCAGGCAGCTTAAAAATTCCGGAAAGTGATGTTCGTGTTATTAAAAAATATATGGGCGGCGGATTCGGCAGCAAGCTTGAAGCCGGCAAATATTCTGTTATTGCGGCATTACTTGCAAAAAAAATCGGCAGACCTGTTAAAATAACTGTTGATAGAAAACAGATGAACTTGATAATGGGCAATCGTCCGGATTCTTATCAGAAACTAAAAGCAGGCGCTAAAAAAGACGGAACATTAACTGCATTGCAACATTATTCTTACGGTGCTGTCGGTGCATATCCGGCGGGTGCCGGATGCAGCTGGCCTTTACGTGCACTTTATAAATGCCCGAATGTTAGTACGGAAGAGTATGATATATTAATAAATGCGGGTCGTGCGCGCGCGTTTAGAGCTCCCGGACATGTTCAAGGAACGTTTGCATTCGAGTCTTTAATTGATGAACTGGCAGAGAAAGTCGGAATGGATCCGTTAGACTTCAGGCTAAAAAATTATACGAAAGTAGATCCGGTTTCCAATGAACCGTATACAAGTAAATTATTAAAAGAGGCGTATCAAAAAGGTGCAGAAGCAATCGGATGGTATAATAGAAGAAAAGCAGCAGGGGTAGGCAAAGGAAATTTAAAAACAGGAATCGGGATGGCAACTCAAATTTGGTGGGGAGGCGGCGGTCCGCCGGCTTATGCAACTTTAAAATTAAATAGAGACGGAAGCGTTCAGGTAATTGCCGGAACACAGGATCTTGGGACCGGGACTTATACTTTTATTGCAATGGTTGCTGCAGAGGTTCTGGAAATACCACTTAATAAAATTCAAGTCTCTCTTGGTGATACTGCTGTCGATCCTTACTGTCCTTCAAGCGGCGGGAGTACGACTGCTCCTTCTGTTTCCCCGGCTGTAAGAGATGCGGCCGAACAAATGAAAGCTAAATTAATAAATGGTGCATCTGCTATTTTAGAATTGCCTGAAGAACAACTTAAATATCAAAATGGTATAATTTATAATAGCAAAGATGAAACTCAAAAAATAGAGATTTCTAATGTTGTTCAAAAAATGCACGAAAGAGTATTAATTACAACCGGAGCAAGAAATGAAAATCCTAAAGGCTACCAGGCAAATACTTTCGGCGCTCAATTTGTCGAAGTTGAAGTTGATATTGAAACAGGTAAAGTTAGGGTTCTAAAAGTTATTGCTGCTCATGATATCGGCAGAGTTTTAAATCAAAAAACTCTTGAAAATCAATTTCACGGCGGAATTATTCAAGGGCTTGGTTATGCTTTAATGGAAGAAAGATTAATCGATAAAAATACCGGTAAAGTACTTAATATAAATATGCATGATTATAAAATGGCGACTATAAAAGACACACCGGAGATTCAAGTAATAATCGTCAGTAAAGGCGACAGCTTGTTAAATTATACAGGAGTTAAAGGTATCGGGGAACCGGCGATAATTCCTACTGCCGCTGCAATTGCAAATGCGGTTTATAATGCTATAGGCGTTAGGATTAAAAGTTTACCTATTACGCCAGACAAAATTTTAAGTACGTTATACAGTTAACGAATAAATAGTTTTTTAAAGGTTCACAAATGAAAAATTTTAAATATTTACAGCCTAAAACTTTGGATGAAGCCGGCAGTTTTTTAAGAAAAAATAATAAAACTGCTCTGCCGTTTGCCGGAGGAACTGATTTGTTGGGAATGATGAAAGATTATTTGGAATCGCCTGAAAATGTAGTCAATTTAAAATCAATTCCCGGCTTAAATAAAATAGAATTTCTTGAAGATAAAAGTTTGGAAATAGGATCGCTTGTAACTTTAGTCGAGATTGCCGAAAATAATTTAATCAATGAAAAGTATACCATTCTTGCACAGGCTGCTAAAGAAATCGCTTCTCCGCAGTTTAGAAATATTGCTACAATTGGCGGTAATTTATGTCAGCGGCCTAGGTGTTTTTATTTCCGCGGTGATTTTCATTGCATAAGAAAAGGCGGGGATATTTGTTATGCAGCCGACGGACAAAATAAATATCATTGTATAGTAGGCGGGGGTCCGTGCTATATAGTTCATCCCTCCGATACTGCTGTTGCTTTGCTGGCTCTTAATGCCGAAGTATCAATTTTTTCAAATGGAAAATCTAGAAGGATACCTTTAAAAGAGTTTTTTATCATGCCTGAACAAAATCATACTAAAGAGAATATTCTTGAACCGGGAGAGATAGTTGAAAAAATTATTATTCCTGCTTTACCTAAAGGAACTGTTAGCAGATATATTAAAATGATGGAAAGGGAAGTTTGGGATTTTGCCCTCGTTAGCATCGGTGCAGTAATAACCAAAAATGGTAATAATATTTCGAAAGGAAGAGTTGCTTTCGGCGGAGTTGCGCCCGTGCCTTGGGAAATTGAAAGTTTAAATAAAGCGTTAAACAGTTTTACACTTGATGATTCCAATATATCAAATCTCTCCAAAGGAATATTTAAAGATGCATTTACTTTGGAGCATAATGCTTATAAAGTGCCTCTCGCGAGAAATTTATTGAAAAGAATATTGACTGATCTATCCGTTTAACTTTTTCAAGAAGTTCTTATTACTAAAAGTTGTTTAAAATAAAAAGCCCAATGATCGGGCGACCATCGGGACTTAGTTCTTTTTATTCAAAAGGCAGGGGAGAACCTTTTGAAAGAACCGATGAAAAAATAATCTTTCGTTATTAGATATGCAAGAAAAAAATATTAATCAGTTTTTATCTGTGACATAAACAACAAAAGCTTAATGAGAAATTTTAAATTTCAAATTTGGTGATTTAGTTGAACCGGTTCTTTTATCCAGTATCCAAAAACTGACAAATATAAAAACAAAATACAGGCCTATCAAAATTATACGAATCATTTTAAATCCACCCGTTTAATAAATTGAAAATAGCAATAGACCTTTGGGAGTATATGAGTTATTTTAAGTCTAATTATTTAGTATGAAGCTATGTATTTGCAAAATAAAAAGAAGTGACGTTGGTTTAACAAAATATTTCTTGTGCCTTTCCTCATATTTTTACTTTGAATAATATTTGATTAAAATAAAAACATTAGTATTTTAAATAAAATAATACTTAGACAAACGGTTATACTCAAAATGATTTTAGATTCAGATAAACAGCGGCCGGAAATAAAATATCCGTGTAAATGGGGATACAAAGTTATCGGAACAGATGTTGATAAAATTCTAAAGGCAATTGAAAAAGCATCGATGGGGCTAACCTATGATGTAACTCCTTCTAATATCAGCAAAAACGGGAAATATTTTAGTATCAATATTACACTTGAAGTTCCGAATGAAGCTGTTAGGAATTTGATTTATGAAAAATTAAGTGAAAATCCTGATGTTAAAATGGTTATTTAATATCCGTCTTTTCTAAAACTTTATCTATTGACTAAAAAATGAAAATTAACGGTTCATCCAAAATTTACGATGCAATTGTTATAGGAAGCGGTCCTGCAGGCTCATCTGCTGCATATTTTTTAGCTGAAAATAAGTCAGATGTACTGGTAATTGAAAAAAAAATTTTGCCGAGATATAAAACATGCGGCGGAGGAATTGTAAATCGGGTTAAAAAGTTATTGCCTATTGATTTTAATAAAATATCCGAAATCAACTGTAACTATTCCGAAATTTATGATCATAATAACAAGCTTAAATTTACCACTCAGCGCTATGATCCGATAATTATAATGACGATGCGCGATAACTTTGATTATCATATTTTATCGCATGCGTTAAAAATCGGTGCACAGTTAAAAGAGGGAACTGAAGTAGTAAATGTTACATGTAATAATGATTTTGTTGAAGTTAAAACAAAGAGCTCAACTTTTTACGGAAAGTTTGTAATTATAAGTAACGGCGCAACCGGAATAAATATTAATAAATTGGGAATTAAAACGAACAATATTAAACTTCCTGCTCTCGAGTATGAAGTGTATGTTGATAATAATGATTATAAAAGATTTAGTAAGTCGGCTAGATTTGATTTCGATATAGTTCCCCATGGCTACGGTTGGGTTTTCCCTAAAAAAGATCATCTGTCGATCGGTATAATTAATATTAAGAGCAGGCGGAAGGATTTAAATAATATAATAAATGATTATTTTAAAATTCTCGGTATTAAAAATGTAATTAAATCCGAAAGACACGGATATTTTATCCCGTTAAATTACAGGGGGAAGAAATTTGCAAAAGATAGAATTTTATTAACAGGCGACGCTGCCGGATTAGCTGATCCGGTAACAGGCGAAGGTATTAGTCATGCAATTGAAAGCGGGAAAATTGCCGCGGAAGCTTTGATTGAAAGCAGGTTTGATGAAGAAACTGCATCATACATCTATAATAAAAAAATAGCCAATACGATTTTACGGGAAATCAAATATGCAAAAATTATAGCTGCACTGGTTTATACATATCCTTATGTTAGAAAATTATTATTCAAATTGTATGGTCAAAATCTGAGTGAATTAATGACGGATATTTTTATAGGCAATAATTCTTACAGCAGATTACTGACAAGTCCGATGAATTATTTAAAATTAATAGGATACTTATTCCCTGTAAAAAATTCAAAAAGAAAAATTTCAAAAAACCGGCGGGAAAATTCTGGAATTTCTCAATCTATATAACTAAAATTAGATAAATATAAGCATTCTCTTAACTGCCCAAAAATTAAAATGTAAAAATCATTGTTAAATAATTATAAATATATAATATGGGACTGGAACGGAACTCTTTTTAACGATACGGAGTTATGTTTAGATATAATTAACGGTATATTGTTAAAGCGAAAATTAGAAGCTTTAACGTTAAATAAATACCGCGATATTTTTACTTTCCCTGTTGAAGAATATTATAGAAAAGCCGGCCTGGATTTTAATCAATATCCTTTTGAAATTTTGGGCAGAGAATGGATGGATGAATATGAAAAACGAAAATATGAAGCAAGTTTGCACAAAGGCGTAAGAAAAATTTTACGGCTTATATCAAAACAATCAAAGCAGCAGTCCATACTCTCGGCATATTCACAACATACATTAATAGAAATAGTAAAATATTTTAGTATAGAAAAGTATTTCTCATATCTTGTCGGATTAGATCATATCTATGCTTCAAGCAAAATCGAAATAGGGAAGAGGCTGCTCGCTAAATTAGGGAATAAACCGGATGAGACTGTTCTAATAGGAGATACTTTTCACGATTATGAAGTTGCTAAAGATTTGGAAATCGATTGCATACTTGTTGCGAACGGACATCAAAGCAAAGAGAAATTATTAACGAGCAATGTTAAGGTTCTAGATTCTTTGACAGATCTATATACACTCCTTGAATAAAAAATTTTTATTTACAAGAGCCCAAAAGATTAATCTATAATAAATAAAATTCGGATTGCATAACATTCGCAATTGTTAAGATAAAGAAGAAATATTTTTGTTGCTTCTAAATATTTTTTCAGTTAGCTTAATCTAAAACTTATTAAAACTATTTTCAATTAATAAGGCGGATTTCTTTTCCCGAATCATTTCTTGTTTTTTTTCTATTTGCTATGAATCCTATATTCTTGGATTAAATAAATAACCATTCAATAATTATTTAAGGTGCGTGCATGAAAAAAAATATTTTCTTTTTCATACTGTGCGGTCTTTCCATTTTCGTTGTTTTAAGTCAGTTTAATTGTGAGCCGCAGGAAAAAACAATGACTAAGGAAGAGTTAATTGCAAATGGTAAATACCTGGTCAATGCAGGAGGATGCAACGACTGTCATTCTCCTAAGGTAATGACAAAAATGGGTCCGGTACTGGATACAACTCGTCTATTATCAGGTCATCCGGCAAATGAACCAACACCGGAATTAGATTTAAAGGCAGCTGGACTCCATAATTGGATTTTAACCTCCATGGATTTAACTGAATGGCTTGGTCCTTGGGGTATTTCATTTTCAAGAAATCTTACGCCTGACTCCACTACTGGTATTGGTGCCTGGTCATTTCAGGATTTTGTTAATACACTAAGAAATGGAAAGCATTTGGGTACCGGCAGAGATCTTTTGCCCCCAATGCCATGGCAGTCAATCGGTCAAATGAAGGATGCTGATTTAAAAGCTATTTTTACCTACCTGCAAAGTATTCCGGCAATCCATAATGAAGTTCCAAATCCTGTACCGCCTCCTATGGTAGCTGATTATTTTAAAAAGAAATAAAAATAAGGGAGCTTCGGCTCCCTCTTTAAATTGAATAATTTATTTAACCATTTAAACAAATAAAGTTGAATGATTATAATAAAATATTTAGTTTCGCTTAAGAATTTAAAATAGTTATTTAATCTATTATCGATAAATAATTATGAATGGGGTTAGGATTTAAAGTAAAAGGCAAAGGGGTATGGCGGAAGAATTCAAAGATATAAACTATAATTTAACCTTAGAGAATGATGGGCAAAAGAGTACGTCAAATTACTTATTAATTAGTGTAATTGGAACATTAATAATAGCCGGTCTTTATGTCATCAGTATTCATAATTTTCTCCTTTTCCACAGTTTAGCAGAAAGTTTCAGTATAGTAATCGCTTGCGGTATTTTTATGGTTGTCTGGAATTCCAGGCGATTTCTTGAAAATAATTTTTTCTTAATAATTGGAATTGCGTTCCTCTTTATTAGTTCAATAGATATTATACATACCCTTGCTTATAAAGGTATTGATATTTTTCCCGGGCATTCGACAAATCTTCCGACTCAGCTTTGGATTGCCGGAAGGTACCTGCAGGCTTCTACATTATTTGTTGCTCCTTTCCTAATGAATAGAAAATTAAAAATCCCCTTAATTTATTATACATTTATAATCATTACTTCTCTCATATTCCTTTCTATTTTTTACTGGAGAAATTTTCCAATTTGTTATGTCGATGGAGTAGGATTAACTGAGTTTAAGAAAATTAGTGAGTATGTTATATCTCTAATTTTGGTGGGATCATTAATAACTCTAATTAAAAAAAGAAATGAATTTGATGCCTATATTTTAAAATTCCTAATTGCTTCAATTATAATTTTTATTTTTTCCGAATTAACATTTACACTTTATCATACATCTTACGGATTTTTTAATATGATGGGTCACCAGCTTCGTATAATATCGTATTATCTAATCTATCAGGCAATATTCGTGGCCGGATTTCAGAATCCGTTTAATTTACTTTTTAGAAAACTAAAGAAAAAAGAAGAAATACTTCAGTTTACCCGCTTTTCTATTGATCATGCCGACGATCTGATAATTTGGATGGATTCAAACGGGAATATTATTGATTTAAACGATACTGTATGTAATAAATTAAAATGTAAAAAAGATGAATTAATAGGCTCCCAATTTAATCGGGTTTGTCCTAACATTAATTTTAAGGAAGTGATGAAGTTAGTTACTAATGATAATAATCACGAACAAATAGTTTTGGAAAGCAGTCTTTCGGTAAATAATCACCAGAATATTTTAGTAGAAGTTGAAATTAGCTATTTGCAATACGGTGATGATTATTATTATTGTGCCTTTGCAAGAGATATAACTGAAAGGAAAAAAACTGAGGCAGCTTTATATGAAAGTGAAGCCCGTTTTCGTAATTTAGCAGATTTTGCGCCTGTAATGATTTGGATGACAAATAATGATAAATCATTTAGTTATTGTAATAAAACCATGATAGAATATACCGGTAAATCATGCGATGAATTAGTGGGAACAGGATGGACTTACGGAATTTTTGACGAGGATAAGGAGAAATGCTGGGAGGAATATTCAAATGCGTTTGATAAAAAAATTCCGTTTACCTTGGAATATAGATATAAAAGATTTGACGGTGAATATAGGTGGCTTCTCAATACTGGAGTTCCGAGGTTTACTCCTGATGGAAACTTCTTAGGATTTATAGGTTCAAGTTTGGATATTACGGAAAGAAAAGAAGCAATTGAACAAATTCAATCATCTCTAAAAGAAAAAGTAATTTTATTAAAAGAAATTCATCATAGGGTTAAAAATAACCTTCAGGTTATATCAAGCTTGTTTCGGTTGCAGTCGACTTATATTAAGGATACCCAGGCAAAAGAAATTTTTAACGAAAGCCAAAATCGTGTAAGATCTATGGCATTAATTCATGAAAAATTGTATCTATCTAAAAATCTTACGCATGTTAATTTCTCGGATTATGTTCATGAGCTGGTTACAAATCTTTTAACCTCTTACCGGTTTAGTTCGAATACAATTGAACTTGATATAAAAATAGACAACATCGAATTAAATGTTGATCTTGCTGTAAACCTGGGTCTAATTTTAAATGAATTAATTTCAAACTCCTTAAAGCATGCTTTTCCTAATGGTACACCTCAATATGGGGAAAAATGTGAGTTAAAAATAAATCTTTGTTCACAATGTCAATCCGAACTAATCTTAGAAGTGTCTGATAACGGAATCGGCTTTCCAGATAATATAGATTTTAAAAATACGGAATCCTTGGGTATGCAGCTGGTAAATTCATTAGTTGACCAGTATAAAGGTGAAATTATGGTAGAAAAAGAAAAAGGTACAAAATTTACTGTTGCTTTTTCATTTTAATTATTATATTGCAATCCAATTAGCGGCTAGTTCCAAATCAATTTTAATATATAAGTTGATAATAACTTTAATTAATAAAATGTTCTAAAGTATTTTTTATCTTTTTACAAATATAGAGATTATTAGAGCATTTATTTTTTATAAAATACATCCACAATAATAAAGGAGAACAAAATGTACAGAAAAAGCGTTCTGCTGTTTGCAATTATAATTGCAGTTTTCTTTCTCTTTAGTACTAAGGGTTATTCGCAGTATGAGTTAAACAGGAGCTATATTGGACCAACGATAGGTTTATCCTTTCTAGGTTCATCTCCTCAGTTCGGTTTGAATTATGAGTACAGTATGCAACTGCAGGATTTCGGAACAGTCGGATTCGGTGGTGTATTCAGATATTGGAGCTATAGCGAAGATTATTTATTTGGGAAATGGAGTTATACTAATATTTTAATTGGAGCTCAGGGCAATTATCATTTTAAAGTTACTAATGATAAATGGGATCCATGGGTAGGGTTAGTACTGGCTTATGATGGAGGTTCTGTATCCTGGAGCGGACCATCTGGCTATAATTATGCCTCACCAACTGTAGGCGGATTTTTCCTCGGCGCTCAAGGAGGTGTTAGATATTGGATATCTCCTAATCTTGGGATAGTTGCCCGTCTCGGCTACGGAAGTTTAAGTTACGGCGCATTGGATGTTGGTGTAGATTTTAAACTATAAATCGTCAACAAATAATCTGAAATAATTTTGCCTTGAGAGGAAGATTTATTCTTCTCTCAAGGCTTTTTTATTTTAATTAAAATATAACCCGAAGTTCTTTTGTTTATTATTTTGATATCTTTAAATTTAACTTTTATAAGTTAAAATTTTTACAATAGGGAAGTTGCCAATGAGTGACAAAAAATCAGCTTCAATTTGGCTTCATCATCTTCATGAAGAAATTGATGCGGCTTATTTATACCGTATTTTAGCCGGTTTAATAAATGATGATTCCAGAAAAAATATATATTTAAGACTTGCAGGTGTTGAAGATAAACATATAGAAGCATGGAAAGATTTAATTTTAAAAAACAATGTTAATATTGGAAAATTAAAGCCTTCGTTGAAAGCAAGAATTTTGGCATGGTCGGCACAAAGATTTGGTACCGGGATGCTTTCCAGGGCGTTAATGAAAGAAGAAGCTACGGAAGTCCAATCCTATCTTGGTCTCTATAAAACCAGTTCGGATGAATCAACAAAAAAGATAGCATTAAGACTCGCTAAAGATTCTGCGGAACATGCAAATAGCTTAATGACGATAAAGGGAAGCAGTGAAGAGCCCTGGCATAAATCCGAATCGGGAGGTTTGCTTCGAAATGTAGTTTACGGATTTAACGACGGTCTTACTGCAAATTTCGGTCTTATTGCCGGCGTAATAGGAGCAAGCGTAGCTCCACATATTATTTTAATATCCGGAATTTCCGGAATGATTGCCGATTCACTTTCGATGGGATCTTCCGGCTATCTAGCTGCTGTAAGCGAGAAAGAAGTATATGACCATGAACGAAAGATGGAAAGTGAAGAAATTCTTTTAATGCCTGAACTTGAAACGGAAGAATTATCAATAATCTACGAATCGAAAGGAATGAGCAGGGAAAAGGCAGTTGCGTTAGCTAAAGAGGTAATGATGAATCCCAAACAGGCTTTGGAGGAAAAAGTAAGGGAAGAATTAGGCATTGGCTCGCAGAATTCAAGCCCATTTAAAGAAGGCTGGATAACAGGACTGGCTACTGCAATCGGTGCTATTATTCCGGTATTCCCGTTTTTCTTTTGGAGCGGGGCTCCGGCAATCTGGATATCATTTATTATTGCTATGTTAACTCACTTTGGAGTCGGTGCTGCAAGAAGCTTTTTTACCGGCAGGGGAATATTTAGAAGCGGCTTTGATATGTTTGTCGTAGGCTTCGGTATTGCCGCAGTAGGATATTTTATCGGGGAATTAATTGCAAGACTTATTTAATATTTTCATTACAGTTTTTTTAAAATATTTGAATTTATTTGTACATTCTAATTATAATTAAACCATAAAAAATAACTATGAAAATTAATTTTTTTACTAAAAAAAATAATATAATTTAGAAACCTTAATTCTCAATAAAGGGGAGAACTAATGTTTTCAAAAAATATAAAATTGAAATCATCAAATTATAAAATAACTTTACTTCTTGCTTTTTTCTTAATACTTGTAAAGATATTAAATGCTCAAGAGAATTATTTTTATACAAATAAGCCTTATGGGAGTGAGGCGCTTTTTAATCCTGTAACATTAATAATAAACGGCGGGTACGATGTTTGTCAGCTACAAATGGTATCAAACAGCGTTGTTCATCAGCAGTATGGTAAAATGACGCGCGTTGTTTTCAGAAATCTTGGAGATCCGTTTACAAGTATTTCTCATTACGGATGGTCGAGGTTTTTGCGTACCGAATTTCTGCCTATAAGTTTTACTAAAGATAAAATGCAGTGGATTCCAAATTATCAGCAGCATTTAATAGGAGGCGGAATGTTGTTTACTGCAATGAAAGAGTGGTACCGGCAGCATAATTATCCTTATCCATGGCTTCTTTCTGCAGTTACTCTTATGACTCAACATTTATTCAACGAAGTAATGGAATCAGGACCCAATGAAGGATACAGTGTAGATGAAATATCCGATATTTATATTTTCGATTTAGGCGGAATAATTCTTTTCAGTTTTGATTCAATAAATGAATTCTTCAGTAAAAAATTAAACCTTTCCGATTGGTCGCTCCAAGCAACAATTACTTTACCTAACGGCAGAGTTAATGCCGGTCAGTATTTTTCTATTAAGTGGAAGCTTCCTTTTTCCGAACGCTGGTCGTTATTTTACAGATATGGTATGGGAGCGCTGTTTGGATTTTCGGAAAAAATTAATGAAACCGATAATTTATCCATGGGGATCGGATTTAAAACAAAACATCTTGTAGATTTGAGCTCGGAGTTTCGTCAAAGAACAATTGAAACCAGCTGGCACACAGGAGTGTTTTATGACCGGAATAATTCTTTATTAGCATCATTGGTTTTAAGCGGAGTGAAAGAATATTTTTGTTCAATTGATATATACCCGGGAATAATTAAAATTAATAACTTTTCACCCGGGATATGGGCTGTCTTCGGCAGGGATGGAAATGTGACTATGGGTCTTACGACCAGATATGTTTTCAGTATCGGGTATGAAGTTAATTATTAATGAATTATTAGAAGCTGTTTAATTAATTGCCTTAGCGAGTGTATCCTCAATCCATCGCATTTTTACTATCGAATAATTTAAACAGTAAAGTTATGCTGTGTTATATTTATATAGAGCAAGATAAGCATGGAAGAAATTAAAAGAGTAATAATAACAATAGAAATGGGTATGCTGCCGTTTAACATTACTCCGATTCTAGATGAATTTGATTGCGTGTACATCAATGAAATTGCTATAAAATTATTTGTGAAGTGAGCGGCGCTCGAAGGGAAAATACTCTTACTCCTATAATAAAAAAATGATAATAAAATACCGAGAATTGAAAGCGCCACCAAGCTTAAAGGCTGCATGTGAAATAAACCGAATAAGATTCCCGTTAAGATGAAACTCTTGGCACCTATTTTTCTCTCCATGGTTCTCTGGAAATATCCTCTGAAGAAAATTTCTTCGCAGATAGCAGGTGTAACTGCAATTGCAAAAATTAAAAAAATAAACTGGCCGCTGGTTTTTGCAGCGAATAACTGGGAGCCTATATCTCTAAATACTTCCGGAATATCTAATGAACGTACCAACAATTCCGATACATAATAACAAAAGGGAAGTGAAAATATAGTAATTAAAACAGCCAGTAATATTTCGTTTAACGAACATAGGCGTATTCTTATATATTTTAACACCTCTCTTGTATGCCATTTTTTTACTATCCATAATGTAGGAACCAGCATAAATAAAAATTCGGTTAATACTACGGTAATTAATATAGGAGTTTTAAATAAATTTGTAGCTTGTTTGATTTTTTCAAATATATCTCCGTGAAAATGAATATTGAAAATAGCTTTATAAGCACTTATAAATACTGTTAATAAAATAGACTGCACATTGAAATAAATGGCTCCTATTACTATCAATCCGGTAAACGCCGCTGCTGTTATGCTGCGGTTTTTCTTTTCCCAGGAGCCGTTAAAATCTATGGAAGAATTTTGCGGACTTTTCATTTCCGGTGCATTATTTTGAGTTATTTCATTATTCAAACGACAATTCCGGATTTACAGAACTGCTTGATTCAACGGAAGGTTCCTTAATATCGTGTTTCCTAATCTTTAAATCGTAATAAATGACTATTTTGAAAAGAGGCATTATAAGCAACTGAAGAAAATTGGATAGGATTATTATTATACCGAAAAAAGAAAAATAAGATTTCATAAATCCGGAAAATAACTTTGGATCATTTAATGCTTGTTCGTTTCCGTTCATCATTTTAAAATATTGGGCTAAATGTCCCCATAATAAAACAAAGGAAATAGGGGTGGTAATAATTGAAATTGCAAAATTTACTGCAATTGATATTAATATTACTATCCCAAGTGTCCGCCACCAATATCCATTAATTACATAAGAACTTTTGGAAAACGTATCTATCACTCCAAGATCGTCATTAATAAGGGCAATTAAAATAAAATACCAGCGGAAGATTAAATAAATTAAAAATACTACTGCAGCTATAATCAGCAAAACACCGATAAATTTTAACAATATAAAATTACCTATATTCATTAATGCAGCAATAATAATAACTGCCAGAATAAATGCTGCAAAAATTAATACTATTAATAGTATTTGTCCTAAGCTTTGGAAATAAGTTACCGAGAATATCTTTTTAAAGGCTTGATTTATTGAAATCCGTTCGCCGTTAATTGTAGTGCAGCCTATTTTAATTATACCAATAACGGCAGCTTGATATCCGAGCCAAAATGCCGATATTGCCAGAAAATATAGCCCCATACCTTTGAATACTAAAGTTAGTTGGTCTATATCAAAATCGTCCGCAGAGTTAATTGAATGTTTTGTTAAAGCAGAAATAGTTGAGAAAAATGATTCAATTCCATATGCGAATAATATTCCTGCCGGAATTAAAAATACTATTGCGATTATGATGTTTCTGGTAAATGTCTTTTTAATAAGTTCGAATGAAGTACTGAATATGTCGCCCAAGGTCATAGATTTTTGTACATCGAACATTCTGCCGGGATGAATGGACGGTTCGTTACTATCGCCGGATGAGTTTTGTTGAGTAGAATTTGTATTGCTGTTTAATTTGGATTGGCTGCTGTCGTAAACCTGTCCGTTTTCCCAATAGTATCTATGAAGGGAGTTGCAAAAATAATGATTGTTAACAGTAACCTCAGTCCCGGGAGGAATTTCTTTATGACAATATTCGCATTTCATAATTAACCTATAAAAAGTTAATAGTTTTTGTATGATTTTTGTTTATGTACTCAAATAAATTTTTTATTTCCGAATAGAATTTAGTTAAAAGAAACTTCCCTTCAATAAGGTAAATGATAGTAAACTGCCCTCTTTCCCATTCCCGTGATTTAACAAACTATCAAATCGTATTAATTATAAAATTATCATTATTAAATGATATGATGCAAGTATTTTTAAAAAAATTCTGCTTGTAATTTTAATAGGTATAAATATAAAATTTAGATCTGTGCTTATTGTAATAAATGATTAATGTTAGATTATTTATTTTGTAATTAAGATTATCAATATATAGAGGTTAATAAAGATGAGTGAAGAATTAAATATTAATAAATTAAAAACTGCTTTGGTAGTTATAGATCTTCAAAACGGTATTGCCGCAATTGAGGCACAACCTAATACTACTAAAAATGTTATAAAAAATGCCTCCGCTTTGGCAGATGTTTTTAGAAAAAATAGTATGCCGATATTTCTGGTAAGAGTAACGCCATCAGATGATTTTAAGGACGCACTTAAACCGATTGCAGATAGTAAAGCCCAATGGGGTACAGTTAGGAAACCGGATTGGAGTCAAATTGTGCCGGAGCTCGGTCTCAATCCAAATGATTTTATAATTACAAAACGCCAATGGGGCGCTTTTTACGGTACTGAACTCGATCTTCAATTGCGAAGGCGAAATATTGATACAATTGTATTATGCGGCATTTCTACAAATATAGGTGTGGAAAGCACGGCGAGATTCGCTTATGAATACGGTTATCAGCAAATTTTTGTTGAAGATGCAATGTCGGCGCGTTCGAAGGAAGAACATGAGCATACAATTAATTTTATTTTTTCGAGAATTGGCAGAATTAGAAAAACGAAAGATGTTTTGAATGAGCTGGCAGGATTAGATTAATTTATCTATATATAAAGAAGAATTTTGTAGATTCAATTAAACAGAATAATAATTTGAAAAATTGAAAATAATATTCTCTACCTCTTAAATGCAGGATTTGATTGGCCGAGCTTATAAAAACATATTATTAAGAATAGCTTTTACTATATTATATATTAACCGCGGGATTATACCCGGTTTGATTAAATACTCAATCTAATTCTCCGGTACAACATTTCCTTCATCGGTTCCCATAGCTTCTAATTCTTCCAATTTCTTTTTGCCGTAAGCAATTTTAGTAATGACTGTAAAAAGTACCGGCACAATAAAAATAGCCAAACCTGTAGCCGCTAGCATTCCGCCAATCACCGTCCAGCCTATTGTTTGCCTCGCCATAGCACCGGCTCCAGTTGCAAATGCTAAAGGAGAAACACCAAGTATAAATGCCAGAGAAGTCATAAGTATAGGCCGAAGCCTAAGTCTAACCGCAGATGTTACTGCTTTAAGAAGCGGCATGCCTTGGTCAACGCGCACCTTTGCAAATTCTACAATTAGTATTGCATTTTTTGCTGCCAGGCCTATTAACGCAACTAGTCCTATTTGCGCATAAACGTTATCACTTAAATGAGGCTGTAATATAAGTACCAATATAGCGCCGAATGCAGCTATAGGCACTGCAAATAATACTGAAAAGGGAACTGACCAGCTTTCATATAACGCCGATAGGAATAAGAATACAAACAATAATGACAAACCGAAAATTGCAAAAGTACTGCTGCCTGCGTTTATTTCTTCCCTGGATAAACCGGAAAAATCATAACCGTAACCGGCCGGTAGTACCTGTGCGGCAACCTGCCGCAAAGCTGTTAAGGCCTGTCCGCTGCTGTATCCCGGGGCAGCACTTCCGTTTACCAGGGCTGCACGGAACATATTAAAATGAGAAATTACGGAAGCGGTTTGCGTAACTTTATAACTTACTAAGGTACTTAATGGTATCATTTTACCGGAAGAATTTCTTACATAATATTTTGATATATCATGTATGGAAGATCTATAACTGGTATCTGCTTGGGTAACAACATGAAAATCCCTGCCGTATATGGTAAAGTCATTAACATAACTGCTGCCTAAAAATGTCTGAATGGTACTGTAAACATCGGCTATATTAATGCCGAGCTTTGCACATCTGTCCCTGTCTACTGTTAAATCATACGCCGGTGTATTCGCGGAAAAAAACGAAAATACATTTGTTAATTCAGGGCGCTTGTTTGCTGCAGCTACAAACTCTTGCACAACACCTGCAAATTGTTGTACATTATCTGTACTTTCCCTCTGCTCCAATTCAAAACTGAATCCGCCGGTAGCACCCAGCCCGGGTATTGCAGGCGGAGATATTACAATTACGTTTGCACTTTTTATTGAGGCAAACTTCCTTCTTAAAGTATTCTCTATTGCATCCAGTTGAAGTGATTTGCTTGTACGCTCTCCCCATGGTTTAAGCTGCACAAAAATAGTTCCGCTGTTGGATTTTGCGGCAAAGTTAACAACGTTAATTCCGTTTATCGCCGCAAAATTTCCTATTCCCTGCGTGTGCTCTAGAATATCCATAAGTTTCTTAATTACATTTATAGACCTCGTTGCGGATGCGGCTTCCGGCAGTTCGTAAGTAACATACAATCTGCCTTCATCTTCACTCGGTATAAACCCGGTGGGTTTGTTCATAAACAAAACTACCGTACCTGCATAAACCAGGATTAAAATTATTAAGAAGTAAGGCGTTGCCTTTATACTTTTCTTAACACCTTCTACATAAGAACCGGTTGTTTTCTTGAACCATTCGTCAAACTTAAAAAAGAATTTATTTAAGCCTCTGGATTCCTTAGTAAGCTCTGTAGGTTTCAAAATAAGGGAGCATAATGCCGGTGTTAATGTTAGCGCAACAAAAGCGGAAATTAAAACCGAAACCGCTATTGTTATTGCAAATTGCTGGTAAAGCTTTCCTACTATTCCCGGTATAAATCCAACAGGAATAAATACCGAGGCAAGAATTAATGCAATTGCCACTACCGGACCGGAAATATCTTTCATAGCTTTGGATGCGGCTTCCTTCGGAGGCAGATGTTCATTATCGATATAATGATGCGCCGCCTCCACAACAATTATTGCATCATCTACCACTATTCCTATTGCAAGTACAAATCCGAACATGGTTAAAGTATTAATTGTAAAGCCGAGCGGTACAAAAAATGCAAATGTTCCTATTATGGAAACCGGTATTGCCAGAATGGGAATAATGGTTGCCCGCCAGTTCTGAAGGAAGAGAAATACTACCAATACCACCAGCCCCAGGGCCTCCAGCAAAGTAATTAAAACTTCATTAATAGATTCCCGTACAACCGAAACTGCTTCAAACGGTACTCCGTATGCTACATCTTCAGGGAAAGAACTTTTAATACGGTCCATTTCCTTGTATACTCCATTCGCAACCTTCAATGCATTGCTTCCAGGTGCCTGGAATATTAATAAGAAAGAAGACCTTTCGCCGTTAATGTAGGAATTAATAGAATAGTTGTCTTTTCCAAGCTGAATTTTAGCGACATCTTTTAAATACACTTCCGAACCTGTTTGAGGATTAACCTTTACCACAATGTTTCCGAACTGCTTAACTGTAGTTAACCTGCTGTTGGTAAATACCGTGTATTCAAATGTCTGCTTGCTGTTCTGCGGAGGTGCACCTACAGAGCCCGCAGCAATTTGAAGATTTTGTGCAGAAATTGCATTTGTTATATCGGATGTGGTTAAGCCTAATTGTGCCAGCTTATTCGGGTCAAGCCAAACTCGCATGCTGAAATTATCTGCTCTCACAAAAATATCACCCACTCCTTGCACACGTAATAATGCATCTTTAACGAATATGTTGGTGTAATTATCGAGAAAAGAAATATTATGTGTATGTTTTGGTGAATAAATTGCTACAATCATTAATATGCTGGATGTCCGCTTTCTTGTAGTAACACCAAGACGCTTCACTATGTCCGGCAGTTGAGGAGTTGCAATGCCTACACGGTTTTGAATATCCATAGTTGCAATATCGGGATTAGTTCCCTGGTCCAATACCACGCTAATGGAAGACTGGCCGCTGCTTGTGCTATTGCTTGTCATATATGCCATTCCGGGTGTTCCGTTTACCTGTGTTTCTATAGGTGTTGTAACCGTTTGCTCCACAGTTGTTGCATCTGCACCTGTGAATGCAGCAGAAATGGATACGGTAGGCGGCGTAATATCCGGGTATTGACTAACAGGTAAATTAAAAATTGAAAGTCCGCCGATTAAAACTATCACAAGAGAAATTACTATAGCTGTTACCGGCCTTTTTATAAATGTATCAGCAATCATTTTTTATCCTATTTCTGAATTATTTACCTGAATATGATTTTGTACCGTTGCCTGCTTTTCTGTCGGGAGAGCCAAGTACAACCTGGGAGCCGTTTCTTAGCTTTTGAACACCCTGCGTAACAATTTTTTCACCCGCTTTTAAACCGCTCTCTACTATAACCATATCATCATTAATTGTTCTGCCTAATTCAATCCTCTGCTGTGCTACCGTATTTTTATTAATAATAAATACAAAATATTCTCCCATTTCTACGGTAACTGCTTTATACGGAATAATAATACTTTTGGAAGTATTATTATTTAAGATTCTTACCGTGCATGTTAAACCTGGTCTTAAGATGTTTTTGGAATTCGGGAATACAAGTCTTGCTGTTATTGTTCCCGTCTGAGGGTCTACTGCTCGGTCTAATAAAATAAGATGTCCATAGCTCGGGTAAATATTTCCATCAGGTAAAATCAAAGAAAAAGTAGAATCATCTTTTGAAATTTTCCTATTAAGTAATTCCGTAAAATGCTCAATCAGTTTTTCATCGACTGAAAAATCAACTGCCATTGGATTATCGGAAGAAAGCGTATTCATTAATGTTTGACCTGCCGTTACAGCAGATCCTAATTTTACTTGAGAAATTCCTATCGTTCCGCTGAACGGTGCAGTGATAACAGAATTCCTTAAATTTGTTTCTACCGAATTTAAATTACTTTCGGCAGCTTTAAGATCTTCCAGCGAATGTTCGAGAGTTTGAGCGGCTATTGCATTGCTTTTAGAAAGTTCTTTATACCTGTCATAATCCTGCTGTGCTTTATTTAAATTTGCCTCAGCAATATTATAAGCAGCTTGATACTGCTGCTGATCGATAGTGTATAATTTCATACCCTTTTCAACATGCTGGCCGTCTTGAAAATCAATAGCTGTCAGATACCCGGAAACTTCCGGTCGAATTTCAATTTGGTTAAGAGCTACAACTGTTGCCGGGTAATTTGTATAGTAAGAAGCTTTTTCGGTCTTAACCGTATATGCGGTTACAGGTGTCGGAGGGAATTTAAAACCTCCGCTTTTTTTACCTCCGCATGAAGTTAATAATAAAGCTGCTAAAATAATTAAGCCTGGTAAGTAAATTTTATTTTTCATTGTTATTAATTTTTAGTTATAATATTTATTACACTTTTAATTGTTTTATAATTCAAAAACTTAAAATCCGCATAATTTAATAATGTAAAGTTCCCAATGCTTTTTCCAGATCTATTTTACTTATCAGGACCTGGTAAAGAGCATTTAAATAATTAACCTGCGTAGATCTTAAATTTGTTTCTGCAGTAATAACATCCAGATAAGTTTTTATTCCCGATTTATACTGGAGTTCTATAATCTTATAAACACTTTCTGCAAGCTTAAGATTATCTTTCTGAATTTGATAGTTGTTTAAGTTGCTTTTGTAATTTGCAAGCGCTTGGGTATATTCCGTATTAACGGAACTTTTTAAGGCCGATAAGTCGTAATCATATTGTTTTAATTGCAGCTCGGCCTCATCTATCTGCTGAATTCTCTTTCCGCCCTGGAAGATAGGGAATGATAACTGTAATCCTATATATGAACTGGGATAATCTTGATTATACAATTTTGATAATTGATCATTTTGGAAATTTAAATTGTATGCTCCGACTGCAGTTAAAGAAGGGATAAAACTCCAGACATAATAATCCAGATTTGCTTTTTGCAGACTTTTATCGGTTTGTAATAATTGATACTCAATTCTATTTTTATAATTTAAAGTTTGAGTTGTATCAATAAAAATATCTTTTTCCATCCGGCTCATATCGTAATTCAATTTAAGACTGCCGTCTGGCGGGTAGCCCATTTGTTCTTTTAAATTTGCATAACTTGTTTTAAGCATTTCTTCATCTTGTTTCTTTTCGGCCTTACCGTTATTTAAAGCAATTGTAGCCTGCATATAATCTGTCTTGTCAACTACTCCGCTTTTATATTGTGCATATGTGTCTTTTAAACTTAATTCAAGACGGGTAATATCTTGATTAATTAAATCAATTTGATTTAGAGTTAACAAAACAGAATAATAAGCCTTACTTACATTTACAATTACGTTTATCTTATCGCTTACAGTTTGCTGCTTAGCCTGCTTGCGTACATCATGGGCTGTGCTGCTGGCTAGAAGGACATCCCTATTAAAGATAGTTTGACTTAATGAGAATTGTCCGCTGGAGGTATTAACCACACCGAAATGTACCGGATTACCTTGAAATATTGAAGTGGGTAATTTATAGTTATGCTGGAAATTAAAATTGAAATTTAATTGGGGAAACCAATCGGCAAGCTTACTTTTAATTTCCTGGTTGGCAATTTTTTCATTTATTAAAGACTGCTGTACCGAAGGCTGATGAGAAAGAGCATATTTTACGCAATCATTTAAAGTTGCATTTTGAAGTAATGAATCGGATTTACTTTGAGACTGGGAAAAAATTGTTGTTTTATAAATTAATATTATAAGGAATGCAAATAAGATTTTTTTCATATAATGTTTAATATAGTCTTTCTAAAAAAATGTCCGAATTTTAATATTGTGACAAACCTAATACTATAAAAGTTTAACATATTTGATGTAAATCATTCAATGTGTTAAAAGTATAGATATAAAAATAATAAAATTTATTTTCTTTCTATTATAAATAATGAAAATGAATTGAATAAAATAAGCACCGCAAGACTTTTTTATTCTATGGGAAATTAAATACGTAATAAGTTAAAAACAATTTTAAGCAATTTCTATAGAAGTTGTAAAAATAATACAATCATAACTTGCAATAAACAGCTTTTTATCATCACTAAAATGTTATTTCTTTATCCAAGTTCTGTTCTACGGGCAAACTATATCAAATACATTAATTATATTATAAATTAGTTAAAAGTAAAATCTAAATCCGACCCGCAGCATAATTCCGCTCATATCAAAGGATCTTGAGAATACCCTTGTCCTACCTGTTTGAGGATCAGTTACACTGTATTCCCAGCTGGGCTGAGAATAATGATAGGCTAGTTCAACAATTGCATCGGATCTAAGGCCAAGTTCATAGGAAATGCCGCCGCCAAGCTGCCATGCAAAATCAAACGCCCCGTGAAAAGAACTATTATCGGGATTATCATAATTACGATAAAAAATTAAAAGCATTTCCAATCCGGCACTGCCTGTAAAATATGCATTAGTTCTGCGTGCTATAGGCCAGCTTGCTGTAAAAGTACCCATTAACGGAATTGCATGTAAATTTGTTTTTGCTCTCAACTCATTTAATGAACTGGTGGTTCCGTAAAAATCATTAAACTGCGTAACCAGACTTTCATCGGTGTAATTTTTATTAAACCAATCGATGTCCCATCCGATAATGAAATTATTATCGATATACCAGCCTCCTTCATAACCGATAATAAAGCCTGAACCAGTTGCGGACGGATCAAAAAGTCCTAGTTTTACACTTCCAAAATGAGATTGTGCGAAAATGGAGACCGGAAACAATAATGCTGTTAAAATAAATAATTTTTTCATTTTCAAGCCTAAATATTTTTATTGTTTCGCAAAATCAGCAAGTTCAGTGCCACTAAAATAATATATTTTGTTTAATTATAAATAATCCGGTAATATAGCCTGTATAAAAAAATAAATCGGTTTGATTTTTATACTGGACATTTCATATTTCATCACTAAGTTTTAGTTAATAAACAGTTTCTATAAAAGCAGAAGGATTTAAGTATGATTTGTTCTTTCAAAATCATTTTATTGATTTCTTTTAATGGCAATTATTGAAGTTGATTAACTGAAAAATAATGATGTTAAATTCTCTTAACGAATATTAATTTGGAATCCTTTATGATTTTTTAAAATCTTAAAGTGAATACAGTTTCTTTTCCCGGTGTCGATCTTACATTAATACTTCCTTTATGTGCTCTCATTATTTGTCTGGATAAGCTTAATCCAATTCCTGAGCCTTCTTTTCTGGTTGTAAAAAAAGGTATAAAAATCTTATCATAAAGTTCTTCAGGTATGCCGCTGCCGTTATCAATAGTTTGTATTAAAATACTGCCTCCGCTATCAATCCTACTTGTTATTTTTATTTCGGGAGATTCAATTTTAGATACTGCGTGAACTGAGTTAACAATAAGATTAATAATTACTTGTTCAATTAGATCGCTGTCGGCCGTAACTTCCAAATTCTCCGGTTCAACCGAAAAAGAAAAATTAATTTTCTTTTCCTCAAATTGATCTATGAAAAGTTTTTTAATCCTTTCGAATAACTCACAAATTTTTACATTTTGGAAATTGGGCGCCGGAATACGAGTGAGATTTCTGTAGTCGTCTACAAAATGCAGCAGTCCCTGACTTCTTTTAGTTATTGTATTTAAAGCTCCTTTAACATCTTCAAGCTCGTCTTTTTTAAGTTCATTATTGTTTTTAATTTTATTATCGACTTCCTCCAGCAATGAACTTGCAGTAGAAGATAATGAAATAACCGGAGTTACCGAATTCATAATTTCATGAGTGAGTACTCGTATCAAATTCTGCCATGCTTCCATTTCACGTTCTTCCAGTTCACTTTGAATATTGGTAATAGATACGAGAGTATAATGATTTTCTCTTAATTTAAATTCTGCTGCATAAATTGAAAGCTGTGAAAGCTCATTGTTGTCGGCAATTTTAACTAAAATTTTATTACCGGCTTTTAATTTAAATAATGAATTAACCAAGTTGCCGCTTAAACCCGAGAGCTCCGAAATATTTTTAATACCGCGGATCTTAAGAAGTTTTTTTGCGGCGGTATTTATTAAATCGACATTCCCGTCGGATGTGAATGCCATTAAGCCGATGCCGACATGCTGTACTATGGTTTGAAGATAACGTGCATGTTCTTCCTTTTCGGTTCTTGTCTTTTGAAATTCCTCAATTACACCGGTAAATGAATTGCTTAATTCTTCAAATGCAGCGCCTTTAATATGCGGTTTGAAGCTTTGTGAAAAATCCGAATACTTGATTGAATTAAAAAAGCGGCTGACATCTTTGTTGGTTTTTTCTACGAATTTAATTAGGGAATAAATTTCCAATATTATAATGATGCTTACTATAAAAATTGTTGCGTAAAGAGTTGTTTCGGTTATCAAATAAAATAGTAAAAAGATAGTAACACTAAGCAGAATCGTTCTGCTGATTATACTTATGCTGAATCTTTTATAGGCCATACTTTTCCAGTCTTCGATAAAGTGAAGCTCTTGTTAGTCCGAGTTCTTTGGCGGCTTTTGTTAGATTTCCGGCGTGCTTGCTTACGGCTTTGATGATAAGCATTTTTTCTGCATCTTCAAGATGATAATTATCAAGGGTAAGTTTATGATCTTTGTTTTCATTCGAGGGGAAATAAAAATCATCTGCATTAATTTCATCAAATTCATTCATTATAACGATTCGTTCTATTGTGTGCTGTAATTCCCTTATGTTGCCCGGCCAATGATATTTGTAGAGTTTATCCAATGCATCAGAATTAATTTTCTTAACCGGCTTGTTATATTTTTTACAGTACATCTGAATAAAGTGATCTACTAGAAGCGGTATATCTTCAGTTCTGTTTCTAAGAGGAGGAATCTTAATTTCAACGGTATTTATTCGGTAAAGTAAATCCTGTCTGAATCTTATTTCCGAGGTTAATTCTTCGTGCGGCATATTGGTTGCACAGATAAGCCTTATATCGATCGGCTTTGGTATGCTTGAACCGAGTCTTGTAACCTGCCGGTTTTGAAGAACCGTTAACAATTTTATTTGAAGATTGGAAGTTAAATTGCCTATTTCATCGAGAAAAAGTGTTCCACCTGAAGCGACCTCAAAACGTCCTGCACGATCTTCTTTTGCATCTGTAAATGCTCCTTTTTTATAACCGAACAATTCACTTTCAAAAAGAGATTCGCTAATTGCTCCCATATCCACGCTTAAAAATATTCCTTTACTTCTTTCGGATTGACGGTGAATTGCTCTGGCAACAAGCTCCTTACCGGTTCCGTTTTCACCCAATATTAATACATTTGCATCGGTTTTTGCAATTTTTTGTATAGTTGCAAAAACTCTTTTCATTTCATCTGAAATGCCGATAATATCATGGAACTCTCTATCGATATCTTGACTTAATTGATTCTGCCTGGATTGAAGATTTTCAATTTCTTGTTTGGATTTACTCAACTTAATTGCCGAAGAAATGGTAGCCAGCAATTTTTCATTCTGCCATGGTTTAAGTACAAAATCCGTAGCGCCTTCTTTGATTGCTTTTACCGCCATTTCAATGTTTCCAAAAGCGGTAATTAAAATAATTACTGCAGTAGGGTCCAACTCCAATATTTTTTTTAACCAGGTAAAGCCTTCGGTTCCGCTGGTTGCGTCACCCGTAAAATTCATATCGAGAAGTATTACATCATAATGATCATTTTTTAATATGGACGGAATTTGTTCCGGATTTTTTTCAGTTCGAACGATTGAATAATGTTGTTTTAATAAAAGTCGTGCTGTAAAAAGCACATCTTCATCATCGTCGACAATTAAAATTTTTCCGGGTTTAATATTCATATTAAAACTTTATATAAGATTGAGAATTTGGTTTTAAAAATTTAATCGCAAATTTTATTCCTGATAATACGAATCAATTTCAAATTAAATTTTATTTTAATTGTTCATTACCGGACACAACCGTCCGTAATCGGACACTACTAACTTCACTCAATATTTTCTTAAAATCAAATTAAATATATATTATTTTGAAATTAGTAATTTTTTAATGTTTTTGTAAATGATAAAAAAAGCTTTAGTGTATTCTTACCAAGGCATACTTATTGACAAAGTGAAATTAACTTTATTGGATAAATTGAATTTTAAGGTGTCCTTATGGATAGGAAAATAGAGAAAAAACCTTACTACAAAAGGAAGAAATTTTGGGCCTCAGCAGCCGGAGGTGCGGTTTTTCTTTTTTTTATAGTATTAATTTTAGCTGATACAGGCTCTAAATTGAATGTTGAAAAAGATAAAATTACAATTTCAACTGTAGAAGAAGGAGAGTTCCAGGAATTTATTCCTGTTTCCGGAACAGTACTGCCGAAAACAACATATTACCTAGATGCAATTTTAGGCGGGACGGTCGAAAAAAGGTATGTTGAAGAAGGCACTATGCTTAAAAAAGGTGATAAGATTTTAAAGCTTTCAAATCCTAATGTTCAGCTCCAGGCCTTACAGAACGAAGCAGCAACTTATCAGCAGATAAATGAAGCAAGAAATACAAGATTACAGATTGAACAAAATAGTATTGCACTTCAAACTCAATTAGTTGATGCAAATTTTAATTTTGTAAATTCGAGGCAGCTTTTTGATAGAGAAAAAGTTATGTGGGAAAAGAAACTTGTTTCCCGACAGGAATTTGAGCAGGTAAGGGACAAATATTCTCATGATGTAGAACAGTTGAAATTAGCACGTGAGAATTATAAGCAGGATTCACTTTTACGGCATTCACAAGTTTCACAGATAGCTTCTTCTATCGATAGACTGCAGAAAAATTTAGAATTGATTAGAGAAAATATTGATAATCTTACCGTAAAAGCTCCAATCAGCGGACAGTTAACATCATTGAATGCTGAAACTGGCCAAGCAAAATCTCCGGGCGATCAATTAGGACAGATTGATGCAATGGACGGATTTAAAGTTAGAGCAGACATAGATGAATTTTATATAGCCAGAGTGATTAAAGGTCTTCATGCTACTGTTGAGATCGATGGGAAGAATTTTAAACTGATAATAATAAAAGTATTCCCTGAAGTTAAAGACGGCAAGTTTCAAGTTGATATGAACTTTGACGGAAGGGTTCCGGACGGTATAAGAAGGGGACAGACGTTACAAATAAGATTACAGTTGAGTGAACGAACAAAAGCACTTTTATTGGCGCGCGGCGGATTTTACCAGAAGACAGGCGGTCAGTGGGTTTTTGTTGTTAACCAATCCGGCAGTGAGGCAGTCAAAAGAAACATAAGCCTTGGCAGGCAAAATCCGGATTATTTTGAAGTACTCAGCGGTTTAAAACCGGGAGATAAAGTAATTACATCTTCTTATGATAATTTCGGCGATGTAGATAAATTAATATTAAAATAATAATGATCTTGGGTCGTTGCGTATCTAAAGTAAATTTTTTCATCGCAAAGACACATAGGCATAAAGTAAAACTATTTAATGGAGCATTCAATGATTAAAACTAACAATCTAAAAAAGATTTACACTACCGAAGAAGTAGAAACTACTGCATTGAATAATGTAAACATTGAAATAAATGAAAAAGAATTTGTCGCTATAATGGGCCCGTCCGGGTGCGGAAAATCTACTCTTCTGAATATTTTCGGATTACTTGATAATCCATCGGATGGTGAGTACCATTTCCTTGATCATGAAGTTTCAAAGTATACCGAAAGACAAAGGGCGAATCTAAGAAAAGCAAATATCGGATTTGTTTTCCAGAGCTTTAATTTAATTGACGAACTTACTGTTTATGAAAACGTAGAATTACCCCTTCTTTACCTAGGCGTTTCTTCTTCGGATAGAGATAAAATGGTTACCGAAGTGCTAGAAAGAATGCAGATAATGCATCGTAAGGATCATTTCCCTCAGCAGCTTTCCGGCGGGCAGCAGCAGAGGGTTGCCGTTTCCCGTGCCGTTGTTGCAAAGCCTAAATTAATATTAGCCGACGAACCAACAGGTAATTTGGATTCTGCAAACGGTGAAGAAGTAATGAATATTATGACTCAATTAAATGAAGAGGGTACAACAATTGTTATGGTAACGCACTCTCCGCATGATTCTGAGTTCGCACACAGGATTATTCATTTATTTGATGGTCATGTAGTAACTGAAAACTATAAAGAGGAATTTCACGTATAAAGGAGCCCATCGCTTACCCTTCCCGAAGGGAAGGGCGGAAAATCATCTATGTCTCTTACCAAAGGGAAAGGCTGGCGTTGGGAAAGTTATCTAAATATAAGTATGAAGGTTAAAAGTATTATGAAAATTAATATCAAAAAAAGTTTTAAAAGTCCTCCCCTTTGGGGAGGATTTAGGAGGGGCCTGTGATCAAATTACAAAACATTGAAAAATATTATAGTAACAAAGTTATTAAAACTTATGTATTACGAAATGTTGATCTGCAAATTGAAGAAGGTGAGTTCATCTCAGTAATGGGGCCCTCAGGTGCAGGGAAGTCGACGCTGTTAAATATTATAGGAATGCTGGATACTCCGTCCGAAGGCGAGTATTATTTTTATGATGAGCCTGTACATAAAATGAAGGAAAAGAAACTTTCCGAACTTCATAAAATGTACATAGGATTTGTATTCCAGCAGTATCATTTAATCGATGAACTGACTGTCTACGAAAATTTGGAAACTCCTTTATTATACCAAAAAATAAAAACAAACGATAGAAAAGGTAAAATTGCCGAAACTTTAGATAAATTTAATATCGTTGCAAAAAAAGATCTGTTCCCCAATCAATTATCCGGCGGACAGCAGCAGCTTGTTGCAATTGCTAGGGCAATAATAGCAGAACCGAAATTAATTCTTGCCGACGAACCAACCGGTAATTTACATTCGGATCAGGGGAAAGAAATTATGGACTTACTGAAGAAACTTAATAATCAGGGCACAACTATTATACAAGTCACTCACTCCGAAACTAATGCTGCGTACGGAAATAGGATTATAAAATTAAAAGACGGGTGGATAGAGAAATAGACTTAATAGAACACGGATGACACGGACAACACGGATTAACACTGGAAAAAATTCTTAATTCGTAAAAATCAAAGTTATTCGTGTCCATGAACTACAATGGAGAAATTATGCTAAAAAATTATTTAAACGTTGCGTTTAGAAATTTGAGAAAGTACAAAGGCTTTTCTTTTATAAATATAATTGGTCTGGCAGTTGGAGTTGCCTGCTGTATTATAATTTTATTATATGTGAAGAATGAATTTAGCTATGATAAATTCAACAAGAATGCAGATCAAATTTATCGTGTCCATCTTGAAGGAAGGATAAATAACAATGAAATAAATATGGCAATGAGTCCGGCACCTATGGGTGCGGTTATTAAACATGATTTTCCCGAAGTAGTTGCATATACAAGAATAAGAAATTTTGGTTTTCCGGTTTTAAGATATGATAATAAAGCTTTTAGCGAAGAGAGGTTTTATTGTGTCGATTCAACATTCTTTAATGTTTTTACCGTGCACTTTCTAGAAGGAAATCCGAAAACCGCATTAACACAACCGAATAACGTAGTAATTACGGAATCAATGGCTAAAAAATATTTCGGAAATAAAGAGCCTATGGGGAAAATTCTTAATGCAGACCATAGAAGAGACTGGATTGTTACCGGTGTAATTAAGGATGTTCCTAAAAATTCTCATTTCCATTATGATTTTCTCGGCTCATTAACAACGTATTCCGACAGCAGAAATCCTTATTGGCTCGGCAATAATTATTATACTTATTTTGTACTACATAAAGGTGTAGATTACAAACAATTCCAACAAAAACTAAATCAGGATGTACTGAAGTATATTGGTCCGCAAATAGAAAAAGTGACCGGTGTATCCTTAAATCAGTTAAGAAAGAAGGGCTTGAGATACGGTTTTGTTTTGCAGCCTTTAACATCAATACACCTTTATTCTCATCTTGATTATGAAATTGAGCCAAACGGCGATGCAAGCAATGTATATGTTTTCATGGTTATAGCAGTTTTTATACTTCTAATAGCTTGTATAAATTTCATTAATCTATCAACTGCAAGATCCGAAAAAAGAGCGAAGGAAGTAGGTATAAGAAAAACGCTCGGTTCTAATAAAGTTCAGCTTGTAAGACAATTTATTTCGGAAGCAATATTAACAAGTGCCCTGGCAGTTTTTCTTGCTGTTGTACTGGTAGAAATTATGCTGCCGTTATTTGATAGTATTTCCGGAAAGGTAATTTCATTGGGATTACTTAAAAACTTAACTATTATTCCACTTTTGATTTGTCTTGCAGTTATTGTGGGTATTATTGCAGGTTTTTATCCGGCATTTTATTTATCATCCTTCCAGCCTGTTAAAGTTTTAAAAAGTGAAAATAGAGGAAAGAGAAAATCTTTACTGAGAAGCGGTTTGGTAATATTTCAATTTGCCGTAACGATAATTTTATTCGTCGGTACATTTATTATTTATAACCAATTAAAATATGTCCAAACAAAAAACCTCGGATTTGATAAAGAGCAGGTCATTATAATTAATAAAACCGATGATATAGGAAGCCAAATAGAATCTTTTAAAAAAGAAGTATTGAGTATTCCTTCGGTAATTAATGTCAGCAAATCAAATGCTATTCCGGGGAACCAAATTGGAGATGAAGCGTTTAGAATAGAAGGATCTTCAAATTACCGCTTGCAGGATTTAAGGCAAATGTGGTGCGATTACGAATTTGATAAAACTTACGATATAAAAATGAATCAAGGAAGATTCTTTTCGGTAGAACATCCCTCGGATACCTCATCAGTGGTTATTAATGAAGCTGTTGTAAAAATATTCGGTTTAAAAAATCCTGTCGGAAAGAACTTAATTGCACCTGGTCCAAATGGTGGCAGCAGATATAAAATAATCGGCGTAACATCTGATTTTAATTATGAATCCCTGCATCAGCCTATTCGCCCTTTGGTATTTCATTTATATAAGAACCAAGAGTTCGGTCGGTTTGTATCAGTAAGAATAAAGCCGGGTAATTATCAAAGTACTATTTCATCACTTCAAGACGTATGGGAAAAATATGCAGGCAACGAAGCATTCGATTATAACTTTTTAGATAGAAATCTGGCTCACCTATATATTGCCGATCAAAGGACCAGTAAACTTGCAGCGGTATTTTCTATACTTGCTATATTTATTGCAAGCTTAGGACTTTTGGGTTTAGCTGCATTTGTTACCGAACAGAGGACTAAAGAAATAGGTATTAGAAAAACATTAGGTGCAACAGTTCCCGAAATCATTGTACTTCTTTCTAAAGAATTTATCAAATGGGTTGTTATTGCAAATATAATAGCCTGGCCGGCGGCTTATTTTATTATGCATAACTGGCTGGAGAATTTTGCTTACAGGATAAATATAAACTTCGGAATATTTATTCTCTCAGGAATTATTGCTTTACTAATAGCTTTGGCTACAGTTAGTTCACATGCTGTAAAAGCTGCAACAGCAAATCCGGTTAAAAGTTTGAGATATGAGTAGCCCATGCCAAACTTCTTTCCTTTGGGAAGAGGAGTTTTGAAAGTCTTCCCTTTTGGAGAAGATTTAGATGGGCCAATAAAAGCAGCAAGAGCAAATCCGGTAAAGCGTTTGAGGTATAAATAAAAAACTTAATGCTCAGATTGCTTAGGCGCAAAGCGGTGAAAAAAAGGGAAAGATCATGTTAAAAAATTACTTTAAAATTGCTTTCAGAAATCTCATCCGTAAAAAAGTATTTTCTTTCATAAATATTTTCGGATTAGCTATTGGAATGGCCTGTACTATTCTCATCTTGTTGTGGGTGCAGAATGAATTAAGTTACGATAAGTTTAATAAAAATTTCGATCAAATTTACCGCATTGTTGTAAATCAAAATATAAACGGTATTGAAAACACAAATTCCAAAACTCCAGGGCTTTTAGGACCGACTCTGCTTAATCAGTTACCCGAAACGGTTAGTTACACTAGAATCGGATACTTCGGTCAATACCGGTTAAGATATAAAGACAATGTATTTAACGAAGGAAATATTTATGCAGTCGATTCATCATTTTTTAATGTTTTTACTCTATCATTTATAGATGGTAATCCAAAAACCGCACTTACACGTCCCAACACAATGGTTGTTACCGAGACTGCCGCAAAGAAATATTTTGGAAATGAAAATCCTGTCGGAAAAACTTTAATCGTTGAAAAATCTTTTAAAGCTGATTATCTAAACGATTATCCGAATCAGGACAAAAAATATATTGACAGAAGTGAGAGTTTTTTAATAACCGGATTGATAAAAGACTTCCCTAAGAATTCATCTTTCAGATGTAATTTCCTGTCCTCAATATCAACAAATAATATTAATAAATATTGGCTCGACCTCTGGTACTCGACATATATAGTTTTAAAAAAAGGAACTGATCCGAAAAAGTATGAAAAGAAGCTGGAAAAAATTGTTTACACATATGTAGGACCTTTGGCCAAAAGTATTTTGGGAGTACCTCTTGAAGATTTTATTAAAGCAGGAAATCAATACAGGTATCAACTTCAGCCTTTAAGTTCAATATATTTATACTCACAAAGAGATTATGGAATAGATTTAAATACCGAATGGGGAGATATAAAAAACAGTAACATTACTTATATATATATTTTTTCTGCAATTGCAATTTTTATTCTGATTATAGCTGTAATCAACTTTATGAATCTTGTTACAGCAAGATCGGAGAAACGTTCAAAAGAAGTTGGGATAAGAAAAACTCTGGGTTCAAATAAAATAAAACTTATATGGCAGTTTATCGGAGAAGCGATTGTAATGAGTTTTTTATCTGTGCTCGTTGCACTTGCTCTGCTCGAAATCATATTGCCTTTATTTAATTCATTAGTCGGAAAAGAATTAAGCTTAAACCTTTTTAATAATTTTTATAATATTCCGGTGCTTATTGGTTTCATCTTATTTGTCGGCGTTCTTGCGGGAAGCTATCCCGCATTTTATCTTTCTTCCTTTCGGCCTATTCACGTATTAAAGTCCGGTTCTATTAAAGGGAGCAGGAAAAGTAATATTAGAAGCGCATTGGTAATAATGCAGTTCGCAATATCTATAACTTTATTAATCGGTACGATTATTATAAAAAATCAACTCGACTATATTCAAAATAAAAATCTTGGATTTAATAAAGAACATCTTTATTCAATTATGAATGCAGGAGCGTTAGGTGCAAGAGTATATCCTTTTAAGCAGGAACTGTTAAAAAACTCGAACATCTTAGCAGTAACAAATTCGTCTCAAATGTTTAGGACAGGTATACCGGGCAACGGCTACCTGTATAATAAAAAATATGGAGCCGATCCGACTGCCTGTCAGTTTGTTAATGTTGATTACGATTTCCTGAATACTTACCAAATTAAACTTAAAGAAGGACGCTTTTTTTCAAAAAAATTTTCAACAGATTCTTCAGCAGTATTAATTAATGAAGCTGCAGAAAGAATTTTTGGAGATAAAGATCCCGTTGGAAAGGAAATTACACGCGTAGGGCAAAAAGATTGGAAGAAAACTTTTAAAATAATAGGTGTAATAAAAGATTTTAATTATGAATCACTTCACTATAATATAATACCTTTGATCCTTCATCTTCAAACAACGACCGAGGCAGATAATTATATAACAATTCGAATAGCAGCCGGTAAACCTCAAAAGACTATTAAATATATAAAAGATGGCTGGAACAAATTTGCAAATGGAAATTATATGTACTCCCGCTTTGTAGATGAAAATTTAGCCCGGCTTTATGAATCCGAACAAAAGACAAGTTTAATAACAACAATTTTTGCTTTACTTGCTATTTTTATTGCGTCTCTTGGAGTATTTGGTCTTTCTGCATATGTAGCCGAACAAAGAACAAAAGAAATCGGTATTCGGAAAGCACTTGGGGCTTCGATACCTGAAATTATCTTACTTTTAACAAGGGAATTTGCTATTTGGGTTTTAATGGCAAACTTAATTGCCTGGCCTGTCGCTTATTATATCATGAATAATTGGCTCAAAAATTTTGCTTACAAAGTTAATTTAAATTGGAGTGTGTTTATTTTAGCAGGTGTTATTGCGTTTATAATAGCTCTGGCAACTATTAGTATTCAGACTGTTAAAGCAGCCAAAGCAAATCCTGTCGATTCTTTAAAATATGAATAACGGTGGGAAAAATATTCAAACGGTTGGAAGTTCCTGTATATATTGTAACGTTCTATCTGAATTTAAGTCTAAATAATTAATAATAATTTGCAAAATTTAAATACTTAAAAAATATTAATTATAAATACATAGAAAAAAGACTGATAAAAATTAAAGAAATATTTTATTATAAATGCAGATTACAAAGTCGTAATAAATCAAGAGGGGTTTTATGTTAAAAAATTATTTAAAAGTAGCTTTTAGAAATTTACTAAGGTTCAAAACATATTCATTTATTAATATTGCAGGACTAGCTATCGGTATTGCCTGCTGTTTATTGATTCTTCTTTATATTAAAAACGAATTGAGTTATGATAGGTTTAATCAAAAAGCCGATCAGATTTACCGGATAAATACCGATTTAAAATTCGGAAATACGGAACTTGCCATACCCGTTGTTCCGGATTTAATGGGACCTTTGCTGAAACAGGATTTTCCTCAGGTAAAAGAATACACAAGGATATATAATTGGGCCGGGAAAAAGCTTGTAAAAAAAGGAAATAATTTTAATACCGAAACGGGGATCGCTTATGTAGATTCAACATTCTTTAAAGTATTTACATTTAAAACCATAGCCGGCAACACGGATAAAATACTGAATGAACCTAATACAGTTGTAATCACCGAATCAATTGCCAAAAAATATTTTAATACTGTTGATGCCGTCGGCAAATTTATTGAAACAACCGACAACGGAAGAACTCTATATAAAGTTACGGCAGTTATAAAAGATATGCCTTTTAACTCGCACTTCAGGTTTGATTTTCTTTTCCCGATGCAAAATTTGGACTATGACTGGGGCAATCTTATATCATCAAATTTCCATACTTATCTTTTGTTAAAAAAAGGAGTTAATTATAAAGATTTTGAAAAGAATTTTGAGCTTTTCAACAATAAATATGTTTACCCTTATGCTCAAAAATATATGCATATAACGAAAGAAGAATTTGACAGAGCAGGTAACAGGCTTAAATATTCGCTTATCCCTCTAACGGATATTCATCTTTTTTCAAAGCGCATTCAGGAAATAAGTCCTACGGGTACTATACAATATGTTTATATTTTTTCTGCGGTTGCTTTTTTTATATTGCTTATTGCATGTATAAATTTTATGAATCTTACAACCGCCCGTTCGGCAAATCGTGCACGGGAAGTAGGAATCAGGAAAGTTCTGGGAACAGAAAAAAAGAATCTTATCTATCAATTTCTTACGGAATCTACTTTAACAGCATTAATTTCGGTTATTCTCGCTGTTGCAATTGTATATAACGTCTTACCTTTTTTTAATAATCTTTCAGGAAAAGAATTAAGTACTAACGATTTATATTCATCTTCAATTTTAATTTTCCTGGTTTCATTACCTTTCATAGTTGGGTTTATTGCCGGCAGCTATCCGGCTTTTTTCCTTTCACGCTTTAATCCGATTCAGATAATTAAAGGGAAATTATCAACCGGCAGTAAAAGCGGCGGATTAAGAAGCGTGCTTGTAGTATTTCAATTTGCTACTTCTATTATATTAATTACGGGAACAATTATTATTTATAATCAGCTCAATTATATTCAAAATACAAATCTCGGTTATCAAAAGGATCAGGTGTTAATTATAAATGATGCTTATAATCTCGGAAGAAATGTTGACGCATATAAAAATGAAATGCTTAATGTTCCCGGTGTAATTTCCGGAACTATATCAGGATTTCTGCCTATTCCTTCCTTAAGGAATTTTAATGCTTTTTACAAGGAAGCATCTCAAGCAGCAGAAAGCGGGCTTACAATGCAAAGCTGGAAGATTGATTACGATTATTTAAAAACTCTTGGAATTAAAATAGTTCAAGGAAGGAATTTTTCACATGAATTCGGCTCGGATTCCTCATCAATTATTCTTAATGAAGCGGCAGTTAAACAACTTGGTTATAATTTATCTGCAAACGCTAAAGAAAATCCAATCAACAATTCGGTTTACACATGGGAAAACGGTGGGAAGATTGTTAAGTATAATATTATTGGTGTAGTAAAAGATTTTCACTTCGAATCTTTTCATCAAGACATCGGTCCTCTTGGCCTTTTACTTAAAAGAAGCACAGGTCTTATTTCATTTAAAGTAACCGCCTCTAAAATTCCTATGATATTGAAAGAAGCTGAAGTCAAATGGAAAAGAATGTCTTCCGGCATGCCGTTCAGCTACAAATTCATGGATGATTCGTTTAACGAAGTTTACAAAGCTGATCGCCGGGTGGGATTTATAGCCCTTTCTTTTTCAGCGCTTGCAATTATTGTTGCCTGCCTTGGATTATTCGGCTTAGCTACTTTTCTTGCAGAACAAAAAACAAAAGAAATAGGTGTTAGAAAAGTACTAGGTGCTTCAGTTCCATCGATCTTTCTAATGCTATCAAAAGAATTTATTAAGTGGATTATTATTGCCAATATAATTGCATGGCCTTTCGCTTATTATTTTATGAATAAATGGCTGCAGGAATTTGCTTATAGAATCAACATTAACTGGTGGATTTTTACTTTTGCAGGATGTATTGTTTTAATTATTGCATTGCTTACCGTAAGTATTCAGGCAATAAAAGCCGCAACGGCAAACCCGGTAAAAAGTTTACGGTATGAATAAGAGCCCATCCCCAAACCCTTTTCAAAGGAAAGGGGATTTTTAAAAGTCCTTCCCTTTGGGGAGGATTTAGGAGAGGCCCAAAAAATGCTTAATTTCTACATCACTTTATCAATCAGTCTTATCGAGGCCGAGCTTTGACAGAAGGGAAGTGGGCAGCTTTTTTATTGCAAATTGTTTAGCCAGAAAAAATGGTTTTTATAATCTACTTTTTAAGGCATATATATATATGGGATTTATAAGTTAAAACGGAGGAATATTTTGCTAAAAAATTATTTAAAAATTGCTGTAAGAAATATATTTAAATACAAAGCTTATTCTTTAATAAATATACTCGGTCTTGCAATAGGTATTGCTGCGTGTATTATGATTATGCTTTATGTAAACGAAGAGCTAAGCTACGATAAATTCAATAAAAATTATGAACAGATTTATAGAGTACAGGCAGATGCCAAAATAGAGGGAAGAGAATTAAACATGGCTCTTACTCCTCCCCCCCTAGGTGCTGCACTGGTTCGTGATTATCCGGAAATACTGCATTACGCCAGAATTATGCCGACTGCAAATATGTTAATACGATATAAGAACAATGTTTTTAATGAAACCAGATTCTTCTGGGCAGATTCAACTTTATTTGACGTTTTCACTATGCCTTTTGTTGAAGGCAATCCGAAGACTGCGTTGGTTCAACCGCATACTGTCGTTCTTACTGAATCATTGGCCAAAAAATATTTCGGAAATGAAGACCCCATGGACAAAATAATGAATTTTGAAGATGGAACTCCTTATACGGTAAGAGGAGTAATTAAGGATTGTCCTCCTAATTCGCATTTTAAATATGATATGTTTGCATCAATGTCCAGTGCGTCTTTCGGAAACAGTCCTTTTTGGTTCAATAATAATTTTTACACCTATATTGTTTTAAGAAAAGGTGCATCTGTAAAAAAACTAGATGCAAAATTTCCAGATCTTATCAAAAAATATGCTGGTCCTCAATTGTATCAAGCTTTGGGAATGCATTATGATGAATGGCAGAAAAAAGGCAACGCATATAAATTTTATTTAGAACCAATTACTTCAATCCATCTTTACTCGCATTTAGATCATGAGTTGGAACCTAATGGTGATATAAAGTATATATACATTTTCTCGATAATTGCGCTTTTCATACTTCTTATTGCTTGCATAAATTTTATGAATCTTTCAACAGCCCGTTCATCGACACGATCAAAAGAAGTTGGAATAAGGAAAGTTTTAGGTTCTAACAGGCCTCAATTAATAAAACAATTTTTAGCAGAATCATTTTTACTAACATTAATATCGGTATTTGTGTCCATAATATTAGTAGAATTGCTTCTTCCAGCTTTCGGTAATTTAGCCGGAAAGCAGCTTAGTACTAACTATTTAAATAATTGGTTAATAATTCCTGCAATACTTTTAATTGTATTGATTGTAGGAGTAATTGCCGGAAGTTACCCTTCATTTTTCCTTTCTTCATTTCAGCCGGTCAAAGTTCTAAAAGGGAAAGCTGCCGGTAACAAAGGAAATATGCTGAGAAGCGGTCTTGTAGTATTTCAATTTTCTATTTCTATTATTCTTTTCATTGGTACTTTCATAGTATATAGTCAATTAAGATATATTCAAACAACAAAACTTGGTTTTGATAAGGCCCATATTCTTGTAATTCAGCGTGCCTGGGCGCTTGAAAATCACGCACAGGCATTTAAAGACGAATTAATGAAAAATCCTGAAATAGCCGCTGCATCCAACTCTGATGATGTACCGGGAAAGCCTTTCAGCCAGACTTTATTTAAAGCTGATAATGTTCCGGGTGCGCAGAATTATCTTATGTCATTCATGTCAACTGATTATAATTTTGTAAAGACGATGGGGATTCAACTGGAAAGAGGAAGATATTTTTCAAACCAATTTCCTTCAGACACTCAATCGGTAGTTCTAAATGAAAGCGCTGTAAAATTATTCGGATTAAATGATCCGATAGGAAAAAGAATTTTTGTCGTAGGCAGAAATACTCCATTTAATATAATTGGTGTATTAAAAGATTTTCATTATGAATCTTTACACCAAAAAATACAGCCTTTAATAATCACTCTTGGGTTAGGCCAGACTGCGTATCTTCCGATCAGATTGAAAACAACCAATGTCAGCAATGTTCTCGCATATATTAAAAGTGAATGGAAAAAATTCGTACCGGGAAAACCGTTTGAATACTACTTTATTGATCAGGATATAAGCAGATTATATTTATCAGAGCAAAAAACCAGCGAACTTTTTACTGCATTTTCAATTTTAGCAATATTCATTGCATGTCTCGGTTTATTCGGTTTAGCAGCTTTCACTGCTGAAAGGAGAACGAAAGAGATCGGCATTAGAAAAGCATTAGGTTCATCCGTCTCAGGAATTGTTTTCCTGCTTTCAAAAGAATTTACAAAATGGGTTTTAATTGCGAATGTAATTGCTTGGCCGGTCGCTTATTATTTTATGAACAACTGGCTTAAAGATTTTGCATATAGGATAAATATGAATCTTTGGATTTTCATTTTGTCAGGAGTTCTCGCTTTAATGATTGCACTATTAACAGTAAGTATTCATGCAGTTAAAGCGGCGAAGGCAAATCCAATTAAGAGTTTGAGATATGAATAAGGGCCCATCCCCCAAACTCCCTTCCCAAAGGGAAGGGGGTGTTGTTCTTATAAAAGATAGTGTTGTGTAAAAGGAAATGGAATTTAAAAGTCCTCCTCCTTGGGGGAGGATTTAGGAGGGGCTAAAAGGTTGTCTAATCCTCACACCTCGATTAGTTTCACAGACTCATCGGAGTCTGGCTACCTTCCAACCAGTCTCGGCGAGGCCGAGCCTCGACAGAAGGGAAGTGGGAATAAAACCTATTCAAGGATGATGGGTATTTGGAATAATTTTAAGTAAGTATTTTTTTATGATTTTTTTAGGAGTTGAAGGGGTTGATAAAATGAAGCAACGTTAATTAGGAGTGAAGTTATGTTTAAAAACTATTTTAGAGTGGCAGTTAGAAACATCTTAAAAAACAAAGTTTATTCATCAATAAATATATTAGGGCTTGCAATCGGTTTAACCGGTTTTATTTTAATTTCAATACTAATTAAGAATGAATTAGGCTACGATTCATTTAATAAAAAAATCGATAGAATTTACAGAGTTGTTGAAATTCAAAACCAGGAAAACATAGGCAAATTGAAAATTGCCGTAACGATGGGCCCTCTGGCCCCTGCGCTTAAAGAGTATTTCCCCGATGTGGAATACTCTGCCAGAATTGTACCCAGTCCCACCCAGTTTTGTAAAGTTGGCGAATCAGGTTACTATGAAAAGAACATTGCATACGCCGATCCGTTTATATTTAATATATTAACAATACCTTTCATTGAAGGCAATCCCAAAACTGCTTTGGAAGCGCCTTTTTCAATTGTGCTTACTCAAACTGCCGCCCGTAAATTTTTTGGCAGCCAAGATCCGCTCGGTAAAACAATTAGAATATCCAGTATCTTCGGTAACGATGATTATAAAGTGACGGGATTGATAAAAGACTATCCTCAAAATTCAAATATTAATTTTGATATGCTTGGATCATACAGCACTATGGAACATTATGTTAAATGGCTGAATTCATGGAACAATAATACGTTAGCAACTTATATACTTTTAAGAAAAGGTATTTCACCTATAAAAATAGAGAAGCAATTCCCGGAATTTATTAATCACTATATTCCTCCCGACCCGAAAACCGGAGAGAAAAGTGATCTTAAAATGTACTTGCAGCCGTTAAAGGATATTCACCTTTATTCTGGTGATATTGTATATCAAACTTTTAGCCACAACCAGGGAAGTATAAGCACGGTTTATATATTTTCAGCTATAGCTCTGTTTATACTTTTAATTGCCTGCATCAATTTTATGAATCTTGCAACAGCACGCTATGCAAAAAGGATTAAAGAAATCGGGATGCGTAAGGTACTAGGCTCTACAAGGAAAAGCCTGGTCTATCAATTTATGGGTGAAGCGGTTTTAATTTCAATAATTTCACTATTACTTGCGTTCCTCTTTACCGAATTAATATTGCCATACTTTAAAAATATTTTCGACGGAAGAATTATCTTTTCTTACCAGGACAGCATCATTTTTATGCTTGAATTAGTTGGAATAGCTGTTACTGTCGGAATTATATCAGGAAGCTATCCGGCATTGTTTCTTTCAAAGTTTGAGCCTGCAGATTCGTTAAAAGGAACTATCTCAAGCAAAATGAAAGGAGCGTTTCTAAGGAAAGTCTTAGTAGTTTTACAATTCTCTATAGCAATAACTTTAATCATTTGTACCGGAGTAGTAAGCAATCAAATGAATTATATAAAAAATAAAAATTTAGGTTTTAATAAGGAACATGTTTTATTCCTGCCGATTAGAAGCAAAGATACAAGAGATAAAATAAATTTATTAAAAAGCGAATTACTAAAGAATTCCAAAATTGTAAATGCTGCCGCAACATCAGGCTTATTCGGCGCCAGCGGATCCGAAGGAACTGAAACTGTCGCAGGATCAAACGGCAGACAAAGCATGATGATGAGACGAAGTTTTGTCGGGTTTGATTACATTAAAACCATGCAAATGAAAATTGTGGATGGGAGAGACTTTTCGTATGATCATCCCATGGATTCGACATCATCTGTGATAATTAATCAAGCAGCAGTGAAAAAATTCGGATGGAAAAATCCTTTAGGTAAAAAATTTGAAGGTAAACCCGTTAAAACTGTAATTGGAGTTGTGAAAGACTTTAACTTTTTTAGCCTTCATTCCAAAATCGGGCCTTTGATTATGTCGATACAACCGGATCAGTTTAATTATTTGGTAATGAGAATTAAACCTGAAAATATTTCTTCGACTGTTGATTATATTGAAAATACCTGGAAAGAAATTATACCCAACCGTCCGTTTGAATATTCTTTCTTAGATCAGCACTTTGATGAAATTTACAAAAATGATCAGAGAACCGGTGATATGTTCGGATCCTTTTCTTTTCTTGCAATATTTATAGCATGTTTAGGTTTGTTCGGTTTAGCCGCGTATACGGCAGAGCAGAGGACTAAAGAGATTGGCGTAAGAAAAGTTCTCGGATCTTCAGTCAGCGGTATTGTTTTACTGCTTTCAAAAGATTTTTTAAAACTCGTTCTTATTGCAGGAATAATTGCTGCGCCGGTTTCATTTTACGCAATGAATAACTGGCTCCAGGACTTTGCTTATCATGTCGGAATTGAACCATGGTCATTTGTAGGCGCTGTTGCAATAGCAATTTTAATTGCATTTATAACGATAAGTTTTCAAGCTATAAAAGCAGCTACTGCTAATCCGGTGAAATCACTGAGGTATGAATAAGGGCCTATCCCCAAGAGGCTGTCTCAAAAGTAATATTTTTTTGAATAATGGAACGCTGATGACGCAGATTTGAACTGATTTTCACAGATTTCTAAATAGATAATTACTTTTGAGACAGCCTCTTATTAAAATCTTACTCTTTGGGGAAGAATTAGACAGGTTAGATAATTTGAAATTATTTGAAAGGGAATCAGTCATGAAAGGTGTAAGTATTCCTCTGCCGGATTTTTTAGATCAGCAAATTGCTGAGATTGAAGTTAAAATAAACGGGAAGAAAAGACATTATAATTTTCGGGTTGAATCATTTAGATGGAAAACGGATGGTGAAGAATGGAATATAGAAAGAAAAATAAAGAAACTACGGGAGGGGATTAAAAACAGTAATAAATCCCGGGAATTAATACAAATATTCAGACCGAAAGAAAATTCCAAATTTGTTCAAGCTTTATTTAGGCAGGTGGGAAATATCTAATCCTCCTTTATAATTCTAACTAATTAGCTAACTTTATTTCCCATTTATTAAGCAATTAAAAATAAATAGATTATTTTAATAATTCAGTTTATAGAATTTATTGAGTTATTGAATATATTTCCTTTTAACATTATTAAGTCAACTTACACAAAACCTTAAAGGCCGCATTTAAAGACCTTATAGGAGGCATAGTTTCAGCATCCTTCATGGTCTAAAAAAGTGAACTTGAAGGAGAATGTGTAACGCATGTTATTAAATTTTTTTATGAGTTGAGGTAAATAGAATCGCTTACTTGAATAAATATAGAGTTACCGTAATTTCCAAATTAATTCTAATTATAGCATTTGTATTGGGCGGAATAATTATTTTATATGAGTACGACTTTAAATTCACATCATTTTTCTTTTTTGTAATAGCAATCTATCTTATCGTATCTTTATTTAAATATATTGACAGAATCAGCCGCGATTTAAACAGATTTTTATCATCAATTAAATATTCTGATTTTAATCAAACATATCTCTTAAAAAACTTCGGATCGATGTATAGCGATCTTTATAAATCCATCGGTGATACTTATAATGAATTATCTGCTAATAAAATCAGATCGGAAGAAAATCTTCAATATTTAAAAACTCTTATAGAACAAGTTCCATCCGGGATTATTTCATATAAAGAAAACGGGCAGGTAGAACTTATTAATAAAGCGGCAAAAAGGTTATTGAACATTGAAAGCTTGCCGAATATATTTTCGGTAAAAGAAGAAAAATATAATATAAAGCAGTTACTTGAAAATATCCGGATCGGAGAAGAAAAAAGGGTTAATTTTAACAATGGAATAAGAGAAAAGAATATTTCGGTATTCGCTTCTAATTTTAAAATGGGTAATAGGTTATATAAACTTATAACCTTGCAGGATTTGGAGAATGAACTCGAAAAGGAGCGGCTGGAAAACGAATTAAACATTGCTCAAAATGTTCAAGTCAGCCTTCTTCCCAAAAAAATACCCGAATATAAAAATTATGAGATACATACATTATTTAAACCGGCAAAAAGAGTCGGCGGGGATTTTTATGATTTTTTTGAATTTGGTACAAATAAACTCGGGATCATAGTAAGCGATGTATCCGGAAAAGGTTTGGGAGCGGCTATTTACACTACTCTTCTCAAAGGAATATTTCAAACTCTTGCATTTGAAAGCCGCACAACAGTAGAACTGCTGACTAAGGCAAATTCACTGCTTTATCAGATGCTGGACAGAAAATCTTTTATCACTGCAATATATGCTGTCCTTGATATGGAAGAGAATACATTAGTTTTTTCAAGAGCCGGGCATGAGCCGCTTTTGGTTTATGAAGGGGATAAAAAAATATTTAATAGTTACAGGCAGAAAGGATTAGGCCTAGGATTAGATAATGGAAAAGTGCTGGGCAATAATCTGGATGAACAGGTGATTCGACTAAATAAAAATGATACTGTTTTATTTTACACTGATGGATTAGTTGATTTAAAGAATCAATCAGGTGTTGATGACTCTATTGATAGTTTCAAAAAAATAATTGCCGATTATTATGATGCCGGTACTGCCGAAATAATTAAAAGATTAGAAGAAGAAATAAATAATTACATCCGGGACCATGAACAGTTTGATGATATAACAGTTTTGATGGTTAAGCGGAAAAATGACAAATTTGAAGAAAAGTAATTATTATTGAGTAATGAATTCCGGAAGAAATAAAATATATTATTTAAAAATAAATTCCATAATATCAAATTTCTCTTAATAAGTTATTTAGAAAAAATATCACTAGACAACATTTATTCATCATCATTCTTATCTATTTTTCAATTCAAAGTATATAATCCTGCCTGTAAAAGTCACGTGATTATGAAATGTATTAACTCTTTAAAAATGTCAGTATGTAAAACTCAATAGAAATGTCAGTAAAAAGTTAATAAATTAATTACTTAAAGTATTGTATTCGGGTAACGGAATGAAGGCGTAGCCGGAATGGA